>Ga0222664_1000003_pt1 | contig 442877 bp, 385 predicted proteins | sample AntAcemetagen604_FD_181147 | JGI IMG/M metagenome (GOLD analysis project Ga0222664, IMG submission 181147) | Saline water microbial communities from Ace Lake, Antarctica - #604 | ecosystem: Environmental > Aquatic > Non-marine Saline and Alkaline > Saline | place: Antarctica: Ace Lake... | reverse complement strand
CCGAAGCGCCACAGGTTCCCACAACGACGCCCTTTGTAGCGTCTGAGCTGCGTGCTATGTAGTTGTTGGCCCCCATAGACGTTAACGTACCTGCCACTGCATTCAATGATGCTTGTCGCGCATCAACTGACACACCCATAATCTTAGGAAGCGCAACGATGGATAACACACCCACCAACGCGACCGCAATCACCAATTCAACTAAAGTAAAGCCCTTTTGTTCATTTTTGATATTTTGCATAATAATTCCTAGATAGCTAGTAAGTTAAAGGACCTTTCAAGTACGCCCGCGTGGCATCCTATAGTATTACTAGCATGAGGTCGAACTTATTTACATTAATAGGGGCATAGCACTTAAAGTTACCCTCTGGCCCTGTAAATAAAAAGCTTATGGGGCTATTTGAAAGCTCCTGAGAATCTTTGTGGTCGTCGGTATAGCTGTATGCTGAGGGTGTGCAAATGCGTCTAAATCAGTACCTGAGATTATGACCTCAGTGTTTATACATCCGATGATAGAGCTAAGTTCAGAGATCACCTTGTCAATAAAGGTCTCACTGGCAGCTCTATTAAACGCATATTTTCCACACTTAAATTAATAGTCAATTTAACCAGTTATGTCGTTCATTTTACTCACCGACTCGTGTTGATCTATGCATCAGCCGCTAGAATTGTTTTTAAAGGGTTCACACTTATCTGCATGAGCGCTGAATTGTCTAGAGCTTTGACGTATCTCTCGCAATTAGCAAGCGTGCCTTCGAAGCACCTGCCGTAGGCATTGGTGACTACATAGATGTTATAGTCTAGATTTTCTATTGAATATGTCATAAGCCAAGTCCTCTCTACAAATATGTTGCTAGCGCTTCGATACTACCGTAATTATAGTATATATACATAAATGGTCAACCGCTATACAAAGTTTAATTATAATAGCCATAAATCTATGCCGTTATCCTATGAGAACTATCCCTTTTGGATCGCTTTTATCATGTTGTATCAGTGATTAAATAACATCTAGTACACAAACCTAAACAGACTCAAAATGTCCGACCCCACCTATATACGGTGGCGGTATGACCACCTGCCCGCAGGCTACAACAGTTTGTCAAACAAGGTTAAGATCATTATGCAATAACGATTTACCCAGCCACCCATTGTCAATATTTGAATAATTAGAAAGAGTGTCCTGTTAATTCATTTATCATGGTGACTCAGATAACTATACTCATATAAGTAACGAATTGGATTGGCTTTCAGAGGTGATGGAGCCAGATTATACACGGACCTACTCTGGCCACAGTGACACCTTTAAGACTCCTATCGACCTCTAAATATTCGCCTGAGCCTCCTCATAAGAGGGTCGATCCAACTCCCCCTTTAATCAGGTACCGCAAAGATATTTGAGGCCCTCTAACTCTCCAAGATAGGCTCTAGATATCCCTGTGATAAACATCTAAATAGCCTACATAACAGAGTTAAAAAACAAGGGTATTATCAGACACTAAAGTCTATGTGAAAGCCCTGCAAGCGCACCCTAAGACCTTTAGAGGCAGTCGCTAAGATTTCCCGAGGGTCTTTAGTGACCTCTCAATTAGCCTGCATCGGCCCTTAAATCTAACCGCGTGTTTGCTGTCCTGAATAAAAATATAGCGCTGAAATATAGTTTGACCTACAACAGCCTCGCTCCACTTGTTGCTTGCGGCTGATGCCGAGTTAGAGTTACAGGGATCGCCGTTTGTATCTCTAGGTTAGGGTGTTACTACCCTACCTAATTAAGATGATTCGGCTGGTAACTGAAGCCTAAGAGTACCATCAACATGGATGTCTCTCTGTGGGAATGCAATTGCAATACCGTTATCAGCGAACAAACGATTAATGGTAAATCGAATTTCAGAACGAATCTCACGCGCACTTTTGTCGCCAACTGAATACACCCAAAAATAAGCATCAAAAACTAAGGAACTATCACCAAAATCTTCAAATATTATTTGCGGTGGAGGCTCAGAAAGTATTAATTCATGATCAACAACAGCTTTTTCCAACAAAATTCTGACCTTGTCAACATCAGAACCATAAGCGACGCCTACTCGCACAGTACATCTGAACAGCTTGTCTTCAAGAGTCCAGTTAGTCACTGTTTCCTCTAGTAATTTCGAGTTCGGCACTAACAAATGGACACCGTCAACGCGCCTAATTTTTGTCGAGCGAGTATTGATTTCTTCAACTGTGCCGCTTACACCACCAGTCTCAATAAAATCGTTGATACTAATCGGTCTTTCCCAAATCAAAATCCAGCCGCTAATAAAGTTATTGATGATATTTTGTGCACCGAATCCAACACCGATCGCAACAGCGCCCGATATAAAAGCAAAAGCAGCTAGTGGGACATTGAGCATTTCAAGTACTGAAATAGACAGTACTATAAGTCCAAGAATATAAATCGCCCTGCGCACAACCTGAACTATATTTACATCCATACCGCGGCGATGCATTTGTGTTGTAATGCGACGCACCAGCCAATTAAGCAATAAATATCCACATATAATTACCAGCGGAATGAACACCAATTGCCCAACTGTTACATCATAGCCGCCTAGCGTAAAAGCCTTAATGGCAGAGAACTTTTGAATATCAATCATAACTAAAACCACCTCTTAAGTTTAAGTACCGCAATAACGGCAATTGATATTAACAACATAGTTCCAACAACAATAACAAAAGCAGTTGGATCCTCTAGACCAGGTAACCCGCCGATATTCATTCCGAATACTCCGGTAACGAAAGTAACCGGTAAAAATATCAACGACACTATTGAAAGTGCATACATACGCGTGTTTTGTTGCGCCATAGAAATATTCATTACTTCTTCCTGTAATACCAACGTTCTCTCGCGGACCAAATCCAAATCCTCTAGATAGCGAGTCATTCGATCCATTTGCTCCCTCAATTGATATGCGCACCCCTCAGGCATTGAGGTGATAGCGTAGGCATATAAGGTATCAAGTGCGTCACGTTGCGGTCCAAGGTAACGTCTAACACTAGCAATTTCACGTCGTACCACCGATATTTGTGATCTTGAGCAAGACATATTTAGCGACTGAACGGCGACTTCCAACTGCCCTAACTGATCTTCAATCCCCTCAACATAATCTGAAATTCTATCGGTCACTTTACCAATAATTGCAATAACAAGATCGGGGATATTCTCCGGCCCTTTGCCAGCTAATAAATCTGCTTTTATGTCTTGAATAGATAACAGTTTTCGCTGGCGAACAGTTATTAATCGATTAGCTTCAATCCACATTCTAAGGGAAACCATATCTTCGGGATCAGCTCCGGGATTCAAATTGATCCCACGGATAAAAACTAGAACGCCCTCTTTAGATTTGACTGTTCTAGGTCTGGTATCAGGTTGAGTAAGTGACTGCACAAATAGCTCTTGAATGCCTAACGAGTTTAGAAACCGTGCGGCGCTAGCATGGCTATAATCGATGTGTACCCATGCCTGATTTAGCTCATCACTTTCTATACTAGTACCGCCGCCTTCGGAATCTAAGTTAAGACCAAAAACAAAGCATGGATCATTTGTATCTATCATAAGTAAATCTCTATTAACGATGCCTTTAACACGCCCATAATAATTGCAATATTAAAGAGTTTTTCACACTTGACGTAAATTTATTTCAATAATTTATTAAATACTGATACAAAGAGAAGGATTTTTGAAATATCAAAAGGATTGATGCACTAAACCACTCCATATACAGAGACAGGTTCAAGCTCATATTGGGTAAGCTAGCCTGGAGACCACAGTACCTCTCCAAGAGCGAGAACTAATATCCAACCGATTATGAGATTAAGTACAGCGCTGGGTTAGTCTCTTACCTAGAAGCCAGCTACTGCGACTGCACGCTTATGGTCGCCCTTCCCCGTTCAGCCTATTACTTCAAAAAGTGCCTTCACCTAGCTGCCTGTGCCAAGAGTGGACCTTAACATCGTTTATGCGTTAGGGTAGCCTTCTTGTGACACGTCCGTCTTGAAAACTTTTTTAGGTTTAAGAAAAGGTTGCCTCAAACAGTTTCCTATTTTTATCCTCTTCGCTTAGTCTTTGCTCAGATAAGGTTTGAATCAACCAGGAGACGCGCTTTTTGCGCCGATCTAGTGTAACGACATGTTATAGCGTTTATGGCACACGACCGTAAAAATCTAAAAATTTAAACTCATTTATTTCAAATGGCTCATCACTTTCAAAATATATGTAAAAACTCTTTGATGCCTCGATATTTGGACTATCAAATTTTCTAGCATATATTGGTGGCTCTATACGCTCTGAACTATTTGTATAAACTTCATCTGTATTATTTGGGATGATTTTATTATTAGGTATCCCAAACCACTCTCTTTGATTTTTATATTTTGAACCAACATCAATTCCGACATAGACACCTGTTGTCGGTGAAATGCTCACTCCAAACTCAATCACAAGAGCATAACTGCTGCCACCTTTTGCTTTTACATTCCAATGCCGAACAATCCCATTTTCATGTTTTTTGTCAAGAGGCTCAGATGGCTTATCTAAGATACCTGACAGAAGTTGATTACACGCAGCCTCAAAAGGCTTGTCTGTATAGTCAGCATATAATTTGTCACGCAGCATTATTGGAACTTTACATTTCTTGATGAGAGCTGGAATTACAAATTTCTCACCAAGTCCTTTTTCCTCTGCTAATTCTAAAACTAGGCCTGTCGCAACTTCCTTTTTTACCCAATTTGCGTTTACAGTGTCAGGAGATAGTAATACGACTAATTTATCCGAACTTTCGATTCCCTCACCTATTTTTTCAACTAATGAGTCAGCAGGAGTCAGGCACCATTTATCCAGCCGTAAATCGTACCCTTCGTTCGAAAACCACCGGCCTATATCTTCCGCAACATCTTTATCATTACTATTATGACTCAGAAATATTTTCATTATTTAGTCTTCCTTGATTTCATAACGTCTATTGAAGGGGCTAAATATAGCTGGCTAAACTAAGCAACGAAGGAGCAAAAGCCAACTAAATTTTGTCCTTGTTTAACTGCCTGTCATTCGGCCAGTATGGCCTCCCATTTTTTTTCATGGAACCCATTCTCGCGGAGGATTAACTACCCACTTAAAGTCATCATCTGAACAAGCAACTTCTCCAGCAGGAAAACCAACAGACATTTCTGAATATAAGAGCTGCTCGCCAAGAGTTGACCTGGCAGTAGTTGCGAGGGAGGGAGGCCTTAAAGGTTCCTGGTATAGGGGAGTTATTGAAACGTCCCTCTTATGGTGAGGCAGTTGACCCTAGACAGTGAAGGCACTGATAAAACGAAAGATAGAAAAATAATAGCTGTTAATATGCGAGGCATATTGCCCGTCCATGGTCGTGTACTTCAATCAATACCGCATGCAGACATTTTATAGTTGCATCAAAATCCGACTCATTGACGATAAGCTGTATATCAACCTGTCGCATCGACTGATGCACCGCAAGTACACTGATATTTTCATCGGCAACAGCTTGCATCGTTTTAGCCAGAATGCCCGGTATTTGCATGTCACTCCCGATGACAGACACGATAGCCACTTTCTGTTGATTGAGGTCCGCTTCTGGAAAGCATTTTTCGACGGCTGCTTGAATTCGTTTTACATTTTTGAGGTTAGTGGCTAAAAAGTGCGTTAAGGTGTTGGCATTAATATCCTTAGAAACAATCTGAGCTTTAAAGCGTTTAATGATCGAAAGTACCTCTCGATCATAGTCGTGAATACTGCCTACCATATCTTGATCAAACAGTTCCAGAGCATAAACCCCTTTACGGCCTGCAATAATTTCCACGCAAGGGGCGTCACTGACGTAATCTCCAGTGATTACTGTGCCCCTATGCTCTGGCTCAAAGCTGTTTTTTACTCGTAGTGGGATATCGTTTTGACGCAAACCTTTGGCTGCTTTGGGATGAATGGCTTCCATCCCCAGATTCGCTAATTGGTCGGTAACATCATAATTGGTTCTACCAACAGGGACCGCGTTGCCTTCACCGACCAATCGCGGGTCTGCGCTGCTTAAGTGAAATTCTTTATGTATAACGGCTTCTTTGGCCTTTGTCAGTACGGCTAGGCGGCTTAATGTCATTTCGCTATAGCCGCGATCAAAGGATGTCATTAATCCTGCATCGCTATGAGCGTAACCGGTAACGATTGCGAACTGCTTGTTCAAATCAATATTTGCAAAGGCTTCACGAATGCGATCATCCAGTGATATATGCTTATTTGTACGCCATCCCGTAAGATCGACAAAACACGCCTTAATACCATCTCGCTGCAATAACTTTGCAGTGTTCCAGGCACTGTGGGCTTCCCCGATGCTTGCCAACATCTCTCTGACGGAGGCTAAGTGAGCGTTTAAAGCAAAGTGTCCATGCTGACAGAGACTTTGCAAATCGAGCAAGCATTGCTTGGCATCGTTCATCCGCTGTTCTAGAAAATGATTCGCCTGTTGGAGTAATTCTTCTTCACCAAACAGCCGTTGATTGATTCTGTGCAATTCGCCCGCAATAGCATCCAACTTTACTGACCAGCTATCATCCTCCATGCCGCTGGCAAACAGACTATAAACGCCGGGCTGACCACTCTTCTTATGCTCCAAAAGCTGGTCTGTAATACCTCCATAGGCCGAAACCACAAACACACGCTGGTAGATCGTCTTTTCAATTCCCCTTAAGATAATATTATCTCGAACTGACGCGTAATCGCTCATCGACGTGCCGCCAATTTTTTCAATGGTATGCATTACTTATAACTCCCGTATTTAAATTTTTAACTATCCGCACAGACCACGCATAATCGGGTACTAAGAATGGCTTTCAACCGCTCAATGGGGATATCTCTACCGCATTCCTCGCACACACCCGCATCCGCAGTCTGCAGCCATGACAAATTTTTGAGTAACTGTGCCAGTTCTAGTTTGTGCTCTGAGAGAATTTTCTCGCCAACAATTTCACTGATCGTCAAATCAAGACTGGCAGCAGCATCACCCGCCTGACTCCGTTTTTTATCGGAAATGGAGCTCCACTCGGACAGTTCGATCTCCAGCTCATTTATACGCTCTTCAACTGAGGCGATAAGTTGATGGGGTTCGCTTTCACGCACTTTAAATGGGCTCCCGTGATCGAGGTAAAGGAGAAATGAATTCTCGCGTACAAATATGTTCTGGTCTAGGCGGGTGAACACAAAACGGATTGACTACCTTGTTACTCAAGGCGTTATAAACAAGGAAGATGTTCGATCGCGGGTAAGGTGTAATGTTTCCGTTAGAACCATGTATAAGATTGCAGTCAAACACAACGACGCTGCCGGGTTTAGTGATAGCCGATACGACACCTCCCTCTTCCGCTAACTGTTGGAGGCAGTCGTCCGAAGGAACCCCATAGTCTTGCTTTTTCAAGGATGCCTGATAATGATCATCAGGTGTTTCTCCCTCACAAACGACGTATTGCTTGTGCGATCCAGGAATCAGCATCAAGGGACCGTTGGAGTCAAAATTTTCAGTTAAGGTGATCGACATACTTAGGGCCCGCATTCTCGGCATTCCGTCCTCCACATGCCAGGTCTCGAAATCAGAATGCCAATAAAACTCTTTTCCTCTGAATCCCGGCTTGTAGTTCAGACGGGATTGGTGAATATAGACATCATCGTCCAGTATGTAGCGTGCAAGATCTGCCAAACGCTCGTCAGCGGTAAGCGCTTTAAAAATCGCACTGCTTTCATGTATACGAAAAACTGAACGCACATCATTACTGCTCGGCTCGGTAATGATTACTCCTGAGTTTTGTATTTGTGGGTCAGTCTTGAGGCGTTCAAGCTCCTGCTGAAATGTGCCCACTTCTTCTGGGGTAAACACGTCTGTCAACACAACAAATCCTTGCTCGTTATAACTATTAATAACAGCCATATCAACCGGCGTCTTCTGATCGTTGGCAGCATAAACAACCGGATCCTTTCGTTTGATTAGCTTAGAATTTTGCCCATTTCTTGACGGGTACAGATCAGTTTCGCTTGCGTCCAAATCCTCTGGTGCTCGCGCTAATACCAACTTATTCATAATTTAACCCTCAATAGTTTGTTCTTCCAACTCATAAGCCCCTTCGGCATTGTGTATTTCATTTCCGTTTAGTGGGGGGTTAAAGACGCAGGCCATAATCATTTCTTCAAAACTTCTTAGTGTGTGCTTGTCGTGCTCATCTAATATATAAATAGTCCCTGGTTCTATGGGATATTTTTGACCATCTGACTGAGTTTCCACTTCACCTTTGCCCGATATGCAGTACACCGACTCCAGATGATTTTGGTAATGCATCTGATAGTCAGCACCCTTGTAAATGGTCGTGATATGGAAAGAAAATCCCATTTGATCCTCTTTGAGGAGAAGTCGCGTGCTTTCCCAGTTTCCATCGGGAGAAACAATTCGCCTGTTGGATCGGTTGGCATCTGATAATTGTCTTATGAGCATAAAATTTTTCCATTTTTTAAGGTTTCAACGTTCAATAAATAGGGTGACTAATCATTTTATTCAGGAGGCTTCAAAATAAACTTTCTCTTCAGGTATTTCGTCTTCTTTCGCACAAACTTCCTCAATCGCGGATTCAATAATATCAATACCTTTTTGAAGGTTGTCATCGCTAATGGTCAACGAGCAAAAGAACTTCACCACTTGGTGATCGGCTCCACTGGTCTCAATAATGAGCCCTTTTTTAAAGGCGTTGCTGGTTATTTTCCCTGCCATCTCACCATTGACGCAACTAATACCTTGAAACATACCTCGTCCTTTAATGCTAAAATTTCCCTCACCGTACCGACTTACAATGCTCTCAAGTCGCTCTGAGATATACCTTCCCTTACGTTTGATCTGCTCGGAAAACTGTTTGTCAGACCAATAATGGTCAATCGATGCTTTGGCAGTCACAAAGGCTAAATTGTTGCCTCGGAAAGTACCGTTATGCTGGCCTGCCTTCCATTGATCTAATTCAGGTTTCATCAAAACAATAGCAAACGGCAGACCGTAGCCACCCAAAGATTTTGATAAGGTAATAATATCAGGCTCAATTCCCGCCGTTTCAAAGCTGAAGTAATCGCCAGTGCGCCCACAACCTGCCTGAATGTCATCTACTATCAATAAAATTTTATGCTTACGACATACAATCTGAAGGTTTTTTAGCCATGCAACGCTCGCCACGTTAATACCACCCTCTCCTTGAACTGTTTCCACAATAACGGCTGCCGGCGAGTTGATGCCACTACTGGAATCTGATAAGACTTTATCTAAATATTCCGTGGTGTCGATATTCTCACCCAGGTACCCGTCGTAGGGCATACGGTGGGTGCCGTTCAAACTGACACCAGCCGCATCTCGGTGATGAGAGTTTCCCGTTGCTGCCAATGCGCCTAAACTCACACCATGGAAGCCATTAGTAAAGGTGATAATGTTTTGCTGGCCGGTGACATTGCGTGCAATTTTCATCGCAGCTTCTACCGCATTAGTACCCGTCGGTCCCGTAAACTGAACTCTGTATTTCATGTTGCGGGGCTTTAATATATTGTCATTAAAGGCCTGTAAAAACTCACCTTTGGCTTTAGTATGCATATCCAATCCATGGGTAATACCATCGTTTTGGATGTAGTCGAGCAATACTTCTTTAAATATCGGGTTATTGTGACCATAATTCAGAGTGCCAGCCCCAGCCAGAAAATCCAGATACTGGTTGCCGTCCTCGTCCCACATTAACTCGCCTTTGGCGCGATTAAAGATACGAGGAAAGGCCCGAGCATAACTCTGCACTTCAGATTCAATTTCATTAAATATTTTCATTCTATTTCTCTTTAATAGTTAGTTAGCTATCGGGGTAAAAGGACCAATACGCACCAGCGCTTCTGAGTCATGTAGTTCAGCAAAATGGGATTTTTGATCCAACCAATCTGATGATAGGAAGTCCGCTGACAGATTTTTCGCCAATCCTTTAAAGAGAGCCCAGGATGCTAGATTTTTCTGTGTAATAGTGGTTTCCAGATAACCGACAGATTTACATTGCGGGCGAGCAAGAACCTCGTCCAACATACAGGATGCCAACCCCAACCCTCTGGCCTGTTCGGCAACTGCTACTTGCCAGATAAACAAGGTTTCGGGGCTCTCAGGAACGATATACCCAGAAATAAACCCGACCAGATCTCCGCACGCATCGGCGGCAACCGAGGTGCTGGAGAAGTGACTGCACTGGAGCAAATTGCAGTAATTGGAATTCACATCCAGCGGAGGGCAACTCTCAACCAGACGAGACACAGCTATACCATCTTCTACGACCGGTGATCTAAGCGTGATGTTTTCTAAATTAATCAAAAAACCTCCATTAGTAGTACTTTAATTTAGTTGTCTATAGATTATTAACAACGAACAGATCTTTTTTAATGCCAATAATCAGTAAGTTAACGCTATAAGTTTGTATTTGTAGAGTATTGAGTTACTATATTTCCATAGTATACGAAGTATAGTACACTAAAGAGTAATTAAGTGCCAGTACAATGCTGGGTAAGCAGACAATATTGATTGAAGAGGTGTATATTGGCTGACGAGGAATCAATCAGTTTCACGGTGGGACCGGATAAATATGCGTATCTAATCGACAGGGTCAATAAAAGCATGCCTTGCGCTCTGGAACAGCGAGACCGGCAGATTGTTATTCTCGAACCGGACGCCGATATAAAGGTTGTTGACGTTGACTCGATAGCTAGGGCCTAGGGGCCAGCGCCAGCTTGTAAGGGATCTGCTTTAACTTAACGGTCCGTTGTATATTCTGGTTCATTTTTCAAAGCACGAATTTATTACCCATGAAAATAGCCATTTACTTAGTATTCTAAATAGTTCGTTATATACTACGGCTAGTAAACCTTTATAAGGAGAAGCGCTTTTGAGCAGTATTGAAAAGGTATTAGTGGCACTGCGCCGTGTTATCAGAGCCACGGACCTCCATTCCAAACATCTCGCCAAGACGACAGGTCTGACGGCTCCTCAAATGTTACTGCTGCAAGCCATTCAACATGAAGGCGAAGTGACCATCGGAGAGCTTGCCAATAAAATAAGCTTAAGTCAGGCGACGGTAACCAGCATTTTAGACCGACTTGAAAAGCGAGACCTAGTCCGCCGGGAGCGCTCCAAGGAAGATAAGCGCAAGGTGCATGCATACCTCACCAATCAGGCTACAGATATTTTGAAGGATGCTCCTATCCCCCTTCAGGAACGCTTCACTACACAGTTTGACGACCTGCAAGAATGGGAGCAAACCATGATCCTTTCTTCTCTACAGCGAATTGCCCAAATGATGGATGCCCAGCACGTCGACGCCTCGCCTATATTGTATATTGGTAGTTTGGACCGCCAAGGTATAGCGATCGAACCTCATGGCATTCCTCTCAAGGAAGAATAATGAAACGGCTACTAGCAGTACTACTTCTGACCTCGCTGGCTTCAAGTTGTGTCGTTGCTGATGACTCTTCAACTGTTAATTGTCTTGATTGATCTGGACTGGAGAAAGGCCAAATAGGCCTTAAAGCACCTCTGCTCACAGTAAAAGAATCATCAAATTTTCTAGTTTGCGTCTATATCAATATGACAGCTTTTAACAGCGCTAGCGAAGACTCTAAAGTCCTCTCTGGCTAGTCCTTTCCGGCAACCGCCTGTAAAAGCACATACCAGTGTGCAACGTTATCGTAAAAGCTTTCTACCAATACACGCTCATTCAAGCCATGTGCAAAGCTATCACTTGATTTACCGTACTGGCCATTTACGCCGTAACTAGGAATTCCTGCGGCTCTAAAGTGCATCCCATCCGTTGCACCTAAGGACATGCTGGGGATAATTTCCAACCCAGGATATTTAATATCAATGGCTTTCTGTAAGGCCACAATAACGTCTTGGCGTAAGGGCGAGGGATCAGTCTCAGTAACTTCATCTAAAAGAACAAACTCAACAGCTGGGTTATTAATAGTAATCTTAAGTTGGCTGAGTGTTTCTTCAACGCCTATCCCAGGAAATACACGACAATTGACTGTGGCTGTAGCGGACTGAGGTAAGGCATTCTCGGCATGGCCTGCCCGTAACATGGTGGCTACACAGGTGGTTCCTATGATACCCGCAAAACTGCTATTCGAGCGGAGCGTTGCAATCGCGGCAGAATCTTTTGGGTTAGCGGAGAAATCAAGCATTGCCTTACCTAATTTTCCTTCAGTACGAGCGCCTGTGCCCTTCAAATAGGCCAAAGTTAAATCGTTATAACTCACCGGGAACCGGTAGTTCTGAATCTTGGTCAAGGCATGAGCAAGGTCATAGATAGCATTATCTTCTCTTGGCAGACTGCTATGTCCGCCAGGATTACGAACCGTTATATCCCAAGTAGCATAGGTTTTTTCCGCCGCCTGCATCCCAAAACTGGCAGGTCGACCGCCTGATTCAGGAATGGATGCTCCACCGGCATCAGCATTTAATACAAACTCGCTGTCAGTAAGATTTCGATACTCATTTACCAATGCCTTAGTGCTATTCATAGTGGTTTCTTCATCACCAGAAAATGCAATAATCAGGTCCCGCCCAGGCACCCATCCTTCTGCTTTCAGCCGCAAAAATCCGGCAGTGACCGCGGTCATTCCTAACTTATTATCAACCGTACCACGACCAAAATAATAGCCATTTTCTTCAATTAAGGTGAAAGGATCTCGCTCCCAATCTTCACGCAAGGCGTCAACGACGTCCATGTGGGCTGAGATACTAATCGGCTTTTTACCCAAGGAATCGTCACCCCGATACCTCACCACAAGCGCTGCAGTGCCCTCTATCTCGAGGACATGAATATCCTCTTCAGGAAAGCCGCCTTTTTTAAACTCTGAGGCCAAATATCGCGCCAACGTAGGCACTTGATGCTGCCCCTCTGCCGTACGCATTTCCACAGAAGTCTTATAAATTTCAAATGCCTTCTGCCCAAACGGCATATTAATATCAGCACTGAAAGAATGGCTAGATAGGACTAGTAATAACGAAGTAACAAACAAAAATTTGAACCTTGAATTGAACATAATATCTCCTCGTTGGAGGGGATTGTCAAATCTCACCCTCTCTTTTATTTGATCTAATAAAAATTATACCAGCCTAAGACACCCTAAGTTATTCCAGCAAACACAAACTCATGAAAGCAACAGGATATCATAGATATATCTCTTAATTACCACATAGATTTCTCCCAATGATATATTTTTGGCCACTGTTGTTTAACACTATTTAAAACAACTTACTGAGTATAAGATAGCATTAAACATCCCATTAAATAGGTACAATAATGAACAAGATATTACTAACGATCAGCTTGTTATTGATCTGTGCATTCGCAATAGCCGACAAAGGAGCTCCACCGTTGATCATCGATGTAAGGACCCCCGCCGAGTGGGACAGAGGGCATCTTGACGAGGCTAAGCATATTGAATGGCAAGACATTGGTACCTTTATAAGTGACCTCACCTCCGACAAAGATGAAACAATTTATGTTTATTGCCGCAGTGGTGCTCGGTCAGGAAAAGCTAAAACAATATTAGATGAACTTGGCTACAGCAATGTCATTAATGCTGGTGGTGTCGCGGACGCACAGGCATTTATCAAAGCCCAGGAAAATTAGTAGGCAGCAGCAAGAATTTTGCCTCGAAAGAAGGCCTATACGGCCTTCAGTGCGTTCGCCAGGTCTGCCATTAAGTCATCTAGGGTTTCAATACCGACAGACAGCCGCACTAAACCATCAACAATACCAATTTCGTTGCGTATGGCCTCAGGAACCGCAGCATGAGTCATGATTGCTGGGTGCTCCACCAAACTCTCTACACCCCCTAGGCTTTCAGCAAGAGCGAACACTCTGGTACTCTCAAGAAAGCTAGTGGCACTGGCTAAACCACCCTTCAAGACAACGCTGATCATGCCACCAAACCCATTCATTTGACGTTTTGCCAAATCGTGGTGAGGATGACTTTCAAGCCCAGGATAATAAACTTTCTCAACGGCCGAGTGACTTTCCAAATAAGTCGCTATTTGCATAGCGTTTTGGCAATGCCGTTCCATACGCACGGCAAGCGTCTTTAGGCTTCGCAACACCATAAAGCTATCGAACGGGCTCATGATGGATCCAATCGCATTAGACAGGTAAAACATCCGCTCTACTAAGTCTTCTCTATCTTGAGCGCAGACTGCAATACCACCGATCACGTCGGAATGACCATTGAGATATTTTGTTGCCGAGTGCACGACTATATCAAAACCAAAATCGAGTGGTTTTTGCACATAGGGTGAGCAAAAAGTATTGTCACAGACCGCAATTAAATTATGCTTTTTAGCGAACTCACCGATAGCCCGCAGGTCAACTAATTTGAGCAATGGATTAGTGGGTGACTCTACCCAAATCATCTTAGTATTTTCTTGAAGCGAGGCTTCCAACTTGTCTAAATCACTCAAGTTAGCAAAGGTGAATTCTAAACCCGCAGAGCGCTTACGTACATTTTCAAAAAGTCTATAGGTCCCGCCATAGAGATCGTCCATGGCAATCACGTGATCTCCCGAATCTAACATCTCCAATACGGTGGCTGTGGCCGCCATTCCTGACGCAAATGCAAAACCGCCTGAACCATTTTCAAGAGCGGCAATACAATCCTCTAGGGCTTTTCTAGTGGGATTATGACTTCTGGAGTATTCGTAACCTTTATGCACGCCAGGGCTCTCTTGCACATAAGTAGAGCTGGCATAAATAGGCGTCATAATAGCGCCTGTCGTTGGATCGGGTTGCTGGCCTGCGTGAATAGCCTTGGTTTCAAAACCCTTGTTTTTTGTGCTATTTTTCATAGTTTTCTCTAGTCTTTACTAATCTTAGTTCTGTAATGATTAATAAGGTCTACCTTGGTAATAAAGCCAACAAAGGTATCCCCATCGTAAATAATAGCAACCTTGCCTTGGGTTAATGTATTTAGCAGATCCTCTTCTGAGGCCCCTACTGGCAGAACATCAAGATCAGTGACCATGAACTCGGTGACAGGCTGGGTGAAAGCCTTCTCGCTCTTACTCACATTAAACAGTAAATCTTCCTCGTCTAGAACACCGACCAGTTTTTCCCCATCAAGCACAGGAATTTGAGAAATATCCGATGCTCTCATCCTTTTATAGGCCGTTAGCAAGGTATCAGAGACCGAGACACTAATCATATCGCCCTGGTCAGCGCGACGGTTAATTAAATCGGTTACATTGCCAGCTATCTCAACTTCCAATAAATCATTATCATGGAGCCAAGATTTGTTAAATGCCTTTGACAGATACTTATTGCCCGTATCACAAATAAAGGTGACCACGCGCTTAGGGCTAGTCTGCTTTTGGCACCATTTCACAGCACCCGCCACCAAAGTACCGGTAGATGAACCGCCCAGAACCCCCTCCTTTCTTATTAATATCTGTAAGGTTTGAAAAGCTTCTTTATCGGTCACTACTTCTGCATCATCGATCAAGTCGACGTTTAAATTATCTGGAATAAAATCTTCACCAACTCCTTCCACCAGCCACGAGCCACCATCATAAGAAAATGACCCTTTAATAACAGCATCAGCAACAATAGATCCCTCAGGATCTGCAACCACCATTTGAATATTTGGATTCTTTTCCTTAAAGAACTCTGCCAAACCGGTGATTGTCCCTCCAGAACCTACACCCGCGACCATTGCATCAATGTTACCTTCCATCTGCTCCCAAATTTCAGGCCCTGTGGTAGTGCGGTGAATCATCGGATTAGCAGGATTAGAGAATTGGTTGGCTAAAAAACTACCCGGAGTCTTAGCTGCAATTGTTCTGGCTAAATCTTGGTAGTACTCTGGATGTCCTTCGGGGACGTCGGAGCGAGTTAAAACAATTTCAGCACCCAATCCCTCCAGATGCAGGATTTTCTCACGACTCATTTTGTCTGGAATAACCAAAATAATTTTGTAGCCCTTAATAGCGGCCACCAGCGCTAAGCCGATTCCGGTATTCCCCGCCGTAGCTTCAATGATGGTCCCACCAGGTTTTAATTCACCCGACTTTTCTGCCTCTTCAATAATCGCCAGACCCACCCTGTCTTTGATTGAGCCTCCAGGGTTCTGTGATTCGAGTTTAACAAAGAGCTCACAGGGGCCGGTATCAAACGCCGTGAGTTTTAGCATTGGCGTGTTGCCAATCATCGATAAAAGAGATGTATGTACAGTCATTATTGTTCCCTTTATAGGGGGTAAGGCCCAAAATCAGTGAGTAACGAAGGTCGTAACTATTTAGCGGCAAGAGTATCACAAAACATTACCAATGAACCGCTCCTTTGCATGCAAAACACTATCTCTCACGGCAAATAGTCAGTCTTTGGGACTGCCCATTAGGCCTCTTCAATTCATAGGAATTCGTTTACACTGCACGACCAACAACTACCTTATCGGACTCGATAGATAATGAATAAAACCATCCAAACTGAAGTGGAAGCCGCTGTGTTTCGTCGCCTGCTTAAACATCTTGATGAAAACAAAGATGTTCAAAACATCGACTTAATGAATCTCGCGGATTTTTGCCGCAATTGTTTGAGTAAGTGGTACGTATTCGCAGCAGCAGAACGTCAAACTGAGATTGACTATGAACAAGCGCGAGAGATTATTTATGGAATGCCCTTTCAAGAATGGAAAGCAAAATACCAATCCCCTGCCACCGAGCAGCAGCTAGCCCTTTTTGCTGCGCGCTCGAAAACATCGGACTAAGTCATTTTGTCTTTAATGAAGTCGCTAATAAAAGCCAATTTCACTAATTTGAATATCGGCTTGGTGGTTTCGGCCGTAGGCAACAACACCGATACTGCGTATCGAGGTAGGTACGGCAGCCTTTCTTAACCATGAACCAGAAGGCTTAAAATGCTCTAGGGGTAACCGAATTATTTTCCAGTCCTCGGTAACGTCCAGGCCAGCCTGATAGTATTGCCAAGGCAACATGGTGCCTCTAGTCCGCAGATGGATATAGTACTTTTGACCGTTTCCACGGACCTTAATGTAGATTCCTTGTGCATTCTTGTCTGCACCTGAGGCTAACTTGGTTCGCAACTGAATAAAGCCACCGTTATTGGCGGTACTAACGTCACCGGTCATCTGTACATAGGCTTCGCCATTATCACTGCCAAAGCTTGCCGTTCCTTCAGATACACCTCCCATGACTTGATCACTGAAATAGTCCCAACGGACCTCCGAGTTAGACTCAAAGTTATCAATCATTATTTCATCACCCTCCGACGCGACCACTAGCGCACCTAAATGCAATACTAAGATGCCGCAGATTAAATATTTTGACCTGGCCATATCAAGCAACTCCTATCTGTCTATTTTTGTTTGTACTGCGTTGGACAATAACCGCGGCTCACATCAGGTGATCGCAATGCCAAATGTTTAGTTTTGCGGCTTGTAACTCTCTTGCGCCACAAGCGGAAGGACCTAAGCTTCATCTCTGAGCGCATAATATCAATAACGGCAGATTCACTGATCTTAAAGTTCATCTCGATTGCCTCAAACGGAGTTCGATCCTCCCATGCCATTTCGACAATCCGAGAGAGCTCATCAGGACTAAAGGGTGACTTTGTTTGCCTCAAAAAGTGTCTGCTTTGTTAACCTATTGCGCTAGATACGTTCCACTTGTCTATTCGTATCATCAAACAACTTAATTGGACAATCACCAGAACATTCTGTGGCATATAGACGCCAGCCAGGAAAAGTAGATGCTAGATAGAACGACAGACGATCAAATTTATTAGCCAATCGCAAGAAACTGTTAATCGGTAAAAAACTACTCTATCAACTATGCCTAATCTCCGCTGGAGTCAAACCGCTCCAGCGTTTAAAAGATCGACGGAAGTTGGCGGCACTGCTGTAACCTAAAAGTACAGCCACCTCAGTCACTGGCAAATGCGTACCCTGTAAATACTCTAATGCTAAGCGGTATCTAACCTGGTCAAGCAGTTCCTGAAAACGACAGCCTTCTTTTGCCAACCTCCGCTGCAATGTACTTTCACTCATATACAGCTTCTTGGCAATTGAGGCACTTGAGGGGAAGTCCAATCTCGCACTTATGAGAAGTTGCTTCACCCGCTCACTGACCAGGCCAAGTTGACTGTCAGCCGAAGTAATTCGATCACATTCTCTTTGAAAAATATTTTGCGCTAAAGGGTTAGATGAAGAGATGGTCGTCGCCAAGCCTTCCATACTGAACATAAGGCCCCGTTTGTCCGACATAAAACTTACTTTCGAGCCGAACACGGAGGCATAGAGCTCAGACTCACCTTCGGCACTATAATCGAGATCTAGACTCATGGAGACATTTGCCTCCCCAGTTAAGATGCGTACATTATTAACCACAGCCGAGTAGAGAGTATCCAGGTAAAATCTCTCTAGCTGTACCGGTAATTGAGGTGCTTTACCAACCAATATAACACCCTCCTGACTGGTTACTATTTCCACAGCCATGCTCGGCAGTATGGCCTGATTATATCTAAGTAATAATTTCAAGGCGTCGCCGACGTTAGCGCTGGTCATCAAGGCATAGCCCAGTATTCCTAATGCCACCATATTCAATCTTAAGCCAAGTCTAATTCCAAGTGCCTTATCCTTTGATAGCTTGATGGCGTTACTACAAATGGTATCTGCTTGTTGGCGTGTTAAAAAGATCGGTTTGGACAAATCAATAGATCTTAGCTGGGTAGTTTCCAGTAAGTCATCTTCCTTGACGCCTTGCTCCCTAAGTAACCCTAAAAGCTCGGGCAGAATGATTCCATACATAACTAATACCTAATTAAGACTAGCAACAGGGGTGTTCGACTGTAAAAGAACCCCTATATGAATGTAAATGAGCCCTACCTTGACCTTATTTGAGTCCTTGAAAGGGAATCTGTCAAGTACAATTCCTACCAATGCTACTATTAAATTACAACTCGGAGATCTGATCACCATGGCAACCTACTCAATGAACCATCCGGAAAAGGGTGAAATAAACTACACCGACAAAAAGCGCTATCTTTGGTTTATGTCAATATTGTTCCCGCTAATGCCCCTAATGACTATTTATTGGTTTACACAAACAGGCATAGAAGCTCTGTTGGCTATCCCTTTAGCAACAAATTATATTCTTTTACCTGTACTGGATTGGGTTGTTGGAGTTGATACCAACAATCCCCCGGAGGAACTGGTGCCGCAGCTTGAAGAAGACCGATATTACAGAATTCTCACCTATCTCACCGTACCAATGCATTTTATTATGTTGATAGCTTTTGCCTGGCTAGTAGGCACCTTTGAGTTGAGTATTTTGTCAATACTGGTGGTCGCTCTAGTCGCTGGAAGTTACAGTGGCATTGGTATCAATACAGCCCATGAGTTAGGCCATAAAAATACCAAAATAGAAAAATGGTTAGCCAAAGTTGTTTTGGCAGTACCCGCCTACGGCCATTTCTCGGTTGAGCATAATCGGGGTCACCATGTTTTAGTCTCGACACCAGAAGACCCGGCTAGCTCAAGACTGGGCGAATCCCTATACGCTTTTGCGGTGCGTGAAATTTCAGGGACTTTCGTGCGTGGCTGGCAATTAGAGCGCAACAGACTTACTAAATCCGGCAAGTCATTATGGAGTCACCATAACGAAATATTACAATCATATGCTATTAGCGTCCTTTTACAGGGCTCTCTAATCGCCTACTTTGGTTGGATCATTGTGCCTTTTTTAGCGATGCATAATTTTTGGGCCTGGTCTCAGCTAACCTTAGCTAATTATATCGAGCACTATGGTTTACTCCGGTCAAAGAAAGAAAATGGTAGGTATGAGAGATGCCAACCTCATCACTCGTGGAACGCTAATTATGTAGTGTCCAATGTTGTACTCTTTCAACTTGAAAGGCACTCAGACCATCATGCCAACCCTTCTCGGCGCTATCAGAGTCTGCGTAACTTCGACGATATTCCAGAGTTACCCAACGGTTATTTCGGTATGTATCTACTAGCCTATATTCCATGGCTATGGTTTAAAGTAATGGACAAGCGCGTCTTGGCTCTGCCCCACATTCAAGGAGATTTATCCAAGGTTAATATTTGCCCCTCAAAAAGAGACAAGATCATGACTGCCTATGGAAACCCAAGCCAGGCTTATTAATACCTCAGACCCAACGCAGGCTGTGTAAAAACAGCCTGCGCTCCTATCATTGCTGCTTGGATTGATCAGGCTTATAAAGCCCAAAAGGATCAGACCGATATGAACCCACTAGAGTCTGGGTTTTCGCTGTTTCCGCCTTATGGGCAAAGCAACAGTCGGCAAACCGAAAAAAGAAGCATAGTATAGCCATCTAATAACAGTCATCGGCTGTGCTAGTATTAAGACAGTGGCTAAGTACAAAAAGTAGCGCTATTTTGAGCCTTAATCTTGTGCCAATGAGGACATAAACGTGAGTGCAGGTGAAAGAAAGACACTAGTATTTTCCAGCGGCGAGTCGGGTGAGCATCATTATTACCAGTGGCGACCAGAGCACCCAGTGGCATGGATACATATTATGCATGGTATGTCTGAGCATGGCGCTCGCTATGCCGAATTGGCGGATTTTCTCTGTCAACAGGGTATTTTAGTTACTGCGGGGGACCATCGCGGCCACGGACAGACAGGAAAATCTATGAACAGCAGCTACCATATAGCTGACTCCGATGGCTGGGAACAAATGGTTGATGACCAGTGGCAGCTTCTTAATCATATTGAAGACCGACTGCATTTACCCTTTATTATACTGGGCCACAGCATGGGGTCCTTTATGGCGACCCGCTTTTGCCAGAAATATAGCCAACAAATTGCCGACGCTTTTAACCATAAGCTCTGTGGTTTGATTTTATCAGGCTCAAGTTACGACTCGCCAGCGTTCTTTAAAAGCATCTCATATTTCGCCCGTTTTGAGCGCTGGAGGCTTGGCCTGCGACATCCTAGTAATGTTCTGGAAAAGCTCTCCTTTGGTTCGTTTAATAACGCCTTTAAGCCAAACCGCACCCCCAGTGATTGGTTGTCGCGAGATGAAAAAGTCGTGGATGACTATATAGCTGACTATTACTGCGGAGCCCCCCTTTCAACCCAATCTTGGTGTGACTTTCTTGCCGGCATGGCTGACTTATCGAGCCCAAATGCTATGGCCTTGATCGATAAATCGCTACCAATCTATTTGATAGCTGGCGCTCTTGACCCTGTAGGCAAGCAGGGCGCGGGCGTTGAAAAGTTGCAGAAGATTCTACTTGAGGCTGGCATCAAACGAGTAGATTTACGCCTCTATCAAGAGGCCAGGCATGAAATTCTGAATGAAACCAATAGAAGCGAAGTATTTAACGAGCTACTAGCATGGGTAGCATCGCTCAAACCAGAACTCTGATTGTTAATTGGTGAGTTTATACTTAGCATATTCATATGATATCGAGTAGTCTGGGTAATTAGTTATGCAAATAATAAGGACTTTAAATTTTGAACGTCATAACAAACGCCAGCGACAAATCAGATAGGGCCATAACGAGTCTCACCCAATTAATTGAGACACTTAAAGCCGCCCCATCGGACCAATTTGAATCTATTGCGCAACATCTATCTCTAACAAAAACTGACGTATTGCCTTATGCGACTTTTTCTCCTACCAGCCACACTCGAAACTGTTTAGAGCTAAATGAACGTTTTGAGCTGATCTTACTATGCTGGGAACCTGGACAGATGACGGATATTCACGACCATGGAGGAGAAGAATGTTGGGTCTATTTCATGGATAGTCTGTTTGAAGAGATAATCTATGAACGAAGCCAATCTAAACTTAGCCAAACTCAGTCAAAGACAGCTAATAATGGCTCTGTTAGCTATATGTCCGATTTTTTGGGTGTCCATAGTTTAAAAAATGCAGGCAAGAGAAGAGGCTTTTCACTCCATTTGTACGCAAAACCTATCAGGTCTTGTAACGTTTTTAATAGTTTCTCTGACTCATTTGAAGAAAAGAAAATGACTTACGATACTCAGTTCGAGATCAATTAGCTGATATTTTATTTATGCATGCTTTTTGAGACGCAGTTTTTACCGTTTTGTTCAGCCCCGACACATGTACATGGCGCCTACCCCAAAGATGGCTTTGTGAATCAATTGCCATCCTAGATGTAGCACGGCAAATACACCCCTACAAACAACAAAAGTTGCATAAAAAAACAGCAGTTCATGCTAAGGTTGAAGAACGTCATTTGAACGATTGTTCAATACTTAAAACCTCGGTCTAGCCATGCTAAAACTAATTACCAACGCCAACCTTTTTGCCCCCGAAGCTATGGGTATTTGTCATGTATTAGTGGCTGCAGAAAAAATCATTTACATTGGTCCACAGATGCCCCTGTTGGATTCTGTACTCGATGTGGAGGTGACTGACTTAGCAGGCGCCACTTTAGTGCCGGGCTTTATAGATGGCCATGCACACATTACCGGTGGTGGTGGCGAAACTGGCCCAGCAAGTCGTGTACCACCAGTATTTCTTTCTCAATTCACCCAATTTGGTGTCACCAGTGTGGTCGGTGTTTTAGGTACGGATGACTTAACGCGCAACACCCAAAGCATCGTTACTCAAGCCTATGGTTTACGTGAAGAAGGCATGTCTGCTTGGTGCCATACTGGCGGTTATCACTTACCTCTTACCACCCTCACTGGCTCAGCTCGCGGCGACATCGTATTTATAGACCCCATTATAGGTGTGGGTGAGTTAGCCATCAGTGACCACCGCTCCAGCCAACCTACCTTAGATGAATTTCTGCGGGTGGCAAGCGAGGCTCATGTTGCAGGATTAATGACCGGCAAAGCAGGCATTCTTCACATTCACATGGGCGACGGAAAACGTGGTTTAGAACTTGTACGTGGAGCCTTGGACACCTCAGAAATTCCAGCTCGGGTATTTAATCCAACCCACATTAATCGCAACAAAACTCTTTTTGATGAAGCACTACCTCTCTCTCTTAGAGGAGTTGGGTTGGATGTTACCGCTTTTCCTGAAGAACATAACGGCTCTGGCTGGTCTGCTGCCGAGGCTTTTTTACGCTATAGAGACGGTGGATACCCTGCCGACAAGTTAACCATTAGCTCCGATGGTGGCGGTTGTTTACCTCACTTTAACGAAGAAGGAGAGCTTTTAAGTATAGGTGTAGGCCGTTCATCTACCTTAGTTGAAACATTACGTGAAGTATTAAACCATCAAGTGCCTCATGCTTCTCCAGTGTCTATGACCGAAGCATTAGCTCCGTTTACCTCTAATGTGGCAGATTTATTGAAACTTTCCCACAAAGGCAGGTTGCAACAAGGCAAAGACGCAGATATGGTAGTTTTGGATAAAGACCACGGCATTCGTGATGTTATGGCTCGTGGCCGCTGGCATAAGCGTCATGGAAAAACGCAAATTTTTGGTACTTATGAACAATCATAATACTGTTATTTTCAACCATTAGTTAATATGAGACCTTTGCACGATACGGCGACAAAAAGGAAAATGGGATAAAATGAGTCTGATTGAGACGAGAACCACAGGTAATAGATAGCTATTGCCAAGGTTTTCAACGAAAAGCAGGGTTATTTTAGCCATTTATATTGGCGTCCGTATTGTGCAAAGGACTCACTAGAGAAGTTATTTAAACTTATGTGCCCAGCACCTGTTTCAGATCATACCCAGCGCGGTTTTATTATTCCTATTGGTGGAGGTGAAGACCGTCAAAAAGAAATGTTCATCCACAAGAAATTTGTGGAATTATCCGGTGGAAAAAACGCTGACATCGTCGTGGTACCTACAGCGTCACAACTCGACTCTACTGGCCCCGACTACAACGACATTTTTCGTGGTTTAGGCGCTGGAAAAGTTGAGTTCTTACCCATTACTAGCCGCGAAGATTGCGACAACCCTAAATATGCCGAAATGTTAGACCGTGCTACAGGCATCTTCATGACCGGTGGTAATCAACTACGCTTATCCACTATTTTAGGGGGCACCTTAGTCGCTCAAAAAATTCGCCGCAGAAATGCTGCTGGCATACCCGTTGCAGGCACCTCTGCTGGTGCGTCCATCATGTCTGAACACATGGTGGCCGGTGGCGATGGCAACTCTGCTCCTTCTGGAGACGGGGTAAGCCTTGCACCAGGTTTAGGTTTAACCAACGCGGTTATTATTGACCAACACTTTACTCAGCGTAACCGTTTCGGGCGTTTGTTAAGCGCTTCGTCGTACAATCCGTTCTTAATCGGTTTGGGTATAGATGAAGATACCGCCGCATTTATTGGCCCAGACGGCATATTAGAGGTGGTTGGTAGTGGTACGGTAACGGTAGTAGATGCTGGCTCCATGACTTACTCATCCATGTGGCAAGCGGGGCGTAACGACTCATTAAGCCTGCTAGGCCTTAAACTCGACATACTCAGTGAAGGCTGCCGTTACGACCTTAAAAACCGTCATGCCTATCCACCAAGCGATGGCGAACAGGGCTTTTGTAGCCTTGCGGACATTACCCAACAATAGGCCAGACTCCAAACAAACAACTGCAATCAAAAAAACTTATAATAAAGAGGAAGTTTGCACATGAAAATTCTCTCAACCAATGTATATGTCGGTCCCAACACTTGGGCCGGATTTCCAGTTATTCGACACGTTATAGACCTTGGTGTGCTTGAGCAGTGGCCATCGGCTAAAATAGGCGAAGCGTTTATAGCCGCATTAGTTGAAGCACTACCCGGCCTAGACGAGCACGGTTGTTCGTATCGAGAAACTGGTGGATTTTTACGTCGTTTGAGAGAAGACGAAGGCACATGATTGGGCCACATTTGGGAGCACTGCGCTTTAGAGATTCAGTCTATGGCTGGGTCAGAAGTAAGCTTTGGTCGTACTCGCTCTACTGGAGCTCCCGGCCAATACAACATGGTTTATGCCTACAAGCAGCGCAACGTAGGCCTTGATGCCGGTCAGCTTGCATTGCGTTTATTAATGCACCTGCTGCCCAAAGAACTAAAAGATCAAACAGAGTATCGATTTGACGCCGATTTTGAATGGCAAAACGAGCTTAACGAGTTCATATTAAGTGCGCAAAAACGAGAATTTGGACCCAGCACCGGCTCACTGGTAAAGGCGGCTGAAGAACGTAACATCCCTTGGATGCGCCTTAATGATCATAGCTTGGTACAATTTGGCCATGGCAAATACCAGCAACGTATCCAAGCCACCATTACTAGTCAAACGAAACACATTGCCGTAGAAATTTCCTGCGACAAAGAAGACACCCATAATTTATTACACAAGCTTGGTTTGCCCGTACCCCAGCAACGCATGATTTATAGCGACCAGGCGGCTATTCGTGCCGCTAGGTCTGTGGGCTTTCCTGTAGTACTTAAACCGCTTAATGCCAACCACGGCCGCGGCGTGTCTATAAACCTAACCACCGATGAACAAGTGGCCACTGCCTTCGATTTTGCTAAAGATCAAGGCACCAGCCGTGCAGTATTGGTGGAAAGCTTTATCACCGGTTTTGACCACCGCATGTTAGTCGTAAACAACGAACTGGTTGCCGTGGCCAAGCGCGTACCAGGCCATGTAGTAGGCGATGGTGAGCTCTCCATCGAGCAACTAGTTGAAATCGTAAACAGTGATCCTCGCCGCGGCGTTGGTCATGAAAAAGTACTCACTAAGCTATCGCTAGACCGACAAGCCTCCCGCCTCATGGAAAAAGGTAATGTTACTAAAGATACGGTTTTACCCAAGGATGAAATCTTTTATTTGCGTGACACTGCTAATCTATCTACCGGCGGCACCGCTATAGATTTAACCGATGTAGTACACCCAGATAACCGTGACATGGCCTTGAGGGCTATTATGGCCGTAGGCCTTGATGTGGGTGGAGTGGATTTCCTTACGGATGACATCAGCCGCTCCTACAAGGAAATTGGCGGCGCCATTGTGGAAGTTAACGCCGCTCCAGGTTTTCGCATGCACGTAGCTCCTAGCCAAGGCACCCCTAGGGATGTGGCTGGCAAGGTGATCGATATGCTGTTCCCTCCCACTGCCTTAACACGAATTCCTATTGCTGCCATCACTGGTACCAACGGTAAAACCACCACCTCCCGTATGCTTGGTCACATTATGAAAGCCAGTGGCCACACGGTAGGTATGACCTCTACAGATGGCGTATATGTAGATGGCAAGTTAAGTGTTAAAGGTGACATGACGGGACCAACCTCTGCACAAATTGTATTGCGGGACCCAACGGTAGATTTTGCGGTAATGGAAACCGCTCGCGGCGGACTATTACGCAGTGGTCTGGGTTACCAAAATTCCGATGTAGCTGCCTGCCTTAATGTTACCGCAGACCACTTAGGTTTAGGTGGTATAGACACTGTAGAGCAACTAGCTGTTGTAAAACGAGTCGTAGTGGAATCTGCCACCGGTACCGCTGTACTCAATGCCGATGACATACACTGTTTACGGATGGCAGATTTCGCCAGTGCCAAACGCATTTGTTACGTCACCATGAATTCTGACCACAGCTTAGTAAAAGAACACATTCGTGCTGGCGGGCGAGCTTTAGTGCTAGAAAAAGGCATGAACGGTGAAATGATTGCAATTTATGACAACGGCACCCACATTCCGGTGCTTTGGTCACATTTGATCCCCGCCACCATGGAAGGCAAGGCCATGCATAACGTGCAAAATGCCATGTTTGCTGTAGCAATGGCCTACAGTTTTGATGTGGATCTAGACAACATTCGTCATGGTTTACGCACTTTCGATACCAATTTCTTCCAAGCCCCAGGCCGTACCAACGTATTTAATGAACACCCGTTTAAGGTGATTTTGGACTACGCCCATAACCCTGCAGCGTTTCGCGCTATGGCAGATTTAGTGACTCGTTTAGAGGTGAAGGGTCGTCGCATTGCCGTGTTATCGGTTCCTGGAGACCGCCGCGATCAGGACATCTACCAAGCTGCAGAAATTTTAGCGGGAAACTTTGATTACTACATTTGCAAGGCCGATGATAATCGCCGTAAACGAGGCCACGATGAAGTGCCAATGATGTTACAACAAGGTTTACTCAATCATGGCGTAGATGCATGTAATATCAGCGTTATTGCATCAGAGCAGGAAGCCGTAGATACCGCGTTACACATGGCCAGAGAAGGCGATCTAGTGATGGTATTTGGTGACAATATCACCCGCTGTTGGAAACAAATCATCTATCTAAAAAATGCACAACAGACAGATCTCGCCGTGCATCCCTTCATGGACGAAAGTAACGAGATCGACACAGGAATGGAAGAATTACTCTGTGAAGGCGACACGATCATCCGTGATGAACGCGGTGTACGTCTAGCCCGAAACGACGACGAAGACGGCGACTGAGTTATGGTTGAATCGGCAGATACTATTGAAACGGCATTAGATATTCGCTGTAGTACAAGTGAAGAATTAATCCTTGAGGACTTTCGAAGACTTACTGGCCCAGGATTATTATGGAGTTATGTGGGCGCAAATTTAGACATTTTGTGCCCTAGTGACCACTTAGATCAGGTGATTCCCGTTTGGAATCAACAGGCCAGACGCGTGCTTGATGCCATAGGCTGGCAGGATGAGAAAATAATTGATCGTCGTTTTGACGGCGGCGCAAACCTTGCCGTGTCATCTCCAATGGATCAGCTTTATACGGCCATGTTTGCCTGTCAAACGGCTTGGCACTTTACTGCTGCACAACTATTAAACGCCGTTCCAAACAACTTCGACATCATGATTGACGACCTTAAACAGGTGATGCTCCGTGAAGCTAACCCAGCATTAATTGGCCTAATTAACGCAGCCAACAGCCATGGAATCGATGTGTTGTGTGATGATGACGAGCTATCTTTAGGCCACGGTATTGGGTCTCAAACTTGGTCAGTATTTAAGCTTCCTCAACCCGAAGAGGTGAGCTGGGCCAACTTACATGACGTACCCGTGGCTTTAATCACAGGAACTAACGGTAAAACCACCAGCACTCGCCTATGCTCGGCCATTGGCACTGCCGCGGGTTTAACAGCCGGTATCACCTCTACAGAATTTGTGCGAGTAGGTGAGGACATACTCGATTATGGTGATTATTCAGGCCCGGGTGGCGCACGCATGTTACTGAGGGACAAACGTTTAGAAGTGGCTTTTTTAGAAGTAGCCAGAGGTGGAATATTACGCCGCGGCTTGCCCTTACGCAGAGCTAGGGCAGCTTTGGTCACTAACGTGGCGGCAGACCACCTTGGTCAATACGGCGTTAACACCGTGGAAGAACTAGCCGTTGCCAAGTTTGCCGTACACCGTACTCTAGCTGCCGATGGCATCTTGGTACTTAATGCTGACGACATCTATGTAGTTAATGAAGCCAGCCGAACCCCAGCCACCTTGTGCTGGTTCTCACTTGATGCTGGACACCGTCTCATTGCCGAGGCTAAAAAAAATGGCCTCACCTGTGCATGGCAAGAGGGCGACAACCTTGTGCATTTTGATGGTAAGCGCGCGCGCACTGTCGTTAAGGTTAAGGACATCCCCTTAACCATGGGTGGTGCAGCAGATTACAATATTCGTAACGCCCTAGGTGCATTGTGCTTAGCCAAAGCCATGGGTATTGACGATAATGCCATTGCAACAGGCCTATGCAGCTTTAACAATGACGCCAAAGACAACCCAGGCCGTTGCAACGAATTTTCCATCAACGGCGCACGTGTATTTGTAGACTTTGCCCATAACCCCCATTCCATTTCTGCAGTCACAAACGCCATGGCCAGCATTCCAGCCAAACGACGGTTTTTAATGATGAGCCATGCTGGAGATCGGTCAGACCAAGACATTTTAGAGGCCACTAAATGCGCCCTAGCCCTTAACCCAGACATTTTAATGGCTGCAGAATTGCCACAACATTTACGTGGCCGAGAGCTCGGTGATACCATTAGACTCACCCACCAACAAGCCCAACAACAAGGCATACTGGCCCATCAACTCCTTGTAGCTGCTGGCCCCGCAGCAGGGGCCAAAGTAATTTTACAGCAATTGCAACAGGGCGATTTAGCCTTACTGCTAGTTTTGTCTGAGAGACAAGAGGTATTTGATCTACTCGCGGCCGCTGGCTAATAGCTTCAGTTCTGTAGCCTACGTAGGCAGCGGCACCTCTGGTTCTAATTGCAGAGCTAGAGGCACAGTTGCTTAAAGATGACAGATTAGCGGCCCAGCAAATTCTAAAGGGAAGTTACGTCTTTCCAGACACTGTCGGCGGTAAACTCTATGGATACTACAAACTCGTGTGCCGTCCAGTTCTCGATCATGCTTAGCAGATAGGTGCCATCCGTCTTTTGGTATAGCTGATACCGTTGTCCAACACGAGGAACAAAGTTATAAGATGCGCTGTAGACAAGTGCATTTAAGTCCGCAAGCCGCCTTATAGCCTCGTATTCTCTATTTAATAGTTCAACCGCATTCTCGAAATAGTTCTTAGTTAAAGATCCTCGCTCTGAAAGGAACAAAGCAGTATCAGGCAATACGATGGAGGGTGAACTAGATGTTGTTCCATAGGGCAAGAGTGCTTTCTTCAAAATTTTCATTACAGATACCCTACAGTTATAAATAAAATCGTGGGAAGATACGTCATAGCGCGCTCATTTGGACCATAACGCAAAATACGCGCCGCTTATTCGAGCGTTATATTGCCAAAATATCATCTGTCGACCAATTGTCGGGGTAAAGTCGTAGCCGACAGCGCTATAAAGTTGCGATAGTTCCCTGGCAGAGGATAAGGAGAGAATATGATTGTTAAAAGATTAAGAGATAGAAATGGCTGGACCCAGGAACAATTAGCTGAATGTTGTGGCTTAAATGTGAGGACTATTCAGCGTGTTGAGAGTGGGAGAAAAGCTAGTCTTGAAACATTGCAAAGCCTTGCCTCTGTATTTGAAGTAGATATTTTAAAATTAACAGAGGAAATTACTGTGATAGATAAAGAATCGGAAAATTGGAAAGTTTTACCTTGGTGGTTTAGAGCTAACATGTTCGGAATTTATAAAAAGCGCACTGTTGTTTGGGCCGAGTTAGTTATGCTGTTTACTGGTTTTGTGTATTGGATTTTTTTACAGGATCCATCAGTGGCAGCAATTACGTTTCTAGCAGCATATATTACAGGCTGGATTGTTAGATATGGTGATAAGAATCACGCTTGGTAGGGCAATATAACAAGCCATTCAAGCAGGACAAAAAACAGTTTGCTGTTTTCGTGCCTCAAAGATTATAGCAAACTATTTTTTGCCTCTTAATGGGGCGTTAGCTTTCAAAAGGAGATTGATTTGCACGAAGAAGTAACTTTCCTATCGGATAAATTAGCACTCTCAGGTACATTTAGTGTGCCTAAAAGTGACTCACCATTACCGTGCGTAATAATGGTTCATGGCAGTGGTGCACAAGATCGAGACGGTAACATTTCAGGTTTTAACACTCAGATTCTTAAACACATTGCTGAATATTTGGCGCAACAAGGAATTGCTTCTTTTCGTTACGACAAAAGAGGCTGTGGAAAAAGTGAAGGAAATTTTAATATTGCTGGCTTATCTGAAATGGTTGAAGATGCTTGTGCTGCAATTGACTTCATTAGCAAGCAATCAAGAGAGGTGGATTCAAAGAAAATCTACCTCCTTGGACATAGTGAAGGAGCTGTATTGGCACCCGAGATAGCTTCGAAGAGAGATAACCTTGCTGGTATATTGATGTTATGCGCTAGCCTAAGAAGTTTTGAAGAGGATGGAGTCAAAAACGCTGATGTGTTTAATCGCGACTTAAACAAAATGACGGGAATAAAAGGAAAGTTGGCTCGATTGTTCCTCTATTCTAAAGCACCATTAGAGACCATGGCAAAGCTTAGGCACAAGGTTGAAAAAACTAAAGCCAAGAGAATGTGGGTCTCTTTTTCTAGAGTGAGTACGAAATTTTATCGAGAGACGTTTAACTATGACGTTAAATCTTTTTTGAAAAATACCGAACATCCAATATTAGCTATTGGAGGTAGTAAAGATTTTCAGTGCCATTCTGATGATACGCTTTTAATTCCCAATATTTCACCAAGTCAGTCAGATGTTCATATTATTAAAAATATGGATCATATGCTAAGGCTTCAAACAGGAGAGCCATCAATACTGAGCTATGCTAGCTCATGTAATTCTCCAATAGTTCAAGAGGTCAATGAGATAATTTATTCATGGATAATTAATCAGAAAGCTAACAAGTCACTCAAGCAGGACAAATAACAGTTGGTTTTTGCTCCTTCGACGCTTATTTTAACCAACTATTACTTGCCGCTTAATGTGGCGTTAGGCAGCAATGAGAGATAATGGATAACATCGAAACAACCGATTCTATTTTTCATAAAAACGGATTCTTATGGGTCGCGTTTATCACAGGTCTATTATTGTTAATCCCTTTGATCGCAATGCAGTTCACCGCTGAAGTAAACTGGAACATAATGGATTTCATTATTATGGGCCTTCTCTTGTTTTGCATGGGAAGCTTATTCGTACTAGTTTCAAGAAGAACGCAGCGAAAGTACCGATTAGTCATAGGTACGTTATTTGTTATTGTGCTTCTATACGTATGGGCAGAACTTGCAGTTGGCGTATTTACTAGCCTAGGAAATTAAATGGTTATTACTGGTACGCAATGCATATTGCAGCCTAACCAGTACATGAAGTGGATTCCACAAACTCTGCGAGTTTGCTACACCACTTATGTAGGGCGTTATATATATTTAGAGACACAGTGCTAGACTTTGAGTAATAAAAGGTCTATATTCAGGTCTAAATATTGATCTTTTTGGAGGTTTTATGAGTTCTGTAGTAAAAGTTATGGCTGGTATATCAGCGAGTATCACTGATTTTAAAGCTAATCCGAACGCCGTTCTTAATCAGTCGGAGGGCGAAGCTGTCGCGATTTTGAAAAGTAATGCTCCATTTTTTTATGCGGTTCCTCCTAGTCTTTTTGAGGTAATGTTTGGAGCGATGGAAGATTCTGCACTGTTGCTCCAAGCCAACGCTCGGATGGACGATGGAAAAGAAGCAGTAGAAGTGGATTTGAATGACCTATAAGCTGAAATTTCACCCAGACGCACTGAATGAGTACAAGGCCTTATCTACTGCAGATAAGGCCTTTTTTAAAAAGAAATTGGAGCAACGTTTAGAGAGTCCTCATAACCCAGGATCGAGACTTTCTGGGGGCGTGAACTTATATAAAATCAAGAGAATGCGGCCGCCGTTGAGGTTAACGTATCATGTGGATGATGAAGTATTAACTGTGACCGCATTGAGTGTCGGCAAGCGTGATGGAGACCTATATAAGGAAATGATTCAAAGGTTCTCCAAATGAAGATATATAACAAGGTAAAGCACAATCGCTTCGCTTGGACGCACTTTGTGCGCCTCTGTTTACGGCGTTAGATTACAATCGGCATTTTAGTGCGTGGTTAATATGAAAACGATAGGAATGCTCGGAGGAATGAGCTGGGAATCTACAGCCAGCTATTACAAGGCTTTAAACGAAGGGGTTAAACAACTCTTAGGGGGCCTTCACTCGGCAAAAATTTGTATGTATAGCGTCGATTTTGATGAAATCGAAAAATTACAGCGTCAGAGTAAATGGAGTGAAGCAGCGGAAATATTATCTAAGGCTGCTATGTCAGTTGAAGCTGGCGGCGCTGATTTTCTCCTGATCTGCACAAATACGATGCATAAGGTGGCTTCCGAAATTGCCAGTAGAATATCTATTCCAATTCTCCATATTGCAGATGCAACCGGCGACAGACTTCAAAGAGACGATATCAATTGCGTTGGTTTACTCGGCACTCAATTTACAATGGAGCAAGATTTTTACAAAGGTCGACTGTCGGATAAATACAATATTAGGGTCTTAATCCCTGACACTAGGGAACGAAAAATCGTTCATAGTGTTATTTACTCTGAATTGTGCCTCGGTAAAATTAATGAATCTTCTAGAGATGAATATATAAAGATCATTGATAATCTCTATGCACAGGGCGCTGAGGCAATTATCCTTGGCTGTACGGAAATAGCCCTTCTTGTCCAGCAGAAGCATACATCCGTGCCTTTATACGACACAACGGAAATTCATGCAGCAGAGGCGGTCAAACTGGCAACATCGTAACAATGTCCAATACTTAACCGGTTGCTCAGGCTGGGTACGGGCGTGGCGCTGTAACGGCTAACCCCCTACCCCTTTCTGACCTACATTACTGCTGCTCAGTCACCCATGCTGTCACTGATTGATCTAACATCGGCAAGGTAATACTTCCGTTGCCCAGCACACGATCGTGAAAGCCCCTTAAATCAAAATCATCCCCGAGTTCTTGCTCAGCAAAATTTCTCAAGCGACGAATGTTGAGCATGCCCAACATATATGAGTTAGCTTGGCCGGGCCATGCGATGTAGCGGTTAATTTCACTGTCTAAATCGACTGGAGGCCATGCGGTATTATTTAACATGTAATCCAACGCTTTTTGACGTGACCAACCTTTGGTGTGAATACCACTATCAACCACCAAGCGTGCGGCCCTAGCGGCTTGATCAGAGAGTAAGCCAATTTCATCCAGTGGCCCGCTATATAAACCGAGCTCACCCGCTAGCCGCTCTGAATAAAGAGCCCAACCTTCTGCAAAACCAGAATTATATAGGTAGCGCGCCAGGGGGTGCACCTTATCCCCTAGCTCCAAGGCGATTGCCCCCTGTAGATGGTGACCGGGATAACCTTCATGGTAAAGCACCGATTGCTGCCCCGCTACCGACCGATGAGTAGGATCAATAACCGCTATATAATAGATACCTGGGCGCGTGCCATCTTCAGATGAGGAATGGTACTCACCCGTACCATCAGCCTCGCGGTATGGGGGATAGGGTTTAATTTCCATATCCGCTTTAGGCAGCAAGCCAAACGCTTTAGGCATAGCCTGTTTAGATGACTCCAATGAAGCCAGCGCATAATTGAGCACATCCTCACGGGTGCTAAAGGTGTATTTAGGATTACTGTTTAAACCGTGCATGAGCGACTCAATCGTTTCGCCTTTGAAATACTCATCAATAATGACTTGCATCTCTGATCGTATTAAACGTATTTGCTCAAGGCCAAGCTGGTGAATTTCATCTGGGGTTGGCTTTACGGTGGCATAGTAGCGAACTAATTCGGGGTAACACTGCTCGCCATTAGGGTTGCCACTTAAGGCGATGCTAGTACGTGCAGCAGGAAGATATTCCTGCTCCAAAAACTGTGCAAATCGCTCTATAGCAGGCTTTATTTCACTTTCAAAAACGGCATTAACTTGCTGGCTATAAATGGCAATATTTGTACGTGTAGCCGGACTCAGTAAAGGGCTGTCATCACCTAATAAACTCCTAACCGCTGCGGGTACTTTTTCAACCGTGAGTCTTGGTGCGCTATAGCCTGACCTTATCCCCAAACGCAAATTCACCGTTTCGGTATCAATATAGCGCGCTAATGACTTTAAACGATCTAGTGCTTGCTGGCGATGTTCGGCCGTATCAACGGGCTGCACTTCAAAAACCGCTGGCACGCCGGTGTGCCAGGCAGTAGAGGTACTGGCGGCCCATAATTCATTACGGCATACACGTATCGATGTGGAGCTTGTTAAGGTTTCATGAAGAATACCGTAAGTTACCCAGTCTCGTGAGCCTATAGCTTCGGGTTCACCTATTGCCTCGAGCTCAGATAGCCAGCGATCCTCTTTTTGTTGCCACAACGTAAGTGCAGCAATAGAGTTATCCATTAATTTATCATGAGGAGCATTAGCTAAGCTTAAAAAACTTCCTGTTTCTGGGTAGCGTAATAAGTAGGCCGCAAGATAGTCATCAGCCAGCAGCTCTATGGCGCTGTCTTTGTCTTGCTGGTTTCCCTCGATTGTTACCGACTCATTGCTCGCTGAATGACAGGCAACACAAAGATAGCTTAAAAATAGTAGAGTGATAAGACGCATAAAAAAACCTAATAAGGAAGGTGCATATTAATAAAGAAAAATGTCGAATATTTTATATATTACTACCTACGACAATTCGATGGTTGTTAGCAGGTAAACATACATTTTATTTCGGATAAATCGTTTTAAGAAGCTCTCTAAGCCGCGGCAACACCGCTAGCTCGCTGCCATCCTCTTTGATATACCCCAAATAAACCGCGACTAAATCCCTTTCGTGATTAATCAATAAACCCTGCCCTGCCCAACCGCCCTTATAAATATCATTATTGTTATAAACCACATCCCATTGATAAGAATTATGTTTTATTTCTGGGTCAGCTGATTGTTCATCGGCAAAGCGAGCGTTGGCTAACAGCTCAGGCCTGCCCTTATTAATGATCATATCGAGATAGCGATCTGAAATAACTTTTTCGGAACTGACTTTTTTGTAGCTCGGTGTAAACAATAATCCAAAGCGAGCCATGTCACGGGCTTTTGCCAGAAAACCACCCGAGCTTAAAGCGATGCCATAGCGAGCTGCAAATATAGAGGCGTCACCCTCTGCCCCCATTTTGTGCCAAAGCTCTTTAGTCACGGCATCCTGAAAAGGCATTGCCATAAGTCGTTCAACTATCCACGACAATACAAAGGTATTAGCGCCGCTATAATCAAAGCCGATGCCTTGATCGGCCCAGTGACCGGGCTTCATATTAGCTAAGGCTTCATAAGGTGTGCTAGCCGTATTATTGCTTCGCACAGCATCATTTAATGAGGCTTCATACTCATAATAACAGGTACCCCGTGCATAGTTGCCATCTGAACAATCAATACCAGAGGCCATATCTAGCACGTTACGAACAGTCACCCCTTTAAAATCTGACCCTTGCAGTTCAGGTAAATAAAAATCAACGGGTTTATTGGTATCGATTTGTCCTCTGTCTTCTAAAATAGCAATGAGGGTTGAAGCAAAAACCTTAGTAACTGACCACCAAATTGGCTTTTCATACTCTTGCATACGGGCGTAGTGCTCAAACACGATATCGCCTTTGTGCAAAATAACGACGGCCATATTACTTGATAGATCACTCTCTAAAAAATCAACAAAAGCCAATTTTCCTTGTGGAGTTGCCACTTTGAAGTTATCAATTTCATTATTGAGTTTGTAAGCCAGCGGCTGAACAGGGCCATTACGGTAAACATTCACAGTGGGAAAAAGTTGATGGATGTTTTTGTTATTCCACATCATATCCTTGCCCTGAGGCACCCACCACACCTCATCGGCAGGATTAGGTAAGCGTTGATGCTGTTCAAGTGTCTCAGCCACAGACGAAGAAGGGATAAAGGGTGCGCGATTTGAATTGGCAAACAGTGGCGTAATACACATGGAATAAACAAAAACTACAGCCAATAAAAATTTCATGATGAGTCACTTTTATTATAGTGGGTTTCATTATAGAGCCTGCACGCAATCTATACATGATGTAGATGATTATATTGTCAGATTTAAATGGACTGCTATGGACTAAGTATAAACAAAAAAGCCCAGTATAACAGGGCCTTGAGGGCATCAATGAATGCTGATGAATTGATATTTGGTCGGGACGGCACCGCCCAAATTAACTATTTAAATCTTTGATAAATATAATTTTATAGTTTTCTATTGTTATATATACCGTAAAATATACCGTGATTGACTTTTGTACTACCCATGTTACCGCCAATGTAAAAATGACCCACTAGCGCCGACTTAAAATTGACCCACCTGAGGCTAAATAGCCGCTCAACTATTCAGTGAGGCGGCCTGTATGTTAACTCAGAAGGGACTCCTACTCTACCCTAGTATTACTAATACGCGCGAATGAATTTGTTCAATGGTAGTTCAGTTATAGCGCCGACTATCAACAGGTCACAATTGATAGATCCTGACACCGACGGCTGGACCGAGGGCTTTCCCTTCCTTACCGTGAAAATACCGGAGACTGCGGCAGTGCAGCAACGTCTGTGAGCTCATGCTGAATAATCACTCTTGTCCCTAATTCTGCCGCTAGCCTTTCAAGGACTATCATCAAACTAAAATGAGACAAGAGGCAAAATAATAACTTGCCTAAAAGTTAGCCCGCGCTTTTTCAACCAGGTTTCTAGCCCCCTGTTTTATAAAACCATGGTCTGAAGACATCAAGAAAAGCGTGACTCCTCGATCTCGCCAAAATTCGATGCTATCAACATTAGGGACAAAGATACCGAGTTTTCTATTATTTTTCTGAGCAGCAACGCAAATTTTTTCAGCCGCCTCAATAACGACCTTATCAGTTGCAGCCGTCGCACCAAGAGCGACCGTCAAGTCCATCATGCCAACAAACAGGCAATCTATACCTTCTTGAGCCGATATCTCCTCAATGTGATCCAAAGCAGCAAGATCTTCAATTTGAACTATTACCGTAGTCTCTGACTGGTTAAGACTGATATTATCAGCAACGCTAGCCGCTCCATAACCCGCTGAACGAGTAGAACCTGCATAGCCTCGCCCAGTCCTTCCATACCTAGCCGCAGTAGCACAGGCCAAGGCTTTTTCAGGCGAATCCACGTGAGGAATAACAACACCCGTAGCGCCACAGTCAAGTGCGTTGAGTATTTGATCCGCCGATGAGGAGGCTACCCGAACCAACGCAGGCTTCTGCACTGAGCGAAAGGCCAACAAACAGCTGTCTATGTCACGGCGATCGAACGGGGAGTGTTCGGCATCAAAACAAACAACGTCTAAGTCTGTACTTGCCAATACTTCTGCAACCATCATCGAGGGAGTTTTAACAAAAGTGCCAATGAGACATTCCCCTGAAAGTAACTTTTGGCGAAAATTATTGTGTGGATTAAAAGCGCTCATATTCATCATCTTTAGTTGTTAAAGTTAAGAATTGAGCCAACTATCGAGGGCTCTATTCACCTGTTCAGGCGCATCAAGAGTACTGAGGTGGCCAGCCTCTTCAATCACTTCCAGCGTGGCATGTTTGATTTCACCGGCCATGTCGCGATGTAACCGTTCATTGCACAGCGCATCATGCACACCGCAAAGAATAAGCGCAGGACAGTCGATATCCTTTAACGTGCTCCAGCTATCAGGACGGCACTCTAACGCACGCCATTGATTGATAAATTCATCGGCACCCGCGTCTAAGGCCATTTCCATGACTACAGACTCGATGCGTAATAACTGTTTCGAATCGAATCCATATTTGGGCAGCAACTCTTGGCTAACTAAGGTCTTCAGACTCTCGATGCCGCCTAGCGTAATACTGCTGATCTGCTGGTGTCGAATGGTAACACCCACTGGCAGTTCAGCGCGCGGGTTGGTGTCAAGTAAAGCGAGCTTTCTAACGCGTTGAGGCGCCTGCCTCAATATTTCAAAAGCAACGATGCCACCCATTGAAAGCCCTGCTAACGCAAATTCTGCGGGCGCCTCGGCAAGGGTTTTAATCGCCATGGCTTGAATCGTATCACAACCTGAAAAATCAGCGACTATCACCTCTCTCTGCTGGGTGAAAAAAGAGATTTGAGACTGAAAAAGCTGCTCGTTACAAAGGGATCCCGGTAACAGTAATAAGGGTAATGACACTAACGCCGCTCCTATAAATGTTATTTAAACTAAGCGTTAGTCCAGCAGCGCTGTCGCTCCATGCCTAATGCTACCAGCAAAAAGACGCTTCTCAGCAGGAAGTTCCGGCTGTTCAATACGCTCCATAAGCATATCCACAGCGGCCTCGACCATACGCTCGAGAGGCTGCACAACCGTCGTTAAATCGTAGTTTAGCCAAGCGGCAGCATCGACGCCATCAAAGCCAACGACAGATATATCCTTAGGTATATTCGCCTTGTATTCAATGCGCAGTGTGTCCAGACAACCAATGGCCATAATGTCATTGGTACAAACGAAGACATCTGGATTGTGCATTGCCGAGTTCATCACTTCTCGCGTTAAGCTGCAGGCTCGTCGATAACTATAATCACCTTCCACCTCGACAATATCAACCGCCAAACCTTTAAGTTGCGCCACTGCACCCTGAGTTCTTGCTGTGCTTACTGGAGAATCCACTGGCCCGCTCATTACTACAAATGACTTGCGACCGCTGTTTAGCAGACCTTCAACTAACGAGCGCTCGCCCTCATAATGATCACAGCAAACAGACGATACCGTACTTTGAGGGTAGAGACGATTATAGAAAACTAAGGGAATGCCACGGTCTTCACAAGCACTTATCTGGACCTCAGTGAATTGAGCCGCGGCAATAATTCCATCAACTTGATATTGCCAGACCTTCTCTAAAACCTTGTCAACATCGCTCTCGTTATCAAGAGTAAATAAGAGTATATGGATATCTTTTTCAGCAAATTTACGATTTAACTGAGAAAGAACTTGCGGGTAATTAAGATTGGTTAGCTCGGTAATGAGTACACCGACAATGTTTGATCGGCCAGAAATTAATCCACGGGCAATGGCATTTGGCTGATAGCCTAAGGATTTGGCAGCACCGTCAACTTTCGCGCGCGTTTTGGCTGAGACACTGGCTCCTGCCTTAAAACAGCGTGACACTGCTGATTGAGAGACTCCAGCGACGCGAGCAACGTCATACGAGGTAGCTCGCTTACCTTCAAGGTTAATAGTTGTTGACTTAACGTCTCGCGTTTTATTTTTCATACCTCTAACTGGAAAGCTCCTATAGGCACTCAATTATAAGTTAACGTGCAATGCATTCGAAAATCTCGCAGCATACTAACACAGCCCCAACATTTTTGGTGGTGAGCAAGGTATCTACTCAAGCTGTTTAGTAGAGCTCTTTAGACTAGCTTAGGCCACACTAAACTGTCCGTTACTCGCAGTATGTTATCGCTTCTTAGTAAGGCCCAACAACGCCCTTTAAGATCATCGGCAAAACACACCGCTTCTCGCCAGACAATAAACCAGTATTATCTTGTAAAAAGTTTGACTTTAATTTTGCATTCGAAGTACATTAGCATTCTACTCAAAAATATTCCCCTTGGGAACACTTAGATGAAGAATGCCGCGCCAAGTAACAACAGTATTATTACTAGTCTATTTGAATCACTGCAAGACCCTAAAAGAGCGCAGACTTTACTCTCTCAGCAGGTTGGTGAGCACTTCGCCTGGCATGGACCCAAACCGTTTAAACCCTGTTTCAGTTCGGATGAATGGTGCTCGACGTTTTGGCTGCCCTTTATTGATGCGTTTTCGGGGTTATCCCGAGAAACTCACATGCTGTTTGGCGGAATAAGCGAGGGCAAGGCTGACAAAAGTCCAGATGGGCAATCGTGGGTAGGCGCAACCGGCTATTATCATGGTGTTTTCTCAAAACCCTGGCTTGGGTTTGAACCGACTCATCAATTGATCAAGCTAAGATGGGGTGAATTTTTCCGCATGGAAGAGGGAAAAATTGTCGAGATGTATACTCTTTTCGACATCATTGACTTCCTCCAGCAAATTAATAAAAACCCCCTACCCCCCAGCCATGGCGTAGATTTTGTGTATCCTAGCCCGGCGGGCATCAACGGAGTTCTACTCGATGCGAGCGATCCGGCTAAAACAGCAGAGTCAATGAGACTGATACGTGCATTTCTATTTGAGGGGCTCAACAATTTTGACAAAGAAGATCTCACCAGCATGGGTGTAGCTGACTTTTTCCATGATAATGTTAACTGGTACGGCCCTGGCGGAATAGGCGCATGCCTCAGTCTTAGAGAGTTTCAAGACTACCACCAGCAGCATTGGCTAACAGCATTCCCAGATCGCAAAGTGCAGGACCTAGATAGTTTATTTGCCGAGGGTGATTTTGTCGGATCTTCAGGCTGGGCTGGCGTTACCTCGCAGCATACCGGACAGTACCTTAGTGCTGAGGCTACAGGTAACAGGATCAACTTCAATGGCATGGATTTTTGGCTTCGACGCGGTGACAAGTTTGTCGAAAACTGGGTCTTTGTTGACATGATTGATCTCTTCGATCAATTTGGTATTGATTTACTGCAACAGGCAAGAGAGCTTTAGACGCTATGACCGATCATTCCTCCAATAAGCAGCTTATTCTCGATTACTTTGATGCGATAGAAAAATCTACTACGGAAGATATTTCCTATACTATCGATCAATTTATTGCTGACGATTACCACTGGTATGGGGTATACCCATTTGAGGAGCAAGAGAATGCCCAGGGTGTGGCTAAGGCCTTCTGGATACCCTTTCTTGGTGCCTGGTCGCCAGTCCGGCGCCGCCAGGACGTATTTATGGGCGGCACTAGCGAGATCGATGGCACCCAGTGGGTGACCAGTATGGGTCACTTCCAGGGTCTTTTTGACAATGATTGGCTGGGCATTCCAGCTACTGGCAAGCTGGCCTATTTACGGTATGCGGAATTTCACAATATAAAAGACGGCAAGATCGTTCGCAGTAGTTTTTTTTGTGACATTATTGGCGTCATGCACCAAGCCGGTATTGACCCGTTGCCTATGCAAACCGGCGCCTCTGTCATTGTTCCCGGGCCTAAAACCCATGACGGTATTCAGATTGCCAACCAACCCGAAAGTGAATCTCAAAAAACCATGGCGGTGCTCAACCAAATGATAGCTGATCTAGATGAGCTAAATCATTCAGGTGAAGGTCGCTATCCTCCTGAAATATTGGAGCGATCATGGCACTCTGATATGAGTTGGTATGGGCCTGCCGGTATTGGATCCACCTATACTATTCGTCGTTATCAGGAACAGCATTCCTACCCGTTTAGAGAAGGCCTAAAAGACAAAGTGTATAACGGTCATATTTGTCGCTATGCTGATGGCGACTACGCCTGCTTTTTTGGCTGGCCTAATTTGACCCATACGCCAACCGGTGGGTTTCTGGGTCTCCCGGGAAATGACTGCCGAGTCGATATGCGCGTCGTCGATGTTTACCGGCGCGAAGGTGACAAACTCGCCGAGAACTGGGTCATTATTGATTTGCCCTGGTGGCTAAAGCAGCAAGGGCTAGATATCCTTGAGCGCTGTAAAAATATAACCTCTTAAACTCAGACTACGAAGACTTTGACTATGAGCATGAAAAGATCAAGACCCTCACAGGCTGCGCTAACGGCCAACAATGACCTAAGTAAAACTGCCGAAACGCTGGCAGTCGTTGATGCCATGGTGGACGGCCTTAATGATCATGATATTGACACCATGGATAGATTTTTTAGTAAATCGTTTCGCTGGATAGGAAATGCTGGCTGCGGTTATAAAGTTGGTCTAAATGAATTTCAAGAAAATTGGCAGCGCCCATTTCAAGACGCTTTTTCCGATAAGGTCTGTGTCGACGAAGCAAGAGTAACCGAGGGTGAATGGTGCTCTGCTTTTGGTCGCCAAGAGGCAGTGCATTCGGGCGACTTTATGGGCATCCCAGCAACTCACAAAAAAATTGAAATTCGCTATATGGATTTTTGGAAAGTGGTTGATGGAAAAATTGTTGATAACTGGGTTATGGTTGATTTTCCATCGATATTACAGCAACTTGGAGTTGACCCATTCGGCGGCTATGGGTGGGAAAAGATGGATTCTCAAAGAGCCCCTATTCAAAATGGCGAAGAGTCCTAATCCGCCATAGTTAAATATCAATACCCTGATCTGAAAATTCGCATCAAAGGCTTTCTAGGGAAGTCTTTTTGCTTTATTAAATTCTCGCATTCGCCCCAACACATCTATACCCAGTTGGTGATACACATCTAACAGGTCAATCAAAACCCAATTTTCTCGAATTAACCCTTTTTCACAGCGCCAAAAATCAAGACTGCGCATAGTAATTTTTTGGCCCGCTGGCGCAATACCCAACCAGCCATCGCCACTAATAGTCATACGCATACCAGGCCATGCAGTGAATCCGACATAGTCACCATCAGAGAACATATTCGATGTCTCAGGTATGCTACCACGATCAGGGAGAGCGTTTAGAAAAGGAATTTGGTGCCAGTTACGAAAACCTGAGATGCCTCTGCCAGTCCCGATTCCAGAGGGCCCATACCAATTACACCTATGATGCCAATAATCGTCCAGAGCCATTGCATCCGCGCCACCGGTGGAGAAATTCGCTAGACCAGCGCACATATCATTAACCGTCTTCAAACTGGAGTTCGAACGCATGTCATCTCGGGGGCCCGAGATTATACCATCCTGTGTCGCCGGACCTGGCACGTGCCACTCGCGGCCAAGGCTCGGAACCATAGGCCAGGCATTGGCCTGCATCATTAACTCAGGAATATCCCAGATAGCCTGCATCTCTATAATCTGGCCTTGCTCGACTCTGTAAAACTCATGAAAGCGCAGAGAGATTTGATGCCCCGTAGGATTAATATTAAGCCAGGGCTGGGTAAATGTGCCAGTGTAGTAGCCGCAACAACCCACCCATTGTTTTCCCGAATCTGTGGTGCCGCTCATCACAATAGTATCCCGGCGCTCAAGATCAGGGATGGCATCAGAAAGCGGCATAAGAACCTCGCTATACAGACCTTCAGGGCCACTATGAAGAGCCTCAAATGGGAAGCTTAGCTGAATGAGAGCCTCTGGGTGAAAAGCCTTCTTTATTGCCGCGGCTATAGCATTTAAATCAAAATCGTACAGACTACTACGCAGCATATTGATGAGCTGCTTATTGACCTCACTCACTTAGTTACCTCATGTTGGTCATACTGAAAAAATTGATTAAAAAAAGAGACCCTGGGGTCTCTTTTTCACTTACCTGAACAGCTATTTAGAAATCATAGCTAATGCTCATGCCCCAGGTTCGAGGACGAGACCAGCTGGATTGAACAGAAGCCACAGATGATCCCGCTGCAACGGTGCCTGTAACGCCAGGACCAAACACTACAGCACGGTTCATCACAGCCTCATCTTCAATATTCAGGATATAGGCTTCTACCTTCACATTATCCCCTGAATTCCAAATCAAGCGCACATCAGACTTGGTATGTGCCTTTTGCTCGGTCGGCGCAACATTGATGTCGAACGCGTAGTAATCGCTTGTGTACGTACCTTGAAGCATTGGTGTAAGAGTACCCATATCGCCTAGGTCAATATCATAGCTAATCTGAAAACCAGCCGTCAGTTCTGGTGACAGCGCAGGCGCATAACCTTTCAGGCTTAAACTATCCAATGTTCCATTTCCATCCAGATCAACTTGACGACCACCAAGTGCACCAAGACCTGCCAAGGCAGCGACATCATAGGTGCCAAACTCGGCATCTAAGAACGCGACGTTAGCCGTGATATACCAATTGTCAGTAGGCGCCCACTGCATCTCTACCTCGAGACCTGTAGCATCAATCTCACCTCCATTCATCGTATACTCAGTGGCACCCATATTTATAAGCACAAACGACTGAGCCTGCATATCGCGATACTCATTCATAAATACCGCCGCATTAAGCGTCAAGCGTCCATCTTGCAGGGCTGTCTTAACACCCGCTTCAAAGGCTGTCACTGCCTCCGGATCATAAAGGTCTGCATCAATCCCCTCTTCTGCAAGCAGCGCGACAACGGCAGCACCATTGGAGCCACCCGCTCTGAAACCCGTTGAGGCGGACGCGTAGACCATTATGTCCTCGCTTAGGTCAACTTCAACGGCGGCCTTCCAAAGTGTGTCGTCCCATGTATTTAGGGATCCTACCCGCCCTTTGGTGTCTTCATTGCTACGAATACCTGCAATCAAACGAACATTATCAGTCACAGAGTACGATGCATTACCATAAATGGCGGTAGACTCAGACTCGTACATATTATGGCCCCAGATATACTCGACATAAGTACCATTGCCACTGTAGTCAGAACCAATCCATCCCCAATCTGATTCCTGCTTAAACTGGTAGTAGCCGAGTGCCCACTGCAGAGCGCCGTCACCGTTAGAAGTTAGTTGTAATTCCGCTGAGCTATCTTCTTGGCTAGAATTCCAGCCGACAAATTTCCCAGCTTGCGCTGACAGAGAACCTGCGTCGCTGTAATCAGAATCGTAGAATTGAACACCTTCAAAGTCAACCTGGTTGACAGTTAGCTTGGCCGTCGCAAAATTCATATCATAGCTCAGCTCAAGAGTGAGGGATTCGTCATCCAAAATTGCAGCAGAACTTTCATTCCGTGAAACATCCCATGGACCAGCATCCTGAGTTGCTCCTGCAAATTGGTAGACATGCCCGTCCTGATAAATGCCATCTAAATAGCCACCGATCTGCTGATACCCCCAAATCGCTGTGGAGTTAGTATCTTTTGACGACTCTGAATAGCGTAAGGTAGCTTCAAAATCCTCAGTTGGCTGCCAAACTGCAGTCATACGAATATAGGTAGTATCCTGATTATCTAGATCATCATCTGTACCGGGTGAAAAGCTGTTTGTGATGTAACCATCGTGCTCATCAGTCATGCCCACTAAGCGGATTGCCAAAGTCTCGCTCAGAGGAAGATTCAGAACACCCTCCATTTTTCGGCGATTCTTATAGCCAACTAATGCCGTCACCGACCCACTAGTAGCCTCAAAGTCTGGCGCTTTACTGATTACGTTAATTGCTCCGCCGAAAGTGTTACGACCATACAATGTACCCTGTGGACCACGAAGAACCTCGATTCTCTCCAAGTCTACATAAGAGCCTAGTGCTTGAGTAGAGGTCGCCACATAAATACCGTCTTGAAAGATGCCAACCGTCTGCTCACCTTCGGTACCGACATTATTTGAGCGTGTGCCGCGTATAGCAATTCGTGCTTCGTTACCTGACTGACCCATTCTCATGCCTGGAACAACGTGCTCGAGGCGAGTTACATCATCGATTCCAGCGCGAGCCATCATTTCAGAGTTGAGTGCGGTAATCGAAGCCGAGACGTCCTGGACACTTTCAGACCGCTTATCGGCAGTCACAATAACCTCTTCCATCAAACTCGAGGTGCCCGCAGCAAATGCACTTGCTCCTACAAATGTTGCCATCGAAATTGCTAACCCTAAACTGTTACGTTTTGTTATATTTATCATGTTGATTTCTCCCAATGTGTATCAAAACTCAGAAATTAAGCCTAGCTGCAAGTCAATCCTTTTGGTTTTAAGGAGGAATGATCACCTAAAGCAGCTTCATTTGTACTTCGAATGCAAATTAAAGTCAAACTATTTTTTAACGACAAAGGGCAAATTTGTGCCGTTAACCATATATTTCGTCACATTTTAATAACATGTGCCGTATACTTACGGCTTTAGAAAGACACTTTATAAAACTATTTTGTGACTCCGAGATCAAAAATATCACCCTTGTAAACTGGTAACGGGATGTTCATGGCGATTATGAAAGCCTTTGCAGTCTATTTTATATTTATTAGTGTTGCGCCCTTCGGTAATACAGCCGAACCAGAGGAAGCTAATACACGGCCACTTGAAATCGAAGCTCGCTTTATCTCTATGGAAAGAAATCGTCTGGCGAGCCCATTAAAAGGTCTCTCGGCTCAGGTGGCGAAATTCAGTGTAGATGGGTTAATTCAATATGCCCTCTTGCTGCAACCCGAAAATGGAATGCCAGAATCCGGCTGGCCAGTGATAATTTTTAATCATGGATTTCATCCTGAGCCATTTATGAATGGCCGGCGCGCCATAGACGGCGTCAGTGACCGCCCTGGTGACTATTATCGTCAGATACCTCAATCACTTGCGCGACATGGCTTTTTAGTGGTTGTCCCAGATTATCGCGGGCACAACGATTCTTTAGGTGCTGAATTTACGCTCCAAGAAACCTCACCTCGCTGGTATGCGCGCGACGTTCTAGGCATTATCAATGCCCTCGAAGGCATTGATAATGCCGATACCACTCATTTATTTATGCTCGGCCATTCTATGGGCGCGCAGGTGACACTCCGCGTTGCAGCTACCCTTGGCGACAAACTTGAAGGGGCAAGTATTTGGTCTACCTATATACCTGCGGAGACTGTCGTCAACAACGAAGGGATGAAACCCATATCCAGTCAACTTCAACTGATAGATAGTCCCCTGAATATTCATCACGCCAAGGGTGACCAGACAACCCTCTTTAAAGGCTCTACGATAATCGCCAATCAGCTCAGGCAATTAGGTAAACCCTACGAACTCTACTCATACTTGAGTGAGAATCATTTATTTACCGGTGATAATTTAAATTTGGCAATAGACCGGGATATTGCTTTTTTCCGTCACATTATGCTGTTTGAAAATAGGGCCCACCAATGACCACCATAGACTTAGGTGCCCTGCCGATACATTATTGTGACTGCTCTTTAAATCTTTAAATATGAAGCCGCGTTACTAAACAGACCTTTCAGGGAAGACAGTAATCATAATGCATGTTGATTTTGCATTCGAAGTACAATACTATCAGCGTCTAATCAATTTTAAAACTACTCCCATGACCCTAATTTCTGACACTAATAGCCTCAACGCTTTTATTTTACGGCACGGAGAGATAGTGCCGTGCAAGACCGCGTTTATCGATGCTCGAACGCCCGGAAGCGACCAGAAGGAGAATTTTTGTCTCATTGGTGCTGGCGTAACAGAGAATCCAGATCAAGTAGTGCACATCAATACGCCACATGGATTTGATGTCGGGGCAGCGCGCCAGCCAAAAGGCTGTAAAAACTCTCATCATAGCCATGATACGGAAGAGGTATTTGTAGTCCATCAAGGGCAGTGGAAGTTTACCTGGGGAGAAGATGGAGGTGATGGCGAGACCATTTTGAATAGCGGCGACACGATCTCTATCCCTACGCAATTATTTCGCGGCTTTGAAAATGTCGGTGACGATAACGGCTTCCTATTTAGCGTCTTGGGTCATCTCCCAAGTGGCACACCAGGAAGTGTTACTTGGGCACCCTACGTGTTTGATAAAGCCAAGCAATTTGGTTTAGTACTACTGGAAAATGGGCAGTTAATCGACACCCATTCTGGGCAGAGTATTCCAACTGATCAAGCGTTGTACAGCCCCGTATCGGGCAAAGAACTTGAAGCTTTCAGGACATTAACACTGGAAGATATGAGTAAGAACATTAAACGAAATACTGAGTACGCAAGTCATGACACTGGCGGCTTGACCAATGAGCAAGGGGCGCAAGAATATGCCGTTATTGGCTCTCAAAATAACAATGAGCACATGCCCGCAGGTAAGATAAGTCGACCCCACAACTTCCACCTACGACGGTTAATGCTTGACTGTGGCGCAACTGTCGCCAAGCACAGTCGAGAGGAGCCCGAAGTTTTGCTTGTACATCGCGGCAGCCTTACAATCACCACTGACAAGGGCTCCTTCACCCTGGGTGCTGGCGATTTATTCACCTGTCCAACTGGGTTATCAAGAAGCTTTATCAATGAGAGTAATGAACCAGTCGATATAATAATTGTTCGTGGTGGCGACAACCCCAGTGCAGCAATATTTGACTGACAACCTGATTTAACGTCGACTATGATTTTAGGGGCGATTTACTATGGATAGAATGCAAAATCACTACGATAGCGCACCTGTGGACTCTAAGACTAAGGGCATGTCCATGCTTGGTTTTGACGATGAATTTACGGATATCGTCGACTACATTTTGCGAATTACCTACCGTATCTGGGAAGGTAAACAAGTAGGTCTTTGCTATGATTATTATTCCAATGACTGCCCCGTCTACACAATGGCCGGCGTTACTATTGGTGCAGAAGAGGTTACCCAAAATACCCTTACTACCCTAGCAAGTTTTCCCGATAGAACACTGGGAGCAGAGAATATAATCTGGGGTGGCAACGATACTGAGGGATATCATACCTCTCACCTGATCAAAACGTCGATGACCAATCTCGGCAGTAGCGATATGGGCCCTGCAACCGGCAATCAAGCGACTTTTTTGGTGATCGCTCACTGTATAGTTAAAGATAACAAAATTATCGAAGAGTGGTTAGTCCGTGATAATTATGCCCTCACCGAGCAACTCGGCTTCGATGTCCACCAAATCGCTGTAAAAAAAGCATCTGAACCACTCCAAAAAAGACTCGAGGACTGGCATCAGTCTGAACTGCGTCGTGTAATTGGCAGCGTAACTCACGAGCGGCGACCCTTTTTAGGATGTAGTTCTGAGGATTCGGAAGGGTTCATTGATGCGCTAATGCAAAATATCTGGAACGCTCGATTGCTAGGTGATGTTTTTCAAAGTTACTCCGAAGATGCCCTATTTCACTGCTCTAGAAACCAAACGTTAAAAGGGCATGAGCAAATTTCTGCCTTTTATGCGCAATTAATTGGCACCGTCACGCAATTGAAGTTCTCTTACGATTATTGCTGTTCTATCGAGAATGATCGGGGCGGTAAAGATGTCGCTGTTCGTTGGACTATAGTGGGAAATCATGGCGGTTCTGGGCTCTATGGCGAGCCAACCGGCATTCCCCTAGTTATTCTTGGTGAGAGTCAATACAGAATTGTCGATGGCCTAATTACAGAGGAATGGACTATATTTGACGAGCTATCTATTTTAGTCCAAATATATCGAGCTAGATTGGGCATTACCGACTAAATATATCTAAAAAGAAGAAAAGGCATGGAACTACAAGCATTCGGTTTGATAAATTGGTTGATTTTGGGAATCTATCTGACGGCCAACATAGTCCTCGGGTTCTTTCTCAGTAAAAAAGTCACTACTGCCGATGATTTTTTTGTTGGTCAGCGAAATATCCCCTGGTGGGCTATTGGTATTTCGGTTGTCGCCACCTATGTAAGCGCCCTGTCCTTTCTTGGTGGACCTGCCTGGGCCTACACTGAGGGCTTGAGTGTTATTGCCATTCACCTCAATTACCCCATCGTTATTTTTATCGTTATTGCCTTTTTCCTGCCGTTTTTCTTCAACAGTGGTGTTGCTTCAATCTACGAATATCTAGAGAGACGCTTTGGCGCAACGTCTCGCAGTGTTATTGCTATTATTTTCCTAGTGTCTCAGAGTTTAACCTCCTCAGCCATCCTGTATGCCACAGCACTAGTCCTTGAATTCATTACCGGAATGCCCGTGGTTTACGCCATTATCATCATTACTTTTATCGCACTTATTTATACCATCATGGGTGGTTTGGCAGCAGTGATTTGGACAGACGTCATTCAGGCATTTATATTATTGGCCGGCGCACTCATCATCACTGTGTCCCTAGTCAATAACCTCAGTCTTCCTTTGGGTGAAACGCTGGCGTTATTAAAGTCCGAGGGTAAAACAAATCCCTTGAACTTTAGTTTTGATTTAACTCAGGTGAGTACAGTGTGGACAGGGGTCATTGCCATGGGGCTATTTCATATAACCGTATATGGCGCTAACCAAATGATGGTGCAACGCACCTTAGCATCAAAGAATATCGGCGACGCCAAAAAATCTTTCTTAATGATGGGATATCTTGCCATCTTTATATATTTCCTATTTTTCCTACTTGGCATACTGTTTTACAGCTACTACGGTGGTCGCGAATTTGAGAACGGCAACACAATCATTCTAGAATTTGCGTCCTCCCTGGCCATTCCTGGTCTAATGGGAATTATTGCAGCCGCAGTGATAGCTGCGTCCATGTCCAGCCTTGACTCTGCGTTTAATTCTATGTCGACTGTAACCACGATCGATTTCTATCAAAAGTATATAAAACCCGACGCAAGTCAAGAGCACTACCTTTTAATGTCGCGACTATTTACCGTTTTTTGGGCTCTAGCCATTATCATTCCAGCCTTTATGTACACTAAAAGTAGCGGCTCCGTTCTAGAGACGCTCAGTAAGCTGGGCTCGTATTTTGTAGGTGCTAAATTAGCTATGTTTGGTCTAGGCTTTTTCTCCAAACATACTACTGAAAAGGGTCTATTGGCCGGTGTGGCGGTAGGATTTGTCGTTCTCTGGTGGGTCGCTACAAATACCGATATTGCCTGGCCCTGGTATTGCGCTATTGGAGCTATTGTTAACATAACCGTCTCTATCGGCGCCAGCCTAATTATCGATGGTCGCCAAACTGAGTACTCTAGGTACAGTGTTCAAGGGCAGAAAAAATATTTTGCGGACAATAATCTCCCCGAAACGGACAACGGATGGCATCTGGTTCCCGGTAGAATCGACAAACAAACCTATTGGTTGCTGCTGTTCTTTGTCGCTTCCCTCGTTGCCTTATTTTTATTTAACCACCTAATCTAATGACAGCCTTTTAGTTCCACCAACAGTACTGGCCTACTGGAGTGAATACGGGGATGGCCCCTTTTTTAAATATTATCCAGGAGTTATACATGAGTAGAATATTAACCAGCCACGTAGGTTCATTACCAAGAACTCAAGAAGTTGTAGATTATATTTTTTCAAGAGAAAATCAGCAGCCATATAATGAGAGTAAGTTTGACGACTGCATGACCAGCAGTGTTCTAGACACGGTAGAGAAGCAAAAGCGTGCAGGTATAGACATCGTTAGCGATGGTGAAACATCAAAAATATCTTATGCGACCTATGTAAAAGACAGATATACCGGTTTTTCAGGTGACAGCCCTCGTAACCCACCTAAAGATTTGACACTTTTCCCAGGCTTTCTCAAAAGACTATCAGATGATGGTGGAACGCCGCAATATGCTAGACCAATGTGCACCGGCGAGGTTAAGTCAAAGGGTCAGGGAGAACTGCAAAAAGATATCTCTAATTTAAAGGCAGCAATGGCTGCAAATGGGCTCGAGAGGGGCTTCATGAACGCTGCATCACCCGGCGTTATTTCGCTATTCTTACAAAATGACTATTACCCAACAAGGGATGCTTATCTAGCGGCTCTTGCGGATGCCATGCGAGATGAATACGAGACTATTGTGGCATCAGGATTAGATTTGCAATTAGACTGTCCTGACTTGGCTCTTTCTAGGCACATGTTATTTAATCATTTGTCAGATTCAGAGTTTATAAAGATTGCTGAATCACATGTGGAAGCACTCAATCACGCGCTAAAGAATGTACCGGAAGAAAAGGTAAGAATTCATATCTGTTGGGGAAATTATGAAGGTCCTCATTGTTGTGATATTGATATGAACAAGGTATTTGGCACTTTAATGAAGGCCAAAGCTCAATATACTTTGTTTGAAACGTCTAACCCACGTCATGCTCATGAATGGACAGTTTTCCGAGATCGTAAGAATGAAATACCAGACAATAAAATACTTGTCCCAGGCGTGGTAGATACCACTACCAATTTCGTGGAACACCCTGAATTAGTTGCAGAGCGTATTCATAGGTTTGTCGATATCGTTGGTTCGGAAAGAGTGATAGCAGGTTCTGATTGTGGATTTGGGACCTTTGCAGGTTTTGGTGCGGTAGATCCAGACATTGCTTTTGCAAAATTAAAGTCACTGTCTGAGGGCGCTGCACTTGTAAGTGATCGTATACGGGGTGTTAAGTAAAGATTCCTGTCCAGGCATATTGGTTTTTACTGCTAAAAAACTTGGGCAGAGTTGATTTAACCATCACAGACGTATAACTGCAGAGAGAAGAAGAATAGACAAAATACTAAGCCGCCATAACACTGCACATGACACGTTTTAGAAGAAAAGGCTAATACGACTTGTTGCAGTTGATACTGTGTCAGGAGTCTGGATTGATAGATTTATAATAACAATCTCGCTAAAAAGCGCTTAGTCGAACTCTACCATCGACAGTTTAAGTACCTCTAATCCCATCCCAAAAAGACTGAGCCATATGCATCGTTCCTTTTTTTTCCTTTTGATAGCTACGCTTATCAGCCCCAACATCTTTGCTCTATGTGCCCCAACTGCTATCAGCTGCATAAGCTCGTTAGACACTCTCAGTATTGCCGCACTTCGAACCCGTCAATACCAATCTAGCCCCAGTCTGATTAAACAACTGAGCACGAATGACGTGCTTAGCAAATATGCCCGTCACTACTCACTTGACGGTACCGCGCCATTTCACAGTTATATCGTTAGCTATCAGTCAGATCACAGGTTGGTCTATGCGCGTCTAGATATTCCATCAACCGCTATGCCCGCCAAAGGCTATCCAATAATAATATTTTCTCATGGCTGGGTTGGCCAAGAAAAAGCCCATCATTACAATTTCGGTTACGACTTAACATCACTTGCAGGAGAGCTCATCAATGGCTATGTTGACGCTGGATTTATGGTGATTACTCCAGGGTATCTGGGTCATGGAACTGTTGATGGTGTTCAGGCCGACGGCTTTGACATCATGCAAAGCTGGGACAATGCCAGTTATTTGGCACCAACGTTTTATGCAATCGATTTGCTAAATCTGCTTGAGGGCCTGTCTTTTCTAAATAGCGCAGATTGGACGAAATGGGTCGGAAATAACAAATTGAGACCCAAAGCCAATCTTAGCGCCATAAACCTGACCGGTCATTCTCAGGGTGGCGATGTAGCCCTTACGGCACTAGCGATATCGGGGGAAGGCTCCAGTATTAAAAATAGTTTTTCGGCCGCTTCCATTTGGTCGGGTAATATTCCAGGCCGGTTTACTCAACTCGAAACCTTTGCACCTATGGCCTCAACATTACAGGCATTTGTCTCGGGAGATGGCAGCTGGACCGGCACGGCCAAAGGTCAGGACGGTAGCATTAACCCTAACTTTATTTTCCCTTGGCCAAGTGATTTTATTGGCACTCTTGATACTAGCTCGCCTGATTGGACGTGGCAATCAGAGCAGTGGGCGGAGCCCAATGTTGAGGCGGTAGTACGCAGTAGATATAAGATTATGTATGACCGAGTCAGTACTCAGGTAGACGACTTAGAGGCCTTATACATCAGCATTAGAACAGACGAGGATGGTAAGGTGATCATCAAACATCCGCCCAAATTTGAACAGCAAATGTTGGCAATTGGCGGGTTTAATGCAGTGGCATTTTTAACTGAGCCATTGGTGCTTCACTACTCAGATAGAGATTATTATTCGATGCCCAGCTGGAATCTAGATTTGGCCAAACGGATAACCCAGCAAGGTGGAAAAGCACAAACATTTATCTATAATGGAAATACTCACGGATTGAAGCGCAGTCAATATAGCTGGTTTTCGGCGGATGATACCACTGATGGATTTCCACAGGCCATTAAACGGGATATATTATTATTTGCTCGTTAACCCCATTATTATGCCGAGCGCTATATCAAGGCCTATTCAACTCACATCAAGTTTCGCCAAATCACAGCAAGGTCTTATCATGAGTAAACCTAATAGCCCTACAATTTCTGAAATATTCTCCCTTACTGGAAAAACGGCATTAGTTACCGGAGCAGGTAAAGGTATTGGTAGGGCCTGCGCCATATTACTCGCCGAGGCAGGTGCCACTGTGATCGCTGTCAGCCGCACCGAGTCCGACCTACATGAATTACAGCAACTGTATGGTAATAACATTGAAGCGTGGGTGCTAGACATCACTGATGGTGAATTTATAAAGCGCATTGCAAGCTTGGAAAGGCTGGATATTTTGGTCAATAATGTGGGCACCAATAAGCCGCAGCCATTTGTTGATGTGAGTGAAGAGACCTTGGATCTAATGCTAACATTCAATGTCCGCTCTGCATTTTTGACCGCGCAGGCTGCAGCTAAAATAATGACCAAACAGGCTTCTGGATCTATCATTCAAATGTCATCACAAATGGGGCATATTGGTGCCGCTAACCGCACAGTTTATTGCATGACAAAACATGCGATCGAAGGCCTTACTAAAGCGATGGCTGTGGAATTAGCTCCCAGTAATGTTCGCGTTAACTCTGTTGCTCCCACTTTTATTGAAACACCATTAACCGCACCAATGTTTGAAAATGAAACATTTAGGCAGGAAGTTTTAAGTAAAATCCCTCTCAATCGAATAGGAAAAGTTGAAGATGTAGCGGCAGCAGTGCTTTATCTTGCCAGCTCATCATCAAATATGGTGACGGGCCATAGCTTAAGGGTGGATGGCGGCTGGACTGCGATTTGAAGCGAGTGCTACGGACTAATTTTCCGATAAATACAAGGTTTTAAACTCGAGAACACCGACTGCAACATACTCACCCAAGCTGAAAAACATATCCCCCTACCCGCTTTATACTGTCTTTTAACTGCTCCTCATTGAGTAGCGGATCATTCAAAACCACCCCCAATAACGGAGCCTGGTAGCTGATATTCTCCCGCCAAACTAAGCATCAAAGAGTGCAGTCACCAACAGTGTGTTAGCTGGTAATTTGATCGACGCAATTAAACGCTAACATTAATCTAGCTAGGCCCGTAACGTTTTACTCTCAGATCGGCCTGTGCTTTGTGACCCGCAAACCCTTCCAAATCACAAAGTCTGGAGCAATACTCTCCGATTTCGACGGTCGCTTCTTTACTAACACGTTGATAAGTGCATGTTTTAATAAACTTACCCACCCAAAGACCGCCAGTATATCGGGCTGCTTTGTTTGTCGGTAACGTATGGTTGGTCCCTATAACTTTATCACCGTATGAGACATTCGTTTCCGGCCCAAGAAACAGCGCACCGAAATTAGTCATATTGTTTAAAAAATACTCTGGGTCTTTTGTCATCACCTGGACATGTTCAAATGCCAGATTATCAGCCACCTCAAGCATCTCTTCGTAGGTGTCGCAAATAATGACTTGGCCATAGTCTCGCCATGCTTGCCCTGCTATTGCGGCAGTTTCAAGTGTTTGTAACTGCCGTTCAATCTCAATGACGGTTCCCTTGGCAAATACTTCACTATTGGTCAGCAATATTGCCGGCGAATTAACGCCATGTTCAGCCTGCCCCAAAAGATCAGTAGCTGCCATTTCAGGATCACAACCTATGTCATCGGCAATAATCAGTGTTTCCGTGGGACCCGCAAGCAAATCGATGCCTACTCGACCAAAGAGTTGACGTTTCGCTTCAGCTACATAGGCATTACCTGGACCGACAATCATATCGACCGGTGCAATCGTTTCTGTACCTATTGCCATGGCACCGACTGCCTGGACGCCACCAAAACAATATATTTCGTCAGCACCGGCCAAGGCCATGGTGGCAACAATTGCCGGCATAGGCTTACCATTAAACGGCGGTGCGCATGCGATCACACGCTTAACGCCCGCGACCTTAGCTGTAGCAACACTCATATGAGCAGAGGCCACGAGAGGATACTTTCCTCCGGGGATATAACAACCCACGCTGTTCATGGGTATATGCTTGTGGCCTAGGACAACACCGGGACGTGTTTCTACTTCGACATTCTTCATCGAGTCGAGCTGGATACGAGCGAAATTCTTCACCTGCTCCTGGGCAAATTTAATATCGTGTAACGTAGATTCGGACAAACTATCGATACACGCCTGTATCTCATCTTCGGATAAACGGAAGCTTAGGGGTGACCAGTTATCCAATCTTGCTGATACCTCCCGCACATGCGCATCGCCATGGTCAGTAATGCCCTGCAAAATACCTTCCACAACCTCTCGCACTTGGTTACTGGCTTCACGGCTCTGCTCTTCTGAAACACCTTCCTTTAAGATTGTTATCATCGCTGGGTTTTCCACTCCATATTTATGTTTATGTTTTGCTAACTAATTAATTTACAACGATGCTATTAACAATTGACTTCGTAGTCAATAGTTAATAGCATCGTTTTATATTTAGAGCCTTGCCATTCAAAATACTGGCAGAATTACTGGTCACTGATACCCTAATGAGGACTATATTTATGGAGCTAAGTAGAAGAAAATTTCTGGAAGGGGTTAAAGTCGACAATTTCCGACAAAGGTTGGGTTCCAAGAACTAATATTCGTCAACCCAATATATTAGTTGCCGTTTTAGATGATGTCGATACTGGTTAAACTCTTAGAGGCTTACACTAAATATCAAATTAATGAGGACAGATCATGGATTGGAAAGCTAAAAATCAAAAGAACAAAGCGATTGTATGGGACTACTGGCAACGTATGAATAGCGCTCGGCCCAGCGAGGTAAAAGGCATTTGCAAGAAAGCCTTCCATAAAAATATCAACTGGAACGGATCTCAACCTTTTAATCAGATTCGTGGAATCGATGCTCTGGTTACCACGTTTTGGGAGCCATTATTGAATGCATTTCCTGATATAAAACGTGTCCCTCATATTCTGTTAGGTGGCTTGTCTGATGATGAAGAATGGGTGTCCGGCTATGGCTATTTAACAGGCACATTTGTACATGATTGGCTGGGTATCCCTGCAACAGGCAAGAAAACGCATATTAACTTTGGTCAGTTTTTTGTCATGCGCGACGAAAAGATAGTTGAGAGTTATGTGATCTTCGACATTCTTGGCGTTATGAAACAAGCGGGTTTTCAGGTGTTACCCCCAGCTTTCGGTCAGGAAGGAGGAAAGGTCGTGAAGCCCGGGGAGAATGGTATTCTTTTAACAGAACAAGATGACCTTGAGAGTCGTAAAACACTTCAGTTGGTTGACGCAATGGCCACCAGTATGGGCTGGTACAACAGAGATCGTGACATGGAAGACATGGATACGATGCAGCACCAATATTTTTGGCATCCCGACTTTCATTGGATGGGCCCAACAGGTATTGGCTCTTCACACACCATTGAAGAATATAAGGACTTTCACCAGAGACCGTGGGTTCTTGGATTCGGCGACAGAGAAATTAATGAAAACCCTGGTGGGCGTTTCATGGGTTATTTTGCAGAGGGTCAATATGGTACGCTCGGTATTTGGGATTCTAAATTTTCGTTGCATCATGGAGAATATCAGGGAGTTGCTGGTACTGGAAAGATGATGACGCTTCGTGACTTTGACTGGTACAGACGTGAAGGCGACCATCTTATTCAGAATTGGATTCCCATCGATCTAATTGACCTATTTATGCAGATGGGGGTGGATCTGTTTGACCGAATGCACCGTCAGCATGAGCTTAGAAAGCGAGGAATCGACTGGTGGGACCTTCCGGTTAAAGGATTATACACAAGTGTCAGTGAGTTGAATCCTCGCAAGTTCTAATCGATGTTCGACCACAGTCAAAAATCTAAATGCAATACGTCGCTCGAGAGAAAATAGCGTCAGAAAAATGGCTTAAACGTAATCACAAGAAACAACATAAATGACTTCTATAAAAGGACAACTTTATGCTAACACGACGTCGTTTTATTATAAATAGCGGCGCAATAGGTGCATCATTAATTGCGTCTCCAATGATTATGGGAAGTAGCCGCCTGTCTAATGCCTCTGGATATCGCGCTCTTGTATGTATCAACTTGGCTGGCGGCAACGACTCTTTCAATATGTTAGTTCCATCTAATGCGGACCAGTATTCGGCGTACTCGGATGCTCGTGGTAATCTGGCATTAAACCGCAGTAACTTACTCGACCTGACTGGCCACACCACAACGGGCAGGTCCTATAGCTTACATTCAGGTATGCCTGAGCTTCGAGAGCTTTATGATAATGGTGAAGCAGCGTTCGTAGCAAATGTTGGTGCTCTAAACAAGCCCCTTAGTGCAGCCGAGCTTAAGTCTAATGTTGACTTTAGACCTGCGCAATTATTGTCGCACACCGGCCAGATAAGTCAGTGGCAAACCGGTTCGTCGCAGTTAATTACATCGTCAGGATGGGGTGGTCGCACCGCCGATCTGTTACAGGGTATCTTTCCAACTGGCGATATTCCTATAAGTCTATCAATGTCTGGAGCTAATACCTTTCAGCTTGGCAAAAAGACTTTTCCCTACGACTGTGAGCCCCCAAAAATCCATTCATTAATCTCGAAACGTTCTGTTGGGATCGATTTCGATTTTGTAACCAGTCAGTTGGCCAAGGAAACATATCGCAATTTGCATGGCGCCTCGTTAAACTGGCCGGAGACTGCGCTAACTATAGATACAAAAAATAGTGTTGTAGCCTATGACGAGCGAGACAAATCACTGGCTTTACAAGCAAAATTCGAACAAGACCATTTTTCCCAGCAGCTATCGAAAGTAGCACAAATTATCTCAGAACAAGATCCTACAAAGCCAGCTCGGCAGATTTTTTATGTCAGCTTTAGTGGGTGGGATCACCATCATCAGTTACTCTCAAATCAGGCCACGATGTTGCCTGTCTTGAGTCAAGGACTGCTATCTTTTCGCAATGCACTTTCTGAACTTGGCATGTTTGAGGATGTTACAACATTCACTGCTTCAGAGTTTGGTCGCTCACTCACATCTAATGGATCTGGCTCGAATCATGGTTGGGGCGGTCATCAGATTGTAATGGGCGGTGGTATACACGGCGCCCAAGTGTATGGTCACTATCCCGAATTATCATCGTTAAATCCATTAAATATCGGCCAAGGAGTTTATGCGCCGACGACCTCTAACGACCAATACTTTGCTGAGCTTGCGCTTTGGCTAGGGGTACCTTTATCTGAAATTGGTTATGTGCTGCCCAACCTGCAGGCTTTTAACTCACCTCTAGATAAGGGTGCCAACCTAGGGTTTTTCTAACTCTTAGAGTATTACGGGATCAATCTGAAATATTAGCTTCAGTGTAACGGCCACTCACCAACCCTCAATTATCTTGGTAAGCTCCTTAAGTTCTTCCATCTTTGCTAGTCGTGCGGCACGAATAGCTTTTGTTTCACCTCCATGCACAGGCTTTGCTTTGACAACGGCTGTTGCTGTTAACGTAGACATAAGATTTTACTCACCAATGTTTACGGTATAAAAACCCATTAGACATAAAGTACCGCAATTTATTCCGGGATTGTACCGGATTCAAATGGACTGCTATGGACTAAGTATAAACAAAAAAGCCCTGTATAACAGGGCCTTGAGGACATCAATGAATGCTGATGAATTGATATTTGGTCGGGACGGCAGGATTTGAACCTGCGACCACTACACCCCCAGTGTAGTGCGCTACCAGGCTGCGCTACGCCCCGATTTGAGTGTCGCAATGATACAGCGAAAGGCTCTTTTTGCAACCAAAAAGCAAATCTTTAAAGTGAAATACTGAAATTTTTTATAGAGCTTTCAAAACATCTTCTAATTCAGAGATAGTCTGATCCAGAAGCTGCTTATAGGGTGTAAGTTCCTTTTTATCTGGCGTGTCGCCAAGTTTTTGACGAGCACCACCAATGGTGAATCCCTGCTCGTGAAGTAATGACCGAATCTGACGAATCAAAATGACATCTTGACGCTGGTAGTAACGACGATTACCGCGGCGCTTGACCGGGCTCAAACCAGGAAATTCTTGTTCCCAATAACGCAACACATGGGGTTTAACACCGCAAAGTTCACTGACTTCACCGATAGCAAAATAGCGCTTACCAGGAATCGCAGGTAGTTGGTTATTGTTACTTGGTTCCAGCATAAGCCTCAACTCGAGCCTTGAGCTTTTGCCCAGGTTTAAATGTCACTACACGCCGAGCGGAAATTGGAATTTCTTCACCCGTCTTAGGGTTCCTACCAGGACGGCTACTTTTGTCGCGCAGTTCAAAATTACCAAATCCAGAAATCTTTACCTGATCGTTGTTTTCAAGAGCTGAGCAGATTTCGCCATAAAACATTTCAACGACCTCTTTGGCTTCCCGCTTATTGAGACCCAAATCATCGAACAACATTTCAGCCAAATCAGCTTTTGTTAACGCACCCATCTAATAATACCTATCCTTACTCTTTTGTCTTAAAAACACATTTACTTTCTAAGTTGTGCCTTACACCGAGTCCTAAGCTCAGCTATCACACGATCAACCGCTTGGTTGACTTCCTCGTCCGTAAGAGTGCGCGAACTGTGCTGAAACGTCAAGCCTAAAGCTATACTTTTTCCTTTGTTTTCAACATCTTTGCTCTGATACACATCAAATAACTTTAAACTTATCAGCAGAGCTCCCGCCACACTATTGGCATGGTCAATCAGCGTTTGTGCCTCTACAGAAGCCTCCACAAAGAACGCCAAGTCACGCTTTACCTCTGGAAACTTGCTGACTTCTTCGTGAATCGGGATTCTAACTTCGGCGATCTTGCTTGCATCAACCTGAAAGAGGTAAACGCCAGAATCAATACCAAGTCTGCTCTGAATTTGCGGATGTAACTGCCCTACCCAACCAACGCTTTGCCCATTTCGTGAAATCTGAGCACACTGACCAGGGTGTAACGCCGGATGACTGGCCGCGTCAAAAGAAAAACTGTGCTGTAAACCCGTTAGCCCGAGTAGTCCCTCTATATCACCCTTAATGTCATAAAAGTCGACTTTCTCTTTACCTGCTGTCCAGCCAGTTGGGGATCGTGAGCCACAGAGCAACCCAGCCAACATAGTGTTTTGGCTTAGGCTTACATCATCCTTATCGCTAGAAACGAAACACTGACCCACTTCAAATATTCGAACCCGAGACTGTTGTCGGTTAAGATTATAAACTGCGCTTTTCAGCAGTCCAGGCCATAAGCTTGTGCGCATGACCGCCATATCGGCAGAAATCGGATTAATCAATGGCACCGCCACTAAGTCTGGTTCAATGGTCTTTTGTAGCTCTGGGTCGACAAAGCTATAGGTTATAACCTCTTGATAGCCGCGACTGACAAGTTGCGCTCTAAACAGGCTAATTCCCTGAGTGTTCTCCGGGTTTGGTTGTAATTCTAAAGCCATGGTAGGCGTCGACGTCGGCAAGTTGTTATAGCCGTATATTCGAGCCACTTCTTCTACCAAGTCCTGTTCTATGGCTAGATCAAAGCGCCAGCTGGGGGCGATCCAGGTAGAGGCAGAATCAGTTCGTTCGACCAGCGTTAAGCCCAAGCGAGTCAGCATGTCGTCTACATCCGCAGTAGCAATGACAACACCGAGTTGTTGCGACAAGCGTTTATCGCGCAGTTGAATAATGGGTGCGGTAGGTAAATGCTCTGCAGACTCTGTGATCGATACCGGTCCAGGGTTGCCCCCGCAAATATCCAGAATAAGTGCCGTAGCGCGCTCAATAGCCGCCACTTGGAGCTCAGAATCTACTCCACGCTCAAAGCGGTGAGATGAATCGGTATGCTTGCCATAGTTTCGCGCCTTACCGGCAATTGCTAAAGGATTAAACCAAGCGCTTTCAAATAAGATATCAGAGGTGTTGTCGCCAACAGAGGACTCAGCACCACCCATAATGCCAGCCATTGCTAGGACTTTCTCTTGATCAGCAATCACTAGTGTTGAGGTATCGACAGTAACCTCTGAATCATCCAGTAGCCTTACTTTTTCGTCACGACCCATGCGCACCCTAATATCGCCGTCAATCTTAGCTAGATCGAAGGCATGCATTGGCTGTCCAAGTTCAAGTAAGACGTAGTTAGTCACATCCACTGCAGGACCGAGACTGCGTACGCCGCTGCGACGCAATTGTTCTTGCATCCACTGAGGTGTCGGCTGGCTAAGGTCAAGCCCACGAATAACTCGGCCTACATAGCGCGCACAAGCATCCGGAGCTTCAAGGGTTACCTTGACCTTGTCGGCTATAGTCGCCGTCACAGGGGCGCAGGCTTGCTGTATAACCGCCTCTTGGTTGAGCACGCCCACTTCACGGGCCAAACCACGAATGCTAAGACAGTCGCCACGATTCGGGGTAAGGTCGACCTCAATGATATTGTCATTCAAATCTAAATATTCAATTAGATCTGAACCAACAGATGCATCTGATGGAAGCTCCCACAGGCCGCTATCATCATCCCCTAACTGCAACTCAGTTTGAGAGCAAAGCATACCGAAGGATTCAACACCACGCAGCTTGGCCTTTTTAATATTAAAATCACCAGGTAATTTCGCACCAACAACAGCAAAGGGGACTTTAATGCCGACCCTTGCATTGGGTGCACCACAAACTACCTGCGTCTGGGCGTCACCACCTGACACTTGGCAGACTCTTAACTTGTCCGCGTCAGGATGCTGTTCAACGCTAACGATTTCTCCGACTACCACGCCAGACATGCTTGGCGCGGCCGCCTCTACACTCTCGACCTCAAGACCTGCCATGGTCACCTGGGCCACCATATCTTCAGTAGAGATCGATGGATTAACCGACTGTCGCAACCAAGATTCACTAAATTTCATACGTTATTCCAGGCCTAAAATTGTTTGAGAAAGCGCAGATCGTTTTCAAAAAACAATCGCAAGTCATTAACGCCGTAGCGCAACATGGCTAATCGTTCCACGCCCATACCAAAGGCAAAGCCGGTCAATTCGTCAGTATCACTGTCAGGATAGCATTGCTCTAAGACGTTAGGATGTACCATCCCGCACCCCATAACCTCTAACCACCCGGTCTGACTGCAGACCCTACAACCTTCTCCCTTACAATTATTGCACTGGATATCCACCTCAGCAGAAGGCTCGGTAAAGGGAAAGTATGAGGGCCTAAAGCGAACAGGTAAATCAGCCTCAAAAAATGCTTTTAAGAATTGGTCAATTACCCCTTTCAAATCAGCAAAACTAATATCTTTATCCACCACCAACCCTTCAACCTGATGAAACATTGGCGTATGCGTTAAATCTGAGTCACAGCGATACACTCGGCCCGGACAGATAATTCTAATCGGCGGCGCTTGCCGCTCCATAGTGTGCACCTGCACTGGTGATGTATGAGTCCGCAACACCCTGGTCGGATTAATATAGAAGGTGTCGTGCATTGCCCGAGCAGGATGGTGGAAGGGAATATTGAGCGCCTCAAAATTGTGATAGTCATCTTCAATCTCAGGGCCTATCTCTACGTTATAACCAGCCCGGCTAAAAAAAGCTTCAATGCGCTCCATCGTGCGGGTCACTGGATGTAATCCACCCACCTCTTCTCCACGGCCAGGCAGGGTTACGTCAATAGTTTCGCCATCTAATCTTGCATTTAGAGCGACACTTTCAAGCTTTTGCTTTTGACTGTTAATCTGGCCCTGAAGGCTTTGCTTAACCTCGTTAATCTTTGCACCAGCTGCTGGTCTGTCTTCCGCGGACAAACCACCCAACCCTTTAAGAAGGCCGGTTAATCTACCTTTTTTGCCTAGGTATTCAACGCGTAGATCTTCCAAAACAGCCAGATCAACAGTGCCGACAATGGCAGTTTGGGCTTCGATGGCAATCTGTTCTAGTTCAACCATTGGGACTCACTTTATTAATCAGTAGTGGGTATCTTATTCCTGATAAAAAAATAGGGAAAGGGCTAATGCCCATTCCCTATTTGATTCGCTATATTTCGAACTACAAAAAAGTAGTCAATTAGGCACTTAACTAAGCCTCATACTACGCCAGGGCGGCTTTGGCTTGGTTAACAACCGCACCAAATGCTGCTTTATCATGGACGGCCAAATCAGCAAGTACACGGCGATCAAGTTCGATACCCGCCTTGCTTAGGCCATTAATGAATCGGCTGTATGACAAACCTTCAACACGGGACTGCGCATTAATTCGTGCGATCCACAATCTACGGAAAGTACGCTTTTTAACGCGACGGTCACGATAGGCATATTGCCCTGCTTTTGTTACCGCTTGAACCGCAACGCGATAAACGCGGCTACGGGCTCCGTAGTAACCTTTTGCTTGCTTTAAAATTTTCTTGTGTCGGCGATTAGCCTCAACACCACGCTTTACTCTAGCCATAATATTCTCCTACCAAAATTAGTTAAGTGACTTAAACATTCCGCAACATACGATCAACCCGAGGCTTATCCGAAGCATTTAGAATGCTGGTGCCGCGCAACTGACGCTTACGTTTTGTAGTCATTTTGGTGAGAATGTGACTTTTGTGCTGGTGTTTATGCTTATAGCCCGAAGCCGTTTTTTTGAAGCGTTTTGCAGCTCCACTGTGGGTCTTACCTTTTGGCATTTCATTTCTCCAATAATAGTGAGGTTAAGTGACAAGAAGAGACGCCCGGACAGCCTGCCAAAACATTTGGCTGAACGCGGGTCGCGTTAATTACTTCTTCTTGCTTCGTGGGGCCAATACCATAATCATCTGACGACCTTCCATCTTAGGGTACTGCTCCACCTGGGCCAGCTCCATGAGATCCGCTTCGACACGTTTCATCATTTCCATACCGAGCTGTTGGTGAGCCATTTCACGTCCACGAAAACGCAGAGTAACTTTAGCTTTATCACCATTTTCCAAAAACCGAACCAAGTTACGTAACTTAATGTCGTAATCACCTTGATCAGTTCCGGGTCGAAACTTCATTTCCTTTACTTGAGTCTGCTTTTGCTTTTTCTTTTGCAGAGCTACTTTCTTCTTAATATCAAAGACATGCTTACCGTAGTCCATTATTTTGCACACAGGAGGCTCAGCATCCGGAGAAATTTCCACCAAATCTAAGGTCTCTTTCTGTGCTGCGTCTAGTGCCTCTTGCAAACTCACTACACCAACTTGACTACCATCTGAGGCCACCAACCGAACTTCGGTTGAAGTTATATCGTCATTAAGACGTGCCCGCTTGCTGTCTTTTTTAATAAGCTTTACTCCGTTTCTACAAAAATACGCCCGCGGCGTCCTAAAGCTTCGGTAAATAGACTGTTAACCTGGTCTAAAGTGATGCTACCAAGGTCTTTTCCATCCCGAGTTCGGACTGCCACCGTGCGCGACTCTTTCTCTTTATCACCAACCACGAGAATGTAAGGAACTCGTTGAATTGAATGACCGCGAATTTTAAAGCCGATCTTCTCGTTTCTCAAGTCACAATTGACTCTAAATCCATTATTTTGCAATGATTTGGTCACTTCTTGTGCATATTCGGCCTGTGAGTCGGTAATATTGATCACAACTGCCTGTTCGGGTGCCAACCAAAACGGAAAAGCACCCTCGTAGTGTTCGATCAGAATACCGATAAAACGCTCAAATGAACCCAATATTGCCCGATGTAACATCACCGGAACTTGACGACTTCCATCTTCAGCAACATATTGCGCATCCAGACGACCCGGCATCGAGAAATCAACTTGAACGGTTCCTAATTGCCACACTCGCCCAATACAGTCTTTTAAAGAAAACTCAATTTTAGGACCATAAAAAGCACCCTCGCCCGGCAATTCTTGCCAGGGTAACTCTTTCGCGTCCAGAGCTTCCGCCAAGGCCTTTTCTGCACGATCCCAATCTTTGTCTGAACCCACTCGCTGTTCAGGACGAGTCGACAGCCGGTAAATAATGTCATCGAACCCAAAGTCAGCATAAACCTCATGAAGGAAATCGATAAACTCTGCAACTTCTGGCTGGATCTGATCTTCCGTACAAAAGATATGACCATCATCTTGAGTAAAAGAACGCACGCGCATTATTCCGTGCAGCGAGCCCGATGGTTCGTTTCTATGGCAAGACCCAAATTCTGCCAGTCTAAGCGGCAGGTCTCTATAACTTTTCAAACCCTGATTAAACACCTGCACATGGCAAGGACAGTTCATGGGTTTAATGGCGTAGTTGCGATCTTCAGTAGTGACGGTAAACATATCATCACCAAACTTATCGGCATGCCCCGACTTTTCCCATAAGCTAAAGTCCACTACCTGAGGAGTCTTTATTTCTTGATAGCCCTGCTCGATCTGCTTGCCGCGCATGAACTCTTCAATAGTTTTATAAATGCTCCAACCCTTCTGGTGCCAAAAAATTGACCCCGGCGCCTCTTCTTGCATATGGTAAAGACCGAGCTTCTTGTTAATTTTGCGGTGGTCGCGCTTCTCTGCTTCGGCAAGACGATTGATATAGGCTTTTAACTCTTTTTTGTTAGTCCAAGCGGTGCCGTAAATGCGTTGTAACATTTCGTTATTACTATCGCCACGCCAGTAAGCACCGGCAACCTTGGTCAACTTAAACGCCGCTAATTTTCCCGTTGAGGGCACATGAGGGCCTCGACATAAATCGATAAAGTCACCCTGACGGTACAAGCCAATGGACTGATCAGCGGGGATACTGGCAATAATTTCAGCTTTATATTCTTCACCAATTGTTTTAAAAAACTTAACTGCCTCATCGCGGTCCCATTCCTCACGGGCAATGCGGTGGTCCGCAGCGACTAGTTCTGTCATGCGCGTTTCAATAACCTCCAGGTCTTCCGGGGTAAAGGCTCGCTCAAAGGCAAAGTCATAATAGAACCCATCATCAATCACTGGACCAATGGTCACCTGGGCGGAGGGGAATAACTGTTTAACGGCCATGGCCAGCAAATGAGCAGAAGAGTGCCGAATAATATCCAGCGCCTCGTCAGAGCGGTCAGTGACAATCGCCAGCGTTGCATCTTCACTGATCACGCAAGAAGCGTCTACCACCTCTCCATTGACCACGCCAGCAAGGGTGGCTTTAGCCAAACCAGCACCGATATCAGCGGCAACATCAGCAACAGAAACGGGGTTTTCAAAAATACGCTGGGAACCATCAGGCAGGGTAATAGCGGGCATTGTGTTTTCCTATCAGTGGTGACCCATACCAAGGGCCACATGCATTAAATTTTATAGGCGCCATTTTACCCTCTATGTCTTGCTTTACAAGCCTACTTGCAAGTTTAAGTTAGGTTACAATTGATTTTTTGAGCCTAGGATAAATAACGACTGTGAAAATATATGTAGATGCGGACGCCTGTCCAATAGTAATAAAAGACATCCTCTACCGTGTTTCACAACGCACTGGAATTGAAGTTATTTTAGTCGCCAATCAACCATTATCTATCCCGAGAATTCCCACAGTGCGATCCATTCAGGTGAGCCAGGGCTTTGATGTCGCCGATAATCACATTGTTGACTTAGTTGAAGACGATGATTTGGTCATTACCGCTGATATCCCCCTGGCATCCGATGTGATCGACAAAGGTGGCAAGGCACTTAACCCAAGAGGCGAGTTATACACCAAAGGAAATATAAAGGCGCGACTGAATATGCGCGATTTTATGGACTCGATGCGCAACAGCGGCGTGCAGGTTGGAGGCGGACCACCGCCACTATCCAAGAGAGATCGCATGGAATTTGCCAACGCGCTAGACCGGTATATTGCTAGTCACAACACCTGATTTTTTAAACCTCAGGAGGGCCTTTAAACCTATAACGATGAAGTCAACATTTTGGCAATCTGCGCAGCGGTAAAAGGCCAGCCTTTTTCACGGCCATCAGGCAATAAAACCACAGGAATACGAAGGCCATACTTTTCTTTTAGAGCGACGTCATCCTGGATATCCGCGACAATTAGATGCCAACCTCTTTTAGCGAGTACTGGCGCAAGAATTGACTTCGCCTGATCACAAAGATGGCAGTTGGGCCCAGTGTAAATAATAAGATCTCGCTTCAACTGTGCTGAGGGCTTCATCTCCCGGCCTCTGACTGCTGCTTTGAATACTCGATTCCATTGTCAATCAAATAACTAAAAATTAAATGCACCTTTAAGTCTGTTAAGCCCAGTAAATTCTCGGCCACGGTTAATTCAAAATAGCATTCTTCAGGCTTGTCAGACGTCATTGCGTTGCCAAACATTTTAATCGCGTACTGCTCTTCTATTTCTGCCCTGACTTTATTGGCAATCTCTGCCCTAAAGGGCAAATAAACATGCACCATATTTACCTGGGGTACCTCAGGGAAGAAACGCAAAGCCTTAATATCACTGAGATGGTGAACAATTTGCTGCGTTCTTTTAAAATATGCTGGCATACGGCTTAGACTCTTATCCAACAGCATGGCAGCCGAAGCAATTTGTGGGGCCAAAGTTTGTACTGTTCCGCCCGCCCTTCTTTGCCACAGCTTAGCCTTCCCAATAAAATCTACAGACCCCAGTAACATTGCGCCCGGTAAGGCGCCTATTCCCTTGTAAAAAGAAACATAGACCGAGTCAAAACCAGCACATATTTCGTTGTATTCTCTATTATAGAAGGGTTTAGTTTCCCACAATCTAGCACCGTCAAGATGCAGCTTTATTCGCTTCTCATGTGCCGCAGCTTTGATTTTCCCCAACTCGTCCCAGCTAGGTAGCTGGCCGCCAATCTCTCTCGCGGGTAATTCAATCAACAGGGCTGATATTTTTTCGTCTATGGCCAATATATGCTCAGCTAAAAGCGTCGATTTCACCGGCCCAACAAAGGAGCGACGCAAATTGTAAAGATAGGCATAAGCCTGTTCTTCGTGAATTTCAAGATGGGAGGTAGGATGCATGCCAAAATGAGGGCAATTAGATTCGTCTGCCCAGACTTTTAATGCCGCTAATTGCGCGAGTGTTCCGCTAGGCATAAATCTTGCCGCAGGAAATCCCAATAAACTAGCAATTTTCTTCTCAAATGTTTCAACTAAATCACCTGAGCCATAATTATCAAAAACAATATTATTCTGCTCACACCAATCAGCAATTTCTCGCAGAAAGCGAGGAGCATTTACTGGCCCACTGCCCGATAGCGGCGTTAGACTAGCTGGAACTCTGCTTGGCTTCATAATAGTTAAAACCTAACCAAAGGTGGTTCGTCGAGTTATCAGCCAAACATTATGAATTCTCGGGTTTCTTTCAAAATCGACATCCAACGTCTTGGGCGTAATATTTTCACAATCGAACTGACGTAAGGTGAGCTCATCCATCTTGAACTTGCGAAAATTGTTGGAGAAAATCAATGTACCCTCGGGTGCCAACTTGGCCATAGTGGCGCGTATCATATCGCCATGATCACGCTGTATATCCAAAACAGAATCCATCTTTTTAGAATTGGAAAATGTTGGTGGGTCCAGCAAAATAACATCGTACTGCTCACTATCAGCTTCTAGCCATTTTAAACAGTCGGCGCGCAACAACTGATGCTTGCTGGATCGCAAACTGTTCAGATCAAAATTACGCTGGGCCCAGTCCAAATAGGTATTGGACATATCTATGCTCAGAGAGCTACTAGCACCCGCTAAGGCCGCCTGCACTGAGGCTGCAGCTGTGTAACAAAATAGATTAAGGAAAGTTTTGCCTTTAACCATATCGCCAATAAGGGAGCGGACAGGGCGGTGGTCGAGAAAAAGTCCAGTATCCAGATAGTCAGACAAGTTAACTTCAAAATGAGCATTGCCTTCGCTGACTTGAATCGTCTCGCTTGGCCCCTCATTAAGCCGCTGATACTGGCTATCACCTTTTTGTCGTCGACGCTCTTTATAATGAATTTTGCCTCGAAAACTAGCCGAGAATTCTTTGACTGCCTGCTTAATTTCGGCGAAGCGTTCTCGAGCAACCTTTTCAGAAATCGTGTTCGGTGGTGCGTATTCCTGCACGTAAATTGATTGGTCATAGATATCCACAGCCACCGCATATTCAGGGATATCTGCATCGTAAAGACGATAACAGCTGATGCCGGACTTTTTCCGCCAGCCATCCAATTTCCTTTGGTTTTTCTTGAAGCGATTGAGCACCATCCCGGCACCCTCACTTAAGTCCTGAGCTGGCGCCGGTGTACTTAAGCGCGCTGCTATTTTTGCAGACTTTGAGGTCATGTCCTCAAACACCAACAACTTACAGGGAATAGTGCCATTGAACAGACTGTATTGTTTGGTCGGAGAAAGATCGGTTTCACGACCTAGATCCACATTACCTGTAAAAATAGCCGCCTTCCAACCTTGAAAATTCTTTTGCAGCACTGCACCCAACTTTTGATATAAGGGAATGAGCTCATCAACCTCGCCCAAACGCTCGCCATAAGGGGGGTTAGTTAACAATAAACCCCGCTCTGCGGTAGGTTTACCGAACTGATCTATAGGTTTGTGAGCCAAACGAATATGCCCATCTAAGCCCGCATTTTGAATATTCTGAGTGGTGTACTCAAGCACTCTTGGATTGGCATCATAGCCGCGAATGTCTAGCTCTAGATTTTCGAGACCTATGGCCTTACGTTGCTGGGCTTCATCAACCAATCTTTGCCAAAGTTCTGCGTCATGCTGTAACCACTGATCAAACCCATAGCGCTCACGAAGTATTCCTGGCGCAATGTCTGCCGCCATCATCGCGCCCTCAATGATCAATGTTCCGCTGCCACACATAGGATCAAGTAACGCGCCGCCTTCCTCCGCCATTGCCGGCCAACCGGCTCTAAGCAGCAAAGCCACTGCCAAGTTCTCTTTAATTGGAGCAGTGCCCTGCCCTGTTCGATATCCTCGGCGGTGTAAACTTTCACCCGATATATCTAAGGAAACAGTCACCCGCCCTTTGTGCTGGCGCACCTGAATACGAATATCAGGATTTTTGGTATCTACGTTTGGACGCTCACCTTCTATGCGTCGAATGCGATCGACAATGGCGTCTTTAACTCTCTGAGAACCGTACATGGTGTTATCAATGAGACGTGAGGTACCGATAAAATCGATGGCAATACTTTGCGCCGCCGAAAAATGCTCCTCCCAGGGTATCTCGTTACACTGGTTGTAGAGATCGTCCGACTCGTTCAACATAAAACTTTGCAAGGGCATCAAAATGCGATTAGCTAGCCGCGACCAAAGGCAAGCTCTGTAGGCGAGTTCCAGTGAACCCTGAAAATGCACAGCGGCCACCGTTTCCTTTACCCCTTCAGCACCCATGGCCTGTAATTCTTCAGCCAGCAACAATTCCAACCCTTTCGGGCAGGTTGCGAGCCAATTGGTTTGCACAGATACCTGGGCCACTTAGTTTTCCTTTTGATTACTTCAAGATATAAAATGCACTATGTATAGACGAAAAACGTCTGAACGAATCCGGTAATTATAAGTCTAAACTTATGCGCTACTTAAAAAGCGCACATGATATAGGTCTTTAGACTATTTTGTTTAAAAATAAGCCCTCATCTGCTACCAAAATGGGTTGACCCTGTGTTAGCGTACCTCAAGATGAAACCTATATTACCGTTGATCTGCGTAGAAAAGGAGATGTCTATGAAGAAACACAAGAGAGACCCGGAGCATCGTTCCTATGTAAAGGGTTACCAGTCAGCAATTCAGGGGCGCTCACTATCCCTCTGCCCCTACCAAGAAAACACAACAATGGCCTATCAATGGTCACGGGGCTGGCGCGAAGGCCGAGAAGACGGCTGGTCGGGCTACAATACTAATGCTTGCCAGCAGAAGGTCGCCAGTCTAATTCTCAACAGCTGACCGCTGAATAGAGAAACTTTTATTTATTGGTCAAAGCGGCGGCAAATCAATTTGCCGCCGTACGGCCCGGTTGTTTTAGAACTATTTATCCAAAGAGGCCTGAACTAAGTTAAGAAGCTCTCTAAGTGCGACTGAAATCATTGCAAAGTCAGACTGAGGCACCTTACGCAGGTCTTTTATCATTAATTTCCAGCGATGAATCAACTCCTTCTGCTGATCTTGCCAGGTTTCCATTGATGAGGGGTCCGTCAGGCTCGATGTGCACAGACAAGCGGTGAGCTTGCGACGCTGGCTTTCAAGGTCATCGACGTAGGTTTCTCGAGCTAAATCTTGCCACCGACTATCTGGCTGTAAGTCCACAATTTGAGCCATAAACCAGTCTAAAGACAAAAATTCGCCAAGCCCAAAGTACACCTCTGCAACTTGCTGCACTGGCATATCCAGCACTAAGGCTGTTTGAACCACCCCCATACTCATAAACATGCTGTCGGTGGAAGCCAGTCGCTCTGCCAATTTGAGCTCCACTCCTATGTTAGTCAGCTCATCTCGCTCGCCACCCCAGAGTGCCCTCCACTGGTCTTTTTGTAGGACCGGAAGCTCTGACAGCAAGGCCTCGGTGGGTTGGGAATACTGTGCAATGAGCGATTGACAATCTAGATTCAAGCGATGATTTCGCAAAAACCATCGTGTGGCTCGGCGTGCCAGCCTGACTAAAATGTGCAGTAAATCTAGCTCTATCGCCGCCGGCAACCGCGGGTTATGCTCTTCGATCTGTTGCCATAGGCTTTTAATGCCAAGCACTTCAGTCACTACGGTGTATGCCCTTATAACGTCTTCTGCAGAGGCTCCTGTCGACTCCATCTGCCTGAAGAAAAAGCTAAAACCAACCCGGTTCACTAAGTCATTAACGATTTGGTTCGCGGCAATTTCATTCGCTAGAGGATGGGCTTCTACAGCGTCGCCAAAGCGCGACACCAACTGTTTAGGAAAGTAAGCGGTGACTGAACGGGAAAGCCATGGGTCAGCCAGTAGATTTGATTCAGCCAAGGCCTCTTTAAGCACTACTTTGGAATAGCAAATTAACACTGAAAGCTCAGGTCTGGTCCAACGGGGTTGGTGTCGATTAATTCTGTCGGTGAGTTGATCATCAGTAGGTAGAAACTCTAGATCTCGATCCAGTTTATCTGTATCTTCAAGCCAACTTAAATAGCGCGTGTATTCTGAATGGTGCTGTTGGCTTCGTGCCATAGCCAAGCTAATGGCCCTGGTCTGTCTTATATTGTTGTCTAAAACCAATGTGGCAATATCATCGGTCATTGCCGCCAGTAGCGTATTCCTGTCTTCTACGCCCATAAGTCCTGCGGCAACCTGTTTGTTGAGCAGTATCTTGATGTTTACCTCGTGGTCTGAGCAGTCTACCCCGGCAGCATTATCTATAAAGTCTGTGTTGCACAGCCCGCCGCGCAGACAGAACTCCACCCGTCCGCGCTGGGTCATGCCTAGATTGCCACCCTCACCTATTACTCGGCATCGCAATTCGCGGCCATCGACTCTCAATGCGTCGTTTGCTCGATCGCCCACCTCTGCGTTGTTTTCGGAGGATGCTTTGACATAAGTGCCAATGCCACCGTTCCAAATCAAGTCCACAGGCGCTTTAAGAATATAGTTAATGAGTTCTGTGGGGGTCACCTGGTCTTGGTCGATAGCAAAACGACTCTTGATCTCAGCGGTTAGGGCAAGCGACTTCTCACTTCTTAAGTACAGGGCACTGCCCGGTGACATCAGTTTTTTGTCAAAATCAGCCCAAGTTGTCCCTGGGGTATCAAACAGCCGCTGCCGTTCTGGGAATGTTGTCTGGGCATTAGGATTGGGGTCAACAAAGATATGTAGGTGGTTGAAGGCCGCCACCAACTGGATATGTTCAGAGAGGAGCATGCCATTACCAAATACGTCACCACCCATGTCTCCAATACCGACCACACTGAAGTCTTCCGATTGGATGTCTGTGCCAATCTCATAAAAATGCCTTTGCACCGCAACCCAAGCACCACGAGCAGTAATACCCATACCTTTGTGGTCGTAGCCGTTACCACCTCCAGATGCGAAGGCATCGCCAAGCCAGAAGTTATTTGCTTCAGAGATTTCATTGGCAATATCTGAGAAAGTCGCGGTTCCCTTATCTGCCGCCACCACTAGGTAAGGGTCGTCACCGTCACGGCGCACAACCTCTAAGGGCGGCACTAATTTGTCATCCACTATATTGTCACTAATATCTAACAACGCCTGTACATAGAGCATATAGCAAGCGATGCCTTCTTGGATAAAGGCTTCGCGGCCTGCCCCAGGGTTTGCCTGTTTAGCAACAAAGCCGCCCTTGGCTCCGGTAGGCACAATAACCGCATTCTTAACCTGCTGGGCTTTCACTAGGCCAAGAACCTCTGTTCGGTAATCTTCAACCCTATCTGACCAACGTAATCCTCCCCGCGCCACTTTGCCACCGCGCAGATGAACACCTTCAATACGAGGAGAATAAACAAATATCTCATAGACCGGCCGTGGCTTGGGCGCCAAACTGATTTGTTGCGAGGCCAACTTAACCGAAATATAAGACTTAAATGTGCCATCTTCGACGGTCTGGAAAAAATTAGTTCGCAGGGTGGCCTGAACTAAATCGAGGTAGCCTCTAATAACATTATCTTCGTTGATGTTATTAATAAGATCTAATCCGCCGAGTACTTTCGCCACCAAACCTTCAGTGCGCTCACTGCGACTATTTGAAGCATACCGCGGATCAAAATAGCTCTTAAACAAAGCCACTAAATTACGGGTGATATCTAAGTACTTGGAAAGAGTGTCAGCAATAAAATCCTGACTATAGGGAACACTCAGTTGCTTGAGGTAACGGGCATAGAGACGCAACATAGCCACAGCCCTCCAATCTAGCCTTGCACCAATCACCAAACGGTTAAAGCTGTCATTTTCTGCGTCACCTCGCCACACTTGCAACAGGGCATCTTTAAAGCTTTTTTGTATTGCAGATACATCGACGTCAACATCAAGTGAAAAATCTAAATCGAAGTCTTGCATCCAGATTACGCCCTCACTATCGGGACGAATCGAGTAGGGATGCTCCATCACTACTCTAAAACCTAGATTTTCCAACATAGGAATCATGTCTGACAGCTCTAAAGGTGCGCCTCTATGAAAAAGCGTTAGACGCAGATGATTATCAGTACCCCCTTGGTCTTGCCCAAGATCGATAGCAAGTTCATCCGGATTTTCAAGTTGATCAAATAAACTTATATGCTTTAAGGCGAGGTCAGGAGCATAAATCTCTTGATATGCGCCAGAAAAAGCTCTTTGGAATCGACGCGCCAGTGCTGCGCCCTCAGCGAGTCCAAATTGATTCAGCGCCTGCTCTTGGAATTCGCCGTTCCAATCCCTGATAGTATGCTCCACCAAAGCCTGCAGCAACTCGGCATTTACCTCAAGGTAATGTCTATTTTGAATTTTATAAACTAAATAAATTCTTACTAACACGGAATCGGGAATGAACTCAGCCGTAAATTCACTTTCAACAGCTTCTAACTCAGCACCAATTCTCTGCTGTATTTTTTCTCTCACATCTGTGCTGTACGACTCTCGTGGCAGATAAACCAAGCAATTTACAAATTTATCAAAGGGGTCTGGGTGGACAAAAACCCTCACCACCCGACGCTCATAAATTTGCCATATGCCGATGGCTGTATCAGCAAGAATCTCGCGGCTGATATGCAACAGTTCATCTCGCGGGTGGGAATCTAAGATCGTCGATAATGCCTTACCATCATGACTATTAGGGCTAAATCCAGCACGTTCCAGCACCCATTTCACTTTCTCTCTTAATATTGGAATCCTTCTTGGGCTATATGAATAAAATTGTGAGGTGTAAAGTCCAAGTAAGCGCACTTCACCTACCGGGTCGCCCTTATCATTGAACCGCTTAACTACAATATAATCAGAATAGGCATTGCGGTGTACCCGGGAACGTTTAGAGGATTTGGTTACGGCTAGTATCTGGTCGTCTTCATAGAGCGCCTTAACGCCCTCACTTAGCCCGTCAACAGATTCTTCCCGCAAATCACCCCCATATCTGCGTAAAAGACCGCAGGCGGTGTCAGCGACTTCACGCAAAGAAACCTTTTCATCATCTACAACAAGATCAAATTCCGCATAACCGGTGTAGACAAAATAGCCATTGTTAACCCACTCCAGAAACTCAATAGATTCCTGGAGCTGCTCAACCTGAGGTGCATTATCTTTAAGGTCTTGAATTAACTTTTGTGTACGTCCTCGCATCATCTCAAAATCATCGACTACGGCGTCTATATCATCCAAAACCAAACATAATTCCCGCTCTAGAGCCTCTAATTCTCGGTCAGTGAGCATGTCGACTTCGATACTAATAAAGGCCTCATGATTTGCGCCCTCAACAAATTTAGCAGAGACCCCTTCGATCAGGCCGTCAGCATCTCTCGATGTCCAAGCCAAATTACTCTGTAAGGTGTAAATATTTAACTCTCGACGATTCAAAGCCATGCGCAATGAATCCACCAAGAAAGGCATATCTCTTTGGTTGATATAAATGGTAGTGTATTGGCTTGACCAGCTATCAATTTCAATACTCGGGTTAAATACTCGCACTTTCGCGGAGTGAGCTATGTCAGCGCGCAGGGTGAAAGGCGTCTCACCGAAAGAATATAGACCCCAAATATTCCAAAAAATATCTTCAGAAGGTCTCTTTAAATAATCTTGATCTGGGTAGAAATGAATTGCATGAGCAATAAAATTTTGGAACCGGGCATCTTGCCCCTTTTTAAGTTTGCTGGCGGCAACCTTCGCCAATGATTGAATAAGTCGACTCCGCCCACCATCTTGTGTCACGTCCATGAGAAATTTATGCAACCTTTTCCGTTTTTAAAAGTCTTTACCATAGGTATTATTGATTACCATATTCTAAGGTAACAAAAAGCAATCTTTGTGGGTATCAATATTGTCGCTTTTTTGGATATTAAATTGGACTTTTATTGTCAGAATGTAATCAGTGGTTAAATGGCTCCATCAGCGTTTGTTTGTTGATAGTATAGAGTCTAAAATCGTCGCCCCAGAATCGTCAGAACAACACAGTAGAGGTATACTTTGCAACAGGACATTAACCGACTCAAAGAATGGCTAACAACTAAGATTGTCGGCCAACAACATCTAGTAGAACGACTGATGATTGCCCTCCTTGCTGATGGCCATATACTGGTCGAAGGGGCGCCAGGGTTAGCTAAAACCAAGGCCATTAAGACCTTATCTGAGGGGATGGAAGCGGACTTTCATCGCGTCCAGTTCACTCCTGATTTACTGCCCGCGGACATTACAGGGAGTGACATTTACAGACCTCAACAGGGCACATTTGAATTTCAAGCCGGGCCACTATTTCATAATTTGGTGCTGGCAGATGAAATTAATAGAGCTCCAGCCAAAGTACAATCGGCTCTTTTGGAGGCCATGGCTGAACGTCAAATATCAGTTGGTAAAAACACCTATCAACTTCCGGAACTATTTTTAGTCATGGCTACCCAGAATCCTATCGAGCAAGAAGGCACCTATCCTCTGCCCGAAGCGCAGATGGATCGATTCTTGATGCATGTATTAGTCGACTACCCAGCGCCGGATGCCGAACGAAAAATCTTAGCACTCTCGCGCCAAGAAGCACTAAAGGAGGTGTCAGCCAAGATTGAACTTCTAACACAGGAAAGCCTTTTTGGAGCGCGCAGGCAAGTCAACAAAATACACATGTCTGACGCTGTCGAAGAGTATCTAGTGCAACTCATTCTTGCCACTCGCAACTCAACTGCCTATAGCGGCGAACTTGGTCAGTGGTTAGATTATGGCGCTAGCCCGCGAGCGACAATCGCACTAGACAGCTGCAGTCGAGCCCTTGCCTGGATGGATGGACGTGGCTTTGTCACGCCAGATGACATAAGAGCCGTTGCCCATGACGTCCTTAGGCATCGTTTAATTCTTAGCTTTGAAGCTGAAGCCGGCGGCGTTAATGCCAATCAGGTCATCGACAAGTTACTGGAGACTGTGCCCTCGGCATAAGGACCCAATCCTATGAGCCTGATCGATACCGGCCAAGAGCATCCCGCCATTGCCAGCTTATCTAAGATGGTCAGGTTGCGTTATGGTGCTCGAGAACTGACTGGGTTTCCAAAAATTCAAGCTCGGCAAATGCTAGCTGGTGGTCATAAATCTCGGTTTCGCGGGCGCGGCATGGACTTTGACCAAGTCCGTATATATCAGCCTGGAGATGATGTTCGCAGTATCGACTGGCGTGTGACAGCGCGCACTGAGGTGCCGCACACCAAAATATTTAGTGAAGAGCGAGAGCGGCCTATTCTAGTTATCAGCGATCTACGTAGCTCAATGTTTTTTGGCAGCCAACGGCTCAAGTCAGTGGTTGCCTGCGAGGTATCAGCCGCTCTTGCTTGGGCCGGCCTAGCCGCGAATGATCGTGCTGGTGGGTTAATCTTTGGTCAGCAAGAGCAGATGGATGTCAAAGCTAGGCGCAGTCATCACGCGGTGTTGCAGTTCATTCATGGTCTTCAAGAATACAGTGAAAAACTATTAGACATCCAACAAGCGGAGGGGCTACAACCGGACCGATACAGTTTGGCTGAGATCCTTGAAGAGGCTCGCCGCTTTGTGCTGCCAGGCAGCACTATTTTTATTGTCAGCGACTTTCACGATCTTAATGATGACTGTGAACGCCATGTGTTTGAGTTAGCAAGACATGGCAACCTCAATTTTTGCCAAATATTCGATGACATCGAGGAGCAGTTGCCGCCGCCCTCTCTATATGCGGTAAGCGACGGTCAGCGGCAAACTCTACTCGACACCAGCAACAACAAGTTACGAGAGCGTTTTCAGCAAGCCTATGCTGAGAGAGGGTTGCGGTTACATAAAATGAGCGAAAAACTATCTGCCGGCCTGCTGCCTTTCAACACATCAGACAACGTCATGACTGTATTACGCAAAGCTTATGGCAAGCGCCGTAGCAAGGCTCGTGGCAACTAGTCCATGGAAAATGATCCTTTAGCGCAACTTCGTGATATCCACTTACCTGAACCTATCTTATGGTGGCCGCTAGCCCCCGGTTGGTGGGTGCTGATTATTCTCTTATTAGGCACATTTACTTGGCTGGCCATAAAAGCGGTGCAAGGGTATCAAGCTAATCTCTATCGCCGTCAAGCACAGCAAAAACTATCCTTGCTCAACGCTGATGTTACCTTTACCTCTGAGCAAAAACTGGTCATGGTCTTTGAAATACTTAAGCAGTCAGTTAATAGCGCCTACCCCAGGCACCATTACAGTAGCCTCGAATTTAGCGCCTTTGTCGCATTTTTGCAAAGCAGCTGTGACAAAACCCTATTTGAGCTACTACCTAAAGACATAGATGCCCTACTCTACGGAAAAGCGGCTGAGACTGACGATAATGAACCCATAATGGATGACGTCTTTAGCAGTGGCCAAAATTGGGTAAAGCATCATCATACTGAGGATAAACTTGAGGCTCAGAGCCAATGTTAAATTTAATCTGGCCCTGGGTTCTTGCGCTTGCGCCTCTACCTTTTGTTTATCGTCGGTTAAGAAAACCATCGGAAACCAAAGTACAGGCCCTGCGCGCGCCTCTATTGGCCGCCGCCGCAGGTGATCAGGCTTCCATAAAAACAACCACCTGGTATAACCGTGTACTGCTATTTTTATTAACCCTATGCTGGCTATGTGCCCTGCTAGCTGTTGCTCAACCTGTATACATCGGAGACCCCGTCACATTGCCCGCCAGTGGTCGTGACATTCTTATTGCCGTGGACATTTCCGGCAGCATGGAGCGAGATGACATGGTCATTGGTGGCCAGCAAGTCAATCGTCTGGTAGCCGTAAAAGCGGTAGTTGGCGACTTTGTAGTGGAGCGTGCAGGGGATCGGTTGGGTCTTATTTTATTTGGTGAAAAAGCCTATCTGCAAACACCGCTAACCTTTGACCGTGAAACCATGCAGACGCTGTTACTAGAAGCACAAATTGGTTTCGCTGGAAATGGAACCGCTATTGGCGATGCTATCGGCCTTGGCGTTAAGCGCCTACAGGATCGGCCCAGAGATCATCGCGTGCTTATTTTAATGACCGACGGTTCTAGTAACGCGGGAGAACTAAATCCAACAGAGGCTGCTGATTTAGCACGTCGAGCACAGGTAAAAATCTATACCATCGGCATAGGTGCAGAACGTCAAGAATCTCGTGGATTATTTGGTCGAACTGTCACTAACCCAAGTGCGGACTTAGATGAAAAAACCCTTATAGAGATCGCAACCACTACAGGAGGTCGTTATTTTAGAGCCAGAGATCCCAAGGAACTAACCGCCATCTACGCTCAGCTCAATCAGTTGGAACCCATCGAGCAGGACGCCGAAACCATTCGGCCCACTGCATCACTCTTTCATTGGCCGTTGGGAGTTAGTTTTGTCTTAAGTCTCGTCTTAGCCGCAGCACGCAGCCGCAGGGGGTCTCTTGTTTAACTTAAGCGTGGACAGTTTCCTTAACGCATGGCAAGCCTTCCATTTTTTGCGTCCTTGGTGGTTTTTAGGCTTAGTTCCAGTGGTTCTAATTATTAGTTTCTATAGTTGGCATAAACATCATGCAGGCAACTGGGCCACTATTATAAATCCTGAATTACTGCCTTTTCTGATGCAAGGACAGCCGCAGAGTAAGCGCCTAAGTACCAAGGCATTGATCACCGCTTTAATCCTCGCCTGGATAATCTGCTTAACTAGCCTTGCAGGGCCAACGTGGCAGCAACTACCCCAGCCCGTGCACAAGCAGGACAGCGCCTTAATTGCTGTTTTCGATTTATCACCGTCAATGCTAGCTGAAGATCTTACGCCAAATCGATTGGTCCGCGGTCGCTACAAACTGATCGATATTCTAAAACGACGCACTGAGGGCGTCAGCGGTTTAGTAGTCTATGGCGGCGATGCTCACACCGTTTCACCCCTCACCGAGGATAGCAACACTATTATCAGCTTGGTACCCGTTCTACATCCGACGCTCCTACCCCAGTATGGCAGTAACGTAGAAGAGGCTGTAGAGACCGCCGTCTCGTTGGCAATAAGCGGCGGCTATCAGAAGGCAGATATATTGTTGATCACGGATGGTGTAGAGCCCTCGGCCATCTCTGATATTAGTTCTATCATTGCCGATAGGGGTGAATTCCGGTTATCTGTTCTAGGTGTAGGAACTCCAGATGGCGCGCCCATTCCGCTGGGGTCCGGTGGTTTTGTTAAAGATACCAGTGGCAATGTGATTATCCCAAAATTAAACATTAATGACTTACGGCGTGTTGCCGCAGTCAATAGGGGTAACTATCAAACCATCAGCAGTGATAACCAGGATATCGACAATCTTCTAGAAGCTATGGAATCATTGTTTGGAGAGTCAACCCAGCAAACTGACCGCTCATTTGATCTCTGGGATGACCGCGGGCACTGGCTAGCATTACTCTTAATTCCCATTTTACTACTGAGCTTTAGAAAAGGAGCAGTGGTTGTTTTACTGCTAGCACCGCTACTATTTCAATCTAATGCTGTCGAGGCTTTTGAATGGAAAGATCTTTGGGCAACCAGCGATCAACAGGGTGCAAAGGCACTTGAACTAGGCGATGCTGAGAGCGCAAAATCTTTATTTAAGGATCCGATGTGGCGTGGCAGTGCGGCCTATAAAGCAGGTGACTTCGACCAGGCTTCAGATAATTTCTCAACCGATGACACTGCTGGCGGCCACTACAATCAAGGTAATGCCCTTGCAAAATCTGGCGATCTCGACGGTGCTTTAAAGGCCTATAAACAGGCCTTAGAGCTGCAACCCGCAATGAAAGATGCGCAGTTTAATCACGATCTCTTGGAGCAACTAAAAGAACAGCAGGAACAGGAACAGGAACAAGAGCAGCAATCTTCCGACCAAGAACAGGATCAACAGTCGTCTGAGCAACAGCAAGGTGAAGACTCAGAACAGTCTGATGAAAATAGTGGGGCGAGCGAAGAGCAACCCTCAGAACAAGAACCTGAGCAACAGGGCGAGTCAGAAGGGTCAGAAGAACAAGCTGAAGAGCAGTCTGAAGAAAAGCCTGAGGGGGAAAAAGAACAAGAGAATAAAGAATCGAAACAGCAGTCCGAGGGCGACGCTGAGCAAGCTGAAATGACCGATGAAGAAAAACAAGAACAGCGAGAAATCGACGCCATGCTGCGCCGCATACCTGACGATCCCGGTGGCTTACTACGAGCCAAATTTCGTTATGAATCTCAGATGAGAAAACAACAACGACCACCACCTGACCAAGAGCGCTGGTAAATGAAGCTGAATTTAAGACGACTACTTATACTGATCACCCTCTGTCTAACGGTCTTAGCCACGTCAGAGAGCTATGCCGAACTCACAGCCAAGGTTGATCGTACAGTGCTAGATAGCAACGAAACTTTGCGCCTAGAAATACGCTATAACGGGCAGGTATTTACCAGCGAACCTGATTTTGAACCTCTTACTGCAGATTTTGAGGTACTGTCAAACAGCCGCCAACAGAATTACTCCAACGTTAATGGCAAGACCCAGTCTTATACGGCTTGGACCTTGCAGCTACGACCTAAGCGTGCTGGCATGCTACCAATACCCTCATTAACCTTTAAAAACGATGTGAGCAATGTAGTAGAACTGCGTGTGCGCGCCGCCCCCACTAGTGTCAGTGCCAATCCAGGTACCCAGCCGATTTATACCGAAACCACCATCGATAGTGCAACTCCCTACGTGGGCCAGCAGGTCATTTTAACTCACCGACTATTCACATCGGTCCAATTGCGTGACTTCGGTCTGTCAGAGCTAACTATGGACAAGGCCGTGCTGCATAGATTGGGGGATACCCAATTCCAAAAAGTCATCAATGGCAGAAATTATCTCGTGCTAGAGGTTAAATATGCAGTATTTCCTCAGTCAGCAGGTCCCTTAACCATTCCCAGTTTACGCTTCGGTGCTTATGAGGTGGACAATCGCAGTCAGTTTGGGGTTTTTAATAATCGGGGTAACCAGATTATCCGTGATACTGAATCGAAAACACTAGAGGTGGCTGCTCGTCCCGCGCAATCAAGCATCGATGGATGGATGCCAAGTACCGCTGTAATAATGGAACAGCGCTGGAGTGGAGATCAGAACTCAGTGACCGTAGGAGAGCCCATTACTCGAACCATTACTATTCGCGCCGAGGGTCTTAGTGCCGCACAGATTACCCCTCTTCCTGTGCCTGAAGGAAATGGTTATCGCGGTTACCCTGACCAGCCTCAATTAAATGAATTAGTGACCCTTACTGGTTTGGTAGCAACACGCGCCGAGTCAATGGCTTTGGTGCCTAATCAGGCTGGAGAAATCGTTCTACCTGCGGTCGAGGTTTTTTGGTGGGATGTCAAAAGCAATCAACAGCGCACTGCTAGACTACCCTCCACCACCCTCAAGGTTAGCCCAAATTCAAATACTCCCCCGGTACTTAGTGACGATTCGCTAATGCCGGCGGCCAAGAGTGCAATGACCACATTAGCCACTGAGGTGACAGAACCTAAATTATCTTTCATGGCAACTCTATCTCTGGGGCTCAACGCCGTACTTATAGCATTAATTGTAGCGCTATTAATTAATCGCAAAGGTCATATCCTTCCCACCCGTGCGGCCCTTAACAAGAAATCCACCAACTCCGCCCTACTGACGCTTAAGCAACAACTAAGAGCCATTGAGATTGAAGCTAAAAATGAGAACCTCATGGGAATAAGAGATGCTATTTTAGTGTGGGGCAAAACCTTATTTGTCGACAACCCTCCTATCACTCTAAAGAGTCTTGGCAATCTCCTAGAGAATCCCACCATTAGGGAACTCTTTACCCAACTCGATCAACAGTTGTATCAGGACAAACAGGCGACCAGTTCAACCCTAGATATAGAGCTATTGATTGCGAGCCTCAAAAAAGAATCAGACTTAAACCGTAAATCAGCCGGGAAAAATACATCGGGGAATGCGCTACAATCACTTTATCCGGATTAAAACCTCTGCCAATAAAAATCTAACCAAAAGGACAGACTAATGAGCACCAACGACAATAATAATCGGGAATACTGGAAGGCAAATCTTAGTCTGCTGGCCAAGTTGCTAACCATTTGGTTCATCGTCTCTTTTGGCTTCGGCATTATTATGGTTGACTGGTTAGATCAATTCTCTCTATTTGGCTTTAAGCTCGGTTTCTGGTTCGCACAACAGGGAGCCATCTACGTCTTTGTCGCCCTAATTTTTATCTATGCCTGGCGCATGAAGGCCCTTGACCGTCATTTTGGTGTCGGTGATGACGAGGATCAAGCATGAGCACACAAATGCTGACCTATCTGTTCGTTGGATTATCCTTCGCCCTCTATATTGGCATAGCTATTTGGTCTCGAGCCAGTACCACCAAAGACTTCTATGTTGCCGGCGGCGGTGTCCACCCAATGGTCAACGGTATGGCTACAGCCGCTGATTGGATGAGCGCAGCATCATTCATCTCTATGGCCGGAATTATTTCGTTCATTGGCAGAGATGGCTCTGTCTACCTACTCGGCTGGACCGGTGGCTATGTTCTGCTAGCCCTCTTGTTAGCGCCCTATCTACGCAAGTTTGGCCGCTTTACGGTGCCCGATTTTATTGGCGAGCGTTATTATTCTGGGGCGGCACGAATCGTCGCTGTTGTCTGCCTAATCTTTGTCTCATTCACCTATGTTGCGGGTCAAATGCGTGGTGTTGGTATTGTATTTTCTCGGTTCCTTGAAGTGGATGTCAGTACTGGGGTCATTATCGGTATGGCAGTGGTATTTATGTATGCCGTACTCGGCGGTATGAAGGGCATCACCTATACCCAGGTCGCTCAATACTGTGTGCTTATTTTCGCCTATATGGTGCCGGCTGTTTTTATCTCGATCATGATTACCGATAATCCCATTCCACAGCTGGGTTTCGGTTCTGAAGTAAACGATGGTTCTGGGCTGTCGGTGTTACAGAAGCTAGACGCCGTACTTTTGGATTTAGGTTTTAGCGCCTATACCGAAGGCAGTAAATCAACCATAGATGTGTTTGCGATCACCGCCGCGCTGATGTTTGGCACCGCGGGACTACCTCATGTGTTGGTGCGTTTCTTTACGGTACCAAAGGTCTCAGATGCTCGGCTCTCCGCTGGCTATGCCTTGGCCTTTATCGCCATCCTGTACACCACAGCGCCAGCTGTGGCCTCATTTGCTCGGCTTAACCTGGTGGATACTGTCCATAACACCCCTTACGAACAAGCACCAGAATGGTTCGGCAATTGGGAAAATACTGGGCTGATCGCGTGGCAAGACAAAAATGATGACGGTATTATGCAATACGGTGCGGGAGCCGCCTTGTCACCAGCTAAGCCTGCATTTACAGAACAAACCGGCACTCATGGCCAGCGATTGCTGGAGAATAAGTCAACAGCCGTAGCTAATGAGCTCTATATTGATCGCGACATTATGGTCTTAGCTAACCCTGAAATAGCCGGGCTGCCGGGTTGGGTAATAGCGCTAGTGGCCGCAGGTGGTGTGGCCGCAGCTCTATCGACCGCAGCTGGCTTGTTGTTAGTCATCTCAAGTTCGATCTCTCACGATCTACTGAAGAAAACCCTACTGCCCAAAATAACTGAAAAACAAGAGCTACTCTACGCCCGTTTGGCCGCGGCTGTGGCAGTCTGCATTGCTGGGCTGTTTGGCATCTATCCGCCGGCCTTTGTGGCACAGGTGGTGGCTTTCGCTTTTGGCCTTGCGGCAGCTTCACTCTTCCCGGCCTTGCTGCTGGGCATCTTTTCCAAGCGCGCCAATAAGGAAGGAGCCATTTCAGGCATGCTGGTCGGTCTGATATTTACCTTTAGTTATATTGTCTACTTTAAATTCGCCGCACCGGAACTCAACACAGCTGAATTTTGGTTGTGGGGCATATCCCCTGAAGGAATTGGCACGATCGGCATGATATTAAACTTTGTTATCGCCATAACGGTTAGTCGCTTGACCTCCAAACCACCGCAATCTGTTCTAGAATTGGTAGACAACATACGAATACCTAGCGGTGCTAAGGCCGCAACCCACCACTGACTAATGAGGACGACTTTATGACCAAGAGACACTTCATGCCACTACTAGTCAGCCTGGTTTGCGCCACAGTGTCCTTGACGGTTATGGCCGCTGACGTAGATCGTTTGTTTTCAAGTATCAACGATAGCATACCGAAACGTCAGCATGGTCAAGGACAGTATGATCAGCTCATCATTCGAGGTGCCTACCTCATCGACGGAACAGGGGCTCCAGCCACCGGGCCGGTGGATGTGGTCGTTGAGAATGACCGAATCGTCGAGGTAAGAACAGTAGGCGCTCCCGGGCTAGCGATAGACCCTAAAAATCGGCCTCAACTCAATATGACAGCCAACAAAACTTTTCGAGAAATTGACGCTCATGGTAAATATCTCTTGCCGGGGTTTGTCGACTCTCATACTCACATTCATTCTCCTGACGGCGACCAGAAGGTATCCGCCGACTATATCTTCAAACTATGGCTTGGCCATGGTATTACAAGCACCAGAGAGGTGTTTGCAATGGCCGGCGAGAGTCGTCTTCTAGCCTTAAAGGAACTGAGTGACAAAAATCTTATCACCGCCCCTCGTATTACTGCATTCCCCTATTTTGCTATGCCTGTTGATGGGGGCGAAAGACTAGCACCAATCAACACCGCTAAGGATGCCCGTGAGCGTGTCCGGTATCTCAAACGTCTTGGCGCAGATGGTATTAAATTTATGGGTGCGCCCGAAGAGATTTTATGGGCGGCGCTGGAAGAAGCTGAAAAATTAGAGCTACGCACCACAATGCATCACGCCCAATTAAACGTAGCTCATGCAAATGTCTTGGACACTTCCAGTCGCGGCTTAGATTGCATGGAGCATTGGTACGGCTTACCCGAAGCGTTGTTTACCGACAAGGTAATTCAAGACTATCCGTCAGATTATATTTACAGCAACGAACAACAACGTTTTGCGCAGGCCGGGAGATTATGGAAGCAGGCTGCAGGGCCTGGCACAGAGCGCTGGAATCAGGTTATGGAAACCTTACTAGAGCGCGATTTCTGCTTAAGTCCCACCTTCACCATTTACTTAGCAAGTCGCGATCTCATGCGCGCCTATACCGCTGAGTGGCACTACGAATATACCGCTCCTGAATTATGGGACTTCTATCGTGCTAGCCGCGAGAAGCATGGATCTTTTTTCTTTAACTGGACCACCGAAGATGAAATTGAATGGAAGCATAATTACAAACTGTGGATGCAGTTTGTCAATGAGTACAAAAACCGCGGCGGAAAAGTGGTAGTAGGCAGCGACACTGGTTATATTTATAGCCTCTATGGCTTTGGCTATATTCAAGAATTAGAACTCCTCCAAGAAGCCGGATTTCATCCTCTTGAGGTGATTCGGGCCGCCACTAAAATTGGTGCGCAAGTACTCGGCCAAGATCACGACATTGGGACAATACAGGTTGGTAAAAAAGCCGACATGATCATTGTTGATGAAAACCCGCTGCACAACCTAAAATCTCTTTATGGCACAGGCGTGCCTAAGCTGAACGAAAAAACCCAGCGAGTCGAGCGAGTTGGCGGAGTGCGCTGGACAATTAAAGACGGTATTGTCTATGACGCAAAAGCTCTTTTAGCCGACGTGCGTACTATGGTCAAAGCAGATAAAGAAGCACTTGGCATAGACACTAAAGTGCCGATGAAAGTGGAACACTAAGCGTTGCTGAAGCTCTAATGCGCACAAATAAAGGAGGCTTGACGCTGATTGACCTGCTCAGCACCGACAAGGGCCTCAGCTACCACCTCTTCGCGACCTTTGATAAATCATAAAGACCAATACCCCCGGGCGATCAACCATCTCAATTAAGGCTATAACCTCCCCCTATTAGGCGATTGCGCCTGTCGCTAACAAAGTATCAACTTCCTCTTGTCGATAGCCTAGGCCTAACAATATGGTCTGACTATTTGCACCCAAAGCTACCGCTGTAGCGCCTGCCTTGACAACCGTGCGGGAAAAGCGGGGAACCGGAGCTGGTTGCCATACGTCACCATCTTCGACAAAGGTTTCTCGCGCCACGTTATGCGGATGATGACGCGCCTCAGCCATCGATAAAACCGGCGCAAAGCACACATCAGTGCCTTCAAATAGATTACACCACTCATCACGAGTCTTAGTTTTGATTAAGGCTTCTAACTTTTCAGCCATCTGCGGCCAAGTTTGTGGCGCCCAGTGGTTTTGAATCCACTCTTTGCTGTCAGCCTCATCTAGACCCAAGAGGTCAACCAATAGCCTGAAAAATTGAGGTTCAATTGACCCCAGTGATATGTAGCCGCCGTCACTGGTTTCATAGACATCGTAAAAGAAAGCCCCAGAATCCAGCATGTTTTCGCCTCGCTTATCTGACCCAATACCGGCCTGTAGTTGCGAGTAAAAGAAACCCATTAAACTAACAGTACCATCGACAATCGAACAATCAATAATTTGTCCCTGCCCTGAATTCTGCGTTTCTAAAAGTGCGCAAACAACACCAAACGCTAACATCATCCCCCCACCGCCAAAATCGCCCACTAGATTGAGCGGAATACTCGGCTTCTGACCTTTCTGGCCAATGGCATGCAAGGCCCCAGTTAAGGCGATGTAGTTAATATCGTGGCCCGCAGTTTGGGCTAGAGGTCCTGTTTGACCCCAGCCAGTCATGCGTCCATAAACCAATTTCGGATTAATCACTAAGCATTCATCAGGTCCTAAGCCTAGCTTTTCCATCACTCCAGGGCGATACCCCTCAATAAGGGCATCTGTACTCTTGATAAGTTTTTTCGCACAGGCAATCCCCTCAGCTGACTTCATATTGATGCAGATAGAAGATTTTCCACGATTGTGAACGTCGTACTTAGGGTTGCCGCCAGCTGTCAACCATTGTCCGCCTGGCCGTTCCACACGAATAACCTCAGCTCCCATATCAGCCAACATCATTCCTGCATATGGCCCAGGTCCCAATCCAGCAAATTCGATAATAGTCTTACCTGACAAGGGGCCCATCGCGTTTCCTCTTATAGTGGTTTTTGTTTCTCTGTGATTATCATTCTATACAGTTAGTCTGAATACGACAGGATAATTAAAGACTGTTAGGTCAAGGTTAAAGTCATTATATGATTTTCACTAACCACAATTTAATCTGTGCAGAGCTAAAAAGCTATGGCATATTATTGTCTTAGCTTATTGATCTAGATGCATTGAAACATCATCCAACAAGACTAGAAAGGAAGGCAGAATCACATTGCTGTGCCCCTACGCTATATGAGGTTACTTGCTGGCGCCGAGGACCCTAAGCTGGATGGTTGCAGAGAGAACTACAAAAGTAACAAATAAAAAAAGGAGGCTTGTAAAAGCCTCCTAAAAGTTTGGGGTCAGATGTAGCCCATTTATAGAATGTACCAATCCGGATCGACACGCCTAATAAAATGAGCATCAGTTCCAGCTACAGAGATTGCTGTTACTAGGCTGATACTTTAATGCTAGTCTATAAAACCGTTATTATCTAATCAATATTACATTAATTTAAACGGTTTAAATTAGAAATTAAAGTGACTTTGTCGCTATTTCATAAACATCTTTTACTAAATTTGGCTCATTCGCGATATTTTGCAATGCATCTCGCATCTGTTGGCGATTAGGCTCAGGGTACTTCTTCCATCGAGTTAGGGGGGTAACCAAGCGGGCGGCAATCTGCGGATTGACTCTGTTTAAATCCAAAATTTGCTGTGTCAAAAACTCATAGCCAGAACCATTAGTCGCATGGAAATTGATGTGATTGGCATTAGCAAATCCACCAATCAGGCTGCGGATTTTGTTGGGATTAGTCATACTAAAGGCGGAATGGTCCAGTAAAGTCTTAACACGATCCAATCCATTCGGCAAACTATTGGCAGCCTGAATTTGTAACCATAGGTTCATCGCTAGAGCTTCATCTCTAAATTGATCTAGGAACATAGCCAACGCTTGAGTCGAATATTCAACGGCAGTGGGACAATTTACCAGCGCGCTAAGCGCCGCAGCTTGGTCTGTCATATTGTCGGCATTTTGGAACTGAGCCCAAGCTAATTCTACTCCGCTGTCGACTAGCATAAGATAACTTAGAGCCGCATTTTTAAGGCTGCGGCTACCCATCTGTTCAACGCTGGGGGCATAGGCTAAGCGGGTGTTATGGCGTTGATAAATAGCTTTCAGATCATCGGCCAAACAGCCTGCCAATGCAGTACGGAGGAATGATCTGGCATCATGAGTCGCCGCGACATGAATAGTCTTAGCTTCCTCATGAAGCAATGCCTCAGCAGGCAACTGCAGCATCAGGGCTACCATCGCAGGATCTAATGATTCATCCGACAGCAGCGCTTTATAGGCTTCTACTAATTGCCCATCGAGAGTCATGGGCCGCTCATGGAGACTATCCTGTATGAATTGGTTCAAAACTGACAGGCTCAGTTTCTGACTGGCATCCCAGCGATTAAACCCGTCTCTGTCATTGGCCATTAAATGGGCCAACTGTTCTGTGCTGTAGGGGTAGTCCAGCTTTACAGGGGCCGACAAACCACGCAATAAGGAAGGCACTGGTTCAGCATCAATATTCTCAAACACTAACTGCTGGTGAGGCTCGGTCATCTCAAAGATCATCTCAGTCCGACCATCACCGCTCAGCACCCTATCTGACCCATCTATACCTACTAAGCCAAGCTTTACGGGAATCACAAAGGGGAGATTTTCACTCAGTCCTGCTGTTGCTGGACTGCTCTGCTCAAAATCAAGCGTATATGTCTTCGCACCAGCATCATAGGCTGAACGAACTTTTAGCACAGGAGTGCCCGACTGCTTATACCAGCGACGGAACTGTGTTAAATCGCGGCCACTGGCATCTTCCATGGCACTAACGAATTCTTCGATAGTGACTGCCTCGCCGTCATGCCGATCAAAATATAGATCGCTACCCTTACGAAAATTCTCGGGACCCAATAAGGTGTGATACATCCTTACGATTTCAGAGCCTTTCTCATACACGGTGACAGTATAGAAGTTATTGATCTCCATATAGGAGTCAGGCTGCACCTGGTGCGCCATAGGGCCAGAATCTTCAGCGTACTGGTGGGTGCGCAAGTAACTAACGTCTTCAATCCGCTTGACAGTAGGTGAGTTCATATCCGATGAAAACTGCGAATCACGGAATACAGTGAACCCTTCTTTGAGGCTTAACTGGAACCAGTCTCGAACATTAACGCGGTTACCCGACCAGTTATGGAAATACTCATGCGCTACAACACCTTCGACGCGCAAAAATGAGGCATCTGTGGTGGTTTTAGGATTAGCCAGCACTGCTGAGGTATTAAAGATATTCAGGCCTTTGTTTTCCATGGCTCCCATGTTGAAATCGTCAACCGCAACAATCATAAAAATATCTAGGTCGTACTCACGACCATAGACTTCTTCGTCCCAACGCATTGAGTTTTTTAATGACAACATGGCGTGGGCGCATTTATCTAAGTCTTTCTCTTCAACGAAAATCTGTAATGGAATCTCACGACCTGACATGGTGGTGAAGCTATCTTCAACCATACCCAAGGTTCCTGCCACCAAAGCAAATAGATGCGATGGTTTTTTGAATGGGTCGTGCCAAGTCACTGTGTGACGGCCATCATCTAAATCAGCGCGCTCTATGGCATTACCATTTGATAGTAGTACAGGATAACTGGCTTTATCGGCCACAATTTTGACGGTAAACACAGACATAATATCTGGGCGATCGGGAAAATATGTTATTCGACGGAAACCCTCAGCCTCGCACTGAGTACAGTACATAGTCCGCGACCTGTATAGACCCATCATCGAGGTGTTTGACTGGGGCTGGATAAGCACTTCGCTACTGATCACGCAGCTAGCGGGCAAGTTAGACAATGTGAGCATGTTATCGGTCAACGAGTACCCGCTTTCATCCAAACGTTGGCCATCCACCTCAATCCACTGCAGCTGCACAGTCCCTTTACTGTTCAGCTCGAATGAACCGGATTCATCTTCGCTAGCTGGGTTTCGTCTAACTGACAACTTAGTGGTGACACGGGTCTGCTCGTCGCCAAGATCAAAAACTAGGTCTGTTGTATCGATCAGAAATGGCGAAACCTTATAATCATTTAAATAAATAGTTTGCGGTAGAGGGTCTTTCACTAGAGCTGTCCTTAAATTAATTAGCTGAAAACTGCACATTATAGGCAGTATATTTACGAATATTAATCACGCCGGTATCGAGAATAAGATACTGTCCTTTAATGCCTTTTAATACACCCTCAATAAGGGGTTGCTTATCGAGATTAAAACTCTTCACTTTTAAAGGGAACTCATGTACCGGAAAGTTAATCTCGGTGGTGGTCTCATTATAGAGCCGCTGTATCGCTTGCAGGCCAAACTCTTGTTCAATGAGTTCTAGGTCATCTTCAGATTTTGCGAGTAATTCATCTCTGATAGCAGCCAAATCGACTAACTCAGCATTACCTTTTAGCATTTTCTGCCAATGGGTTTTGTCCGCCACATGTTCCCGCAAACAGTCTTCGATCAAGCCAGCCTGATAACGAGTTTGCACCCTAAAAATCGGTAGCCCCTGGGTCGCCCCCTGATCAATCCAGCGGGTTGGCAACTGATCACCTCGGGTGATGCCCACTTTGACCCCAGAACTATTTGCCAAGTAGACAAAGTGATCAGTAAAACAATATTTTTCACCCCATTCAGGGTCCCGACAAGTGCCCAGATGAAAATGACATTTTTCGGGACTCATAATACAGGTATCGCACTGAGGTAACTTGATAAAACAGGGGTAACAATAACCCTGGCTAAAGCTCTTCTTTGAACGACGCCCGCAGTGCACACAGTGGATATCACCCAAATGCTCAATAGTAATGTGCTTGCCTACCAACTCGTTTAGCTCTATTCGCTGATCATCAAGAGGAAGTTGATAGGTCACCGTATTAGCTAACTTAACATCCATTTTAGCCAGGTGACCGGAAGCTTTAACGTCCATTATTCTTTCCACACTAAGGTTTGTTCTCCATCCGATGGCTTGCAAGCCGTGTTTTTTGGCGGCACATAACCAGTGCGCTGCTGCTCCGGCATCGACTCTTCGTAGGCTATAACGGCCTGCATGCAAAGTGACTTTTGCTCATCCGATAGCGATCGTCGGTCAGGCCACTTACCCACTTCTACTGCCCGTCTGAGGCTTTCATAAACCTCAGGGGTAATGCTGCTCAGTAACTGTCTAAGATCCATGCTCACCTTTTAGCCGTTCAACCAAACCAAATGCCAAACCCAATAACATTCCCACTAATAGCCCGCCGAGATGGGCCGCATTAGCGATGCCAACACCAAGCAGGAACGTCACGACCGGAGTCATACACAAAAATAACCATCCAATCATAAACGCCACTATCCCCTTGGGTAGAGTCAACAAAGGTTCAGGGGCAGCCATGTTTTTTATCCAAATGTAGCCTAAGAGTGCATATACCACACCAGACATACCACCAAAATTTACATCACCAGACCAGCTGTATTGTGTAATATTCGAGGCTAGACCGCTCACCAGAACCACAACTATTAAGTGCGTCGACCCCATAGACTGCTCAACACGTGATCCCAACATCGACAACCAGAGGCTATTAAAAACGAAATGTAATATGCCAAAATGTAAAAATACGGGTGTTATAAGACGCCAATATTGACCGCCAGTGATGCCACCAAACCTCAAATACTGCGCCGCCAACGAGTAGTCAAAACTAACTAGTATCCCGCCAAGGGCACTGAGAACTATTAACGAAGTAACGACTGGATACTGTTTGGCAACCCTATACCAATTTGGCTCTTGAGACATAAAATAAAAATATCCGCTACAAAGAAAACATTAATCCCGTTCAATAACTACGCCGAGGCGGCTACCCCAGCCCAATTTTGAGCGGCAAACCCGATAAAAGTTATTATCTTTAGGGTGGACCAACAAAATATCATGGGCATGCTTTTGAATTTTAATAAGGTCCCCCGGTTCGGTCACAATATCATTTTGTCCATCACAGGTAATCAGTGGATGTAGTTTATTGCGTTCACTCACTCTTAACTCAATCTGAGCACCCCCATGCAACGCTATAGGCCGGCTGCTTAGTGTGTGCGGATTCAGTGGCACTACAACCATTGCATCCAACTCAGGGAATAGTAGAGGTCCACCTGCTGACAAAGCGTATGCAGTAGATCCTGTTGGTGTTGCAACAATCAACCCGTCAGATCGCTGACTGTAGACAAACTCATCATCTACATACAGTTCAAAAGTCATCATCCGAACCGACATACCAGGGTGCAATACTATGTCGTTCAACGCCGTACCTGTGCCGATAACATTGCCATTACGAGTGACCGATGTCTCTAACATAGAGCGACGGGTTTGTTTGTACTCTCCGAGCAATACAGGCAGAACTCTAGCCTCAATTTCATCAGGAGATATATCAGTCAGAAACCCCAGCTTACCACGGTTAATACCCAAAAGAGGGATGCCCAGGGAAGCCATTTTGCGGCTAGCGCTGAGCATACTGCCATCACCTCCAACCACAATCCCAAGGTCTATCTCGCCGGAAAATTGAGTGATAGGCAGTGTCTTATCGACCGCTCTATCAACCAGGTTAGCCGTCTGTTCTTCATACACAACCTCACGATCTTGGCTGACTAAGAATCTCTCTAGTTTATAGAGAGATTCCTTAACTGCAGGTAAATCAAGGTTGCCAAGTAATCCAATACGTTGAAAATGTGCCATCTAAAGTTTCACCAGAGTGATTTGCTTTAATTATACAGACTGTAAGATCATTTCTCTCTATTTCAGGCATAATACCGCGATAATTCTATTAGAGCTCAGATTTCAGTGATCATGTTAGATAAAGTAATCTCAGGTATAGTTCTCATCGGCATGCCTGGCGCGGGCAAAAGCACCATAGGTATATTGCTTGCAGGCAAGCTAGGCCTGGAATTTGAGGATACAGACAGGAGTATCGAACAGGAATGCGGAAAGCCCATCCAGGAGCTTCTTGATCAAAGTGATTACCTAACACTACGTGCTGTAGAAGAAGCTGTGTTGCTAAAAGTGTCCTCGCAAGGCAAAGTAGTTGCCACTGGGGGCAGTGCCGTATATTCCGCCGCAGGAATGGCGCATTTGGCAGCTAATGCGGTAACGGTATTTTTAGATATCGACATTAAGGAGGTTAATCGGCGCATTACCAACTTTGACGAGCGAGGGATTGCAAAAAAACCAAACCAGACGCTCACAGAGCTATTTGCCGAGCGCCGTGAACTTTACCTTCGTTACGCAGACATACGCCTTGAATGCAACAATCAAGACGTTGAGCAGTGCTTACACCAGCTAATTAAATCCACACAGCCCTTTATTCCCTCTTAAGGTTTGTCGCCTTATACTCCCTATAGCCGCTGTCCTACCTATGATTTTAATACCCTGAGTATTGATTGGCTGAGATAATCTATATTGTTGGAGTTAACACCCGCAAGATTAACGCGCGTCGACGAAACGATATAAATACCAAACTCTTCACGTAGTCGCTGAAGTTGCACGGACGTAATACCCAAAAACGAAAACATGCCCTTTTGCTCTTTAATATGGCTAAAGTCCATACCCGCTTCATTGTCTTGAATACTGTCGCACAACAGAGTGCGCATGGATTTAATTCGCAACCGAACTGCCTCAAGCTCGGCTTGCCACTGCGCACGTAACTGATCATCGCCCAACACCATAGATACTAACAGCGCACCATGAGCTGGGGGCATAGAATAGATGCACCGAGCGGTAGACATCGCCTGACTGATAACAATGTCAGCTTGCTCTGGCGTTTCAGCTATAAAGGTAATCGACCCAGTCCGCTCGCGATAAAGGCCAAAATTCTTTGAGCAGGAGGAGGCAATGACAAGTTCGGGAAGTCGCTCAGCCATCATGCGCATGCCATAACCGTCTTCATCTAGCCCATCACCAAGACCCTGGTAAGCAGTATCTATAAAGGGTATAAACCCGCGTTCCAGTGCCATATCAGCAATTTCATCCCATTGATCGTGAGACAAATCTGCACCGGTAGGGTTGTGGCAACAACCATGAAGTAAAACCATGTCACCCGCTGGTACGCTACGCAAGACTTCCATCATAGCTTGACTACTAATTTGACGACGGCCCATGTCGTAGTAGGGATATTCTTTTATCTCGAAACCAGCGCTGCCTAACAGCGGTATATGATTAGGCCAGGTAGGTACGCCAATCCATAACTTAGATTCGGGCCTAGCACGACGAATAACTTCTGCGCCAACTCTTAGCGCGCCAGATCCACCCGGGGCCTGAATGCTCTTGACCCGACCAGAACTAAGGATGCTGTGCTGTTCTCCAAACAGTAGTCCCAACATACGCTGATTGTAGTCAGGGTCCCCTGCCATGCCTTGATACGATTTAGTGGTTTCCAGCTCCAGAAGACGCGCTTCGGCGATCTTAACTGCCTCCATTACTGGTGTGCGACCATGATCATCCTGATAGACGCCGACTCCCAGATCGATCTTTACGGGGCGTGTATCTGCTTTAAAGGCGGTCATTAAACCAAGAATTGGGTCTATGGCTACGGGCTTTAGGGATTCGAACATTTTAGAGGATTCCTGATGCTTTGTTTTAGATGACCGAGATTCTAACCCATTTCGACAAATTGTTCAGGGGTTAGGTAAGAAAATCCGTCACCCGTCGGTTAAATTCTACTGGGTTTTCAGAGTGCAACCAATGACCAACGTCATTTATCACCTCCAGCTTCATATTGGGAAATAGCTCGGCCATCCTAGGCTGATGTTTGCTTTGGATATAGGCCGAAGTTTCACCTTTCAGAAATAATGTCGGCCCACTGTATGGAAGCCCCGCTGGGGCTGCAACCAAGGACGTGCCGTAGTTTTCCGCAATCGAAGACATATTGATTTTCAAGCCGTAGCCTCCGTCGGCTTTACGCATCAGGTTTTTTAACAGAAAAGATCGCGTCTCAGGCTCCAGCACGTGCGCGGCCATGACACTGTCCGCTTGTCCACGACTATTGACTTCAATGTCCGATATGGCGCGCAGAGCCTCCAAAGCTGCGTCCTGACGAGGAACATAGGCCACAGGAGCAATATCAGCCACCACTAACTTGGCCACTCTAGAGGGATAATTGAGTGCGACCTGCATACCAACCTTACCGCCCAAAGAGTGGCCGATCAGGTTCACTGCGGACAAATCGAGATCATCTAACAGCTCGACAATATCGTCAGCCATACTTGCAATATCCATTTTCTGGTCGTGAGGAGAATCGCCATGGTTGCGTAGATCGGCACTAATCACTCGATAAACGGTGGCCAGCTCGCGAGCCAGATTGCCTAAGTTGGACAAAGATCCAAACATGCCATGCAATAAGATGACAGGTTGTCCAGCGCCTTGGTCGGTATAGTTCAGCTTCATTATATTCCTAGAGAGTTATTCATTAATCTGTCGATTACGGTATTTATCTTTATTCTTACGCCCCTTAGCGTATAGCTTTGGACGGAGATAGCGACGTAATCCGGGAAACAGATAACCTAGATTAACCATCTTGCCGCTGGCAGCTGGCATAGGGATCTCTAATCTATCTCCTGCTGCTATGCTCAACACTGCATCGGCGACTTCGCCAGCACTGCTCATAGGCTGGGAAAAGACGATGTCTTCAACGTTATCTATCTCATCCATAATAAAACCAGTATCAATTGGTCCTGGAGAGACCACTCCAACATGTATGCCAGTGCCCCGCATTTCATCAGCTAGCGCATAGGCAAATGCGCGCAATCCAGCTTTAGTACCAGAATAGGTTGCCGCGCCCTGCAAAGGAGCCATACCCGCAAGTGAGCCGACCATAACGATCCCGCCCCCACCGGCACGACGCAAATAAGGAATCGCCGCACAAGACAGCATTAGGGGCGCACGAATATTAATATCGACCATGGCCCCCACGTCTGCAGGGTCGACAGTCTCAAGGTTGCCTCGGCTGTGCATGCCAGCATTATTTACCAGCACATCAACCGTCCCAAATTCCAGCTCTGCCTTGGCCAGCAGGGCCAAACATTGTTCGGTATCTGATACGTCCATTGCCACGGTCAACACCCTAGTCTGTGCCGACAGCTCCTCTTCGATAATGTCCAATCCTTGTTGACCTCTGGCCACCAATACCAGATTAGCTTTTTGTGCCGCAAAGGCCCGAGCACAGGCGGCGCCGACACCTGCAGAAGCCCCAGTGATAATAATTGTTTTTCCTCTAAATCGCGCACCCATGGTGATACTCCTGTCATTGACTTGTTGTTATCGATCGTGAATCCAGAGCATCCCAGTATACTGCTTGCACTTAATTGATCTAGGCTTTTGAGGTATATACCGCGCTTAGCTGAGTAAATCATCAAGCGCCTGAGGAAGTGATGGAAATTCAAACCGGAAACCATTCTGTTGCAGCTTTTGAGGTATCACACACTGCCCTTGCAGAAGCAACTCAACGCCCATCTCACCAAAAAGCAGCCTGACCATAAACCCAGGCATGGGCAACGCCACCGGGCGGTGCAGCGTTTTACCCAGAGCCTTAACAAATGTCTTATTGTCCACTGGATTCGGAGCCGTGGCATTAATCGGCCCAGATAATCCTGTATCAGCTATGCAGTGTAATAAAACGTTAACCATATCAGTAATATGAATCCAGGACATCATCTGCCGACCATCACCGATAGCACCGCCAAGTCCGCATTTAAAGGGAAGGAGCATTTTTGCCAAGGCTCCTTGATCACCAAGAACAATACCGGTTCGCAGGGTGCAGACCCGAGTGCCCAAAGATTGGAACTGATTGGCACTTTTCTCCCAACTATCACACAATTGATGAGAAAACCCATCAACTACAGCACTCTCCTCGTGCTTAGGGTCTGAACCAGAACCGTAATAACCAATGGCTGAACCGCTGATTAAGGTCGCAGGCGCAAGCTCACGCTCTCTAAAGAAACGATAGAGGCTATCAGTCAACCCTGAACGACTAGCATAGAATTTCTCTTTTTCCCGGTCTGTCCAGCGACTTTCAGCGAGCGGTTCACCAGCGAGATTAACGACTACATCAATACTTTGGTCAGCAGCAATTTGATCCAAATTAGAGACTATTTGCACAGCCTCCGGTAAAACCATCTTTGCCTTAGCTGGACTTCGGCTGAGCACTATAAGCTGCCAGTCGAATTGTGATGCTGCACGACAAAAATGACGGCCTATAAAGCCACTGCCTCCGGTAACCAAAACGGTCTGCATAAAGATCTCCCTTAATGATGATGATAACCTCAAAGTGCCAAAATAACCGATATTATACTAATTTTTTCTTTGCTCCACGCTTTGCGAATTGCTAAACTCCTCGCGTCAAAATGTCCCTACTTCAACTCTCGGTGAAACAAACTAGGTATCAACTTATGAATCTTGCGGACAAAGTATTAGCGGTAAATGATGACCTTCCAATTCGCACAGATCAGCCCGTCCATAGCGGCAAGGTGCGATCTGTGTATTGGCTGACTGATAGCGATAGTCGACGGTTGATCGCAGAAAATAATTATGATGTAGCACCAGATGCACCTCTAGCAATTATGGTTATTAGTGACCGAATTTCAGCCTTTGAATGTATTTGGCACGCCGAAGGCGGCATGCGCGGAGTTCCTGGCAAGGGAGCAGCGTTAAATGCTATTTCAAACCACTGGTTTAAGTTGTTCCGCGATCAAGGTCTTGCCGATAGTCATATTTTGGATGTTCCACATCCTCTAGTCTGGATTGTACAAAAAGCCAAACCTGTGATGATTGAGGCTATTTGTCGTCAGTACATTACTGGGTCTATGTGGCGAGCCTATGATAAGGGCGAACGAGCGTTTTGTGGTATTCAAATGGTGGATGGCTTGGGCCGCGATGAAAAATTACCTGAGTTACTGATTACCCCCTCGACTAAAGGCATCCTAACTAACATTCCAGGTGTTCCTGAGGTCGATGACGTCAACGTGTCCAGAGCCGATATTGAAAATAATTACGCAGCCTTTAAATTTCGAAATCGCGAGGATATTGATGTCTACGAGAAACTACTGAGTGAAGGCTTTGCAGTTATTAGCGACGCACTGGCCGAACTGGATCAGGTATTTGTCGACACCAAGTTTGAGTTCGGTTATGTGACCGATCGCGCCGGCAATGACAAGCTAATTTATATGGACGAGGTCGGCACTCCCGATTCGTCAAGAATATGGGACGGTCCAAGTTACCGCGAAGGAAAGATTGTAGAAAACTCTAAAGAGAGCTTCCGACAATTATTGCTCGGACACTTCCCAGAGCCAGAAATATTACTTGATAAAAATCGTATGGATGAGCGCAACGCCTTGGCCAAGAATAACGCTTTACCCGAGTCAGTGATGATGGCCGTGTCGAATACCTACGTCAGTCTGGCAGAAAAAATTACCGGCCAAACTCTTGAAATATCTGACAACCCGAAAGCCGAAATCATAGCCGTCCTGAGGGAGAAGTATGATTTGGTTGACTAGCATTCGATAATGTTTACCGGCACGTCCAAGACATGCAACGCCAGGCCCCCTCTTGAGGTTTCCTTGTAGCGTTTGTGCATGTCTTCGCCGGTTTTACGCATGGTTTTGATGACCTTGTCCAATGACACAAAGTGAGTGCCATCGCCGTGTAAAGCGATGCGTGACGCATGTATGGCCTTAATAGAACCCATAGCGTTACGTTCAATGCAAGGCACCTGAACTAAGCCGCCAATGGGGTCGCAGGTCAATCCAAGGTTGTGCTCCATACCAATTTCAGCCGCGTTTTCAACCTGTTCTGGAGTGCCCCCCAATACTGCCGTAAGAGCACCCGCTGCCATAGAGCAGGCGGACCCTATCTCGCCCTGACAGCCTACTTCCGCTCCACTAATGGATGCATTCTTTTTATACAAAGTGCCAATAGCTGCCGCTGTCAATAAAAAGGTCACTATACCCTCTGAGTTAGCTCCAGGAACAAACTCAAGATAATAATTAAGTACCGCCGGAATAATGCCCGCGGCGCCATTCGTCGGTGCCGTGACTACTCTGCCTCCAGCAGCATTTTCTTCGTTGACTGCCAACGCATAGAGCGTCACCCAGTCTAATACAGCCAAGGGATCGGTCGAGTCAGGTCGTGCAATGAGCTGAAGATGTAGCTTGTTAGCTCTTCTTGGCACCTGTAAGCCACCAGGCAGTATCCCGCTGTTGGCAATGCCATTGTCAATGCATTCCTTCATGAAGCGCCAAAGTTTCAAAAGTTGAGCTCGCGTGACATCCGTGGGTCGCCAAGCCTTTTCGTTGGCTAGCATCAATTCAGCAATACTCATATTATGTCTTGCGCACAGCGCAAGTAGTTCGGCCCCGGAATCGAACTCATAGGGTAGCTGCCTACTATCTTCAATAAGGCAGTCATCAGAGTGCGCATTGCCGTCGACAACAAATCCACCACCAACCGAATAAAACGTTTTTTGGATTAGGGTGGTACCCAGCTCGTCAAAGGCGGAAAATATCATACCGTTAGGATGGAACGGCAAGCTTTTACGTCTATGTAAGAAAAAATCCGTCGAATGGTTGTAGCTGATGCTGTGGCACCCACAAAGGTTTAAACGGTGATTATCTCGAATATAAGCTACCCTAGCCGCTATGCCAGCAACGTCTACTGACTCTGGTTCCTCTCCCTCTAGACCAAGTAATACGGCCTTTGGCGTGCCGTGCCCTTTACCTGTCGCGCCCAAAGAACCAAACATTTCAGCAACCACCCGAGTCACTGATGTCAAAAGTCCGGCGTCTTTTAAGTAGGCTGAAAATTGAGCTGCAGCCAACATTGGGCCAACGGTATGCGAACTTGAGGGCCCGATGCCTATTTTGAATAAATCGAGTGCACTAATTACCATAGATCACTTCCTACTTACCTTAATTATCAGCTTCTCACAAGGCCGCAACCAAAACCTTTTTAGTAAAGGCTTAGACTGAGATTAATTTAGAGATTTTGATAGGCTAAATGAATAACGTCTATGTTCACATTTATTACGACAATATTATGTTTTAAAAACGAAGTCATCATAATCAACAACGACGGAGATTCATAGTCGTCGTCACCTAAATCATACCCACTCCCGACTAGATTCACATAAGAGATTTTTGCCCATCAAGAAAAGAGACTTTAGCTATTACAATTTCACGGCGTTTCAGTTAGAGTTTGAAAAAACAAAATGGCAAAAAAAATGAGCGAAGAACAGTCAATTAACATCGATTCACGAAAACTATTTAATATGGGCGTAAATATTCTAGTGGCTGGTTTCATTCGGCAAAAACCTGAAGATGCCAAGCGACTATTTAAAGAGCTTAAACAGGGCGGTCAAGTTCAATCGGGTGAATTGACCTCAAAGGAAAGCGGCATGGTTATTCCTATTAAACTTGAACTAGATCGCAGTGAATATCGGGGCCAATTCAACTACCCAAATTTCGACGTTTCACTACGAACGATGCTAGAGAAATTTGAAACGGAGGCGCGGAAGGATAAAGAGCTCAAAGATTTACGTACTCTGACAAATGAAACTACGGGTGGTCTTTTGTTTAACTTACCTTCTGGCGTGCAGATAGGCGCAGATCTAAATGTTCTGATGATGGCAGTCGAGCCTCTGAATGAACACTTGATCGTGAAGCTGATGTTCATGAATCCTGAGCAATTTCAAGCCTAGATACTGCCTCGCCTTTCAAGCAAGGCTGATCAACTAGACCAACTGCCATTCGACAGAGTTAAATCTCTGTTCTATACTAAAACAGAGGGCGCTTGTAGGCTCTAGGCGCGATCCAGATAAGCACGTCTAAAGTCTCGCTCGACCTTATTCATAATTTATAAAAAAGGTTGGGGGTAGACTAATGAGAAGACATTTTTATATCAGCAATGATCTCGATGAACTAGAAGCCGTAGAAAAAGAGCTTGAAAGCCATGGCGTTTCAACGCCGCATATCCACGTCCTGAGTTTGAATGATCGCGAGGTTGCACAACACACTAAACTGCATGAAGTAGAGGCTGTGCTGCGAACCGATGTAGTGCACAGCACCGAAATAGGAGCTTTGATTGGTGTTGTCGGCGCCGCTTGCGTTTTAGCTGTTGCACACTTCTCTGGCTGGGCGCAAGGGCCTACATGGATACCTTTTGTATTCCTATCTATCGTTATTTTAGGCTTTTGTACATGGGAAGGTGGTTTTTTTGGTATTCAAATCAAAAACAAACGTTTTGCGCGCTTTGATGCTGAGTTGAAAGCCGGAAAACATCTGTTTTTTGTTGATATAGAGCCCGAAAAAGAACAGCTTTTATCTGACATAGTGGATCGGCACCCGACGCTAGAGTCGGCAGGCGAAGGTCCTTCTGTTCCCCATTGGTTTATACGCCTGCAAGAGCGTTTCAAACACTTTGCGAAAGTGATGCCCTAGGGTTTCTTTTAGCCGAAGAATATTAAGCGATTAAGGTTAGTGTAGCTCGCCTCACTAGCCATAAGCGCTATAAGAACCAAAATACAGAGAGGCGGAGATAAAATTGCGAGGGTGAAAGCGATCCGTTCCCACACTATATGCATGAATACGGCGATAATAAGTCCGGCTTTTAGGAACATAAACACCAGGATAAGAGACCACCGAAGTATTCCCTGAAACTGTAAATAGTCGACTAAATAGGAAAAGCTACTTAAAACAAAGAGCAATCCCCAGACTTTAAAATAAAGACTGATGGGATGCTGTTGAGGCTGTGTGTTAGTGTTGTTTTGCATGTTTAATTCCCCTACCACAGATAAAAGAAGGCAAAGATAAATACCCAGACTAAATCAACGAAGTGCCAGTAGAGGCCAGTAATTTCAACGATTTCATAACCCCTTTCTTCGTAATCACCGCGCAGTACTTTCAACGCCACTACAGTCAAATAAATAACACCAATCGAGACGTGAAAACCATGAAAGCCCGTAATCATGAAAAAAGCAGCGCCAAACTGAGGTGCACCCATTGGGTTACCCCAAGGTCTGACTCCCTCTTCAATTAATTTAGTCCACTCGAACGCCTGCATGCCCACGAAGCAGACGCCAAATACTGCAGTCACTAACATTAAAATGGCTGCCTGTTTGCGTTGGCGGCGATAACCACAGTTCACAGCCATTGCCATGGTGCCACTGCTGGTGATAAGCACAAAGGTCATAATGGCGATTAAGATCAGAGGAATATGCTCGCCCGCGATGGTTAGGGCAAAAACCTCACTGGTATTAGGCCAGGGTACGTCAGTGGTCATGCGCACCGACATGTAACCGACTAAAAAACAACTGAAGATAAAAGTATCGCTAAGTAAGAAAATCCACATCATGGTTTTCCCCCAAGAGACATTTTTAAATGCGTCTTTGTCAGAAACCCAGTCTTCAATTAGACCGTTCATACCACTAGTAGTTTGTTGGCTCGTATTATCCATATCTCTAGTCTCCCAGTCCGCAAAACTTAGCAATGGCGGCGTAGGTACCTGGCGAGCTGGACAATAATGCAAACAACAGCATCCATACCACCAGCAAAAAATGCCAGTAGGTAGCACACAACTCTACGCTTAATCTAGTCAGCGCTAGGCCATCTTCAGTTGGCTCCCGACGTTCACGCTCTAAACGCACTGTAGCGACTATCCACGCCACTAACCCACCCACAAGGTGCACCGCATGCAAACCGGTCAGCAAAAAGAAAAATGCGTTTGCAGGATTACTATCAGCAAAAAAACCGCGGGTCGTTAAGAAATTCCAAAATACTAACTGACCCACCAAAAAGCCAATCGAAGACAGACCCGCTAACATCAGTAACTCGCGGCTATGGCCCCGTTCTGGCTGCCTGATACTTCGACGTGCCAATTCTAAGGAAATGCTAGCAACGACCAACAAAGCAGTGTTGAACCATAACTGACCTGTTTGCGCGAGCGGTTGCCACGGCTCTGATAGAGCCTCCCAGTCAGACACTTGGGAGCGTAAAATATAGGAAAGTAAAAATAGAAAAAACATCGAACTCATTGCAGCCATCAGTAGATGAAGGCCCGTTTTAGCACTGGCGCTACGTTGATCCAAATAACCCGGTGAAGCGGCGAAAGGTACGGACGTAGTTTGTGTTAGCATAATTTTCTCCACAATTTAATAGCTGCGTTCCTATTCATCATGATCATTCTCGTGCACAGGTACTTCTTCTGCAGGGGTAGTCTGAGGCACATAATCCAAGGCTGCACCAGGAACCCCATAATCGTACGCCCAGCGATGCACTACAGGCAAAGATGGTCCCCAGTTGCCGTGTTTCGGCGGAGTCTCTGGTGTCAACCATTCAAGTGAAGTAGCCCGCCAGGGATTGCCTCCAGAGGGAGCTCCTTTAAAATAGCTATACGCCAGATTAAACAAAAACAGTAGCTGACTGATGCCAACCACTATGGCAACGACGGTAATAAACGCATTAAGACTCTGGGCAGAATCAGGAATAAATGGATAGTCTTCATAGGCATAGTAACGCCTAGGCATGCCCAGAAAGCCTAGATAATGCATAGGGAAATAAATAAGGTATGTCCCCAGAAAGGTGATCCAAAAGTGTAACTTGCCAATACCGTCGTGCAACATGCGACCGGTGATTTTTGGGTACCAATGATAGATAGAACCAAAGACCACTAGAATGGGTGCTACGCCCATCACCATGTGAAAGTGCGCCACCACAAAATAAGTATCAGAAAGAGGAATATCTACCACCACGTTGCCCAAAAACAAACCCGTCAATCCACCCACTAAGAAGGTCACAATAAACGCCAGGGAGAACAACATAGGAACAGTTAGGTGAATATTGCCTCGCCACAGAGTCAATAGCCAGTTATAGACTTTAAGCGCTGTGGGTACGGCAATCACCAGCGTAGTGGTGGCAAAGAAAAAGCCAAAATAGGGGTTCATCCCGCTGACATACATATGATGCGCCCAGACAACAAAGCTAAGTACACCAATAGAAACAATCGCCCAGACCATCATTCGGTAACCAAAAATACTGCGCCGAGCATGAATACTAATAAGGTCAGAGACCAAGCCGAAGGCTGGAAGTGCAACGATATAGACTTCAGGATGGCCGAAAAACCAAAAAAGGTGCTGAAACAAGATAGGGCTACCGCCGCTATAGTCTAACTGGGAGCCAAACTGCATCATATCGGGCATGAAAAAACTGGTCCCTATGGTCTTGTCCAATAACATCATCAGACCACTGACGAATAATGCCGGAAAGGCTAGTAAAGCAAGAATTGTCGCTACAAAAATGCCCCAAACAGTCAGAGGCATTCTAAACATTGTCATGCCGTGAGTGCGTGCCTGTAGAACGGTGGTAACATAATTAAGGCCACCCATGGTGGCGGCAATAATAAATATAATCAACGACACTAGCATTAAAATAATGCCCCACTCAGAACCCGGTGTGCCGGCAGTAATAGCCTGCGGTGGATACAGTGTCCACCCCGCACCTGTAGGGCCTCCTGGGACAAAAAAGCTGGCTAGTAAGACCAACACTGAGACCAAGTAAAACCAGTAGCTAAGCATATTGACGTAGGGGAAAACCATATCTCTGGCGCCTACCATTAGCGGAATCAAGTAATTGCCGAATCCCCCCAAAAAAATCGCCGTGAGCAGATAAATGACCATAATCATGCCGTGCATAGTCATGGCTTGGTAGTAGGCAGTGGCATCCATATCTATACTGCCAGGAAAGCCGATCTGCATACGCATCATTCCCGACAACACTAACGCCACAAGGCCTACAAGAATCGCAGTCGTCGAGTACTGAATGGCGATGACCTTATGATCTTGACTCCAAACATATTTACTAATAAAACTGGTCGGTTCGTGAAGCTCTTCGTTTTCTACATCATCGGCGTAGGCCATAAATCACTCCTCGGTTGACGGTTGAATGGAGGTTGAATTCTCAGGGTCAGACGACAGGGAGGCAATGTAGGCGACCAAACTATTCAACTGCTCGTCACTCAATTCATAAGCCACCATGATCGGGGGATACCCCGCGACAATTTTTGCTGCCGGATCAACAACAGATTCAATCAAATAAGGGCCATCGACCTCTACCATGCTGCCGTCAGAAAGCGTTTCTTGGCGACCATAAAGATCTACCCAACCGGGCCCAAGACTTGGGCTACCGTCGATACTATGGCAGGCGATACAGCCGCGGCTAGACGCTAAGCGTTGACCCTGTTCGACAAGACCCTCGACTGTGCCGCCAGAGATTACATCAGCAAAGGTCAGTTGCGATGAGAGCCATTTCTGGTAGGATACTGCATCATCAACAACGACCTGTCCGCGCATGTTGTAATGGCCAATTCCGCAATACTCAGCACAGAGAATATCAAAGGTACCTAGCACCGTCGGGGTAAACCAAAAATAAGTCACTTGACCAGGAATCAGGTCCATTTTGGCCCTAAACTGCGGTACATAAAAATCATGCAGCACGTCTTTGGAACGTAGGAGAGCCTTAGCCGGCTGATTGATTAGCACATGTATTTGATTACCACCGATCAATATATCATCCTGACCCGCGGCATCATTCGGATCAATGCCGAATGCATTGTTTTCATCGATCCTGGTTACACTGGTACGCCCAAAAGTTTTGTCTTTGCCCGGCAATCGATAACTCCAACGCCACTGCTCGCCAACAGCTTCAAACTCTACTGCATTCGCAGGGACATGGACAAAGTCGTTATAGACTATTAGACCAGGTGCTAATAATCCACAGATTGCAACTGTGGTAATGCCGATCAACCACCATTCCAGTTTTTTGTTTTCCGGCCGATATTCAGACCTGCGCCCTGGAACCGCTTTATATTTGTACACGCAATAAGCCATAAAGAGGACGATGGCAACAAAGAAAATGCCGGTAATAACCAGCGTAATGGTGATGGTCGTGTCGATAGATCCCCAGTTTGATGCCAGTGGCGTCGCCTGCCACGGACTGAGAAAATGAAATAACACGGAAATAATAACAATAGCGACCAAAATAACTGCAAAAGTCATATCGATTCGACCCCGGTTACTAAGGGCAAGTGCCTTATCATGGCACTTTGCCAGTAAGGCGAACGTGCTACGTTCGCGGTATTATCAATGCCTTTCGGCGGGTATTTAAAAAGTCACTATCATCACTCTAAGTGCTCTTTATTTTTATACCTTTCATTTTAGTCTAGCACATAAAAAAAATAATGCAGGAAAGCTTGTTTGGCCTAATTTACGACGACCTGTCTCAACATAATTAGATAAATTTTGTGACATATATGAAGTTTGTTCAGTATCATAGGCTCTTTAGTTTACTTTAATAGCGCACCCAAAATATGACGAGTCATCTCTCTGCCTTTAGCCAGCGCTTTGCCGCGATCATGCCAGAAATCGGCAATGACCGATTGCCATCATTATTGATAACCATGTTGAAGGGGTTAGTCCCCTTCGATAATGCTGTTATCGTACACTTTCAAGAAGGTAATAAACCCCAGATTCATTACAACGACTTTCCTCCTTTGGACCGTGACAGCCAGATAGAGGGTTTTGTAAACGGTGCTTTTTTACTTGACCCTTTTTACCGCGCAGCAATTGATCGAGGCATCTCTGGTCTGCACAGGCTAAGTGACTTGGCTCCAGAAGGATTTAAAAAGACCGAATATTATCGTAGCTATTTCAAGTTTACTCAGATCAAAGATGAAGCGGGCTATATAGTCCACCTTGATGGAAATCAGTTCATTAACATATCAATAGGCCGCTTAAGCTTGGCTCAGCGCTTTAATCGGACTCAGTTAACAATCCTTGAAGATATTGCACCGATAATAGAAAGCATCTGTAAAATGCAGTGGGATAGCAAGGCAAAGTCAGAGGCTGATGTTAGCAACCAATTGCCGGGTCAACTAGACAGCGCCCTGAAATATTTTGGCACTGCTTATCTGACGGAACGTGAAAGTCAGGTAGTGCAGTTGTTCTTGCATGGCCACTCAACCAAATCGATTGCCGGGCGCTTAGGTATTTCGCCAGAGACAGTTAAATTACACCGTAAAAATAGTTACGCCAAGTTGGATGTATCCTCGCAAGCAGAACTTTTCTATCTGTTTATAGACTCCCTTGCTAGCCTTACTCAGTATTCTAGCGGCGACCCCTTGGTCGGCTACCTCTAGGCACTGACAAAGACGATCGCATCCGTCTCCAGTTTTGCCACAACAAGGCTACCGGCAACAAAGTCTCCGGCCAAAATATGCTTAGCTAAAGGGTTTTCAATAAGCTTTTGTAGCGCTCGTTTTAGGGGTCGTGCACCATAGACTGGGTCAAATCCGGCTTTTAGAACAAGGTCTAGCACCTCATCTTCCAGGCGTAAATTTAGATCATGCTCTGCCAGTCGGCGCTTTAAGAATCCTAACTGGATATTGGCAATACCTCGTAACTCTGACTTATCCAAAGGATGAAATACGACAGTTTCGTCCACCCGATTGATAAATTCCGGTCTGAAATTGAGACTCACCACATCCATCACCGCCGATTTCATCACCTCATAGTTTTCTTCACCTGAGAGTAGCTGTATAACATCGGAACCCAAATTTGACGTCATCACAATAACGGTATTTTTAAAGTCCACTGTCCGCCCTTGCCCGTCAGTAAGGCGACCATCATCAAGTACTTGAAGTAAAACATTAAATACATCTGTATGCGCTTTTTCGACCTCATCAAGCAGTAATACCGAGTAGGGTCGCCGCCGCACCGCTTCTGTAAGATAACCTCCCTCTTCGTAGCCAACATAACCTGGCGGGGCACCGATCAAGCGAGCTACAGAATGCTTCTCCATAAATTCGGACATATCAATACGCACCATAGCCTCTTCACTATCAAAGAGAAATTCAGCGAGAGCTTTACAGAGCTCAGTCTTACCTACACCGGTTGGACCAAGAAATAAAAATGAGCCATTGGGCCGATTGGGATCGGCGAGTCCAGCGCGTGCGCGCCGAACTGCATTGGATACCGCCACGACGGCTTCAGACTGGCCCATGACTCGTTGATGTAAAGCATTTTCCATGCCCAATAGTTTGTCGCGCTCACCTCCAAGCATTTTAGCCACAGGAATGCCAGTCGACTTAGCCACCACTTCGGCAATTTCCTCTTCTGTGACTTTATTCCTTAACAGTTGCTTTTCTGCCTGCGCTTCATTGCTAGCCTCGATAAACTGCTTCTCTAGGTCGGGGATTACACTGTATTGAATTTGAGCCATTTTCTCTAAATCCCCCGACCGGTGAGCCACCTCTAAATCTATTTTGGCTTGCTCTATCTCACTCTTGATGTGCGTAGACCCCTGCATCGAAGCCTTCTCGGCAACCCAAATTTGTTCAAGATCTGCGTATTCTTTACCCAAACTTGATATATCGTCATCGAGCTTAGACTTCCGCTTTTGAGCGGCTGCGTCACTGTCTTTCTTCAAAGCTTCACGCTCAATCTTCAATTGAATTAGACGCCGCTCAAGGCGATCCAATTCCTCCGGCTTTGAATCAATTTCCATTCTAATACGACTCCCGGCCTCATCAATCAGGTCGATAGCCTTGTCGGGTAGTTGGCGATCTGTAATGTATCGCGCAGACAGGCGCACTGCGGCAACAATTGCACTATCGGTTATTTCAACACCATGGTGGACCTCGTAACGTTCTTTCAATCCGCGCAATATAGCCACTGTATCTTCTTGGTCAGGCTCCTCCACCAATATTTTTTGGAAGCGACGTTCAAGCGCAGCGTCCTTCTCAATGAACTTTCGATATTCGTCTATGGTTGTGGCACCAACACAATGTAACTCACCGCGAGCTAGCGCAGGCTTTAACATATTACCTGCATCCAAAGATCCTTCTGCCTTGCCCGCGCCGACCATAGTGTGTATCTCGTCAATGAACAAAATAATCTGCCCCTCCTGTTTGGCGAGATCTTTAAGTACCGATTTTAAGCGTTCCTCAAAATCACCTCGAAACTTCGCTCCCGCTAAAAGCGCACCAAGATCAAGTGTCAGAACACGCTTATTCTTTAAACCCTCAGGCACTTCGCCATTAATAATACGTTGGGCAAGACCCTCAACGATTGCAGTTTTCCCCACCCCTGGCTCACCGATAAGTACTGGATTATTTTTGGTACGCCGCTGCAACACCTGAATCGTGCGGCGAATCTCATCGTCGCGCCCAATCACGGGGTCGAGTTTGCCCATTTCCGCACGTTCAGTGAGATCAATTGTGTACTTATTTAGCGCCTCTCGCTGCTCTTCGGCATCCGCATGATCGACGCTGCCGTCTCCTCTAACACTAGCAATTGCCTCCTTTGCTTTTTTAATGTCGCCAAATCGGCTAAGTGTTTTCCCTAGCTGCCCCTCATCCTCCAGTGCCACTCTGAGCAGCGTTTCGCTAGAGATAAATTGGTCGTTATTTTTTTGCGCAGCGCGGTCAGCTAAATTCAATAATCGCCCAAGATCTTGAGAGATACTGCCCTCCCCCGTGGGAAATTTCACTTGAGCTAATTTGTCCAGTTGCTCATTGAGCTGATTCTGCAAGCCGGACACATCAAAGCCAGCGCGATTGAGAATCGGGCGAACGCTGCCGCCCTGTTGGTTAAGCAAGGCCACTAATAAATGCGGTGGCTCTATCGCAGCATGGTCATTACCAATGGCAATTGACTGAGCCTCGCTCAACGCTGATTGAAGCTGATTGGTTAATTTGTCCATGCGCATAATTTACTCCTAGGTGATGCCTTGTTGGTTACTACTAAGTTGGGGGCTGAGGAACAACTTTTCAATAGGCAACGCAAAAGCAGCGGGCTAAGGGGTCCCACCGTTAAAATATTTATTCACTTGCAGCCATAAAAAAGCCCCAGAACAACTTAATGCGCTGGGGCTTTTGACAGACCTAGAGGCAATTAAAGTTGATTTAGCGCCATAGTCATTTCCACTACAGATTTTTTACCATCGCCATAAACCATCAGCGTGTGATCCATCGCAAACAACGGATTAGGCAGGCCAGCAAATCCCGGGCTTAACGACCGTTTAATCACCACCACGGTCTTGGCCTTATCAACATTGAGGATAGGCATACCGTAGATTGGACTTCCTTCAACATCGCGAGCCATTGGATTAGTTACGTCATTGGCGCCAATTACAATCACCACATCAGTATCTTCAAAAGTAGGGTTAATTCTGTCCATTTCAACTAACTTGTCATAGGGTACTTCGGCCTCTGCAAGCAATACATTCATGTGCCCGGGCATTCTCCCCGCGACTGGGTGAATGCCATACTCGACCTCGACACCTTTAGCCTCCATTGCATCGGCCAACTCTCGAACTGCGTGCTGAGCCTGTGCCATTGCCATACCGTAACCGGGTACTATAACCACTCGCTGAGCTGTTTCTAACAGCATAGCAACTTCGTCAGGTTGGGCACTGGTCACCTTCCCTGCATAGATTTCATCTGCATCTATAATTTCACCACCGGTGGCCATCTTGCCAAACAGAACATTTGCCAGAGAGCGATTCATGGCGACACACATGATTCGAGTAAGAATGAGTCCCGAGGTACCCACAAGTGAGCCGGCAATAATAAGCACCGTGTTACCGAGAATAAAGCCTGCCAGCGCTGCCGCTATTCCAGAATAAGAATTTAATAGTGCAATCACCACTGGCATATCAGCGCCACCAATTGGCATCACTAAGAAAAGACCAAGTAATAGGGCAAGACCTAGGATGGTTACCATAGCCACCATGTTACCTGGATTAATGACCAGCAATACAATCGCAGTTAATGCGCTCAATAAAAGTATTCCATTGCCGATGGGACCTCCAGGCAATCCATAACTTTTCTTCATCCATTCCTGTAGTTTACTAAATGCAACCAAACTACCAGTGAGCGTAACCGCACCAATGAGTACCGTAAGACAGATTGAAACTAAGCCAATAGTGCCCTCTACTCCCTCGCCAAAGGCATTACTTGCAACTATCTTGGGCTGAAAAAAATCAATAACTGAGGTCGACTTTATGCCCGCGCGAGTAATATATTCCGCGAGTGCTATAGAGAGTGAAGCACCACCACCGAAACCATTCAACAGGGCTACCATTTGCGGTATTGAGGTCATTTGAACACGCAGAGCCATCAGTGCACCTACAATACCGCCTAAGGCCACTCCAGCTATCACATAGGTGAAATCAACATCGTTAATGCTAAACAAAGTTACTACGACGGCAACCAACATACCCAGCGCCGAGAGGAAGTTACCTCGAACTGCTGTTTTCGGTTTGGTTAGTCCTTTGACACCAAGAATAAATAATACGCCGGCAATTAGATAAATAAAATTAACTAAATTTCCACTCATCACCTACTTCCTCTTAAACATGGCAAGCATACGATTAGTCACAAGGTAGCCACCTACCACGTTAATAGTCGCCAAGGTCACCGCAATAAAACCGAGCCAGTTAACAAGCACCGGGGAGCTTTCTGTGCCTGCCGCCAAGAGAGCCCCGACTAAGGTAATACCAGATACAGCATTGGTTCCCGACATTAACGGCGTATGTAACGTTGGAGGAACTTTGGTAATCAACTCAACACCAAGAAATAAGGCGAGGACGAACAGCGCCAGAAGTAAAATTAAAGTTTCCATTGATTATCTCTCTTATTTTTCATCATTAGACGCAACTGAGGCATCCGCTTGTTGCACTGGCTCCACAGAAGCCTTAATTTCATTCAAACCAAGTAACTTTCTCATATGAGCATGAGGCACCTCACCCTTATGCGCTACCAAGGTGCCGGCAACGATTTCATCACTAAAGTCCAGATTGAGTTCACCATTCTCGTCTAAAATAAGCTCAAGTAGAGTCTGGATATTATTACCGTACATCTGACTGGCATGATAAGCCAAGTCTGAAGGAACATTCTCAGGGCCCACAATAGTTACCCCATGTGCAACGATGGTTTTACCCATCTCAGTAAGGTCACAGTTTCCACCTCGCTCAGCAGCAAGATCAACGATTACTGCCCCTGGCTTCATGGCTACAACCATGTCTTCTGTCACCAGAATCGGTGACTTTGCTCCAGGGATAGCAGCCGTAGTAATAATAATATCTTGTTGGGCGACCACAGCTGTCATCAACTCACGCTGTCGGCGGAGAAAATCTTCCCCCTGCTCTTTGGCGTAGCCTCCGGCACCCTCTGATTCACCCGTATCCAGATCCAATTCCACAGGCTTCGCCCCCACTGAGATAATCTGCTCTCTAGCGGCGGGACGAACGTCGTAGGCCTCAACTATGGCACCTAGGCGCTTAGCCGTGGCACAGGCCTGTAAACCGGCGACCCCCACGCCCATAATAAGCACTCGAGCGGGTTGAAGTGTCCCGGCGGCAGTCATCAACATTGGGAAGATACGTGGAGATACGGAAGCACCGATTAATACCGCTTTGTAGCCAGCCAGAGTGGCCATCGACGAAAGCACATCCATGCCCTGAGCGCGGCTGATACGTGGCACCAATTCCAGAGCGATAGCGCTAGCCCCTGTGGCCGCGACTGACTGAGCAGCCTGAGGTGAGGCCAATGGATCCATCATCCCGATCACCAACTGACCCTTACGCAGCAATGCTAGATCTAATTCACTATTTTCATTGTTTGAGCCAAAGCTCTGCACTTGTAAAATGATATCTGCGCTGGCAAAGATCTCTGCACGGTTGGTTATAATTATTGCTCCAGCAGCTATATATTGGCCGTCGGGGTAGCCCGCTGCGCTACCCGAATTTTCCTGAATAAGTACCTTTATACCTCTGTCCGTTAATGACTGAACGTTGGTAGGGGACATGGCGACGCGTTTCTCACCGGTTTTGATTTCCGAAGGAATCCCGATTATCACTCAATTCTCCTTATTTCTGATGATGAACTTTAATATATTAATAACTACTATGAATAGTATCAAAGAAACAATTAGATCTGTAGCCTCAGCGCAAATAGTCGCTATTACAAATTTAATAGTTGCCCTGTTTCAAATGCTGGCAGCTTAGGCCATTTTTTTGATGAACGATGGATTTAGCTAACATCAAAAGTTGGCTGGAATGATAGCCTATATTTTAATTTAGACACTGTCGTGGTCATTATGGGCTATGACTAAAAGTAATAAGTGTACAAAAGTGAGTTTCCGGAGAACTCACATCTTGGTGACTTTTTGTAGCGGTAGGCTGTTAGGCGCGGCATGATGCAGCACTTTTTAGTCTAAGAGGCAGTAGATATCTACAAGATGGATTTAGTTAACCCGAGATATTGAGAATTCTGCGAGATCAAGCAGTACATTTTTGTACTCACCATCAGGCAACCCAATAAGGGCATGCTTGGCAAGCTCAACTTCATTTGCCGCTTGCTGGCGGCTATAGGATAAACCACCACTACTGTTAACTACCGCTAATATGGCGCCGAAATTATCCGCAGTCTTATTCGTAATGGCCTTGCGAATCAAGCTAGCATCTCTAGGTTCAGCGTTATCACGAGCAAAAATAAGAGGTAAAGTCATTTTACCTTCGGCAAGATCGCTACCAATATTTTTGCCGGTTACCTCAATATCACCTTGATAATCCAAAACATCATCAGCAATCTGAAACGCCATGCCCAAATGTTTTCCATATGCGATCATTGCATCTTGATCAGTTTCGGCAAGACAGGCACCAACCTGAGCAGCGGCCTCAAAAAGCTTTGCCGTCTTACGATAAATTACCTGACGGTAAATCTGTTCACTAATTTCAGGATTACCCGCATTAGCCATCTGCTGAACTTCTCCCTCCGAAATAACATTGGTGGCATTTGCCATCACGCTCATAATTGGCATATTTTCTATTTCGACCAACATTTGAAAAGCCCTTGAGTAAAGAAAGTCCCCCACTAGCACACTAGGTGCATTTCCCCACTGAGCGTTAGCTGTTTGGCGTCCACGACGCAGACTAGCGACATCGACGACATCGTCATGAAGTAAGGTGGCCGTATGAATAAATTCAATTACTGTCGCCATTTTAAGGTGATCTGCGCCTTGGTAATCATTAGCCAGCGCACTTAGCAGAACCACCACAGGACGCAAGCGCTTGCCACCAGCATCAACAATGTAGCGCCCGATATTTTCCACTAGCCCGACATCAGACTGAAGTTGGCTTACGATTAACTTATTGACCCCGGATAACTCTTTTTCCACAGCCTGATGAAAAGGTAGCATTAATACTTCCCACGGTAACTTCATTATTTGACAGCACGCATGCTAGGCAGGCAGGCCTTTACTGTCAACTCATAAGATCACAAAAACCATCCAATGAGGCGTTTATAACCGATCCCTGACCTTCTTATAACCTCTAAAAAGTTGCCGATAATCCAATAAATCGTTAGGATGGCGTTTTTAATGACTACTATAAGGCACACATGACCTTCATCCCCAAATCGTCATATTCGAAAGATGAAATACTCGGCTCTACTCGAGGAGAGTTGTTTGGACCTGAAAATGCCAAACTACCCGCGCCTAATATGCTAATGATTGATCGGATTGTGGAAATCAATAACCATGGCGGCAAAAAGGGTCTTGGCCAAATTATTGCTGAAATAGATATTACTCCAGATCTCTGGTTTTTCGACTGTCACTTCGAGGGCGATCCGGTAATGCCCGGATGCCTAGGATTAGATGCGCTTTGGCAGCTCGTTGGCTTCTTCTTGGTTTGGAACGGAAATAAAGGCCGTGGTCGAGCGCTCGGCGCAGGAAATGTCAAGTTTTTTGGCCAAATATTACCAACCGCAAAAAAAGTTACCTACAAAATTGAATTCACTCGTCTTATTCAGCGCAGGTTGATTATGGGGATTGCCAACGGATCCGTAGAAGTTGACGGTCGTGAAATTTATACTGCCCAGGATTTGAAAGTTGGACTATTTGATAGTACCGATAACTTTTAACATTTATTTTTAATGAACTAAGGTCTAAAAGGAAATTTAATGAAACGAGCTGTAATTACAGGGCTGGGAATCGTATCTTGCCTAGGCAATGACCGAGAGTCGGTCACACACTCTCTACGTAATGGTATCTCGGGTATTCAACGGCGAGAAGATTTCGTCGAGATGGGCCTGCGCTGCAATGTCGGCGGCGTTATTAACCTCGATCCAAAAGATCATATTGACCGTAAAATGTTGCGGTTTATGGGCGATTCTGCGGCCTATGGTTATATCGCAGCTGACCGCGCTATTGCCGATGCAGGCCTCACTGATGAGATGGTTTCAAATCTCAGAACTGGTTTGATTATGGGTTCCGGTGGTCTTTCTGGCGAAATGTTTGTCGAAGCTGTTGACGTGATGCGAGCCCGTGGCATTAAGCGGGCGGGCCCTTATCGAGTCACCCAAATTATGGCTAGCACTGTCTCTGCTTGTGTAGCAACTCCATTTAAAATTAAGGGGGTTAATTACTCCCTATCCTCTGCCTGTGCAACCAGCGCTCACTGCATTGGACATGCTGTTGAATTAATTCAGCTCGGCAAACAAGACGTATTGCTAGCCGGTGGAGCCGAAGAAATGCATTGGTCAATGGCCGGTATGTTCGATGCTATGGGTGCTCTAACCAGCAAATACAATGACACCCCCGCAGTGGCCTCTAGAGCCTATGATGCCAACCGTGATGGTTTTGCGCCAGCATTAGGTGGCGGATGTGTCATCGTTGAAGAGCTAGAGCATGCTCTGGCTCGTGGGGCCAATATTATTTGTGAAATTACTGGATACGGCGCCACCTCTGATGGCGCTGATATGGTTTCACCTTCAGGCGAAGGCGCTGAACGATGCATGAAAATGGCCATGTCCACTGCCTCGGGACCTATCGATTACATCAACACCCACGGCACTAGTACGCCGGTAGGTGATATGGCTGAGCTAGGCGCGATTCGCAATGTGTTCGGAGACAACTGCCCGGACATCAGTTCAACAAAATCTCTGTCAGGTCATAGCTTAGGGGCTGCAGGTGTTCATGAAGCTATTTACTGCATGTTGATGATGGAAGCTGATTTTGTGGCTGGTTCTGCCAATATAGATACACTTGACGAGCATGCTAAAGGATTGCCAATTCTACTAGAGGCAAAGCAAACTAAACTAAACCGCGTCATGTCCAATAGTTTCGGATTTGGGGGTACTAACGCTGCGCTAGTGATGGAAAGATTTAAGGCCTAAGGGGTTTTACTATTCAGCAGGCGATAAAAAAGGGTGGAGAATTTACACTACTCTACACCCTTTTTTAGAGATCACGTTTCCCTATTACAACGGCTTCTACAATCGGAAAACGTTGCAATCAAACTACTCTATAGCGCAGCTAAAATTGCCTCGGCGCTGGAACCTTCAAGAGCACCCGCGTCAACATTCAGCAGACTCACTACACCGTCATCTACGATCATCGCAAAGCGTTGACTGCGTTTACCCATACCAAAACCTGTGCCATCTAACTCGAGTCCCAGAGCTGTAGTGAAGTCAGCATTACCATCGGCGAGCATCACAAGATGCTCCGCATTGGCCGACTGACCCCAAGCGTTCATAACAAAGACATCGTTAACGGACATACAGGCTACTGTATCTACGCCTTTTGATTTTATTTCATCAACATGAACGACAAAGCCCGGTAAATGAGCCATCGAACAGGTTGGCGTAAATGCACCAGGAACAGCAAAAAGAACAACTTTCTTACCCTCGAAAATATCTGCAGTGCTCATTCCAACAGGACCTTCAGCGCCCATTATTGTAAACATTCCGGCTGGAACTTTATCTCCTACTTTAATTGTCATAACGATCTCCATTAACTAATATTTTAAAAATTACGTCCAAATCCTAAGCTACTTACGGCCGAGCACTAAAAACTGGACTGGTTTACGTAACGAGTCAGACAATTTTAGAATGGAATGTCATCGTCGAAGGGTCCTGATTGTTGCTGAGGAGCTTGCTGTGGAGCCTGATTAGCATTTTTTGGAGCAGAACTCTGCCCAGAGTCTCCCTGAGGGGCATCATATCCACCTTGCCCACCTTGCCCACCTCGGCTATCGAGCATTTGCATCTCACTGGCTACGATTTCAGTGGTATAGCGGTCTTGGCCATCCTGTCCTTGCCATTTACGGGTTCGCAATGAACCTTCTACATACAGCTTAGACCCCTTCTTTACATATTCGCCGGCGATCTCAGCCAGGCGATTAAAGAATACCACTCGATGCCACTCAGTTCGCTCTTGTGGTTCACCACTGGTTTTATCTTTCCAAGACTCCGATGTAGCGATACTAAGATTGGTTACAGCGCCACCCGACGGCATAAACCGCGTTTCTGGTTCCTGACCACAGTTACCCACTATGATAACTTTATTAACTCCGCGTGCCATTTTTTTTCCCCTAATTCGTTAACGGTTTAAGTACGGTTGCAAGCTCGACATATCCACCTGTAGACGGTCTACCTGGACATAGGCTAATCGCTCACCTTCTAATAGGAGTATATCTTCAACACCCGCTATATTTGAAACTATTTTTGTAAAATCAGTATGCGCTAATTCTCCGACAGTCAATACTAGTGTTTTAAGGGGTCTTGGAGATTTCAGCCCTAAGCAGACCAGCCACCAAAGCGCCAAGATAAAACTAATCACCATAAAAAGTCCGTTCACACCTAACATCTGTAAGCTCCAACCACCGAGCAGACCACCAAAAAAAGCACCCAAAAACTGACTGGTAGAATAAATACCCATTGCAGTACCTCTATTACCAACGGGACATGATTTACTCATCCAAGAGGGTAATGACGCCTCAAGTAAATTAAATGCGGTGAAAAATATCAATAAGAGTACAGGGGTCATTATTGGCCCACGATACAAACTTAGAGCCAGGGTCGCCATCATCATGGCACCAACAGACACCAGAAAACTCCATTTTTGACCATTATGTTTTTCAGCAATGATCATGCCCGGTAACATTATGAAAAACCCGCCTCCCAGCAATAACAGATAAACCCACCAGAGGTTTTGAGCTTCGATACCTAGCTCGTCAGACAGTATTGTTGGTATGGCGACAAAGGCGGCCATCAATGCCAGATGTAGAGCGAAAATTCCGTAATTGAGGCGCAATAGCGTGGTCTGTTTAATTAGCCTAAGGATCTGTTTAAGATCAGTTGAGGTTTCCCGGTTATGTTGCACCTCAACCCTACGCGGCACTAATACCAACACAATCAATATGCCTAGGGCACCCAAAATGGCGGTCATCCAGAAAATTCCAGAAAGCCCATATTTCAAGGTTATCAGCGGCCCAAGCACCATCGCCAAGATAAACGAAAACCCGATACTGCCACCGATCATAGCCATCGCTTTAGTGCGGTTTTCCTCTGAGGTAAGATCAGTAACCATCGCCATCAACGTACTGGCAATAGCGCCCGCGCCTTGCAACGCGCGGCCAAGAATCAGGCCCTCCATAGTCTCAACAACAGCACAAACAATACTGCCGAAAATAAACATCAGAAGACCACCAATAATAACCGGACGCCTTCCCACTCGATCTGACAATAAACCCAAGGGAATTTGCAAAATTGCCTGCACTAAACCATAAGCCCCTAGAGTCAATCCCAATAAAAGAGGACTGTAATCCGGGTACCCCACCACTGAGAATGCGAGTACTGGCAGCACCATAAATAGCCCAAGCATTCTAAAGGCATAGAGGCTAGCAATAGAGAAGGTTGCGCGCCTTTCAATAGGCGAAAAAACTGGATAGCTGGTCAAGGTGGCGCCGATTTATGATTAATTTTTTGAAGACGCTATATTAACAGTGCAGCTAACAAGGGAAAATGTTTATCCATAATATTTCACAAAAAGGCACTCCATTTGATCCATTTATCTTGAAATATAAGGTCTAGCCAACCCAACTGTCCGTACAACGCCAATTAGAGTAAATTACTCTTTGCTCAGGAGGCCATTCGGCCTCTATAATTGACGGTTTAATCGGACAAAAAGACATTTCAATGGATACCATTCAGGTTCGCGGTGCACGAACTCATAATCTTAAAAACATCGATCTAGATCTTCCACGCGATAAATTTATTGTTATTACTGGATTGTCAGGCTCTGGCAAATCTTCTTTGGCTTTTGACACGCTCTACGCTGAGGGTCAGCGGCGTTATGTCGAGTCACTATCGACCTACGCACGACAGTTTTTGTCGATGATGGAAAAACCTGATGTGGACCATATCGAGGGCCTGTCACCCGCTATATCCATTGAACAAAAATCCACCTCGCACAACCCGCGATCTACTGTGGGTACAATTACCGAAATTTACGATTATCTCCGGCTGCTCTTCGCTCGCGCAGGTGAGCCTCGCTGTCCTGACCACAACAATCCACTCAAAGCCCAAACTGTAAGTCAGATGGTTGATCAAGTAATGGAACTACCGGAAGGGACCAAACTTATGCTTTTGGCTCCTGTTGTTAAAGACCGGAAAGGCGAGCATTTACACTTATTTGAGACCTTACGGCGTCAAGGTTTTATTCGCGCTCGAATCGACGGGCTGGTTTGCGATTTAGAAGAGGCTCCCGCCCTGAACAAAAAGCAAAAACATAGCGTTGATGTAGTAGTAGATCGCTTTAAAGTGAAAGGTGATATCGCCTTAAGACTGGCCGAATCATTCGAAACAGCCCTGAACCTAGCAGAGGGCTTGGTCATGATCAGCTATATGGATGGCGGCCAGCCAGATCAGATGTTTTCTGCGAAGTTCGCATGCCCTGTCTGTAACTACAGTTTAAATGAACTCGAACCCCGACTATTTTCGTTCAACAATCCAGCGGGTGCCTGTCCGACCTGCGATGGTTTAGGCTTACATCAGTTTTTCGATATTGACCGCGTGATTCAGCATCCAGAGATATCTATTTCCGAAGGTGCTATTCGAGGCTGGGATAAAAGAACACTGTTTTATTACAATATGCTCACCTCTCTGGCTGGACACTATGATTTTGATATTGATGAACCTTGGGAGAAACTTTCCGCGATACATCAGCAAAAAATTCTGTTCGGTAGCGACGATGAAGAAATCACCTTCAACTACGTTAACGATCGGGGGACTGTATTTCGCCGGCAACACAAGTTTGAAGGCATTATTCACAACATGGAGCGACGCTATAGAGAAACCGAGTCGCAATCCGTGCGTGAAGAGTTAAATAAATTTATGGCTACCTCAAATTGCCCCGAGTGCGCCGGCACGAGACTTAGAAAGTCAGCCCGCAATGTGTTCATTGACAACATGCGTATTGAAGATATCGTTTGCATGCCTGTTGGCGATTGTGCTGATTATTTTGATCAACTTGACCTACCTGGACGACAGGGTGAAATTGCCGACAAGATCATCAAAGAAATTCGCCAGCGATTCACTTTTCTAGTCGACGTCGGACTTAATTATCTATCCCTAAGCCGAAGTGCCGACACGCTCTCAGGTGGAGAAGCACAGCGAATTCGTCTCGCCAGCCAGATCGGTGCAGGATTAGTTGGAGTAATGTACATTCTCGATGAACCCTCAATAGGCTTGCATCAGCGCGACAACGAGCGACTTTTAAAGACATTAGTGCGACTTCGCGACATTGGTAACACTGTCATTGTCGTTGAGCATGATGAAGAAGCCATTGCTGCGGCCGATTATATTGTCGATATAGGCCCCGGCGCTGGTATCCATGGCGGTGAGATCGTCGCACAAGGCTCACTTAAAGAAATTTGCGCTAGTGCTGAATCCATAACGGGTCAATTTTTATCGGGTAAGCGACGTATTCTAATTCCTAAAACACGCCATAAAGGCAAAGGTAAGACATTATCAATCATAGGTGCCACAGGAAATAATCTCCAATCTGTGAATTTGGATATTCCAATTGGCGTATTTACCTGCATCACCGGGGTCTCTGGTTCTGGCAAATCAACGCTTATTAATGAAACGCTCTATCCAGCTGCCGCGGTCGCACTGAACAAGGCAACCACTCTCAAGCCGGCGCCTCACTCTAAAATAACTGGCCTTAATCTTTTAGATAAATGTATCGATATCAACCAAAGTCCAATTGGTCGTACTCCTCGGTCAAACCCTGCCACCTACACAGGAATATTTACGCCGGTGAGAGAATTATTCGCTGGCACCCAAGAAGCCCGATCCAGAGGTTATACCCCTGGCAGATTTAGCTTTAATGTTAAAGGTGGTCGCTGTGAGGCCTGTCAGGGTGACGGCGTCACAAAGGTGGAGATGCATTTCCTACCCGACATCTATGTGCCCTGTGATGTGTGTAGCGGAAAACGCTACAACCGAGAGACTTTAGACGTGCACTTTAAAGGTAAAAATATCCATCAAGTACTGGAAATGACGATTGAAGATGCTCGGGAATTTTTCGATGCGATTCCAGCTATCGCCAGAAAACTTCAGACACTCATTGATGTTGGCCTGTCTTACATAAGCCTCGGACAATCTGCAACAACCTTATCTGGCGGAGAAGCGCAAAGAGTTAAGCTATCAAAAGAACTCTCCAAACGAGACACCGGAAAAACTCTCTATATCTTAGACGAACCCACCACAGGTTTACATTTTCACGATATAGAACAGCTACTTGCGGTACTGCATAGGTTGCGTGATCACGGCAATACCGTGGTAGTCATCGAACACAATCTAGATGTTGTCAAGACCGCTGATTGGGTTGTCGACCTAGGGCCGGAGGGAGGTTCTGGTGGAGGACAAATTGTCGCCGAAGGCACTCCCGAGGAAGTTTCTAAGGTTAAAGGTTCACACACCGGATTCTTTTTAAAACCAATACTGGCTCGTCAAGCCTCAGCATGATTTGACTGTCTGTCGAGATATTCTGACACCATTTCGTCTACCGCCGTCTGCTGATAAGGGCGTAAACCGCTAAGGATAAGCTTTTTGACACCGCGGCCAATAGTCTTATCGCCATCATGGAACCTAAAGTGTAGCTCTCCATTACCTCGTTTGCCGTCAACGGTTAAACTGGTTTTGGTGATTTTTAAACTTGGGTTTTGAAAATTCAAACAATCTAGCTCAAGCGACATTGATTGATAGATGATCAACGGTCGTTGTGGATTAATCATGACATTATTTTTCGCCATCAAGGGGACTAGAATATGCGGGAAATTATAGCCAGAAAATCGAACGTACGCTTTAATTAGAGCATCAACAGAAGTCGAATTCTGGACATTATCCCCCGAATGAAATCCCTCCAAATAGCACTTCCCTCGCGCGTCTAAAATCTCATAACGAGCATTTGAAGCTGATGGAAAAATCAATGGCTGATCGGCCGCTAACAATCCAGAGAAACGAAAATCCATCTTTTCTCGCAAACCATAATGTTTTATCACTAGGGCAAACAAAAGATCTCCAGGCACACAAAAACGTTTACTATCTGCATCGTGTATCGGGTTGAAATCATTACTTACAATTTTAGCAAAATCGCTCGCTTGCTGGCCACTGATACTGATTCCGTTGATATTTTTATTGTAAAACTGCTCAATAAACACGAATTAATCGAACTCCGCTTCAAATTCTTCTAACAAATCTAGAGGCTCTATTTCCATACCTTCCAAATCCGTATTCCAATTAACCCCAACCAGTAGTACGTCACCGTGCATACCAGGCAACCAATCGTCGAGAAACTCTTCAATATCGATCGCCTCTGGTTTGTATACAGCCCAATCGCCACTGCACAACTCTTCGGCAAGCGGCTTTGAAGACCAAAACGGAATAACATCAATATCCTCATGGTCAGTTGAACCAACCAGCGCCCAATTTTCTGTTTGGTCCTGTAAACCCCAGATACACCCCTGCTCAAGGCATTCTACGATTAACCGATCAAAATTTTCCTGAAGATTATTAGATAAGGGCTCCATGGCGCCGCTCCATTATTTAGAGGCATTATTCGAGGCGCCCATAGTAACCGTTTTGAGGGGAAAGGCTCTACATTATTATTTCGGTGTGATAGTACTAAGGATAACTAATTAAGAACCCTATAACCTCGACCCTCGAGACAGCGCTTAATAACTTTTTGCTGCTCCTTTCGTGCTTGAAGATTGCCTTTTACTCCGCCAACAACTCCGACGGTTCCGCCGACCTCTTGTGCCGTATCACTGTTACCAAGAATTGCACCGACAACACCACCAGTCACTACGCCAGCGATAGCCCCACCCAGGGTACGCTTGCTAATATCAACCTGCTGAGCCAAGGCATCACATTCGGATAGATCCCTTTGGTATTCTTCAACATCAAGCCCGCCGGTATCAACAATAACCTGATCCGCCGCCTTATCTACAAGACCAGTAGCACAACCGGCCAACAGCCCACAACACAAAACACTGGCACACAACATTAGACTTCGCATACTCATACTCCCTAAGTAGATATCTTAGTTCAACGTCAGACGATCTAATCGGTTGACCTGTCTAATAACATCAGTCTAATAACTCAACTAGTCAATTATTTGGTATTGCTCATAATCCCGCGAACCGCCGCCGGTATATCGGCTGGCAGCAGAATTAATTTAGAATTGCCAGACTTTGACATGCTATGAATTGCCTCGATGTACTTTTCCCCTAAAAGATACATAGCTGGAAGTTCTTTATCTTGGATAGCTTCATTGACTCTTTCTAGCGCGGTTTTTGTCGCCTCGGCTAATACCACTTTGGCCTCTGCGTCTCTACGAGACGCTTCAAGTCTACCGTCGGCTTCCAGAATTGCAGCAGTCTTTTCACCGTCAGCACGAGTGACCGTGGCGCGTCTCTGACGCTCGGCAGCAGCCTGCTCTTCCATCGCTGACTGCATAGTGACAGAGGGTTGAATATCCTGAATTTCAACTGTTTTTAAGGTAATACCCCAATCAGCAATATCCTCTGATATAGACATTTTCAACTTTGCTTTTATTTGATCTCTGGAGGATAGCGCATCGTCCAGCGTCATTTCACCGACAATTGACCGCAATGAAGTCTGCACCAAAGTACGAATAGCCAACTCGTAGTCTTCAACGCCATAGACCGCCTTTTCTGGTGAGATAATATTAATATAGGCAACCGCATTGGCGACAATAACCACATTATCTCGCGTGATCACTTCTTGAGAGGGAATCTCTAAAACAATGTCTTTAGTCGTCGCTTTAAAAGCAACAACATCAATATAAGGTATGATCAGATTAAGTCCAGGACTCAACGATTTATGAAATTTACCCAAACGCTGTACAACCCACTTCGATCCTTGGGGCACTAAACGAACACCCTTGAAAATGGTGATGATCACCAATAAAAAAATTGCAATTACAACGATCATGCCTTCCATTATGATTTCTCCCTAATTAATTTAATTTTGTAACAACCAAAAACTCACCAGAAATCTCTTTTATATACAGCCTATCACCCAACTCTACGTCAGTGTCGCAGCTAAACTCCCATTCATCCGAGTCCATCACTGGAGTGCTAAATCGCATCCTCCCTTGGGTACTTTGAGTCGGCAGTTTAATGACTAAACCCGACGCACCAATGGCGTCGTTGTGTGCCTGCTCGCCACTATTACCCTGGGCCATTTTCACCTTAATGATTTTGAACCAAATTAAGGTGAACGCCACTGAAGATCCAGTCCAGAGCAATACTTGGACGGTTAATGACATGGGTATTAAAAGCTGAACCAAACCTACCACAAGCGCTCCAAGCCCGAACCAGAGGATGGTAAAGCTCGGAATAAATATTTCACCGACCACCAATAACAGCCCCAACACAAGCCAGTGCCAATACAACAACTCAATATCCACTTAAACTCCTTATGAACTGCCTATGCAATTAACCATTAATACCCTTGCTAATAATACCCTATTTTTAGCTGTATTATAAATAATACCATCCACATCAACACAAAGATCGACTCATCAGCAAGGCGTCCTCACGTCCATACTCAGTAGCATAATAATCCCGCCGCTGACCTACCTGGGCGAACCCAATCTTGGTATATAGATTGATAGCAGAAAAATTAGACACTCTGACTTCCAAATATATCTGTCCAATTTTTTTCGGTAGTTCCCGCATTACATAATCCAGTAGCTCCTCACCAAGCCCCAGTTCTTTATGGTCTGGATGTATGGAAATATTTTGTAACTCTGCTTGATCCCCCATTTCCACTACTACCGCAAATCCAACAACAGCGTTGCTGACCACAATCACCTGAGTCCACTCAACGCAGTGTAAAAATTGATTTTTGCTCCAGGGCGACTTCGAGTTCAATTGCTCAATAGCAACCACTGCCTCAAGGTCACTTTGGCCCATTGAGCGTATAAAGAATAGTTTTACGAGATTATTCAATCGCCGTTATTCGACTGATTTAGCTTGATGGCCGGGGACAGAAATCTAATGGTATTCCATGTTTTACGCTTGCTTTGAGGGTCCTCAATCATCTCATCCAGAGAAGGCACAACCAGCCCGATAATCTCGTTAAATACATCAATATGGCCATGGGTAATTTTTGATAATTGCTCTCCAGTTAAAATCCAACTGGCAGTCTTCATCCCTAACATTAACATCATCTTACTTTTCTTCGCATCTAATCTGGCTTGTATAACCATTAGTAAAAACTCTCGCACCTCTGGCTCAGCACCCGCTGCATTTGGGTAAGGAGGCCACTCCGCTAATTCCATCTGGGGAAGGTTACCCTGCCCTTGCCCCATTGCAACGAGAATATTAGACAACAGTTGGATTTGATTTGGATCGGGAAGACTGCGGTCGACAACACTACAAACCAACAGCTCATCCGTCGGCTGCCATAGGGCCAATTGAAGTTCTATGTTAACTATTGGGTCAGATTTCTTTCCTAAAGAATCCACCACCGCACGCAGCGATTCGGCCTTAGTATGTGGAAACTCTGCCACCGGCTCACTAGAGGTGCCAAAGGAACCAGTCACTTGTTCAGCTGAAGCCTGTTTGGCTATTCGATCTACCCGAGTCTTAATCGGTGCTGTTTCAAAAACCTCCACTTCGGGTATTGCGTTATCTTTGGATAAGTCCCTGGGAAGGTATTCATCAATACCGAGGGTCTTTAAGTAATAACCTCGATCGTCTTTTGCCATTAAATACCACCCAGTTGTGGATGCAATCGACCCGGGTTACGCATCAGCGTCAAAGCATTTAAATACGCCTTAGCACTGGCAAACAGGATGTCCGTATGGGCACCCTGTCCATTGATGATACGCCCATCTTTTTCAAGCCGAACAGTGACTTCGCCCTGCGAGTCAGTGCCTTGGGTCACCGCATTAACTGAGTATAACTGCAGCTCTGTTTGGCTATTAATTATCTTTTCGATAGCATTGAAGATAGCATCAACTGCCCCATCTCCAGTAGCTTCGGCAGAGTGTTCCTGATTCTGATAGCGAATAATTATTTTCGAATGAGGTAGTTGACCTGACTTAGAAAGCACCTCTAATTCCACCAGTGTCAGAGCATCGTCTTCGGTGCCCATTTGCACGTCAGAGACTAGGGCCTGAAGGTCTTCATCAAAAATTTCACGCTTCTTGTCGGCAAGCTCTTTAAATCTAACGAAAGCCTCATTAAAGTCTGCTTTACTACTAAAGCTAATACCCAGTTCATCGAGGCGCGCACTAAATGCAGCCCGGCCTGAAAGCTTGCCCAACGAAAGCTTGTTAGCCGACCAGCCAACATCTTCTGCCCTCATGATTTCGTAGGTTTCCCGAAACTTCAAAATGCCATCTTGATGAATACCTGACTCATGAGCAAAAGCATTGGCTCCAACGATTGCCTTATTGGGCTGCACGGGAAATCCTGTAATGCTAGAAACCAACCGAGAAATCGGCACTATATGAGAAATATCAATGCCCGTCTCCACGGTAAAAAGATCTTTACGGGTGCGGATCGCCATGACTATCTCTTCAAGCGACGCGTTGCCAGCGCGCTCGCCAAGACCATTAATTGTGCATTCAACCTGACGGGCACCGTTTTGAACCGCAGATAGGCTGTTGGCAACCGCCAAACCTAAGTCATTATGGCAATGTACTGAAAAAATGGCCTTATCAGCGTTGGGGACAGTATTCAATAGGCGATGAATGATCGACCCATACTCAAGAGGATCTGAGTAGCCTACAGTATCTGGAAAATTAATAGTTTTTGCGCCAGCAGCAATAACCGCTTCTGTTATTCGGCACATAAATTCAAAATCGGAACGGCTAGCATCCTCAAGAGAGAACTCAACATCATCAATCAAATCTCGAGCCATTTTTACCGCGCCTACTGCCTGCTCTAGCACCTGATCAGGCTCCATTTGCAGCTTATACTTCATGTGAATAGGTGAGGTCGCAATAAATGTATGGATACGGCCTGCATTAGCGCCTTTAAGAGCTTCCGCTGCGCGCTCGATGTCGCCGGCAATCGCTCTAGAGAGACTACAAATTCGGCTGTCTTTGACCCTGTTAGCTATCGCTTTGACTGCTTCAAAGTCACCTTGACTAGACACGGCGAAACCCGCCTCAATAACATCGACATGCATCTTCTCTAGCACTTTTGCGATCCGCAGTTTTTCATCTTTAGTCATTGAAGCACCGGGACTTTGCTCGCCATCACGCAAAGTCGTGTCAAAAATAACTAATTTGTCTTTTGTTGCCATGGTCTTTTTCCTTCTCCAAACCAAGTCACTTGGTTGGCTACATTGTAGAACGCATTAAACCTCTTGTCCCATCTACCTGCGAGTATGACTACATTTGTGTGCCATAGGACGAATATTTAGCGGATTATGCGGGTTCGATGATGCTTTTTTGAGGTGTAACGATAGATGCCCCTCAGGGCAGGAGAAGTAACAGTCCACGTGAAATAGCAACCTTAGTAAAGCTACGTAAAGAAACTGCCTTCAGTGATTGAATGTTCATCATAGCATTTAAGCAGATTTCTAGCCTGAAACCAAGGATTTTGCCGTAAGTTAAGCCTCTTTCCTGCGCCAACCAAGCTTGGATGCTAGCCATAAAGCTGGAGCAGACAACGCGAAAACTAACGCCATTGCGAATAGGATACGAGGAGGATCAATGGTTATCACCACGAAGCCCATGACCATCGACAAGATCACAATAAAAGGTACCTTACCGCGCAGATCAACCTTTTTAAAACTAGGGTACTGGAAGTTCGATACCATCAGTAAACCAGCGCAACCTGTCACAAAAGCACCAGAAACGGACAACCAGAGCGACGACTCCATATCCTGCGCTGACCACACTAGCCCAGCGACCAAGGCTGCAGCCACAGGGCTTGGTAGTCCTGTAAATACCTTACCATCTGAGACTCCGGCCTGAACGTTAAATCGCGCTAAACGCAGCGCGGCACAAGATGCATAAACAAAGGCTGCTGCCCAACCCAGTTTACCAAGGTCGCCAACACCCCAACCATAAGCAACTACTGCAGGGGCCACACCAAAAGAAACCATGTCAGAAAGGCTATCGTACTGGACCCCAAAATCACTTTGAGTATTGGTCATACGCGCCACGCGCCCATCTAAGCCATCAAAAAGCATTGCCGCAAAAATAGCCATCGACGCCCATTCATACTGGCCACTAAATCCAGATAGTACAGCATAGAAACCACCAAATAGTGCTCCAGTGGTGAGAATATTGGGCAACAAATAAATGCCTTTTCCAGGCCGACGTGAAGGCATCTCTTGATCTTGATCTTGATCTTGATTTAACTTAACGACCTTATCTATTGTCCGAGATTTTTTTCCCATAACTCCCTTTCCTGTTACATAACCTGATGCCTGTTAGCCCTAGTATAAGCTAAGTTACCTTTCAATCATCCAAAAACTGTTGTTTCATCAATTGAAGATCAGCCTCAGATAAACCTAACGCCGAAATCAGATAGTTTTTCATTGAACCGTAGTGCTCATCAATAGCATCTAAAAACGCGGCTATATTGTCTTCGTGGACGGACACATAAGGGGTCAACCAATCTCTATCCCAATTTTTTACCTTGGCATCACGCAGATGGCCTTCAATAATATCAATGAGCCTACTTGAGTCGTAATGCTTCTGGGTGAGTAAATAATCGTCGATGATCGTTTCTCGAGAGACGTCTAAAGCCGATAAAATAAGAGCTGCCGCCATGCCAGTACGATCTTTGCCAGCAGAGCAGTGAAATAGGCTAGCATTCTCAGCATTCTCTATTATCTCCCTCATAAAGCGACTAAATGCTGGAATAACCACTTTAATACAAGAGCGATAGGAGTTAACCACAAGCTCGTGAGACGATTCAGCGGTGAGCTCCCCTTCGAACAAAAACTCCCAAAATCTTGAAATGTCCCCAATGGAAATTTGATAGTCTTCAACAAATTCAGCTCGTATAGCAGCGCTGGGTGACTGTTGTTGCTCTTCTTGGCGTCGGAAATCATGAATCTTACTAACGCCGATTTTCTCAAGCGCGTCTAAATCTTTTTCACTTAGATTAGCCAGGTGGCCGCAGCGTAAAATCTTACGCCATTTAACCCGACGACCGTCTTGATTCAGGTATCCACCAAGGTCTCTAAAATTAATTCCACCCTCAAGAGGCACAACCCTCGACATATGAGTTACTGCATCACTCATCTTTAGCATCCTATGTATGTGTCATGCACTATTGTACGGAGTTAAAACAGAAACGACCCTCTTTTGAGGGCCGCTAGTATTGATTAAACATGTGAAGCACGGCAACCTAATTCGCCCACTAAACTCTAATAAATTTATCTCCCCGAGATATACCCGAGACACCACTGCGGACCACCTCCATTATGCCCATATGAGCAACGGCCTCAATGAATGCATCTAGCTTGTCACTATCACCAGCAAGTTGAACCGTATAAGTCGATGGCGTAACGTCAATAATATGGCCTCGAAAAATCTCCACACAGTTCTTTAACTCGGTTCGAACATCGCTATCTGTCGCTTTAACCTTAACCAACAATAATTCTCGCTCGATGTGAGGACCCACGGTAAGATCCACCACTTTCAGAGTGTCAATCAACTTATGTAGTTGTTTGACGATTTGCTCTGCCATCTGATCATCGCCTTGGGTGGTTAGGGTTAGGCGAGACAGCGTCTCATCATCAGTTGGGGCAACCGTCAAAGTGTCAATATTGTAACCACGCTGCGCAAACAACCCAACAACTCTGGATAAGGCTCCGAATTCATTTTCCAGCAAAATAGAGATTATTCTTTTCACTAGGTTCTCTCCGTCTTGCTGAGCCACAGGTCGCGCATTGACCCGCCGGGCATATGCATTGGATAAACGTGTTCGGAGCGATCGACGTGAATATCCATGAATACCACTCGATCTTTCATCGCAAAACACTCACGCATCTTTTCCTCAAGCTCGTCAAATTTAGTTACCTTTATTCCCACATGGCCGTAGGCTTCAGCTAAAGCGACGAAATCAGGCAGTGACTCCTCATAAACACTCTGAGAGTAGCGGCCGTTGTACTGCATGTCCTGCCATTGCCTAACCATGCCTAGTGCCGCATTGTTAAGGTTGATAATCTTTACTGGCAAGTTATGTTGACTGCATGCAGACAACTCTTGTATGCACATTTGAATGCTTCCCTCTCCAGTAACACAGGCCACATCGGTATCTGGAAATGCAAGCTTAGCACCCATAGCGGCTGGCAATCCAAAACCCATAGTGCCAAGACCGCCAGAGTTGATCCATCGCCTAGGCTTGTCAAACAGGTAGTATTGAGCTGCAAACATTTGATGCTGCCCAACGTCGGAGGTAACTATTGCTTCCCCTTTAGTGACCTTATACAGCGTTTTTATAACATCCTGAGGTTTAATGAGATCGCCACCACTGGGTTCATAGCGGGATGCCGTGTAGATACCGTGTTTGGCGCGCCATTCGTCGATTTGTTGCCACCATTGATTTATGGCTTCAGAATCGGGTGTCTTCTCAGACTCTTCGATAAAGCTTAAAACTTCTTTCAACACGGAAGTACAGGTGCCAACGATGGGAATATCAGCCACGATATTTTTAGACACCGACGTCGGGTCAATATCGACATGAATAATTGTTGCCAAAGGACAGAATTTTTCCAATTCGTTCGTCACTCGGTCATCAAACCGAGCGCCAACGGCAAAGATGACGTCTGCGTGATGCATCGCCGTATTGGCCTCGAAAGTCCCATGCATTCCTAACATACCAATAAATTGACGATCAGTCCCCGGATAACCTCCGAGGCCCATCAAGGTGTTGGTAACCGGATAGTTGAGTTTGCGGGCCACCGCAATAAGGTGTTCAGCCGCGTTATCTATGACGATACCGCCACCGGTATAGATAACAGGCCTTTTCGCGTCCAGCAGGGTCTTTACCGCACGTTTTATCTGCCCACGGTGGCCTTTATCGCTCGGTTGATACGAACGCATTTTTACCTCTGAAGGAAATTCATAGGGAACCTTACAGTTAGGCCCGGTAACATCCTTAGGTATATCAACCACCACTGGGCCGGGGCGACCGGTTCGCGCGATGTAATAAGCCTTTGCAATGGTCGCTGCTATATCTTCAGGTTTGGTAACCAAAAAACTATGCTTAACGATAGGACGAGAGACACCAACCATGTCAGTTTCTTGGAATGCGTCTTGCCCTATTTTATTAGAAGGAACCTGCCCAGAGATAACAACCAGGGGTATCGAATCCATATAGGCGGTAGCAATACCAGTAATGGCATTGGTCGCACCAGGGCCTGAAGTAACTAAGGCAGTGCCAACTTCCCCAGTTGCACGAGAAAAGCCGTCGGCAGCATGAACTGCAGCTTGCTCATGACGGACCAGAAGATGAACAACATCCTCTTGCCGATAAATAGCATCATAAATATGTAGCGCAGCACCACCCGGATAACCCCAGATATGCTTGACACCAACGTCGCGTAATGCGCGGATTAAAATATCGCCGCCGGATAAAAGTTCCACAATCGTTCCTCACTAATAATGTGTAGGAAGTTTCCCGGCAATCTAGGCTGTAGCATCAAAATAGACGCCGCGGCTGCGGCATGTTCAGTCTCACTGATAAGTGATTTGGACTGACCTTAGGGCTATCGGTAATAGCGCTATCTGTGTTGATGACCAGCGACATTGATAACGTCTGCCTGGTACTCTTTCCAAAAACCCTACACTGATACGTGTAGATTGGCTGCATCTTAACACTTTATGTATTTAAGTCAACGAGTTATGAATACCCGTCGGCGTCATCTTTAAACTAATAGTCAAAACAGATTGACAACATTTTAACAACTGAGCGAACATAAGGCTGATTATAAATGACCGCGAAAAGAGATATCACTAATGCGCAAACACACAAAAGCACTTAACACCAGACTGCTGACCCTATCATTAATGTTTTCAATACTATTGGTGTCTGCCTGCTCTCGCGAAAATCAGTCGACAATCACAATCATGGCCAACATTAATGGCTATACCTTTGACAATGATCGTTATTTACAAAAGTTTCAAACATTAGTTTTTGACAATGGCAGAGTTCTGGAAACTGGGGACAAAAGCCTTGAAGCTAAGTACCCTGACGCCAAATTTATTGATGGTGGTGGCCGTACCCTTCTACCGGGGATAACTGACGCTCACGGGCACGTCTCTAGTTTAGGTTATACCCTGTTGCAAATTGATCTTCGCGGCGCCACATCTGCTAGGCAGGTATCTACATCGATTGCTAGCTATGCCAAAGCAAAACCTTTCCTCAGCTGGGTTCAAGGACGTGGCTGGAATCAAGTGTTGTGGCCAGGGCAAAAGTTTCCTACTGCACAGATTCTTGATGAATTGCTCTCTGATCGACCCATTTGGCTGGAGCGAATTGATGGCCATGCTGGCTGGGCTAACAGCCGAGCATTAACCTTAGCCGGCATCAACGCCAACACCATCGCCCCTCCAGGAGGTGAGATAATTCGAGACTCAAGCGGAAATCCCACCGGAATATTGATTGATAACGCTATGGCGTTAGTAGCTCAAGTCATACCACCACCCACTGACGAAGAAATGTCCGCAGCTCTGGCAGCTGCAAGCGATCACTTAATCAGCCTCGGTATCACCTCGGTGCATGATGCTGGAGTCAGTGCCAGAGAACATGATTATTATCGCCAGTTGGCTGATAGTGGCAATTTAGACGTGCGCCTTTATGGCATCATTTCATCAACCGATCCGGAACTTGTCCGAATACTGTCGGCGGGACCTAGTAGTGACCCTCTGGATCTATACTCTGCTCGCAGCGTAAAAGTGTATACCGATGGTGCATTAGGTAGTCGCGGTGCTGCTCTCTTGGAGCCATATTCGGATCGAGAAGGCCATAGCGGACTACTACTGACCTCCCAAGAACAGCTGCGAACTATATTTAGTCAAGCTATCCAGGCAGGGTTTCAGGTCGCGATACACGCTATTGGCGACAAAGGCAATCGCATTGGTCTAGATGAAGTTGAACATGCCTATACAACTATGGGTGGCCGTGAATTACGCCACCGAATTGAGCATTCCCAAGTGGTTTCACTGGAGGATATCCCAAGATTCAAAGCTCTCGACGTTATACCTTCAATGCAGCCAACCCATGCAACCAGCGATATGAATATGGCAGAAGATCGTCTGGGAATAGAAAGACTAAAAGGCGCTTATGCATGGCGAAGTTTTCTTGATCAAGGCAGTATCTTAGTGTCTGGATCAGACTTCCCCATAGAGCTCGCAAATCCTTTCCACGGCATTCATGCTGCGGTCACAAGGCAGAACCAACTCAATGAACCCCCCGGTGGCTGGGAGCCAGAGCAGGCCATTACCACTGAAGAGGCAGTCCGCTCATTTACGCTTGACGCTGCCTGGGCTGGCCACCAAGAAATGGTCTTAGGAGGACTCACTGAAGGAAAATGGGCCGACTTTATATTAGTAGATCAAGATGTATTTCGTATTCCGTCTAATGATTTATGGAAAACAACGGTAGTTGAGACCTGGTTGGCTGGCAAGTTAGTCTATGAAAAACGACTGAATGACGACATTTAGTCTAACCCTTCACCACACTAATATTGTCTATTAACCGCGCAGCCTGGGTGAATATTGCCCCTAAAACTGTAATATCTTCATCATCAAAGGCAGCGAGATCCAACGTTTTACTGTTGGTGCAGGTAATGTAATCAACTGTAAATCCTGCCTCGGTTATCCGTCGTACGGCGGCAGCTTCAAGCAGCGCAAACTCTCTATTACCCTCTTTAATTTGCCCCGCAATCCAGTCGAGGTTATCTTTAAGCACCGTGACCAGAGGTCTTTCATCATCTGTAATATAACGATTGCGTGAACTCATCGCCAAACCATCAACTTCACGATGAATGGGTGCAGCACTGATCTGAATAGGCAGGCAGAGATCTTCTACCATTCGTCTGATTACCGCTAATTGCTGATAGTCCTTAATGCCAAAGATCGCCTCATCGGGCTGAACAATATTAAATAATTTACTCACCACCGTCGTAACACCCTCAAAGTGTCCCGGACGGCTTGCACCACACAAAACATCAGTCATGGTTGGACAGATAACCCGACTTTGAGTGTCCAGACCATTAGGGTACATCTCGGTATCATCCGGATGGAACAGGTAATCGCAACCCGCAGTACGAAGTTGATCACAGTCGCTTTGATAGGTGCGTGGGTATTTATCCCAGTCTTCATTGAGGCCAAACTGAAGCGCATTGACAAAAATCGAGCAAACTACAATGTCATTGGTTTTCTTTGCTTGCTGTAACAAGGCTAGGTGACCCTCGTGGAGATTACCCATCGTTGGAACGAAACCTATTCGTCGCCCCTTTATTCGATCTCTAACAAGATCGCCTCGGAGTCCACTGATAGTGTGAAAAACCTTCATCATCGATTACCTTTGAGGCGCAATTTTAGTGATCCGCGAAATGGTCGCTAGCAAGATTTTCAAACCGAGTATACTTGCCCATAAACATCAAGCGACAGGTGCCGATCGGCCCATTTCGTTGTTTACCAATAATGATTTCTGCCGTACCCTTGTCGGGACTGTCTTCGTTATAAACCTCATCGCGATAAATAAAAGCAATCACATCAGCATCCTGCTCGATCGCTCCAGAATCTCTAAGATCTGCATTGACAGGTCGTTTGTTAGGCCGCTGTTCAACATTACGACTAAGCTGTGAAAGAGCTATCATCGGGCATTCATACTCCCGAGCTAACCCTTTCAGCTCTCTAGATATCTGTGAAATCTCCTGCACCCTCCCTTCAGCGGCATTACTGCCGTTCATCAACTGCAAGTAATCCACCATAATCATCCCAGGCTGCGCTTGAGCGTAGAGAGCCTCAGTATCCGCCGGCGTATCGGCGCCGTGTTTAAGGTGCCATTCCTGACGCAACTGCTCAACTCGCTCTCGGGTAAACTGCTTGATTCTATTGCGCATTTCAAGAGGGGTAATGCCTGGGGAATCATCAATAAATAGTGGCTTATCTTTTAACCTTTGAGCCGCGCTACTAAGCCTAGGCCAATCGTCTTCAACCAAATTTCCAGAGCGCATCCGAGTCTGATCAATCTTTCCGATGGAAGATAACATACGAATAATCAGCTGATTAGCCGGCATCTCTAAGGAGAAAACTAATACTGGCCGGTCTTGATTAAGAGTGGCATGCTCTACCATATTCATTGCAAAAGCGGTCTTACCCATAGAAGGTCGGCCGGCTATAATAACTAAATCCGATTTTTGCCAACCAGAGGTCATTTTATCAAGATCACTAAACCCCGTACTCAAGCCGGTAATATCAGCATCGTTCTTAAATAATTCGTCTAGCCTCTCAACTGCCTCTTTGATAAGAGCGTTCACTTCCTTAAAACCGCCCTTCTTAGGACGATTTTCTATAATTTCCTGAAGCCTACTCTCGGCTTCGGCAAGCAATTTCGAGCTATCCCAGCCCAAAGGATTGTAACCCTTGCGTACAATGTCGCTAGCCGCCCCAATTAGCTGTCGGACGATCGACCGCTCCAGCACTATTTGAGTGTAGGCTTTTATGTTAGCCGAACTTGGTGTGCTGCTGGCCAAATCAACTAGATACTCAGCACCTCCAACAGCAGAGAGTTCATTAGAATTTCGGAGTGATTCGGAAAGAGTAATTGGATCAAAGGGCTGATTCTCTAACGACAAGCGACCCATTGCCGTAAAGATCAGTTGGTGGTCCTTGCTATAGAAATCGCTCTCAGACAACACTTCGGCGATTGAGTCGAAGGCATCATTCTTTAACATTAATCCGCCAAGAACAGCCTGCTCAGCCTCAATTGAGTGAGGTAATGGCTGACTCACACTAGGTTCACCAAAGAGCGCTTCATTCATACCAGAGACATTTAACCTATGCTGACAATAGTTAGTTTGTAGATTGCTGTAAGGGTAGTATAAGTAATAAACCCGACAAACAAAAACGGCACTGCATCTTATTCAGAGGCAGTGCCGCTACGCAACAACTTTAAACGTTTTTAACGAGCTAAAACTATGCCGCTTCAATAACAACAGTAATTGTTTCAGTAATATCTGCGTGCAATTGTACCTCGATATTAAACTCGCCCACGTGACGCAAAGGACCTTCAGGCAAGCTTATTTCGTTTTTAGTTACGTCACCACCAGCAGCTGCAATAGCCTCTTCAAGCTCTCTAGCCCCTACTGAGCCAAACAACTTGCCTTCATCACCTGCGATAGCAGAGATGGTAATAACACCAACAGCTTTTAGTTTATCAGCACGGATCTGAGCTTCGCCCAATTTATCCGCCGCCTGAGCTTCGAGCCCAGCTCGCCTCAGTTCAAATTCAGCGATGTTTTTGTCGGTAGCGAAAACCGCTTTACCCTGAGGTATAAGGTAGTTACGGCCAAAGCCAGCTTTAACATTTGCTCTATCGCCAATGTTGCCAATGTTACCAATCTTTTCAAGCAGAATAACTTGCATTTTAATATCCTCTATATATCACTATTCAAACGAGATTAACGGTGAGTGTCACTCGCTAACCTTGTTCTTAAATTCATAAAGCTGTCAGCCAATCCAACCAGCACCAACAGCACCATAATAATGGGGCTATAAAAAATAAGCCCTAAATAAACAAAGACCAACCACTGCCGACCCTTTGCTTTAACCTTCACCCCGTAATGCACCAGCGCTAATCCGGCTATCAGCAACGGAATTGAGGCTAATTGCACCCAGATTCTGTAATCATCCGGCAACAACATCCCAGCACCCATCAATACCGCCAGCGACAGGCCTAACTTAGACTCTAACCTTATCCCATGAAATTCTTGTTGGAATCCACCTGGGTTGTAAAGTATTGCCTGCCACCACCTAGACACAAACAAACTAGCAATAGTACTCAGCGTAATCATCCATGCTGATATTGCCAGCATCATGGCACCACTCGGGGCAGCCATGCTCTGATCCAATTGCTGCGACATCTTCTCAAACACAGCATCTATTTCTAATACTATAGACGCTAAATCAGCGCCAAATAAAACACCTGAGACTCCGGCGAATAGGCCCCCTGCTATCACTGCCCCGCTCAACGTGACGGACCAAGTTACAGTCTGTCGAAGAACGTTCGCAACCACCACCATATTAACCAAGGCGAGGCCAGAGACAATCGTCAAAAATGGCGTTGCCCCACTAATAAAATAGCCAACTATCAAAGGCAGTAACGCCCACAAGGCTACTAATGCTCCTTCCGCGCTACCTTTAGTTAAGGTGACCAAACCAATAGTTGCCGGACTAACAAAGGGAAAAAAGCTACCTAACAACGCGGTCAAACAGGCCTGCATCCGGCCACGCATAATAAACTCAGCTAGGGCGCGCAAAGCAGTTACCCTCTGGCTTACTTATGGCTGTCAGTGTATGGAAGCAAAGCAATGTAACGCGAACGCTTAATTGCCTCAGATAACTCACGCTGATAACGAGCCTTAGTTCCAGTAATACGACTTGGAACAATTTTACCGCTCTCTGAGACGTAACCTTTCAAAGTATCTAAATCTTTGTAATCAATCTCGGTAGCGCCTTCAGCGGTAAAACGACAAAATTTTCTACGACGTACAAACTTAGCCATGATTATTCTCCTTTATCCGCGTCTGATTGCTCTTCGACTTCAACTTCAACTTCGGCAACTGCCTCAGCGACATCTGATTCTTTCTCTTCTTCAGCGGCATCCGCAACTGCTTTGGCTTTATCTGCTGCTGCCTTAGCTGCATTACGGCGCTCTCGTGCTTCTTTGTCAGCACGTTCCGAGTTTTCTAACTTCATGATCGGTGATTCACCTGTCACAGCGTCCTTACGACGAATTACCATGCTGCGAATCACTGCATCGTTATAGCGAAAAGTTGAATTCAGCTCGTCGAGTACGTCTTGACCGCACTCTACATTCATAAGAATATAATGAGCTTTGTGTATTTTATTGATGGGATAGGCCAGTTGACGGCGACCCCAGTCTTCAGTTCTGTGGACAGTGCCGTTACCTGCAACGACCGACGCGGTATAACGCTCGACCATACCAGGGACCTGCTCGCTTTGGTCTGGATGGACCAAAAACACGATTTCGTAGTGACGCATTGTAGCTCCTCATGGGTTAGAAGCCTCCCGTTAAAGCTATTTAGCTACACGGTGAGACAAGGAGTGCCGAACAACATTGTTCGACGCTTTAAAGGCGCGCTATTGTAGTGATTTGATCCGAGACTTGCAACACAGAATTACTAAACGTTTTGACTGATGTGTTAGTCACTTTTCGAATGATTTCGTAGCTCTTTAATAAGCGTCCATGCAGAACTGATATTGGTCCTAGAATGCCTTAGTAAATAGGTAATTATGATCTCTTCCATAGCCACCAGTAAATACAGCAGAATAACCACTCTAAACCAAACATCTGCATCAACAATTATCAGTAGATAATAGGCGGGTGCTATCAATAAAGCGGCAATTTTAGCCCCAAACGTATGATAACTAGGATATTCACCGAACTTCACTGCCGACACTGCCAAGGGCACTAAGAACGACAATACAGCCATCAGCAAAAAGGCTGATTGGTCCGAAAAGATGCGCGGCCAAAGAAGGTATAGGCCTAAAATCATAGCGGCGTAAGTCAGAGCATCACCCCAACTGTCCAACTTGGCCCCCAGTTCACTAGCCTGATTCAACTTTCGAGCTAGATAGCCATCAAGAGCATCGCTAATCAAGGATATACCCAGTACCCACAGAAACAGTACGTCCTCACCAGAGGCTGCCAGCCATACCAATACAGGAACTAACCCCAGACGTAAAAAGCTAAGGATATTAGCTATTGAAAGTAATTTTGTACTCATATGCTCCATCTAATCTAGACTTTAAACCCTTTGCGGGACAATTCCCTTTGATCCTTAGATTAGCGTCTTTTCACTCTGCAATGCAACTTCAAATAGCGGAAAGTTTTTTACCTCAAGACAGAGATTCCAAACCTATAAATGTTCTTTATGGAAATATTGCATTCTCACTTAGACGACTTACTTTGCCTTTGGCGAACCGCCTCAAATAAACAGATTCCGGTCGCTACTGATACATTTAAACTTTCTACCGTTCCAGACATGGGTAATTTTGCCAAAAAATCACACTGCTTGCGTGTTAGTTGCCGCATCCCATCTCCCTCTGAACCCATAACAATGACAGTGGGCCCGGTCAAGTCTAGGTCGTAGATAGTTTGATCAGCCTCTCCATCAGTCCCGACTACCCAGGCGCCCTGCTGTTGTAATTTATCCAGAGTCCTTGTCAAATTGGTGACAGTTATCAAAGGTACAGTCTCGGCCGCACCACAGGCTACTTTTTGTACGACGGGCGTTAACCCCACAGAGTTATCTTTGGGAACGATAACGGCATGAACCCCAGCGCCATCAGCTGAGCGGAGGCAGGCCCCTAAGTTGTGGGGATCGGTAACTCCATCCAGCATCAGGAACAAACTGCTTGCTCCATGCTTTTCTGCCAATTGCATAAGAAAGCTCTCATCATAGGTTTCACCTGGACGACAGAGTGCCATGACTCCCTGATGGCGACCTTCGGCTTTGGCATCTAAGCGCTTGACAGAGGTCAGCTGCAGCGCAATGCCATGTTGCTCGGCTAGATTATGTATCTTTTGAAGACGATCATCTTTACGGCCCTGCTGAACATGCAATTCGGTAACGCGCTGGGGTGATGACTTAAGCATTGTCTGCACCGCATGAATACCATAAATCCAATCCAAAATGACCTCCACTTTATTTAATCTGCTAATCGCTGATTGCGCATTGTACTGGCTTTAGGCACACTTCTGTTATGTTAATTCAACCCCAATAGCGGCACGCTTCAAGTAGAGATTTTTTTGCACCATGAACCAAGTTATTAGTACAGCACCCCCAGCAACTCTGCTAAGGCGACTGGCCGGCTTGGTCTATGACGCCTTTTTGCTGTTCGCCATATCCCTCGGATACGGAGCAGTATTATTAGTCTTCCGAATTATTATCGTTGGCATAGAGGAAGCGCCGGCGGCCAATCCCTCTCTTTCACTGCAATGGCTGGGCTTTATTGGTCTGTATATCGCACTTAGCGGGTATTACGTGATCTGCTGGCGGAAGCAAGGTCAGACCCTCGGCATGAAAGCATGGCGTCTAAGGTTACAGCAACCCGATGGCGCTTTGGCAACGCCTACGCAATGTTGGAAGCGCTGCTTAGTGGCCCCATTGTCGCTCTCATTTTTGGGTATCGGCTATTTATGGTGCCTGCTGCCACCGGCAAACCAATGTCTCCATGATCGATATACTGGGACCGAAGTAATAGTATTGCCCAAAACTAACTAACAGATGACAGCAAGTCTATGGCTATGAACAATCTTATACTCGCTCTGGATCAGGGAACTACATCGTCCAGAAGCATACTATTCAATGAGGATTTTAGTCTATGCGGGCAATCGCAAAAGGAATTTTGCCAGCATTTTCCTGATTCTGGGTGGGTTGAACAGGATCCTATGGATATTTGGCGGACTACACTAGAGACCAGCCAAGAGGTGATGGCTAAGACTGGTATTACATCATCAGACGTTGCGGCTATCGGCATTACCAACCAACGAGAAACAACCCTAATATGGGATAGACAAACTGGCCTGCCTATTTATAACGCTATTGTCTGGCAAGATCGGCGAACAGCAGCCCTATGCAGTCAATTAAAGAGCCAAAATTATGAATCTTTGGTTGTCGAGAGAACAGGCCTACTCCTGGACCCCTATTTCTCAGCGACTAAAATTGCCTGGATTCTCGACAAAGTTCCCGATGCTAGGCGAAGAGCAGAGCACGGTGAATTAGCTTTTGGCACTGTAGATACATGGTTACTGTGGAACCTAACCGAGGGTCAGTCACATGCCACTGATGCAACCAATGCATCTCGAACCCTGCTTTATAACATTCACAGCGGGCAATGGGATGATGATCTACTAGAGCTTTTTAACATTCCACGACTGTTACTCCCAGAAGTCAAAAATAGTGCAGACGACTTTGGCAGCACAAACCTATTTGGCAAGCCAATCAAAATTTACGGCATTGCGGGGGATCAACAGGCCGCCACTATAGGGCAAGCTTGTTTTGAGCCAGGCATGATGAAATCCACCTACGGCACGGGCTGTTTTGCGCTTCTAAACACGGGGGCGGCAGCGGTAACATCAAACAATCGATTGCTAACAACGATCGCCTATCAGCTAGAGGATAAAACCACCTACGCCCTGGAAGGCTCAATCTTTATTGCTGGCGCTGCAGTGCAATGGCTACGAGACGGCCTGGGCATTATTGAATCTGCCCAACAATCAGGTGAACTGGCCGCACAGGCAGATGACAATCAGCAGGTCTATATGATTCCCGCCTTTACAGGCCTAGGTGCCCCCTGGTGGGATGCCGATGCAAGGGGTGCACTTGTCGGGCTAACCAGAGGAACAGGGCCTGCTGAGATCTCTCGCGCTGCATTAGAATCCGTCTGCTATCAAACCCTAGATCTATTAAATGCGATGCAAGCCGATTGGGGCGACTTCGCAAAAACGGTGCTTAGAGTAGATGGCGGTATGGTGGCCAGCGATTGGACCATGCAGTGCCTGGCAGATATTTTGCAAACCCAAGTAGATCGCCCAGTTATCGCAGAAACCACGGCCCTGGGTGCTGCTTGGTTAGCAGGATCCAGAGCTGGTGTGTGGCCTGATCAAAAAGGTTTCGCCCAGAGTTGGCGGCTCGACAAAACCTTTGACCCGAAGATGAATAAAGCAGAGAGAGATTGCAAAGTAGCTGGCTGGGACATAGCTGTTAAGCGAGTATTAACTCAGTAAAGGGATCAGATGTCAGACCAGACTGACGAATGCGCCTGTCAATCTAGCCGCTTCGCCTGAGCAAATATAAACCTAAAACTGTACATAATAATATTGGCCCTAACACTGCAAGTAGCACGGGAAACCCAAAAACTATGCTTAGAGGACCCAGCATATCTTGAATAATTTTAAAGGTGATCCCAATCAAGACACCGACAAAGACCTTAAGCCCCATAGTAGAGCCTCGCAAGGGTCCGAAAACAAAAGAGATGCCCACTAAAACCAAGCCGAAAATGACCAGTGGTTGAAGTACTTTTTGCCAGTAAGCCAATTCGTAGGTCGCGGTTTCAGCCTCTTGCTGCTGTAAAAACTCTATCTGATTCTTAATGGTTGAAATAGGTAATGCGGAAGGAGCCAGGACATTTACCGTCAATACCTCTGGTGATAATTCGGAGTCCCACTGTCGTGTTAATTGTTTCTCTGTTGTTGTTCGGTCGCTCTCAAACCGCGTAATCGAAACGTTTTCTTCTACCCAAAAGCCTTCCGCCGCGTTATAGGTAGCACGACTCGCAAAGCTAGCTTCCTGTAATATTTTTTGATCAGAAAACTGGTAACGGGTAACGCCGTAAAGCACCCCGCCAGGAAAGACTGCATTAAAATGCATAAAATCTCTCCCCTCATGAATCCAAAGCCCGGCAGTAGAGCCCTGAGCGGTCTCGCCTTTACGTAAATATTGCCGAGTACCATCCGCACGCTGATCTAGATAGGGCGAAAAATATTCGCCAATCAGGGCACCAACAAAGATAAACACCATCACCGGCTTCATCACAAAATAGACAATCCGTAGAAGAGACACTCCTGATGCTCGCATGACCGTGACCTCGCTGTTCCCGGCCAGCAAACCCAACCCATAAAGGCAACCAATCAATGATGAAAACGGAATATATTCATAAATTGTTGAAGGTAATTTAGTACCTACATAGATAAGTACATCGGTAAACCCATAGTTGCGTTCAATAGCACGTGTTTCATCGATAATTTCGGCCACCACATCTAACCCCACAACTACGATCAACGCCATAAAGACAGCATTAAACACGGTCAACCCAATGTGCCGAGAAAGACGCATCATGAGGACTGCCCCGCCGCAACATCTTTAACTTTACGTCTGGCAAGCCTCTTTACTTTAAGCAACCATAAGCCTAAAAGTAAAAAGACTGCGTGTACCGGCAGCAAGGTGATACTAACCGGCAACTCCCCAGATTCAATATTGCCTCTCAGGGTATTCAAGGCCAGTAGGTAGGCAAAATAAAGTGCGATGGCTGGTAATAATTTGGTAAATCGGCCTTGTCGCGGGTCGGTTCTACTAAGGGGCACTGCTAAAATAACTACGATCAAAACCATCAATGGAATCGAAAGCCGCCATTGCAACGTGGCCTCTAATTTGGGGTCGTCAGACATCAGTAGCTCTGATGTCGCAATAGCATCTGTTTCGGGATCCTCTTCTATTTTTTTCGGTGTTTTTAGCTTTGAACCGTACTCCTCAAAATGAGTAACTTGATACTCATGACTTCCGGGGATACCTTCTATTCGGTACCCTTTCTCCAACACTAGGAAACGCTCTATCCCGTCTTCAGACTGTTGTTGGCGGCCTCGTTCAGCTACAACAACCGCCAATCGTCGATTAAACGTATCCACTGAGCCTGCACTTACCGCGAGAAACACATTTTCTAACTCTCGCTCACTACTAATGCTGTCTGCATAGGTTACCCCCTTGCCCCCTTTGAGAGAGTAGAATTTTTTCGGGTTTACCTTATCAAGTTCAGTCATCTGCTGTTGTGCAAGAAAGATAGTTTCAGTCTTGGTCGCCCCAGCTGGAGATACAAACAGGCTCAACCAACCGACTAAAATAGCTAACCCCACGGCCACAATAAAGGTATAGCCGAGCAACCGCAGCTCAGAAATTCCACAAGCTTTAAGGACGCTCATCTCGTTCTCGACATGTAGACGACCAAAAGTTAATAAAATAGACAAGAAAAACGCTAGCGGCAACGCAAGCTCTAAGAAACCTGGAATTTTGTATCCAATCACTGCGAAAATAACTGAAGGCTCTAAATTTCCCGCCAGTGCATTAGACAGATACTTTACAAAGCGTCCGCTAATTAACACCATAAGCAGCACTGTGCATATAGCAAACGTTGAAGCCAGTATTTCACGAGTTAGATAACGAAAAATAATCACAGTGTTAGACTTATAGCTCTTGGGTGTAGTTAAACAAACTGTTATCGTAAGAGGCAAATTGAACTAGCCAAAAAAGACAACTATCTGGAGTGAACATGGAGTTTAATGCATCTGCGGCAAACCTGTTAAACATTAAAGTAGATTCTCTGATTCTACTGACAGGCTCACAACTACAAAACACAGCCAAATTAGTCGATGATTCCCTCAATGGGGCAATACAGGCACTGATAAAGTCAGGTGATTTTAGCGGAAAATTAGCCACTAGCTGTATTCTCCACACCCCGGAGAAAACATCAAAGAGAATCATTCTGATAGGTACCGATGGCGCTTCAACAACGCAAAAAATGATCAAAGTAATAGAGGCTGCTGCCTCATTATTAAGTAAGACCCCCAGTAAAAAAGCGCTATGGATAGGGGGTAGCCTTAATGATGACCACCAATGGCAAGCCAGTATCATGGCAAGAAGCGTCCAAACTAGCAGCTACAAATACAATGGCAGTAGTAAACCCTCCAAGCCAAAAAAGTTGCAGTCTGTAACCTATTGGTGCGCCAAAAAATCTCAGGCCCTGTCCGCCGCGAAAGGCCTCGCCTATGGCTGCGCTGTTGGCAATGGCATGAATACAGCAAGAGGATTGGCTGATCTGCCTGCCAATATCTGTACGCCAAACTATCTTGCCAGCCAAGCAAAAAAGCTCGGCAAAGGTCAAGCTAAGGTTACCACTAAAATTCTGAAAGAGGCTGACATGAAAGCCTTAGGTATGGGCTCTTTACTCTCAGTAAGCGCGGGATCTGTTGAGCCAGGCAATCTCATCATTATGAGTTACCAGGGGGCTCCAAAAACGGTTAAACCTGTTGTTCTGGTCGGCAAGGCTGTGACTTTTGACTCGGGCGGTATAAGCCTCAAGGCAGGCCGCGGTATGGACGAGATGAAGTTTGATATGTGTGGCGGCGCATCAGTATTTGGTGTAATTAGTGCGCTAATAGAAACTCAACTCCCGGTTAATGTAGTTGGTATCGTTCCTGCGGTAGAGAACATGCCAGCTGGTAACGCGACTAAGCCCGGTGATGTGGTTACTAGCATGTCTGGCCAGACTATCGAGATACTTAATACAGACGCTGAGGGTAGACTTATCCTGTGTGATGCATTGACCTACGCTGCTCGTTTTAAGCCCGACAGCGTAATTGATATAGCGACACTAACAGGCGCAGTCATCGGGGCGCTGGGGAAAATCGCGGCAGGTTTGCTGTCAAATGATGATGAATTGGCCGATCAATTGCTTAGCGGCGGCACGCTTAGTGGAGACCGTGCATGGCGGCTTCCACTATGGGAAGAATACGATAAACAGTTAAAAAGCAACTTTGCTGATATGGCTAATATCGGTGGAGAAGCGGGTACCATAACCGCTGCTAGCTTCCTTGCGCGCTTCACAAAAGACTATAAATGGGCCCATTTAGACATCGCTGGAACTGCATGGCACTCAGGTCCTGCAAAAGGGGCTACAGGACGTCCTGTACCTATGTTGATGGAATATCTCAGCGCTAAGGCTTCGAGTTAATGCCTGTATTTTACCTAGATTCTGATCGCGTGAGTGCATGACCAAAGTCACTTTCTACAAGCTACTCGGAGACCAAAATCTCGCTTTGGCCCTAGTGTGTCAACTAGTGCAAAAGTCACTCAAAGCCAATCAGCAAGTACTCTGCTTAGTGCCTGACAGCCTAGTCGCGCAACAACTGGATGAAAAGCTTTGGGCGTTTAATGGCACGTCCTTTTTACCTCACGCTCAGGGCGTTGATCAGACGCCCGTCGCTATTAGTTGCGGCCTAGAACCTGGGGAACACCATCAGGTTTTAATCAACTTTCAACCTCAAATCCCCACTTGGTTTAGTCGTTTTGATCGAGTCATCGAAATCATCTATCAGCAACCTGATTATGAACAAGCTAAACGCGATAACTTCAGGTTTTACAAAGAACGCGGCTACCAACTCGACTTTCATGATCTTTCTGAGCGATTTAAAGCTTAAGCATCCCGTATATAAGGAACCTCGAGTCCGAACCATAGTGCGGTAAAGACAACATTAGCTGTCAGCCAGTTTTAATACATCTCTTTTAACCTTCAACGCTAGCGACAAAATCCGGCAAGCCCTATAATCACCGCTAGCTTAAATAACCTTTACTTCGCATACCATTGGGACAAAAAATTCAATAATGGACAAGATATTCAACCCTCAAAACGTCGAAACCAAATGGTATGAAACCTGGGAAAGTCGAGGTTATTTCGCCCCCTCCGGTAATGGTGAGCCATACAGTATTGTAATTCCTCCGCCAAATGTGACGGGCAGCCTTCATATTGGCCACGCATTGCAGCACAGCATCATGGATGCTTTGACACGATACAATCGCATGAAAGGCAAAAATGCACTCTGGCAAGTGGGTACAGACCATGCCGGTATCGCGACCCAGATGGTGGTAGAGCGAAAGTTAGTCAATGAGAATCTTCCCGGGCGTGAACAGTTGGGGCGAGAAAAGTTCATCGACAAAATTTGGGAATGGAAGCAGGAGTCCGGTGACACCATCACCAAACAGATGCGTCGACTGGGAAATTCAGTAGACTGGGAAACCGAGCGCTTCACGATGGACGAGGGATTTTATAAGGCCGTCCAAGAAGCCTTTATACGCTTGCATGATGAAGGCCTAATTTATCGTGGCAAGCGTTTAGTTAATTGGGACCCCAAGCTACATACTGCCATCTCCGATCTCGAGGTCGAAAATCGCGAAGTTAAAGGTAAAATGTGGAACCTGCGCTACCCCTTAGCCGATGGAGTGAAAACCCTCGATGGCAAGGACTATATCGTGGTGGCCACCACCCGACCTGAAACTTTACTTGGCGATACTGGTATAGCCGTAAATCCTGAAGATGCGAGATACAGCAACCTCATTGGTAAATATGTGACTCTGCCTCTGGTAGGCCGACTCGTACCAATTCTTGCCGACCAACATGCTGTTATGGAAAAAGGGACGGGTTGTGTGAAGATCACCCCAGCCCATGACTTTAACGACTATGAAGTTGGCCAGCGCCATAAACTGCCCATGGTCAATATCCTAACCATGAATGGAGATATCCGCCAATCGGCTGAATGTGTCAACAGCGATGGAAGCGACAATTACAAAATGGACGCCACATTGCCCGAGAAGTATCGAGGCATGGAGCGCTTTGCTGCGCGTCGCGAAGTGGTAGACGACATGGATACTTTAGGACTTCTTGAAAATATTGAAGAAAACGATATGACTATCCCCTATGGAGACCGTGGCGGAGTTGTGATCGAACCAATGCTAACCAATCAATGGTATGTAGATGCCAAGAAACTGGCTGGCCCAGCTATTGATGCAGTTGAAGACGGTCGTATAAAATTCGTCCCACAGCAGTACGAAAATATGTACTTCTCGTGGATGCGTAATATTCAAGACTGGTGTATTTCGCGCCAACTATGGTGGGGCCATCGCATCCCTGCTTGGTATGACGAAGCTGGCAAAGCCTATGTTGGTCTCAGCGAGGAAGACGTGCGGAAAAAACATAATCTTGTCGATATCGCCCTGACCCAAGATGAAGATGTTTTAGATACCTGGTTTAGCTCAGCACTATGGACCTTCGGCACTCAAGGCTGGCCGGATCAAACCGATCGTCTGAAGACGTTCCACCCCACTGATGTACTGGTCACTGGTTTTGATATTATTTTCTTTTGGGTTGCCCGTATGGTCATGATGTCCATGCATTTGATCAAAGATGAAAATGGTGTTTCTGAAGTTCCATTTAAAACAGTCTATGTCACCGGCCTTATTCGCGATGAGCAGGGCCAGAAAATGTCTAAGTCAAAAGGCAACGTTCTGGACCCCTTAGATATGATTGACGGTATCGATATAGAAACCCTGCTGGCAAAACGCACCGGAAATATGATGCAACCTCAGCAGGCAGCGAAGATCGCCAGCAGAACCAGAAAACAGTTCCCCGACGGCATAGAGCCTCATGGAGCAGACGCTCTACGATTCACCCTATGCGCTCTCGCTTCAACCGGTCGTGATATTAACTGGGACATGAAGCGCCTCGAAGGATACCGGAACTTTTGCAACAAGATATGGAATGCTTCGCGTTATGTATTGATGAATGCTGAAAATCAGAACTGCGGCGCAGATAATTCTGACGATTACAACATGACTCTTGCCGATCGCTGGATAATCTCACGCCTGCAACAGGCCGAGACAGAAGTGACTGCCGCCATCGACAGCTACAGGTTTGATTTAGCCGCACAGGCGCTTTATGACTTTGTTTGGAACGAATATTGCGATTGGTACCTAGAACTATCCAAACCGGTACTCTGGGATGAAGATGGTGATCCCGCTACCCAGAAAGGCACCCGACGTACGCTAGTACGAGTATTAGAGTCTATTCTGAGACTGGCCCATCCTATGCTACCGTTTATTAGCGAAGAGATTTGGCAAAATATTGCTCCTCTTGCAGGTATTGCGCTCGACCCAAAGGGCGACACTATTATGTTACAACCCTTCCCTGTCGCCGATCCATCCATGGTTGATGTCGATGCTGATGCGGATATTGAATGGGTTAAAAAGGTAATTGTTGCTGTGCGTAATGTACGTGGAGAAATGAATATTTCACCCGCCAAAGCTCTGCCTATCTATCTTGCTCGTGGTGACGCTACCGATAAACGTCGGCTTGATGAAAACCGTCAATTTGTCAGTAAGTTGGCTAGCTTAGAATCCATTACTTGGCTAGAAAATCCAGCCGAAGCGCCATTCTGCGCAACTGCTCTGGCGGGACACCTGGAAATTCTAGTACCCATGGCGGGTATAATTGATGTGACAGTGGAATTGTCTCGCTTAGATCGCGAGATTAATAAGATTAGCATTGAAGTATCCAAGCTCTCCGGCAAACTCAGCAACGCCAAATTTGCCGACAAGGCGCCCGCTGAAGTAGTCGAAAAAGAACGACGGAAGTTAGAGGATCTTGAAAGCGCAGTCTCTAAGTTACTAGAGAAACGTAGCGCTATAGCAGACATGGCATAACGTTTTATGGCACAAAACCTTAATCCTCAGCAGCAGGCCGCGTTAAAATATATCGACGGCCCTTTACTAGTGTTAGCCGGTGCCGGTAGCGGTAAAACAAGCGTTATTACACAAAAAATTGCCTACTTAGTCGAGCAATGTGATATTCCAGCTAGAAATATCGCAGCGGTGACCTTTACCAATAAAGCGGCCAGAGAAATGAAAGCGAGAGTAAGCAGTTTACTCTCTGTAAAAGAGTCCAAAGGACTCACTGTATCAACCTTTCACAATCTCGGACTTACCATTATCCGATCGGAAATAAAGGTCTTAGGTTTTAAACCAGGATTTTCCATTTTAGATCAGGAAGACTGCCGCAATCTGTTAAAAGAATTATTGGTCCGACACTCTGAACTCGATGATAAATTGATCGATTCGGTTCAAAGCACTATTTCAAACTGGAAAAATGCACTATTAGAGCCGGGCAACGCAACCAGTGTTGCCAACAGCACCGGAGAGCAGAGCATAGCCATGCTCTACGAACGTTATCAACGTGCGTTAAAAGCCTATAACGCGGTGGACTTTGACGATCTCATTATGACGCCCGTCATGCTATTCAGGCAGCATCCGGAAGTTCTGGCCAAATGGCAACGTCGCATTCGTTATCTGTTGGTTGACGAATATCAAGACACTAATTTGGCACAATATGAGTTGGTCAAGACCCTGGTCAACGAAAAACAAGCGCTAACCGTTGTTGGCGATGATGATCAGTCGATCTATGCGTGGCGTGGCGCGCGTCCAGAAAATCTCATGCAGTTGCAAGAAGACTTTCCTGGACTAGAGATTGTTAAATTAGAACAAAATTACCGCTCTACCGGTCGAATTTTAGCCGCGGCCAATAAACTGATAGACAATAACCCACATCTTATTACCAAAGCCCTATGGAGTGAGCTAGGACCAGGTGATCCACTCCGCTTTATTACCAGCGAAAATGAAGATACTGAGTGTGAGCGAGTTGTTAATGAAATTATCGACATGCGACTAAAGCGACGCTGTAAATATAGCGATTTTGCCGTCTTATACCGAGGTAATTATCAGGCTAAACTGGTTGAAATTAAGCTACAAACCCAAAACATTCCCTATGAAATAACTGGGGGACAGTCGTTCTATGCTAAAACTGAAATCAAGGATGTCATGGGCTACCTAAGATTGCTGGTCAATCCTGACGATGACAACGCTCTACTAAGAATTATAAACACACCCAGGCGCCAAATAGGACCGACTACATTAGAGCGACTCGGTGATTATGCGCATCAACGCGGACTTTCAATGTTTGCCGCTATTGATGAAGTCGCCCTAAGCGCATCAATGCCGGCCAACAATCTAGCTCGCCTCAAAGCTTTTAAGATTTGGATAACAGGTGTTCAGAAGAATATATACAGCGGCAACCCAATCACTGCAATTAACGAAATGCTGAGCGATGCCGACTACTTAGGCTGGCTCCACCAAAATGCCAGCAGTGATCCGGTTGCTAAAAAGCGCTGGGATAATGTTAATTTTCTGTTAGCCCAACTCACCCAGGCATTAAAAAAAGATCAACAAGATGAACATGAAAAAAATGGGGACTCTGCAATTGAGGGTGCCATCGCAAAATTAATTCTTCGAGATATTCTGGATAGAGAGCAGGAAGAATCTGCCGATGACAAGGTGCAGTTACTTACCCTCCATGCGGCCAAAGGTTTAGAGTTCTTACATGTATTTATGATTGGTATGGAAGAAGGCATCCTACCCCATAAAAACAGCGTTGAAGGCGGGCAGATTGAAGAAGAACGCCGTCTTGCCTATGTGGGTATTACACGAGCACAACGTACGCTTACTATGACTAGCGCGCGCCAACGCACTCAGTATGGCGAAACATCATCGACCACCCCAAGTCGCTTTGTAGATGAACTTCCTGAGGATGACTTAATCAGAATCGGTGTTGGTATAGAAACTAGTGAAGAGGATAATCAAGCAGCAGGAGAACAATCCCTAGCGGCGCTCAAATCACTCTTTGCCTAATGTATTAGTAAAAATATTATGCCTTTAGAGGCAGTGATAGAACCCTAAAATCCCGCATTAACGCGTGATCGCAACTCTTTCCCCGGCTTAAAATACGGCACGTACTTTCCGTGGAGATCAACTGAATCACCGGTTTTTGGATTGCGGCCCACCCTGGGTGCGCGATAGTGCAATGAAAAACTACCAAATCCTCGAATTTCAACACGCTGGTTGTTTGACAATGTTGCAGCCATGCGTTCAAGGATCATTCGCACGGCGGCTTCAACATCCTTTGGCGGAAGTTGATCTTGATTAGACGAGATTTTTTCAATCAATTCGGATTTGGTCATTCTTAAGGCTATTCTATGTTGATGGCTGAATTATTAGTGCTTGATTTTATTGAAGTTTTAGAATTATTCAAGTAAAAAATGCTACAAAATGGAATTTTTGCTAAAAAAAAGGGTGGCAGAGCCACCCTTTTAATCAAAACAGCTAATTACTTATCCATTTGCGCCTTAATAAGATCGCCAATAGTAGCCGGCGAAGACGCTACTTTTTCTACTGTAGTACTACGGTGTGCTTTAACTGCAGCCTTCTCTTCAGATACGTCTTTTGCCTTAATCGACAGATTGATGACCCTGTTCTTGCGGTCAACATTGATAATCTTAGCTTCGACTTCTGCTCCGACTGTGAGTTCATGTCGAGCATCATCTATTTTTTCGCGAGACAATTCAGAGCTCTTCAGAATCGCTTCAATATTCTCAGCTAGAATGATCACAGCGCCTTTAGCATCGACTTCTTTAACTGTACCAGTAACAATCGCACCCTTGTCATTTTGGTCTACATAATTATTGAATGGATCATCTGACATTTGTTTGATACCAAGAGAAATGCGCTCACGCTCTGCATCGATACTCAACACAACAGTTTCAACTTCATCGCCCTTCTTATAGTTACGAACGGCTTCTTCGCCAGTTTCGTTCCAAGAAATATCAGAAAGATGCACTAAACCGTCAATGCCTCCATCTAAGCCAATAAAGATACCGAAGTCTGTAATTGATTTGATGCTACCTGAGATCTTGTCACCTTTGGTCATTGTTGTAGCGAAGTCATCCCAAGGATTGGTAAAGCATTGCTTAATGCCCAGTGATATACGTCTGCGCTCTTCATCAATGTCGAGAACCATAACTTCAACTTCTTGTCCAAGATCGACAATCTTAGATGGGTGAACATTTTTGTTAGTCCAATCCATTTCAGAGACGTGGACCAATCCTTCAACACCATCTTCAAGCTCAGCGAAACAACCATAATCAGTAAGATTAGTAATCTTCGCTTTAACACGAGCGCCTTCAGGATAGCGACCTTTAATGTCTCCCCAAGGATCTTCGCCCATCTGCTTCATACCAAGAGATACGCGATTACGCTCACGATCAAACTTGAGTACTTTAACGTCAATCTCATCGCCAACATTAATCATCTCAGACGGATGCTTAATACGCTTCCATGACATATCAGTAATGTGGAGTAGGCCATCAATGCCTCCTAAATCGACAAAGGCACCATAATCGGTAAGGTTTTTAATCACACCCTTCAACGACGAGCCTTCTTCTAGATTGGCCAACAGCTCATCACGCTCTGCTGAGTTAGCGCTTTCCATAACAGCACGTCGGCTTACAACAACGTTGTTACGCTTAGCGTCCAACTTAATAACCTTGAATTCTAAATCAATGTTTTCAAGATGTGTAATTTCACGCAATGGACGTACATCTACCAATGAACCCGGCAGGAAGGCTCTTAAGCCACGAACATCGACAGTGAAACCACCTTTAACTTTGCCACTGATAACACCGATCACAACTTCATCGGCTTTATGTGCCGCTTCAAGATCGATCCAGGATTCAGCTCTACGTGCTTTTTCGCGAGAAAGTTTAGTCGCGCCGAAACCATCTTCAACAGCTTCCAGAGCAACCTGTACTTCATCGCCAATAGCGACTTCAAGTTTACCTTGCTCATCATAAAATTGGTCTAGCGGAATCACGCCCTCGGACTTCAATCCAGCGTGAACGGTTACCCAGTCTTTATCGATATCGATAACAACACCAGTAATAATGGCACCGGGATTCATTTCAACGGTTTTAAGGCTTTCTTCAAATAGGTCTTGGAAACTTTCGGTCATTGGATATACCCAAATAATGACAGAGTGACAGCTGCTTAAAGCGGCGCTGTACTCTTTTTTCCGCAATGCCAGAACTGCGGGTCAATTAAAATTAAGGCTTTCGGCAGTAAACGCTGGCGACTGCTAAATTGCCCGTTATTATTAGAAACGCTTAAAATCTAAAATATTTAAGATAGTTTCCAATACTTCTTTAATAGACAAATTGGAAGTATCTAGTTCAATGGCGTCCTCTGCGGGAACCAATGGCGATACATCCCTACTCATGTCTCTCTCATCCCTTGCTCGAACCTGTTCTGCAAGGGCGCGCAGACTAACATCTTCGCCCTTCTCTAGCAACTCTTTGTAGCGTCTGCTGGCGCGCTCTTCAATGCTCGCCGTTAAATAAATTTTTAGATGTGCAGCTGGAAATATCACTGTTCCCATATCGCGACCATCCGCGACCAAGCCCTCGCCTTTAGCAAACAACCTTTGGCGCTTGAGTAAGGCCCCTCGAACGTCGCTATGGCCTGCTATTTTGGATGCCAGTTCGCCGGTGTTTTCGGTACGCATTTCGAAGGTAACGTCCTCTCCCTCAAGAAAGGCTCTTAGCCGTCCCTCATGGTCCGTATCAAAGCGAATATCCATATGCTCAGCCAAACTCTGCAGGCCTTTCTTGTTTTCACTAGCAACCTTATGTCTAGAGGCTGCGATGCTCAAAAGACGATACAACGCACCACTATCAAGATAACTAAAACCTAATTTTTTAGCTAAGAGTCTACTGACGGATCCTTTCCCCGATCCACTCGGTCCATCAATCGTAATAATCTTAGTCATTCCATAATCTCAACACTGATACTTAGTCCCACGCTTTCGGCGGCGGCTATAAAGTTCGGAAAGGAAGTTGCTACATTGTTGCAGCCCTCAATAACAATAGTCCCAGCCGCTCTTAACCCGGCCACAGAGAATGCCATTGCAATCCTGTGGTCGTGATGACTAACAATACGACCAGAACCCAATTCTCCACCGACAATCCTAATGCCATCTGCAGTCGGTTGCGCGTCAATACCAAGAGTATTTAAGCCGTCGGCCATACTTTGAATTCGATCACTTTCTTTTACCCGCAACTCTTCTGCGCCGGTTAGGGTGGTAATACCCACAGCACAGGCGGCTGCAATGAACAACACAGGGAACTCATCGATTGCCAGTGGAACCTGATCTTCCGGAATGGTGATGCCCTTTAATTCAGCATATTCAACACGAATATCAGCAACCGGCTCACCACCGATATCTCTTTCATGGGATAAGGTGATCTTGGCGCCCATTTGCCGCAATATATTAATAACCCCTATGCGAGTTGGGTTGATGCCAACATGTAGTAGAGTAATATCCGAATTTGGTGTAATGGCTGCGGCAACCATAAAGAAGGCCGCAGACGATATATCAGCAGGTACATCAATGCGTGTAGCACTCAACTTCCCGCCACCTGTTAATTTAGCCACACTATTAGCAACATCAACCCTATAGCCAAAACCATTAAGCATTCTCTCGGTATGATCTCGTGTCGGCGCCGGCTCACTTACAGAGGTTTCACCATTAACATAAAGTCCCGCCAACAGGATACAAGATTTTACCTGAGCGCTGGCAATAGGCATATCATAATGAATAGGTAGCAACGTCTGTCCGCCCTTAATCTTCAAAGGAGGAGTGCCATCTTCGGCAGTTTCAATTATGGCTCCCATCAACCCAAGAGGCTTGGCAATACGACCCATAGGGCGCGCAGATAACGAAATATCTCCAGTCAACTCAGAGTCGAATGATTGCCCCGCCAGTAACCCGCTAAGCAATCTAATTGAGGTGCCAGAATTACCCATATACAGCGGTTTCGTCGGTGCCTTAAGACCATGCAGACCAACACCATGAATCACCACTCGACCCTCATCTGGGCCCTCAATGATCACCCCCATATCTCTGAATGCCTGGAGCGTCGCCAAGCTGTCCTCCCCTTCCAGAAAACCGGTTACCTCAGTCATTCCAGTTGCCAATGACCCAAGCATAATTGAACGGTGAGACATTGATTTGTCCCCCGGAACTCTAACAACACCTCTGGCATGGCCACCCGGTGAAATCCGGTAATTGATACTTTTTTCAGTCATTGGTTCCTGCAGTGATTTAGTCTCAAGTAATTTCCCAAAATGAATTCGCGCATCGCGAGCGCGAGTAAACACGTCTATTAAATATTGCTCATCACCACTATCGATGGCGCCCCGTAATGCTTTGAAGTTCTCCAGAACATGGTCAAGAGTGCTGAGTATAGATGCTCGATTAGCCAACGCAATATCTCGCCACATCACGGGATCACTTGCTGCTATACGAGTAAAGTCACGAAAACCACCAGCCGCATAACGGAAAATTTCTCGTTTATCCTCCATAGAAGCCAAGGTGTCGACTAACGAATAAGCTAAAAAGTGCGGAAGATGACTGGTTGCTGCAAGAATTTCATCATGCTCCTCGACAGTCATAGACGACACAATCGCGCCAACGTCCGTCCACAGGCTCGAAATGCTCTCAAGATGTACAGATTCGGTAGCCTCAGTTGGAGTTAAAATAACCCTATGACCTTGAAAAAGACGACTGTCTGCCGCAGTGACTCCGCTTTTTTCTGACCCCGCGATAGGATGGCCAGGCACAAACTGACCCGGCATTTTTTCATAAATTTTAGTTGCCGCGGCGACCACACTGCCTTTAACGCTAGCCACGTCCGTAATGGTCACATGGTTATTTAGTAGCTCATGGCAGTCCTTCAGGACAGCGGGCACGGTGAGTGTCGGGACGCAGATAACCACTATATCTCCAGCACCTAAATCACTCGATATTACGCTCAGGCTTTCACAGGCCTGATCAATAATTTTCCGCTCTAATGCCAACTCTAGAGTAGAGCTTCGACGTGAAATCCCCACGACTGTTTGTGCCAGACCTAATTCTCTTGCTGCCGCAGCGAGACTGGAACCGATCAGGCCTAAACCTATTATCACCAACCGATTGATAGCTGGCTTCGAATTTACCACCTTATTTAACATGCAAGTGACCAACTATGAGTTATTTTCGCTACCTTTAATATAGATTAATTAAGCTATAAAACGGCTCTTGGATAGGATCCGAGCACCCTGAGATCGACGACATCAGCAGCCAAATCAGTGAGCACTTGCGCGACTGCAGCGTCTTCAGTGTGGCCAACAAAATCAATAAAGAAGACATAGGACCATTTGCTACTGCGCGATGGCCGAGATTCAAGGCGTGTCATATCGACATTATTCCGCCGGAATGGCTCAATAAGATTGTGCAGGGCACCGGGCTTATTCTTAACCGACACAACGATGGAGGTTCTGTCGTCGCCACTTGGAGGTACGGACTCTCCACCAATGATAAGGAAACGAGTTGAATTATCAGGCCGGTCTTCAATTTTCTCCCAAATCTTTTCCAATTTAAAAAGCTCACAGGACATCTCACCAGCAATAGCCGCCGAATTCCATTCACCCTGCACTCGCCTTGCGGCTTCAGCATTACTGCTTACCGCTATGCGCTCGATATTTGGGTAGTTAGAATTTAGCCACTGCCGGCATTGTGCTAATGACTGAGCATGAGAGTAGACTCGCGTTATATTTTCTGGCTTGGTATTTTCACCAATCATGAAATGCTGATGAATGCGTAGCTCTACTTCGCCACATATTTTGATGGAAGAATCCATAAAACTATCAAGGGTATGACTGATAACGCCTTCTGTAGAGTTTTCTACGGGTACTACACCATAATTACAGGCGCCAGCGAGAACCTCTCTGAACACCTCATCGATCGCAGCTTTAGGAACGCTAATTGCCCCATCACCAAAATGCTTAAGCGCCGCCTCCTGTGTAAATGTCCCCTCAGGACCCAAAAATGCCACTCTAATGGGTTTTTCAAGGGCAAGGCAGGCAGACATGATCTGACGAAATAACCTTGCCATATCTTCGTTATTAAGAGGCCCGGTATTGGCCTCCATAATATGCCGAAGAACCTGAGCTTCGCGCTCAGGCTTGTAATAGGTGGTGTCACCCTGACGTTTCTTAACCTGAGCAACTTGTTTCGCACAATTCGCGCGCTGACTTATTTTCTCCATAATCTGGAGGTCTAAGGCGTCAATTTTATCCCTAAGCGACAGTAATTCATTTTCTTCAGACATATGTCACCTTTTAAACCTTTTCAGTCTAGTCAGCAGTCGAACCTTCAACTTCGGCGCTATCAACCTCTGATTTAATAAAGTCATCTTCTTGAGGTTCCGCGATTCTGGCCAAACTAACTAAATTCTCATTTTCTTTGAGCCTGATTATACGAACACCCTGAGTGTTACGCCCAACCACAGAAATCTCATCGCCACGTGTTCTAACCATAGTGCCCTGATCTGAAATGAGCATGATTTCGTCTCCAGTAAACAGTTGAGTAGCACCCACTAGCGGTCCATTTCGCTCACTTGCTTGGATGGCAATCATGCCTTTACCACCACGCCCTTTAGTAGGGAATTCATCAACCTTAGTCCGCTTGCCATAACCGTTATCGCACACAGTCAAGAGGAAGCCATCCAACTGCGGGATCACCATAGATATAACCGAATGATCGACTGGTAACCGCATACCTCTAACACCCTTAGACACGCGGCCCATGGCTCGAACATCAGTCTCAGCAAAACGTACTGCCTTGCCTTCGCTGCTAAACAACATAATATCTTGACTGCCATCAATAATAGCCGTGCCAACCAAATGATCACCTTCAACCAAGTCAACGGCACGTAAGCCAACACTGCGCGGTCTTGAGTATTGGTCGAGGGAGGTCTTCTTCACCGTTCCATTGGCAGTCGCCATAATCACAAATTTATCTTCGCTATACTCATCCACTGGCAGTATGGAGCTGATGCGCTCGCCTTCGCCCAAAGGCAATAGATTAACCACCGGCCGACCACGCGAATTACGCCCTGCCACCGGAATTTGATAAACTTTCAGCCAGTAAACCTTACCCAGATTGGTAAAACAAAGAATCGTAGTGTGAGTACTTGCCACCAATAGATGCTCAACGAAATCTTCATCTTTAACTGCAGTAGCCGATTTGCCCATGCCGCCACGGCGCTGAGCTTGATAATCACTCAAAGGTTGAGTTTTCGCATAACCACCGTGGGAAATTGTTACCACCCGGTCTTCTTCAGTAATCAAGTCTTCAACTGTCAAATCATGCTGAGACTCAACAATCTCAGTTCTACGTTCATCACCAAACTCTTCGACCACTGCCTCCAACTCTTGACGAATGACGGTCATTAGGCGCGTAATATCACCAAGGATATCTTGGTAATCGGCTATTTCATCTAGCTTGACAGCGAATTCCTCGATAATCTTGTCATGCTCCATGCCGGTCAGTCGGTGTAGCCGAAGCTCTAGAATATCTTTGGCTTGCTCAGCAGACAGGAAGTACTTCCCATCACGTAATCCAAAATGATCTTCCAGCCAATCAGGTCTTGAAGCTTCGGGTCCAGCCCGATCTAGCATCTGTAGCACAGAGCCCGGATTCCAGCCCCTCGCGATCATTGCCTCTCGAGCATCTGCTGGAGTGGATGATTCCTTAATCAGAACGATAATTTCGTCTATATTGGCCAGCGCTATAGCAAAACCTTCTAGGGTATGAGCCCGCTCACGCGCCTTACGCAATAAGAAGATAGTCCTACGGGTAACCACCTCACGACGATGCCGAACAAAAGCTTCTAACATTTCTTTGAGATTTAGAATTCTAGGCTGGCCATCAACCAAGGCTACAACGTTAATACCGAAGACGTTCTGCAGCTGTGTCTGAGCGTAAAGATTGTTAAGTACTACTTCCCCCATTTCACCACGCTTTAGTTCAATAACCACGCGCAGACCGTCCTTATCAGACTCATCTCGAAGCTCAGAGATGCCTTCCAGTTTTTTCTCTTTGACCAATTCAGCAATTCGTTCGATCAATCGCGCCTTGTTTAACTGATAAGGTATTTCAGTAACAATAATCGTCTCTCGGCGAGTTTTCTCATCTATCTCTATGGTCGCTCGTGCACGCATATAAATACGGCCACGGCCGGTACGATAGGCTTGAACAATACCGGCCTTGCCATTAATGATCGCGCCTGTAGGGAAATCAGGTCCTGGAATATATTCCATGAGCTCATCGATCGTAATCTCGCTATTGTCGATTAGAGCCAAACACCCTTTGACCACCTCAGTCAGATTATGAGGTGGAATGTTAGTCGCCATACCTACCGCAATACCTGAGGAACCATTGACTAACAAATTAGGTACTCGAGTTGGCATAACCACCGGTATTTGCTCAGTCTCATCATAATTCGGGGCAAAATCAACAGTGTCTTTTTCCAAGTCCTCCAGCAAAGCGTGGGCGATCTTAGTCATACGAATTTCGGTGTATCTCATGGCTGCAGCTGAGTCACCATCAACAGAGCCAAAATTACCTTGCCCATCAACCAACATGTAGCGGAGAGAGAATGGTTGAGCCATACGGACAATAGTCTCGTACACAGCGGAATCACCGTGAGGATGATACTTACCGATGACATCACCGACAACACGAGCAGATTTTTTGTAAGCCTTATTCCAGTCGTTATTCAACTCACTCATGGCAAATAATGCTCGCCTATGCACCGGTTTGAGGCCATCGCGCACATCTGGCAATGCTCGACCGACGATAACACTCATCGCATAATCCAAATAGGACTGCTTGAGCTCATCCTCAATATTAACTGGAATAATTTGTTTGGCTAAATCACCCATAATTTATAATTACTTCCGTATTATTGAAGTCAACTTGGAGACAAAATACATCAGCCCCCACACGCAAAAAAAATCTAGCTGTAACAGCTAAAAATCAGTCTTTAAAGCCGTCCAATTTTAACATAGTTACCACACTGAATGTCGCTTTTATTGCCGTCAGAGCGCTTCCTTAAGATAAAAAATCGGTATACTCCAATAGAAATACTAGGAGCATCTATGACACCCATAAAAATAGACCTACTAATCAATTGTCAATGGATAATTCCTATCGTCCCAGAGGATAAAATATTGCATAACTGCGCGTTGGCGGTGGACAAAGATCGGATACTCGGCATTTTTCCTCAGGCAGAGGCCAACAAGCGCTTTTTGGCTCGCAGAGTAGAGCACCTTGACCAACATATCCTTATGCCTGGCCTGATCAATAGCCACGGTCATGCCGCAATGAGCTTGTTAAGGGGCTATGCGGATGATTTGGCTCTAGAGCCATGGCTACAAGACCACATATGGCCAGCGGAGAAGCTTTTTGTTTCCGAGGAATTCGTCAAAGACGGCACTCGACTGTCTATCGCAGAGATGATCAAAACAGGCACAACGTGCTTTGCTGATATGTATTTTTTTCATGACAGTATTGCCGAAGAAGTTCGTAATGCAGGAATACGCAGCCAAATCGGATTCACTGTTCTGGACTTTCCAACAGCTTTTGGTAAAGACGCAGACGACTACATCCATAAAGGCTTAGCTTTCCGAGACCGCTGGAATGACCACCCTCTGATCAAGGTCGCTTGCGCACCACACGCACCTTACTCGGTATCAAATGAGGCGCTCAAAAAAATATCCACTTACGCCAATGAGCTGGACATGCCTATACACATGCATTGCCATGAAACGGCCAATGAAGTCCGTGAATCTATCGAGAGATATGGAGTGAAACCACTACAGCGACTCAATGATCTAGGTATATTGGTGCCACAAACTCAGCTAGTGCACATGACGCAGATTACCGATGATGATATCGCACTGCTACAGGAGCATCAGTGTCATGTCATGCACTGCCCAGAATCAAATCTTAAGCTTGCCAGCGGCTTTTGTCCTATATCAAAACTCATCGATCATGGCATTAATGTTGCCATAGGCACCGACAGCGCAGCCAGCAACAATGATCTAGATCTATTTAGTGAGCTGAAAACAGCTTCACTTCTGGCCAAAGGGGTGTCCGGAGACCCAAGTAGCCTTAACGCACACGCTGCACTTAGAATGGCCACCATCAATGGAGCAAAGGCACTGGGCTGGGATGAAGACATCGGGAGCTTAGAAAAAGGAAAGTATGCCGACATGATTGCGATAAAAATAGACTCTGTTGGGCAGCAACCGTTGTATAATGCCGCGTCTCAGTTAGTTTATACCAACTCTGGGCCTCAGGTATCCCATAGCTGGGTGGCTGGAAAACTGCTAATGGAAGACCGGGAACTGCGCACTATTAACGAAAAAAATCTGATCCGAACGACCAAAGCATGGCGTGTTAAAATTCAAGCTGGCGGGTGATATGTGCCGCCGAAACGTCCTTAGTTGAAATTTTTAATAAGGTAGAATCTATAATGAATGTCGACCCCCATGAAATTCATAAATTTGAACAGCTGGCCAGCCGCTGGTGGGATCGCAATAGCGAATTCAAACCACTGCACGACATAAATCCCCTGCGGGCGAACTGGATCGATAGCCTAGCCCCTGTCGCAGAGAAAGATCTGCTCGATGTCGGCTGCGGTGGAGGAATACTCTGTGAAGCTATGGCGCAACGGGGCGCAAGGGTGACGGGCATCGATATGGGTGAGGCTCCCCTTGCCGTAGGAAATCTGCACAAGCTTGAATCTGGTGTAGACGTAAACTATGTTAAGTCCACCGCCGAAGACTACGCGGAAGGACATACTAACGCGTTTGACACTGTGACCTGTCTGGAAATGCTTGAACACGTCCCTGACCCCTCTTCAGTCGTAAAAGCCTGCGCTGAAATGACCAAGCCTGGAGGTACCGTTTTTTTCTCCACGATTAACCGCAATCCAAAGTCTTACCTGTTGGCAGTAATTGGAGTGGAATACATTTTACGCATGCTACCCAAAGGTACTCACGAGTATGCCAAGTTTATTCGTCCATCAGAGCTCGGTGGGTGGATACGAGATGCAGGGCTGGAAATTACCGATATGACAGGCCTAGTTTACAATCCAATAACTAAAAAATATCGATTAAACCAACGTGACGTCGACGTTAACTATATGATTTGCGCACGTAAACTCGCCTAAGCAAAGGATTATACTCAGTGGAATTTAAAGCGCTCCTATTTGACTTAGACGGCACTCTGCTGGATACAGCGCCAGACTTCATTAGTGCCTTGAATGCCCATCTCAATCTACATGAGCGACCGCCAATGCCTGCTGCAGCCATTCGCAACGCCGTCACCAACGGCTCCATTGGACTTGTTCAAGCGGGCTTTGGTATCAATCCCGGCGACCCAGATTTTGACAGTATCCGGGAAGAATATTTAGATCTATATTTAAATAATATAGCCGACAAAACCTGTTTGTTTGAGGGTTTACAAGCGGTATTAGATACTTGCTTAATACAACAAATACCCTGGGGAATCGTCACCAATAAACCATGGAAATATACCCAACCTGTTCTTGAAAAATTGGGCTTAATCAAAAACGCCGCAACGATCATCTGCCCTGACCATGTCAAACATCCCAAGCCCGACCCTGAGGCGATGTTTGCTGCCTGCGCAGAGATGTCAATATTACCAAGTGACTGCCTTTATGTTGGCGATCATCTTCGGGATATTGAGGCCGGCCGAGCGGCAGGAATGCGGACCATTGCCGCAGGCTGGGGATATATAGATGCTGGAGAACCTGTCGAAGATTGGAGAGCCGACCATATAGTTGAGCATTCCTCTCACCTTTATAATCTGCTATTTAACCACCAATAGACCATAGGACTAACCTTTGCTTTCTACTCAAGATATTCCGCGCTATCAACCACTCCCCAACCATCTTGATCAACGGATAATTCTGATCACAGGCGCCGGTGACGGAATCGGAAAAGTCGTCGCTATAGCCGCCGCAAAAGCAGGCGCAACAGTTATTTTGGCGGGCCGCACAGTTGCAAAGCTAGAGCAAGTCTATAACTTAATTGTTGAAGCCGGAAGCCCCGAGCCCAGCATTTACCCTATCGACTTGAACGGCGCAACCAGTCAAGACTACGACGAACTGGGGACCTCAATCGATGAGCAATTTGGCCGCTTGGACGGACTACTTCACAACGCCGCAATTTTGGGCCTTCGCTCTCCGCTGACGAACTATTCAAGTGAACTTTGGAACAAAGTACTTCAGGTCAATCTCACGTCCCAATTCCAAATGACCCAGAGCTTAATGCCAGTTTTAGAAAAGTCCGAAGACGCTTCAGTTATTTTCACTACATCAGGAGTCGGTAGAACTGGCAAGGCATTCTGGGGGGCTTACGCCGTCTCTAAATTTGCTATCGAGGGAATGGTTCAGACCTGGGCTTCAGAGGTTGAAGATTTGGGATCAGTGCGCATTAATGCCATTAACCCCGGCGCGACCAGAACAAATATGCGCGCTCAAGCATTCCCCGCGGAAAATCCAAATAATCTGAAAACTCCTGAGGATATACTGCCCGCCTACCTCTACCTAATGGGCCAAGACAGCGTTGGAGTCAACGGACAATCAATTGATGCGCAACTTAGATAAAGTTTTAGGAAGATTGCTTTTTATAAGGATTACCACGCGCACGGAGCTTCTTTTCTTTGCGCTCGCGGATATCTCTATACACATTTTTTTCACTGAGTTTTGGCGGTTTCAGATCAACTGCACGAAAGAGTGACATCACCTGTTTGGGGTCCAACTCGATATATTCGGACCGACGAACAATCGATGGTAACTCTATAGGCCCGTAACTAATCCGCTTTAGCCGATTCACCTCAACACCTTGAGACTCCCATAGTCTACGAACCTCCCGCGTCTTTCCTTCAGCTAAAATCACTCTAAACCAACGATTACTGCCACCTCTCTCATCAGCACTCTGCGCGTGTTGAGCTTTTACCGTCTGGAATTTAGCGACTCCATCCTCAAGAACCACGCCTTCGCTGAGCCTTGTAATCATCGCCTCGTTGACCTCCCCGTGTATGCGCACCATATATTCACGCTTAATCTCGTAGGAAGGGTGCATCAATCGATTGGCAAGCTCACCATGGGTGGTAAATAGCAGCAATCCACTGGTATTAATATCCAATCGACCGATAGCTATCCAACGACCTCGAGCTAATCGCGGGAGTTTATCAAATACAGTGGGACGCCCATCGGGATCCGACGCAGTACATATTTCACCCTCCGGCTTGCTGTACATCAGGACCCTAGGAGTATCATCAGTCACAATTTTGATCGCACGACCGTCAACCATAATGCGATCATCAGACTCGGCGCGGTCTCCTAGTTTAGCAACCGCTCCATTGACTGACACCCGACCTCCATCAATCCATTTTTCTAGCTCACGCCGCGAACCAAGACCCGCAGTAGCAAGCAGTTTTTGTAATTTTTCACTCATCGATTACAGCCTTGTTTTGATTGTTGTCATCTAAGTCTGATGACCGTTTTTGTCCATCGGTACTTAATTGATCGATAGACAAGGCGCCAACATCTAGCCCATCCGCCTGGTGATCTAACTCAAAATCATCCATACCTGTACCCAAGGCTGCAACCTCGTCATTAGCAGCTAAGGGTGCAGTTTGCTCCGGCATATTGCCTGACAGCGCCAATTCTAACTCCGGATCAAGGTCAGAAAAATCTTTTATTTCGCTTAGTGCAGGCAAATGATCAAGGCTCTTAACATTAAAGTAATCGAGAAACTTTTTAGTGGTTGCATACAATGCAGGCTTACCCGGCACATCTCGATGTCCAACGATGCGCACCCATTCACGCTCTTGGAGCGATTTAATGATATCTGAACTCACCGCCACACCTCTCACTGCTTCGATGTCGCCTCGAGTTAGAGGTTGTCGATAAGCTATGAGCGCTAAAGTTTCGAGCATTGATTTTGAATATCGCTTGGGCTTTTCCTCCCACAATCGATTAACCCAGGTCGCCAAACCTTGGATTACCTGAAATCGATAGCCACTGGCCACCTGCTTTAGCTCAAAACCACGACCGCGGCAATCTGATTCTATTTCATCTAAAGCTGCCTTAATTTGATCTCTAGGCGGCCGTTCATCATCTTCAAACAATGCCTCTATACGATCAATATCTAGGGGTTTAGCGGCCGCTAGAAGCGCACCCTCAACTATCTGTCTTAGTAAATCTGAATTCATTATGCTCTTGCTTTAATGTGAATAGGACCAAAGGGTTCGTTCTGTACAATCTCAATTAATGATTCTTTTATTAATTCCATAATCGCTAAAAAGGTTACTACAACACCTAATCTGCCCTCTGCGACCTTAAACAAGCTGACAAAAGGAATGAAGTGCTCGCCACGCAACCTAACCAACACCTGGGACATTCGCTCTCGGGTCGACAACTTTTCTCGCTCAATATGATGGCTTTCAAACATCTCAGCCCGCCGTAATACGTCAGCAAGGGCTGTCAAAATCTCGCGCATATCAACGTCCGCGTATTGGCGCTGCTTTTCTCTCCCGGGTGCATCTGCAGAGGCTTGGTGCAAATCACGACCCAGTCGAGGAATTTCGTCAATATCTTCGGCTACTGTTTTGAAGCGCTCATACTCTTGCAAACGTCGAATCAACTCAGTCCGCGGGTCGCCCTCATCTTCTTCCTCCATGACTTGGCGAGGAAGTAAAATACGAGACTTTATCTCAGTAAGCATGGCCGCCATGACTAAATAGTCAGCTGCCAACTCAAGCTGAATAGAGCCCATTAGGTCTATATAACCCATATATTGCCGAGTAATTTCAGCAACATTAATCTCAAGAATATCAAGATTTTGACGTCTAATTAGGTATAAAAGAAGATCAAGTGGGCCTTCAAAAGCTTCCAAGATAATTTCAAGGGCGTCTGGAGGGATATAAAGATCTTTTGGTAGCCTGGTTAACTCTTTACCTTGCACCACCGCAAATGGCATTTCTTCCTGCTGAGGCCGCAAGGCGACAGCTACGCTAGACTCTGACCCCGGCAAGATATCCTTACTCGATGTTGCATCGCTAGTCACAGGCTACCCCAGTTTTTTCTCTCATGTATTATAACCGCAATCACGTCTAGCGACATCTTCATTCTTAAAAGTTGGCAAAATCTCCCATGCCTTGTCGTAAAATTTTCGGATTCGAATCAGTCATATCAATCACGGTAGTAGGTTCGACTCCGCAATAACCACCATCAATGATTACATCAACATAGCGCTGCATTGTCTCGCGGATATCATGTGGATCAGTCAACGGATATTCATCATTTGGCATAATCAGCGTAACGCTCATCAAGGGCTCCCCAAGCTCATCAAGCAAGGCTTTTACGATTGGACTGTCAAGAACGCGGATACCAATTGTTTTTCTCTTGGGGTGTTGCAACCTTTTCGGCACCTCAGAGGTAGCGGTTAAGATAAATGTAAAAGGCCCCGGCGTACTCGCCTTTAGAATCCGAAAAGCACTGTTGTCTACTTTGGCATAGTTCGCTAACTCAGACAGATCACGGCACACTAAAGTGAAATTATGATGCTTATCCAACTGTCTTATCGAGCGGATACGCTCTAACGCACTTTTGTCGCCGATATGGCAACCAATGGCGTAGACCGAATCCGTAGGATAAACCACGACGCCACCTTTGCGAATAATTTCAGCAACCTGCGAAATAGATCTTTGCTGAGGGTTTTCTGGGTGTATAGAAAAATATTGAGCGCTCAAAGACATCTCCCAGGGTAAGCACTTGACGCCACGTTGTTATTCCATAGGCGATCAGTGTAGATACATAGTAAATTTACAGTTGATCGACACTTTACACGCTATCTTGCCCATGGCAAGCCCAACCTGAAATGTCAACTCAATGAAAATTAATCAAATAGAAAGTCGACAACAAGTTATAAGCCGTTACAATATTCATTGTTGCTCAACCAAAGTCCCTACAATGTCAGAACACCATTACTCATCTCCCAGCCAAACCGAAAGTGAGGCACCCGTAAAGCAACCTAGTCTCCTGTGGAATCTAGTATTTAACTTGCTAATTCCAGCGCTTATTTTGTCTAAGTTGAGTGGTAATGAGTTTCTCGGCATTAAACTGGCTATTATCGTCGCTCTCGCTTTTCCTATTGCTTACGGAGTAAAAGATTTTACCAGAGCAGGGAAAATTAACTTTTTTTCTGGCCTAGGCGTGGTTAACGTTTCTTTAACTGGCGGGATAAGCTTGCTGGAGTTGGACGCAATCTATATTGCTATTAAGGAGGCATCTATTCCCGCACTCCTTGGGATCGCAACCCTCTTATCTTTGAAAACCTCCCAACCTCTAATCAACACTTTTTTACTGAACAAGTCGGTGTTAAATATCCAAAAAATAACTAATGCATTGACTGAAAACAACAGTCATCTAGCGTTTGATAAACTGCTAGTCAATGCGTCATGGATACTAGCCGGGTCATTTTTCCTTTCCGCCTTACTGAATTACATTCTCGCAGTAGTGTTGCTTACCGCAGACCCGGGCAGTGTGGAATTTAACCAGCAGCTGGGTAAGATGACTGCGTTGAGCTTTCCAGTAATATCCCTGCCTTTAATGGTTGTGCTAACCGCAGACCTATTTTATATTTTTAGGGGTATTAAACGATTGACTGGAATGCCGCTAGAAGAAATCCTTAACGTCGATACAGAGAAGAAGTAACCATGTGGTATTCAATCGTAAGCCAAGATGTAGAAGATAGCCTGACCAAAAGAACTGCAGCAAGACCAGAGCACCTGGCCAGACTCATAGAACTTAAAGATGATGGGCGCTTATTAGTGGCAGGACCACAGCCCGCTATCGATAATCTAGAGCCCGGTGCAGCAGGATTTACGGGTAGCTTAATTATCGCAGAATTTGATTCGCTGGTGGACGCACAGCACTGGGCTGAGGCTGACCCTTATATTTTGGCGGGCGTTTACGCGTCGGTGAGTGTTAAACCATTTAAGAAAGTACTACCCTAGTCATACAAAGCACTCTGATAGACAAGAGATTCTATTTTTCCTGAATCAGAGTATGATCACATCGACATAAACTGTGGTATATATGCCTTATGAACCGAAAAATTCTCACGATATTTTTGGCCCTGACAGTCACCAGCGCCCTGGGACAAACTCCGTCAGAGACTGAAATAGTTGATAGTTCAACTGCCGAGACTGGAGTATTAGAGACCGAACTGCCAAGCATAGTTCCGGATAATGTTGAACCTGAAATTAGATATATCTCCGATGAATTTTTCGTGCCACTGAGAGAGACCCCTTGCCCGAGATGTAAAATAGTTCATTGGGGTATTAAGTCTGGCACTAAAGTTGACCTATTTGAAGTAAGGGACGGCTGGGGTCTAGTCGCTACCCAAAATGGATACAAAGGCTGGATGGAAGAACAATTCATCTCCCCTACACCTGCCGCGCGACAATTACTATCGCAGGCTAATCGTGAAAAACTAGACACTGTAGGTCGTCTAGGGAAACTAAATGAGCAGATCAAATATCTCGAGCAGCAGGCCGCGGCATTGCAACAACAGATACAAACAATTGAGAGTGACAATAAAAACTTAACCGCTCAGCTATCAGAAGTAAAAGGGATCTCATCAGACCCCATAGCCCTAAATAAACAAAATCAAACATTAGTTAAGCAAAATCATATGCTACAGACTGACAATGATGTCTTGCAAGCAGAGGTCGACGTTTTATCCAATGATGATCGCAATCAGTCTTTTATGTACGGCGGAATAACCGTATTCCTCGGCGCACTATTAGCGATTCTGATACCTAGATTAAGAGGTAGAAAGCGTCTATCTGAATGGGGATAACTTCGTATATTTTGAGAACATGCTAAAAATTATAGCTAATAAGAGTGTTATAAAATGAGATACATAACTATCATAGCCTGTCTGCTAATCACCCAACTGGGTCTAGCAGCTGAAGTTAGAGACGCATCAACTAACCCCATAGTTAAGCTAGCAACCGAAAAAGGGGATATTGTCCTCGAATTATTTCCTGCTAAAGCGCCTATATCAGTTGATAACTTTATTAAACATGTTAATAGCTTTCATTACGACGGCCTTATATTTCACCGGGTTATAAAGGGCTTTATGATCCAATCAGGGGGTTTTACCTTTGATTTGACGCCGCGACTTTCCGATCGGACACCAATCACTAATGAGTCAAAGAACGGTCTAAGCAATAGTCGTGGAACTATTGCAATGGCCCGCACCAACGATCCCGACAGTGCCCAGGCGCAGTTTTTTATCAATCATGCAGGTAACAGCCGGCTTGACACCAGAGGCGAAAGGATTGGTTATGCTGTATTCGGCAAGGTCACGAGCGGCATGAATGTAGTCGATTCTATCGCCAAGGTAAGTACACAAACTGTCAGTGCGTACTCAGATGTACCCGTTGAACCCATTAGGATTTTGACAGCGAGGTTATTGAACCCCGAGGCATGGACTGCACTCAAGGATCCTGAGCCTGTGGTCCCCGCATTCGAAAGACCTGTGCCACTAAAATAATACGTGAACTCTATGACTGCTCTAAGTATTAATTTAAATAAAGTCAGCTTGCTGCGAAATTCTCGCCAAGGGAATTATCCTGATGTGGTTAGTCACGCTCAACTGTGCATTGATAACGGAGCCGATGGGATCACTGTACACCCTCGCCCCGATCAAAGGCATATTCGACCAAGCGACGTTAGAAACCTGGCCAAACTAGTAACACCTCTGGGCCATGTAGAATTTAATATAGAAGGAAATCCCTTTGCATCAGAAATAGCGGATTATCCAGGATTTTTGGAGTTAGTCAGAGAGATTGGACCCGACCAGTGTACCCTGGTTCCCGACACCGACAGCCAGCTCACTTCTGATCATGGGTTTGATTTAACCACAGCTGGTGACGCTCTAGCGCCAATTATTGAAGAGATCAAGGCTCAAGGCATCCGCGTGAGTCTTTTTATGGATCCCGATCCGCATCAGATTACTCTGGCGGCAAAGGCCGGCGCTGACCGAATTGAACTATACACGGGTCCCTTTGCTGCAGCCTGGGGCAGAGCCGATCAAGAACATATTTTTCAACAGCACTTGAAAGCCGCTGAACTGGCAACTTCACTGGGCATGGGTGTCAATGCCGGCCACGATTTAAATCTACATAACTTAGCCAAATTTGCCAGCATCCCAAATTTACTTGAAGTTTCAATAGGCCATGCATTTATTGTAGACTCCCTGACCTCAGGTATGGCCGCCACTGTTCGCGCCTACAAAAAATTACTCTCCTAGGGCAAGCCTAACCATGTCTCTGCGTACATCAAACTTGCCTGCGTCTAATCTGCTTAAACTAAGCTGCATTGGAGCAGGTCGTGTCGGATCGAGTTTATGCAACCTACTAGCCAAATATGTGACGATTAAACAAATCATTAATCGTACTGCCGTTTCAGCACGAAAAGCTGTTGATTTTATAGGAGCGGGGCATCCAGTGGCCCTCAAAGATACCCCTTGTCGTCCATTTCAGACGGCTGACATATGGATGATCGCCACTCCAGATGATCACATTGAAGAGGCCGTTCAACTGCTAGCCGAGTCAGGCGTATTACAAGCTGACAATCTTGTATTTCACTGTAGCGGAGCAATTAGCTCAGACGTACTGTTTCCGCTAACGGCCATGGGCGTTCATATTGGATCCGCACATCCAATTCATAGCTTTTCTAACCCAGCGAATTCAATATCCAACCTAAATAAGGTGCCTTTTGCAATTGAGGGCGATGCTGATGCGATCGGTCGATTAAATGATCTGTGTATTGCGATTGGCGGCCAACCATTTACTATAAACAGTGATAGTAAAGCGCTTTATCATGCCGCAACCGTAATGGCCTGTAATAATTTGATTAGCCTATTAGAAATGAGTAAGAGCATGCTGGCGCGAGCTGGCGTTGAACTTCGAAATGACCGAAACCCGCTCGATTTACTCATACAACAAACCGTCACTAACTACCTAAACAGCAACGCTCAGGCGGCTCTCACTGGGCCCATTGCTAGAGGTGATATAACTACAGTGGCCTCCCATCTATTAGCTCTTCAAAATACACCTAATGAATGGCAAGACACTTATCGAGGCCTTGGTAAAATGGCAGTACAAATCTCCGCGCGGCAAGGCCAAGCGTCGGCAGAGCAACTTAAAGAGATTTTGCGACTACTCAATGTTGAAACCGATAATCAGACCAGCGACAATAATTAAAATGAGCCATAACCCTAATACCCCCGTTCGCACTGACAGTATCGAATACCTTAAGCGCAAGGCATTTTTTGATCAACTAATTACCGTCTATGGCCGCAAGCCCGTGATGGAACTATTGCAAGATGAAAGCCTACAAATTTATCGATTACATCTGGCAGACAGTAATCGAGATGGTGCCGTGATTGACCAAATCAAGCAACTGGCGGAGCGCCGTAATATTGAAATCCAGTACCATAGCCGCTCTGCTCTGTCTCGCATTTCACGTAACAGCAAACAAGATCAAGGCGTTGCCTGTGACATTCAATGTCTTGGATACCAACCCTATGAGCATGCCCTAGACTCTCTCGAAGATGGAAATCGCAAAGTCGTCATTGCTTTAGATGGAGTGACCAATCCGCAAAATTTAGGGATGATTATTCGAAGTGTGACAGCCAGCCCTTGCTACGGATTACTGCTGCCAAGCAAAGGCGTTGCAGAGATCTCCCCACTGGTTATAAAAGCCAGTGCCGGAACTATTTTTAAGGGCAATATATTGCGCTGCGATAGTCTGGTCAAAGCCTTGAAAAATTTTAAGAATAAAGGCTTTGAAATATGCATGATGTCCTCACATCAGGCAACGTCACTCGCCGATATAAGCAAACATAAATCGGTGGTCTATGTGCTAGGCAACGAGTCCGAAGGGGTCAGCGATGAAATTGCGAAACTCTGTGATCTGCGTGTCGGAATTCCCATGAATAATGGGGTTGAGTCTTTAAATGTGGCTGTCGCCGCAGCTCTAATTGCTTTTACCGCCCACTAAGCCTTGCCTGTCATGTTGGCGGCCAACCAATGCCCATAGTGGAGAGAAAAAAGCCGCCACCGACACGATTAGAGTCAGGCAGGTAATGCTCATAAAGGTATAACTTAGGCCTATAGCCTCAATTGAAAAACCGCACCCCCAAGCTCCCAGTGGAGCACCACCGAACAAACATAGTTGATACACTGAAGATGCACGAGAACGCAGTTCATGAGGGACTTGGTTGTGCAACAGCGTCCGTCCTAGAGTCATAGACAAGCCCGAGAAAAATCCCCACACAAAGAGTGTCGGAAATAACACCCAGAAACTCGGTAATAGAGCAACCACGCCGACCAAACCTCCTCGCCACAAGAAGGTAATGATGATCAATCTTCCTGGTCGATTAAACATCTTAGCGCGCTTCATTACTCCAAAATTAGCGCTTACAACCCCAAGGGTAAAGGTGACTTGCATAGCGGCATAGAGTTGAGCGCCTCCCCCATAAGCCTGTTTGGCAATCAGCGGCATACCGACTAAATAGACGCCAAAAGCTAGAGCGCCGGTAGCAAAAGTTAAAACAACCAAATGAAATAAGGCTTTAGTTTCGAAAAATAACTGGACTCCTTCTCTCAATTCAGTCAACGGCTGACGAGGTTTTAGAGTTTCATTGTCCCCTTCGAGAGGCCGCGGATGAGATTGCCTAATCAGTAATGAGCTGGCCACAAAAGCTGCCATCTGCAGAGCCAAAAGAAAGGTTAATCCAATTGACTCCAACTGTCCGGCAGCAGCAAAGCCAATGCCCTGGGCAATAAACTGGACCATCACTACCTTGGCGACAGCTTGGTGCATCAAATTTGGCGCTGCATAGCCAAGTAAACTTTCCCGAGTAGGCTGAACAAATGCAGAGACCGTTCCAAAGGCCATGCCGCAGACTATAATCACTAAAAAAGACAATTGATTAGTCAGTATAGCGCCCGCAAGCACCCCCACAGGGACTAAATAAAGTAGGTACAGCAAAGAAAGCCAAGACCCTCGATGACTGCGATCAGAAACTACACCACCCGGTAAAATAAACAACAAATTAGGCAGTAACAACGCCATCTGCGCCATACCCAGACGACTCGGAGATTCTTGTAAAACACCAATAATTAGCCAGGGATAGATAAGGGTAAACAGACCCAAGCCAAAATTACTAGTCCCAATGGTGGCTAGATAATGGCCAAATGAAAAGTGTTGGGTCGGCACCTATTTTTTGCGCTTACGAAAAAATAACAGCAACCGCCCAACAACAGCGGCGATCACTATTATCATCGCCAAGCCTAATACAGCGATAGCCAGATTAGCAGTCATGGTTGCTACTGGAACATGATAGACCTTTACCGCCATCAATAAAAACACAAAGCACGCGACCATCGCGGCTATCCATGTGGACCTCTGCTTTAACCTATTTTTAGAGGTTGATTTAAACACTCGACTTACTTCCTTTATGAATGGACTGGGTTTAGTTGGCTGAGTGCCTTTCTAAAGTGACTGATTCGAGAGAAATGCAACAAACTGCGCTTCGTCCATAACCGCAATATCCAAGGTGATAGCTTTAGATAACTTCGACCCCGCGCCCGGACCGGCGACGACCTGAGTCGTTTTAGCTGAAACACTAGAGGCCACCTTAGCACCTAAAGCTTGAAGTCTATCTTTTGCCTCTGCGCGACTTATAGTCTCCATTCCACCGGTAATCACCCAGGTTTGCCCTTTAAGAGGCTGAGAGGCCTGATTGGACAGGTCAACATCAGACCAATGAACTCCTGCCTCACGCAACGCGCGAATAATTGAAAGGTTATCGGGGTTACTGAAAAAATTAACAATGTGTTTCGCCACGACCGGTCCAACATCGTCAATTTCTAACAATTGCTCAACTGAAGCTTGCGTAATAGGTTCGATCGAACCGAAATTATTAGCCAAAGTTTGGGCGGTAGCCTCTCCCACTTCTCGAACCCCTAAGGAATATAGAAACTTGGCTAGAGTGGTGCTTTTACTCGCATCAATAGCTGCAATTAAGTTAGTCGCAGATTTCTCAGCCATGCGCTCTAGGCCGACTAATTTCAGTGGCTGCAAATCATAGAGATCCGCTACAGAAAAAATTACTGATTTATCAACTAGGAGTTCAACTAATTTATCTCCCAAGCCGTCAATATCCATAGCCTTGCGAGATGCAAAATGCTTAATCGCCTCTTTTATCTGAGCAGCACAAAACAAGCCCCCCGAACATCGCGCTACAGCCTCGCCCTCAGCTCTTTGAATCGAGGATTGGCAAACCGGACATCGGCTTGGGAACTCAATTAATCTCGATTCCGGCGGCCTCTTTTCAATGACCACCCTGGCTATTTGTGGGATCACATCACCGGCACGACGAATAATGACCATATCGCCAATACGCAGCCCCAAACGATCAATCTCATCACGATTATGAAGCGTCGCGTTGCTCACTGTGACTCCGCCGACAAATACCGGAGCAAGTCTCGCTACTGGGGTGATGGCACCGGTTCTACCCACTTGAAATTCCACATCCAAAAGCCGTGTCATTTCTTCTTGAGCGGGAAATTTTCTGGCTATGGCCCAACGTGGTGCTTTGGCGACAAAACCGAGCCTGAGCTGCAGTGTAAGACTATTAACCTTGTAGACGATGCCATCAATATCATAGGGAAGTTGGTCTCTTCGCACCGTCATACGCTGGTAGTAATCTTCACAAGCAGCAATACCTATAACTGTCTCAACATAAGGGTTTATTTTAAAACCCCAACCTCCCAGAGCCTCTAGCATACCCTTATGGGTCTCAGGTTTTATGTCAGCTTGATACTGACCAACGCTATAGGCGCACATCTCCAGAGGTCGACTAGCGGTAATTTTCGAGTCTAACTGCCTCAGGCTTCCCGCAGCGGCATTACGGGGATTCACGAAGGTTTTCTCACCCAGTGCAATGGCTGTCGCATTGAGCTTATCAAAGCCAGCCCGAGGCAGATAAATCTCACCTCGTACCTCTAACAATCGAGGAATGTTGTCACCCCGTAATTTCAAGGGGACGCTGTTAATGGTTCGAACATTGGCGGTAATATCTTCACCAACACTACCATCGCCCCGAGTGGCACCGTAAACTAAACTGCCATTTTTATATAACAAGCTAACCGCGGCCCCATCTAACTTAGGCTCGCAGGCATACTCTATCTGTCGCGACTTATCCGAGGTCGAATAATTCAAACGATCTTTTACCTTACGTTCAAATTCCTGTAATTCAATGTCATTAAAGGCATTATCCAGCGATAACATAGGAACCGCGTGCTTAATTTGTACAAAAGATGCAAGTGCAGTCCCTCCAACACGCTGGCTCGGGGAGTCAACTGTTATTAAATCCTTATAACGGGCTTCTATCTCAATAAGCGTGCGTAGTTGCCGGTCATATTCGCTATCGGGTACCGATGGATCGTCAAGTACGTAATATTGATGATTATGTTGATTTAACTCATCTTTAAGCTGCTGGTATGAGATAACAACGCTATCGGGAGTGGTTTCCATCTAAAGTAGCCACACCCTATTAGTCGCCGCCAGCACGAGACGCCGCGCTTTTGGCTAGTTGCCGATAATGATCAACGGTCTGACGAGTCATCGAACTACGGGATTCATCCATTACATTAAACGGCCCTTGAGTCGCCAAAATATCAATAGACTCCATCATTAACTCAAACGCCGTCACGGGATCTTCAACGTCATCCAATGCCATAAATAAGGTAACACCTGGAGTGGTGATAGACTTAATCGTGTTTAAATCGAAAGTTCCCGGGTTAACCAGATTAGCCATACTAAACAACACTGGGCCCGACCCGTCTTCGTTTAGATGACGGTGAAAAATCTTCATACCTCCATAACGCAAGCCGGCTTCCAAGGCTGCATCCAAAAGCTGCCCGCCGCCAACAGTAGTACCCTTATCTGCGACCAAGTGAACGACCAATACTGCCTGAGGGCCATCTGATAGATCTGAAGAACCCTGGTGGCTAAATGTATTCTTAGGGCGGCTCGCGCGAGGCTCCTCTTCGGCAGCTGCAAAGATAGAGTTATCAAGGTCGAAATTTTCTTGCTTTGGAGCTCTATCAAAGTTGAACTCTCTCTCTTGTGGCGCGTCGATGTCATCGTTGGTCCGAGACCCAACAATTCTTGAGCCGCCAGAAGGGAACTGGCTTTCATCTAGTCCATCGTGATCTTCATGCCGATCCGTATCACCATTCTTGCGTAAACTACGCGACGACATCTGTAATTTCTCATAACGGTTGCGTTTCATACGCCGTGCTCCATCAAGAATAATGGCGATAAGGGCCAAAATTCCAACAACGATAACCACCTCGCGAGGGCCGAAAAACTCCATAAAAAAACCTTAATATGTGTCTAAATTAATTCCCAATAGTGTAGTTTCTCCTGTTAAAAAAAACCACAATAGCTCTCTCCGCTTAACTATGCATCAGCAAATTCAACCGCCTGATCAACATCCACAGTGACAAGCCTTGATACGCCTGCCTCATGCATCGTAACACCCATTAATTGGTTGGCAGCTTCCATTGAAATTTTGTTATGGGTAATAAAGATAAATTGCACCTGTTCTGACATCTCTTTGACCAGTGCTGCGTAACGTTCAACGTTAGCGTCATCCAAAGGCGCATCAACCTCATCTAGCATACAGAAAGGTGCCGGATTCAGTTTAAAAATAGCAAATACCATCGCAATTGCCGTCAGTGCTTTCTCACCACCCGATAAGAGATGTATTGATGCATTCTTTTTCCCAGGAGGCCGAGCCATCAAGGTTACACCAGTGTCGAGTAAATCGTCACCGGTCATTTCTAGGTAGGCATGGCCGCCACCAAATAGCTTGGGAAACAGAGCTTGAATATGCGTATTAACTAATTCGAAGGTTTCTTTAAACCGAGTTCTAGTCTCACGATCAATTTTATGGATAGCCGCCTGAAGCGTTTGCATCGCCTCTTCTAGTTCAGCATTTTGTCTATCCAAATAGTCTTTGCGTTCAGATTCCGTCTTGTACTCATCAATGGCCGCGAGATTAATGGGTCCCAACCGCTGTATACGATTGCCGAACAACTGAAGTTGCTCCTCCCAATCTACTAGTTCAGCGTCTTCAGATAAGGATTCAAGTAAGGAACCAAGATCACCCTGTTTGTCGCTGATCTGCTCTTCAATAGTGCCGCTTAACGTCCTTATTTCTTGCGCTGAGAGACGTTGAGATTCTAGTTCAGTCTGGACTTTTTGGAGTTCTACTTCAATCTCAGCTCGTTGCCTCTCTTGCTCACGAGTTTGATATTCAATGGCTTCCACCTGTTTGCGAGAATTTGCAAGTTCAACATCTATCGCCAGACGCATCTCGAGTTGCCTTTCAAGCTCTTCTTTATATCCCTCAGTTGGGTCGTCTTTTATATCGAATGCGACACGGAGTTGATTCCTGCGCTCATGGAGTCGCTCAAGTTGAGACTCTAGCCTCGATATACCATCACGAATCGAGGTTAATTGAGTACTTAACGAACTTTCTCGCACCGCTAACTGCTGTCGCCCATCGCGATGAATTTGTGCTTGCTGTCGAGTATTATCCAGTTGCCCTCGAAAGCTATCCCGCTGATCGATCAACTGTTCACGAGTTTGGGCATCAGCTTCCATCATTTCGATCGATTGTTGCAAAATAATTCGTGCTGAGGATAGGTTATCCGTCTCGATTTGAGTCTGCTGACCCACTTCAGCGAGCTCATTTTCAGCACGTTCTTTGCGAGCCTTATATTGCTCAATTTGAACTTCAAACCCACTTAATTTAGCGCGTAATTCTGTATAACTTGCCTGTTGCTCAGCTATACTCGCAGCAATATTCTGGCGGGTCGCCTCTAAGGCTTTTAAGTTCTGCTCATTATCCTGCCGGCGTTTTTCTAATTGCTCGATTTCGCCGGCAAACTGTTCCAACTGGCCAGCTATAGCCTCTAACTCTTGCTTGCGCTGTAACACACCCTCGGTGGCATCTTTATCTCGAGCCACGCGCAACCAGTTAGCCCCCAACCAGATCCCGTCGGGCGTAACTACAGATTCGCCAGATGCTAGCTTCGGTTGAATCTTTAATGCGTCAGACAAGCTGTCAGCAGCGTAAACAGAGCCTAATAGAGATTTAGCTCCATCACCCTTAATCAAGTCACTCAACAATCGTCCTTTGCTCGGGCTGCCCGATTCAATGCCTTGGCCAGGCCCGATTAGCAACAACTCACCTTTAGTAAAGTCTTTAATGAGGTCTATATTGCTCGCCATGTCATCCACGGTGATAGCCTGCAAATAGCGACCTAACACTGTCTCTACCGCAACTTCCCAACCACTGACAGCCTCTATACAGTCAGCAAGCCGAGGTTTGCCGTCTAAGCCTTTAGATACCAGCCACTGCTGCTCCGTACCATCGCTCATCGCTGCTTGCTGTAAAGCAAGCAGCGATGCCTGTCGACCTTTCAGAGTCTGCTGGCGACTGCGAGCCGCATCATGCTCTCCTTCCGCTTGTTTTTCCTCTGTACGCAACAACTCAATCGCACGACCATTATCCTGGCGCTGATTATCAAAAGTCACCTGCCCTAACTCAACCTGATTTAGTAATATCTGGATACCGCCCATTTCATCTTCTGCTGGACTGGCCTGGAAGCTACTAACCTCAGCAGAAAGCGTCTCGGTTCTTTCCGACAATCGGCGCATTAGCTGCTCAAGATGCTGAATACGTGACTGCTGTACCTCAGCTTGCTGTCGAGGATCTGCAGACTTGTGACTAAATTCATCCCACTGATGCTGCCAACCCTGCATCGCTCGCTCTGCCTCTTGCAGAGCTCTGGAGGAAAGCTCTTCAGCCTTCACTGCTTCCGCTAAGGCAGGCTCCAACTCTGTAAACTCCGCACTCCAACCCGCGACCTTCTGTTGATCCGCACTCAGGTGTTGTTTAGTTTCAGTATAATTACGCTCGGTTTGCTGTAGATCTTTGTCAAGGTCTTGAGCTCTCTGCTGAGCATGTACAATTGCCTGCTCAATACGAGTCACTTCGCCCCCTACGGTATAAAATCGGGCTTGAACCTCGTTAAAAGTATCAGTTTGATCGGTAAACTGCGTTCTCAGCTTTTCAATCTGAGTGTCACACCCAATGCGCTCGGCGATGAACTTTTCTTTCTCGACCTCGAGGCCACCAATAACAGCTTTCAACTCGCTAGCGCGACTGTCGTAACCGCGCCATTTCAAGGCAAGTAGCTCTGAACTCAACTGTCTTTCCTGTTTCTTATACTCAGAGTATTTTTCCGCAGATTTTGCCTGACGCTCGAGTCGGCTAAGTTGCCGACCTAATTCATCACGAATATCAGTAAGGCGCTCTAGGTTCTCCTTTGTTCTAAGAATACGACTTTCTGTCTCGCGCCTACGTTCCTTGTATTTCGAAATGCCTGCAGCTTCTTCAATATACACTCGAAGCTCATCAGGCTTCGATTCGATTAGCCGTGAAATCATGCCCTGTTCAATAATAGCGTAGCTGCGCGGGCCCAAACCGGTACCCAGGAAAATATCTGTTATGTCACGACGACGGCATTTATTACCGTTAAGGTAATAATTAGACTGCCCATCTCGCGACACCTTGCGCTTTATACCTATCTCGTTGTAAGCCGCATACTCGCCAACTATTCGACCAGAGGTATTATCAAAAATCAATTCAACAGAGGCTTGACCTAAGGGCTTTCGCCCGCTAGAACCGTTGAAAATAACATCTGACATCGACTCGCCACGCAAATTTTTGGCTGAACTTTCACCCATCACCCAGCGTACCGCATCAATCACATTGGACTTCCCGCAGCCGTTCGGTCCAACTACGGCACAGAGATTACTTGGGAAATTCACATTGGTCGGGTCAACAAAGGATTTAAATCCAGATAGTTTTATTGATTTAAGCCGCATGATTAGTCATTTTTAGTTTTTGAACCTAGCCTCTTGGCTACAAAGTGAATTATTTATTGTGCACCAGTTTACACTTTCTAAGCATGACAAAAAACCGTAAATCAGTGATCCGTCAACTTAGTTTAAATAATAGTCTAACGCCAACAAAAATTTGACTAAATACTGCTTATAAACAGAGGTTTACCCTAAGGACGTTGCCGATCAATGACGAGTATTATTTCTCCCTCATGTTCGTCTAAATCAATGCTCGCGCTAGTCGCTTCCCAGTCCCCTGACTGCGGCGTCGCCGATCCACTTGTGGATAATCTGGCGACCACTCTAATCTTGGTTTCGGTGGTCAGATCCTGACCTGGGAGAATGGCGTCTTTTTCGGTCAACACCAGAGTCCTCGGCAGTTGTGATGCGAGTATCTTCTTTGCCGCTAAGGGCATCGGCGGACCCGACTCTCTCACGGCGGCAATGAATACTCTCTGGCCAGGCTTGGTGGGGACTTTTACATCTAAACTAAGGTTTATTTGAAGGGCAATTTGCACTTCGTTCAGCTGACTCTCATCATTGTGGCTGCCGAAATCATCTTTAATAAACTCCCTGGCTCGATCAATGCCAACCTGTAATCCTTGGAAGATGTTACTGTCAGAGTTCAGTTGCCCCTGGGCACCTAGCCAATAGGTAACGGCCAACTGAAAATCTCCATTGGCAAAGGCTTCTATTCCTTTCAAGCCGAGTACGATTTGATTGTTTGAATTTGCAGCGAAGGCTTTACCGACAGCAATGCCTACGCGTTGCGTGAACTTACTGCCGTCAAGTAGAAAAAGTGTCTCGGCATATTGCGCCAACAACTGACTATCCTGAGGAGCCATCTCAAGGGCTGAGCCGAAATATTGACTAGCGACGAAAAAATCATTGTCGGCAATAGCCGCCTGAGCCAAAATAACCCAGTAATAAATATTATCTGGCCTCTTTTGTACTCGCCGCTCAACAGCTTGTATGAGCTCTTGATTAAGCTCTATCATTCGTGGTGTTTGGGCCTCTAAACTGGCAATTTGATTAAGTAAAACTGCAACATTCTCATCTTCGGCGGCACCAATATCGTCGTAAATTGACCAAGTCGCTACTAAAGAACCGATCAATAGCAAAGGTAGTAACCACAAGCCATTACCGGCACTATTGGCGGTCTCAAAGGGATCTAACTCAGTGTTCACCAATAATAGTTTTTCCGCATCAACCACCAAACGACGATATTGATCTAAATCAATTTCGCCTAGAGCCTGCTGTTGCTCAAGCTGAGCTTGTTGCTCCTTAAACAACCTAATGTTGGTCTTTTTGCGAGTCTTCTGCTCATCTAAGCTAGCGGCAGATAGTCGTGCCCCCGCCACAAACGGATAAACCAGAAAGCCCAACACCATTAAAACCAACAGTACTATCCAAAGTATCACTTATCATCTTCTCCTGACTTAAGAAGTTCAGCTAAACGGGTTTCGTGATCAATCTCAGTTCTACCGGAACAAACAACCTGTGCTGTATTTCGTCTACTGAGGCGCAGCGCAGCTATAAGGCCAATCAGGAGAATAACAACAGGCGAGCCCCACAACAGATAAGTTGTTTTATTGACGTCAGGCCGGTATAAAATAAATTCCGAGTAGCGAGATGTAAGGTAATCTTTAATTTCACTATCAGTCATCTGTTGTTCCAGCATACGCTGGACTTCTTCCCGTAAATCCCCGGAAATGGGGGAATCTGAATCCGCAAGATTTTGATTTTGGCACTTGGGGCAACGTAGCTCTGTTATCAATACCTGATAGCGTGTTCTTAGAGATTCATCGGAGAATTGAACTAAATTTTCACTACCCAAGAGTGCCGTTGCCGCAAGTAGCAAGGTAAACCCAATAGGCAAGCCAAGCCTCATCTTTTGTTACTCATTAATTGAGCGTATAAGTCACGGAACTCACTATTCCAAACCCGATCGTCAACCACTCCGACGCGACGATGACGAATAGTACCGGTGGCATCTAATAGATAAGTTTCTGGAGCCCCGTAGACGCCAAGATCAATTCCCAAGCCCCCCCGCTCATCAAAAATTGAAAAAGCATAGGGATCACCTCTCTTTCTCAGCCAATCAATGGCCGCCTCTCGGTTATCTTTGTAATTCAATCCAATCACCTTAACCCCCTGTTCCGCCAGTTGGTTTAACATTGCATGCTCGATACGGCAGGCAAAACACCAGGTTGCCCAGACGTTCACCAAAACAACGTCGCCTAAAATATCTTGCTCGTCTAACATTTGATCTGCATCATGTAACGAAGGAAGACTAAAAATAGGAAAGGGCTCACCAACTAGAGCTGAAGGTAACTCTGTCGGGTCTTTATCAAGTCCTAGTAACAACACCACAGTCAACACCGCGAACAAGCCAAGGGGTAAAAATAACGCGATCCTATTCAAAGGCCAGCCCCTCATTGCTTGAATTGACAATTTTTCGCTGGCGACGCCGACGATAGCGCTTATCAAAAGCGGCTAACAAACCACCCAGCCCCATTAATAAGCTACCCAACCAGATACAACGCACATAGGGTTTGACCTGAAATCTAATAGCCCAAGCCTGATCCCCAAGTGGCTCACCCAGCGAAACATAGAGATCACGATGTAGTTGGCCATCAATATCGGCTTCGGTCATGACCTGCCCGCCCGATTTATAATTACGTTTCTCCGGCGACAGCCTAACAATGAACTCGCCGCCAGATCTCACATCTACATTGGCTCTATAGGCAATGAAATTTGGACCCTCAATAGGCTTAACCTCAACAAATTGAAATTCGTAACCCCCTAATTCGGTCATATCTCCAGGCACCATGCGCAAATCTTTTTGTACGTCATATGCCGTGCTTAATCCAACGCCGAGAGCGCAAACTGCCAAGCCTATATGAGCAACGAGCATTCCCCAGTAACTACCAGACAGGCTGCTTAGCGATGACAGCTTGCCCCTACACTTTAGCCAGAGGTCTTCTAAGCTCATGGTCACAACCCACAACACCAGTATTAGCGTCACAACAGCCGTCAGCGAATAATTTGACCAGGTCAATTTATCCACCATAAATAGGGGTAGCACCAAGGCCATTACCAAGCTAATGGTCAACGGAAGCACTCCTTTCTTCAATAGGGCTCTACCCTCAGTATTTTTCCACCGTGTAAACCCAGCAAAACCAAGGCAAACCATCAGTCCTGACATCAGCGGGACAAAAAAGAAGTTAAAGTACGGAGGGCCTACAGAAATTTTACCCATACCCAAGACGTCGGCAAGTAAGGGGTAAAGCGTTCCAATAAGAATCATTGCCATGGCGCTGACCAGAAAAACATTGTTAATCAGTAACATCGTCTCACGAGACCATCCGCTATAGGTAGTTGCTGAACGCATGGTCGGCCCGCGCAAGGCGAATAACAGCAGCGACGCACCCACCACGATTCCCAAAAATAAGAGTATAAAAACCCCGCGTTCTGGATCGCTGGCAAACGCATGGACCGAGGTGAGAACTCCTGATCGCACTAAAAAAGTCCCTAATAGGCTTAATGAGAAAGTTAAGATAGCCAGCAACAATGTCCAACTGCGAAACACTCCTCGCTTCTCACTGGCTGAGATACTGTGCATTAATGCTGTGCCTGCCAGCCACGGCATAAATGACGCGTTTTCCACAGGATCCCAAAACCACCAGCCACCCCAACCCAACTCATAATAAGCCCACCAACTGCCGAGACTTATACCGATAGTTAGAAAGACCCACGAGACATTTATCCAAGGCCTTGACCAACGCGCCCAAGCACTGTCGAATTGACCGCCAATAAGGGCGGCAATTGCAAAGGCAAAGGGCACCGAAAACCCAACATAACCCATGTAAAGCATGGGCGGATGAACAATCAAACCAAAGTCCTGTAACAAAGGGTTTAGATCGCTCCCCTCAATCGGAGGTACAGGTAAAATCCTATCAAAAGGATTGGAAGTGAGTAAGGTGAACAATGCAAAGCCAACTGAAATTGCGCCCAACACAGACAGTACTCTAGCTGACAAAACCAAGGGTAGTTTGCCGCTGCAGAGCGCTACGGCAGCCGACCACCCAGATAATATGAGCGACCACAACAAGAGAGACCCCTCATGGGCCCCCCAGACTGCACTTAGCTTAAAATGCAGTGGTAATAATGTATTTGAGTTGTTGGCTACATAAGCCACAGAGAAGTCATCTTGAACAAATGCAGCCGAGAGACAGGCAAAAGACAAAGCGACAAATACAAACTGTCCAACAGCCATAGAATGACCAAGACGCATCCAACTTGTATGACCGGAAAAGGATCCAACCATGGGGATAACCGCCTGGATAATGGCCAAGCAAAGTGCCACAATTAAAGCGATGTGACCTAATTCAACAGTCATCGACTGTACCCCTCAGCTTTTCTCTTATTAAGATAAGCCTCACTCATTGACTCTGCCACCTCAGGAGGCATATAGTTTTCATCGTGCTTAGCCAACACTTCGGTCGCCTGTAAAACCAAATTTTGATCTATTTTTCCTGCCGCGATAGCTGCCTCACCCTCATCGAAAAGGTCAGGCAAGATACCAGTGTGCTGGATAACCAGAACAGCGTTTCCATCCGTCACTCTAAACTCTACAGCCAGAGAATTCGGATCTCTTAACAGACTACCCTCTACCACCATCCCACCAGCACGTAAAAAAACACCTTGCGGGGCCTCGCCTTGAGCAATTTGGGAAGGAGTATAAAAATAGTTGGCATTCTGTCCAAGCATGTAAATAATTAATCCACTAGCCAACACGCCTGCTAGTATAATGAGTAAAACCACCTGTAAACGTTGCTTTCGTAAACTGTTCATTAATTGCTTTCTCCAGTTACCTTTTTACGCAATTTTTCACGAGCCAAGTCTTGAGCGATTTGATTAAGAACGACCTTATGCTGCAATAGGGGCCGAACAATCAATCCTATTATAATAATCAAAGTAACTATCACGGCTGACCAAACATAGACACCATGGCCGTCCATAGTTAGCATCTGACTAAGGTCTTGAAACTGAAATTTCATTTTTTATCACTCTCAATTTCTTTGCTGGACCGGGCCGCCAACTCACCAACCCAAGCCGTCTTGCGTTCTCTCCGAAGTATTTCTACTCGCGTGAAAAGACACAGAGCGACGACGTAAAAACAATAAAAACCTAGGATCATTACCAACAACGGCTGAAACATATCAGGGTGCATACTTGGCGCAGAGGTTAATTTAATAGTTGAAGGCTGATGCAAGGTGTACCACCAATCAACAGACTTATAAATAATAGGGATATTTACCGTTCCAACCAGAGCCAATACAGCGCTAGCCTTGTTGCCCGCCTCCTCATTATGGAAAGCATATTGCAGGGCTAACACACCAAAATATAGAAATAGTAGGATTAGCATCGAGGTAATTCGAGCATCCCATACCCAGTAACTTCCCCAGGTAGGCTTACCCCAGACAGCCCCAGTAAATAGCGCCAAAAAAGTCAAGGCTGCACCGATTGGCGCCGCCGACTTCATTATCATATAAGATAATTTCATTTTCCAAATAAGCCCAATCGCGCCGGCAGCAGCCATTAAAAAATAGCCTGCCAGAGCTAAAAAGGAAGTAGGAACATGCAGGTATATTATCCTGAAACTATTCCCTTGCTTCGCATCCTGAGGCGCAAACCCTAAGCCCCAAATCAAACCTGTGGATAATAATACAATCGCTAATAAACTCAACCAAGGCAACCATCGAGTGGTCGTCTGGTAAAACCACAACGGAGAGCCAAGACGATAAAACCATGTCCAATTCATAGATTACTACTCAACATCTAATTAATACTCGTTAATCGAAGCACGCCGGCAATAGCCAGCGGGCAAAGCGCAACGGCAGCTGCCAGCATTGCACCAAGGATCGCCAAAGGACCAGTCCAGGCAAGGCCGTCAATGCCGTATTGAACCGTCGCTCCACCAAATATAATAACCGGCATATATAACGGCATCACCACAAGCGCCAACAACATGCCACCTTTTTGCAGAGATACGGTCAATGCTGCACCTACCGCACCCAACAAACTAAGACAAGCCGTACCCAGAGCTAAGCTCGCCATCATAGGTAAGTAGCCAGCTTCAGGCAGAGACAACATTAACCCAAGCAAAGGAGATACGATCGTTAATGGCAGACCAGTCACCAACCAATGCGCAGTGACCTTACCCAAAACAGGCATAACCAAAACCTGTGGGCTAATGAGTAACTGCTCAAGGGAGCCATCTTGGTAATCCGCCGCAAATAAGTCATTAGCAGACAGCATTGTGGCCAACAGCGCCAACACCCAAATGATACCCGACGCCACTAACGCTAAACTCGCTGGATCGGGTGTTATACCTAAGGGCACCAAGGTTGAGACCATAATAAAGAAAATCAACGGGCTCGCAGCCTCTCCAAGTCGGCGATGAGACAGCCGCAGATCTCTCCGAAGATAGGCACAAAAACCATTGCTAGCGCTGCTTCTCATGAATAGGCTCTCAACAAGGATTCACCAAGCATCGGATAATGGCGGACGCCCTGTAAGTCTAAATCCTGATGAGTAGACACCACCACTGCTCCGCCAGAACTGACATGATCTTTCATGCATCGCTCAATCAACCTCACTCCATCTCGGTCGATGGCGGTAAAGGGCTCGTCTAGATACCAAATACGCGCATCGCTAATCAAAAGTCGTGCCAAAGCTACCCTGCGCAGTTGTCCCGCTGACAGTTTATAACAAGGGATATCGGTATAACCGGCCAAGCCGAAAGACTCCAGAGCTTTTACAGCTGAGGAGGAACCTATTCCAGAAGCCACCATCCAACCCAAATTTTCTTCAGCGGTTAGAGTCAACTTGACCGCCGACTGATGTCCGATAAATAAAATATCAGACAGGTACTCAAACCGGCATTCGGCGATGCTTTTACCACAATACAGAATTGTTCCTTCCCTAGCTTGCAATGCCGTCGTCAACAAACGTAATAACGTCGTTTTACCGCTTCCGTTTGGGCCCTCAACCTGAAGAATATCTCCAGCATCAAGGTGTAGATTATCACAACTGATCACCGCAGTGTCGTCACGTTCAAAGCGAAGATTTTCGATTTTTATAAAAGATGGATTTCCCACCGACAAGCCTCGATACGAGTTGATTTTCAGGGGGATATTATGCCAAAAATAGGAGTCAATATGTTGGCTTTAAAATAAATAATTACGTCTAAGTTATATTACCGCAGCTTTAGTCAAAGTCGTCATCCAAATCGTACGCTTCTATCTGTTTTCGTATGCAAGCCTCTTCGAGCTTCAACTCCACACGACGTCTCGCGTCTAAGTCGAAAATCGCTCGTTGCTTTCCGCTAACAGAATCCTCTGTTTCAGAGATCTCAACGTCAAGATCATTGCTGTTTACAGCGCTTTCTAGATCATCTAAATCGTCTAACTCATCACTCATAAAACAATTCTCTAACAAAAATTGAACTCTAAAATATCGCCGGTAACTATTTTGAGAAAAATAACCCTAAAAAGATGCTCCGTCAAGCTTAAAAAAGCTTTTCCAAAACTAATAATTCGGTCTTTCCCGCTTGATTATTCAACCATTCTTAGGCCTAAGAATAAAAGTCGAACATCCACCAATGAAGAGTTTCGATTGAGCTCCCAACCCATGCCACTTACAATGCGTTAAATCTTTGGAATTGTTTATGAAAATTTACCGAGTCGGCGGTGCCGTTCGCGACAAATTACTCAACTACCCCAGTTGTGAAAATGACTGGGTGGTGGTTGGTAGCTCGCCAAAAGAAATGACAAAACTCGGTTATCAACCTGTAGGGAACGACTTTCCGGTGTTTATTAATACCGACACGGGCGAGGAATACGCCCTGGCTCGAACCGAGAGAAAATCAGGGGTGGGCTACCAAGGGTTTACTTTTCATACCGCCTCAGACATCAGTCTAGAGGATGACTTGATCCGACGTGATTTGACCATCAACGCCATGGCCGAAGATGTCGACGGCACTATTATCGACCCTTACGGCGGTCGCAAGGACCTAAATAGCAAAGTACTTCGCCATGTGTCTGGTGCTTTTATTGAAGACCCTCTAAGAGTCCTTAGAGTTGCCCGATTTGCAGCTCGATACCATCATTTAGGTTTTACTATAGCGCCCGAAACTGAGGCGCTAATGAAGGCCATCGTCAATCGCGGAGAACTCTCTCATTTAGTTGCTGAGCGAGTATGGAAAGAGATTGATCGCGCACTTTGTGAAAAATCACCTGACATCTTTATCAAGACATTACGCGACTGCGGAGGTCTAGCTGTTCTTTTGCCCGAGGTAGACCGTCTTTTTGGCGTTGCTCAAAGAGCCGATTATCACCCCGAAATTGATACTGGTATTCATACTTTAATGGCACTACAGCAGGCAGCAATACTGACTGACAAGTCCGCTATTAGATTTGCCGTATTGGTTCATGACTTAGGGAAAGGCATAACCCCCGACCACATCTTGCCCAGACATTCAGGGCATGAAGCGAGAGGACTGCCCTTGGTAAAAGCGGTTTGTGACCGGCTCAGGGTCCCCAATGAACATCGCCAGCTAGCGATGATTGTTACTGAATTTCACCTGCTGTGTCACAAAGCACTAGAATTACCACCGGCAACCTTATTAACCCTATTAAAAACCGTAGGTGCCATAAAGTCTTCGATAAAATTAGATGACTTTTTAACCTGCTGCACTGCCGACGCAAGAGGTCGTACAGGCTTTGAAACTCGCGACTACCCGTCAGTCTCATACCTTCGCGCCGCGACCCAAGCGCTTCAAGAACTAGATATTTCCGATATCGTCAATTCAGGCATTAGCGGCGCAGAGATTGGCCAACAGCTGATATCGCGGCAAACAGATACTCTTCAGCAATTAAAAAATAATTATCAATTATAAACAAAGGTTTAACTCATGCAGCAACAGGACCAACAGCCCGTTATATTGATTACCGGAGCAGCACGACGCATCGGCGCGGTAACAGCGAATCTATTTCACGCTAAGGGTTATCGGGTAATTATTCACTATAATCGTTCTGCCTCGGACGCAGACAAGCTCTGTAGAGAGTTAAATAAACAAAGAGCGGACAGTTGTCTGTTGGTGCAATCTGACCTCAATGAGATGGACGGGCTCGATAAAATAGCCGATCTGGTGAGATCTGTAGGACGATTGGATGTCTTGGTTAACAACGCCTCAAGCTTTTATCCGACACCCATTAATGATTGCGATGAAAATCAATGGAATGAGCTTATCAACAGTAATCTCAAAGGACCGTTTTTCCTTTCACAAAAGCTAGCAAAAATATTAACCAAAAACCGCGGCAGCATTGTTAACATTTCCGACATGCACGCTCGACAGGCCCTAGCAAACCACCCTATTTATTCCATTGCCAAGTCTGGCAACATAGCTATGACCAAAACTTTGGCCAAGGAACTTGGACCTGAAGTGCGCATTAATAGCGTGGCACCAGGCGCCATACTCTGGCCCGAGCACGAATCGGACGACGCAGTAAAGCAAGATTCAGTGTTGAGCAAAGTACCAATGGGTCGATTAGGAACCGAAGACGACATCGCGCAAACAGTCTACTTCTTGGCGGTGGAAGCGACCTATATGACAGGACAAACCATCGCCGTAGACGGCGGCAGTTCAAACAGTTTATGAGACTTACCAAAGGTCAATAAAGGCTTTAAGCGGTAAGGTTTTTACCCTGCCAAGTAAAGGGCACAGGCCATAGCTTTTGCTTGCTTTTATCATAGCACTGCCAATGTTCGGCATAACTTTGGCCAGTGACAGGATGGTTAGTGTCAGGTGCGATCTCTGCCAAGGGTAAAAGTACGAAAGCGTTCTTCAACACTTCATCCCGAGGTAGTTCGATGCCATCAACCGCTCCACTAACATTATCCATAGTCAAGATATCAATATCTAAACTACGCGGCCCAAAATGGGGAGCACTGCGGTCGCGTCCATTGTCGTTCTCAATTTGTTTAAGAATGATCGATACGTCACCCAATGAACTCTCGGAATAAATGCCAGCGACAAGATTTAAAAAATTGTCGCCCTGAAAACCAACCGAATTACTCTCATAAACCGAAGACAACGTTAACTCACCAAAGCGCTCAGTAAGCGCATCCAAGGCTGCAGTAATACGTAAATAGCGTTCAACATTACTGCCTAGACTTAGGTAAATAAGTGCCACTAGGGGCGTTCTCCTCGCTCAATAATAATGCCGACATCTTGAGAGCCTCTCAAAGCACCAGGTTTACTCACGCGCAACGTTAACCAGGGCACCGAGAATTCATCACGCACAATCGAGGCAATCTCTTCAGCCATCCGTTCAACGAGTAAAAACTCGCTTTGCTCAACAAATTTAATTAGACGCTTGGCGATGGATTTATAATTAAGCGCATACTGAATGTCATCGCTCTCAGCCGCCTTCGAGATATTATGGGCCATTTCTAGATCTAAGCTAATAGTTTGCTTAACCTCTCTCTCCCAGTCATAGATCCCTATAATCGTCTCGATACGTAAATCTCTTATATAGACAATATCCATCAAATAACTTCCTGTTATAAGCGTACGCTATTAATGCTAGATAACTCATCAAGAGGCCATCTAGGCGTCGTTGAAATAACTAGGGGATTGCGCTCTCCCGCCAATAGTCTCCGACAACCTGCGTAAGCAACCATAGCGCCATTATCAGTACAAAATTCCTGACGCGCATAAAACACCTCGACACCCTCTTTCTCAAGGGCGACCTCTAGCTTATGCCTTAGACGTGCATTAGCTGCCACCCCACCCGCAATGACCAATCTTTTTAATTCGGTTTGCCTCATCGCCCGACGACACTTAATGACCAAGGTATCAACCACCGCTTCTTGAAATCCGGCACAAATATCTCGCACTGTCAGATCATCCGGCAACAGACCCTCACCTCGGTGCTTTTCAATAAGATTGCGGGTATGAGTTTTTAGCCCAGAAAAACTGAAATCTAAGCCCGGGCGATCCGTCATCGGCCGAGGAAAGGAAAATCGATCGATCTCTCCCTGATCAGCCATGGCAGCCAGCACTGGTCCGCCGGGATAATCAAGATCAAGCATCTTAGCTGTTTTATCAAAGGCTTCTCCTGCTGCATCGTCTAGAGACTCACCTAGCAGTTCATATTCACCCAGGGCGGCCACCGAGACTAATTGGGTATGCCCTCCGGAAACCAGGAGCGCCACAAAAGGGAATTCAGGAGGGTTCTCTTCCAACATTGGAGCCAAGAGATGAGCTTCCATATGATGCACACCAATCACAGGAATATCTAAGGCAAAGCCAAAAGCTGTCGCCATAGAACCGCCCACCATTAGCGCACCCAACAACCCTGGACCGGCAGTATAGGCAATACCATCCAACTCAGTCTTATTCACCCCGGCCTGAGTGAAAACATCATCCAGCAAAGGTAAAATTTTGCGCACATGGTCGCGAGAGGCGAGCTCAGGTACGACACCACCGTATTCGGCATGGAGTTTGACTTGAGAATACAGTGTATGTGCGAGCAAACCCCTTTCGCTATCATAGACGGCTACACCGGTTTCATCGCAAGACGTTTCAATACCTAGAACAAGCATTTAAGGCAGACTCTCAGTAAAAGTTAGTTTATAAAAGAGCAATTATAACAACAGTTTTCGGTTCAAAGTTAAACCCTTGAGCATAGATTTAAAAACTTATTATTTTATGGTCGAAAATACGCGCAAACCCCTGGCAAAAACCTTTGCATCAACTACGCTATGTGTATAGACTACGCGCCCTTGAATGGTTGGTTTCGAGTTGACCTCTCTTACAAGATATTTTCACTACAGGATTAACAATACATGCCAAGTGTGCGCATTAAAGAAAACGAACCCTTTGACGTAGCATTACGTCGTTTTAAACGTTCTTGCGAAAAAGCTGGTGTTCTGGCTAAAGTTCGTAGCTGCGAGTTCTACGAAAAGCCTACCTGGGTGCGCAAACGTAAAGCAGCGGCCGCGGTGAAGCGAAACCAAAAGCAGGTTTCACGAGAATCACGTAAGTTTATTCGACTGTACTAGGCTCCAAGCAGGTTTCAGTATGTTTGATGCAAAGTATTAACAAGGAGCGCCAGTAGGGCGCTTTTTGTGTTTCTGGAATTCATAACTTTTATCTCGAGGTATCTCATGTCTATGAAAATACAACTCACTGATGCAATGAAAAGTGCTATGCGCTCAAAAGACAAGCCACGCCTAAGTGCCATCAGACTGATGCTCGCAGATGTCAAGCGAATTGAGGTTGACGAACGTATCGAGGTCAGCGACGAAAGGCTAATAGTCATCCTTGACAAGATGATCAAGCAACGACGGGACTCTATCGCTCAATACGAGTCAGCTGGTCGTCAAGAACTTGCGAATATCGAAATCAGCGAGATCGAGGTTATTCAGGAATTTCTACCGGTTGCCCTTACTCAGGAAGAAATCAGCACCATGATTACCGAGGCTGTTACCACTACTGGCGCCGAATCAATGCGTGACATGGGCAAGGTCATGGCTATTCTAAAACCTCAAATCCAAGGGCGAGCCGACGGCGGCACTGTCAGTGGACTCGTCAAGACAGCTTTAAACGGTTAATCGCAGTTTCTTTCCACAGTGAAGACGTTACACTGTGCTTAACATGACCAATAACGTGTAAGACTGATGGCTGGACTAATACCGCAAACCTTTATTGATGATTTACTCGATCGCATTGACATTGTCGACGTGGTTAACGGCCGTGTTCAGCTGAAAAAAGCCGGCAAAAACTATAAGGCCTGCTGCCCCTTTCATGAAGAAAAAAGTCCCTCTTTTACCGTCGCTCAAGACAAGCAGTTTTACTACTGTTTTGGTTGTGGTGCTGGCGGCAACGCTCTGGGTTTTGTCATGGAGTTTGATCGACTTGATTTCTTGCCGGCGTTAGAAATGCTGGCTAAAAACGCAGGCATGGATATTCCTCGGGCCGCGGCCCCTGATCAACAAGCGGTGAAACAAAAAGATAATCTATTTTCAATGTTAAGCGAGTCAGATAAATTTTTTCGCCAACAGCTTAGAACACATAAGGACGCAAGTTCCGCGATCGAATACCTAAAAGGGCGAGGCCTGAGTGGAAAAATTGCAGCCCAATTCGGAGTGGGATACGCCCCGCCAGGATGGGACAACCTATTAAAAGCGTCGGGCACCGATACTGACAAAATAAAGCTACTCGACGAGTCCGGCATGATTATCGTCAAGCCGGGAGAGAAAAAGCAGTATGACCGATTTCGTCACCGCATTATGTTTCCTATTCGCGATCAACGAGGTCGTACTCTGGGTTTTGGAGGTCGGGTGTTAGACGACAGTACACCAAAGTACCTCAACTCCCCAGAAACTCCCGTATTCCATAAAGGCCGCGAACTCTATGGTTTGTACGAAGCTCGACAATCACTGAAAGAAATTCCCTGTTTGATTATGGTGGAGGGCTATATGGATGTGATTGCTCTGGCCCAATACGGGATTGCCAATGCCGTAGCCACACTAGGCACGGCGCTGACAGAGAATCACCTGCAAAAATTATTTCGATATACCTCTGAGCTAGTTTTCTGCTTTGATGGCGACAATGCGGGTAGACGAGCAGCGGCCCGATCTTTAGAGATCGCCCTTCCGGAGATGCGAGATGGCGTCTCGGCGAAATTTCTATTCTTACCCGACGGCGAAGACCCCGATACGATGGTTAGAGCCCTTGGTACTGCTGCATTCCAAGAACGAATTAATAAGGCACAACCACTTTCCGAGTTTTTATTCGAACAGCTCAGCGAGGGTATCGACGCTTCAACAGCAGACGGCAAGGCGCGATTGAGTAAAATCTGCGCACCGCAAATCAATCGAATCCCACAGGGAGTCTTTCGCCAACTTATGCTTGAAGAACTCTCTAGAAGAACGGGGATCTCAGCAGGCAATCTCAAAGATTATGTAGCGACCCACATTACAGCTCAACAGCGTGCCACAGCAGCTAAAGAAGCCGCATCAGGAGAGGTTCTTACTGATTCCTACGACCATGCTGCGCAGCAAGGTGCACACGATTACGCCGAATTTGATCGCTCTTTAGAAGTGGATGACTTGCCTATCGTCAACCACACTAGAACCTCGAAAATTCGTCTTTCGCCAATAAAATTTTTAACCGCATTGCTACTCAATCACCCCGCTCTAGCTGAATCTGTTGAAGATATTGAGTTTTTAAGCCAGTCCTCAGACGAAGATACTCAGCTATTTCTTAGAGTTCTCGACGTGGCGAAGAAAAACCCACATTACAAGCCGTCCCATATTTTTGCCTATTGGCTAGGTACTCATGGCAACCAAACAGAAACAAAAATATTACAGTCCCTAGCCGCCAGCGAGCTCTACCACCCGCCAGTTGGCACGGGTAGAGACGATCATCAGGAGTTTAGCGATGCTCTTAAGCATGTAACCCAAACCGCATTTGAAGCACTTCCGATTCAAGATAAAGCAACATATCTACTCGAGCTCAAAGTGCTTGGTGAACGAGAAATCAAGCAGTTACATAAAATACACCTACAACTGCCAACCGACCCTCAATCGGTTGAATTGAAAAACAAGATAAAACAACGACTTGTAGTCTAAACTAACAAATATGAAATAAGCTGAATAAACAACATTTTGTCAGGGACAATGTGCTTTTTATTCGCTATAATTGCGCGCTATTTTTCAACCCTCAACTATGCAGGATTGCCCTATGACTCAAAGCACTGACAAGCAACAATCCGGCATCAAAGATCTCATCGCTAAAGGCCGTGACCAAGGGTACCTGACCTACGCGGAAGTTAACGATCATCTTCCAGAAGATATCGCAGATCCGGAACAGGTCGAAGATATCATCCAGATGATCAACGACATGGGCATTACGGTGTATGAAACTGCGCCCGATGCTGAGACTTTGTTGATGATCTCTGGTGACAACACTCCGGATGAAGTCGCCGCCGCCGAAGCCGCAGCTGCCTTGGCCTCAGTTGAGTCAGAACAACATCGCACCACGGATCCTGTCCGTATGTATATGCGTGAAATGGGTTCAGTTGAACTATTGACCCGCGAGGGTGAAATTGAAATTGCTAAGCGTATTGAGGAGGGCACTCGAGAGCTAATGTCCGCTGTTGCCGAGTGGCCATCCAACGTTGCAGCTGTGATTGCACAGTGGGACATAGTAGTTTCTGGCGAGAAGAAGCTAACTGACCTTATCAGCGGTTACCTTAACCCGATGGAACATGTGCCCTCAGCACTGGCTCAACAACAGGCAACCGAGGCCGCTGAAGCAGAAAGAATTGCTAATGGTGAGGAGATCGAGGAAGAGGAGGAAGAGGAACAACACGAAGGCGGCTTAGACCCCGAAGTGGCGACAGAGCGCTTTGAAGATATTCGCAAGCAACTGATCAAGGCCGAAAAATCAATTGCCAAAACGGGCAGGTCCAGTGATGCGACGCTTCAACAAATGCTCGAGTTAGCAGAGTTATTCAAATACTTAAAGCTTACTCCTAAGCAGTTTGATCCTTTAATTACCATGATCCGAGTAGCGGTTGAAAAAATCCGTAAAGAAGAGCGCAATATTATGAAGCTCTGCATTCGCTTCGCAAAAATGCCGCGAAGTGAGTTCATACAGTCATTTCCGGGTAACGAAACCAACCTTAAATGGACTGGCTCTTTAGTAAAAACCAATGCTGACTACTCCGAAGGTATTACCGATCAAGAAGTTGAAATTTTACGGTCACAGCGTAAGCTAGCGCAAGTTGAGAAAGCCAGCGGACTCTCAATTCTGCAGATTAAAGACATCAATCGTCGCCTTACCATTGGTGAGGCTATGTCTCGTCGAGCCAAGAAAGAAATGGTGGAAGCTAACTTGCGCTTGGTAATTTCCATTGCGAAAAAATACACTAATCGCGGCCTCCAATTTTTGGATCTCATCCAAGAAGGCAATATCGGTCTGATGAAAGCAGTCGACAAGTTTGAGTACCGTCGTGGTTATAAGTTCTCGACCTATGCCACCTGGTGGATTCGGCAGGCTATTACTCGATCAATCGCCGACCAAGCGCGTACTATTCGTATTCCAGTTCACATGATTGAAACCATCAACAAGCTCAATCGTATTTCACGGCAAATGCTTCAAGAAATGGGCCGTGAGCCCTCTCCTGAGGAATTGGCTGAGCGCATGGAGATGCCGGAAGATAAGATCCGTAAGGTCTTGAAGATCGCTAAAGAGCCTATTTCGATGGAGACGCCTATAGGTGAAGATGAAGATGCCAGTATTGGTGATCTTATCGAAGACAATACCATCGCACAGCCAATTGATGAGGCCACTAAGCACAACTTGACAGAGTCAACCCGTGACGTCCTAAGTAGCCTGACCGCTAGGGAAGCCAAGGTACTACGGATGCGTTTTGGTATTGATATGAACACCGACCATACTCTTGAAGAAGTGGGCAAACAATTTGATGTGACAAGAGAACGAATTCGTCAGATTGAAGCCAAGGCCTTACGTAAACTGCGTCACCCGACCCGCTCGGATCATCTGCGTAGCTTTATTGACGAGTAATAATAATTTAAGGGCCCATAGCTCAGCTGGTTAGAGCAGTCGACTCATAATCGATTGGTCGTAGGTTCAAGTCCTACTGGGCCCACCATTTAATACATATCTCAATTAGTTAATACTTTGTCTCTACTTCCCTGATTACATATTCATTCATCAGGTACAGTAGAGGTAGCAATTGATGGCTATATTAAGGCATCGGAAATTTTACATGTCACCTCTATGCTGATCAGTTGTCACTATCTTGTCGAGTAATATAGGCCCTAGTATCTTAAGGAGCTGATACTAATCAGCAGACTTCCATTTTAGTTCTTGCTCAATCGCCTCGATCATCATTTTAGCAACATCTTTTTCTGTAGCACCCTCTATACCCTCCAGACCAGGAGAAGAGTTTACTTCCAAAAGCAAAGGTCCCGTCTTCGAGCGAATAATGTCCACCCCAGCAACAGCCAAACCCATAGCCTTTGCGGCGCGCACAGCCAATTTTTTTTCGTCCGCCGTGACTCGAACCACCGTCGCTGTAGCGCCTTGATGGATGTTGGCTCGAAATTCTCCAGGCGCCGCCTCACGCTGAATCGCCGCTGTAACCTTTCCGTTGATAACGAACAGCCTGAGGTCTTTACCTCCGGCTTCCTTAATGAATTCTTGAACGAGTAAATTTGCTTTCACCGCTTTAAACGCGTTGATAACACTCTCTGCAGCCTTTCTTGTCTCCGCCAGAACGACGCCTCGGCCCTGACTACCCTCTAATAATTTAACAATCAATGGCGCGCCACCAACCATATCAATTAGTTCATTTGTATCGATGGGCGAATAGGCAAACCCGGTTAGGGGGATGTCGAGGCCGCATTTTATAAGTAGTTGAAGAGAGAAAAGTTTATCCCTTGACTGGCTAATCGCCAAAGAGCTGTTTTGAGTGTAAACACCCATACTCTCAAACTGCCGAGTAAGAGCGCAACCATAAAATGTTGCGCTGGGTCTGATTCGTGGGATAACGGCGTCTAATTCACTGACAATTTCACCGCCTCGATAGTGGACCTCAGGCCTCTCATCGTCGAGTTTCATGTAGCAATCTTGAATATTATAAAAACGCATATCATGGCCTCGCTCTTCTCCAGCTTGCATAATACGCTTGTTACTATATAACTCCCTGTTGCTAGCCAACAATCCAATTTTTAGCCCACTTTTAGGGGTTTGTGATATACCATACATTTGAATTAGATCTGATTCGCTAATACGACCCAACTCCATACTCGCTGAGGGGTCCACAAGCACGCGGCCATTCATGGCTTCACGACCAAGAAGCATTCTATAGCCCATACTGTCTCGATTGGTCAAGGTAATTTCAATTTCCCAAGTTTGATCACTCATACGTATTAGCGATTTGATGACGTAGCGTTTCTCGCCCTGACCACTACTGTTTTTCACCACACGCCTATCGACAACAGGCGCCTCACAACGCAAAATTAGTTTACGATTGCCCTGAATAGGATGTACTTCGAAAGCAACCCAGGCTATATTTTCTCGCTTAAATGGTTGAATGTTGAACGCATGCAGAGCGGATGTTTTAGCCCCTGAATCAACACGCACCTTCACTGCCGGCATAAGTAGCTGGGGAATAGCGCACCACTCTTCACTGCCGATAATCATTTTTTTTACATCGGAGACGTTCATCTCAAATAGTCCTTTAAGTTAGTACCGCTCTACTTATTTTTAACCGGCATCTTTTGGCGCATTTTTCTAAAGAGGGTTATCCCTGATTATCGGTTGTGTTTCCCTAATTTAATTATTGAATGTTATATTTTTAAAGGATGTTACAACTTCTCTTTATCTAAAGTCTTCTTAATTAAATCCTTTAAATCCTTCGAGTCATTGATGATGCGATCAATACGCCTTAAAATGTCATATATATTCCACTGAGCAACAGCGACTTCTCTTATTCGGGCGGCATATTCGTCAGATTTTTTGTTGAGTAACCACGTATTTTTTCTTAGGGCATAATCCAGCCCTTTTGTGAGGTAATCAAGCTTGGCTTTTGTAAAACCTATGTTGCGGCCAACATAACCAGGGGTCTCAACACGTTCATTGTTTTTAAGTATATAATAATCTTCTCTTTCCCAAAGTTTGTAATGCAACTCAATTGCATTTAATAATAAGTCAGAGTTTAAAGTATAGAGTTGTCCTGTATTTTTCATTTGCTCATAAGCAGAACTTCTTAAGTTTAATGTATTTGAATCATAGATTGTACTGTCAAGGTGTTTTTCAACGTTCTGTAAAGTAGTTCCAGCTAATAATGAATCATAGAGCGATTGATTATTAGCTTTAATCCCTTCGTATACACCAGTCAGCAAATCTAACCTCTCTATATTAGACTGCAGTTCACTATCTAATTTATGAAGTAGTGCGTTTTGGACAACTTTATTTTGCCGCTCAATGTTCCAGTTATTTACTTGAAGTGCAATTAAAATACCGATCATTACAAGTAAAATCTCACCTGTAGCGTAAACAAGATACTTATTGACTTTATTTTCGGTCACTAATCGTTGTCTAATTTTTCTAAATAATTTCATAGTTTATTATTAGCTGTGCTTTAGTTAGTGTTTAATTTTTGAATTAATCATATTGATGAGAGGTTCAGACAATTTTATCATCTGACCGCTCATTCTTTCATATTCTAAAGTAGAAAGTGAAATCTCGCCTTTTAGTTTAATACTTTTACAAATATCTTCCAGTACCTTATTGGACAAAAATATATTTTCCCGAGCGTCTATTGATCGAAGAGTAACTCAGTATTACCGTCCCTCTCAAAAGCGGCAGACCGAGTGATTATGCTCCACAGTCGAAGAAGCGATAAGTATATGATAAATTAATCATCCCTCCACAAATCACTTTATCGCTATGCAGGATACTAGCCTAGGTGCCATAGTAATTTTTATTTTGTATTAATTAGTGTACCAAGGTATATATTTTTACTCTTTAGCCCTCTGTAGTGGTTGTCTCTCGGCAGTTTCGTTTTTGCTGCCCTTACAACATTAGTGTTGTGCTGTGCTACTAACCAATAAAGGGGTTCGCTAGGTGTAATGTTCTTTATTGGGTGCTAACAAAGGAATGTATCAACAGGGAAGTTCGGAACTCCTATCGTCACCAGTGGCAAAGCTAACGCTTGGTAAATCAGTGTTGTTAAACGTCTACCATCGCCGTTTTAATAAGTCGCTCCATCCGCACATGATGTCACCGGCTATCTTATTTTGGTAAGCCGCCGTTTAAAATCAAGGGCCAATTACAAGCAGACGATAAGATCAAATCAGAGCCTGGCAAACTAGTGCGTTTCCCTAGATATTTTTAGCAGGCAACCAAGTCTATCAAGAAATAGGCGAACGATTAGTAGTAGCATTTGATATAGGTGACCCCAACCTATTTGTGTAGGCCATATTCGGATCATCATCTGAATAACGAAAAGCCCCTTGTACAAAGGGGCTTTCAGGACAGGCTAAAGAGATCTTATTAGACAAAAAAGTCGGGTAGTAACTCAGTTATGTCCAAAGCAGGATCTACTTGGTAGTGATTGAGATCAGTAACCCCTTCAGAGGCCAAAACATCATCATCAATGCAAAAGTTACCGGTGAACTCTCGGCTATTACGGGTGAGTACTATGTGCGCCGCGTCAGCCATAATCTCAACGGTTCTCGATCGAACCATCATCATGTCACCACCTAGATGATTTGCCACCGCCGCTGTCGCTATCGCTGTTCTCGGCCAAAGTGCATTAAAAGCAATACCATCGCGCTTAAACTCAGAACTCATCCCCAATACACACATACTCATGCCGTACTTGGCCATGCTATAGGCGACGTGATTCTGAAACCAGCGAATTTCCATATTGAGTGGAGGCGACAAATTAAGCACATGAGGGTTCTCAGCTCTACGTAGATACGGAACTGCCTTTTGTGAACACAAAAAAGTCCCACGAGTATTAACACTGTGCATCAGATCATAGGCTTTCATCGACACTGACTCTGTACTCGCTAGGTTTATCGCACTCGCGTTATTGATGAGAATATCAATACCACCAAACTCAGCTGCAGTCTTTTCCATAGCAGCTTCAACCTGATCTTCATAGCGCACATCCACTAACAGCGGTAATGCTTGCCCGCCGGCCTTACGGATTTCTTCAGCCGCAGTATAAATAGTACCGCTGAGTTTTGGGTGGGGTTCGGCGGTCTTTGCTGCGATCGCAATATTCGCCCCATCTGCTGCTGCGCGTCTGGCAATGGCCAAGCCAATTCCTCTGCTGGCGCCACTAATGAATAAAGTCTTACCGGATAAATCTGCCATTATTCAATCTCCTAACAATTATAATTTTTTTAATTAACGGGCAACGAACCTAACCCAACCCACCTTCAGTGAGTTTGGCTGGATCAAGAAGCTTTTCCAATTCCTCGCGAGGGATGTCAGTTTCTTCCTCAGCCACATCTAATACGGCGCGATTTTCCTTATAGGCTTTTTTCGCTATCTCAGCGGCCTTAAGATAACCAATAATCGGATTTAGAGCTGTCACTAAAATAGGGTTCCGCCCTAAAGCCAGCTTTAACTGCTCTTCATTAACCGTAAAGGTGGCAATGGCTTTGTCCGCCAATAATCGACTGACATTTGCAAGTAAATTAATACTCGACAGAATGTTGTCAGCAATCATGGGTAACATCACATTCAATTCAAAATTACCCGCCTGACCACCAATAGTAATCGCCATATCATTGCCGATCACTTGAGCAGCAACCATAGTCGCCGCCTCAGGTATCACCGGATTCACTTTACCAGGCATAATCGAGGACCCAGGCTGAAGTGCTTCAAGAGCAATTTCGCCAAGTCCTGCCAAAGGCCCAGAGTTCATCCACCGTAAGTCATTAGCGATTTTCATGATCGACACAGCCGTCGTTTTTAGCTGACCAGACAGAGATACGACCACGTCTTGTGTATTGATATGGGTAAAGAGATTATCCGCTGGAGAGAAATCAATCCCAGTGGCGTCACTCAATTGCTGATTAAATTCCGCAGCGAAGTCCGGATGTGCATTAATACCAGTGCCTACGGCGGTGCCACCCTGAGCCAACGTCTGTAGCTTCGGTAAAATCGCATTCAAAAAATAGATATTTTGCTCAATTTGTGTCGCCCAACTGAGCAAACTCTGACTGAGACGCACAGGCATTGCATCCATCAGGTGCGTGCGGCCAGTTTTAATATGATGATCGACCTTGGCCGCCTTAGCTATGATCGTGTGATGCAAATGATCTAAGGCCGGCAATAATTTCTCAGTGACCTCTATGGCGGCACTAATATGGATGCAACTAGGGATAATATCGTTACTACTTTGACCATAGTTAATATGGTCGTTGGCACCAACAGCTTGCTTCAATCGCGCCGACGCCAACGTCGCCAAAACTTCATTAGCATTCATATTGGAGCTAGTACCTGAGCCCGTTTGATAGATGTCAACAGGGAAATGTACCATTAGATCGGGACTGGCTAATAGCTCAGCAGCTACATCGCTGATCGCCTTGGCCACATCGACAGGCAATAACTCCAGCTTAGCATTGGCTCGAGCTGCCGCAGACTTAGCCACTAACAGCGCACGAATAAAGGCCTCCGGCATGGTTTTTCCACTGATCGGAAAGTTGTTAATGGCGCGTTGTGTTTGCGCCCCATAGAGCGCCGCTTCAGGAACCTCTAGCTCACCCATGCTGTCGCGTTCAATACGAGTCTTCATTACTGCTCCTTTGCCACTGATTAAATTATAGATTGCTTGCGTTTAATCATCAGACCTCACTGACTAAACTGCAAAAACTGGTCCTGCCATGCACTCGGAATACCTCAATGATAACCCTGAACCAGTGTAACGACGATGAACGATCAAGATCGATATATTATCAGAAATAGAATCTATTAATAATCAATTCAATAGATATTCTGCATCGCTAATGCAGCTTTAGGGTGCGGGTTGTGGTAGAAGAACCTAGGGACTAACAGGATTCGATGCGACAGCCATACTCCTGGGCTGCATCTAATAACCATTGAGCAATATAGTCACTAAAACTACGGCGGATAATTATGTCAAAGCTACCATCGGTGCGATTGGCAATAATCGCTGTTGCCTTAGCAAAGGTCGTTTGTGCGCAGCGACCAGCACCAGGAACCGCATCGGTCCAACTATAAAAATCATAGACGCTAGCTTTCTTAAGTAAGGTACGAACGCCATGACCACGCAGATTGACCAGAGTTTGACCGCCGCTCACATCAACAATTGCTATATGACCCTCAAGTTTTGAGCGTAGCGACGCCTCCAACCCTAGGGCCTCTTTGGCACTAGTGATTAGCCATTCATTGGGACCAAGCCAATAGACCGCAGTGTCGCTATTGTATTGATAAGTACCTGGTACAGTGGGCAGTGCAACACCCAATATCGTCTTGGCGCCACTCACAAAATGTTCATCACTAGTATCACCACGAAGATTAAGTTGGCAGCCAAGCCTCATTTCTTTGGCCACCACACCAAACTCCAAATCACCATTAAACAACTGGCTTGAGCTGATTGGGTGGCTGGAGATTTTACTAAAATAATGCAATGGCGATTCTAAAATCACAGTTTGAGCATCTAGTTTAGACATTTTGGCGCTTCCCTGTTGGGTCATAAAAAACAGAATTGACAATTTTAGCAGCGATCGAACTACCGTCGGCTGCTGGGCAATGAACAGTGTCGCCCATACGATTCAGACCACCTTTAACAACAGCTAAGGCAATCGAATGGCCTAAAGATGCGCTGTAGTAACTAGAGGTTACATGCCCTTGCATCGACATAGGTATTGGCTGGTTGGGGTCATTGACGATTTGTGCGCCCTCAGGCAACACCGCACTTGGATCGAGGGTTTTTAAGCCAACGAGTTGCTTTCGGTTGTCACGGACTGAATCGCTACGTTCCAAAGAACGCTTGCCTATAAAGCTAAAGGCTTTGTTTTTAGCGACCACCCAATTCATGTTCATATCCACTGGCGTCATAGAACCATCGGTGTCTTGACCGACAATGATAAAGCCCTTTTCTGCGCGTAAAACGTGCATGGTTTCAGTGCCATAAGGGGTAATATTAAACTCTGCTCCGGCCTTTATAAGCTGCTCCCACATATATCGACCGTAATGCGCAGGCACATTAACCTCGTAAGACAGCTCTCCGGTAAAACTAATGCGAAACACTCGGGCGGCAACACCGGCCACCGTGCCGTCACGCCAGTCCATAAACCCAAATGATTCAGGCGCCAAATCAATGTCCTGACAGACCTTAGCCATCACCTTGCGCGCATTTGGGCCAGTCACTGTGGCCGTCGCCCAATGATCTGTAACAGAAGTAAAATACACCTGCAATTCGGGCCACTCAGTCTGCTGCCAAAGTTCTAGCCACGACAAAACACCCGCCGCACCGCCGGTCGTGGTAAACATCAGATAATGATTTTCAGACAAGCAAGCACAAACCCCGTCATCAAAAATCATTCCGTCTTCTTTAAGCATCACCCCATAACGGCATTTTCCCGGCGCTAGCTTAAGAAAAGAATTGGTATACATGCGGGTAATAAACTCAGCAGCATCTGGGCCCTGTATATCAATTTTTCCCAAGGTAGTAGCATCCAGAATGCCGACGCTGTTACGAACCGCCAAGCCCTCTCGATCAACTGCCTGCTGCATAGTTTCATTGGTTTGAGGAAAGTACCATGGGCGCTTCCACTGACCTACGTTTTCAAATTCAGCGCCGTTTTCAACGTGCCAGCGGTGCATAGCCGTATAACGCTCAGGATCAAATAAGTGATTAATGTCTCGACCGGCAATAGCGCCAAATGTTGTTGGTGTGTACGACGGACGAAAAATAGTGGTGCCTGTTTCGGCAATACCCTGGCCCAGCGCGTTGGCTAAGATAGCCATGCCGTTAATGTTACCCAGCTTACCTTGATCAGTACCAAACCCTAGGGCCGTGTAACGTTTGACGTGCTCAACGGACTCAAAACCCTCCAAAACCGCTAGCTCAATCCCTGCCGCGCTGACATCTAACTGAAAATCTACAAATTGACTGGGGGCACGACTGGTCGTTTTACTATGAGGCACTAAAAATAATGCCTGTTGTGGCTGCTCGATGACTTGATCAGTCACTGGCGTCGGAAATTGCACTTGGCCCTCACCAAAACCTGCTAACCTAGCCGCTTCAGCGCCCGCGGTAGCGCCCTCGATCAAACCATCTAAAATACCAAATGTACCCCTGCAAGCGCCCGCTGAGCGCTCTTGCTGCTTGGACTCACCGGGCCTAAAACTAACAACCGCGTCATCCCAAACGGGTTTAGCCCCAGTATGAGAACTAAGGTGAATCGCTGCGCTCCAACCCCCAGAACTGGCAATCAGATCACAGGCTAAACCCTGCACTGGCCCTGTGACTTCTGACCCTGCTTCATTGATGGGAGCCACCAGAGCTTTACGCACTCGTTTGCCGCCCACAGCTTCAATAAGACCGTGGCCCTCCAAGATCTGAATACCCAAGGCCCTAACCTGTTCGACCAAGACACCGTTTGGTGCGGTGCGTGAATCAATAACAGCAACCACCGTTCGTCCAGTGTGATGCCAGTCGATAGCCGTTTGATAGGCATTGTCATTGGTCGCAGCCAAGACCAGCCTATTGCCTGGAGCGACACCATAACGATTAACATAAGTGGATACCGAAGATGCCAGCATGACACCTGGAATATCATTGTGCGCAAATACTAATGGTCGCTCAAAGGCTCCCGTTGCCAAGACCACCTGAGCGGCACGCACACGGTGCATACATTGACGTGCGCCCGACGCGGCACTGATACCTAAATGGTCAGTACGTCTTTCTAAAATCGCTAAGAAGTTATGATCGTAGTAACCAAATACCGTACTGCGAGGCAACCGCTGTACGTTACTAAAGGCACCAAGCTCGTTGGTTATATCAGTAACCCACTGTGTGGCGGTCAAACCATCAATCAGCTGAGTGGATGCCAGCAGGCTACCACCAAACTCAGACTGTTCATCGGCAATAATAACGCGCGCGCCGGTTCGTGCCGCTTCCCGAGCAGCAACTAAACCAGCCGGGCCAGCCCCAACGACTAAAACATCGCAGTGCTGATTTAGTTTTTCGTAGCTATCCGGGTCACTGTCAACCGGAGATGAACCCAAACCTGCCGCCTTGCGAATAAAGTGCTCGTAGGTCATCCATAGTTTTTTCGGGTACATAAAGGTTTTGTAATAGAACCCCGGCGGCATTAGGCGGCCAAAGGCCCCTATCAGGCCCATGACGTCGAAATTAACACTCGGCCAGCCATTCACACTAGCGGCTTCAAGGCCCTCGTACAACTCCACTTGCGTGGCCTTTAGGTTAGGGATGGTAGAAGCACCCGAACCTATCTGCATAATGGCATTAGGCTCCTCAGGTCCATGGCCAAAAATGCCTCGAGGACGAGCATATTTAAAGCTACGGCCAACCACATCAACCCCATTAGCCAGCAGTGCTGAGGCTAGTGTATCTCCAGCAACACCTTGATAGTCGGTGCCGTTAAAGGTGAAGTTAAGTACTTTATTTTGGTCAGTGCGACCCGCTGCTGGCAAACGATTTAATTGACTCATGCGTCGGTTCCAGTAATCTGCGGCTGCGTGCCGACCTGATAGGTTTCTAGGATTTCGTAGGTTACGGTATTTCGGGTTGCATTAAAGTAGCGCCGACACCCAGTCGCGTGATACCACATTTCATGGTGAATTCCACGAGGGTTCTTTCGGAAAAAAAGGTAGTCAGCCCACTGGGTATCAGACAGCGTTTCAGGGTTTAACGGCCTGGCGATATGAGCTTCGCCACCATAGCTAAACTCTTCTTCTTCACGGTGCTCCAAGCAATTTGGGCAATATATTAATAACATCTCTACTCTCTCGACTTATTATTTCGACAAGCGCTAGTGTGCAACACCGGCAGCACCATGCTCATCGATCAAAGCTCCAGTATTGAACCGATCTAAGTTAAAGGCTTCAGCCAAAGCATGAGGACGATCGTTGGCTACTGTATCGGCAAACACATACCCAGAACCCGGTGTTGCTTTAAACCCACCGGTTCCCCAGCCACAGTTGAAATAGAGGCCTTCAACTGAAGTTTTACTAATTATTGGGCAAGCATCGGGACAGGTATCAACAATACCGCCCCATTGACGATTCATACTAACCCGACTAAAGGCTGGGAATAGTTCACAAATTGCCTGTACGGTGTGCTCTACGACATGAAAAGAACCGCGTTGCCCATAGCCGTTATAACTGTCTACACCCGCCCCTATAACTAGGTCACCTTTATCTGACTGGCTAATATATCCGTGTACCGCATTAGACATAACCACCGTGTCTAAACAGGGCTTTATCGGCTCTGACACCAAAGCTTGCAGTGGCCGAGACTCTATCGGCAATCTCAATCCAGCCATGGCCGCGACCACGCCAGAATTACCCGCGGTCACGCAGGCCACTTTACGGGCGCCAATAAAACCATTGGAGGTCTCAACGCCGACTACAGCACCACCTGCACGCCGAATGCCGGTTACTTCAGTCTGTTGGATCATATCGACCCCCAAAGCATCTGCACCCCTTGCATACCCCCAAGCAACAGCATCATGGCGCGCAGTGCCGCCCCTTGGTTGCCAGGACGCGCCTAAGATCGGATAGCGACTGTCAGGTGAAATGTTAATCAGTGGCGCGATCTCTTTGATCCGCTGTGGGCTAACTACCTCACCATCAATGCCATTGAGACGATTGGCATTAACTCGACGCTCAATATCGCGCATATCCTGTAAATTATGACCCAAATTAAGCACGCCACGCTGGCTAAACATCACATTATAGTTGAGTTCTTGGCTAAGTCCTTCCCACAATTTCAGCGATAACTCGTAAAGTTGAGCTGCTTCGTCCCACAGATAGTTGGAACGAATAATAGTGGTATTTCTGGCGGTATTGCCGCCGCCCAAATAACCTTTTTCAACCACCGCAACATTGGTAATGCCGTGGACTTTAGCCAAATAGTAAGCCGTTGCAAGACCATGCCCGCCGCCGCCCACAATAACAACATCATAGTCTTTTTTCGGGGTTGGATTGCGCCACACTTTCTGCCAGTTTTCATGGTAGCTAAGGGCATTTTTTAACAAGCTAAAACCAGAATATCGTTTCATTATGACCACTGCGCTTATAAGAGCTTAGACAGTGAGTATTTGATCAGTTTTTACCCTGTAGCTGCTAGAACAAAAACGTCAATCGGGAGCGAAAAAACGACAATGAAAGTAATTACAAACAATAATCTCCGCTTTAGCGGTAAAATGTCGTTATCCTTATGTGAAAAAGTAGTAATTGTCTGTATGAAAACGACCAATAACAGTGGATTTTAAATGAGAATAACCACCCCTGAGCCGTCCTCAGCAGCCAGTAGTTCAACTCACCTGTCTGTTGGCTTTGTGCTCATGCCAAGCTTTACCCTGCTGCCCTTTGCGGCCTTTGTAGACGCTCTTCGCCTGGCCGCCGATGAAGGTGATCAGAGCCGGCAAATTAACTGTCAGTGGACGGTAATGGGCCCCACACTGGAGGCCATCGCGTCTAGTTCTGGGGTCACTGTTCAGCCCTGGGAAACCTATCGCAACCCAGTAGATTTTGACTACGTTGTAGTGGTCGGCGGACTTCTTAACAAAACCCTGCAGGGTAGCCAACATGTGGTTGATTATCTGCAAAAGGTAAATATCGCTCACGTTCCAATTATTGGACTTTGCACCGGCTCCTTTGTGATGATTCGGGCTGGCTTGATGGAGCAGCGGCGCTGTTGCGTTAGCTGGTTTCACTACAAAGATCTCACCGATCGCTACACCAATGTTACCCCCATTGCTGACCAGCTTTTTGTTGACGACGGTGATCGTATTACCTGTGCCGGCGGCGCGGTGGCGGCAGACTTGGCGGCCTACATTATTGAACGCCATTTAGGTCAAAACTGGGCACGTAAAAGCCTCCGCATACTAGTTATGGACAACCCACGCCCGGCCAATGCGCTTCAACCACTGCCTGGCGGTGAATATCATGTTAATAACCGATTGGTAGGACGAGCTCTGCTGTTGATGGAGCAAAATTTGAGTAGGTCCCTATCAACTGACGAGATAGCCGCTCGGGTGGGCATTTCGAAACGTCAACTGGAACGTCTTTTTAGCAGAGAAACCAATGATAGTCTTCAGAAGTTCTACCGTAAGATTCGTTTGCGCTATGGGCTTTGGTTATTGCAAAATACTAAACGGTTAATTACCGATATTGCACAGGAGTGCGGCTTTGCGGACACGGCACACTTTTCTCGGGCCTTCCGCGGCGTTTTTAACAAGAGGCCAACGGATTACCGAACCTAAATCAGAGCCCTTCGTTCACTGCTGGGTGGTTTATTATAGAGGTCGCTGTAACACTTACTGAAATGAGGTGCTGTGGAGAAGCCACAGCTAATCGCCACGTCAATCACCGGGATAGATGTCTGCAAGAGAAGTAATCGTGCTCGAGAAAGTCGTAATTCGAGATAATAGCGTGAGGGTGCACATTGAAGATAACGATTAAACAGGCGCTCCAACTGACGGCGCGAAATACCGACATAATCTGCTATTTCATCCAGCGTCAAGGGCTCTTCAATGTTGTTCTCCATGAGTGTTACAGCCTCAACAAGGCGAGGCTGACTGGCTCCAATAAGATACTTTAAAGGCGCACGTTGCGCGTCTTTTTCGGTGCGTACTCGATCACAGGTAAATTGCTCAGATATCTGCTGCACTAATTGATGCCCATGAATACTGGCCACCAAATTAAGCATTAGATCAATTGAACTAATGCCTCCAGAACAGGTGTATCGATCACGGTCGATTACAAACAAACTAGAGGATATTTCAAGCTTAGGGAATTCTTCTCTCAGACTGGCTAAATTTTCCCAATGGATGGTACAACGGTAGCCGTCCAAGAGACCAGCAGCCGCTAGAGCATAGCTGCCGGTGCAGATACCTCCCATGGGAATCTTACGTTTTGCCACCTTTCGCAGACCGTCCAGCAAAGACTTATCACAGTGGCGCTTTACTGAGATACCCCCACACACCAGCATGATATTGGCTTCGCTTGCATCATCAAGGCTACCGTCTAGGATAAGCTCCAATCCGTCGCTCGACACTACTGGTTGGCCGTCAACACTATGCAATGACCAACCGTATAATTCTTTACCCGTCAGCCTGTTGGCCATGCGCAATATGCCCACCGCATTTGAGAAGGTACTGAGCGTATATTCGGGAAGCATGATAAACCCAACATGCAAAGTTACAGCTTCAGCTTCAGCTTCAGCTACAATAGTATCAATATCATCAGCCATTTTTCATTCTCATCTTTCAGATGCAGGCCTCTAATAAAAAGGGCATGCCGCGACGGCCTCTTACACAAGGCTCTTTTGGCGAGTATATGCTAAGAAATAGTTTTTGCTAAAGACTTTTTATCGTCGCCTCCGTTTTCGGCCACCAGCAGAATCTTTGACGACTTTTTCCAGAGGTTTATCAACTACAGAAAAGAGATTCGGAAAAGCATCATTTTTGTTCGGAAAAGCCATGGCGTCGACAAAATAATCCTGAAATTTTGGCTCCATAGCCGTCTCAATCTTCTCGATGTTTTTAACAAGTGTCTCAATGACACCTCTAGACTCAGCGTTCAAAAGCGCGATCCGAGCCCCTGTACCAGCCGCATTGCCCGCAGAGGACACCTGTTCAAGTACACAGTCGGGAATTAACCCCAATACCATAGCGTGCTGTACGCTGATATGACTGCCAAAGGCGCCAGCCAAACGAATGCGCTCGATGTGCTCGGTGCCTATATGATCCATTAGTAATTTTACCCCAGCATAAAGCGCTGCCTTGGCCAACTGAATTTGACGAATATCATTTTGTGTCACCACAATCTGCATCTCATCTGCATCTGCATCTGGCGTATGCAGGACATAAGACCAGGTACGGTCATTTTTGATGATTCTCGAGGTTTGGTTAATCAACTCACCATCAATGACACCGTCCACGGTCACTATACCCGACAAATACATCTCAGCGACCACTTCAATAATTCCAGAACCGCAGATACCTGTCACACCATGACTAGCAATGGCCAATGTAAAACCAGCCTCGTCAGACCAAAGCTCAGATCCAATGACTTTAAATCGAGGCTCCAGAGTTATCGGGTCAATCCGAACTCTCTCTATGGCGCCAGTCGCTGCACGCTGACCGCAACTAATCTGCGCTCCCTCAAAGGCTGGACCGGTGGGGCTCGAGCAAGCCAATAAACGTCGGCTATTGCCTAACACTATCTCAGCATTGGTGCCCACGTCGACCAACAATGTCATCTTGTCTTGTAACTGAGGCTCTTCAGACAGAATCATACCGGCAGTATCCGCGCCGACATGGCCGGCAATGCAAGGCAATATATAGATACGACCACCCTCATTAATCGATAGATCTAACTCAGCCGCTGGCATTTCAACTGCAGCGTCTGTGGTCAAGGCAAAAGGTGCTCCCCCCAACTCAACAGGGCTTATACCGAGCAAAATATGGTGCATGATCGGGTTAGCGACTAAGGCAATCTCCAAAATATCCTCTATACCCGCTTCTACTTCTTCCACCACCTCAACAAAAAGTCGGTTAAGCGCCTGACGAATGACAAGGGTCATTTCTTCAGCGCCTTCAGGGTGCATCATTACATAGGAAACACGACTCATTAGATCTTCGCCAAAGCGTATTTGTGGGTTCATCATGCTGGCACTGGCCAGCACCTGGCCACTTGTTAGGTCGCACAGATGTGCAGCAATAGTCGTCGAGCCTACATCCACCGCAACACCATACGCCTTATCGTAAAATCCAGCCCAGAGGGCAATAATTTGATGGTTTTTGTGCACCGCAACAGTGATCGCTCTTTTACCCTTCGCCAACAGTGGCTGTAAAGTTTTCAATAAGCGGTTGTCGCAACTTAGATCTGATAGTTGCCATTCTTGCTCTAAAGTTTCTATAAGCCGCTGTAAATCACCTTTAGGCACGTGCATATCTGGCTCTTCTACCTGGACATAATAGAGTCTAGTTGAGGGGTCTAGGCTAATATCTCGGTGCTCTGCATCTTTACGTACAATTTGTCGATGTACCTGACTTTCGGGTGGTACATCTATGACGACATCATCCAACAATAGGGTGTGGCAACTCAAACGACGACCGTCGGCCAATGGTTTTTTTCGCTCACCATATTTAATCTCTGTAGCGCAGACCGCGGAGAGATGAGTGCTATCAGAGTTAATCTGATGCTTTGGAAAGGTGCCTTCAGCACAGGTGATTTGGCAGCGACCGCAAAGGCCTCGACCCCCACAAACAGAGTCGATATCAACCCCCAAAACCCTCGCCGCATGCAATAAAGGCGTATTAACCGGAAAGCTACCCCGCCGACCGGAAGGCGTAAAAACAACTTTGACCTGCTTATCTGTCATTAGACCTGCCTACCTACTCTTACTAGGTTCTATTTAAGCGCTATAGGATATTTATGCTCGCTGGCGACGACCACCACGTGCTCGCTCGGTACCTGGAGCCTGTGGCTCTCGATAAGCCTTGATCCAATTGGAACAATTAGGATCATTACCCATCATTACATCACCACCCCGCACGGCTTGCATAACTTCTGGGTGCAATGGGCTAGTAATGGCTGAGGTCATTCCAGCACCCATTGCCATAGTCAAAAATGCACTATTGATGCCATTTCGATTGGGCAATCCAAAGCTTACATTGGAGGCGCCGCAGGTGGTATTAACTTTTAATTCATCTCGCAGACGACGGACTACGTGCATCACCTGCAAACCCGCGGTATTAATCGCCCCAATAGGCATCACTAAGGGGTCAACAATAACATCACTGTAATGAATACCGTAATCAGCCGCCCGCTCGACAATTTTCTTAGCCACGGCGAAACGTTCATTAGGGTCTTCAGAAATACCGGTTTCATCATTGGAGATTGCGACAACAGCAGCGCCATATTTTTTCACCAGCGGAAGGACTCTTTCTAATACTTCATCTTCACCAGTAACCGAATTAACCAGAGCTTTGCCTTGATAAACAGACAGACCCGCTTCCAATGCCGCAATAATAGAGGAGTCGATACTTAGTGGAACATCAGTAATTGATTGTACCAACTGAATCGCCTCAGCCAGAATACGCGGCTCATCGGCCAAGGGAATACCCGCATTAATATCCAGCATATGCGCCCCAGCCAAAACCTGAGCAAGCGCATCAGATTCGACACGGCTGTAATCACCCACTTTCATTTCTTCTGCCAAAATTTTACGACCCGTGGGGTTAATACGTTCGCCAATGATCACAAAGGGCTGGTTAAATCCTATTTTGACTTCTTTGGTGGCTGAACTAATGATGGTTACAGTCATATTTTTCTCCTAAAATTAACGATTCGGGTGCCAGGGCGTTCTATCACCTAGCACCTTGGTTTTTTCTACAATCTCAGCTATGCGCTCTTCTTGGCGATAAGCCATGATATGAGCGCCGCTCACGCCCTCTATTTCTTTAGCCTGATTAACCATATCAATACAAATATTGACGCCTTCCTGACGTTGATCCTTTGCGCCAGCAAGACGCTTAATAATCTCATCGGGTATATGCACACCAGCAACATTATTCCGAATCCATTCAGCTGATTTAGCTGATGCCAATGGACCAACCCCCGCCAAAATAAACACTTTTTTATCTAAACCCATATCTCTTACTTCAGACATGTAGGCTTTTAATCTGTCGATATCAAAACAATACTGAGTCTGCACAAACTGGGCACCAGCAGCCACTTTTTTGGCTAACCGTAGGGGTCGATAATCCAGTGGTGGTGCAAAAGGATTAGCGGCTGCACCCAAAAAAACCTGAGGTGGCGAACTGATTTTTCGACCGCTCATAAAATGACCCTGGTCGCGCATACCGGCTATCATTTGCAGGCTAGTCATGCAGTCCATATCAAACACCGGCTTAGCCTGCGGATGGTCGCCCGATTGCACACCATCACCGGTAAGACAGAGTATATTTGACACGCCCATGGCGGACGCGCCTAACACATCTCCCTGCATGGCAATACGGTTCCTATCGCGGCAAGATATTTGCATAATCATCGAATAGCCACGCCGAGTCAGCAGTGCACACATGCCAACGCTGGACATATGACAGTTAGCACCCGAGCCATCGGTAGCGTTAATAGCATCCACATAGCCATCAAATAAAGCGGCCCGCTGGTAAACTTCATGCGGATCGGCAGAATCTGGCGGTGCTATTTCAGCTGTAACAGCGAAGTGCCCGGCACGCAAAATTCTCTCAAATCGACCGGGAGAATCATGTCCTGGCAGTATGGGTAAATTCTCTCCAGCTAAGGGCTCATCATCAAAGATCATGATTCGTTGATCCCCATTCTTTTTCTCACTGCGCGCAACCATGCGCTAGAGCCTTTTAAACGCACATCGACCGGCGCTTGAATGACCTGAATTGATGCTACAGGATTGCCCATCCGCTGATGACCTTCCCACGAAGTGACCCAAACACAAACCATATCAGGCTCAATTTCACAGTTACCATTAGCTCGCACGCCACCGCATGGACCATTACGTAAACTTTTGGGACAATTCATCGGGCAGGCCATGCCGGTTTCACTTAACGTGCATTGACCACATGATTTAGAATCAAACAGAAAACCCTTGAACAACTTCTCAACTGCGGCAAACCCACGATCTAAGCGGGAGTAGCCCAACCGCGTAAAAATTGGATGCAAAACGACCAAACAGTTCTCGAGGCCTTGATAGGCCAAGCGTAACCAGCGGGCATTCCTAACCGACCAGTAGCGTACTATCTTCATGCAGACTCGACCTTAAGACCCTTGTTAGCCACCAAGGCTGCAATATCGGCATTAGAAAACTCAGTTTCGATAGTATCGGCAAACTGTTGAGCCAACTCCTGTGGAGTACCCGGCGCCTCTAGTGGGCTGGTTACCCTCCGCCAATCGTCTAAATATTCTGCACTGCCTCCTTTTCCTGCTTTCATTGCCGCTCGGTCAATCGCCGCCTGAAAACGATGGCTAAGCATGGCTTTGCCTCGCACACGACCGCTTTTAACTAATATCTGAGCTGGGATATCACGCCAAAAAACTTCAATCTTCTGCATACTACTTTCCTCTACCTAAGCGGATATCATTTAAATTTTAAAATTTGCTGTTGCAAACTACTATTTAGATCGCCATAGCCAGTATGCAAATGACGAAAAGTTAAGCCTAAAAAATCTGCAGCTATTTCAGCCTTAACCAATAACTCATCATCTTGGCGCTGGGATAGATAAACCACACGGGTGTAATTAGCAAAGTACTGGTCACGCAACTCGGGATGCCTGTCGAGTTTTAACCCTTTAATCATAATGCGGTCAAAATGCTCAACCAAAAAGTCTGTCAGATAAAAAGTCCCCAATTCTTGCTCGGCCAATTCAGAAAAATGCTCTTCAGTAGCATAAAACGAATAACAGTGGGCACCTGGTAGGCGCTCTATATTCTCCTCCGCTAACAGCCGATCAATCTCACCGCCAGTGCCACAGTCCGCATAGGCAACAAAAATACTCTGGTACTGGTCGCGGTTCTGTTTGATCTTGTCGCGTAATTTTTGAGGAATCAATTTTGGTCGGTTATGTAACTCCGCGTCCAAACATTGCAAATCGATTTGGTTCCATTGATTTAACTTCTGCAACCAAACTATTTCATGGGCTAGTGCCCCACAGGCAATCACTAGAAGCTTTGCCTTTACCTTCCCACTAGCCAAACTCATTAAGCAGACTCTAACGCTCGACGCTCGGCCACCAATCGAATGGCCGTGGTCGACGCATCTGCTGCGTCGCGAGAATAAGAATCGGCACCAACCGCCAGACCAAATTCTTCATTAAGCGGAGCACCGCCAACCATAACAATGTATTTGTCTCGCATGTTCTGGTCTTTTAAAGCATCGATCACCACTTTCATGTAGGGCATGGTAGTAGTTAAAAGTGCCGACATGCCTAGAATATCGGGATTGTGACGTTCCAGCGCGGCAAAGTAGTCTTCCACAGAGTTGTTGATCCCTATATCGTAAACATCGAACCCAGCACCTTCCATCATCATCCCTACGAGATTTTTACCGATATCATGGATATCGCCCTTAACAGTACCGATAACTACGGTGCCCACGGGCTTGGCACCTGTCTCAGCCAACAATGGCTTTAAAATCGACATACCGCCTTTCATAGCATTGGCAGATAACAGCACCTCGGGTACAAACAAAATACCATCGCGGAAATCAATGCCAACAATAGTCATACCATCAACCAAGGCTTCTCCCAAGAGTTTTTCAGGAGACCAGCCTCGAGCGAGAAGGATGTTAGTTCCCTCCATGATTTCTTCTTTTAATCCGTCGTACAGATCGTCATGCATCTGTAAAACTAAATCTTCGTCAGATAGCTCGGCTAATACGATATCGTCTTCATCAGACATTTTTTGTAACCCTCAAATAAGTTTTCTTAATAATCTCGATCGGCAAACGACCCTTTACGTCGCGCCATAAAGTCTAACAGTGCTTCATCAATCGCCGAGTCTAGCGCCGGCGCCTGATATTCATTAAGCATTTTCTTCCATAGAATATTGGCGCGCTGGGCTGTATCCAGTGAACCATCTGCGGTCCATTGTTCATAGCTGTTGTTATCTGCAACTGTTGAACGATAAAAAGCTGTCTCGAAGTTTTTCAGCGTGTGGGCAGAACCCAAATAATGCTTACCGGGACCCACTTCCCGCACAGCATCAAGCGCCTGACCGTTTTCAGACATATCCATGCCGCCGAGTAACACCGCCATCATACTGGCCTGATCGCAATCCATAATGAATTTTTCATAACCCATTGCCAATCCCCCTTCCAACCAGCCGGCGGTGTGCAGCATAAAGTTAACTCCCGCCAAAGCGGATGTCTGCAGAGTGTTGGCCGCCTCATAGGCCGCCTGAGCATCGGGCAACTTAGAACCACAAAGACCACCACCACTGCGGAAAGGGACGCCAAGCCGTCGAGCGAGTGATGCCGCAGCATAAATAACTTGGCTGGGTTCTGGTGTACCAAAGGTAGGCGCACCGGTCGCCATGGACACAGCCGCCGCAAAGGTTCCAAAGACGACGGGCGCCCCTGGCCGACATAGCTGAGTAAAGGCAATACCCGCCAGCGCTTCGGCCAAAATCTGAGTGACGGTGCCAGCTGTGGTAACCGGCGACATAGCGCCAGCAAGAATAAACGGTGACACCACAGTCGCCTGATTATTGCGCGCATAAACTTTTAATGAACCAAGCATGGTGGCGTCATAGGTCATTGGCGAATTTACGTTGATAAGACTCGTCAACACACAGTTTTGATCAACAAATTCTTCGCCAAACACCAGCTTAGCCATGTCCACTGTATCTTGGGCTCGCTCATAATGAGTGACTGATCCCATCAATGGTTTATCGCTTAGTTTGAAATGGGTATACACCATATCAAAGTGACGTTTGTTTACCGGCAAATCAACAGGCTCACAGATAGTCCCACCGGAGTGATGAATATCCGGCGCCATGTAGGCCAGTTTGACAAAGTTTTCAAAATCCTTAATGGTCGCATACCGACGGCCTTTGTCAATATCGTGCACAAAAGGTGAACCGTAAGCAGGCACTAAGACAGTGCGCTTACCACCGATAATAACATTACGTGCTGGGTTGCGAGCGTATTGCACATATTCCCGTGGCGCCGTCGCTTGGATCAATGACCGGCACAGGCCTTTTGGGAAATGCACTCGAGAGCCCTGAACATCGGCTCCGGCTTCTTTCCACATTTCCAGAGCTTCTGGATCATCCAGAAAATCAATGCCGATTTCTTCTAAAAGGATATCGGCGTTATCCTCTATCAGCTGCAAATCTTCTTCAGTAAGGTATTCAAAATACGGGATTTTTCTCTCGATAAATGGAGTAGTTTCGACCACCACATTGGCACGCGCTTCGCGACGTCCTTCACGGCCACCCCCCTCCCGTCCTGCTCTTTTACGCCCTGTTCGTTCAGTCATAATAATGCTTCCGTTGGAGAGCTTATTTCTCTCATTTAATGGATCTATTATCGTCCGCAGTCTGTTCCTGTTTAGGGCAGTCCGCATATGGTAATGCGACACGAGAGTACCCGTATGCGACGCCAGTTAATAGTATCTTTTAACGCCTTTTTACCTAACTTCTAAGGGCAGCGTTGTCGCCATCAAACGGCGACTCTTCAATCACCGTAGCCCGATAACGCTCACCTAAAATTTCAATCTCCAACTGGGTGCCAATAGCTCCGTAGGCTATCTTGACCAAGCCCAAAGCTAGAGACTTATCGACGCGAAATCCAAAACCACCTGAAGTCGCTCGACCCACTAACTGACCATCTTTATACAACCCCTCAGAGCCTCGGGCATCAGCATCAGCATCAATAACACCATGAACCTCAAGAGTTGCAAAGCAGTTTTCAAACCCACGCTGCTGCCAATCAAGCAGGCCTTGTTTACCAACAAAATCACAATCCTTATCCAATTTCACAAAACGATCCAGACCGGACTCAAGGGCGGAGTACTCAATGGACATCTCGCGAGGAATTAGCCTATATGATTTTTCCAGACGCATAGAGTCCATTGCGCGAATGCCAAAGGGCTTGATTTTAAACTCGGCGCCGGCTTTCATTAATTCATCAAAGATATAGTTTTGCATCTCAATCGGGTGGTGTAGCTCCCAACCCAGTTCACCCACGAAGTTAACTCGCAGCGCCTCTGCCTGGGCGTAGCCGACATTGATCGACTTCCCCGTTAGCCATTTAAAGTTATCGTTAGATAGATCGGTATCAGTGAGCTTTTGCAGCACATCGCGAGATTTTGGTCCCGCTAGCACCAGCACACCCATTTGAGTAGTAATCTTCTGAAGATTAACCGAGCCATCGCGAGGCGCTAGCTTGGTCAGGTAATCCCAGTCATGGCGCTCTTGGCTACCCGCAAACACCAGGTAATAGCTGTTTTTTGCACGCTTATAAATAGTAAATTCTGCTCGAACACCGCCATTTTTCGACAGCATATGACAGAGTCCTATGCGGCCAATCGCTTTGGGCACACTGTTAGCCACAATACTATTCAGCCAGCCTTCAGAGCCATGGCCAGTCACTGTACATTTGGAGAAGGCAGACATATCCAAAACGCCAACATGCTCATTCACATGGCGACATTCCTGACCGACAAAATCAAAGTAGTTAGACCGTCGAAAAGAATTCTTCTCGACAATACGACCGTCAACCAACGCTGTAGAATGGTTTTTATTCCACAATGTATCCGCTTTGCCGAGCTCATCCTCTGATAATGAATAACCCGGAGGCGCAAACCAGTTGGGCCGCTCCCAGCCATACACTGAACCAAATACTGCACCTAAGTCTTTCATACGATCATAGCAAGGCGTAGTTTTTAACGGACGCGCGCCACCCCGCTCTTCGTCTGGATAGTGATTCTTAAAGACGTGATCGTAGGCCTCTTCGTTTTTGGTGCGCAGATAACCACGAGTGGCGTAAGGTCCGAAACGCCTCGGATCAACACCCATCATATCGACTGTGGGCTCACCATCCACAATCCATTCGGCTAACTGCCAACCAGCGCCACCGGCTGCGGTGATACCAAAACTATGGCCCTCATTAAGCCAGAAGTTCTTTAAGCCCCACGCTGGGCCGACGATAGGATTGCCATCTGGAGTGTAGGCAATAGCCCCGTTATAAACCGTTTTGACTCCCACCTCAGCGAAGGCAGGAACCCGACTCATGCAGGCTTCAATGTGAGGCATGAGTCGATCAAGGTCACCGTTAAATAACTCATATTCCGACTGATCGCTAGGGCCGTCCACATAGCAGCAGGGCGCGCCCTCTTCATAAGGTCCCAAGATAAATCCACCCGCCTCCTCCCTAAGGTAGTAACCTGCGTCCGATTCACGCAATACCGCCTGCTCTGGCAAACCCGCCGCTTTGCGAGCTAGGATATCGGGGTGTGGGTCAGTCACAATATACTGGTGCTCTACTGGAATGACAGGGATATCAAGGCCTACCATCTCCCCGGTTTTACGTGCAAAATTACCGGTACAAGCAACGACATGTTCACAGTGAATGTCGCCCTTGTCGGTTTTGACAATCCAGCTATCATCAGACTGCTGCTCAAGATCCAAAACAGTGGTATTACGATAGATCTCAGCACCACGCGCCCGAGCACCCTTGGCCAGCGCCTGAGTAAGATCAGCTGGTTGAATATAACCGTCATCTGGGTGCTGGATAGCGCCGATAATTCCATCTGTATTACACAATGGCCAGATCTCTTTAACCTCTTCCGGCGTCAAGAAATTAACCTCTACACCCACTGTTTGAGCAATACCTGAGTAATATTTGTACTCATCCATGCGGTCTTCTGTGGCTGCCAATCGTATATTAGAGACCACGCTAAACCCAACATTTTGGCCGGTTTCTTCTTGTAATTCGTGATAAAAGTCGACCGAATACTGATGTAGTTTACCCACCGAGTAACTCATATTAAATAAAGGAAGCAAACCTGCAGCGTGCCACGTAGAACCGGATGTCAGCTCCTTACGTTCGACTAAAACTACGTCCGTCCAGCCTTTTTTAGCCAAATGATAGAGCGTACTAACGCCCACAACACCACCGCCAACCACTACCACCTTCGCACTTTTCTTCATAGCAACTTCTCAATTTAAACTGTTATTTAGGCCTACAATAGTGGCGAAGTGTAACTGGCAAATTACAGCCGCTAGCCTACAGTTGCGACTGTTGTATATCTGACAACGCCAAACATTTCTAGTCGCTTTTAAGACAGCCATTGACGGTCTTAGAAATCCGTCTAACATAGGGTTTACGGAAGATGTAGCTCCTAAAAATTGGCGTCTATTAAAAGAGAGAGCTATAACAATGAGTGACATTGAAATCGCCCGGAACAGCAAGATGAAAGCGATCATCGACGTAGCCGCAGGTATTGGTATACCAGAGTCTGCGCTTATACCCTATGGCAAAACTAAAGCAAAAATCGCTCCTGAATATTTGGCCTCGCTGAAAGATCGTCCTGATGGAAAGTTAATTTTGGTGACTGCAATTAGCCCAACCCCAGCAGGCGAAGGCAAAACCACGACCTCTGTTGGCCTTAATGACAGCCTGAACAAAATAGGTAAAAAATCCATTGTTTGTCTACGCGAACCAAGCCTTGGACCCTGTTTTGGCATGAAGGGTGGCGCGGCTGGCGGAGGTTATGCTCAGGTAGTACCGATGGAAGATATCAACCTGCACTTTACCGGGGACTTCCATGCAATAGGCGCGGCCCACAATCTACTCTCTGCCCTGCTAGATAATCATATCCATTGGGGCAACAGTCTGGAAATAGATGCTCGTCGTATTCAATGGAAGCGTGTGATTGACATGAATGATCGCGCCCTTCGTAGTATTAACTGTGGTCTTGGTGGCCCCGGCAATGGTTTCCCTCGTGAAGACGGCTATGACATTACAGTGGCTTCAGAAATTATGGCCATATTCTGCCTAGCTAACGATCTTGAAGATCTTAAGGCCCGGCTAAACAAAATCGTTGTGGCTTACACTCGCGATAATAAACCAATTTTAGCCAGTGAGATTAAGGGTATTGGCGCCATGGCAGTGTTGCTTAAAGATGCGATTGCACCGAATTTAGTACAGACCTTGGAAAACAATCCGGCGATTATCCACGGCGGCCCCTTTGCCAACATTGCTCATGGCTGCAACTCAGTTATAGCTACCAAAGCGGGCCTAAAACTAGCTGACTATGTGGTAACCGAAGCCGGCTTTGGAGCAGATTTGGGGGCGGAGAAATTCTTTAATATCAAATGCCGCAGCGCCAACTTAAGCCCCGACGCCGCAGTCATCGTTGCCACGGTCAGAGCGCTTAAAATGCACGGTCACGTCAGTAAAGACGACCTAGGCCAAGAGAATGTAGAGGCCTTACATGAGGGTTGTAGTAACCTAGTACGGCACATTGAGAACGTTAAATCATTTGGTGTGCCAGTCGTGGTTGCGATCAACCGATTTACAACCGATACCGATGCCGAAATCGCTATGATTAAGCAGGTAACTGAATCAAATGGCGTGAAAGCTATTGAGTGTACCCATTGGGCCGATGGCGGCGCGGGTAGCGAAGCCTTAGCTCATGAAGTGGTTGCTTTAGTGGATGGCGGCCATGCTAACTTTGCACCTCTCTATGCCGATGACATGCCAATTTGGGACAAGATTAAGACGGTAGCTACACGCCTTTATCGTGCCGATGATATCATTGCCGACCAAAAAGTTAGGGACCAAATTAACGGCTTCCAAGAGGCTGGTTATGGCCATTTTCCGGTGTGTATTGCCAAAACTCAATATAGCTTCTCGACAGACATGAACCTCAAAGGAGCGCCCAACAACCATACGGTGGCAATCCGTGAAGTTCGATTATCTGCCGGTGCTGGTTTTATTGTAGTGGTCTGTGGCGATATTATGACCATGCCTGGCCTGCCAAGAGTACCCGCTGCGAACAATATCGATATTGACGAAAATGGTGAGGTAGTTGGATTATTTTAGAGACCGGCCAGGGTATATCCGCTGCGCTTAAATGCCCCAACTGCGACGGCGAGCTAAGTGCCGTCGCAGGTAGTGAGACAGGAGTCTATCGCTGCGCCAACAGCCACAACTTTGATGTAGCCCGCGAGGGCTACCTCAACCTGCATCTAGCCCAGCACAAGCGAAGTAAAACACCCGGTGACAGCGGTCAAATGATTAAAAGTCGGCAACGATTTTTAAATGGTGGTTATTATCAGCCTCTAGCTGACGCCATCATTACTGCAGTCAGTAACTGTCCTCTTGGTTTTGATCAAAAATTGCTAGATATTGGCTGTGGTGAAGGCTATTACCTACAACAATTGCGAAATGCGGCTAAGATTTCCAACGCCAACTTAGAACTGCTTGGCTTAGATATTTCTAAAGCCGGCGTACGTTTAGCAGCCAAACGTAAGTTGGATGCTCAACTGTTGGTAGACAGTGCTTATAAGGTACCCCTGTTTGACAATAGTATAGATACCGCCCTCTCGGTGTTCTCACCGATATGCCCGGACGAGGCCGCACGGATTTTAAGAACTGATGGTGTCCTGGTGATGGTGGGGCCCGGAGAGGAGCATCTCACAGGCCTTACTGCGCACATTTATGAACAGCATCAACCCCATGCCGGCAACTTTAAGGTATTGGATGAACACCCGTCCTTTGATCTTAAGGAACAGATAGACGTTAAGGCAGAGATCACCGTGAAGGGGCCTGACATTCTTGCCCTATTGACCATGACCCCCTATTACTGGCATACCAATGCTGAACAGCAAGAACAGCTGGCAGCCCTTTCTCTTTTGATTACACCCGTACATTTTTCTCTGCGAATTTATCAGCGCAAGTCTTTTTGAACAGTCCGTCACCCTCTTAAATTAAACTAGTAGGCTGGAATTTCTGCCGCTGTGCGAAAACCAATGTGGGATGATGCCAAAGTCGTATCTTGAGCCTGTCGCGCAGCGGGCCGAAAGCGCTGACAGTAATTGTCTGAGCACAAAAACGAACCGCCTTTGAGAGTCTTAACCGTCACACCAGGTTGCTGCGGGTCATAGCCTTGCATACCGTAATCTCGTTTGCGGTCAGGTCCATAAGCCGTATCAGTCCACTCCCAGACATTGCCGGTGGTATCGTATAACCCAAGTCCATTGGCTGCAAAACAGCCTACAGGGGAGCTACCAACAAAACCGTCTTCGTTCATATTACTGTAGGGGAAGCGCCCTTGCCAAGTATTGGCTTTTGGTTTACCAACATTGGGCCGCTCTTCTCCCCACGAAAAAGACGCGCCATCTAGCCCACCTCGAGAGGCATATTCCCACTCGGCCTCAGTGGGCAAGCGTCGCCCCAGCCACAGGGCGTAGGCTACAGCATCGGCATGGACAATCTGAACCACTGGATAGGTTTCTTTGCCCTCAATGGAACTGCTAGGTCCCTCAGGATTCTGCCAATTAGCACCTGGAATGAACCGCCACCAGGTTGCTGGCGAACTTGGTTTGTCTAAATCAGGAGCAACAAACACCATAGAGCCTGGTACTCTAAACTCTGATGGAATCTGCGGAAACTCTAGTTCAGACAGGCCACGCTCGGCAGCAGTGACATACCCGGTAGCCTCAACAAAGGCTTTAAACTGACCATTGGTAACTTCGGTTTTATCAATATTGAAGTCAGCAACCCGGGTGATTTTAACCGGCCCTTCGTCAGGATAATAACGATTATCACCAAATTTAAAGTCACCACCACTCACGTTAACCGTTTGATTGGCCTCACTGTCCGATAGACACACAGGGGGCAACTGATTTTCACTACAGGCTACTAAAAGGCCTATACAAAAAAAACTTAGCCCGATTTTAATCGTTCTTTTGGTCATGGTTTCTCACTATTATTTTGGCCCGTAGGCATAAAAATCAGTTTTAGCTATGCCGCGCCGGTAGGCAGGTCGCTCATGACATCGATCACGAAATGCCATTAGGTTAGGAAGTTTATCAGCCGAATACATCATCGGGGCAATTTCGGCAATAAAAGACAGCTGAATATCTGCACCGCTGAAGGTATCCCCAACAAACCAGCTAAGGCCTTCTAAGGATTGTTCTATGTAGCCCAAGTGTCGTGTTAACTCGTCGCTAATACGCGGTTTCAAAGCCTCGCCACCATCGGGGAGTTTAGATGTGTACAGTTTGAGCATTAATGGCAACACAGCACCACTCTCCCCGTAGTGCAGCCACTGAAGGTATTGCTCATGATCATTACTTCCTGTGGTGGGTAAAAATTGGCCACCACCGTAATGACGCAACAGATAGTCGATAATAGCGCCCGATTCAAACACGGTAACAGCATCATCAGTTAACACTGGCGATTTCCCCAAGGGGTGCACTGCCTCAAGCTCTGGTGGTGCTAAACTCGTGACTGGGTCACGCTGATAGCTCTTAATCTGGTAGTCAACACCCAGTTCTTCAAGTAGCCAGATAATACGCTGAGAGCGTGAGTTGTTAAGGTGATGTACTGTCAACATGACTCTAGATCCTATTTATGGGGCGTGATTGTTTTTATTTGAATAGATGGCTTTTAATAATATCGAAAATTTCAGGTTGAGTGACCATAGCCGGTACTAGCCCTCGACCCACAGAATTACTGAGCAAGGGTACGTTAACTCCGGTGTGCTCTTCACTAACAAAATCATTGGTAGCGTAGTTCACAGCCATGACTTCGCCTTCTCGTGTATTGATACGAGCTACGTGTCCAGGACTATAAACAGGCACTGGAATATCACTGAAAAGAGTTCTCTCAGCCACTAACTGCGCAGCCTGACCATGATCAGCTGTGACTAAAATAAGTGTGTCGGGATGGGTTTCAGCAAAAGCTAGCACTACGCCAAGAGTCTCATCAAGTTGCTGTAATTCTCCAATACTGCCACAGGCTTTACGCTGATGTGATTGCTTATCGATCGATGCTGATTCGATCATCAAGAAAAAGGTATCGTCGCCAGTCCCCTCTCCTGCCAACCGCGACAAGGCCGTCTCGCTCATCAACGCAAGGCTCGGCATGCCTACATATTCAGGATTATCTTCACAGTCCATGGGCTCGGGGTAGGTGACTGAGCCAAGCGTCCAGTGTAAGCTGTTTAACAGACTCGCCACGGGCTTTTCCGCCGCTCGGCCACCTTCACCACGCCACATAACCGGCATAGTGCTGGGTGAAAACAAACCGAGCAGTTTACCTGAACCATTGGTAGCCAGTTCAAGCACAGTTGTCACCACCTGATAGCCAGCCTTTTCGGCTAGTTGTAGGACCGTTTGATCTGAGCCCTCGCCTAGTGGAATAAAATGTTTCGCTCCGCCACCAAGGGCGACATCAACCCCAGAGTCCACTAACTGCTCTGAAATAGAACCGAGACCGCCGTTACTTTTTAGGTCTTGAGAGCAATCAATAATAGCTCCAAAGTATGTCTCTACTTCAACCATCATCTCAGGGTTTTCGCAGTCACGTATACTGACATGCGCGTAAAAGGCGGATGGTGTTGCATCGGTAATACTGGCAGTACTCACTATCCCCGTTTTGATGCCCTTCTTCCGCGCCAGTTCAACAATATTAACTAAGTCTCTATCGTCACCGGCGCTAGTACCTATCCGTCCAATGCTCGTTACAACACCGCTAGCCATTGAGGTGGCACTGTTTGCCGAGTCAGCAACATAAATCGGTCGATCTGGATTTTCATCATCAACCGTTAATACCTGAGCAGTACTTCTCAACGGTAGTTGATCAAGCGTAAGCTTGCCTCGACTGCCCACTAGATAGTTACGCGCTATAGTAACTTGATGATCGTCCATACCATCACCGATAATTAGGATGACGTTTCCCGCGTTGCTGGTGGCCGAAATTGCGCACAAGGCCGCACATAAAAGTGCGCCGAGGATTAGATTAACGCTCTGGCCTGAATGATAGCCCATAATATTTAGTCCAAATAAAAATGTTCCCTGAATTGAATTTCTCCCAGATTATGCCAGTAATTTATAACAAAGGGTGCTTTAGATTAGGTATTTCATCCTATATTATAAAGATACTAAACGTTTATCTTATACAGCTTCTTTAGAGCTTCAATTTTATGATAACGCCCGCATTGCAAAGCTTTATTAACCGCCATAGATTGCCTGAATCTTATCTGTCGATGGCTGAGCAGTGGTTTTCTCCGATCATCTCGGAGTTTGGCGAACGTCGTGAACGCGACCAACGTATTCAGATAATAGGTGTTAACGGCTGCCAGGGATCAGGCAAGTCAACACTGGCCGATTATCTTTGCACCCAAGTAAAGAGCCAATATGACGTAACCGCCGTGGCCCTGTCACTGGACGATTTTTATCTAACGAAGAAACAGCGCAACCTCCTTGCGCGTGACGTGCACCCTCTATTAGCCGTCCGCGGCGTGCCTGGCACTCACGACGTTGAACTCGCTATTAATTCCATTAATAGTCTTAAGTGTGGTAAAAAAACTCTTCTTGCCAGGTTTGATAAGAGCACTGATGACAGAGTTGGAATTAAAGAATGTTCAATGATAGAAGGCCCTGTTGGGCTCATAGTGATTGAGGGGTGGTGTTTTGGAGCCACTCCGGAGACAGACGAAAAGTTAGCCGTGCCGATTAACGACTTAGAACGACAATCTGATGCCGAGGGTTTATGGCGTCATTTCGTCAATGACGCTTTAGCAGGAAATTATCAAACCTTATTTAATATGGCTGATCGCCGCGTAATGCTCAGAGCGCCCTCTTTTGATAGGGTTTTTCAGTGGCGGCTAGAACAAGAGCAAAAGTTGGCCGAGCGCTTAAGGCTCAGTAATACAGAACAAGCTCCTTCAAACATGATGAGCGAAGATGATATCCGACACTTTATCAGCTACTTTCAGCGTATAACTGAGCACTGCCTGTCTTACATGCCGGAGCAAGTCGATCACTTATATCAATTGAATGAGAGTCGTGCCATTACCCATCACAATCACCTAATTTCAAGCGATTAGCCTATAACTCTATACCACCACGGCATTTTGATTGAATTCGCTGACAACCCTCAAGAGCTGTCGACAAGTGATCTGACCCACTAATTTCCCATGATCCAAGACGGGACGACGACGATGGCCCTTTTTCACCATATCATCGGCAATATCAACTAGATCAGCATGTAACTCACAGTAATCAACCTCTTTAGTCATGTAATCTCTGACCTTGCCAACATCTCCATGTTCGTTGTAGGTTACCGCCAAAATAGCTCGCAAACAATCTATTTCAGATAACAAGCCCACTAGATCGTCATGCTCGTCGACAACGCATATTCCAGATATCTTATTGTTAATGATCATATGAATCGCGTCAAAAAGATCAGCATCCGCTAGGATCTTTATGGGCACCTGAACCATATAATCACTCAGGTCAACCGAATGTAGCATAAACACCTCCGCACTTTGATTAACTGTTTACAAAAGCTGGTTTTATAGCCCCCCTGCATAGACAATAAAAGGTTGTGGCCAAGAGCCAAGCATTAAAATGGACGCCAATAAGGCCAGTACAAGTAGTTTCTCGAGGTGATTGGCGCTTTGGCCGTCACCTTCGGTAGACTTACTCATAGCAAAAATAACCCTCAGATAGTAATAGATACCAACGGCACTACCCACCACTAACACCGCCAGCAATCCCCATAGACCAGACTGAATACCAACCGTAATGACGAAGAACTTGGCCATAAACCCAGCGGTCAAAGGTATGCCTGCTAGTGATAACATGGCCACAGTTAGGGCAGATGCCTCTAGTGGACGATGCCAAAATAGACCCTCACAGGCGCTAATATCTTGTTTAGCTGGGTCTTCGCCGGCTACCGTTGAGACCACTGCAAAAGCTGTTAGCGTAGTCACTATATAGGCCGTCAGGTAAAAGGTAATACTCTGGCTAATGAGTCCTGCATCCAGATGCGCCAAAGCGATCAACACTACGAGTAGATAACCAAAATGAGCTATGGATGAATAGGCTAACAAGCGTTTGATATTTTCTTGGCGCAAGGCCAGCCAATTGCCAACTAACATAGACGCAACCGCCAACACCACTAAAGCCCTGTTTAAACCGCTGTATTGATAGAGAGCCCCATCCATATAGAAACGGCTAAGGGCGATAAACACCGCGCCCTTAGAAACCGTCGCAAGGAAACTGGTAACCGGTGTGGGCGCTCCCTGGTATACATCCGGAGTCCACATATGGAAAGGTGCCAAGGATAGCTTAAAGCCGATGCCCGCCAACACCATCGCACTGCCTGCCATAATCAGCATAGGGTTTACAGCAAAAGCGGCGGCGGCTTTAGCCCCAATGCCTGCGTAACTTAATTCACCAGTGGCCGCATAAATCAGAGCAAAGCCATAGAGCAGCATTGCCGAAGCACAGGCAGACAGAACCAAGTATTTAATGGCGCCCTCAAGAGGCAACTGGCCTCGCTCTGGAAAGGCTATCATGGCGTAAAGAGCGACGCCCATTAACTCCATACCCAACAACAAAGAAACCATATGACTGGACTGAATTAATACCACCGCACCCAATACAGATAACACTAGCAGTAAATAATATTCTTCTTTTCGCTCCCCCTCAGGAGAAAATGTGTCTCGAGAGAGGACCAGAATCACTAAAGAGGCGAGTAGAATCAGGCTAGTGAAAAACAGGCTCCAGTGGTCAACTTGTAAAAGAATCGTTACCGGCTGACTAAAGTCTCGGGCGTAACTAGCGCCCCAAAGAGTCAGCGCAAAACCAATCGCAGTAATCACCCAGGCAACTGACTGATCCCTTTTTATTGAGGCCTGAATCATCAGCACAATAGCGGTAAGAGACAGTATCAAAATCGGCGCTAAGGCAGAGAACATAGTCGCGTTCATTGCGCCACCTCCGCTACGGCCGTGAGTTGAAGTAAACTTTGCAATACCGGTTGTGCAGCATCTAATACGGGTTGCGGATAAATCCCCAACACTATTAGGGCGATCATCATTACCGCCATGGTCAGCATCTCACGAGTCCCAAAATCAATAAGACCATAGTTAGCCCACTTTTTATTGACCTCACCTTGGAAAGACCGCTGCATAAGAAGTAGCGAATAGGCTGCGCCCGTTATAAGCCCCGTAGCGGCAACTACAGTAATCCAAACGTTGACCTGAAAAAGCCCCAGTAACACCAAAAATTCAGCAACAAAATTACCCAAACCTGGCAGACCTAGTGATGCCACTACAAAAAACATCGCTACTGCACCCATCCGAGGCATTTGCTGCCACAGACCACTCATCTCTCGCATGTCTCTGGTGTGCAACCGTTCTTGTAATGACCCCGCGATCATAAACAGCGCCGCGGTGCTAAACCCATGAGCCACCATTTGCATCACTGCACCCTGCAGTGCTAATTCATTCCATGCATAGATGCCAAGAAGTACAAAGCCCATATGACTGACGCTGCTATAGGCAATGAGGCGCTTAAAGTCTGTTTGACCGAAGGCCAACACGGCACCATAGACCACGCCCGCCACACCCAGCAACATAGCTGGGTAGGAAAAATTTAACGCCGCCTCAGGAAATAAGGGCACCGCAAACCGAATGAGTCCGTAAGCACCGGTTTTGAGGAGGATGCCGGCCAGAATGACGCTGCCGGCTGTAGGCGCCTGCGTATGCGCATCAGGTAACCAAGTATGGAAAGGAAAGCCAGGTAACTTGACCACAAAAGCAATAAAGAAACCCAGCATGATCCAGTGCGCAGTTCGCTCCGCCATCTCGGTATTCAGCAAATCAAAGTAACTAAAGGTCCAAATCCCTGTGCCGCTATGATTAACCGCCACCAGTGCCAGTATAGATATCAGCATCAACAAGCCACTGGCTTGGGTAAATATAAAGAACTTCATGGCCGCATAACCACGATTTTCATGACCCCAGATAGCAATCATGAAATACATGGGGATTAGCATGACCTCCCAAAACAAGAAAAACAGCATCAGGTCTAGAGCCATGAACACCCCTAACACACCGGCCAGAGACCACAACAAGTTAGCCTCAAAGAAGCCTTTGCGCACCACAATATCGGTCCAAGAAGCACTGATAGCAATGGCGCCAAGAACCAGTGTTAGCAATACCATCAGCAAACTAATACCATCTAATGCTAGCTCGATACTGATACCAAAAGCGGGGATCCAGTCAGCCTTAAAGTGCATTAACCACGTCGAGGGATCATTGGCCACAGGTGCTTGCAATTGAGTAATCTCAGGCATCCCGGACAGGCAAATAAGAAGATATAATAAGTCGGCTAGGACCACAGCCATAGCCACTTTTCGAGGCATGGTGTCACTAATACGCTCAGACAAAATAGCCAATAAGCCGCCGATCAGGAGTATCACTATAAGGTTAACCATCACCATTAGAGCACCCCCTCTGAAAGATTAGCGGCCAGAGTAATCACTAAAATCAGCCCTGCTACCATGCTTGCCAAGTACCAACGCATGCGGCCTGACTGAGCAACACTCAACCAGTGGTTAAAGGTTTGATTGAGAGCTACGATTAATCCATATATCGCATCTACAGGTTCTCCTTTAAGTAAATTAGCTAAGCCGTAATAAGGTCTTACAAAGAGTCGGTCATACAGCCAATCGATACCCCAACCACTGCGCCAAAACTGTCCCAGACTCTTACCTAGGCCTGAGTTAGCAAGGCCATTAATTTTTAATCGTCCGCTATAAAAGATTAGATAGGCTATCAGCACACCAAAAATAGGCACCGATATAGACACATATTCAACCCAATGTGCCGGGTGACTGCCATCACCAGCCGGGAAAACTTCAGTGACCGGAATCATGAACCATCCACCCACCATGGCCAGAAAACACAACGCCGAGAGCGGCACCGCCATGCGCCAGCCAGTGTCTTTATCAGGTTCGGTGTTGGCCTTACCAAAAAACACCACAAAGACTAATCGAAAGCTATAGATGGCGGTTAGCAATGCGCCTAAAAGTCCGGCCATCCAGAGCCCTGGTCCGATATCAGGCAATTGATAAGCCTGCAGCAAAATCTGGTCTTTACTGAAGAATCCTGAGGTCATTGGTAGCGCGGCCAATGCCGCTGAACCAATCATGAAACTCCAAAATGTGACCGGCATTCGAGTTCTTAGGCCGCCCATTTTGAAAATGTTATGTTCGTGATGTAGGCAGTGGATAATGGCACCTGACCCCAAAAACAATAACGCTTTGAAAAAAGCATGGGTCATTAGGTGAAAAATGCCTGCACTCCAAGCCCCCACACCCAAAGCAAGAAACATATAACCGATCTGACTAATCGTCGAGTACGCCAAAATACGTTTGATATCGGTTTGCATCAGCGCAGTAAAGGCCGCCATCAGCGATGTGGTTATACCAATGACTGCAACCACTGTCATAGCTGTGGGTGCCAACAAGAACAACCCATGAGTGCGCGCTATCAAGTAAACCCCTGCAGTAACCATAGTCGCCGCATGAATCAGAGCACTAACGGGTGTCGGGCCTGCCATAGCGTCTGGCAGCCAAGTATGTAATGGCAACTGAGCTGATTTTCCGACAGCGCCGCAGACGAGTAGGAGACAGGCAATTAAGGGGACAGGATCACCAATCTGCCAGGTTTGGTTGGCCTCACCCACCATAGCCTGAATATCTAAGGTGCCTAGCTCGGTGAATAGCAGTAACAAACCCAAAGCCATAGCCGTATCGCCGATACGCGTTACGATAAAGGCCTTGCGCGCCGCATGTCCATTGGCGTTGTGCTGGTACCAGAACCCGACTAACAGGTAACTACAAACCCCTACACCCTCCCACCCCAGATACAGCAGTAGGAGATTATCGGCCATCACCAAGACCAACATGGCGGCAACAAACATATTCAGGTAGGCGAAGTATCGAGCATAACTTGGATCTTTCTCCATAAATTCAGTAGAGAACAGGTGAATTAAAAAACCAACGCCGGTAATTACCGACATCATCACTAAAGTCAGCCCATCAAAATAAAACGAAATGCCTGGAGTAAATCCTGCTACCTCCATCCAGGTCCAAAGGGAGAGTTGGATAACCTGCTGATTTTGCATAAATTCGGCAGCCAACAGCAGTGTCAGCAAAGCTGCTATGCCCACTGAGCCAACCCCCAGGGCCCCAATTTGCGATACCTTGAAACGACTGCCAAACAGCATCAGTGTCACCGAGCTAAGCAAGGGAATCAGCGGTATTAGCCAAATAGTCTCACTCATAATTAACCCTGCATCCGGTTGGCACGATCCATATCCAAAGTTTTAAAGCGTTTCTGAACTTGAAGTACCAAACCCAGACCCACCGCCACCTCAGCTGCAGCCACAGTGAGGATAAGCATAAACACTACCTGTCCGTCAGGTTGTCCCCAATGAGCTCCCGCAGCCACAAAGGCCAAGGCTGCGGCATTGAGCATGACTTCCAGTGACATCAATATAAAAATAATGTTGCGCCTAATCATTAGGCCGAGCATGCCAATGGAAAACAGCAGCGAAGAGACCAGAAGGATATGGTTAAGTGGTATATTCAGGCCGTCCATTATTGACCACCCTGCTTTTCTAAGTTGTCTCGCTCAAGGTAACGACGACCAAGGTGGAAAGAACCAACTAAACCTGCCAGTAATAACATAGCGGCAATCTCCACCGCTAACACATAGGGGCCAAATAGGGACAAACCCACCTCTTTTGCCGAGACCGAGGTGACAGACACTGGGCCGCTGGTTTGACTAATTACCATCAATAGTTCAATGAGTAATACAATTGATAAAATCGCAGGCCCTGCCCATATTGATGGCTGTAACCACTGTCGCTCCTGCTTATCGCCCTTCTCACCTAAGTTAAGCATCATAATGACAAAGACAAATAGCACCATAATGGCTCCGGCATAAATAACAATTTCTAGAGCTGCTGCAAATGGGGCGCCAATCAAGAAAAAGATGACGGCAACCGCCAGCAGTGAAACGATTAGATAGATTAGGGCGTGAATAGCATTAGCTCTAGTCATGGCCATCACCGTTGCCACTAATGCAACCGTTGCCGCTATGTAAAAAAGTACAATTTCAAGCATGGACGGCCCTCAGCTCTGTTGTTCCATTAAGTAGGTTCATGGCAATAAACTCTTGGTATCGATAGGCCTAGCCTCGTTGAGCGCTTGACCTTTGTCTTTAGTGGCTGTTTTCATACCAGAAACTCGGTAAAAATTGTAATCCGGGTATTTACCCACGCCGTTAATCAGCAAATGTTCTTTCTCATAGACCATGTTTTGGCGATCGTACTCACACATTTCAAAGTCAGGCGTTAGCTGGATGGCATAGGTCGGACAAGCCTCTTCACACATACCGCACATAATGCAGCGGGAGAAGTTGATGCGGAAAAACTCTGGATACCATGTGCCGTCTTCGCGGGTGGCTTTTTCCAATGCAATACAATCAACCGGACAGACAGCTGCACAAAGATTACAAGCAACACAGCGCTCTTCACCATCAGGATCACGAGTCAGCACAATCCGGCCTCGATAACGGGGCGACAGATATGGCATTTCCTCAGGATACTGAACGGTTTCGGCTTTGGTAAAGGTGTGCTTAAGCACCTCCCACATGGTTCTTAGTTCACTTAGCATTAGGCGACTCCCTCGATCCATAACAGCACTGCACCAGTCACTAGAATATTCACCAAAGTGATCGGTAACATTACCTTCCAGCCAAGTGACATCAACTGATCGTAACGTGGCCGAGGGATGGCTGCTCGCAATAAGACAAAAAAGCAAATAACCACAAACACTTTTAGACTAAACCAGAAAAACGGAGGCAACCAATCACCTATCAACATTGGCCCATGCCAACCACCAAAGAATAGGGTCACAATCATGCAAGAAATGAGCATCAGCCCGAGATATTCCCCAAGCATAAACATGGCAAACTTCATGCCGCCGTATTCAGTATGGAAACCTGCAGTAAGCTCGTGCTCAGCCTCAGGTAAATCGAAAGGCAGACGATGGCTCTCAGCGATCCCGGCTATAATAAATACGATCAAGCCGAGAATCTGAGAGAAACAAAACCAAACGTCGGTCTGGGCTTCGACGATGTCCACCAAGCTAAAGCTACCTGACATCATTACTACGCCAATCAACGAGAGCCCCATAAAGACTTCATAACTGACCATTTGTGCTGCCGATCTCAAGCCCCCCAAAAGTGCATATTTATTGTTAGAGGCCAAGCCGCCAAGAAGTACGCTATAAACCGCAAGAGATGTCATGCCGAGAAAAAATAACAGGCCAATATTAACGTCGATAATCATCATGCCAGGCGCAAAGGGCACCACAGCAAAACCCATCATCATAGCCACAACGATAGCGGTGGGAGCAAAAATAAATACCATTCGATCTGCAAAGGGTGGGACCCAGTCATCTTTAAATAATAGCTTAATCATGTCTGCCGCTACCTGGCCAATTCCAAATGGCCCAAGTCGGTTAGGGCCGTAGCGATCTTGCCAAACACCCAGTAAGCGTCTTTCAAACCAAGTCAAGACGGCCGCTCCAGCAACGCCACCAATTAAGATCGTGAGAGCGAGGATTACAGGCATCAACTCAGACATTACTCGCACCTCCGCCACCGATCACCTGTTCGAAGGCCGCTTTATCCGAGGCAATCATTTCAGGGCCAGAGCGCCGCCATGCTTTATCGACCTCCAAGCCAACCAAACTTCCCGCCGTAAGACCTTGCGTCTCTGAGTATCCGGCGCTGTAGCCAATACAGTTTTTTGCCACTCTAGACAGAATCCTAACCTCCAGTGAACATTCAATCTCACCCTGCTTAACCAACAAACCATCGCCCTCGGTGACGGCAAGCTTTTCAGCTACTTTCCGACCAATAGCGACAAACCCGCGGCCCGCTAACTCAGCAATCTCATCCGTATGACTCGACAATTCATCACTGCCGTGGATCTGCTCCATGGGCACCAGATGCCACTGATGGGGCTTTAATATAATTTCACCAACCTGCGGAGAGATCTCAGCACCCGCTTGAGATGAACTAATTAGCCGCACCCCTGAAGAACCACCTTTTAGCGGCCCATCCACCTCAGACTGAAATTTTTGCAAAGACTGATTGGAATTCCAACCTGGCGCCCAAACAAAGGGAATCAATGATGCTGGCTGATCTCGATTTAGACCTTCCATACTGTAGGATAATGGACTCTCATGATCTTTTGGCTGCTGAGGTTCATGCACCGAAACATCTGAATTCATCGCTGTACGACCACTGTAACGATGAGTCTGGCGAGGTATCTTTGAACCGCGATCTCTAAAATTATTGAGTGGCGCTACATCTACAAGAGCAGAAAATAGGGGACTACTCTTAGCGCAGGCAACAACTATCTGATCAAAATTCTCCAGTTTCGCTAACTTTTTGTGTTCAGTAATCTTAGCCAAGCGCAGTAACCACTGCCAGCTAGGTAATCTTTCAGCCGCGGGAGAATGAACGGGGTAGAACCGCTGAGCACGGCCCTCACTGCTAACCAAAGTGCCTTGTGACTCAGCATAGGATGCCGCCGCCATGACCAAGTCAGACTGATCAAGGGTGTCATTCTCATACATATCCAAGGTAATAATTTTAGTGCCGCTAACCAACAGTTGGTCAATTAGCTCTTTATCGCCGCGGCGGTACAAATCATTTTCTAATACAATCAATGCGTCTAGTTTGGCTGCTCTTTTAGCTAGGGCCTTTAAACTACTACTAGAACCATCGGCTACCATCAGTGCCAGACCTAAGCTGTTGCACTCAGGCACGCAGAAGCTCAGCATGGTTGTCGCCTGGTTCAAAGCATCCGCCACTGCAGCCGCACTGTTAATAATACCCTGATGAGCCATGCTTGAACCGCTGACTATTAGCGGGTTTTTCGCCGCTTTAAGCATCTGCGCCGCAGCATCTGCCTCAGTATTATCTGTCGTTTCACCCGCTAGGGCTGCCGCTACAGCATGGCCAAATGCGGCTATATCATCAGGCGCCAAAGAAACGCAGGTACTAGCAACATCGTCTAGACGCGTGTCCATGGCCGACACGACAGTCATCGGCGAACGCTGGTCTTGAGCAAGATTGCGAACCGCGGCGTCTTGCCATGCCGGAAGACCCATCTGCTCGGCTAATTCAAAGGCTTTGTTGCGTACAGACTGACGAAGTGCAAGCGCCACACGAGGGGCGGTATTAGTAACATCTTCACCAAGAATAAGTACCGCATCGGCAGTCTCTATCTGCTTAATCGATGGATTGATGGACTTGGTTGTCTGTAAAATATTGACAATACTGCCAATCAAATCAGCTTCTTGGTCTGAAAACCCGGGCGCAAAATTTTTCGCTCCAACCAACTCTCGCAACAGATAATTCGCTTCCAGTGATGCTCGGGGCGAACCAATAGCCGCGACTTTTTTACCTGCCATCCATTCAGCCGCGGTATCTAATGCTTGTTGCTGGTGTACGGCAAAGAAACTACCATCGGGATTCTTAATGCCTGCATAATCAAGACGCAAGTCACTGTTCAAATAGCCGCTACCGAAACGACCTCGATCACACAAAAAGTAGCCATTAACCTCGTCGTTATAGCGATTATGAACACGCTTAACCTTGCCATAACGTTCCCCAGGAGCAATATTGCAGCCCACAGCACAGCCCTGACATATAGAAGGTGCAGACTGTAAATCCCACTTACGACTGTATTGCTTTAGAAACGGCTTGTCGGTGAAAACCCCTGTGGGGCAAACCTCAACCAAGTTCCCCGAAAACTCACTCTCTAGAACACCCTCCTCGTGACGACCAAAATACAGGTGGTCATGGGAGGCCTGGGCGCCTAGATCTTTACCTCCAGCATAATCTCGGTAGTAGCGTTCACATCTGTAACAAGCAATGCAGCGATTCATCTCATGATCAATCAGAGGACCTAAATATTGGTTGCGATAGGTATTCTTTTTACCGGTATATCGGCGATCACGATGTCCGACCATGACGGTCATGTCTTGCAGATGGCATTCTCCACCTTCAGCACATACCGGGCAGTCATGCGGGTGATTAAGCATGAGGCTCTCAACAACCGCCTTGCGAAACTGCGTAGCATTCTCGGCCTTAAGCGAGAACCTTGCACCTTCGCTTACCGGGGTCATGCAGCCCATCACTATTCGGCCTCGGGTATCTTCCTCGTTCTGGTATTGGACCAATGCGCATTGACGGCAAGAGCCGATAGAACCCATGGCTGGATGCCAGCAAAAATAGGGTAGATCCAGACCAGCATTAAGGCAGGCTTCGAGTATATTTTCGCCTTGTTTGACCACAATTTCCTGACCATCAACATAGATCATTGGCATAGTTTAGGCTCCCTTTCCTGAATGGTAAGGGCAACAGCTACCACTAATATGTCGCTCAAAATCCTCACGGAAGTATTTAAGTGCACTTTGCAGCGGCTCCATAGCGCCCGGCGCTAGAGCACAATGCGTGTTACCGATCGCACCTATATAGTTAATTTGGTATTCCAGCGTATCCAAATCTTCTGTTTTGCCACGACCCTGCTCTATCTCTTCTAGTACCTGTCTCGTCCAAGGCAGACCATCACGACAAGGCGTGCAAAACCCACAAGATTCATGGGCAAAAAAGCGAATCAAATTCAACACCATGCCCACCGGGCAAGTCTGGTCATCAAGAATAATCATTGTGCCAGTACCCATGCGACTACCAGCTGTACTAATGACGTTATAGTCCATGGCTAAATCGAGATGTTCCTGCGTTAAAAAGTCGGTTGAACCACCACCGGGCAAAAACCCTTTCAGCTGCAAGCCGTCTTGCATGCCTCCAGCATGGTTTTCAAGAATTTCACGGATTGGGGTACCCATTGGAAGCTCCCAACAGCCGGGGGTTTTAACTCGCCCACTAACACCAAAAATTTTAGTACCAGCGTCCTCACCCACCCCGAGACTCTTAAACCACTCAGCACCACGGTCAATAATATGAGGGATGTTACACAGCGTTTCGACATTATTAACGATAGTCGGGCGACCCCAGAGACCACTCACCTGAGGAAATGGTGGCTTGGCTCTAGGATTTGCCCGCTTGCCTTCAAGCGCATTAATGAGGGCCGTTTCTTCACCGCAGATATAGCGACCGGCACTGGTGTGGACGTACATATCAAGTTTGAAGCCACTACCGAGAATATTATCGCCAAGATAACCTTTGGCATAACACTCTACCAAGGCTTGGCGAAGGCGCTCAATGGCCACCACATACTCGCCCCGAATAAAGATGTAAGAAAGGTCAGCGCCAATACAATATGCCGACAAAATCATCCCTTCGATGAGCTGATGAGGGTCGTACTCCATCAGCAGACGATCTTTAAAGGCACCCGGCTCCATTTCATCGGCATTACAGACCAAATATTTGTGGCCCGGGGTGCATTTATCATCCATCGGCACAAAGCTCCACTTCATACCGGTGGGAAATCCAGCACCGCCACGCCCGCGCAGATTAGATGCGCTGACAACCTCCCGGCACTCTAGGGGAGACATACCCGACATAGCTTTACGCAGACCTTGATAGCCACCATTAGCCTCGTAGGCAGTCATGTCAGTGGGTGCTTTACCCGGCTCAATATTGCGAGTCAGTACTTTTTCCATCAAGACTGACCTCCCGATTTACTACTAGCAAAAATCTCACTAATTTTATTATCATCAAGATGGGTGACCAAATCATCGCCGACCATCATCACTGGGGCCCTGTCACAGGCACCCAAACAGGGAACAGGCAGAAGCGTGTAACGATTATCCTCAGTGGTCTCACCGTAATCGATACCCAAGGTATCAGAAATAGTTTGCTTAATACTGTCGCAACCACTTATCCAGCAACTGACGCTGTCACAAAATAGAATGACTTTTTCGCCCACCGGGCGGCGATAAATTAAGTTATAAAAAGTAGCCACTCCCTCTAACTCTTCGGCCGACATATCTAGATATTTGGCGATGGCTTGAAGGCTCTCATCAGACACCCAGCCGCGCCCAGCCTGAACTATTTTTAAAGCGTCAATGGCAGCCCCAGATTTATAAGGAATATGTTCAAGCTCATGATCTATCTCCGCCCTCTCCTGCAGCGTAAGTACTGAACTGATGTCACTTTGAATCATCTTTGCATTACTCATCGGTCAACATCCGCCATAACAAAATCGATACTGGCAATAATAGCTATCAAATCAGGGATCATTAGGCCTTTACTAATTAAAGGTATTTGCTGTAAGTGAGGGAAAGAAGGAGTTCGTATACGAGTTCTATAAGAGTTAGTCCCACCATCACTAATTAAGTGGTAACTATTTATCCCTTTAGTTGCCTCAATCATTACCGAGGCCTCTCCTGCTGGCACCACCGGCCCCCAGCTGACATTGAGAAAATGGTGGATAAGAGTCTCAATGTCTTCCATTGTTTTCTCTCTCGGCGGCGGCGTAGTAAGCCTGTGGTCACTCTTGTAGGCCCCGCCGGGCATATTATCTAGGCACTGGCGAATAATGCGTAGGCTCTGGCGCATTTCTTCAATACGCAATTCAGCACGATCGTAACAGTCACCGTTGTGAGAAACGGGAACCTCAAAGTCGAACTGATCATAGCCACCGTAGGGGCGTTTTTTACGCACATCCCAATCACAACCGGTAGCACGCAACCCCGGCCCGGTGATACCCCAATCAATCGCCTCTTGCTGGGTATAGACACCAATGCCTACAGTACGCTCTTTCAGTATTTTGTTTTGCATTGCCATCCTGTCATAGTGATCTAGGCGGGCAGGCAAAAAATCAATGAAATCGCGAACCAGTTTATCCCAGCCCTCTGGTAGGTCCTGAGCAACACCACCAATGCGGAACCATGCGGGGTGCATACGCCCGCCGGTAATCGCCTCAATAATGCCGAACAATCGCTCGCGATCAGCGAACATATAAAACACTGGTGACATCTGACCCACGTCTTGAACAAAAGTCCCATAAAACACTAGGTGGCTGGAAATTCTGAACAGTTCGGCCAACATAATACGAATAATTTTGGCTCGTTCGGGCACCACAACACCGCCCAACATTTCCACCGACTGAATATAGGCTAGGTTATTCATCACCCCACCAAGATAATCAATTCGGTCTGTATAGGGAATGTAGGTATGCCAAGTTTGGCGTTCGCCCATCTTTTCGGCACCGCGATGGTGGTAACCAATGTCGGGCACAGAATCAACAATCACCTCACCATCTAACTGAAGGGCAACCCGAAACACACCATGAACACTGGGATGATTGGGACCCAAATTGAGGAACATATATTCGCTATCTTCGCTGGCCTTTTCCATCCCCCACTCTTCAGGACGAAACCGCAGCGCCTCCTGTTCTTTAGCAACCCGTTCAGGGCCCATTTCAAACGGAGCCATCTCGGTGGCTCTGGCTGGATGGTCTTTGCGTAACGCATGACCCTCCCAGGTTGGCGGAAGAAGAATGCGATAAAGGTTGGGATGGCCATCAAAGACGACACCAAACATATCCCAAGCCTCTCGCTCATACCAATTCGCGTTAGGCCAAATACTAATAATCGTCGGCAGGTTTAGGTCAGGTTCCGATAAGGCCACCTTGATGCGAATATCATCATTGCGCTCCATAGAAAGCAACTGATAAACAACAGTGAAATCTGAAGCTGGCTGACCCCCACGATGTTGACGCGTGCGCTCATCGATCGCAAACAGATCGTAGAGCATAGAAAACTGGGGTTTGAGGGATCTTAAAACCTCAGACAAAAGAGATCTAGGCACCCACAGTGTCAGAATGGAGTCGGCCGTTGATTGGACAATAAACTGCTCCTGCCCAAACTGGCGATACAAGGTTTCTTCTACTTGGCTATGAACCATTGATTCAGCCGTCTGCATTTAACCCTCTCAGTATGTTGTTGGGACCCTAGCTGTTTTTCGGTTCCCTTAATTCTGTTGCCTGAATGCGTTGCGCGGTAAGTTCATCACGCTTGCTGATTTTGGCCGGCTTGACGATCGTTTGATCCCCCGCGGCCCAAGTAATAGGACGCCGCTCCTTGCCAATCGATTCTTGAAGCATTATCAAGCCCTGCATGAGAGCTTCCGGTCGCGGCGGACAGCCGGGGACATAAACATCTACTGGAATAAACTTGTCCACACCCTGCACCACGGAATAAATATCGTACATGCCACCAGAGTTAGCACAGGACCCCATAGAGATAATCCACCGAGGCTCTAACAGTTGCTCATAAAGGCGCTGAATCACTGGCGCCATTTTTAAAAAACAGGTCCCTGAAATAACCATCAAATCCGCTTGGCGCGGCGTGGCACGAATAACTTCAGAGCCAAAGCGGGCGATATCATGTCGACTCGTAAAAGAAGTCGCCATCTCAACATAGCAGCAAGACAAACCAAAATTGAACGGCCACAAGGAATGGGCGCGGCCCCAAGCAACTAAGTCCTCAAGTTTGGCAAAGGCTACATTACGCTTAACCTGCTCTTCAATGAAGTCTTCGCTTTGGCCAACCACATTGCCCTGTTCAGGCCTCGTTAAACTCCAATCCATTATTTCACCTCAGTCGATTTTTGCGCTTCTTTTAATCCAACGCGAGTTTTATTACCCCAGTCCAACGCACCGGACCGCCACTCATAGACTATTGCCAAACCCAGTATCCCGATAAATACCACCATCGATAGATAACCCTGCCAACCGAGTTCAAAAAAGGCTATCGCCCAGGCAAAAATAAAGACGGTTTCCAAATCGAAAATAACAAAGAAAATGGCTACCAGATAGAATTCGACCGAAATACGTATTTGCGAGCCACCGACAGAAACAATACCTGATTCAAACGGATCGTTGGTCGCTGCTTCACGACGCCTTTGTCCGAGCAACCAAGAAAGTACCAACATAGTGATTACTAGAAGAATCACCATGACAAAATAAACCGCCAGCGGCCAAATTTCATTAGCGTAGGAATTAACCACTAAGACTCTCCATCAATGAAATATTGACATGCAGTATTACTGACAGGGAAAATAATTATTAAATCAAAAAAGTGTCCGACCGTCTGAGACAGACGATAAAGAGGGCTGTAAAAAGAATAATCCTTGTACAGTTTTCGTGGCATAAAATACCCCAAACGTATGGGTTTCTTTCGCCTAACAATAATATCTAGGGAAGAACCCTTTCTTGTTATTAGATCTAGCTCTTTTAAGGTACCTAAGTTGTCCGATTTTGGCAAGAGCCCTGCACGCAAATAGAGCCTTTTTTTTCGTGTATCTAGACTTTAGGTAATAGGCAGGGTCTTTATCAAAAATACCCATCGGTTAACGAGTGCGAAAAAGGTGATCTAAGTGAATATTTAGAAGGCTCTTTAAAACAAAAAACCACCCTAAGGCGGCTTTTTGTTTAACTAAACTACTTAGAAATGTATTTTTTTAGTCCCTGCGCCTATTTAATAGCAAAAGACTCAGCAAGAGTATCAGCAGCAACGATGCATCCGCGGAGGTCTTATCTGAGGCTAATGTACACCCCCCTCCACTTCCCGATGATGGTGGTGGCGTAGCTGGAGGACTAACCACTGTTATTGATTCAGAGGTTAAACTAACTGATTCAGTGCCATTGCTCACTGTAATATTGATCGTCGAGCTACCCGAGGTGTTGTTCGCCGTGACGGCTGCTGTATAAACCCCGTCACCCTGCTCCGTGAAGTTCCCGACAGCAACACCCGACAATGACGCAGTTGCACTGACATCCATATCCTCAAGTACCAAACTTTGGGCATCAACTACCGTTACCGTTACCGTGGCACTGTCAGAACCATTGGCAGTTATCTCGCCCCTATTTAACGAGACTGTACTGCCATCACTAGGAGTCCCCAAAAACCTAACTGCCGCGCCAACCAGATCAACCAGCGTACCATTAGCTTCGCCATCGGTATCATTAGGGCCGCCATCCTCTACTATTAACTGAATACAATTGGCACCCACTGTTAGACCTTGGGTATAGGACTCACTGCCGGGCTCTGGACAGGTTCCGTTGTTAGCCTCTGCCGAGGCGAGGCTGTTAGCAGCGTCTTCGGTAAACAATAGCCACCCTAGTGTTTCATCGACATATTTTTTAACCGTATCTTTGGAACCCAGCTGAAAGCTAAGGGGCAGCACCAATGTGTATGAGTAACCTGGCTCTGCACCCATTAATCGATAGTCAATCAACCCATCAGGGAAGTCAAAATAAGGGTCTTCAGAGGCGGTCAACTCCTGCTCTGTCAGACTTAAATCGTAATCTCCTTGCCTAATCGCTCTGCCGCCAAGGCGAAGTGAGGTTCCATTTTCAGACTGAACTAGGTGAGTGCCGCCTGCACTTAGTTGCAAAACATACAGATCCGCGAGGCCATCCTGATAATCAGGTATTCCATCATGGTCACTGTCTAACCAACCTTCAGAGGCGTCTGAGATTCCATCACCATCTGTATCATCCTGATCCGACAATGGGACTAGGGTCTCCAACACAGCTATCACTACAGAATTCGAAAGGCTTAACTGTGGATTGCCGTTATCGCTCACCATACCTGAGATACTTAAAGTACCTAAATCCACGGTAACCGGATCAAAGGTTAGATTACCTGCTGCATCGCTAGCGGCATTAGGCAATTCGCTTAAAGCCGCCCCCCAGTCAAGAGTATGGCTATCAGAGTAATTACCATCCTTTACGCTGGCTGTAATGGTTACCGGTCCTCCATCACGAGTAATCAGAGGGCCAACCAAGTTAGCTTGGCTCACTCGAAGCTCTAACATCGGTGGTAAATTTGTCTCGGTGATGGTGATTTTTTGAGAGCTAGCACTGCCGACGACCGCGTTAAATAAACTGACAACATCACAGCCTACACATGCAGTATATGTATCCGGAAGAGTCACTAGGATTGTTTCGTCTGATTCGGCGATTACATCCTGGACGACACTGATCGTCATGCTTGCCGATCGCCCCTGGGTGATGGTTAGGCTAACATCTAGGTTAGTGGTGAAGTCATCTACTTCAACGGCGGTCCCGGATAACTGAACTGGGACGATGACCGGGTACTCAGCCGCATTGCCGCTTAAGCTTACCGAGACTTCGTAATCACCCTCCTCACCAACAGAGAATGGAAGGCCAAGATTGACCAATGGCACCACACTGAGTAGCTGAGTAGCCTGAGATTGATTGCCTAGAGAGTCCTCAGCGGACCAAACCACCTCATAGGCGCCAGACTCGAAGGGCCCAGTCAAACTTGATGTCACCTCTGGATTAGCAGGCTCTCTATCGGTTGCTGTGGCCACCCCCAACTCAACATTGGTAAAAAGACCCGTAGCGCTAACAACCATATTTTCTGGTATTACCAATATAGGACCATAATCATCGACAGTGACATCGGTACCATTGATGTATTCTTGGACGTTGGAAACACCATCATTATCCAAATCTTCCTCGCCATCAGTAGCGTCAAATGAATCAAAGCCATTGGCTATTTCAAAGTCATCTGGCATGCCGTCATTGTCATCGTCGGGATCCTTGCTATTAGCAATACCATCGCCGTCATTATCCGGAAGGATGGTGATGTCTACCTCTGCGACAGCACTATCAAGACGTGCGTCGTTAACCGTGAAACTGAAGCTATCGGTCGCCGCGCCCTCCACCGTACTGGTATAGGTGACCATCTGAGGCATTTCATCACCCGACGCTAATGTTGATATGGTTGCATCAATAATCTGCAAGCCAGCCCCTCCAACCGCAATGTATGCCGTATTACCGTCGTCAGACAGAATCACTCCATAAGCTGGTCCCGCGGTACTAAACGCCCCAACGCTTCTAGGCGACGTATTTTGACCAACATCTATCACTTGGAGGCTATAGTAATCTGCCACATAGGCAAAGTCGCCATCAGCAGATAAGGTTAGCCCCCATGAAGTTCCCTGAGTATCAAAGTTACTCAGTAGGCTTGGGTTAGATAGGTCATTAATATCAACAATCTGCAACCCCGAGGAATGATCAGTTACGTATGCTGTTTTGCCATCATTAGACAGCTGTACCGCTCTCGCTACTCCAGTCGTATCAAGCGTACTAACTAGAATCGGATTTGCGGTATTAGAAACATCAACGATGTCCAAACCAGCGCTATCGACGGCTATAAAGGCGGTATTTTCATCCGCTGAAAGAGTGACCCCGTAGGCTGCGCCAGAGGTAGCAAATGACCCCATCAATACCGGACTTTGTGAGTTACTTATATCGATGATTTGCAGCGAGCTCCAGTCTGCCACATAAGCAATCGTTCCATCACTTGAAAGAACTACACCAAGCGCATAACCCGGAGTGGTAAAAGAACTTAGCAAACTCGGATTAGATCGGTCGCTTACATCGACGATCTTGAAGCCAAACTCATCATCGGCTACATAAGCTGTATTGCCATCACCCGAAATAGCCACATCATAGACATTACCTTCAGTAGCAAAAGTACCAACTATGACCGGGCTAGAGGCGTCGCCGATATCAATAATCTGCAGTCCACCCTCATAATCAGCAATAAATACTGTATCCCCCTCATCTGCAATCACTAAATCGATTGCCAAACCATCAGTACCAACCGAGCCTATTGCGCTAGGATTGAATCCGGTAAAACTACCCTGCGTAGGACCCGTTACAAGAAAGAAAGTTAGATCATCATTCTCTGGATCTGTACCCGATAGAGTAATCCGCGTCGGTATTTTTTCCACGACATCAACAGCTTGAGAATTCGCCGCTGGGCCCTCGTTAGGATAATCACCGACATTAATCGCCCCTGTTCCTTGACCGCCTGAGACGAGAGTTCGAGTGACAACCAACTCTCCGGTAGAGGTCAGTACAGTAAATTCAGCACCATTCCAACCATCTCCGAAGGAATCGGACATTCGGAGGGTATGACGCGCATCCGCTAGACAGACCAATGTATTGAAAGGCGCAATCCCCTCATACAGAACTGCACCTGAAGCGTCTTCTAGGAACCAACTCACCTCTCCAGGCCAATCGCCCGAGCTAACATTTATAAAGTAAACGGTGGCAGAGCAAGATGATATCGCTAGATTGACCGAATCGATTAACGACTGAATTTCTTCTACTTCATCAAGATCTGTGCCGCCAGCCAGCAATTCAATAGCCGTGTGATAGACGAGTAAATTATCTGTCTCAACACGGCTAAGCCCAATAACAGCATTGAAATCTATTGCTGTGATCCCGCTGGCATCCCCAGTATTAGCCGCAGCCAACAGTTGACTCAATGCATTATTGTTATTGTTGACCGAGTCGCAATCTTCTATCGGATTTATATCACTCGATCCAATTGTAATTGGGTCGCCAGGCCAACCCGATTTTTCTGAGCAGTAACTCGCATGAATTAAATTTCGATTTCCAAAGAAACTATCGCTGACCAGAGTCGGCTTGTTACCAAGAAAACTCATCGCAAAAAATTTGTTGTCTGCAAAAGCACTAACTCCAATATCCGTCACGCTCTCACCAAAAGTGATCAAGGTTAAATTATTTTTAAGGAACGCATAAGCGCCAATGGTGGTGACACTATTAGGAAGGGTAACCGACGCTATACCACTATCGGCAAACGCACTAGCTCCGATCGCAGTGACCGCGACTCCGTTAATCGTTCCTGGAATCACCAAATTAGTTGCACAGGCGTTCACGCAACCAGTAATAGTCAGGGACCCGGCAAGAGACTCTAGGTAGGTCCAGGTTCCGTCGTTGCTAAGGGAATTCATCCAGATGTCGACCGCCGCAACATTACTGTCAAGAGCTCCATCATTAACCTTAAAGGTAAAGGTATCAGTCGGAGCATCGGCAATAACTTCCTGTGAGGTGTGGGTGTAGTCCACAGTTTGTGGAATGACATCTCCAGAGACAAAGATAGTCGGCGCTACATCAATAATGCGTACACCAAGATCACCATCAGCAACATAGGCTTTAGTGCCATCAGCGGATACGACAACCCCTAGAGCATTTCCGGTATCAAACAACCCCAATAAACTGGGGCTTGCAGAGCCGTCTATGTCAATAATTTGTATGCCCAACACGCCATCAGCGACGTAAGCTATCTTGCCATCGGCTGATAGCTCCACATCTACGGCAGCGCCCGCGGTATCGAATGAGCCTGATAGAACTGGAGCAGAGGCATTGCTTATGTTAATAATTTGCAGTCCGGCAGATCCATTAGCGATATAGGCTGCGGCGCCATCAACAGAAAGAGCCACCCCCGATGCTTCTCCGCCGGTATCAAATGAACCTAATGAATTAATGTTCTGAGCATCAATCACATCGACAATGAGTAATCCTGAAGATCCATTAGCTACATAGGCTTTACTGCCATCACTTGACAGCACCACAGCTAAGGCATTGTCTCCAGTACTAAATAAACCCCATGAAATCGGAGTTTCCGGGTCGCTAACGTTGACAATATGCAGTCCAGAACTACCATCAGCAACATAAGCTTTACTACCGTCGGTTGACAGCGCTACGCCCGATGCATAGCCATCAGTGTCAAATGTGCCTAACAATAAAAGCACGGAAGGGTCGCTCACATCAACAATATGTAACCCAGAAGACCCGTCAGTAACATAAGCTATGTCGCCATTGGCCGAAAGCGTGACATCGGTTGCCGTGCCGGAGGTGTCTAATAGGCCCAATAAACTAGGATTTAGAGGGTCGCTCACATCAATAGTTTGCAAGCCAGAGTTACCATCAGCGACATAGGCAGTGATATCACCCGACGAGAGGACAATCCCCTTAGCCTCGCCACTGGTATCGGACGAGCTCAATAAGCTAGGTGTTAAGTCACTCAACTGCCCTAGCTGCGGAATATTCACCAAAGAATAGGTCAGAGCCTGTCTTTCTGGGTCTATAGCTTCTAGAACAACTCCAACAGTATCCTGGGGTGTAGCTTTAACTGATTGCGGTAAAGCGAAGGGAGCTCGGTTAACGTAGGCTCCGTCTGTACTGATTGCCAGCGTAAAGTTGTTAAGACTTCCACCGTCTCCAGAGTAAATGTCAGTCACTGAAAGAACCCAGTCACCCTGGGTGCTTTGATCGTTAAAAAGACCAAGCGCCCCTATGGGGAGCTTTAAGGTTCCCGAGACCACTGGGCTCGATGAACCACATACAAGGTTAGAACCCTGATCATCGAAAATGGCGTTTATATCAGGACCAGAGGAACCGTCGTCGTTGTAACAAGTCCCAATTTCCAGCAAAGATACGGTCCCAGAGGGTGATGTCAAAGTAACCGCAAGTTCGGCAACATAACTATGAGTAATATCGACACCAACATTGATGTCAGTAATAACTTCGCTTTCGGAGATGGAGATTGTAGATTCAATAACATTCGGCACGTCCGACACAATTGTCACTGGTAAGTCTTGCGCTTGAAATAAGTTAGGCGTGGTGAAGCTATAGACGTTACCCGCATCCGCCACACCACAACTATTGATTGGGGTCACCCGCCAATAGTGGACCGTCTCGCGCTGCAGTCCACTGACTGCCATAGAAGCAGTATTAACAGTTGAATTAATCACGATGGCACTAAAGTTCTCGTCGGTAGCAACTTCTACTTTGTAGCTCACGGCATTATCCTGCGACTGCCATTCGAGCTTGGTTGCCAACCCCTCAAGAACACTCTGATCAACTGGAAGCGATAGGCTGACCGGAGAAAATAGCGAGCTATAAGCGGATACATTAAAGGTCACAGATTGGGTACGTATGTCAGATGCCGCTACAACATCAACCGGATAGGTGCCAGCGACAATGTTGTTCGCAGCAGAGAAGCTCACCTCAACTGGGGTATTGTGAGTGGTAGCTGTAGCAGGTGAAAATTCAACGGCCAAACTAGACGGCGCATTCAAAGACGAAAAGATAGCCGTATCCGTGAAGGCTGTCGACGTTTCGTAGATCAACGATGCGGAGACACTGTCATTATTACAGACAGAATAATCCAGTTCACTATAGGTCAAAACAATATCGTCGCGTGTCAGACCAAAATTCAGCGTATTCATTGAATAAAAAATATTATTAATCGGTTCAACTCTCACACGCGCTGCTGCAGTAACAACTTCAGGAATAGTCACCGGGTGGCTACCATCATTGGCAACATTTGCAGCCAGGACATAGGGGAAGGTAAGCCCTCCATCAACCGACATATTAATATTGACTGACTCAGCAAGAATAGGCGCGATATTTGTACCGGCAACTCGCCAGGTAACAGTCTGGGTCGAACCCGTCAAGTAGAGTTGCCCATCCCCTTGCGAGGTAACACTAAAGGCGCCGTCGTTGTCGACCACAGTGACTTTTACAAGCTCAGAGGCTACTCCGCCTCCGCCCTGAGCATTATCTCGCGCGGTAAAGGCGAAATTTAGCTCTCGAGGAACATTCGATAAAGTTTCCCAGGTCGAAGCTGTTGTAGGGTTTTGCTGGGTGAGATCACCCGAAATCACACTGGACAGTAAGGGAAAATATCGTGTCGAGCTAGCCGTGGGCGCTAGGGAGCGAAAATTGGCGCCCTGATCGTTATTCGGGCCAAAAACGTCACTAGTGACCAAACCACTATCGACCTGTTCCCAGGTATAACTGAGTACATCTTTTGCATCCGCATCCGTTGCATCGCCGACAAGAACAAAGGGCGTTTTAACTGGCACGGTGTAATCTGGAATAGCGGTTACGGTAGGTACACTATTTTCAACAGCAGTATCAACATGGCATGCTTGACTTTGCAGGTAGGCCCAGCCCTGCTGAATACTCACATAGTGATAGTAATCATCAGCCTCTGCTGCCACATCATCGGAACCTGTTATGCCCGCATAACTCATAATAGTGGTGCCACTACCAGGCTCAACGTTGGTTCCCGTGCCTTCGGTTCTCATCGAGAATGTATGATTAGCGCCTACCTGATGGCCCATCTCATGAGCCACAAGATTAGTGAACACTCCTCCCTCAGGGAATGCCCAATCTGAATAACCACTGCCTTTATTGGAATCATTACAGGCGGCACCAATGGCACCCGCATTACCACTCATGCTTGCACCCAAACTACTGAAGATGTGACCTATATCGTAATTATCAGCACCAATGACACTGTCGAGATTTGCCTGTAATTCACCATTTAAACCATTTAGATCATCGGTATAGGGATCTGATTCAACATCGATATAAACAATCAAATCATTGTCATCGACCAACTCAAGGGTAATGCCAAGATCTGTTTCAAAGATAAAGTTTAGCCCCGTTAACGTTGCGTTAATCCCAGCCAAGGCCCCCTCTAATGTGCCTCCGTAATAATTTGAGTATTGGCTGCTAGCTGAAATAGCCACTTTATACTTAGAAAGAAAGCTATCGTCAGAGAAACTGGTACGGCTAAAGTTTTCATTTCTTAGACTAAATTTTGGGCTTTTGTCCGCTTTATCGGGCACTGGGGTGGTGCATAAAAATGGGTTTTTCGTTTTAATTCGGTCTAGTTTGCTATAGACCATATAGCTACCTGCATCTCTTGATAGCTTTCGTATGGTAGTTTTTCCCGCCTGCTGGTCACCCTGGATCGTCGCCTCAATGCCATCGGGCGATAAACTAAAGCGGACCTTCACATTAGGGTTATTTAGAGCAACACCCGAGTAAGCAGTAATGCGCGGGAACTTAGCAGCTAAAACTGGCGAGAAATTTGATTTTTCTTTCACTAAAAACGGCATCATTTGACCGCGTGTGTCGGGGAAGTAGACGACACTTTGATCATAAGTATATTTGTACGACTTTTGGAGTTCAGCTCTGAAGCTACTCTCATCAAGAGAGAATGCAACCGACGGCTGGGCGTCGGTTTCTAACGCCAGCGAGTCAACCGACCCCTTCAAAATATCCTGAGACTGCCAATAAGACGCCGCCCTATTATTGGCATTAAGATCTAGAGTTTCGTCGGCCCCATAGGCCGGTATAGCAGAAAAAGCCAGGAGCCCTAACCCGATGAAAAACCCCTTGTATAAATGCATCTTAACTATCTCCCTTCTTATTATTTTTATACTGATTTCTCTGTGGCTAGCATTATTTTGCCGCACTGTAATCATAACTCCTGTATAGAATTGATCAAGATTTCACAGTGCAATGAAAAACGAGCCGTTAAATAAGAAAAAGCCACCCTTGGTAGCTTTTAATAATTGAAAGTCGGTCGGCCAGAGGTGTTTGTTAGCAAAACGGGTGGCGCAAAACGATGGTCTCAACACGATCTGGGCCCGTCGATACCACATCGACAGGCGCGCCCGTTAACTCTTCAATACGCAAAATATAGGCTCGAGCCGCATCGGGTAGATCTTCGATGCACTGGGCACCGACCGTCACATTTGACCAACCCGGCATAGATTCGTAGACCGGTGTAATGGCGTCAAAATCATCAGCATGCATCGGCATACCCGCATCAGTCCCATCAGCATTTTGATAGCCAATACAGATCTTAATTTCATCGAGGCCATCAAGTACATCAAGCTTAGTAAGGCATAGACCCGACATACTGTTAATCTGCACAGCTTGACGAAGCGCTACGGCATCAAACCAACCACAGCGCCGCTCACGGCCGGTAGTGGTGCCAAATTCGTGACCTTTTTTGCCGAGATATCGACCGATTTCGCACTTCAACTCGGTGGGAAAAGGCCCGGAGCCTACTCGAGTTGTGTAAGCCTTGGTAATACCTAGCACGTAATCGAGATACAAGGGACCAAAACCAGTACCTGTCGCTGTTCCGCCAGCCGTGGTATTAGATGAAGTAACAAAAGGATAGGTACCGTGGTCAATATCCAGTAGAGAACCTTGGGCACCTTCAAAGAGAATATTCTCTCCCGCTTCACGAGCATCATGTAAAATTTTGGTCACATCGGCTTTCATTGGCAGCAAGGCTTCCGCCCACTGTGTAGCAAGCGCCAAGGTTTGCTCAAAATCCACCGGCTCTGATTTATAGTATTGCGTCAGAACGAAATTATGATATTCAAGGACTTCTTTTAGTTTCTCGGCGAATCGCTCCATATTTGCTATATCGCCAAGTCGTAAGCCGCGCCGCGCTACCTTATCTTCATACGCAGGACCAATGCCGCGACCGGTAGTGCCTATTTTAGCGTTACCGCGCTGTGCCTCTCGCGCGTTATCTAGGGCAATGTGATAGGGCAATATTAGAGGGCAAGAACCAGAAACTCTAAGGCGGCCACGTACCTCAATGCCTCGCTCTTCCAACATGGCAATTTCTTTAAGCAATGCATCTGGCGCGACAACCACACCGTTGCCAATTACACAGGTTACCTGGTCTCTTAAAATACCCGAAGGAACTAAATGTAAGGCGGTTTTCTTGCCGTCAATTACCAGGGTATGACCCGCATTGTGTCCGCCTTGAAAGCGGGCAACCAAAGAGGCTTTGTCGGTTAATAAGTCGACGATTTTTCCCTTACCTTCGTCCCCCCACTGGGAACCAAGAATCACTACATTTCTACCCATAAGATTTCATTCTCTACTGAATTAGTCAAGCCCACCCATCAGGCTAGGTTATATCTTTAATTACAAATTGTCCGTCAACCTTTATCAATTGACGATCACATTTCAGCTCGATAAGGTCAACGATCTGGTCCTGAAAACCCTGTACCACCCGATTACCCTGACTACGCAAAACAGCAATCTGATGATGACATGCCGCGTCAGATGTATAGGGCACAAAAATACCTACCACAACACTCTCAGAACGCAGACCTTGAGATACTAGAGACTTAAGGTCAAAAGCAAAACCAGTTGCCGGGCGAGCGCGCCCAAAGGCTTCGCCCACATGATCGTAACGTCCACCATTACCTAGTGCTTTGCCGTACCCCTGGACATATCCAGCGAACACAATGCCAGTATGATAGTGATATCCGGGCAGTTCACCTAAATCGATATGAATGGACACCCCAGCTTTAGCAATAGCATCTGCAGTTTTTCCCAGCTCATTGATGGCCTGCATTACCGCAATCGGAGCACCTTTTAAAGCTTTTTTGGCCGCACTTAAGACTTCAATACTACCGGCCAATTTAGGAAGAGCATTGAGCCAACCACCAAGTTTGGGATCGCTAATATTTAGGTTAATCCAATCTCTTAATTCCGCAGACGCCTTACGCTGTAATAATTCAAATAACTGGCTTTCACTGGCTTCGCTCAAATTGGACTCAGCCAACAGACCCCGGAAGATATCCACGTGACCCAAGTCAAGATGAACCTGGTTGACACCAGAGGCCTTCAACGTCAGCAAAAAAAGCTCAATGACTTCGATATCTGCAGACAAGGCCGCTTCGCCAAACAATTCTACGCCAATTGAAATAGGTGTTCTAGATTCCAAAGGTCCTCGTGGACGGGTGTGCAGTACTGTACCAGCGTAGCAAAGGCGACTAGGCCCTTGGCGACGTAAACTGTGAGCATCCATTCGGGCGGTCTGAGGCGTTATATCTGCCCGAATACCCATCAAACGGCCGCTAAGTTGGTCAGTAATTCGAAAAGTCATCAAGTCCAGATCTAATCCAGAACCACTCAGCAATGACTCAGTAAACTCAACCATGGGAGGAATAACCAGATCATATCCCCAGATATGATAAAGATCGAGAAGTTGGCGCCGCAGATGCTCGACAACCTGTGCTTGCTCGGGCAGCACTTCGTCAACACCATCCGGCAACAACCAACGGTCTACATTTGACACATCAACCCCATAAAATTTTGCGATACTTTAACTTAACGCCAAAAAAACAATAACAACAGACCTAGCAACATACTAAAGAGACCAGTCAGACGCATTGTATTTTCGTCGATTTTGCCCAATATTTTAGCCATATTACGCCATCGTTTTGGCGCTAAGAAGGGCATTATACCCTCAAAAACTAGCATTAAGCCGACCGCGCGTATGATATCTTCTAACATGAACTTTGGCCCAGTTACCGACATAAAAAAACCGGGTTTCCCCGGCTTTTGAATTCTAGCAAAATCACCAGCAATGTGGCAGAGATTTGTGAACTAATTATCATTTTACGCTAATTAGTTAATCTCTATTTAACATCTTGGTTATTCAAATACTTAAAAAAGTCACTATCTGGTTCAACTAGCAAGATATCGCCTTTGTTAGAGAACGCCGACTTATAGGCATTGAGACTGCGCATAAAGGCATAGAATTCGGGATCTTGTTGATAGGCATTCGCATATACACTGGCAGCCTCAGCATCTCCCTCACCACGAAGCTCCTCAGAATCTCGATAAGCGTTGGCCAGTTCAATGGTACGCTCACGATCAGCAGATGCTCTGATACGCTCAGCCTTTTCCTTACCTGTTGAACGCAACTCCTGGGCTTCTTTATTTCGCTCCGCAGTCATTCGGCGGAATACTTGACTGCTTACCTCAGAAGGCAAATCGATGCGTTTGACCCTTATGTCTACGACTTCAATACCAAGTTCATCACGCACAGAGCTATTTAACTCTTGGGTAATGTTCTTCATAAGTAAATCGCGCTCACCCGACACCACTTCATGTAATGTTCGGGTACCGAACTGATTTCTTAGGCCATCATTGACCCGTTTAGCTAGACGGTTCTCCGCAACCCTCTCAACACCACCTGTAGCCTTGTAGTAGGTCTCGACATTAGCGATCTTCCACTTAGCGAAGGAATCAACAATCAAACGTTTTTTCTCTATGGTGAAAAAACTGGCCGGTTCAGCGTCAACAGTCAATATGCGAGCATCAAAACGACGCACATCATCAACGAAGGGTATCTTGATATGCATACCCGGCTCTATATCAGCCTCAATCATCTGACCAAAGCGCAATTTCACACCTCGCTCAACCTCACTGACAACGTAGATGGTGTTGCTTACACCAATTAAAATCACCAAAAATACGATAGCTAGTTTCAATAAATTACTCATCGGCGTTGCTCCGATTGAACTTGGTTGCTGTTTCTCTGAAGCTTTTCAATGACTTCGTTGGCTATACGATCGATTAGCTGATTATTGTTTTCAGCGCCGCGAATGGACGAGCCACTTCCCTGCTGAACCAACTTATCTAAAGGTATATAGAGCATATTATTGCCGCCCTCTGTGTCTACCAAGATTTTAGTGCTCTCAGTCATCACTTGCTCAATAGCATCTATATACAAGCGTTTTCGAGTCACTTCCGGCGCCTTTTGATATTCAGTTAAAAGCTTAACGAAACGGTTGGCTTCACCCTGAGATTTAGACACAACCTGCGATAGATAAGCTTGGGCTTCTTCTCTCAAGCGCTGAGCTTCACCACGGGCTTCCGGTATTATACCGTTGGAGTAGGCCTGAGCTTCATTCACTAAGCGCTCTAGGTCTTCTCGGGCTTTAATAACATCATCATAGGCCGCCTTGACTTCATTCGGCGGCTTTGCATCCTCGATGTTAATCTTAACCACGTTAATACCGCTGGAATAAAGATTAAGTAAATCTTGTAGCTTGTCAGCGGTAGATATAGCCACCTGTTCACGACCCGTAGAAATCACACCATCAAGACCTGTGCTTCCAACCACGTGGCGTAACGCACTGTCGAGCGCGTGTTTTAAGCTAACCTCTGGTGACCTAATATTCAACACAAAGTCTTTAGCGCTGGCAATATTGTATTGCACAGAAAGAGCGACTTCGACAATATTTTCGTCTTCGGTCAGCATAAGTCCGCGAGTAGAATATTGGCGTTCCTCAGTCACACCAACAGTGGTGCGCGAGTCGATTAAAGGGGGATTCCAATGCAGACCCGAGCCCACCGTGTCATGGTACTTCCCGAGACGAAGAACGACTGTCTGCTCTGTTTCATCCACTTGATAGACACCGAGCAAACCCCAGACTACCACCAGAACCAACAAAGCTATCGGGATCAGGCCTTTTATATTACCGCCACCAGAGCCTCCGCCAGAGCCGGAACCAAACATGGAGAGTTTCTCTTTTAATTTTTTCAGGGCTTCATCAATATCCGGCGGACCTTGATCGTTTCGGTTACCACCCCAAGGGTCTTTCCCACCACCCGGTTCATTCCAGGCCATAATATTCTCCAAGTTAAAATTAGTGTCTTGTTAACGACCAGTATTATAAAGCTTTACGTATCTAATGTACGACTAGGTGCAGATTATTTTGACACCAGACCCTTATAATGTGACCAAATCATGTTTTTTCAACCCCGCAGCTTTCAAAATACGGAAAAAGTCATTCTCAGCCAGCTGAATTTCCAGATTTATAATGCCTTGTTCACCAGCGCTTTCATTCAAAACTGCCTTATGGCTATACAATGCGGCCCGAAACGCGCCCTGACTAGGCTGTAGTTGTAGATGCTCATGCACAATCTTGCTGGGCAATCTTTCGGCTATCGCCTGGAGCAATAAATCCATGCCCTCACCGGCCAGCGCTGAAACCCAAACTGCGATGGGCATACCATCAGCATCACGATCGAGTCTAGGTGAAAAGTCATCTAACAAGTCACCCTTATTGTAAACCAACAAAGATGGAATCTTGTTCGCCTGAATTTCTTTTAGTACCTCATCAACACGCACTATATTTTTGGCGCGATCTTCTGCGCCAGCGTCGATAACATGAAGTAATAGATCGGCCGCTACCGCCTCTTCCAAAGTTGCTCTAAACGCATCCACCAATCGGTGAGGTAGATGACTAATAAAACCAACCGTATCAGCAAAAATAACCGCGCCTATATCAGCAATATCCAGCCTGCGCATTGTCGGATCTAGTGTCGCAAACAATTGATCTGCAACGAACACATCAGCGTTAGTCAATTTATTGAAAAGAGTTGATTTACCTGCATTGGTATACCCGACCAGAGATACGGTGGGTATTTCAGCACGCTGTCGCCCTCTTCGGCCCTGATCTCTCTGTTTGCGAACTTTTTCGAGACGCTGTTTGATTAATTTAATACGATCTCTGACCATACGGCGATCAGACTCAAGCTGAGTTTCACCAGGTCCACGCATACCAATGCCGCCCTTTTCACGATCAAGGTGGGTCCAACCTCGAACCAAACGTGATGAGAGATGTTGAAGTTGTGCAAGCTCGACCTGCAACTTACCCTCATGGGTTCGCGCCCGCTGAGCAAAAATATCTAAAATAAGCCCTGTCCTGTCCAACACCCTGCACTGCAAAACGGCTTCTAAATTACGCTCCTGACTCGGCGACAGATTATGATTAAATATCACCAATTCAGCACCGGCACTCTTGACCGTCGCATTAATTTCATCGAGCTTACCGGTGCCTATAAACGTTTTGGCGCTGGGAGATTGTCGGGAGCCAGTAATAAACTCCACAGGATCGCCGCCAGCAGAAAGCACTAGCTCTTCAAATTCTCTAGGATCTTCAGGTTCAGATTCACTATTAAGCTTGATATGAACAAGTACCGCTTTTTCGCCAGACTCTGGTCGTTCAAAAAATAATGCCACCGGCTAGAATTGGTCCTCGCCATACTCTTCACCTTCATCTTGGTCCGTGCCGCTACTGGGCAGTCGAACCACACGAGAGGGTACAATTGTAGAAATGGCGTGCTTGTAGACCATTTGGCTGACGGTATTTTTTAACAGGACAACAAACTGATCAAATGACTCGACCTGTCCTTGAAGTTTAATACCGTTAACTAAGAATATTGACACAGGAACTCGTTCTTTTCTTAACACGTTAAGAAAAGGATCTTGCAGGTTATGTCCTTTTGACATGGAGATTTCTCCTTATTGACTATTCAATATAGGCTGCATCGCTCGCAGCAAAAGTGTAAGCGGGATTGCGGCCGCTTTTAGAAGCTATCTTTATTGCTTCCTACTAATACAATATGGGGGGCTCTCTTAGCATTTTCAAGCTTTGATTACATATATTTATGCAATTGTGATAGCTCTCACCATTATCAACAAGAATTTCTCGAGCATTTGGCCAATTGCGCAACCAGGTTATCTGTCGCTTGGCTAGCTGGCGACTGGCTATAATGCCCTGCTCTACAGCTTCTTCAATAGTTAAAAGGCCATCGCAGTAATCCCAAAGCTGCCGATAACCCGCCGATCTCATGGCAGTTGAGGTAGCGGTAAGATCGCCGCGCTGATAAAGCGCTTTAACCTCTGACTCAAAGCCCCTCTCCATCATAAGGTGAAAGCGCTTGGCAATGCGCTCATGCAATAAAGAGCGATTGTTACTTACTAACGCTAGTTGAGTTAACTGATATTCATCCTGGATACCCTTACCTTTTGATGAGGATTGCAACTCTGATAGAGGTGACCCTGTGATCAGGTACACTTCAAGGGCTCGTTGAATTCTCTGCGAATGATTTGGATGTAATCGCGCAGCCACTTTTGGATCAATGCACTTTAGCTCTTCGTGCAAGCTGGGCCAGCCAGACTTTTCGGCTCGCCCTTGCAACTCATCACGAATGACTTGATTCCCCGGAGGGAGCTCGGCAAGACCTTCAAGCAATACTTTAAAATAGAGCATGGTGCCGCCCACAAGCAGCGGTATGCGTCCTGCGGCGGTGATCTCATCCATTTGCGTCTTAGCATCTTTAACAAAATCTCCCGCGCTATAGGCCTCAACAGGGTCTCTAATGTCGATAAGCCGATGTGGATGCTGTTTGAGCGTCTCAGGGTCAGGTTTGGCACTACCGATGTTCATCTGACGATAAACTTGGGCTGAGTCGACACTAATAATATCAACAGGTAGGTGCCCACGAAGGCCCATCGCTATATCCGTTTTCCCCGAAGCCGTAGGACCCATTAAGAAAATAGCTGGAGGCAAGGATGATACTGACATGGCGAGGTTACCTATTGGCCGCGTAAAAAAAGCTTGTCGAGTTGATCCAGTGTTAATTGAGACCAGGTTGGACGCCCGTGGTTACATTGTCCACTGCGCTCAGTTATTTCCATGTCACGCAGTAAACCATTCATCTCAGGGATGCTGAGCTTCCGATTGGCTCGCACCGAACCATGACAGGCCATCGTAGAAAGAATCTCATTGATATGATCCCTGATCCGTTCTGAGGTTCCATGCTCTAATAAGTCAGAGATCACATCTCGCAATAAACCTTCAACTTTTGATCCCCGTAAAATGGCTGGTATTTCTCTTACGATGACACTTTCCAGCGCGACCCTCTCAACACTAAAACCTAGCTCCTGGAACAACCCGTAATGGGCCTCGACAATATCAGCCTCCCGCTGACTTAAGGCCAGACTTTCTGGCACCAGCAATGGCTGCGCCGCTAAGCGCTGATCATCGAAAGCCTGTTTCATTCGTTCATATGTAATTCGCTCATGGGCAGCATGCATATCAACAACGATTAATCCATGGCTGTTCTCTGCAAGGATAAAAATACCTTTCAACTGAGCAATGGCAAAGCCCAATGGGGGAATCTCTTGTTCACCCTCGACACTGTCCCCGCCCTGCCCAGAATAAAGACTCTGGTAGTTACTTAAGGGCGTATTAACGCTATTAAATGTCGACTGTGACCCCCGCCATGTTTGCTGGTAACCGCCAGGTGGCGTGCCCAGCAATGACAATGATGACTGCAAAGATTGATTGATTAAGGGATCTTCTTGCCCCAAGCCTGCCATTTCACCTGAAGGATCTCCTACAGCCGCCTGCAAATGATCTTGGGGCCGATCGATCGCTAGGGCTTTTTGTAAGGTACTGGATACAAAACTATGAATAGAGCCGCTCTCACGAAAGCGCACCTCATGCTTAGTCGGATGTACATTGACATCAACATCAGAAGGCAGGATCTCTAAAAACAGCACATATGCGGGATGACGACCATGGTAGAGCACATCTTGATAAGCCTGACGTACGGCGTGAGAAACAATCTTGTCCCGGATAGAGCGACCGTTAACAAAGAAATACTGGAGGTCCGGCTGGCTACGAGAGAAAGTAGGTCGCCCAATCCAACCCCATAGCCGGATACCTCTGCGATCATTATCAATGTAAAGCGCCTGCTCCATAAATAGCGGTCCACAAATATCAGCAACACGCTTTTCTTGCTCAGCATGATTGGCTGCGGGCCGCATATTGAACTGTACTTTTTGGTTATGGCGTAAACTAAATGCCACATCCATTCTGCTAAGCGCTAATTTTTTTATACCCTCATGGATGCGTTTATATTCAGTGCCTTCAGTCCGCAGAAATTTACGTCTCGCTGGCGTGTTAAAAAACAAATCCCTCACCTCAACGCTCGACCCTCTCGGATGAGCCGCCGGTTGCAGCTCTACTTTCATATCTCTACCTTCCGATATCGCTTTCCAACCTTTGCCATCAGCAGTATTTGAAGTGAGTGCTAACCGTGATACTGATGCAATACTGGCCAAAGCTTCGCCGCGAAATCCTAAGGTAGAAACCGCCTCCAGATCATCTAAATTGGTAATTTTACTGGTGGCATGTCGGCTTAAGGCTAGGGGTAAATCTGCCTCAGAAATACCACAGCCATCGTCGCGCACCTTAATTAACTTAACCCCCCCCTGGTCAATCTCAACGTCGATTCGCTGAGCGCCTGCATCTAAACTGTTCTCGCAGAGCTCTTTGACCACCGAGGCTGGACGCTCGACAACTTCGCCTGCGGCAATTTGATTTGCCAGCTGCGGACTGAGAATATGAATACTAGGCATGATTGCAAACCTTAGAATAACGTTTAATGTTCGAGCTCACTTTAGCTTGGTGGAATAGAGATCTTTTGTCCAACCCGAATCGAGCTGGAAGCAAGATTATTGTATCTTAATATTCTACTAACCGAGGTGTTGTAACGCTGGGCTATCTCAGAAAGAGTGTCACCTCGAGCAATAACGTAAGTCCTTTTTTGCTTAGCATGACTCCCCGCCAAGGAGGTTCCCACTGGTGGCCTAAGAGAATAATAGTCGACTAGCCCGTTAAATATTGCCTGTGCTATTTTTTCCTGATGGTCCGCATTATTCAGCTGCCTAGCCTCTCGAAGATTGGAGATGAACCCCGTTTCAACCAACAAGGAAGGAATATCAGGAGATTTAAGCACCAAAAACGAGGCTTGCTCTACCCGCTTTTTATGTAATTTAGTCACCCTGCCCATATTATTTAAAACGTACTGCCCAGCCTCAAGACTTCGGCGCAAGGTTTCGTTCATCGAAAGATCAAGTAAAACCCCGGCCAGAACATCATCTTTGTCATCTAACCTTAAAGTACTGGCACCACCGATAAGATCAGCTCTATTCGCCTTAGACGCCAGATATCTCGCGGCCTCACTGGTGGCGCCCTTAGTGGACAGCGCATAGACAGAGGCGCCGCTTACGGATGAATTTGTAAATGCATCTGCATGCACCGAGATAAAAAAGTCTGCGCCACTCTTATGAGCAATAGCCATGCGTTTTCGATGCCCAACATAGTAGTCACCAGTACGAATTAAAACTCCGTCAAAATATATATTTTGATCGAAAAGTTTTTCAATTTTCTTGGCAATTTGTAATGCCACGATTTTCTCTTGGATACTTTTCGGTCCAAGGGCGCCTGGATCTTCTCCGCCATGGCCGGCATCAATAGCGATGATGATTTTTCGGTTTTTACGCTCTAATATCTTATCAACCGTTTTACTTACCGTTTGCGTATTAGCATAAAGGTCAACCACCAACCGATTGCCATATTTCTCATTGGCTGTAAGGGTAAAACTTTTCGGGTTAACATTGCTATTTAAGTCTAGAACGATTCGCAAATCGCTCTTATTACGCACTGCATGACGAATGCTCGCAATGGGCGTTTTACTTATATCAAGGCTATTAAAAGTGGTTTTTAGATCTACGTTGATTAAATCAATCACTAGGCGATTGGGGTTTTTGAGGATAATCAGTTGATGTTCAGCTACCTCGCTTAAATCGATCACTAGGCGCGTATACTCAGGAGCCTGCCATAACCGCACAGACTCTATGTCCGCACCTATTACATGGGTAGACACCAAAAGCATAAGAGCGGCAGCCCAACAAGGGAAACCGACCATCGATGTAGTTAATTTTTTGTGGCCGCTTAATTTCAATAAATGCACTGCTCTTATTATATTAGTGTCACTAGGTGCTAATGCCTTTGACGATTTGAGTGACTAGCTTTTCACCATTAGCAGAATAAGCCTGCACAGTAACACGACGTCCATCATTCTCATGCATGATACGAATACTAACATCTGCCGCAGGTAAAAATCCCTCTCCACGTTCTGGCCATTCTATCAAACAGAGCACCGCGTCTTCTAAATAATCCGTAAAGCCCATATAGTCGAGCTCTTCGGCGTCAACCAGGCGGTACAAATCGAAATGATAAACCATACCGACGTCTAATTTATAAGGCTCAACTAAAGTATAGGTTGGGCTTTTTACCGCTCCTTTGTGCCCCAAGCCCTGAAGCACTCCGCGACTGAGGGTTGTTTTCCCCGCTCCAAGATCACCTTGCAGCGTAATAATCAATGGCCGCGGCAAGCTTTTCGAGAGATGGCAGCCAAAGGCGACCATGGCCTCTTCACCAACAATATCGAAGTCCGCAATAGTAACCATTTGACTGCTCACAAAAACTCCTGATCCCATTGATTCATCGCTTTAGTTATATATGGAAGGATGTCTGTCGCAACCAAACCCTTGTATCCCTTTTCCTGCACAGCCATATCAGCAGCAGCTGAATGTAGACAGCAGCCCAGTTCTGCTGCAGTTTGCAGATCGATGCCTTGGGCAATCAGACTACCAATCACTCCACTTAAAATATCGCCCATGCCACCAGTAGACATTCCAGGATTACCATAAGGGCAGACTTTTATAGGCTGTCCATCTTGCGCTGACACAAGGGTCCCAGCGCCTTTAAGAATCACAATAGCCTTGTATTTCTCTTGTAGCCGACGAACCGCGGAAAACCGGTCCGCTTCAATTTCAGAAACAGAAACATCTAACAATCTCGCCGCCTCGCCAGGGTGCGGTGTCATAATCCAGTTTATATTCTGAAGGTTAGTCACAACACGACCTTCCGATATTATATTTAAGCCATCCGCATCAATGACCATCGGTAGATCGGCCGCCAAAGCTTTTTGCAGCAACTGTTCCGACCAAGAAGAGCGCCCCAACCCTGGGCCGATGACTAGCACTGTAGGTCTATCAAGCAAAGGTTCTAGTTGCTGGCCTGATGCGACAGCGCAGGCCATTATCTCAGGCTGTCGGGCCAAACTTGCAGTAATATGTTCGGCCCGAGTAACCAAACTAGTCAATCCAGAACCCGTCGTTAAACAAGCCTCTGCAGCCATTATGGCGGCTCCGCCAAAACCCAGTTCGCCTCCTATAACCATGCAATGGCCTCGTTGGCTTTTATGCACATCTGCCTCAGGCTCAGGTAGGTATTCAAGGAGGTCAGACAGATCCATTAGTTCGGCTGAGGGTGCCATTTTTTGTAAGATAGATTCTGGTATATCCAGCGAATCATAGACGATCTCGCCGCTCACGGCTGGGCCGCGTCCAGTAAACAAACCCTGCTTGGCTCCAATAAATGTCACGGTCAAATCAGCCTTCACCGCTATATCTTCAACCGCACCTGTGTCAGCACTTAATCCTGAGGGAATATCAATGGACACTACTGGGAGAAAGGAACAATTAATCACCTCTATAGCTTCGGCAACCTCACCCCGAAGAGAGCCTTTAAAACCGGTACCCAGTAAACTATCAACAATCACACCTTGAGATAGATCGCAGTCAAGTTTGAGTCCCTGCAAGTTGACATTAGCCTCGATGCACAATTGTTTTGCGAGATTGGCATCGCCCGAGATTGCCGCAGTATTGCCCACCTCATAAATGGTTACGGGAATATTTTGCTTTGCAGCCAATGCAGCAATAATATATCCGTCACCACCATTATTGCCTGTTCCGCAGAAGACGTGTAAAAAGCTTGGTTTGCCAAAGGTTTCAAGCAACTCAGCAAAGGCAACAGCACCCGCTTTTCGCATCAGATCAAAGCTAGGCATACCCGAATTTTTGACGGCCAACCGATCTAATTCTCGAACTGTTTGGGTGTTAAATAAGGCATCTTGAAGAAGAGTGTGCGACATGGAGCCGATATCCCAGTAAAATTGGGTTAATTATAAGTCAGAATGGCGCCGAAACCATGCAAGAAATGAATGTTAAGGCAGAGAAACTCGAGAATTTAGCTGAAAAAATTAAAGCTTGGGGTGCCACCTTGGGTTTTCAACAGGTTTCTATCGTTGAACCAGATTTAAGTCTAGCATCCGATAGACTGCATCAGTGGTTGGATAAAGGCTTTCATGGCTCTATGGACTGGATGTCCGAACATGGCGATAAGCGCTATGTGGTAGAAAAATTAGTTGATCACACTGTTCGCGTTATCTCAGTCCGCATGGACTACCTTGCCGACGATAAAATGATCGCCGTTTTAAAAGATGATAACAAGGCCTATATTTCTCGGTATGCTTTGGGCCGAGACTATCACAAGGTTATTCGCAACCGACTCGCCACTTTGATAAAAAAGATTGAAGATGAACTACCTGAACTCGAGCTATCACAACGTCCTTTTGTCGACAGCGCTCCGGTGATGGAAAAACCGATTGCTGAGCAGGCTGGGTTAGGTTGGATCGGTAAAAATACTCTATTGCTTAATCAGGATGCGGGATCTTGGTTTTTTCTTGGCGAGATATATACCTCATTGAAATTACCGGTCGATTCGCAAAAGCAAGACAACCAATGCGGAAAATGTAAAGCATGTATTACAGTATGTCCAACCAACGCTTTTCCTGAACCCTACGTCTTAGACGCCAGACGCTGTATATCCTACCTTACGATTGAGCATAAAGAAGCTATTCCAGAAGAGTTGAGACCCCTGATGGGAAATAGAGTATTTGGCTGCGATGACTGTCAAATTAGCTGTCCTTGGAATCGTTTTGCCTCACCAACCAAGGAAGACGATTTTACACCGCGACATAATCTAGACTCCCCCTCAATGGTGACTCTGTTCAATTGGGAACCGGAGGAATTCCTCGACAAGACCCAGGGGTCACCTATTCGCCGTATTGGTCATGAACGCTGGCTGCGAAATCTTGCTATAGGATTGGGCAATGCGAAAGGGTCAGAAGAAATCCTCAACCAACTCAAAGCCAAGGCAGACCATCCCTCAGTTCTTGTGCGAGAGCACGTTAAATGGGCAATAAGGCAACAACAGGAAAAGCTTAAGCCCGAATAAAAACTTCCCTGTAGTAGGCGAGTTCGCCGATCGAATCATAGATGTCATCCATGGCCAAATGACTGCCTTTTTTGGAAAAGCCACCCTCTAAATCAGGTCGCCATCGCACGACTAACTCTTTCAGTGTACTGACGTCGAGATTACGATAATGGAAAAAAGAAGCTAACTCCGGCATATAACGGACTAAGAAGCGTCGATCTTGACCAATTGAATTGCCGCACATAGGCGACTGGCCCGACCCCACCCAGCCAGTTAAAAAATTGATGGTTGTAGACATAGCCTCAATCTCACTAATTTGGCTATTGCGCACCCGTTCAGTCAATCCTGAGCCACCATGCTGCAGAGTATTCCACTCGTCCATTCCATCTAGCAAGGAATCACTTTGCTTAATGACTATAGAGGGACCCTCGGCCAATAAGTTTAACTGTGAGTCAGTAATAACCGTCGCAATTTCAATAATTCGGTCGACTAGAGGATCTAGCCCTGTCATCTCCAAATCAATCCAGATGAGATTAAGGGGATCAATTTTTTTCATTTAGGTACCTGTTTTTGACCTTTAGTATCGATCAATCTAGTTATGATGTAAGGAAAATGTTACTTAGGACGCTAATGCTATATCCTTACACCCCATAAGGCCAGAAATGGCTACATGTCACCTAGGACACCGCTAACGATGAGTAGCCATTTTACACCCCATGAGTAAGCGTAGACTCAGTGATCGCCAAAAAGATCGTATTCAGTCGATTCAATCTCGCCGTCGCGAGCGTGCGATCAGCAAGAATTCAATCGCTGAGGAAGATATTGGAAACCTTTCCAAACTTGGTCCCGAGACTCTGGGTACGGTGGTAACCAATTTTGGTTCTCAAGTGAATATTGAAGCCGCAGAAGACCCACTGAAAGGACAGGTCATACGCTGTCATATGCGAGCTAACTTGGATAGCCTCGTCACTGGAGACAAAGTAATATGGCGCTTTGCCGAGCCTCATGGCGTGGTAGTGGCTAGGCAACCACGGGAGACTGAATTGGTTCGCCCAGACATCTATGGGAAATTACGCCCAGTGGCGGCTAATGTGAATTTAATAGCCATTGTATTTGCACCAAAGCCCACCGCATTTAGTAATTTGCTGGATCGTTATTTGGTGGCATCCGAAGCTCATGGTATCAAACCATTGTTGGTTCTAAATAAGACCGATATGTTGCATGAAAGTGATTTCAAAGATATCCAGCAACTGATCGATGACTACACCTTTATTGGCTATGACATTATTCAGGTGTCCTCCAAAACTGGCGAGGGCATTGATGCCCTGCAAGACTACTTAGCCGGTCAAACTGCAATATTTGTAGGTCAATCTGGTGTGGGCAAATCTTCGTTGATTAATCTTCTGCAACCGCAAGCTAATATGCCAGTTGGCCCTCTGTCAGTGGGCAAGGAAAAAGGTACTCACACTACAACGATTTCCAAACTTTTTCACCTTGCTGGTGGCGGTGTTTTAATCGACTCTCCAGGCATTAGGGAATTCGCATTGACGCACCTGAGTCAAGAAAAAATCATCAATGGGTTTATTGATTTTCGCCCGTATCTTGGCTACTGCAAGTTTAGAGATTGCAAACATGATAAAGAAATTGGCTGTTGTCTTTTGGACGCAGTCGCGGACAAAAAAGTACTAACGATTCGATTGCACAACTATCGTCAGATTATTTTGTCTCAGGAATCCACTAGATTTTAATATTAGCTAAAGCCCGCATCTTCATTGCGGTATCTATCAGCCCAAAGGAGCTTAAATGATTGGCCCAATACCCCACCTAATCGAGCCGCAAGAGCTAGAATCTATGCTCGGCGATGAAGGTTTAATTATTATCGACCTGTGTAATATTTCTCTGTATTCCATTAAGCATGTGCCGGGCGCTGTGCACCTCCCTTATAGAGCCCTGATGTCCACCACACCGCCAGCCATGGGCAAATGCCCGAGTTTTAGTGAGATACAGTCACTGATTAACCACCTCGGTATTAATCGGTCAAAGCAGGTCGTTGTCTATGATGACGAGGGCGGTGGTTGGGCGGGGAGATTTGCTTGGATAATGGACCTAGTGGGATTGCATAATTGGTCTTATTTAAATGGGGGAGTGGTAGCCTGGATAAAAGAAGGATTTCCAACTGAGAGTTCACCAAACCTGCCCAATAGCGATAAAGTTGATATTGGCGATGATTTCGCCAATCCAGAGGCTTCAATCACCATAGATGACATTTTAGCCTCTCTTGACTCTAGCGATTTCGCCATTTGGGATGCCAGAAATCCAGCGGAGTACTCAGGTGATGTTGTTAGTGCTGCACGAGGCGGCCATATTCCCGGCGCAATTAATCTCGAGTGGACCGACCTAATGGACTCCCAAGCGAATTTGCGTATTCACAAAGATGCGCAAAATATTTTAGATAGCCTGGGTCTAACCAAAGACAAACGTATTGCTACACACTGCCAACAACATCATCGTTCCGGCTTTACCTATATGGTAGCCCGAATTCTTGGTTACGATAAGATAGCCGGCTATGGCGGATCATGGGCCGAATGGGGTAATCTTGACCACACACCGGTTGAGTATGGTTCATAAGGGCCCAATACCTACTTTGAATCTACCTGTCAAAAAATGAGAATCTAGATTATGAGTCACCGCGCAGATATTTTTATTGCAGCACAACGCATCTTGCCCAAGCACGCTCTCTCTCGGATGATAGGTAGGGTCGCAGAGTCGCAACGCCCCTGGCTAAAAAACATCCTCATAAAGCGTGCCATCGCTGCTTTTAATATCAATATGCAAGAAGCAAAAAGCGATAACCTCGATGATTATGATAGTTTCAATGCTTTTTTTACGCGGGCGTTAAAAGATGAGGCGAGACCTATCCACGCTGATAGCAAGAGTGTTGTTTGTCCAGCAGACGGTGTGGTGAGTCAGGCCGGAAATATTAGCAAAAATAAAATACTACAAGCCAAAGGTATCGATTACTCGGTCGGCCGCATATTAGGAAACTCAGTGGAGGCCAATCACTATCATGATGGCAGTTTTGCCACTATTTATCTTTCACCTAAAGACTATCATCGTGTGCACATGCCTATCAGCGGAAAATTATTGCGGACACGCTACATCCCAGGAGAGCTGTTTTCGGTAAATGACCAGACAGCACAGAATTTGAACGGCTTGTTTGCCCGAAATGAGCGCTTAATCTGTGAGTTCGAGTCCGACCTAGCGGGTCAGTTTTCAGTGATCTTTGTTGGTGCCATGTTAGTGGCGGGCATTGAAACTGTTTGGGGTGGATTTGAACAGCCAGGGCCCAGCGCAGTCAGAGAACATGACCTCTCCGATCAATCCTTAAGCTATGTTAAAGGCGATGAAATTGGTCGATTTAAATTCGGCTCAACCATTGTGTTGTTATTTGGAAAGGATACTGTACGCGGATTAGATGCGCTATTGCCACAGTCACCTGTCTCTATGGGCCAGAGCATTGGCCTTCTTAATTAGCCTTAGCTAGGAAATTAAGGTCGGGCTATATCAATCCTCAGAAAAGCGATGTACCGCGTCGATGAATATTTTCACTTTGGCCGGATCAATATCTGGAGTAATACCGTGGCCAAGATTAAAGATGTGGCCATTACCTGAACCAAAGGACCGTAAAATAGTCTGAACTTGGCTTTCAATTGTTTGTTTATCGGCTCTTAATACCGCTGGATCCATATTGCCTTGGAGTGATACCTTACTACCGACACGGTTTTTGGCAGAACCCAAATCAACCGTCCAATCTAACCCCAGACAGTGGCAGCCAGAACTAGCCATTGCCTCTAACCAATGACCGCCACCTTTGGTAAACAGGATCACAGGCACGTCACGGCCATCGGCATGTTTAATTAGGCCATCAACAATTTTATTCATGTAAGCAAGTGAAAACTCTAGGTAGGCATCATGACTTAGTGCGCCGCCCCAGGTATCAAAAATCTGCACCACTTGGGCTCCCGCACGAATCTGGGCATTCAGATAGTCAATCACAGAGAGAGCGAGTTTTTCCAGCAGTTGGTGCAACACTTCCGGTTGAGTGTAGAGCATAGTTTTGGCACGAGAAAAATCACGACTACTCTGTCCTTCGATCATATAAGTGGCCAATGTCCAAGGGCTTCCAGAAAAGCCAATCAAGGGCACACGGCCATTCAACTCGCGTCGAATCAGGGCTACAGCATCGGTAACATAACTCAGATCGCTGGCGGTATTTATTACCTTTAGCTGATCTACATCAGCTTCAGTTCTAACCGGCTTACGGAATTTTGGCCCCTCTCCTTCTTCAAAATATAAACCTAATCCCATCGCATCTGGAATGGTCAAAATATCCGAAAATAAGATGGCAGCATCTAGTTCAAACCGCTCTAGAGGTTGTAAGGTTACCTCGCAGGCCAGTTCAGTATTTTTACACAGGCTCATAAAATCGCCAGCCTGTGATCTAACCTTTCTGTACTCAGGCAAATAACGGCCAGCCTGACGCATCATCCACACCGGCGTCTTATCTACAGGTTGGCGGAATAAAGCTTTTAAAAAGCGATCATTTTTTAGTTGTGTCATAGATTATTTAAATAGGTTGATTGATTAGGCCTAATATACATCGCGTAGATAGCGCTTTTCACGTTTTAGGTTGTTTACGTACTCTCCAGCTTTATCAGAGGTAAGATCACCATGTTCAGAAATCAGATCACATAGCGCCTGATCTACGTCTTTGGCCATACGCGTCGCATCACCGCAAACATAAAAATAAGCACCCTGCTCAAGCCACTCATAAATGTCTGCGCCCTGCTCATGCATTTTAGTTTGCACATATATCTTCTCTTTTTGATCCCGCGAAAATGCTAAATCAAGACGGGTTAACAAACCAGAATCTTTCATTTTCTGTAACTGTTCTTCATAAATAAAATCTGCAGCTCTAGTTTGGTCACCAAAGAACAACCAATTCTGACCCTTTGCATTAAGCACCTGACGTTCTTCCAAAAAGGCTCTAAAGGGCGCAATTCCCGTCCCTGGACCAACCATAATCATTGGCGCATCGTCGTTATCGGGAATACGGAATGCTTTATTAGGCGAAACAAAGATACCTACTTTACCACCTTCTATAATCCGATCGGCCAAAAATGTTGAACAGACTCCCTGATGTTCTCTACCATCCGCTTGCCAGCGCACCGAAGCGACAGTGAGATGCACAGACCCTGGGTGCTGCTTGGGGCTGGAGGAAATAGAGAACGCACGATGCTGCAGTGGCTTCAATAATGCCAAGAATTCTTCAGGTGAAAAAATGATACTAGAATTTAAATTCAACAGATCAAGAGTATCTTTACCCCACAAGTAATTAGCTAAGGCTTCTTTATCGCCGCTACTCATCACATGACTAAAGATATCATCCTCTGCCTGCCTTTCTATGGCCGCCAAAACTTCGCGAGAGGGCGTCGATATTTCGTAACTATAGGTCAGTAATTCATCAATCGTTTTAATTTGGCCCTCAGGCACAACATCTGGTGCTATGATCAATCTTTGTAAAAGCACAGACACCAAAGTCGCATTATTAATTGGCATCACGTTCAGCGCATCGCCCGTCTCATAGCTTAGTCCACTATCAGCAAGGTCAAACTCATAGTGACGTATCTCCTTGGCCGATGTTTTCCCAGACAAGAGACTATTGATTGTTACGGTCGCTGGGAAAGGGTTCTTACGGTTCCATATTGATTTGACTACCGCAGGTATTGCGTCTGCTTTAGGTGCCACTGCACTGCCATCATTAGCAAGGGGTATTACCCTATTAATCCACTCCGCAGCCATATCTTCGTAGTCGACATCACAGTCTATGCGGTCAACCAAACGTTGAGCGCTCAGTTGCTCAAGCCGAACATCTAATAACTTGCCGGCTTGACAAAATTCATCGTAGCCCGTGTCGCCTAACGCTAGAATTCCGAATTGCATTGCTGGTAGTTGAGGCATGTTAGACGCTGAAAGGGCCTCCCAAAATAACTGAGTATTATCAGGCATTTCTCCTTCACCATAAGTTGCTATGGCAATAATAACTCTCTCCATAGCAGCGAATTCTTCTATCGAAACATCATCTAAGCCCTGAACTACCGGCGCGAAACCTTGGCCTCGAGCTACGGTAGCCGCATCCATTGCCAGAGCTTCCGCGTTGCCCGTTTGAGTGCCATACAACACATTGAGGATGGGCGCAGATACTGCCCCCGACTTAAGCAATGCGCCCGCCTGACTCCCAACCATCGCCTTTGCCGACTGCATGCCCGCCAGAAAACCCGCTAACCAAGATTTTTGGTCGCCGGTAAACGGAGCATCTTCAGGAATAAAGGGCAGCTTCATCAAAAGGCCTCAGGTTTAACCCACTTTGGGTAAGATGTCATTTAGAGCATTCTGTGCAAAAAGCTCTTCAAAACTAGGGACATGCCCCAGCGCAATTTTATTTTTTTGCTGTTGGTACAGTATCCAACCATAGGTCGCGGGACTGTCCATTGATAAAATGTTACGTAAACTTAGCGCCTCCTTGAAGTCATTGAGCCGTTTACCCGCAACCATTGCCGCTAATTCGGCCGCACTATACGCGGAAATGGCCTCTCGCGCATGTCTCAACAACCCATTCATGAGAGAAAAATCCTCTGTTAAAATCAGGTTCCGAGTAGCCTTGATTGCATCTGGATGCTCTACAGAGGTCACATTTGGCAAGCGTTTCAATGATATTTTTTGTGCCATATCTAATACAGAGTAAGTATTAAGTAGCTCATACATGTCACTACTAGCCAACTCTATATTCGGCACCTCGCCCTTTATCACCGGCTCACCCGACCGCCATGCGCGCTTTAATTTATTAACCTGGAATGCAGCAAGAGCAACAGCAAGCTCTTCCAAAAGTTCTTTTCGCGATTTAGCACCTAAAATTGCCTCATAATCCTGATACTGTAGGAGTGCTTTGGGCGTGATATAAGCAAAATTAGCTCGCTCCTCAGACCAGTGTTCCAAAAGCCAAAGGGCTTTTTTAGATCCAGTAGCATCAACATGCCATTGCAATAATGTATGTACAGCCTGAGCATGTATTTCGGCCTCATGTGTAGAATCTGCCAGAGAGCCTAAAAGCACCGAGTCATGGCTAATGCTGTTGGTGAACTTCCCATAGGGATCATATTGGTAGGCAAAACCACCGGACATACCATTGCCAAACCCTTTGGAAAATGAACCTAAATTAAGCACCGCACCATTGGTCATGTATTCAGCGCAAAAATCACCAACCCCTTCAACTACAGCAGTGGCACCAGAATTGCGCACAGCAAATCGATCTCCCGCCTCACCTTCAATAAATGTGCGGCCTCCTGTCGCGCCAAACAGAGCAAAATTGCCGATTAAGACTTTAGTCCCAGGCTTGTCACTGCCGCCAGGTGGCGCATGGACGATAATCTCACCGCCACAAGCGGACTTGCCAACACCATCATTGCAGGTACCTGTATGTTCCAAGACCATGCCGTCGTTACAAAATGCGCCATAGGACTGTCCCGCAGTGCCATGAGTTGCGATGCGTATGGCTCCACTACGGAGAAATCGTCGTCCGCGATTATCTTCCAACACAGCAGGCAATTGAAGCTCTCGAAGTTCGTAATTGAATATTCGCTCAATGTCGATGGCCAGCTGACCGCCAACACTTTTGTTACAGTTGTTAAGCCTCTGACTACCAGGCAACTGAATCGACACTTGTTTTTTATCAATTAAGGCATCTCGAATCAAACCAAGAAAGTCATCATCGAGCGCAAAGTCTCGCTCCATATAAATCGGCTTATCCACCTTATATTCTTCAACAACCGTTAACATTGCACGTAGATCGAGCTGACCCACTGATGAGGGATGATCTAGTAAATGCAGGAAATCACATCGCCCTCGAGCCTCGCGCAATGAACGCAGGCCGAGTTGAGCCAGTATTTCTCTGACTTCATGGGCTATATTAAGTAAATATTGTCCCAGGGCACGGGGGTCACCATCAAATACTTCTGGATTTGTGGTTAAGCCCGCAGGACATTTTATATTGCAATTTTTAGCCATAACGCACTTCAGCATCATTAGAGCCGTGGTACCAAATTCAAAGCTATCACCGCCCATAAGAGCCGATTTAACTACGTCTGACCCAGTCTGATGAGCACCGGAACAACGTAAGATTACCTTCTCACGCAGACCATTGGCGCAGAGCGCTTGATGAACCTCCGCAATACCTATTTCAGCGGCGCGACCCGTGTACTTAAGTGAGGTAACTGAAGCGGCGCCAGTGCCTCCGGTACTGCCAGCAACATTAATGACATCTGCACCTGCTTTTGCAACACCGACAGCAATAGTACCTATGCCATCGGAAGAGACTAGTTTTACGATTACTCTGACTCGCGCCGCCTTAGCGTCGTGAATAAGCTGCGCCAAATCTTCAATCGAGTAGGTGTCATGATGAGGTGGTGGCGAAATTAGCTCAACCCCTGGAACACCACCGCGAGCAGCAGCTATTTCCACATTAACTTTAGCCGCAGGTAATTGACCTCCCTCGCCAGGCTTAGCCCCTTGGCCAATTTTAATTTCAATCTCTTCTAGCATTGGGTCAGCAAGATAACCAGCCCATACTCCAAAGCGTCCTGATGCAAACTGCTTGATGCGTGAAGCTCGAATAGTCCCGTAACGAGAAATATGCTCTCCACCCTCTCCACAATTAGACATTGCACCAACCATGTTGGTGCCGTGAGCAACCGCTTCATGGGCAGTAGCCACTAAAGCACCATGACTCATTGCTCCCGAAGACAATAATGGTGTGATCTGACTCGCCGGCTGGACATCACTAAGATTAACTACTGGAGGGGCCGAGCGAAGCCGTGCAAAATAATGCCTAGCTTCCCCTGCAGCAACAATAGTGAGTGTTTTTTCACTGACTGACTGATCGACGATATGCACGCCAAAACGATCCGCACAGGATTTAGCCAAGGCCTGCAAACGATCTCCTCGGTCAGGCAATGATCCAGTCAATTGTAAAGCAAAGGTATCATCTTCGAGAGCTTCACATGAAAGTCCTCGAATAATGAAATGGTTATTCCCCGCACGATTGAACAGCATCATCTCGCGACGAAAATCATTCGCTTCTGAAATAAAGCTAATGTCAGCTGGAAAAGCTAAAACATCGCGAAGTGCCACAGGCCGTCGCGCTCTCTCTTCAGCCATAGCACGAGAAAAGTCTCTATATCCAGGAGTAATATTAAAGTTATCAATTTCAGCAGGAGTCAGTCGATCAAAGCTGGTATTAGTGTAGCCTTCATCACTGATGCCGAAAGCGCCCTCCATACGATTTAGGGTCAGCAACCGTAATGCATCATTAGTATCTCCATCACCCTCTTTATCAAAGCTAATGGCTTCCTCGGTGAGTTCAACAAAACTTCGTACCGCCGTGACCCCATAAGAATGGCCCGCACCTTCTGCCCGCTCTTTAAATAATCCCAACATGGGAATGTCGCTTTCAACTTCACAGCTAAGAGCACGCTCATGCCAATCAGCAGCCGCCTGAGCGATTTCAGCGAAACCTACACCTCCCACAGGAGATTTCATATTGGGAAAGTAACGCTGAAATACGGGGTCATTTGTATTTAAAAAGTTGGGTTCAAAAAACTCGCCACCAGAATAGCTTTCGACAGTGCATAGACCCACTTTGCCCATTGTCTTCATTAAAGCCTTTTCCGCCGCCTTGGTGAATTTTTGATAAGCACCATTGACGTTATCGGCAAATTTTTCCTCTGCACGCATCTGCAGTCCCATGGGATAAACGGCTGATGCGCCAAAACCCAGAGCGCAGGCAACGTGATGAGAGGAACAAATTTGTCCACTTTCAATAATCAGAGAGACCCGTAATCGCAGGCCCGACTCTATTAGCCGTTGATTGATAGCAGATACAATTAGCGTCATGGATATCGACGTATTAGCTCGAGACACATGACGGTCACTGATAATAGCTATGCCGCCATACTCTCTAGCAAAGCGCTCGACAGAATCACAAATCCCATCGATCGAAGACACTAAGGACTTTTCGTTTGCACTCACGTCACCAAATACAGGCTCATAAAGCATTGGAAAATGACCGACGGGAGTCTCGTTTTGGGCGCGAATACTCAACATTTGTGAGTGGTCGAGGATAGGTGATTGGATCACAATCTGCCTGCCGGCCTTACCGCCAATATTAGGCTTAGCCCCCAAAGCAACGCGTAAAGTCATCCCTTCAGCCTCACGAATTGAATCTAGAGGTGGATTAGTAACCTGCGCAAAGCGCTGAGAGAAATATTTAGCAACGCCGCCTTCATTATCCGACAGGGCATTAATGGCATTGCCATAACCCATTGCCGACACCTTTTCAGCACCTGTCGCAAGCATCGGATCCATCATAAATCGGAAGCATTCCTGATTCTGCGAGTAGGCAACATATCGACCCGCTAAAGGTAAATCACCAGAATATTGCGTCGAGGGTGTTTTCTCTGACTCTGGAACCGGTGGCAGGTCCTCGATCAGGATGCGGGCTTGATCCACAAGGTTAGCGTAGTCTTGCTGACTAGCCAAAAGTTCAAGTGCCTCAGAAGTTGAAAAAGAACGCTGTTTCTGATGATCGTAGTACAACATTCCACCAGCCTCAATACGGCCACGACTTAGTACAGGCTCATCACCAAAATCTACCTGTCCAGCTTCAGACATCACCGCCAGATAACGCTCTGTTTCTATCGTTCTAAGTGGACGTAAACCGAGACGATCTAAGCGAGCTCCGATGATAGAGCCATCACCAAAAATAAGCGCTGCTGGACCATCATTTTTCTCTTCGTATAAGGAAAAGTACTCAAGCATGGAGCGCACAGGAAACGATAAAGTTGGGTCATTCTCCCAAGCCGGCGGCATCATCGAGACTACAGCGGTCACTAAATCTAGGCCGTCTTCAACTACGCGGGAGTGCAATGTTTGATCTAAACGACAGCTATCTGACTGCCCTTTTGGCCTAATAATGTTGTTCTCTTTAGCCCGCGCAATGGCCGCCTCGGACAATCGGTTTTTTTTATCTGTATTCAACTCTCCATTGTGCGCCATCAATCTAAATGGCTGGGCCATTGAGGGATGAGGATCTGTATTGGTTGAGAATCGCGTGTGAAAGTAAAGGGTATGAATACTTTGGTCGGAATCATTAAGATCACAAAAATAAGGGACGATTTCGTGAGAGTTCAAGCGTCCTTTGAGGACCTGCATACGTGATGACATTGACAGAGGGTACATCCCGTCAAGATCCTCATCGAGATAAGCTTCAGACTCTATTGAGAGCAACGCTTTGTGGATCCTTTTTTCTAGTGCCGCACCCCTGATTCCCTCTGGCGCTGCAAAAACCCATTGAGCTATAGGCAACTGACATTTAATTGCTGCTGGACGTAAAACTGAGTTATCGACTTCTACATTACGGGTAATCAGAGTGACCATACCCTCTTCTTCGAGGGCGTCATTAATCAGTTTTCTAGCTCTACCATACTGCTTTTGATCCTTAGGCAAAAAAAAGTTACCAACCCCAAATTCACCCAACACTAACTTGCTCTTGTTGATTTTGCTAAAAAATGCAACTGACAAGTCGATTGAGACACCAGCCCCGTCACCCACTCCTTCAGCTGACATACCTCCGCGGTGAGGAACCGCACAAAGAGCTTCATGGCCTTTAACCAATAAATCATGAGTCTGCTTGCCGTCTTTCCGGGTAAGAAACCCCACGCCGCAGCTACTTTTTTCAAAAGTACTGTCGTATAAACCAAATTTTTTCACATCATTCATAAGCACAGATTCTTGGTTGAGGGCTATTACTGCAATTGTTTCAGGCGCAATGCTATACGACATTTTTTCGCCGGAAGGGTCTTTATTCTACTCTTTTAGCTCAATTTTCGCTATCTGATTACGGCAAGAGGTCAGCCATAGGTCAGACAAGCTAGTTCTTTTGCGCAATTTCGCTCTAATACCGACTATTTACCAAACAATTAGTTATTGGTTAGTGCTTATAAGTCTAAGAAAATCACCAAGATTCAGACTCATTGATCAACTCTGGCAAAATTTAGCGAGGGTGGCGTCCATCCATGCCTGAGTAAAATCCTGACTCACATAACCATCACCCAAGCTTCTCAAAAGAATCAACCTCAATTGCCCATCAAACACCTTTTTATCTCGAAGCATTAGCTTTATGAAAGCTTCTGCAGACATATCCTCCGGGGGAGCCACAGGCAAAGCAAACATACTGATTAGCTTCTTGCCCCGATCAACATCAATTTGACAAAGGTTTCCCGCATTCATCGACAAATCAAGAGCCATTACGATGCCCGCCGCCACAGCTTCGCCATGCAGCCATCCTTGATATTGCTGAAAAGTTTCAATGGCATGGCCAAAAGTATGACCAAGATTGAGAATAGCTCTAATGCCCTGTTCTGTTTCATCAGCGCTGACTATTTTCGCTTTGTTTATACAGGATCTCTCAATAGCAACACTCAAGGCTAGCGGGTCGCGCCGTATTAACGCTTCCACATTAGCTTCCAGCCACTCAAAGAACGGATAATCCGCTATCAAACCATACTTAATCACTTCAGCCATGCCGGCGAAAAACTGCCTCTCAGGCAGAGTTGCAAGAGTGTCGGTGTCTATGATGACCGCTATTGGTTGATGGAAAGCACCCAGCATGTTTTTACCTAAAGGATGATTCACGCCCGTTTTACCGCCAACTGATGAATCCACCTGGGCCAGCAGAGTGGTCGGAATTTGAATAAAAGGAACACCGCGCTGGTAGGAGGCTGCTGCAAAACCCGTCATATCTCCAACAACTCCTCCACCCAAAGCTATCAACGTGGTCTTTCGGTCATGATTTTTCTCGAGCAGCTTGGTGAAAATACTGTTTAAATTATCGAGGGTTTTAAATCGCTCACCATCAGGCAAAGTTACCACATCAATTTGCTTGTTCGGCAAACCTGCCGTTATAGACGATAAGTAAAGAGGGGCAATCGTCTCATTAGTGACAATAAGCACTTTTCCTCCCTGAATATATTGATTGAGATCAACTAAAGAAATTTGCTTAGGACCGATATTTATAGGATAACTTCTATCCCCTAAATCAACGATAATATGTTTCGAAGTCTTAGAGTCAAGACTTTCAGAATTAATCATAATGACAAGCACTCTTTAAAATAAGCGCTCCATTTTAACCTTTTAAATGTAGATTTGTTTAGCCCTTTTAATATGAAATAGAGAGCAACAATGATTAATCGCTGGCAAGAGTCCTTATAAGCTCCGCAGCTACCTTAGAGGCTTTGGTTCCGTCAGAGGAAAAAATGAGACTAGCAACTTCACGATAAAGAGGATCCCTCTCGTCGAATAGCCTGTCAATAACCGCCTTACGATCTCCAACTTGCAGCAAAGGACGCACTTTATCCCGCTTAGTGCGCTCATAGAGTTGCTGTTTGGTGGCCGACAAATAAACTACCTGACCGGCACCAACCATCGCCACGCGGTTCTCCTTACGCAGAACAATGCCACCACCTGTGGCTATAATGGCACCAGCAGGTGCCTTAATAGCCTGCCGAAGCGCCCTAGATTCTCTCTCACGAAATCCTTCCTCACCCTCAACATCGAATATCCACTGAATATCGGCCCCGCTAGACTTAATGACTTCACTATCGATATCAAAAAAAATTCTATCCAACGCACCAGCAATCTCCCTACCTATAGTAGACTTGCCTGCGCCCATCGGCCCTATTAAAAAAATATGCTGCCCGGTCATTTATCCACGAGACTATCGTCTATTACTTTAGGAGTTATAAAGATAAGTATTTCACGTTTATCAGTAGTCCGCAGTTCTTTTCTGAATAATCTACCTATACCCGGCAAATCTCCCAAAAATGGCACCTTGTCCACTGAGCTAAGTTCTTCGGATTGAAAAATTCCACCTAAGACCAATGTTTGCCCATTGCCGACTAAGGCCTGAGTAGAAACTTCAGTGATATCAATTGCCGGCTCACCATTAACTGACAGGCTACCCACTGAATCTTGCTTAATCAGCAAGTCCATAATAACTCTATTGTCAGGTGTTATTTGCGGTGTCACCTCCAGCAGTAATACCGCCTCTTTGAACTGCGTCTCTACCACGCCCCCCTTAGTCCCTTCCGCCTGCGTAACGGCTTGATAGGGAATCTCGACCCCAGACTTAATCGAAGCTTTTTCTTTGTCGGCCGTAAGGACCTTGGGCCGCGATACTATTTCGCCATAACCCCCAGCTTGTAGGGCGTTTAGCTCAAGATCAATAAGAAAATTATCCGATAAATAGCCAAGGCTAAATGAGCTCGTTGGACTACCTACCCCAAGATCGGCTGCTAAGGCTCCCGATATTTGCTTGGAAGGATCAGTAATCAACCCAGTTATCATATCTACTCCCTCCCTACCCCTTACTCCCCAAGAAGCCCCGAGCTCCTTTCTAAAATCAGAAGTAGCTTTTACAATGCGAGCCTCGATCAATACCTGCTGGACCGGAATGTCAATCGTGGCTAGCAATATCCTAAAAGCATCAATTTTTCCTTGGATATCCGTTATTATAATCGTGTTGGTTCGATCATCCATCGTTGCAGAACCGCGCTCTGAGAAGAGGGATGAATCAGAATGGTCATTGCCTCTACCTCCGTTGGATTCACCTCTCTTAAATCCGCTCCCGTTGGATCCATCGCCATCATTCCGGCCACTAAAGAGTTTAAATACCTCTTGAGCTTTAGCATATTTAATTCTTGCCACATAGGTCACAAGCGGTGATAAAGAAAGTAATTTTTTAGCACTATCAACTTCCTTTTGCTCTCTTTCTGCTATTTCGTCTATAGGCGCCACAAGTAAAATATTTCCTGTCCTACGCTTACCTAAGCCCTTTGACTGCATAATTATGTCCAGAGCCTGATCCCAGGGAACATCATTTAAGTTAAGAGTAATCTCGCCTTGAACCGAATCACTAGCAACTAAATTTAAGGACTTGAAATCAGCTATCACCTCTAAAACATCACGAACCTTAATATTTTGAAATTTTAGATCAATTAAATCACCGGTGTAAGAGTCTGTCTTGCTACTCTTTTTAAACTGCGGTTGCCTATTAATTTTTTCAGAAACCTCCAAAATCAGTTCGCCCGGATTATCTGCACTTCTGTATGTAAAAGGCCCCTTAGTAGCAACGATCAACATCACATCAGATTTAATTTGCTCACTATCTATATAGGCGATCGGCGTCGGAAAATCAGAGACATCTAATCGACGATCCAGTTTTTGCGGCAAGTTGGTTTTTTTAAAGCGCACGATTATTTTCTTTTCTGTGGCAGAGACATCAATGTCAGCTGCTGCATCTGAGTAACGGACAGTAAGGCGAGCGCCATCTTCATCACTAGTGCCAAAATCAATATCGGAAATCAAAGCCTGTTCCTGTGAAGACAGGTCCAAAGCGATAAAAAGTGATAGCCCTAAAGTCATGGCACAGTGAAAAACACAGCGCGTTACCTTAGCCATACTACTTCCTTTACTTCTCATTCGACTTGTTCCATGAAGATAAGTCTTGAGCGGGCAAACCACCGACCCTTGTCGTCCGATATTTTTTCTATGATGGTAATTTTGTTTGAATCAATAGCCGTAACCTCACCAAAATTCTTCCCTAAATAGCTACCTAACTCAACTTTACTGAGCTTGCCGGTTTGATCAGCCACTAAGCCCCAAAGATTAGATTTATTTCTCACAAGACCCACCATTGAGATAAGGCTCACTTCTTTTAACTCCAAAGGTTGCTTTTTTCGGTCCAAATCTGGCGGCAGCGCTTGTGATTGTTCAGCGGTTACATTTGCCTTAAATTCTGACTCGGGGATGAACGGACTACGCTTGAATCTCGAACTATAGGTATAAACCGGCTGACTAGAAAAACCGGGAATAGGAGCAACATTTGCAGACTGTTGCCCTCTAACTTGGCTAAGGCGATCCTCTAATTTTGATTCACCCCCGGCAGAGCACGCTGAAACAGCCAAAACAAAAAAACAACAGAGCCACCTACTCATCACTAGCCACCAAACCAACGAACTTATAGGTCTTTGCCTCCAACTTCATAAATAAAGGCCCCTTATTTTCTAAATTAATACTGAAATCATGCAGGGTAACCAACCGAGTAAGCTGAGAAAGTCCCGCCACAAAATCACCCAAAGAATGATATGTCCCTGCGACTGAAATATTAATCGGCAGCTCAATATAAAGGTCCTGTTTGAACTCTGCTTTCGGGCTAACGGAAGAAGTCGACAAACCATAATCTGCAGCCACTTTGGATATATCTTCGATCACTTCTGCTACTTCAGACTCCGACGGCATTTTTGCAGCCAGTGCAGAAAACATGGTATCGAGCTCGGACATTTGATTCAGATATTTATCCCGCCCTAAAATCAATTCATATTCGCTCTCAAACTCCATAATTTTTGTTTCACGAACCACAGTTTCAGCTAAGGTTTTTTCAATAACATCGTGAACAAAGAACAAATAGCCGAGAAGTAATATCAAGCCAAAGGATACCAGTAGCAAGGCAGCGAACAGCGTATTAGTCCAAGTCTCTATTTGACTTGGACTAAAGTCATCATCAGGTGAAGTTTTATTTAAATCAAAACCCAGAAAAGAATCCATTTAAAATTTCCTTGTTCAATCTTGTCCATCGAGCAGAAAACTAATCAAATTAACACTACCATTGAGTACCCATCAGACCCTTTAGCAGATACTGCCTCAGCAACTTATTAAACATGCCGCCTTATGCGGTTAGCCTATTCTCTAGCAATATCTAACTCGACCTGCATGTAGAAAATATTCTCCATACCATTAGCTGAACCCGTTTCTTCTATTGCTTCTAACTTGGCATTCTCAAGCAGATAGGATCTGTCCAAACTCTTCATTAGTGCAGCTACATCATGGTTCGATTCGGCAACTCCAGAAATTGATATAAAATTACTTTTTCTCTCAAGAGTTCTTAGAGTGACGCCCAAGGGCACTGCAGTAACCAACTCATCAAACAAGCGCACAGTTTCAGTGCGAGAGGTTTGAATGTTTTGCAGAACTCGATTCTTACCTATCAAGTCTGTCTTTTTACCTTCCAATCCCTCAATTTCAGCTACACCAGCTTCCAAGCCGGCAATTTCTTCCTCAATAACCCCAATGTCACGCGTTATTTCATCCAACTGTGAACTCAACATGGCATATACAAACCCAACAACCATGATCCCAACAATGCTCGTCACCAACAGAGTAGCCAACATGGCCTGTCTGCGCAGTTGTCTCGCCGTCTCGCGCCAGGGAAGGAGGTTAAAAGTCTTATTCATTTAGTTTCACTCAAGGCTAAGCCCAACGCCAACATCATCGCAGGGCCGTCCTGTGCCAGTGAATACATATCAACGGAGCTGTTAATAGACAAATGTTTTAACAGGTCTCCAACCTCAGCAGGTATCGATAAAGCGGAGGATAGGTCTTCAGCTAAGCCATTGAGCTTTGAAACTCCACCGGACAGCACGAGCTTACTGATTCCGACAGATTCACTTGATGAATGAAATATTTTTAATGCTTTATCGATATGCTTAATGAGAGAATATTTAAAAGGCTCGAGCATGTTCTCAGCGTAATCATCGGTCAATCCACCTTTACGTTTAGCACGCCCTGCGTCGGCCCAACTAAGGTTGTAGTGCTGCTGAATTTCCTCCGTTAGCTGCTTGCCTCCAAACGCTGTTTCGGTCGAGTAAATGATTGAGTTTTCCCTTACTACTACAAAAGTAATCTGAGATGCACCTATATCAATGACAGCGAGAGCCTTTCCCTCTTCATCCGCAGAGTCGCCTACTAGGAGATCATAGGCGCGTCCGAGAGCAAAACTCTCAACATCCACTACCCGAAGCTCTAAACCAGCGCTCTGTACTACAAGTTTTCGAAGCTCAATTTCTTGCTCTGGACATGCAACCACTTGAACTAAACGCTCATCAAGCAATGTTTTATTTTGTCCTAAGATGATAAAATCAAGACGTGCGTTATCAAGCTTAAAGGGCAGCATAGGCTCTACATCAGCCTGAACTCTACTCTCAATCTCGAGGGGAGTTAGCCCCATAGGCACGCTAATAATTGTATTCAGAACAGAAGACCCTGCAACCGCAACGGCTACGTCTGAGCAGGTGCTCCCTGACTGCTCCACCAGCGCTATTATTGCGCTTGATACAGCAGCTTCAACCAGTATCTCATGATCTCTAACGGCGCCTTCAGGAAGAGGAACGACGGCATATGCCGTAACCTCGTAGCCACCTTCTGGCTTACTATAGAGTTCGACCAACTTTACCGCAGACGATGAAATATCTATCCCCAATAGGGCTGTGCGAGAGGGAACATGAAATAGCAATGCGTCTAATAATGTTCCTACTTTCGCGACTATTTTTATTGCTCTTCTTTTTAGATCCACAAGTCTGCCAAAATAAAAATATAGAGGGCTCAGGTTATCAATAAGGTTTATTAATTTCTGTGATGCACTTCGCACTGTCAAAGCTCTATAATGGCAAAAGAACGATATAATGAAGCGATGTTAATCAGGAATCTCAGGTAATGGACCTTGGTAGAGCTTTCAAGCTAAGCGCAGTATTTATAGTATCGGCACTTGGCGGCTTTCTTTTAGTCACCTCCTGCCTTTTTCTCTATCTTAGCCCTAAATTGCCCTCCATCGACGAGCTAAAAGACACTCGCTGGCAAATACCACTGCGGGTTACCTCTCGAGATTTAAAAATTATCAGTGAATTTGGTGAGAAAAAACGATCGCCAATAGACTTCGATGAAATTCCCGCCTTAATGATTGACGCTATTTTAGCGGCTGAAGACGACAGCTTCTTTGATCACGGCGGAATTGTGGTCTCTGGCCTAATGCGCGGAGTGGTTCAGTTGGCCACAGAGGGGCGCATCAAGAGTGGTGGAAGCACCATTACCATGCAGGTTGCCCGTAATTTCTTCCTCACTAAACGCCAGGAATTTACCCGGAAATTTAACGAGATTTTGCTGACATTTAGAATCGAAAAAGCGTTCACTAAACAGGAAATTTTGGCACTTTATGTGAATAAAATTTTCCTCGGAAATAGAGCTTATGGCTTTGCAGCAGCATCCCATGTCTACTACGGTAAACCGCTTAATGACTTAAGCCTCGCCCAGATAGCCATGATTGCAGGATTGCCTAAAGCACCATCATCTTATAACCCTCTGGCTAACGCAGAACGGGCGACAATTCGTCGAGACTGGATTTTAAGGCGGATGCAGAGCCTAGATAAGATTACCGAAGAACAATATCGAGCCGCAGTGTTAGAAGTTGATAATGCCTCGCTACACAGATCTCAGTCGGAATTGGATGCAGCCTATGCGGCAGAAATGGTCCGCCAGCAAGTTATCGCTAAATTCGGGATAAAAGCCTATACAGAAGGCTACACGGCAATCACCACTCTCGACTCCTCTGCGCAGGTGAGTGCCGTTAACGCCGTTCAATCAGGGATAAGGGACTACGACAAACGTCATGGCTATAGAGGCGTAGAACTTAAAAACCTTGACCAGACAACATGGCATGAAACCTTGAGGAAAACGCCCAAAGTTGGTCCTTTAGAGCCAGCCATAGTTACTGGAGTCTATAATGACCGGATCACATTACTGAAGAAGAGTGGTGAGTCCGCGATACTCAACTGGACAGATGGACTAGACAATCTTCGCCTCTTTAAAACCGTGAATACTCGAACCGCCCCTATCGATTCCGCTGCGAGCATATTCGCAGTTGGGGACCTAATTCGAATAGAGCAACATGAGAATAGTCGGATCACTCTATCGCAAATTCCCCTAGTTCAATCTGCAATGGTTGCACTAGACCCATTCAACGGCGCAATCAGAGCTTTAGTGGGAGGGTTTGATTACCGTCAAAGCTCTTTTAACCGAGTCACCCAAGCAACCAGGCAGCCCGGCTCCAGCTTTAAACCTTTCATTTATACCACAGCATTAAAAAACGGCTTCACAACAGCATCGATAATTAATGACGCTCCTGTCGTGTTTGAAGACGCTAAACTTGAAGAGACCTGGCGTCCTGAAAATGACGGAGGTAAATTTTATGGACCAACTAGGCTTCGAGAGGCCCTGTACAGATCAAGAAATCTCGTTTCGATTCGGTTACTTCGCAGAATGGGAGTCGACCGAACTTTGGAGGGCTTACAATCATTTGGCTTCGACACCAGTGAGATGCCTTCGGACCTATCCGTAGCCTTAGGCAGTCACGCAATGAAGCCAATTGACATAGCCACAGGTTATGCCATATTTGCCAATGATGGTTTTCGAGTAAATTCTCATATCTTAGATAGGGTAATAGACCGAAATGGTAATGTAATTTTCCAAGCATCTCCCCAACTGGCTTGTAATCCATGCGAACCAAAAAATATTGAGGCTAACCTGTCCCGACAGGCTTTTAGCCATTCATCTGATGAAACGGTCGAGCAGCAATTAGAGCAATTATTTGATGATATTGAGCAGAGTTCTCTTGCGGAAGGAGATAAGTACAGCTGGGAAAAAGTAAAACAGAGTTTAAAATTAGAACCTGCAGCAGCCTCAGTACCGGCTGAACGAGTAATTGACGCACAAACCGCTTTTTTAATGGACTCGATGTTGAAGGATGTTATTTTACTAGGAACAGGTAAAAAGGCTAAGACGTTAGGTCGAACTGATATCGCCGGCAAAACTGGTACTACAAACGGCCCGCGAGATGCTTGGTTCTCTGGTTATTCGCCAGACCTAGTAGCGACAGTCTGGGTAGGTTTCGACGATAATTCGATATTAGGCCGCGACGAATATGGCGGCTCGTCTGCTCTACCAATATGGATTCAATTTATGGGAGAAGCACTGTCCGAAAAACCCATAACTGTAAAGCGCCAACCAAACGGTATCGTTAGGATTAAGATTGATTCTAAGACTGGGAAAAGAGTGGCTCCTAACCAGCAAGGTATTTACGAGTTTTTTAAATCTGATAATGTTCCCGTTGCGCCGGATGACGGAAACTCCGCAACTGAGACTGAGCAGCAACCACTGCCTGATGATTTGTTTTAAATAATCAATCAAAATACTAATGATGCCCATTGGGGTGGTTAATTAAATGAGATTCGATGAATGAATATAGATTGGCAAAGCATAGATACGGTACTTCTGGATATGGACGGGACTCTGCTTGACCTGCACTTTGATAATTTTTTCTGGATGGAGCACCTACCCAAGCGTTATGCTGCTCAGAACCAAGATAGCAACCAAGACGTCATCGCTTTACTGCGCCAACAGCTATTTGACAAACAGGGTACCCTTGAATGGTATTGTACTGACTACTGGTCCGGGCAATTAGGTCTCAATATTATCGAGTTAAAACGAGAGATAAGTCACCTTATTAACGAGCGACCTCAAGTGCTCAGTTTTCTAAAAGCACTAAGAGCCAATAATAAAAAATGCCTGCTGATTACTAACTCCCATCCAGATAGTATTGCATTAAAATTTTCAGTCACCCGCATTGAACCCTTATTCGACAAGGTGATTTCCTCTCATCAATATGGGCATCCAAAAGAGGCACTTGAATTTTGGCTTCGACTACAAGAGGAGTGTCCATTTGATCCAAAGAGAACCTTATTTATTGATGATTCTGAGCCTGTGCTTCGTGCCGCGAGGGATTATGGCATTGCCCATCTACTCAGCATTAAGAAGCCTGATAGTCAGCGAGAGACTAGTCCGTCTAAGCAATTTAAGTCAATTGGTGACTTTGCCGAAGTCCTCAGCCTAGCGGCAGCCAATAGCCATGATTAAGGTGCGACTTGATAAATGGCTATGGGCTGCTCGTTTTTTTAAAACTCGCGCAATCGCTAAAGCAGCCATCGAGACCGGCAAAATCCACATCGATGGTCAAAAAGCTAAGCCTAGTAGGATGATTGAATCAGACAATATGCTTACGATTCGTCAGGGTGACACCGAAAAAACTGTACAGGTTATCACCACATCTGAACACCGAGGCGGTGCCCCCGAAGCACAACTCCTTTACCAGGAAACAGTAACTAGCATTGAAGCTAGAGAGAAAAAGTCCGCAGAGCAACGCGCCTTTCATGGATCCACGCCGGCGTCGACTCGTCCAAATAAAAAACAACGTCGCCAAATCCATCGTTTTATAAAAATTTAGAATTACCGCACTGCAATCTTGAAGTACAATACCGCCCCTATGAAAGATCGAGACACTCTGCAGCGATTCCTTTTTGATGGCACAGACACTAGAGGTGAAATAACCACCCTGGCGTCGAGCTATCAAAATATGATCGTCTCAAAAAATTATCCTACTTCAGTCACTTTACTCTTTGGCGAGTTTTTAGCGGCCGCCAGTCTGCTCAGTTCCTCGCTTAAATATCCAGGAATTCTCAGCATACAGGCTTCGGGAAGTGGCCCAATATCAATGATCATGGCTGAATGTAGTCATGGCCAAAAGTTGCGCGGAATCGTGCGGGGCAATTTTGATGATCTTACCTCTGAACAGCAGAGTACGCGACAAGGCGTTCCAACCCTCCTAGGTAAATCCACACTCGCCATTACCGTAGAGCCTGAGAACAGCAAGAGATACCAAGGTATTGTGCCAATAGAAAATGATGAGTTAAGTGCTTGCCTTGAATATTACTTCGACCAATCTGTGCAGCTACCCACGAAGATAAGACTCGCCTCTAGCGAAACCTGCGCAGCGGGAGTCTTGATTCAGCAGATGCCTAGTACTCAAACGGTGATTGAGCAGCAACATGAATGGCAGCACCTGTGCACATTATTCAGCACTATTAAATCTAGCGAGCAACTTGAACTGTCGCATAATGATCAATTATATCGGTTATTCAACGAAGAGAATGTTCGGCTATTTGATGCTCAAATATTGTCGTATTTTTGCAGTTGCTCAAGGCATAGAACTGAGCAAGCACTGGTCTCACTAGGTATTGAAGAATTGCTTGAAACATGTGAAGAACAAGGTCAGGTATTAATAACCTGCCAGTTTTGTGCTGAACAATACGAATTCACCAAAGACCAAATAACGACGATGTTTAGTCAGAGTACAACCGTACTGCACTAGTCCTGCCGCTTAGCGCTAGACCAGCCCCAAGGCCAACTTCTAGACAGAAAATCACGCTATTCTGGCTGCCTGACATTGAGTTATCTTACCCTAGGAATGGGACAGGAAACTGGGGTCGAAACGACGATCTGCGCCCTGGTAGGGGGCTTTTTACTTGCTGTTAACCAAAATGTAGTCAATTGCTGATTTAACTTCGTCATCACTGCAAGTCATACAGGTACCTCGTGCGGGCATTGCGCCAATGCCATTGATCGCATTTGCGTACACGGTTTCAATACCCAGCTCTAATCGTGAAGCCCAAGCGCTTACATCCCCATACCTTGGAGCACCGGCAACACCAGAATTATGACAAGCCATGCAGTTGGTAGTGTAAATATCATCACCAGACCGGCCAGACACTGAGCTCGCCGCTGGGCTAGATTCAACGACCTGACCCTCCATTACAACATAACCCGCTGGAGCAATACGTTCAGCGACCTGTTGCTCTTGGTTTGCTGTCAACGTCAACCCTTCATCATTACTGCTGCAACCCCACATCAGAAGGCTAGTGGCTACAAAGACTAAAACCAGATTCGGTTGGCTCATAAGGGACTCCAGTGAAGTTCAATCATAATGATAAATATCGATTTAGATCACCAATCGAGTTGGCGCTCAGGATGGGCGATAGTATACATGGGTAAAAATGAATTCTCATCACCTAGTCCAAAAAAATAATGAATTTTTAGTGTTCTAGCCCAGTGGTCTAATACCCACCGCAGTGCGCAACACTGACATTAAGTCTTGGCTATGCTGACGAGCTTTTTCACCCCCATCCTGCAGAATACTTTCTACCCGAGAAGGATTTTCAAGGAGCTCAACATATTTTTCCCGAGGTTCTTGTAACTGCCCATTAATCAACTCAAACAATTGCTGTTTGGCGTCTCCCCAAGCAATACCATCAGCAAAGGCCAATCGCATTTCCACGGTCTGGTCAGATGACGCAAAAGCCTGCCAAATTTGAAATACCGCTGAATCATCTGGATCCTTTGCTTCACCCGGTTCCAAAAGATTCGTTTTGATTTTGTTAATATGTTTTTTAAGCTGTTTTTCAGTCAGAAATAGCGGGATGGTATTACCATAGGTCTTGCTCATCTTGCGCCCATCAAGACCCTGCAGAACCGCAGTATCTTCATCAACCTGGGCACTAGGAAGGACAAAATGATCTCCATAATGATGATTAAATCTCTGCGCAATGTCTCTCGCCATTTCTACATGTTGAATCTGGTCTCGTCCCACTGGAATCCTGTGCGCATTAAACATCAATATATCGGCGGCCATTAATATCGGATAACTGAATAAGCCCATAGTCACTTGAGAATCGATGTTCTCGCCAGCTTCTTCGTTGGCCTGCGCCGCACCTTTGTAAGCATGGGCTCGGTTCATTAAACCCTTGGCTGTCATACAAGTAAGCAGCCAAGTTAGTTGGGGTATTTCGGGAATATCAGATTGGCGGTAAAAGGTCACCTTATCCGGATCTAAACCCAACGCCAGCCATGCCGCGGCGATTTCCAAAGTAGATTGATGAACCCTATCAGGATCTTGGCACTTAATAAGTGCATGGTAGTCTGCTAAGAAAAAAAACGAATCAAAGGTACCGGTTAGGCTAGCTTCAACGGCAGGCCTAATCGCGCCTACGTAGTTGCCTAAATGGGGCGTGCCAGAGGTGGTAATCCCAGTTAAAATACGTTTTTTACTCATAAATAATCTGCCATATTGATTCGAGCCCTTAGATAGTAGATATACAGGGTTACTCAAGTTCTACTGTTATTGCTTCAGCTTTATTGAAAAATTCGAGTAACACTTTGGTTAAACGCAGGGGATCATCAGCTCCCGTTACTTCTCGACAGGAGTGCATAGCCAACTGCGGAATGCCCACATCTAGGGTCGGCACACCAATCCTCGCAGAAGCAACCGGCCCTATTGTACTGCCGCAACCAAGGTCATTACGAGACACAAACGTCTGCACTGGTATGTCTAACTCCGCGCAGATTTGTCTGAACAAGCTAGAGGTAAGGCTGGTTGTAGCGTAACGCTGCTTTACATTTACCTTAACTACTGGACCGCCGTTTAGTTTAGGCAGGTGTTCACTATCATGCTTATCTGGGAAGTTTGGATGAGCCGCGTGGGCATTATCACAGGATATCATCAAGGAGCGATTAATGATCCGACTGGTAACACTAGCCGACTGGTCCCCTGAAAGTCGTCCAACAATATTTTCTAAGAAAGGACCATCTGCACCTACTGCAGACACACTGCCTACCTCCTCGTGATCATTGCACACCAATAAGCACGTATGGGCTGCGCTGGCACCAATCATTGCCTGGGCCGCTGCGAAACAACTTAGTAAATTATCCAACCGGGCTGATGCAATAAATTCACGCTTAAGACCTATCACTGCTGCAGGTTGGGTATCGTACAAGCACAATTCGTAGTCGAGAACGGCGTCACCTTCACCCAGGAAACGCTCTCTTAACAGCTGTCGAAACGACTGAGGGGCTCCGCTCTCGCAGACCGAACCTTCGTTGCCAATCATTAAAATAGGAATAATATCGGTTTGAGCGTTAATTGAATGGTCATTATTAGCGTTCCGATCAAGGTGTATAGCTAGGCTAGGTATAGTTGCCACAGCAGTCTTGAAATCGACTAATTTTTGTTTCAGCTGATTCCTTGAATTCTTATAGACCACTCGCCCAGCAATGGACAAATCGCGATCAAACCATGGGTTTAATAAGGCTCCCCCATAAACCTCAACAGCCAACTGAAAATATCCATGACTATCAATTTCAGGCTGCGGTTTCACCATCAAACAGGGACTATCGGTATGCGCACCAACTAGCCTTATACCATTAGTAACAAGATCATCATGGCCTACCACAAAGGCTATTATTGATGACCCATTACGAGTTACAAAGTGCTTATTGCCAGCCTCTAGCGTCCACTCGACTGATTCGTTGAGTTCAGTAAAGCCTGCTTTAAGAAGCATTTTCCCCATGCTTAGAACAGCATGAAAAGGTGTCGGTGAAACGTCTAAAAACTCTACCAAATCAGCATTAAAACTATCATGGTCCTGGATTGTCATTGTCGATCCCATTTACTTGTTTATTTTACCGTCAAATGAATCATTATAGGGTGATTAAGGCCCAACCAAAACTCTATACTTGTAATCTGGCTAAAAGACTAGAGGTATCCCAGCGACTCCCTCCTAAAGCCTCAACTTCAGCGTAATATTGATCAACAAGTTGGGCTATGGGCAAGGCGCTACCATTCGCTTTAGCCTCCTCAAGTGCAAAGGACAGGTCTTTACGCATCCACTCTACTGCAAAGCCATGATCATAGTCTCCGGCTAGCATAGTCTTATACCGGTTCTCCATTTGCCATGATTGCGCGGCGCCTTTTGATATTACATCAACCACTCGATGAGCATCTAATCCTGCACGTTGAGCAAAATTAAGACCCTCAGCAAGCCCCTGTACTAATCCGGCAATACAAATCTGATTGACCATCTTACAAAGTTGTCCGCTACCGGTCGGGCCCATTAATGTCACCGCCTTTGAGAAACAGGCCACAACATCTTCGATCTTTGAAAAATCATCGTCGCTACCGCCACACATTACCGTTAAGTGACCACCTTCTGCACCCTGCTGACCCCCAGAAACGGGAGCGTCAATAAACCCACATTGCCGCTGTTTAGCCTCATTTCCGAGATTCTTAGCTAAATTAGCGGAGGTAGTAGTGTGGTCAACTAGGATTGAACCAGGCTTGATGGTAGAAAAAATACCCTCTCCACCCATGGTGACAGCCAAGACATCGTTGTCATTACCCACACAGATAAACACAATATCCGCATTTTCAGCCGCTTCACCCGGTGTACTGGCAATGTCTCCGGCAAATTCAGCCCTCCATTTCTCAGCAACCGTAACTGTCCGATTGTACACAGTGACCTCATGTCCTGCTTTGCTCAACCATCCTGCCATGGGATAGCCCATGACACCCAGTCCGATAAAGCCTATTTTTGTGTTCATTTTAAAAGGTCCTTATTTTCCGACACCTGCGCTTCCATTTTAAAATCAATACTTAAAAGGTCGACTAAGCATCTCTTAAACGTTTTCTTTTTTGCCAAGCGTCTGTGCCACGCAGATAAACCAAATCTACCGTGGTAACCGGTACCGCCATTTCACCGCGAAATCCTTCTATGGCCAGATAAAGCAAGTCTTGAGCATCTGGATAAACCGCCACTACACTCTCCGACCCAACAGCCTCATCGGGGAAAAGTATATGCCCCTCCCCTATAATGACCGCAGGTTTATGCGCCTCAACCAACGCGAGTGCATCAGATCTAGGTAGTAATTGATCTCTAATCAATGATGAAATGAACCCTAAATCATTTACCTCATAGCAACCACAATTAAACTCATCCATTCGAGCATCGATAACCGGCATAATTATTCTCGTTGAACCAGGCTCGCAATTTGATGCGTCTCGAGTCAAACGACAATAAGAGGCGGTCATAACATGGAGGGTGGACATCGGTATCACCGGAATATCAAGTCCAAACGCCAGCCCTTGAACAACAGCAAAGCCGATGCGCAGTCCAGTAAAAGAACCGGGACCAACAGAGGTTCCTATAACATCTAGCTGGGAGAGCTTAATCCCAGCCTCGGACAATACTTCATCCACCATCGACATGACCAACCGGGTGTGTGAACGAGGCTCTTCCGAATAACGTCTAGACATTTTACCTTGATATAACAAAGCCACCGAGCAGGCTGTGGTGGACGTTTCAATGGCAAGGGCTGTTGTCATCAGATATTTCTCACTTATTAGCTATAGGTTATCGCGTTTTTAGCCCCTTATGGACCCTAAAAAAAATCCCCAACCGGAAGATTGAGGACATTTTCCGTCTAGCACTCATTAGGCTAGCAAGATTTGATTACAACGGCCACAGGTTAAAATCTCTGCACCAGAATCACCAACAATATCATGTTCTAAATTTTACTGACTAAGCGCTTCCACGAGCCTTTCTTGAACATCCGCTAGCAAACCTAAACCGCTGACAGATGAGAACTTTGGCATCTTGTTGCCGCTAGCGGCAAGTTCAGTATAAAAATTGACTAAGGGTTTCGTTTGTTTACGATACACATCCAGTCGATTCCGCACCGTCTCTTCGCAATCATCCGGTCTTTGCATCAATGGCTCACCAGTTTCATCATCTAGGCCTGGATTATTCGGCGGGTTGTGCTCAACATGATAAATACGCCCAGAATCTTCGTGAACACGGCGACCACTTAATCGGGCAACAATTTCCTCATCGACTACTGCAATCTCGACTACCACATCGATGATAATACCCGCTTCGACAATCGCCATAGCCTGTGGAATTGTTCGTGGAAACCCATCGAACAAGAAACCATTTCTACAATCGCTCTTCTCCACACGCTCCTTTACCAAGGCAATGATTAGCTCGTCGGACACCAAGGCACCAGATGCCATCACATCTTTAACCTCCAGTCCCAAATGGGACTCGGCCTTAATGGCGGCACGCAACATATCACCCGTAGATATCTGTGGAATAGCGTACTTTTCAGTAATGAACTGTGCCTGCGTTCCCTTACCTGCTCCAGGTGGACCTAACAAAATCACCTTCATTAATACTGTTCCTCAACTCTTATATAAAGTGTCAACCGAAAATTTCAGCTTTTTTGGACATAAGCCGTCAATCTAATGGAGCCGAGTACCATACACGGATTGCTATTATCGGACAACCCTAGGATGGCGGTATTGCGGCTTATCAAGCGACCTTACGCTAATGCGTAATATTACTCTGACTGCTTGACTTTACACCATAATAACTCAAGTTCACTGGCCGATAGATGCTGTAGTTCCACTCCACCAGCCAAGACCTCAACCTGATCAAAACGACGTTTGAATTTAGCATTTGCCGCTCGCATTGCAGTCTCGGGATTTACCTCTAGATGTCGTGCTAAATTCACACAGCTAAATAATAGATCTCCAAGTTCCTCTGCAATCGCAGTTGAATTGCCAAGAGAGACCTCTACCTCCAGCTCTGCTATTTCTTCCTTAACTTTCTCCATAGCACCTACAGTGGTCGGCCAATCAAATCCTACTGAAGCAGCTCGCTTTTGTAGTTTTGTTGCACGACTCAGGGCCGGCAAGGCAATGGGTATATCGTCGAGGACTTTAATCTCACCTTTTTCCGCTCGTTCTCGCTTTTTTAAGGACTCCCAGACCTGTTTAATATCCTCAACATCACCAGCACCGGAGTCGCGAATAGACTCTAAAGTCCCATCTGGAAAAACATGAGGATGGCGCCTTAATAATTTTTCAGTAATGGTGGTCGTAATCTGCTCAAAATCAAACCGACCCTGCTCTTTACCCATTTGGCTATAAAAAATAATCTGAAATAACAAATCACCTAATTCCTCACTTAGATGGTCCAAGTCATCCCGCTCAATCGCATCAATAACCTCATATGCTTCTTCAAGAGTATGGCTAGCTATTGATTGGTAGGTTTGCTTTAAATCCCAAGGGCAGCCCGTCTCAGGATCGCGCAAGCGTTTCATCAGATAAAGTAAGTCTTCGATGCTGTATTGAGTGGTTGATATCTTATTCATAGTAGTATGTTAACCAATAGAGGATTAAAAGATGGAAAAATGCGCCCGGCTTCTGAGCTCAACAGGTATTTATTAGGCATAAACCCCTGAAGATAAATAACGATCACCTCTATCACAAATAATAGTAACAATCACTGAATTTTCAAGAGTTTTACTCAACTCAAGGGCAGCGAAAACAGCACCTCCAGCTGAGGCACCACAAAAAATGCCCTCCTCTCGGGCTAAACGCCGCATAGTATGCTCGGCATTTTTCTGTGATATATCAATAATTTGATCAATGTTTTTCTCATCAAAAATACCCGGTAAATAAGCCGGAGGCCACCGACGAATCCCCGGGATTGAGGCTCCATCTTCAGGCTGCAAACCAATTATTTGAACCTCTCTTTTTTGACCTTTTAGGTAAGCGGAAACACCCATAATAGTACCGGTGGTGCCCATCGAGCTGACAAAATGTGTAACCTCGCCATTGGTATCCCTCCAGATTTCTGGGCCAGTACCCTGAAAATGAGAAAGCGAGTTATCGGTATTGTTAAATTGATCCAGTACCACGCCCAGACCCTTGGATTGCATGTGCATCGCAAGATCGCGGGCACCTTCCATTCCCTGTTCACGACTCACCTCAATTAACTCAGCGCCATAGGCCCGCATGGCCATTTTTCGTTCAATCGTTGCACTATCTGGCATTATTAAGGTCATCTGGTAACCCATCATAGCTGCCGCCATGGCAAGCGCTATTCCGGTATTACCACTAGTCGCCTCAATTAGGTGGTCTCCTGGTTTTATCTCACCGCGAGCTTGTGCATTGACTATCATACTCATCGCGGGTCTATCTTTAACACTCCCAGCCGGATTGTCGCCTTCAAGTTTCGCCAAGATAATATTGGAAGTATTACCAGGCATTCTCTGGAGTTTAACCAACCGAGTATTGCCAATGCACTGATCAATGGTGGGGTATTCCATAGCCTGTCCTACGAGAAAAGATACCTGAGTATCAAGCGGGTAAAAAGGATAAATTAACTACTCAGCCAAGATAGCATAGGCGATAGCATAATGCCTTTCATCGGCCAAACTCAAAAGTACCTTATGGGCTCCTTGTTCAGCCATCAGGCGTGCCGCTCCGCCAGTCAGAGTAACCTCAGGCGCGCCCTTAGCATTATTCATTACGTTTATATCCTGAAAGCTAACGCCGTGACCAATGCCCGTGCCTAAGGCCTTAGCAATAGCCTCTTTAGCTGCGAAGCGCTTGGCAAGGTATGCCGATTTATGTTGGCTAACCTGATATCGTTGAAATTCCTCACCGGTTAAAATTCGCTTGGCAAAAGTATCGCCCTGGCGCTCAACGACATCAGTTATTCGAGCAATTTCAACAATATCTGTCCCTATATTCACCACCATTAGTTAGATTCCACAGGCAAATTATTATTCTGTATGTCGATGCTTCCCAAGTGTTGCCGATACAATTCTCGACTATGCAATGGACGCCCATCAAGGTAAAAGTCTATCACGCCACGCAATAACTGCTTAGCTGTTCGTATCACTGAAATTTTCTCAAAATTCCCTTCATTCAGTGCGATCAGATCTGCTCCAAGGTACGCTCCAGAAGTCGTCATAATTTGCTTGGACAACTCGATCAAACCGCGCTCCGGCACGTACCTATAATATTTGTCTGCTAGCAACGCAGTACCATGTACGGCTTCAGAATCTAATGCCAACCCATACCCCAGTTCTTCAAGTAAACTTATTTCAAGATGCCTGAGCATAATTTGGTCAAATGAGTCAAATGCCAGACCGGATAAAAACTGCCGGTATTGTTGGTAGAGATACTCATGAGGATCATGCTCATGGAGTAGCCGATAGAAGAGTTCATTGACATACAATCCGGTAAACAAGCTTTTACTTGGCAGAAATATCGGTGTTTGAAGAGCATCCGCACGGGTAAGCGTCTTTAATTCACCGCGGCCCTGCCAGCTAAAATGATGTTCTGTATAAGGAAAAAGAGCTCGCGTAATGCCTTTTTTGTTGGGTCTGCGGTAACCCTTTGCAACACATCGTATGCGCCCATAATTTTTGCTGAATAAATCGACTAAAAGACTGGTTTCACGATAGGGCGTAGTGTGTAAAACAAATCCTAATTCGGAATCAACCCTCACGACAATTTACTCATCCATATAGCCCAAACTGCGCAGTGCTCTTTCGTCATCCGACCAACCACTTCGAATCTTAACCCAGGTCCGCAGCATTACTTTACAGCCCAGTAAACTTTCAATATCGGCCCGTGCTTGTTCCCCTATCTTTTTCAAACGCTCGCCATTAGTTCCTATAATGATTTTCTTCTGCCCCTCACGCTCTACAAGAATTAAGGCACTAATATAGGTGATTTTTTTCTCTGCCCGAAATTCCTCAATTTCCACAGTGACCTGATAGGGAACCTCTGCGCCCAATTGGCGGGTAATTTTTTCACGGACTATCTCAGCCGCCAAAAACCTTTCGCTTCTATCGGTAATCTGATCTTCCGGATATACATGAGTCTTTTGCGGAATGTAACCCTTAATTTTTTTCTCAAGTACGTCTAGATTAGTTCTCCGTAGAGCGGATAAAGGTATCAATTCTTTCGCATTAACTTTGCTAGATAGAAAGTTCAGATGAGGTAACAATGCCTCTTTATCGTCAATCATATCCACTTTATTGACCGCTACAATAAGCGGCACATCGTTATTCGAGAGATATTTGGCAACATATTCGTCAGCTTCACTCCACTCAAAACGATCAACAACAAAAATCACAACGTCCACATCTGCGATAACACTAGCAGCTGAGCGGTTCATAACTCGATTAATGGCTCGCTCTTGATTAGTGTGAATGCCTGGGGTGTCGACGAAGATCATCTGAAACTCACCCTCAGTCTTGATACCTAGTAATGTGTGCCGGGTAGTCTGGGGCTTTCTTGAAGTGATACACAGCTTTTGCCCCAACAAATGATTAAGCAAGGTAGACTTGCCAACGTTAGGACGGCCCACAATGGCCACATAACCGCAATAACTCTGTTCTGTTGTCACTCTGCTTTCTCCACTTCCTTTAGTAATTGTTCGGCCACTATCTGCTCTGCTCGTCTACGACTGCTGGCGGTGGCGGTCATAGCTGTTTCAACGGCGCCAATCTTACAGCTCACCGTAAATAGGCGACTATGAGCCTCACCTCCAGTGCCAACCAACTCATAGTCCGGCAATGGCTTATTGCGATGCTGTAACCATTCTTGAAGAGCGGTTTTTGCATCCTTCACCGGCTGAACCTGTAATGCACTATCAAAAAAGGATTTAAACCAAGCGGCAATAATCCCACGAGCCGCATCAATACCTCTATCCAAATACACTGCCCCTATCAATGCTTCTACTGTATCGCCGAGGATTGAATCTCGCCGGTGGCCACCACTTTTCATTTCCCCTGAGCCAAGTAAGAGGTTAGGACCGAGCGCTAATTGCTTTGCTACTTCAGCAAGGGACTCCCCACGCACTATATGGGAGCGCATGCGACTTAATTCACCTTCACGTGCCTGCGGAAATTCCCGATAAAGAAAATCTGTTACCACTAAACCTAAAATCGAATCCCCCAGAAATTCGAGTCGCTCGTTGTTTTGCGAGGCCACACTTCGGTGAGAAAGCGCCAGGATTAGAAGCTCTGGATCACTAAATTGGTAACCTAGCCGCTGTTGAAGCTGGGCGATGTTATTTGGCAATGTGAACACTCAAAATCATTAGGAATAAATCTCGAAAAAGATCTTTGACCATTATTATAACATCGCTAGGTGTTTTTCATGACCTCGGATGGAAAAAAGACCAAATAATGGGCTGCTACTGAATTTTTCCAGCCCGGGAAAAACTGGGTACACTGAGAAAATCATCCCAAAACATCCATCGGGCAAACGCTTTACCCACAATCCGCTCTTCTGGCACTGGACCCCAGACTCGGCTATCGCTAGAGTTATCTCTGCTGTCACCCATCATAAAATAATGCCCTTGAGGCACTAATGTAGAGAAATTCTGGCTCATCCGTGTGGGAGGGACACGTTTTTGAATAAGATGCTCAACACCATCGAGGTCCTCCATCATTACTTGAGACCGAGGAGCTCCAGCATCGACAATGGTATCGGTTTGAGGCATTACCGCATTGTTCACATACAACTTACCATTGATTACTTGGATCTTATCCCCCGGCAGACCGACCAATCTCTTTATAAAATAGCGCTCTTCGTGGGGAGGAAAAAATACAACAACATCACCACGCTTTGGACTGTCAACATCGAATATTTTAGTACCTAAAACCGGCAGCCTTAATCCGTAACTCCACTTGCTTACTAAAATGAAATCACCCACCTTAAGAGTTGGAACCATAGATTTAGAGGGAATTTGAAACGGCTCAATCATAAAAGAGCGCAATACCAACACCAACCCCAGCACTGGGGCTAGGGAAGCTGCAAATTCAATTAGACCTTCTTCCTGCTTCACCACAAACTTATTGATGAGCCACAATGCAAACGCTATCAAAAATATGATAGTTAGTATTAATTCAAAATTAAAATTCACAATTCATCCCTTTACTAAAGGCTACTTAGGTTTTTAGGACGGCCAAGAATGCATCCTGAGGTATTTCAACATTGCCGACCTGTTTCATCCTCTTCTTGCCCGCTTTTTGCTTGTCAAGTAACTTCTTCTTGCGCGATACATCGCCACCATAGCACTTCGCGGTAACGTTCTTACGTAATGCTTTCACGGTTGTGCGCGCTATCACGCTCCCACCAATGGCAGCTTGAATAGCAACATCAAACATTTGCCGCGGAATCAATTCTTTCATCTTATCCGCTAGGTTTCGTCCTTTTTTAATCGAGTGGTCACGATGGATAATTGCGGCCAGAGCATCGACTCGATCACCATTGATCAGAATATCTAGTTTTACCAAAGAAGCTGCTTCAAAGCGAACAAAATTATAGTCCAGAGATCCAAACCCACGGGTAACCGACTTTAATCGATCAAAAAAGTCCATCACCACCTCGCTCATCGGCAACTCATAGCGAATTGACACTTGACCGCCCACAAACTGCATGTCTTTCTGGATGCCGCGCTTTTCGACGCACAGAGTAATGACATTACCTACATACTCTTTGGGCACCAAAATATTCGCCTCACAAATCGGTTCTCGCATCTCCTCGATTTGACTGGAATCAGGTAAATTAGAGGGGTTCGACATATACAAAGTCTCCCCTTTAGAGGTAATGATTTCATAGACAACGGTTGGCGCAGTCGTGATTAGGTCAAGATCGTATTCACGCTCGAGTCGCTCTTGGATAATCTCCATATGCAACATACCAAGAAACCCGCAACGGAACCCAAAACCTAATGCATCTGAGCTTTCCGGCTCATAAAAAAGAGAGGCATCGTTTACCGCTAACTTGCTCAGGGCTTCACGGAACTCTTCAAAGTCGTCCGAATCTACCGGGAACATGCCGGCGTAAACCTGTGGTTTAACTTTCTGGAAACCGGGTAAGGCATCTATATCTGAAGTGGCTAGTGTGGTCACCGTATCCCCAACAGGCGCGCCAAGGATGTCTTTAATTCCGGCCACCATAAAGCCAACTTCTCCGGCTCTAAGAATACCCGTCTCTTTTCGCTTTGGGGTGAAGATACCAACACTATCAACCACATGGGCCTTGCCGATAGACTTAGCAATAATCTTATTTTTGACCTGGAGAGTACCCTGCATTACACGCAGTAAAGACACCACTCCCAAATAATTATCAAACCAGGAATCAATAATCAAAGCTTGCAGGGGAGCGTCGACATCACCAATAGGCGACGGAATGAGCTTCACTATCTCCTCCAATATTTCCTCAATCCCTTCGCCAGTTTTAGCACTGCAACGCACAGCTTGGTCGGCCTGGATGCCAATAATATTTTCAATTTCGTTGATGACCTTTTCAGGCTCCGCCTGAGGCAAATCCATTTTATTCAATACCGGGATAACTTCTAACCCTTGCGCAATGGCGGTATAGCAATTAGCAACCGACTGCGCCTCCACACCCTGCGCGGCATCGACAATTAATAGAGCGCCTTCACAGGCCGCCAAAGATCGAGATACTTCATATGAAAAATCAACATGACCCGGCGTGTCGATAAAGTTAAGTTGATAGGTCTTACCATTCAGAGCGGTATACGGCAAGGTGACGCTTTGAGCTTTGATAGTGATGCCACGCTCACGTTCGATATCCATAGAATCCAAGACTTGAGATGCCATTTCACGCTCACTGAGACCTCCGCAAATTTGGATAAAACGGTCCGCAATGGTCGATTTTCCATGGTCAATATGGGCGATAATCGAGAAATTTCGTATATGGCTAAGATCTGTCAAAGGGTTTTCACTGCCGTTCAAAAATGCGAGCGCAGTCTAGCCTATTTGCTTCTCTGACGCTATCAACCGCTTGATACAAAGACGTTATAGTCAAGCGGCGTGATAGGCATTTAATCATTAAGTTGAATTGTTCTAAAAATAGCCTGACCCTGCCGGTAAAAGCTAATCGGTATTGGCGTGCCTTTTGGTAAGCTAGCGATGACTTGTTGATATTGTTCACTATCATCAATACGGCTATACCCGACCTGCACAACAAGATCCCCCGGGATTAAGCCAGCAATTTCAGCTGCTGAACCCACAGAGACTCCAGTCACCCTAATGCCACCGCGAAGCCTGAGTGATCGCAACTCACCTTCGTTGAGCTCTTCAATTATTAGTCCTAATCGATCACTTCCGTCACTGTCAATTTCCAAATCTTGTTCGCTGCGATCCAGAGCACCCACTTCTACCGACACATATTTTCGTATTCCCTCACGGAACAGTTCGACTTTAACTTTCTTTCCTGGCGGAATTAAACCAACAATATGAGGCAAGTCGTCGGAATCAAGAATTGACTGAGCATCAAACCTAACAATCACATCCCCAGGGGCAATGTCACCCTTCTCTGCCGGACTGTCAGGCATTACCGCCGTTACCAAGGCTCCTTGAGGACCCGGCAAATCCAATGCTTCAGCCAATTTTTTATCTACATCTTGAATACCAACCCCCAGCCACCCTCGCTGCACCTTTCCGTTATTCTTCAGCTGTTTGACCACATTGTTAGCCACGCTCACCGGGATGGCGAAGGACAAGCCAATAGAACCACCAGAGCGAGAATAGATCTGAGAATTAATCCCCACCACCTTCCCATCGAGATTAAATAAAGGACCACCAGAATTACCCGGGTTAATGGCTACATCAGTCTGAACAAAGGGTACATAACTTGTCGACTCAGAGGAGGGTATGCTGCGACCGATGGCACTTACAATGCCGGCTGTTACAGAATAATCTAGACCAAAGGGGGAACCTATAGCCAGCACCCATGCACCCACTTTAAGACTGTCTGGGTCAGCAAATTCCAACGTCGGCAGGTCTTGTGCTTCTATTTTCAGTAACGCCAGATCAGAGAGACGATCAGAGCCAACAATAGTCGCTGAATACTCACTCCTATCAGCAAATTGCACCTGAATCTCTTCGGCATTATCTACTACGTGGTGATTGGTTAAGATATAACCATCCTCAGAAATAACAAACCCAGAGCCCATTGTTCTTGATGGTCGAGAAGGCCCACGTCTTTGTTCGAATAGGTCACGAAAAATATCCGGCATTTGGCCTTGCATTCGCAACTGCTCTTTTTGAGGAACTGCCTTACCTATCGTATTTATTTTGACCACCGCCGGCGCAGTTTTTTCCACTAATCGGGTGAAATCCGGTAAGTCGGCGTTCGCAGAGGGGACTGCCATCGTAAAGCAAAGGGTGATAAAAAAAATTCTTTTAAGCACTAAACACTCCATTGGATTTTAATATTAGTTTACGATTAATACGCTAATCGGATCACTACAATTTACAGAGATACCTGATAAGACCGGATTAAGATTGGGATCACCCTTAGTTTTCTTACTTCGAAGTTTAACTAATAATCCGCCCAACAAAAGCCCGCCGGTGGCCCCTGAAATACTTAACAAATCCTGTTCCACTGATTTTATCTCAGAACCCAAAAGCCAAGCTCCTACAACTGCCATTAAAATAGGCACGATGTAAACTAACAACGAACCCTTTACAATGACATGCTCGGGGATCCCTATGGTCACACTCTGCCCTAGCACTACACTTTCAACAGCGTGATTCCCAGACAGAACTCTAATTCGATTAGTTTTACCGGTCAATTTAGACAACAGGCTCTGTCCACAGCCTTTTTCAGCAATACAGGTATCACAAGCAGTCCTTTGTATCGTCTCAACCCAAAGGCTGCCTTGCTCTTTACTGACCACTGTCCCAGTTTCGAAAATCATGCCTTAAGGCCTAAGCAGGTTACGGTGTTTTGCCCAAGTCAGGCAAAGGGGTTAGCGATTCTGCGATTCTTTTTGCCGTGTCGCCTGGGATTTCGCCCACAACAGACACCGTGATAAAAGAACCATCGACCAGAACTTTCGATACCAAGGCCACCGTCGCTCCCGATTTAGCTAAAAACGGCGGTACCTTAATGCTGGTTTCTACCGATTCAACAAATACAGTGAGAACTGCTAATCCATCGCTGAAAACCATAGAATATTGGTCCCCGTCCCGATCTAATTGAGAGTCGGTCATCACAAAGCCCTTTGGCAGCCAACCTGTTTGCCATTTAGGTGCGTCTTGCTTAAGCGGCGAATCACTAATTTCACAGTCAGCGCGTTCATTGACTCCCAGATTATACGAACCTGATGGTATCTCCACTGAATCAAGATCGCCTCCCACGGAAATCTCAACAAATTGAAAGCGTTCCATGGGCTTGCCAGAAAGGCTAAGTAGCACCGACTGCAGCATAAGTCCGGATTTTTTGTCGATTGCAACAACATATCCGTAACGCCAGGCATCGTTTGGACGTAACATCAATAATGTGGCTTCACGTCCAGCAATTCGCGCGCTACCAGCAACCTCTATCGAATACGATCGCTTCAGCTGCATATACGTGGAGTCATTGATCTTTAATGCCGATGTTCCGTCGAGCATCACTGAAGGATTTTCACATTTTGTGACAGCGCTGAGATTAATAAATTCGCCCTCAGGCCCGTTCAAATTAACGATCTGTTCGAATATCTCATTATCACGCACTAAGTGAAGAACTTTTGCGCTCTTAAGGTTTCCCAGTTTTTCATAAGTAACAAGCCCAGCGTAGTTAAGTTGCTTTGACGCATCAATCATCTGGGCCATTAAGTCATAGGCCTTATCCGACTGTTGTGCAAACAGGGGTCCACATATAAAAATGGCGGTCATAATAACCGCCAGTTTAAATTTCTTTTTGACTAAATCTATCACGTGCACTCGCTAGCCACCCTACTCAGAAACAGTCTCATGCGACTCAATACGGGCAAAGCGTAACATACTTTGATTACTATTAAGGGCCGCATGGCTGGAATGTTTAGCCAAAATGTCGGCCAAATAAAGTCTAATCTCTTGTTCAGAGTGCTGAGCTTTGTTTATTTTATTAACCTCCATAATCGGTTGCGGGTATTGTTGCGCTCCATTAAAACCACTAGCACTGACTGTTCGGGCTCGCGTATCAAGAGGCACCTGCCAACCTGACGGAAACTGATAAGCTGGACCGGTAGTTTGTTCATCGGCCATCTCATCTTGCTGAGCGAACCGGGAAGTTTGATTGGTCTCGCCCAGGGGATTGCTTATATTCTGAATACCAAGAACAGCAACTAAAGCCACCGATGCCGCGATTGCGAAAGGGCCAGCCGAGCTTACCCCTAATGATGTCCCAACAGCCAAGATGCCTGAACGACGTAGTATCTTCAATAAGGGGTTCATCTTATGACTATCATCGCTATCAATCGCATCGGCAATTGCTCTTGAATAATCTACAGCACATACAGCCTCTTTACTTATGGCTGCAGATACCAAGTGGTAACGCCGCCATTTTGCTTTAATTTCAACTGCTAGGGGACTATCCTCGGCATCCAATTCTTTCAGAATTCGACGAATTTCTATGTCACTAGCCTCGTTATCCATCAACGCAGATAAAGACTCATTCAATCGATTTTCGTGATCACTCATTTAATTGCCTCGTTCAACAACACATCAAATTTTTCAAAATACTGACTATATGACCAACCATTAGCGAAAAGGTTCATGAATCTTTTAAGCCTCCATCAACTAATTTCACCACCTGTAAGTCAATTGTCTCTCTAGCCCTGAAAATACGTGACCGTACAGTCCCAACAGGGCAGTCCATAATCTCGGCAATTTCATCATAACTCAGCCCTTCAAACTCCCGTAAAGTCACTGCCGTTCTTAAATCCTCCGGCAGGTCAGAAATCGCTTTGTGGATCAAGGTGCCTAGTTCATCCCGAAAAAGATTATTCTCCGGCGTGCCTAAATCCTTTAAATAGTCGCTCCCATCATAATACTCAGCATCAACCACATCAATATCTGAGCTCGGCGGACGACGGCTGCGCGCAACGAGGTAGTTCTTTGCTGTGTTGACTGCAATCCGATACAGCCAAGTGTAAAACTGACTCTCTCCGCGAAAATTTGGCAGCGCTCTATAGGCTTTAATAAAGGCGTCCTGCACCACATCCGACACCTCATCGGTATCCCGAACAAAGCGTCCAACGATGGCGTGCATGCGACCTTGGTACTTGAGCACTAAAAGGTCGAAAGCTCTCTTATCGCCTTTTTGAACCCTAACCACCAACTGCTGATCAGTGGCCTCTGTTTTATTTTCCTTCATCAAACAATCCGTTCTCGCAACTCGTATGGCCTATTTTTTTAAGCTAGCGAAATCTAACATTCGACGGCGCTAATTTACAGACAACCGACTTAACGTTAAGTTCGCGTGATTCGTAGTCTTATATTATCATGACCGACCCAATTTGTGTGGTAGACCAATGCAACAAACTCACATGTATGACGTTATAATTATTGGCAGCGGTGTTGCTGGCCTTACTAGCGCCCTGCAGTTAGATAAAAATTTGCAAGTTGCTCTTATTAGCAAAGCATCATTGCAAGCTGGTGCGTCCTGGTTAGCTCAGGGAGGTATTGCAGCTGTGTTTGATGAGAACGATAGCCCCGCGGCACATGTCGCTGACACCCTGGTTGCTGGCGCCGGGCTATGCCATGAGGAGTCCGTCAAATTCGTGGTTGAAAACGGCCCCAGCGCGGTTAAATGGCTCATAGATCAAGGGGTTCAGTTTACTAGAGAAAATGACCAACAGAGCTACCACCTGACTCAAGAAGGCGGGCACAGTCACCGTCGCATTTTGCATACCGCCGATGCGACGGGAAAAGAAGTCACCGGAGCTTTAGTAGCCCAAGTTATGGCCGCATCAAATATTGATATTTTCGAGCAACACTGCGCAGTCGATCTTGTCACTCAGGCTGATGCGGACTCGCGTAGAATTCGCTGTACTGGTGCCTATTTGCTCGACATTACCACAGGTTTCGTGTCCTTATTTCAGGCCAAAAGCGTTATTTTGGCCTCGGGAGGTGCCAGCAAAGCATATCTTTACACTAGCAATCCTGACGGAGCCAGTGGCGATGGTATAGCGATGGCATGGCGGAAAGGCTGCAGAGTCGCCAATTTGGAATTTAACCAATTCCACCCAACTTGCCTATATCACCCTAAAGCAAAATCATTCTTGATTACCGAAGCGCTGCGCGGCGAAGGTGCCGTATTACGTTTGCCGGATGGCAATGCCTTTATGAGCAGTTTTCACCCCGATGCTGAGTTAGCGCCGCGGGATGTCGTAGCTCGGGCGATTGATCATGAGATGAAGCGGCTTGGCTGTGTCTGTCTATACCTAGACATAAGTCACAAATCAGCCGACTTCATTATCGAGCATTTTCCGACCGTTTATAAGCAATGCCTAGAGTTTGGCATCGATATAACCACTGACCCCATCCCCATAGTTCCAGCTGCTCACTATACCTGCGGAGGGATAATGGTATCCAAAGATGGGCAAACTGACTTACAAAATCTTTATGCTGTTGGTGAAAATGCTTTTACCGGCCTGCATGGCGCCAATCGGATGGCCAGCAACTCTCTCCTAGAATGCCTGGTTTACGCCCAAGCCGCCGCGGGACAAATTAATCAAAATATCGAACATATTTCAGTGCCAAATTTTATTCCTGAATGGGATGAGTCGCGAGTAAGCCATTCGGATGAAGATGTGGTTATCTCCCATAACTGGGATGAACTGCGGCGTTTTATGTGGGATTATGTTGGTATTGTGCGCACCAACAAACGTCTACAAAGAGCCCAACATCGCATTAAATTGCTGCAAAAAGAAATACAAGAATATTACAGCCACTGTAAGGTAACCCGAGATTTACTAGAGTTGCGTAACTTAGCAACAGTGTCTGAACTAATTATTCGCTGCGCAATGCAACGTAAAGAAAGTCGCGGTCTCCACTTCACCCTCGACTATCCCGAACTCTCGCCTATAGCCCGAGACACTATCATGGTGCCGATTAATTACGCCGCCCAAGATGTAATCATCAGCTGAGATTAAGTCTGAGTTGGCTCCCGACCCACCAGAAAAATACGCAGCCGGTGATGCTCTGCTTCTGCTAGAGCGTCTCGGGGTAGCGTGCGACGGACAGTTCGACCCTTAGTCGTTTTAAAATATATAATGATCAACCTGCTCATTACAAATTGATGCTTTTGAAGAAAAAGCCTGTCTTGCCCCGGCATTCGGCTTAACTGCCAACAGTTAGTCTGGGGTATAAACAGTAACTCCTCAGGCTCTGCACGAATCCAAGCCCTCGTCACACAGACGAAAAAGCCAGTTACGGCACACAGAGTCACTAATTTTGGCCCAAGTAGAATCGGCAGTGATATTAGAATCAACAAAAGGGATAACGCCAACCAAAGATTAGCGCAGAAAAGTATTCTCGAAGGTTTAAGAGTGAACCTCAGAGGGCTTTTTTCGGCTATCACGAATTATTTGCAGTATCCTTTGCATATTTGGGTCAGTTGGCTCTTCGCGCCGCATAAACCACATAAATAACGTTTGGTCTTCGCTGTTGAGCAATACTTCAAAACGAAGCTTGTCATCTTCCTCCAAGGAATCGTAGACATCTTCTACAAAGGGCGCGAGAATGAGGTCAAGTTCTAACATACCGCGACGACTAGCCCATAATAGACGGTTCTTATTCATAGAGAATCAATCAGTGTCAAAAAGGCTATTATAAGAGACAATCAACTTTAAACATACAGAGACATTTAATCTTATGGACTGGCAGTCAGTTTTTCCGAGTCATACCCTCATTACCAATGCTAAAAATAACAGCATAGTAGAATCTTTTGGTGAGTCACCATCAGACTATCAGCGACTATCTCAGCAAAACATATTGAGTACAGACAGAAGAGGCTATATTCAATTGTCCGGCCCAGACAGTGCAAAATTTTTACAGGGCCAAGTAAGCTGTGATATGAGTCTAATGAAAAGGGGTCAGACTATTAATGGGGCACACCTCACCCCCAAGGGGCGCGTCACTTTTTTGTTTAGTGCACACCAAACCCAAGATGACAACATACTATTGGAAACACACTACTCAGTAGTTGAGTTAGCTATTGCTAGTTTTAAGAAGTACTCAGTGTTCTTCAAAACAGAAATCACTGATGTCAGTGATCAATTTGACAGCCTTATGATTTCCGGTCCGAACAGCCATGAGTTGATAAGAGAAATAACGGCATGTCATATCAAGCAATGTGGCTCTTCATTGTTTCTTGTCACAGTTGGCACTGATAGTACGATCCAACAACTGGACTCATCCTCTGCTGACCTAACACCAGCAGGGCAAGGCTATAGTGATTTGATGCGTCTTCGAAGCGGCAATGCGGATGTGACGATTGATACCTCTGATGAATTTATAGTGCAAATGATTAACCTAGATGCACAAAACTATATCAATTTTAAGAAGGGTTGCTACACCGGCCAAGAAATTGTTGCCAGAGCCCATTATCGAGGTACGGTCAAACGACGCATGCACCTTATTCGGCTCGATACGCCCATCACGCCGCCTGTAGGTGCCTCTTTAATGGATCGTAACGGCAAGGTAATCGGCACCATTGCCGCTGTCGCTCAAGCCAGTGAATCTAACGTAGAAGTCCTCGCCGTGTTGCCTGATAAATATTTAGAAACTCTTGAGGTGACATTCGATCAAGAGGGGTTCGTCAGCGCCACACATCTGCCTTTGCCTTATGAGATCCTAGAGCCCTAGTGAACGACATTCTTATATGGATCTTCGGTCATCAAGATTTGTTGGTATGGACTGGATTGGCGTCCGTCAGTATCTTTATCCTAAGTTTGTTGTCACTGCCGTGGTTGGTGGCCAAGATTCCAGAAGATTATTTTTTATCCGAAAAACGGGCTGGGACCCCTTGGAAAGGAAATTTTCCAGGGGTCTGGTTATTGATGTTTGTGGCAAAAAATGTCGTCGGCTATCTGCTACTATTTAGTGGGTTTTTAATGCTGTTCCTTCCCGGCCAAGGTATTTTAACGATGCTAACAGGCCTACTTTTAATGGACTATCCCGGCAAGTTTAGGCTCGAACGGAAGATAGCTTTGTCGCCAGCGGTGCTTTCAAAACTAAACTGGTTGCGCGGTAAAGCGCATCAGCCACCCTTAAAAACAGACTAATAAGTCCACCTTAGCTACTTACCGGTCTCTTTACGGAAATCAAAATAAGATTTAACAACCTCATAGCCCGCACGAGGAGCCAAAGGGATATAAAGCGCCAAGGCTAAACTGATTAGAGCCATCACAGAACCTGCCAAAAACACCCACATTGGCGATATCAGCCAGACCAAACCAAATAGCACAGGAATCACCACCGCTGCAATATGATTAATGGTAAAAGCGACACCTGCAGTGGACGCAATGTCTGCAGGGTCAGCAATTTTTTGAAAATAAGTTTTAATCGCGATTGCCAGTGAAAAAAACAAGTGATCCACGACATACAGTGCCCCAGCCCAGTTGGCACTGTTTACAAAGGCATAAGCGGTAAATACGCAAAGTAGACCACAGTATTCAAAAACGAGAGCACGACGTTCACCAACTTTACCTATAATAATGCCAATACGACCCGCAAAAAACCAATTAAAAAGATGGTTAATTAAGAACAGGGCAGCAATGTCGCTAAGGGTATAGCCGAATTTTTCTACCATTAAAAATCCAGCAAACACCATAAATATTTGACGCCTAGCACCGCTCATAAAGGTTAGTGCGTAATACAGCCAGTAGCGTTTCCGGAGTAGTAAATGTTTTCGCTGAGGTGTTTTGCTAACAAATTTAGGAAAGGCTAACCAGATAAACAATGTCAACACTAAACAACCACCGCCACCCACCAAATAAATAACTTTATAATCTAGACCTAGATACCGCTGAGCAAGCCATAAAAATCCGAAAACCAGCAAAGAGGCCGCCGAACTTGCGGCGATCAATTTGCCCAACACTGCTGGCGCTTCATCTAGGGAAAGCCACTGCAAAGACAGAGACTGTTTTATGGTTTCATAGTAATGGAATCCAACCGACATCAAAAAAGTAGTCATATAGAGTCCGACTGCAGAAGGGAAATAACCGCTAATCGCCACGCCTACACCTAACACGGCCAACGATAAGTAGGCGAATACCTGTTCTTTTATCAGCAGCAATACAAACACGGCTGTAAAGGCCAAAAACCCCGGTATTTCGCGAATACTCTGTAAAAGACCAATTTCTTTTCCGGTAAAAAATGCTCTTTCAACAACAAAATTATTAAGTAAGGCCGTCCAAGTCGCGAAGGCAAAAGTCATTGCCACAGTCATCAAAATCAACAGATTTTTTGGCGTTTGCCAGGGTTTCGGGGGCACTAAGACCGCTCCTAGATTAGAGTTCAAGTGTAATTTGTCCACTCACATCTTGCTGGGCAGGAAGCTGCCAGTCAATGCATTCGACACCTGCACCCATAAGATAATCATTTGCCAGTGAAAAATGCTTAGAGCCAAAAAAACCACGATAAGCAGAAAATGGAGAAGGATGGGCTGACTGTAAGATAAGGTGCTGAGACGCGTCTATCAACTTAGCTTTTTCCTGCGCGTAACTGCCCCATAACATAAAAACCACCCCCCTTGTTTGCTCGCTGACTAATCGAATAATCTGATCGGTGAAGCGCTCCCAACCTCGTTTAACGTGAGCACCCGCATTTCCTTCTTCAACTGTCATAACCGAGTTAAGTAGCAGCACCCCCTGTTGTGCCCAGCTTTGCAGGCACCCATGACTAGCGGGGATAATACCCAGATCAGTATAGAGTTCCTTAAAGATGTTGCGCAAAGAAGGTGGAATCTTATTGCCGGCGGCAACTGAAAAGCACAAACCATTAGCCTGTCCAGCACCGTGGTAAGGGTCCTGACCTAAAATCACCACTTTCAAATCATCAACATTAGTATGCTTGAAAGCCGCAAAAACCATTTCACTGGGTGGGTAGACAACCTTATTAAGTGCTTTTGCCTGTAATAGAAAATCACCAAGATCAGCCAGATAGTCTTTGCCTAATTCACTCTCAAGCATCTCGACCCAAGATCGGTCGAGCTGATGATGCGCTTGCTTAATAATATTCATATTTACCTTAAATCACTGACCTCTAATAGAGGTAGATGTTACCATAGAACCCTATGTCATCTATCTCCACTCTCAGTATCTGGCGCCTTACTTGGCCAACCATTATCAGCAATATTGTATACATGCTGATGGGTGTCGCATTTCTAAAAATGGCGGGTAGTTTGGGCGCCGACGCCGTGGCGGCAGTCACTACAGGTCAACGCCTGTACTTTGTACTTCACGCCGTAGTAATGGGCCTCTGTAGTGGCACAACCGCTATGGTAGGCAAATATTGGGGGGCTAATAATCGACGTTTGGCAGGTCGTTTTGCGTCCCTCTCAATCTTACTATTTTTCCTGGACGGACTCCTCTTGGCGTGGATAGCCATTCCCTTTCGCGATCAGTTAGTCGGGATTTTTGGCCTAACTGAAGATGCCCACAGAATGGCGGTTGATTTCACTTTATGGACTGCACTTTTTGCACCAGCAATGTTGGCCACACTGGTATTTAATATGTCGTTTCGCGCTACCGGTGACAGCACCACCCCACTATGGACCGCGATTGTTGGCGTAACACTGAGTGTTATTCTTGGTGCCTCTATGACCTTTGGCTGGTCTGGTATGCCAGCTATGGGTATTTCAGGTTTAGCCATCGGTGGGGGTATAGCTATGTCTATAACCATCGTCGTATTTCTACTGATCTGGATCTTTGGCGGCTTCAATCTCAAACCTACAAATCCAATACCAGACTTTCTCACCAATGGGAAAATCCTCGTTAATATTGGCATGCCCGCCGCTTTCGAACAGGCTTTCTTTCAAGGTGGCCTACTCATCTTTATGGTCTTTTTAGCCGGCTATGGAAACGAACCATTTGCCGCCTATGGCATAGGACTATCGATACTCGGCATAGTAATTGTCATTGCATTTAGTTTCTCTATATCAAGCGCCACTCTGGTTAGCCAACATTTAGGGGCGGGTGACCACCAGGGTGCTTATGACGCTGGCTGGAAAACCATGCGTACCTGCCTTTATATAATGATATCGGGCGGGGTATTGATGAGTTGGTACGCTCGTGAAATAGCCACTTTCATGATTTCCGACCCCCTTGTTATTCACCACATGGTACAGTTTACTTATATTCTTAGCGCCTGCTTGCCTCTAATGGCTATCGAATTTAGTATGGCGGGGGCTCTAAGAGGCGCAGGCGATACTCGCTACCCGATGAAAGTAACTGTATTCAGCATTGCTCTAACACGTATTATCGCGCCTTGGATAATGGTTAGAATGGGCGTGGATGTCGTCTGGCTATACGCTACTTCTCTGGCTGATTTTTCGATAAAATCAAGTCTAAACATGCGCCGTTTTCGTAGAAAAGATTGGTTAAAAGGTCATCCAACTAATAGTGAGCAATCCTAATTATGCTTCAACATCCAAGGTCACCTCAACAGCCTCAATTCAATCGACAGATCGCATATTGGTTGCTCGGCTGCGCTGCAGTTATTGCCAGTATGATTCTGTTAGGTGGTGTTACGCGCCTAACTAATTCTGGCCTGTCGATGGTCGACTGGAAGCCTTTAGTGGGTATTATTCCTCCGCTATCTCATACTGACTGGCAAGAAATGTTTTTTAAATACCAGCAATATCCTGAATATCAAAAAACTAACTTCACCATGACCCTTGAAGAGTTCAAGCCAATCTTCATGTACGAATATCTGCACCGCGTCTTAGGTCGTTTTATTGGTGTTATTTTTGTGCTGCCATTCTTGTTCTTCCACTTTACCAAGCGCATCGCGCCAGGTTTAACTCCAAGGCTATTGGTTATGCTGTTATTAGGTGGTAGCCAAGGACTGCTGGGTTGGTACATGGTTAAAAGTGGCTTGGTTGATAATCCCCATGTCAGCCAGTACCGACTGACCGCTCATCTAGGTTTAGCCGTATTCGTCTATGGGTTTATTATCTGGACTGCCATGGATCTCATAGCCGCCAAGCGACCTCAGCCTAATCATCTAAAGCACTTTTCCTACAGCCTAAGTGGGTTAATATTTTTGATGATTCTTTCTGGTGGTTTGGTCGCAGGTACACATGCTGGAGTGGCCTATCCGACCTGGCCGTTAATGGGCGATAGCTTTATTCCACCGGGCTTATATAGCCTTCAGCCCGCATGGCTCTCGGCTTTTGAAGATATGGTGACCATTCAATTTAACCATCGTATGTTTGCCTATCTCATTGTCGGTCTAGTAACCACTTTCGCCTACCAGGCGCTTAAATCTGATCTTCAAGGTCCATTAAAGCTTGCCATCTACTGTTTTGTGGGTCTCTTAGCCCTGCAGGTTACTCTGGGGATAAGCACTTTGATCTTCCACATACCAGTCCCTGTGGCCGCAGCGCATCAGATCTGTGCCGTTGCCTTGTTCAGCGCCTCTCTGTTTATTAGCCACAGCTTTACCAATCAACAAAAATTTTAAGCTGTTCGATTATTATTCTCTTGAAATAAACAATAATCTCGCAAACTATGTAGCAGCTAATATTTGGTTAGCTCTAAATCTGCCCAACATAGTCTGTTCGTACTGATTTGGAGCACCAAATCAAGAGCATGCCTTGCATTTAGCTGAAATAGAACTATATTCTAGAACCCTTAAACAATAATAAGATAACTGAAAAAAAGTATAAGACTATGAACCTGGATTTTTCAGATGACCAAAAATTTCTTCAATCCGAAGCGCGTAAATTCCTTGAAAAAGAACAATCCTTACAAAGAAGCCGCTCAGTTCTTGATACCAAGCAGCAGTACGATAAAGATCTGTGGGCAAAAGTGCTGGCGATGGGATGGACAGGCATTCGTATCCCTGAGCTCTATGAGGGCTTAGGGTTAGGTTACTTAGAACTCTGCGTGATTGCCGAAGAGTTAGGCAGATCATTGGCTCCAGTTCCCTTTTCATCATCGGTTTATCTGTTTACAGAGGCCATCATAAAATTTGCCGATGAACAGATTAAAAGTGAGATATTGCCTAAGTTAATATCTGGAGAATGTGTGGGCACCCTAGCGATTACTGAGCAATTGTTTGCACCAACCGCGAGCAATATTAAGGTCAGCGTCGACAACAACCAAATAACTGGAACAAAAATAGCCGTTCCCGACGCTAGCGTTGCAACTCATGTACTGGTTATCTGTAAGAGCAAGACAGGCATCGACTTAAGACTGGTTGATCTAACTAATAATAACTGTGAACTACAGGACCAAGACACTATTGATAATAGCCGAGGTCACTCTTTAATTGAGTTTAACAATGCCAACAGTCAACTGTTGGGTGAAGCTGGAGATGGTTGGGCCCTTCTGCAAAACATCCTTAATCAAGCAGCCGTGCTCTTCAGCTTTGAACAAATTGGCGGTGCCCAAGCGACACTAGATATGGCCAGTGATTACGCCAAACAGCGGTTTGCCTTTGGCCGAGCTATTGGTTCCTATCAAGCCATAAAGCACAAGCTTGCTGACATGTATATCGGACTTACCCTGGCCAAATCAAATACCTACTATGCTGCTTGGGCTTTGTTGAATGATTCGACTGAGCTAGAGGTAGCCGCAGCCACTGCGAGAGTCAGCGCAACAGAAGCCTTTCAGTTTTGTTCTAAAGAAAACATACAAACCCACGGCGGCAACGGGTTTACCTGGGAATACGACTGTCATCTGTTTTATCGGCGATCAAAGTTACTATCATTAAATATAGGATCCCTTGCAGCATGGAAAGAGAAACTCGTCAGCGGATTAGAAAGATCTAATCTCAATAGTTTACATTAAGGGGCGCACATGGATTTTAATGATACTCATCAAGAAGCCGCATTCAGAGCTAGATGCAGAGACTGGTTAGAAGAAAATGCTCGGCTTAAGGGCGGTGCTGGTAATGACCGACGATACGGCAAAGCAGACGAACAAAACTTCCTAAATTCCGCCAGAGCTTGGCAGAAGAAGAAGTTTGATGCCGGCTGGGCAATGTTACATTGGCCAAAACACTATGGCGGTCTAGAAGCCTCGGCCATTGAGAGAATTATTTGGAGCCAGGAGGAAGCAAAATTTAATGTGCCCCGCGGTGTCTATGAAATTGGCTTAGGTATGGCTGGGCCGGTGATGATGCAGTATGCATCGGACCAACAAAAATCCCGATATCTGCCTCCGATGGCGGCAGGGGAAGAAATATGGTGTCAGCTCTTTTCAGAACCCTCAGCCGGATCCGACGTTGCAGGTTTACGCAGTAAAGCGGTTCAAGATGGTGATGATTGGATTATTAATGGTCAAAAAGTCTGGACCTCAGGGGCTCATTTTTGTGACTATGGCATAATCGTGGTTAGACATGACCCCAATGTCGAAAAGCACGCAGGGATGACCTTTTTCTTTATTGATATGAAATCACCCGGCATTGACATCAAACCGATCAAACAGATCACCGGCGGCTCTTCCTTCAATGAGGTGTATTTTAATGATGTCCGGATCCCAGATAGCCAAAGACTGGGGGCTATTGGTGATGGTTGGAGAGTCGCTATTACTACTTTGATGAATGAGCGACTTGCTGTAGGTGATGCCAATGGTGCTGATGCCAAAGAGGCGTTTGAATGGGCCCAAGGTCAGGACGATCACGGCCAACCTCTGATTAAAAACCGTGGGGTGCGCGAATCTATTGCTGACTGGTACTGCCAGGCCAGCGGTTTAAAGAATACCAAACTGCGAACCATGTCCGCCCTCTCTAAAGGCGACACTCCGGGACCTGAGGCCTCAATCACCAAGGTGGTCAGTGCTAATAAACTGCAAGCCATTGGTAATTTTGGTATCGACTCCCTAGATATGGCCGGTATGCTAAAAACCGACGATGCCGATGTACAGAGTTTTCACGATGCTTGGCTTGGCTCTGCCGGATTACGTATTGCTGGCGGCACAGACGAAATACTGAGAAATATCATAGCCGAACGAGTACTAGGGTTACCTCAAGATCCTCGAGCCGATAAAGGGCTAGCATTTAAGGATATTCCATCGGGCAACTAGATTTGCGGGGTTACCAGAAACCTAGTGATAGAACATATTTTGGGATGAAAGTAATGGCAGATAGGTAACAGGTCTATCTTCTAAGACGTAGTTCTTGAGACTGTCCTGAATGAACACTAACTCTGGTTCTCAATAGGGGCTTGCCTGACTCAGTGATGGTCACACCGTGCATCCCTGCAGACACCTGTAAAATAGCCATCTCCAGCCTCTGACTTTGTCGCTTATCCACTATAAGATCTGCTTCTGAAACTACTAAAGAAATTCCCCCAATAGTAATTGTCGCACCAACTAACTTTTCAGAACCTATGATCACCGAGGAGGATTCGAACGACCCGAAATCATCGCTTTTGATCTCGATAAAGAGCGAAGCGATCAGTAAAAGTGCAGCTAACACAGTCGTTCTCAACGCCTGGTCCCTCCAAAATTTTGATCACCCATGACCCTATCAACCAATACTATCGACTGATGTAGGCCTTATAGTAATGAGTGCTCTTTAAATTAGCCGTTCAAAAGCAAGTGATAGCCAAATACGATATTTATACTTATAAGTAATGACTTAAGTATCTAAAAATTCGCTGATTGAGGCATTAGAGCCTATGCGTTAGGTGATTCTAACTAGATCGTTATGTAAATACGAACAGTTATATATAGCTAAAATGCTGAAAGATGAACGCTAGCTATTTCACCATTTAGGGGCTCAGTCTGTGGCGGTGCGCAAGGTTTGGTATAGACCAATACAGTCTTCGTGACGCGGAACTACTCCGGCCGCATGTGAGGAAACAACAACACATCCCTAATCGATGGAGAGTCAGTTAAAAGCATCACCAGACGATCAATACCGATGCCTTCGCCTGCCGTGGGCGGCATACCATACTCTAGGGCGCGAATATAGTCCGCATCAAAGTGCATCGCCTCATCATCACCCGCATCCTTTTCAGCTACCTGCTGTCTAAAACGAGCTTCTTGATCTTCTGGATCGTTGAGTTCTGAGAAGCCATTAGCAATTTCGCGGCCGCCGACAAAAAATTCAAAACGGTCAGCCACAAAAGGATCATTATCATTGCGTCGCGCCAAGGGTGAGACCTCTGCCGGATACATAGTAATAAACGTCGGTTGCTCCAATAGATGCTCAACGGTTTTTTCAAATATCTCAATTTGCACCTTGCCCAGGCCCCAGATGTCTTTTAGAGGGATATGTAAGTCAGCAGCAATCTTGCGCGCGCCAGCTTCATCGCTAAGCTGCTCAGCTGTTATATCAGGGTTGTACTGCAATATAGAATCAAACACCGACAAGCGAATAAAACAGTCAGCAAAGTCATAATGGGTTTCGCTCTGAATATCACCTTGAGCATCTCTAACCGTATTCACTACTTTAGTCGAGCCCAGTACCTCGGCAGCCATTTTACGCAACATATCTTCAGTCAAATTCATCAGGTCATTAAAGTCAGCGTAGGCTTGATAGAACTCGAGCATTGTAAATTCAGGGTTATGGCGTGTTGAAAGACCTTCATTTCTGAAGTTACGATTAATCTCATAAACCCGCTCAAAGCCACCAACAACTAAGCGCTTGAGATACAATTCTGGCGCTATTCGCAGATACATGTCGATATCCAACGCATTATGGTGGGTAACAAAAGGTCGCGCCACGGCGCCACCAGGTATCACCTGTAACATCGGAGTTTCAACTTCAAGATAATCAGCATCATTAAGATAGCGCCGAATAAAGTCCACCACCTTGGAGCGAATACGAAAAGTATTGCGCACATCAGGATTAACGATTAAGTCAACGTAGCGCTGACGGTAACGCATTTCTTGGTCGGCAAGCCCGTGAAACTTATCCGGCAGAGGACGTAGCGCTTTAGTCAGCAGCAAATACTCGTCCATTTGCACATAAAGATCACCCTTACCCGACTTATGCAGTACGCCCGTAATACCAACGATATCACCCAAGTCCAATGACTTTGCAAAAGGTCGTGCATCCTTAGTCACATACAGCTGAATTTGACCTGAGCTGTCTTGCACAACAATAAAAGCACCGCGATTGCGAATCACTCGCCCGGCAATACTAACCACCTTAGCCAAAACCTCTAGCTGCTCTTTGGATTGATCGCCAAAGCCTACTTGCAGCTCATTAGCACGTTGAGCTGGATGGAACTGATTAGGGAAAGTGGCGCCCTCTTGAGTTCGTAATACATCAAGTTTCGCGCGGCGTTCAGCAATCAGTTTGTTTTCGTCCTGTTGATCAGTCATGGTTACTCTGTATATTAGTAGTGACTTTTAAAGCCCCGCTTTAAGCGAAGCAACTATAAATTGGTCGAGCTTTCCGTCCAACACTGCTTGAGTATTGCGCGTTTCTATATTTGTACGTAAGTCTTTAATCCTTGCATCATCTAAGACATAGGAGCGAATTTGACTGCCCCAGCCAATGTCAGACTTAGTATCTTCTGTCGCCTGAGCCGCCTCTTGGCGTTTACTCACCTCTAATTCGTAGAGTTTGGCGCGCAACATTTGCCAACATTTGTCACGATTTTGATGCTGAGATCGCTGGCTCTGACTTTGCACCACTATACCACTGGGCCCGTGGGTAAGTCGCACCGCAGAGTCAGTTTTGTTAATGTGCTGACCTCCTGCTCCAGAGGCCCGATAAGTATCTGTGCGCACATCAGAGGGATCTATTTCAATATCAATATTGTCATCGATTTCAGGAGAGATAAACACTGCAGCAAATGAAGTATGGCGTCGATTACCAGAATCAAAGGGTGATTTGCGTACCAAGCGATGAACACCAATTTCGGTACGCAACCAGCCAAAGGCATATTCGCCAGACACCTCGACCGTGGCGCTCTTAATACCGGCCACATCGCCAGCAGAACACTCGACTAGCTCAGACTTAAACCCTTTATCATCGGCCCAACGAAGGTACATGCGCAACAGCATCTCGGCCCAGTCTTGGGCCTCGGTGCCACCCGAACCGGACTGGATCTCCAAAAACGCGTTATTTTGATCCATATCACCAGAGAACATACGACGAAATTCTAGCTTAGCTAATTGAGTCTCAAGAGCAGCCATTTCCGCCTCAACATCGGCTACTGTGTCTTCATCATCCTCTTCCACCGCCATACCCAATAGTTCACGGGCATCGGCAACGCCAGAATCTAGATCTTCAATGGTTTTTACAACAAGCTCTAATGAGGAGCGCTCACGTCCTAAATCCTGGGCCTGTTCAGGTTTATTCCAGACATCAGGTTCGCCTAGCTCTAGCTCAACCTCAGCAAGACGTTCTTTGCGATTTTCGTAGTCAAAGGTACCCCCTTAGCACATCGGTACGTGTCTGAAGGTCATCTAAAGCGGTATAAAGGGGATTAACTTCCATGGGATTTACTAACTACCTTATGAACGATTGCGGGACTGTCTTAGCGGGTATTTTACCTCACCAGCGACAGCACACCAAGCGAAACTAACGAGGTTGCTTAACCAGGTCCAGTAGCGCACCATAATGCCGATGAAATAACGACCCAAAGGAATTAGTTATGTTTAAAAAAGTATTATTAGTTACCACAATTCTCGCTGGTTATTTACTGTTATGGCCCGTTCCAGTGGAACCTGTTAGCTGGAACGCTCCTGCGGACAAAGGATTTGTAGGCGATTTTGAACAAAACTCCCGGTTAGATGCCATAGAGATTATTAATTTACCTGATACCCATGGGCCCGAAGGCCTCGCCCTGTTAGGCAATGAGGTGTACGCCGCTACTCGTGAAGGCTGGATTGTGCGATACAATCAAGACACAGGAGAGCAAGTTAAGTGGGTGAATACCCAAGGAAGTCCCCTGGGAATAGTTTTCGATGCGAATGACAACCTGCTAATAGCGGATGCCTACAAGGGCTTATTGATGGTGTCTCCTGCTGGAGATATTTCACTGCTAACCCGCACTGTGGATGGCACCGATATCGATTACGCCGATGATCTTGATGTCGCTGCCGATGGTAAAATTTACTTTAGTGATGCATCAACCAAATTTGGCGCTCAAACCAATGGTGGAACCTATGCAGCGAGTCTTTTAGATACTATGGAGCACGGCGGCCATGGCCGTCTTCTTGTGTATGATCCCGTAGATCAGACAACAAAAATGTTAATGGATGGCCTAAACTTTGCCAATGGTGTTGCGGTAGATGCTGATAGCCAGTTTGTTCTCGTCAATGAGACCGGCTCCTATCGTATTCACAAGTATTGGCTGCAGGGTGACAAGAGGGGTCAATCAGAAGTGTTAATCGATAATCTGCCGGGCTTTCCAGACAATGTTGTCCGTGGCAACGATGGGCGCTTTTGGGTAGGGTTGGTATCGCCACGCAGTAAACCGCTAGATGATTTGTCGGCTTCTCCCCTAATGCGAAAGATATTCCAGCGCCTACCTCCCTTTATGCGCCCTCAGGCAGTACCCTATAGCCATGTATTTGCTATGACTGGAGAAGGAGAGATACTGGCTTCACTGCAAGACCCGGATGGCCAGTATCACACCAATACCGGCGCACTGGAAACGGACGATTGGCTTTATATTAGTAGTCTACATGCAGACAACCTAGCTAGAATTAGCTGGCAAGATGTCGGCCTTGAAGCTGTTGAATAAAACTATGAGGGATACCAATTTCCCTCTGGCGAGGGATTTAAAAAATACCTTTTTTGATGCTTTTAGCGATCAGGGTGATTTGCATTGCAGCGTTGTAGCGCCCAATCCACTGTCCGCTCCAGTACTGGTAAGTAGCAACGATCAACTGGCCAAAGATCTTGGTCTGAAGCCCGACGATATAGCAGGTGAAACCATGCTGAGCTTAATGGCCGGAGACTTTTCTGTAGCAAACCTACAGCCAATTGCGTTGGTCTACTCAGGACATCAGTTTGGTGTTTGGGCTGGTCAATTAGGCGATGGTCGAGCTATGACCCTAGGTGAATTACAAGTCGAAGATACCCTTACTGGCGCATCAGAGCTCTGGGATATTCAACTCAAAGGCGCGGGCACCACACCCTATTCGCGCTTTGCCGACGGGCGTGCAGTGTTGCGTTCAAGTATTCGTGAATACCTTTGTTCCGAAGCAATGCATGGTTTAGGTGTAGCCACTACTAGAGCCCTATGTTTGATTGAGAGTAAAACACCAGTTTATCGTGAGGACGTGGAATCCGCCGCAACAGTCTGCCGTGTGGCCCGCAGTCATATCCGCTTTGGCTCCTTTGAACACTTTCACTACCGAAACCAACCTGAACCGATAAGGGCTCTGGCCAACTACGTGATTGATCGACACTTCCCTGATTGGTTCGATGATGATGAAAAATACGCCAAACTATTTGCACACTCAGTAACTGAAACCGCCAAAATGATTGCCCATTGGCAGGCGGTTGGGTTTTCCCATGGGGTGATGAATACCGACAATATGTCGATATTGGGCGACACCATCGACTATGGCCCCTTTGGGTTTTTAGATGCCTACAACCCAGACTTTATTTGTAATCACTCTGACGCCAACGGACGTTATTCTTTTAAAAATCAACCCTCGGTCGGTCTATGGAATCTAAATGCCTTGGCAACTTCTCTGATGACATTAATATCCTCTGAGACGCTAGTAAGTATTCTAAAAACCTACGAACCAACATTTCTGACGGTGTATCGAGGCTTAATGGCAGCCAAATTAGGATTGTCCCATTACAATGACACAGACCAAGATTTGATAAATCAATTGCTAGAACTGATGGCAGCAAATAATGTCGACTACACATTGTTTTTTCGAAATCTTTGCCACTTTTCCGAAAATAAAACGACAGCCCGCGATATGTTTATCGATCGCCAAGCCTTTGATTTCTGGGCTGAAAAATATCACCAACGATTAGGCCAGCAACCTCTAGCTGATGCAGAGCGACGCCAGCAAATGTTGGCCACCAATCCCAAGTATGTTCTACGTAATTACATGGCTCAAGCAGTAATAGAGCAAGCCCAGCAAGGCGATTACTCAGGGGTTAATCTGTTACTTGAAGTCTTGCAGAACCCCTATGCAGAACACCCTCGAGCACAACAGTATGCTGGACTACCGCCGGATTGGGCTGAAACTATCTCGCTCAGCTGTTCTTCATAAGACCTAAGCGGTTTTATTCTTGCTGACCAAATGCAGATAAATGGCTGCAGAAATGCCTGAAGCACCGGTAATCATGCACATCACTACAATTTGATATCGAGCCGCAATAAGTGGCGGCACACCAGATAATATTTGGCCAGTCATCATCCCAGGCAGAGAAACCAGACCTACCGCCAACAAACCATTAAAAATCGGGATCAATCCCGCTTTAAAGGCCTCATTGCGGGCAACGATGGGCGCAGACCCATGTTTAGTTTCCATCACAAACCGCTCAGCGGCCACACTGACCGCATTCATAGAGGCGGCAAAAATCATACCCGCTATTGGGATGATACTACTCGCTTGGTACCAGGGCCGGATATCTAAGACAAAATAGATAATGAAAGCGAGAGTTGCACCTCCACCGCAAGATATTGCGCATAAAGCCTGACCATAATCACGCCATCCTTTTTTCCTAGTCAGAGGTCTAAGAGCAATTGTGCTAGCGACAATCAACATAAAACTGAGTAATCCTAGTACCAGCCCAGAGGAATTAACTGCAAAAATCCAATTTAGGGCATAGCCAATCAAAATCAGTTGTATAAGCATCCTCGCCAAGGCAACTGCGCTCTCAGAAACGGCCAGCGACCATCTGAACATAACGATTAACACCACCATGACGGGGACAAATGCGAGAGCGACGTTAGTAAAAGGGATGGTTTCCATAATGACTCAGTCTAATCTAAGTCTTACAGCTGTGGCCACATTAAACTATGGCCGACAAACTGTATTGCTTTGGATATGACTCCTTCGCCTGATGTAGCGACTCAGACAAACCAATAATAGTTTTATTGCTGCTAGACTTAGCCACACCAAATACCGATATAAGAATAGAGATTTCATTTCAATTATGTGGCATTCTATTGACTTGAAATACTGTTACAGCAATGGATTACATGAAAAAAATCATCGCATTTTCCTGTTTACTTTTTGCCCAGTTGGCTGTGGCTGATATATTTCGGGTGTTTAGAGAAACTGACGGATCTACCAACTGGCAATGGATCGCTAATTTTTCTAGTGGTATTTTTATTATTGCTCTCTCATTGACCATAGTGAGGTTGTTTTTCAGTCGCCGACAGTCCCACCGCTACAACCGTGAGTTAGAAGAAATCAAAGCTCAATTAGAAGTAAGAGTGCAAGAGCGCACAGCAACCCTTAACGAAGCAAACGACCTATTAAAAGGTAGTAATAAAGCGCTGGAAACAGAGATTAGCGGACATCTCTCTACCACGTCACAATTGCGACGATCTGAGTCTTACATCACAGAAATTTTAAGTTCAATGCCCCTGATGTTGATCGGCTTGAACAATAAAAACAAAATCACCCAGTGGAATCGTCGAGCCGAGGAAATTAGTGGTGTCTCAACAACCGATGCGATTAGCAAAGATTTGTGGAAGGCTTACCCAGCAATTACAGTCACTGCCGAGCAGATCGCGCAAGCCCTGGAACAAAAGGCTGCCGTGACCATAAAATATAGCCACCGTGGACAATATTATTTCGATATTACCATCTATCCACTGACCGATCAGACTGAGACTGGTGTTGTTATTTTGATCGATGATGTGACCCAGCAAGTCAAAAGTGAAACCATGCTTATTCAGCGCGACAAAATGTCATTAATGGGTGAAATGGCGTCTGATATGGCTCATGACATCAATCTACCTTTGCGAGCCATGTTAAAGTCAGTTAAGACCGTTCGCCAAGGTCTCACTGATGAAGCCTTCGATCGAGTCGCCCTGCAAGAGATTTTGGAGGACACTGTGATTCGAGGCCAGCAGGCTAGATCGGTCATTGAAAATTTGATGGAATTTTCCAGTTCTGGGGGTGACGTAAAGTCTCAAGCAAACATTACGCAAATCATTGATCACAGTGTTGAACTCGCCGAAGACGTATTGTCCGTCACCTCGGGGCTGAGGTTCCAAGACATCGATGTGAACGTCGACTATGCGGACGACCTGCCTGACTTTGCTTGCTATACCACCGAACTACAACAGGTTTTTCTAAGCTTAATTCGCCACGCTTGTAACGCGCTTGGCAGAATTGAAGACGACAACCACAAACCAACTATTCGTATCGCGGTGACTCGACTCCATGATGATCTATGGGTTCGCTTTCAGCATAATGGAGCAACTATCAGTGCCGCACACCAACAGCATTTGTTCGAGTCTTTTTCCACGTCCGAAGAGACCAACAGTCGGCACGATGCTGATCAGCGTTTATCTTTCACTCACTTCATTATCACTGAGCAACACCACGGCCAAATATCTGTGATGTCAGATGAAAATCAAGGTACTACCTTCAGTATTCAGCTACCGATCAGATAATCGACTAAAGACTCCGCAATACCTCAATGGGCGGTTGAATAACCGCTTTACGACTGTAACCCACGCCTAAACTACCCACCAAAAGACCGCCCATGATTGGACCTGCACACCACAGCCATGGGTGCATTGAGAATGGTAGATCAAACATAAATCGTTGCAACATTGCCACAGACAACTCAGCCCCAGCACTGGCGAGCAGGCCGGCCATCACACCCAAAGCAGTGAATTCAATTGATTGAATTCCAAGTATAACTCGCCGAGAACTCCCCAAGGTTCGCAAAATGGCACTCTCCTGAAGACGCTCAGACATGGATAAACTAACAGCAGAAAACATCACTAATACACCACAGCCCAAAATAAGCAAGGTCATCACCTCCAGTCCACGTGTCACCTGAGAAACAATAGTACGAATTCGCTCAATAATCTTATCTAGTTCAATGACCTGAACCGTGGGGTAATTACGCAACAAATCATTGACTAGTAACTTTTTTTGCGGCGGAATATACAAACTAGTCATACTGGTTCGAGGGTAATCTTCCAATAACCCTTCAGGAAATAAAAAATAGAAATTGGGTGTCATATTATCCCAATTAAGACTTCGCGCACTGGTTACCTGTGCTTCGAACGTCAATCCACCAACACTAAATGTCAGTCGATCACCTACCGTTAATCCAAGTTCACCGGCTAACTCGTCTTCAATCGATAAGGGTGCAATTATCTGACCCTCAGGATCCTCAGCAGTCGCAAGGTTTCTAACTGCGGAGGAGTCCCACCACTCTCCCTGGGTGACTTTATTGCCCTCAGGCAACTCAGTAGTCCAACTTAGATTTAGCTCACGCCTAAAGGACTCATGACTGTCTTTTTGTGCCTCCGTAATCAATATCCCATTAATGGCGGTCATTCTGCCGCGCACCATCGAGTACCAGCCCGATGTGTCCAGTTGTTGATCGTTGACCAACTGTTTAACACCGTCTAACTCGTAGGAGGCCACATTGACCAAGAAATGGTTAGGCGCATCTTCAGCTAGCTGAAATCGCCATTCATCAATTAAAGAAGTTCGCACCACCACCATAATCATTAGCAGCGCAATTGCACCTGAAAAACCGACCATCTGAATTAAACTTTGCGCCTTACGACGCCACAAATTGGCCAGCGCCAAACGCCAGATACTGCCTAACCGCTGGCCGTATTGTTTAGCTAGACGCAGCAAGAACAAGCCAACTAAAATTGAAAAAAAGGCGGTTAGCCCAAAGCCAGCCAAGATGGCCAGCGATAAATAAAGGTTATTGCTATACCACAGCAATAACCCAGCAATGGCACCAACGCCAAATATTACTCGTACTACAGAGCTGAGCGGCTTTAGCACAACGTCTTGCCGCAGCACCGCAAGCGGCGATTGAGTTGGCAAGTGCCATAGAGCTGGCAAAGTGAATCCAACTAAACAAAGTAACCCTGTTGCTAAACCTGTTATCCAAGGCCTTATTCCGGCGGCTGGCAATTCAATGGGCAACCACTCGCGGACAATAAACAGCAGTAACAAATGAAACAAAAAACCGACCGCTAGACCGACCAACGAGCCTCCCAGACCCATCCAAATGCTTTGCTGAAAATACATACTTCGCACACGATGCGCTGAAATTCCCCAACTTTTAAGCAGAGCCACCTGTTTGGTTTGACCGCTGGCAAAGTGGTGACTGGCTAACGCCAGAGCGATGCCGGCCAAAACAACACCAATACTACCTGCCAGCAGAAGGAAACGCCTACCTTTGTCCATCGTGTCAGCAATGCTGGCTTGGGCCTGATCTGGGGTGATCAATCGATCATGAATGTCGAGCTGAGGTTTTAACCAAGCTACATATTCGTCAAACTGGCCCTCAGCGCCAGCCCCTGCCGCCATGAGATATCGATAGGTAACACGGCTGCCCGGCTGGATAATTCCAGCACTAGGAATGTCGGCATAGCTCATCAGCACTCGCGCGCCGAAAAAAGAGTAAGAGCCACCACTGTCCGGCTCTTCCACTAAAATCTGACTAACTCTGAGCGACGTGTCGCCCAACTCAATTTCATCGCCCAGCTGAATATTAAGCAACGGCAGCAATCTTGCGTTGACCCAAACTTCACCCTGAGGTGGACCATAATCGACCTCTTCAATGAGACTTAGGTCGCTGGTAAAAGCGGTAGTCGAACGCTTGATAAAACCACGTAATGGATAGCTAGGCTCAACCGCTTTAATTGAAGCCAAATGCATATCTTCACCTTTAAACACCATAGATGAAAAACTCAGCATCTGAGCCGTAGAAACCTTTTTATTCTTCGCTTCCAAAAGCCAATCTGGATTAGTTACTTTGCTACTTTGCACCACCAAATCTGATGCTAGAAAGCTACTAGACTCATTCGTTAGGGCCAGCTCAATACGCTCTGCCAACAGAGATACCGATGTAACGACAGCCACAGCCAGCACAAGGGCCCATAGGATCAGGCCTAAGTCTCCACCACGCCAGGTGCGTAGCAGCATCTTTAGAGAAAGCATTAAGGCACCATCTCCTGGGTGTTTTCAGTGGTCGCCTCTACTTGGCGTCCCGCTTGTAATTGCAGCGTACGATTGCATCGAGCCGCTAAATTCATTTCGTGGGTAACAAGCACCAGGGTAGTACCCTCTTCCCGGTTGAGATCAAACAGCAAGTCATTAATAATCTCACCAGTGCCAGTGTCAAGATTACCCGTGGGTTCATCGGCAAATAATATAGTCGGCCTGCAGGCAAAGGCGCGTGCTACGGCAACCCGCTGTTGCTCGCCTCCAGACAGTTGTCGAGGATAATGAGTTGTTCTGTGATCTAAGCCCACTCGCTCTAAATAATAATGGGCTGTTTCCATAGCCTTTGAATCACCCTTAAGTTCAAGCGGTAAGGCAACATTTTCTAATGCAGTTAATCCCGGTAGAAGATGAAAAGACTGGAACACAAAACCGACGTCTTTGGCTCGCACAGCCGCACGCCCCTCCTCGTCCATAGCGGTAATATCTTTACCATTAAGGGCGACTGTCCCCGAACTGGGAAGATCTAATCCAGCCAATATACCCAACAACGTCGATTTTCCTGAACCCGAAGGACCAACAATCGCTATCGTTTCACCATCACCAACTGATAAATTAATCCCATCAAGAATCCTCAACGTACCCTCTGTTGTGGACACCTGTTTACTAATATTACGAACTTCAATCATCGATTTGTTCCATTATTACGGTAATCCCTTACACTGCCAGAGACAAATTTAAAAAATTACATTAGAGAATAATTTATGCGACTATTTTTCCAGAGCCTATGTTGCCTGTTTGTTTTACTCGGCGTCAACACTTATGGATCAACCATACTGGTGCTCGGTGATAGTTTGAGTGCAGGATATGGTATAAATCCTGAGAAGGGCTGGGTCAATCTTCTTCAAAATGACTTGCAGCCTGAGCATAAAATAGTCAATGGCAGCATAAGCGGTGATACTACTGGTGGAGGTTTAGAGCGGTTACCATTACTTTTAGAGAAATTTCAACCTGACTTCGTCGTGCTCGAACTTGGCGGTAATGATGGTTTGCGCGGCCATCCTCTCAGTCTAATGAAAAAAAACTTAAGCTCGATGATCGCGTTATGTCGTGAGAAAAAAGCTGTGCCCATATTATTTGGTATGCGTATCCCACCCAATTATGGTCGTCGCTATACCGAAGCCTTTGCTGCAGTTTATCCCGCCTTAGCGGAAGAACAGAACGTTCTGCTCATTCCTTTCGAGCTTGAAGAGCTAGCCGTTACTGAGGGAATGATTCAGCAAGACGGCCTTCATCCAACAGAACTCGCCCAGCCCATGATGAAAGCAATCGTCCTAAGGGCACTCAGTTCGCTTCTCAAAAAACCTCTAGAGCTACCGGCTGTTAATTAACTCCTCGCGGATGTTCGATAACATCACCTGAGGCTTTAAGTAACACCTTTAGCTGCGAGACCAGCCCGCCACTCAAAATCAAGCCACAACCAATCAATTCAGAAGTAGTGAGGTACTCATCGAGTAGCCACCAGCCTCCGATGGCTGCAAAAACTGCTTCAAAGCTAAGAATAAGGGCCGTATGTGATGGTGGCGCTGTGCGCATGCTCACCACCTGTAAGGAAAATCCAATACCGGATGCTAAAACACCCACAAACAATAATGACACAGCAGCGTCTTTCACCCCTTGCCAATCCCAGTTCTCAAAGATGAGCATTGCGAACCAACTAAGTACAGCTGCGACAGCAAATTGCAGAAACATCAATCTAAATACTGATATTTTATTGGCCACTTTCCCGGTGTAGATAACATGCAGGGCCCACAATACTGAACTAATCAAGATCAACCCGTCGCCAATCAAAAACTGGTCAGTTTGAATCTGCCCAAGAAAATACAAGCCAACTAACGAAAGTGCAACGCCAATCCATGTTGGCCATTCAGTCCGGCTACCCATAAATAGACCAATTAAGGGTACAAAAATAATATATACGCCGGTTAAGAATCCAGCCCGAGCTACCGTTGTATACAAAAGACCAGACTGCTGAACTAACATGCCCACTGCCATGATAATACCCAACTGAACTGCCTTGATATCCATTGGATGAGAAACCCAAATTTTCTTCGGTTTTTCCATAAGATACCAGATGGGCACTATCGCTATGGTAGCGATGACAAAACGACCAAAGACAAAAGTAAAAGGGCCAATGTGCTCCATTCCGGTACTTTGAAATACAAAAGCAAAGCCCCAGATAAATGCAGTCGTCAACAGCAGTAGATCTGCACGAAGATCGGATTTTAGACTCATAATTATTTTCTTATTATAGTTATTAAATGGCTTCCATATATTGAATCAAGAACTGTAACTTTTCTTGACCTCGATACTCATTAATATCCAAACGATAAACGCATCTGACTCGTTGAGCCTGGTTGTTCGGCCATACATCAGTATCTATATTGAAATAAATCGCATCAATATTCATCTCCGGTGCCGCTTCATGAGCTAGCACTAACTTGAGGTGATTCTCGCCGACGATACGCTGCTGTTTTAGTTGGAAATTTCCATCAAAACATGGCTCTGAAAATTGCTGACCCCAAGGGCCTGCCTCTCGTAAAAGCTCGGCAGTGTGCATCGTTAATTGATTAGATTCAAGGCTCCCATCGGTGATTACTGTAGCTGCTAAATCATCCTCGTTAAGCGCTTCTTCAACATACTGTTGCAAGGCCTCAGAAAACTGTTCAAATTTATTCTCCGACAAACTCAACCCCGCTGCCATGGCATGGCCACCGAACTTGTCTATCAAGCCCGGGTATCGAGTGGCCACAGCGTCTAGAGCATCACGGATATGCAATCCTGGGATCGATCGAGACGAACCCTTTAAGATACCCTCATCGCCGCGCGCGAAAGCCACCACTGGACGATGATATTTTTCCTTTAACCGAGATGCCAATAACCCCACCACACCCTGATGCCAATCTGGATGAAAAAGACATAAAACTGCAGGGAGAACCTCATCTGAAGCAAATGACAGTTTATCCATCTCAACCATAGCTTCTCGTTGCATACTTTGTTCAATTGATCGACGGTCTTTATTGAGTTGGTCCAACTCTTGAGCAGTTTGCATCGCCAGTTGATGGTCATCCGTCAGCAGGCATTGAATACCTAATGAAATATCGTCTAGCCGCCCGGCGGCATTTAGGCGTGGACCAATAGCAAAGCCCAGATCTGCAGAGGCTAAACGACGCGGATTCTTTCCTGCAATTCGCAACAGAGCCTGAATACCTGGACGGGATTGACCTGCACGAATACGCAACAAACCTTGGTAAACCAAGACTCTATTAACCTGATCTAAGGGTACCACATCAGCGACGGTGCCCAACGCTACCAAGTCAAGCCATGCGGCCATATTGGGCTCGATGAGATTGTGCTCTACAAACCAATTCTGATTTCGAAGCGCAACACGCAAGGCACTTAATAGGTAAAAAGCTACACCAACACCAGCAAGATTTTTAGTTGGAAATTCACATCGAGGTTGATTGGGGTTAACAATAGCAATCGCATTGGGTAGCACCCTTCCCGGTAAGTGATGGTCAGTAATAATGACTTCTATACCAAGAGTGAGAGCGTGCGCAACGCCCTCAACACTGGATATACCATTGTCCACAGTAATTATTAATTGGGGCTTATTCTGCGCGGCTAAATCGACAATTTCTGGCGTTAAACCATAACCATAATCAAATCTATTAGGTACCAAAAACCTCACCTTTTTAAAACCCATAGCGGTTAAGGCGAGCACCATTAATGCTGAACTAGTCGCTCCATCGGCATCAAAATCACCCAGGATCACTATATGTTCATTGTCATGTAGGGCATCTATAAGACGCTTTACCGCAGCCGGCATACCGAGCATTAATTGAGGTGAGGGAAGGGATGAAAGGTGGCGATCCAAACTTAATTGGTTTTTCGCTCCTCTAGCGGCATAAACTCGCTGTAAAAGTGGATCTATCTGCTCAGGGAAATCACAGCTATTTAAGTCATAGGATCGGCTTTGAATTTGCATTTTACAAACTCAAAAGTGGATGCGTTTTGCGCTGTAGCCAATCCAGCAGAATTTGATTAGTTTGCTCTGGCTCCTCTTGCTGAATCCAATGGCCACATTTCAAGGTTTTAACCTCTAAATCTAGCACCGCATCGGTCATATCAACTTTTGGCACCATGTCATGCTCACCATAGATCATAAGACAGGGTAGCTCTATAACCTGCTTAACATGACCCATAGTTTCCCAATTACGTGTGAAATTTCTATACCAGTTACATGGCGCGACAAATCCACTATGCTTAAAAGCTTCCACGAAGACCATTAAGTCTTCTTCGCTAAGCATTAACTCGCCGCGTTGATTGTCAATTTCTGCAGACCGCACAATCGAGTAGCCATCAGGTTGAGGTAATCCATCATCTAACCAATGCTTAGTTCGATAGAGGTTGGTTAAAACCCTTTTCGGGTTGGTTTCAAATGAACGTGCCGCCACCTCGGGATAGCGATTAAAATGGACCAGATAAAAATCTTCGCCCAGCACCTTCTCCCAAAAAGCCACCGGTTCTGAAGGCTCGCGCGCCTTAAAAGGTACTGACATATTGGCCAAACCAATCACACGATCAGGATTTAGCAACGCATGCTGCCATAACATAATGGCACCCCAGTCATGTCCAACATAGATAGCCTTATCGATACCCAAAGCGTCTAGAAGCCCATTTTGATCATCAGTTAAATGATGGATATCATAGGTATTTACTGCAGTGGGTCTACTGGAACGGCCGTAGCCTCTCTGATTAGGCACAATACAGTGGTAACCCGCTCTGACTAAGGCAGGAATTTGATAGCGCCAACTGTATGCCAATTCTGGCCAACCATGACACAACACAATTGGAATACCGCCCTGTCCGGCTTGGAAAACCTCTAGCTCAACGCCATTGGTACTGATCATGGTGGCTGTTGGCGTTGGCTCGGCGTACATGAAGAGTCTCCCAAAAAGTAAGCTTACAATATTAAAATCTACAGGTATCCGGCGTCTTTACCAATATACCAACTAACCCAACCCAAAGCCGCCACCACAATCCAAATTGTACCGAGTAGTCGCCAACCATTAAAGGGTTTGCGTTCAATCCTGTTGAACCCGCTATTCAGGTATTTATTGACTCGCTCTTGATCTTCTTTAGATAATTTATTTTCGTCACTCATAAATGCGTCTCGATAGTTTCCACTGGTCTGCTATTCTTACGTATTGCCTATCATTACGGTTTCTACGCAGTAATATTATCAGATATAAAACTCTGTACAGTAAGTTGGTCGTTGTCCAATATCGTAAACCGCTCTTCCCGTTCGAATAGATTTGCCATATGAGCGGGCAATTCGGGATCACTAGGATAGCCGGCCTGCTTTACAGCATCAGGAAACTTAGCAGGATGGGCTGTTGCCAGAGTCACCATAGGCGTTTGAAGATCCGCGCGGCACTCTCTTGCGGCGGCCAAGCCTATAGCGGTATGTGGGTCAAGAAGGTAATCATGGTCTCGGTATGTATCGCGAATCAAGTCAACCATTCCTTTGTCATCGCAACGATAACTAGAAAAAAGTTGGCGTGCTTTGGTTAGTACTGTTTCACTGAGGTGCATATGCCCAGCCTTTGCATCTCTCATCAAATCCGCTATAGCTTTGCCGTCCTTTTCGTAGAGATCAAATAATAATCGCTCGAAATTACTTGAAATCATAATATCCATGCTTGGCGCCAAGGTTTTTTCAAGTGCACGTGTAGTATGGTCATTTTTGCTAATACAGCGATGTAAAATATCGTTTTGATTAGTGGCTATCACTAACTGCTTGATTGGCAAACCCATTTTAAAGGCCAGATAACCGGCAAAAATATCACCAAAATTACCTGTTGGCACCGAAAACGATATCGCTTGATCCGGACCTCCCAGTCGCAGTGACGCCCAAAAATAATAAACAATTTGGGCCATAATTCGCGCCCAATTAATAGAATTAACCGCCACAAGTTGACGGCCATCGGGCAAAAATGATTGATCAGCAAAACTCGCTTTCACCATATTTTGACAATCGTCAAAATTTCCATGCAGGGCGATATTGTGAATATTATCAGCCTGAACGGTGGTCATTTGACGTCGCTGAACATCCGATACTCGTTGATAAGGGTGGAGAATGAAAATATCGATGTTGTTGCATCGGCGACAGCCCTCTATCGCAGCAGAGCCAGTATCTCCCGAAGTGGCTCCCATAATAACCACTTTTTGTTGTCGCTTCTCTAGAGTGTAGTCAAGTAGGTTGCCCAAAAACTGTAGTGCAAAATCTTTAAACGCCAATGTTGGCCCATGAAAAAGTTCGAGGATCCATTCGTTTTCACCGGTCTTCACTAAGGGTGCAATTTCACTATGCCTAAAGGTGGAATAGGATTTTTCAATAAGCTGCTTCAGATCAGGTTGAGGAATCTCGTCATCAACAAAAGGGCTCATGACCTGCAGAGCCAGTTCTTGGTAACTAAGATTCTTCCAAGAGCTGATTTCACTATGACTAAACTGCGGAAGTTGGTCAGGGACAAATAGCCCGCCGTCAGGCGCTAACCCAGTTAATATGGCCTCTTCAAAACTCTTTGGTGCTACACCACCACGGGTACTGATGTATTTCATTGAACTCTGATCCTGGTTGCGATTAGCAGCTATTGATTTTAATTCTTGATGGGTTGTTAGAGCTGGTCCAAATATTCAACACGAATGAAATTGACCTGCCCTCGAACCGTTTCTAGCAGTTCGATGCGCTCAACGGCCTCGTCTAAATATTTTTCCTTAGTCACGTTGGTCAGAATAATGACATTGACGTAACGTTCTCCAGCAGGCTGCTCGCGCTGAATAATAGCCTCAATGCTAATTCCTGCATCTCCCATTATTTTGGTGACATTGGATAGCACGCCTGGCTGGTCCAATGCCGAGAATCGTATATAAAAACCTGTTTCGACATCTTGAATATTCAATAAGGTTTGTTCTTTAAGCTGACTGGAGCTTCGACCAAGAGCCGGAACCCAAGAATCAGAATTGGAATTCATCTGTCGCGCCACGTCAACGACATCAGCTATTACAGAGGAGGCTGTCGGCTCTGCACCAGCTCCAAGCCCGTAAAATAGTGTTGTACCTGCCGCATCAGCATTTACCATCACCGCATTTGATACGCCGTTTACACCTGCGATCAGAGATTTCTCTGGCACTAGTGTTGGGTGCACTCGAAGTTCGACGCCAGCCTCGGTCTGACGAGCCATACCTAAATGTTTAATCGAGTAACCCAACTCCCTCGCATAGGCGACATCCTGAGGTTCTAACCGAGTAATACCATCGGTGAAAATGCCGTCCAAAGACAACGGAATACCAAACGCAATTGACGCCAAAATTACAAGCTTGTGGGCTGCGTCGATACCCTCGACGTCAAAAGTGGGGTCAGCTTCTGCATAACCTTTTTCTTGGGCTTCAGATAATACGTCAGCAAATTCTCGCCCCTTGCTATCCATTTCCGACAGAATGAAGTTAGTCGTCCCGTTGATGATACCGGCCAACCAATTAATACGATTTGCAGACAGGCCTTCACGTAAAGCCTTAACGATGGGTATTCCACCAGCGACAGCTGCTTCATATGCAACCATTAGACCCCGAGATTCCGCTTCAGAAAAAATAGCCATTCCATGTTCAGCTATTAGAGCTTTGTTGGCTGTGATAACGTGCTTGCCATTCTTGAGCGCCGTCATAACGAGGTCGAAAGCGACGGTAGTGCCTCCAATTAGCTCGACCACTACGTCAATGTCAGGATTGTTCGTAACATCAAATATATCTCGAGTGACATCCACCGTCGTCAGATCACAGCTGGAATTATCGCGACGACATCCGACTTGAGCCACCCTAATTTGACAGTTTGCACGGGCATTAATATGACTCGAATTTCGGGCTAGCACATTAAACACGCCGGATCCGACGGTGCCCAAACCACACAAACCTATATTTACGACTCTCACCTTAACCCCTCAGAATATTGACTAAATCAACCACGCGAAAAAATCACCTTTTTCACGGTTGATAATTTTATACCATTGACGAAATTATTCAGCATTATTTGAGGAGTTTTAACTAAGTTCCCTCAGTCTCAGACTTAAGACCAAGCAGCCTGGCAAAGTCAGCCGCAGTTCTATAACCGGGCAACATAGTACCATCCATCAAGACTATTGCGGGTGTGCCAGTGACACCCAGTTTTCCGCCGAGGGCAAAGTGCTCGGCTACCGGATTATTATTACAGACTGAGATGACGTCATCGTCGCCGTTCTTTGAGCGAGTAAGACTATCATTCCTATCATCTGAGCACCAAACCGTCGCTATCTTGTCATAGGACAGGGAAGGAATACCACTACGTGGGTACGCAAGGTATCTTACTTCGATACCCATGGCATTAAGCTGGGGCACCTCTTGGTGCAACTTTCTACAATATCCACAATCAACATCGGTAAACACGTTTATAATAGCTTTGGTGCTACCCTCAGGTTTAAAAACAATCATGCTATCAGTAGACATCGTTGCGAAAGTTTGTCGACGATCCACATCCAAACGCAAATTACGGACATCCGCAAATTGCCCATTCTTGACCTGGTATAGATTCCCGTCAAAGAAGAAATTGCCGTCAGCTGATACGTAAAGGACAGGTCCGCCTCTTACCTGGACCTCATAAAACCCAACAACGGGCGCCTTGCCGAGAACGTCATATTCTAAATCAGAACGTCCGGAATTAAGCTTGTCAATAATAGTGGTGGCAATCGACTTGTCGCCCACACTGGTGGCAGCGTAGGAACTCAAAGTCACAACCATTGATAACAGTAAAACTAATAGCCTGGCTAGGGATACAACCTTAAATTGTTTACTTTTCACTATATAACCTGCAATAACACCTAAAAAAGAACCTAGATAGCTTCTACACCAGTTTCACCGGTACGAATACGAACAACCTCATCCAACGAGGAAATAAATATCTTTCCATCGCCAATTTTACCCGTTGCTGCTGATTTTGTGACAGCCTCAACGACGCTATCAACCATCTCACTTGAAACCGCGATCTCCAACTTAATCTTTGGTAAGAAGTCCACAACATACTCTGCGCCACGGTAGAGCTCAGTGTGCCCTTTTTGGCGGCCAAAGCCTTTCACTTCAGTCACAGTAATCCCCTGCACACCAATATCGGCAAGCGCCTCACGAACATCGTCCAGTTTAAACGGTTTAATCACTGCAGTAATTAGTTTCATAATGTCCTATTTCCATACATGTTGTTATCAATGGCAAAGATACCTGTTTCTTACTAAAATTGCATCCATGCATGACGAAAAAGGTGAGTATTTCTCATTTTTCATTGACACACAAAACCCGAGGCTTATAGCCCCGGTTTTTGATTAACTATATGTCCGCCTTTTTTAATTAACAAACTCAGGATAAGCTTCCAAACCACACTCAGCAATATCAACACCAGTAAATTCTTCTTCTTCTGAGACTCGAATACCCATAGCCTTCTTTAGAATGTACCAAACGATGCTGCTAGTAACGAAAGTCCAGGAGAAGATAACTGCCGCCCCTGTCAACTGGGCCATAATAGTGACATCAGAGTTAATAGTTACTGCCAGAAGACCCCAGAGACCAACGACGCCGTGGACCGAAATAGCACCGACAGGATCATCAATTTTAAGCTTGTCAAATAATCTAACAGACAACACAACAATAACGCCACCAATGGCACCGATAAGAGTTGCCATACCCCCAGTTGCAGAAAGTGGGTCAGCAGTAATTGCGACTAGACCAGCCAGTGCACCGTTAACTGCCATAGTCAGGTCAGCCTTGCCATAAAGCAATTGGGCCAGAACCAGTGCAGCCAGAAGGCCACCAGCAGCGGCCGCGTTAGTGTTAACAAACACACTAGCAACGTTATTAGATGACTCAACGCTAGACAGGGCCAATTCAGAACCGCCGTTGAAACCAAACCATCCCATCCATAGCACAAACATACCCAAAGCGGCTAAAGGCATATTGGCGCCAGGAATAGCATTAACTTTCCCATCTGCAGAAAACTTGCCTTTGCGTGGGCCCAAGAATAGAACACCAGATAATGCTGCAGTGGCGCCACAGAGATGCACAATGCCGGAACCAGCGTAATCAGAGTAACCGACTGTTTCTGACAAGAAACCGCCGCCCCAAGACCAAACGCCTTGAATTGGATAAATAAAGCCAGTCATAACAACAGCGAATGCTAGGAAAGCCCAAAGCTTCATGCGCTCAGCAACCGCACCAGAAACAATAGACATGGCAGTAGCGACAAATACTACCTGAAAAAAGAAGTCTGAAGCGCCCGCGTAATAAGTCTCTCCATCACTAACTAAAACATCAGCAGTTGACGCGTTCGCGATGGTGTTCCCAAACCAGCCGTCAGGCATAAATAGGTTTGTAGTACCGCCGTACATAATGGAGTAACCCATAAGCATATACATACAGCAGGCAATGGCATACAACGCCACGTTTTTAGTCAGAATTTCAGTGGTGTTTTTAGAACGCACCAAACCAGCTTCAAGCATGGTGAATCCAGCAGCCATCCACATTACCAATACACCGGACATCAAAAAGTAAAAAGTATCGAGTGCGTATTTAATTTCAATAATATCGTTCATTGGGGTCTCCAGGTTTATATAGCTTCAGCGCCGGTTTCACCGGTGCGAATTCGAATTGCATCATCAAGATGGCTGATGAAGATTTTGCCATCACCAATTTTCCCGGTTGCTGCAGATTTGGTGATTGCCTCAACAGCGCTTTCAACCATTTCGTCGGTAAGCGCCACTTCAACTTTTACTTTTGGCAGAAAATCAACCACGTATTCAGCCCCACGATATAGCTCGGTGTGGCCCTTTTGACGGCCAAACCCTTTAACTTCGGTAACTGTCACACCTGAAACTCCAAGTTCTGCCAAGGCCTCTCGCACCTCATCCAGCTTGAACGGTTTAACAATTGCGGTTATCAGTTTCATGTTTTTCTCCGAATGGGTGGCCTCGGCCACCCATAGTGATTAACAGGTTAATGTTCTCTAAAATTTAAAGCGCCTTCGAAACAGTCAGAACAAATTCATTGTCAGCATAGTAATCTTCGCCTGACTCAGAGGTGGAGATCCAGCTCAAATCAAAACCAAGGCCTATTGCTTCTGTGCTCAATGACAGAGAATAATCTTCATAGTCACCCGCATCTGCACGAGTCGCTCCATAATGCACGCCCAAACTAAATACTTCGTTCAGGGCCATTCCATAATCGGCGTAGAAATAGTCATAGTTACCTGAACTACCGTACCAATCACTAGAGGTTGCGAAGCCAACAGTCACATCAGAAAAAGAAACACTGCCGTACACTTCTTCAAAATCCCACTGGCTGTCATTTGGGTAGCCATACATCATGTAGCCAATGTCGTAGCTAAGGCTTTCAGAGATTGAACCACCGTATCCTGCATAGTAATCAAGCTCTAAACCTCCAGTAGAGGTGAAGTCATCAACAGAAGAACCCCAGGTACCAACATAAAATCCATTATCAAAGGCAACATCAAATCCACCAGAGAGCGCCTCACCTAGTGATTGATCAAATCCGCGGAAAAAATAATCCGATCCAATGGCGACGTTTCCTGATACTTCAGCGGTCATTCCAGTAGCAGCAGTCATCATTGTTACGGCACATATTGCAGTTTTCATTGCTTTCATTTACTCGTCTCCCAAGACAGTTATGGTCATTAAAAAATAAAAAATTTAGATTTCGCCTTTCTACAGGTATCTTTAGCAATGCATATTGCGTGCCAACTACCAAAGATCTATATCAACAGTGATTTGTTGGCGCTAATGAAGCTCTTTGCGTCATTTTGGTGCGCATCGTCATTTGACTGCGATCCCTAGTGCACCAGATTGGGAAATACAACGGTTGTTACAAAAGCGCCTTTTAACACAGAAAAAACTGACAGCAACAATCAAACACTGAATAATAGGATTCACTGCGGAGTAACTAAATGAACTCAGACGATCTATACAATCAGTTTCAAAACAATTTCACTAATGCCCTTTCTGGCGCTCAAACGATTAACGGAGAACTGCAACAATTGCTCCGCGCCGCAATGACAAAAACTCTCGACGGATTAGATATAGTGTCTCGTGACGAATTCGATGCACAACAGGCGGTTTTGTTGCGCTCTCGGAAAAAAATTGACACCCTTGAGCAGCAACTCACTGAGTTGGAAACTCTGCTAACCAATCAAGATAAATAGATTAATGTGAATACAAAGGAATACAGACCACATACACGGAGGTATGTTAGATGTCACTTGCTGTTATCAAAAGTCGAGCCAAATTGGGTATCGAAGCGCCCATAATATCAGTCGAGGTCCACCTCTCTAACGGCCTGCCAGCCTTCAATATTGTGGGATTACCTGAGGCCTCCGTCAAAGAAAGTAAGGATCGTGTTCGCAGTGCGATTATTAATTCTCACTTCGAATTTCCCGCTCGACGCATTACGGTAAACCTCGCGCCCGCGGATATTCCCAAACAAGGAAGTCGCTTTGATTTGGCTATCGCCATTGGTATCCTGGTGGCCTCAGGTCAGGTGCCCAGCGACCGTGTTAAGGATTACGAATTTATTGGCGAATTAGCTCTAACTGGCGATATTCGTCCAGTCGACGCACTTCTTCCTTCAGCTCAGCGATGCTCTGAAGCCAACAACCAGCTGATTATTGCCAAGGAGAACGCGCACGAAGCCTCTCTAGTGGAGTCATTGGCCGTCTTGCCAGCCAATCACTTGTTGGAGGTTTCCGCGCATCTCCATGATCGAGAACCTATAGAGTTATGGCTGAGAGAAGACAGGGTACTAACTCAGTCGACCGAGGAATTGAGTGACATCATCGGCCAGCAACACGCAAAACGTGCCATGGAGATAGCCGCTACGGGTGGTCATCATCTACTTTTTTACGGACCCCCAGGAACGGGTAAAACCATGCTTGCTAGCCGCCTGGCGGGCATTTTACCTCCGCTGTCGAATCAAGAAGCCCTCGAAGTAGCCTCGATACACTCAGTCGCAGGGAAAGGTCTACGTCAAAATATTTGGCTTCGCCCATTTAGATCACCCCACCACACAGCCTCAGCGGCAGCGCTGGTAGGAGGCGGAGGAATCCCAAAGCCTGGCGAAATCTCACTAGCGCACCACGGGGTATTATTCCTCGATGAGCTACCTGAGTTTTCCAGAAATGTTTTAGAGGTACTAAGAGAGCCTTTAGAGTCAGGTCAGATAATGATATCTAGGGTTAGCGCCCAAACTTTATATCCGGCAAAATTTCAGCTTATCGCAGCCATGAATCCATGCCCTTGTGGGCACCTCGGTTCGAACCGCTGTGTGTGCCCCCTAGATCAGATTGCTCGCTATCAAAATAAAATTTCAGGCCCCCTATTAGACCGCATTGATTTACAAGTACAGGTCTCTGCCATTACCAACCATCAGTTATTGAGCCAAGAGACTATCGCCAAAGGCGAAACTAACCAGCAAATACAGACCAGAGTCTGCGCCGCACGCTACTTGCAAATAGAAAGGCAAGGGAAAATCAATGCCGACTTAAGTAGCCAAGAACTTCGAGAAGTATGCCCCTTGAACAAAGAACAAAAGTCTTTAATGAACCAGGCAATTGATCAATTCGCTTTATCTACTCGAGGCTTTTATCGAGTTCTAAAAGTTGCTAGGACCCTCGCAGACCTAGAGAAGATTAGCTATCCAGAAATACCTCATTACCAAGAAGCCTTGAGCTATCGCCCAACAATGGATAGGAGAACTGTCGATTAATTCTCAATAAGTCTTTCGGGCAAGGTTACACCGCACTGATGACAGTACTCAGCATCTCGATGATGACCCCTGCGATCGCATACATTGCATTGGCGATTGTTAATTTCAGAGTGCATCTCACGAGCGATTTCGGCGGTAAAAATACCAGTGGGAATAGCAATAATGCTATAACCCGTCAGCATGATTATGGTAGATAAAATCTGCCCAACAGGTGTTTGCGGAGTAATGTCGCCATAGCCAACAGTGGTGATAGTCACAATAGTCCAGTAGATACTGCGGGGAATACTAGTAAAGCCATTACCGGGCCCTTCAACCAAAAACATCAAACTGCCAAAAATCACACTAAGAACCAAAACAACCATAAAGAAAACCAGCACTTTACGTCGTGCCGCATACATTGAGCGCAGTAATATATTGGCCTCAGACAGATAACGTACTAACTTAAATATTCTGAATATTCTAAGCACTCTTAATAAACGTATCACCAGCCAATAATTAGCGCCCGGCACGATAAGCGCTAGGTAAGTCGGCACGATAGATAGTAAATCTACCAAGCCATAAAAACTAAACATGTAATGTAAAGGCTTAGGAGACGAGTAGATTCTCAGTAAATATTCAACAGAAAATAACAAGGTAAAAAACCATTCCAAGCGAAACAACCACAGACCATACTGGCTGTTAACGGATTCGATCGAATCCAGAACGATTGCAAGCACACTAAGCAAAATGACATAGATCAAGGCTATATCAAATTTCTGCCCAGCGGGCGTATCAGTTCCAAAAATAACCCGGTACGTTTTCTCTCTCAAGGATGCTTCAACCATAATGCTCGCCTTGGTATAATCAGATAGACACATTGTAGGCAGTAATGTGCAATTAAACTATTCCCTTATCTTTATCCATTCAGTCTTAAAATCTAATAAGCGTCTAGATTAGAGATCGTTTAGCCTATCAGGCAATGTTAGTATTGCACCTAAACCTTACTCCCTATAAAAACCAACTAATAATTTCGGAATCCCTACAATGATCAACCAGACAATGTCGCCTAAAGACTGGTTAATGTTACTGCTGTTATCTTTTCTATGGGGTGGGTCATTCTTTTTTATCGCCGTGGCGGTATCCGAATTGCCTCCATTAACAATTGTGACAATGAGAGTTGGCCTGGCTTCCGCGACATTATGGACCATTTTACTTGTCGCTGGGTATGAGGTGCCTAAATCCCTTAAACTGTGGCGATCGTTTTTTGTCTTGGGGTTACTCAATAACGCCATCCCCTTCGCTCTTATTGTTTGGGCTCAAACCCATATCTCATCTGGCTTAGCCTCCATACTCAATGCTACAACACCCTTATTTACAGTCCTTATTGCTGGCGCCCTATTAACTGACGAGCGTATGACACCCGCAAAAATCACTGGGGTAGTCATTGGATTACTAGGTGTGGTGGTATTAATCGGTCCAGCATCACTATCAGATGCCAGCACTAATACCGCTCAATTCGCCATCATGGCCGCCGCTGCGTCCTATGGATTTGGAACCGTCTATGGCAGACGATTCAAAACCATGGGTATTAGTCCTTTTTCCACCGTTGTTGGTCAGGTGACCGCAGCAACCATTATTTTACTGCCCTTGGTGTTGTTAATTGAACAACCTTATCAATTGGCAAATCCAAGCCTAACAGTTTGGCTGGCGGTTTTGTCATTGGCTATTTTTTCAACAGCCTTAGCCTATATTTTATTTTTCCGAATATTAGCCACTTCCGGCGCCACCAACGTCGTGTTGGTTACCTTTCTCGTCCCCGTCACCGCCAGTCTACTTGGCTGGCTCGTGCTAAATGAGAAGCTGCATGCCGAATATTTTATTGGCATGCTGTTCATTGGCTTAGGGCTCGCGGCAATCGATGGGCGATTGTGGGGCAAGGCCAAAAAACTAACAAAACGCCATTAAACTATAATGGTTTGTTTACATGATTGAGAAGCGACCCTATATACAGCTAAACTCTAACTTTACTATTAAGAGGTCATTGATGAGCCTACCCATCAACCAAATCAGCATCGAAATTAGACAACCCGGTGGTCCAGACGTTTTACAGCCGGTATCACGCCCCATGCCCTCACAAAATGACAGTCAAGTGCTCATTAAAGTCGCGGCAGCAGGGGTTAATCGGCCCGATGTTTTTCAGCGCCTCGGCTTTTACCCTGCACCTCCTGGGGCGTCAGACATTCCTGGCCTTGAGGTATCTGGCACAGTGGTGGCTGCTGGCAGTGAGGTCACGCGCTGGAAAATAGGTGACCAGGTATGTGCTTTACTAGCAGGAGGCGGTTACGCTGAATACGCCGTGGCAGAAGCATCTCTGTGTCTACCCATTCCAGATGGTCTAAACCTTGAAACTGCCGCCTCACTGCCGGAAACCTGCTTTACGGTCTGGCATAACCTTTTTGAACGTGCTCAATTAAAATCCAACGAATGGCTATTAGTGCATGGCGGTTCCAGTGGTATTGGTACCACCGCCATACAAATGGCCAGCGCATTGGGTATTAAGGTTATCGCCACCGCGGGGTCTGATGAAAAGTGTAGAGTCTGTGAAAATCTAGGCGCGGTCAAGGCTATCAACTACCGTGAGCATAATTTTGTCGACATCTGTAACGACCTCACTGTGGGTGGCGTTAATGTAGTGCTAGACATGGTTGGTGGAGACTATGTTCAGCAAAACTTTGCCGTCTGCGCCCCAAAGGCGCGAATCGTTAATATTGCTTTTTTACGCGGCTCCAAAGTGCAAATAGATCTAATGCCTCTAATGCTGAAACAGATAGTGTTAACCGGTTCAACCCTCAGGGCGCAACCACTGGATGACAAAATCCAAATTGCCAAGGGCGTTGAATCTCAGGTTTGGCCATTAATTGCTCAGGGAAAATTCACACCCGTTGTTAATAGCAGATTTTCTCTGACACAGGCCCATCAAGCTCATGAGCTAATGGAATCAAATAAACATATTGGTAAATTACTGCTGATAACAGAGAGTAATTAATGGCTAACAAAGAATCACGATTAGTCTATTCCACCGACGTCGGCCGCATTAAAGAAGGCGAGCAATCACCGGCGGTCTCAGGAGATGGCACTGTGCGCATCAGGCGCGAAACCAAGGGTCGCAAAGGTAAAGGGGTTACTACTGTTTCAGGCATTGAACTACCAGAAGCTGAATTGAAGGCCTTAGCAAAACAGTTAAAACAAAAATGTTCCACTGGCGGCACTGTCAAATCAGGGGTCATCGAGATCCAAGGTGATCATCGTGATTTACTTAAGGCAGAACTAGAAAAACGCGGCCACCAGGTCAAATTAGCAGGAGGCTGATCGATTGGACATTGATACCACTAAAGCCATAACCCCCAAGGCGATAAAGCCCTTCGGTAGCTGGCCATCAAAAATTAGCGCAGAGATGATTACTCGCGCCGCGCCTGGACTCAATCACCTGCAATCCAGTGGGAATACACTGTTTTGGGTGGAAAATCGTCCCTGGGAAGCCGGCCGCAATGTAATTATGTGCCAGACTTTCGATGGAACGATCAAAGACCTTTTGCCAGCTCGGTACAGTTGCAATAGTAAAGTACACGAGTACGGCGGAATGGCCTATACAGTATCCGACCAAAAGCTCTATTTTGTGAACGCCCTAGATCAACGTATTTATCAGCTCGATTTAGATTTTCCTAGTAGCCCCTCACCGATAAGTCCTGAAGGACCTTTTCGCTTTGCCGACCTTGTTGTGGATACGAGTAATCATCGTCTGATCGCCGTTTGTGAGCAGCATACTGAGGGCCGAGAGCCGACTAACTACATCGCCAGTATTGCCTTAGATCAAGAGCAACCTGAGGTGGAGTCCTTGGTTTCAGGGGCTGATTTCTATGCCTATCCGTGCCTCAGCCCCGACAAAACGGCGATCTGCTGGATTGAATGGCGACACCCCCACATGCCTTGGGATAATACGCAGCTGTGGCAAGCATCCCTTAGCGGCACGCGGCTAACGAACAAATATCTAGTAGCAGGCGCAAACCAAGACGAGGCTGTTTTCCAACCCCAGTGGTCACCAGACAATCTTCTGTATTTTGTGTCCGACAGAGATAATTGGTGGAATATCTGCCGCTTCAGAGAGGGGCACCGAGAAAGGGTACTCCCTATGGAGGCGGAGTTTGGTGCGCCTCTATGGCAATTAGGAGCATCAACCTACGATTTTATTGACAGTCAAACCATAGGCTGCACATGGACTGAATCTGGGATTTGGTTTGCCGGATTTATTGACATACCCACTCAAACACTGGCTAAGATCGACTGCTATTACAGCAATATGAATAGTATCTGCACGCATCATGGCAATTTGTTTATGATGGCTGGCGCCCCAGGACTATCAACTGAATTGATTAGCTTTTCTTTGGACAGCACACTAAATAAGGTTTATGCGCCAGCCTTACTGCCGATAGATAACAGCGAGTTATCTGAGCCGGAATCGGTCTTTTTTCCCAGTGCTAACAATCAAAAAGTACATGCCTTCTTTTACCCGCCGGCCAACAGTCATTTTCGCGGGCATGAAGACGACTTACCGCTAGTCATCGCTATATGTCATGGTGGGCCAACTGGCGCCACACATAGTAGCTTAAACCTTAAGATACAATATTGGACCAACCGCGGTTTTGCTGTAGTGGACATTAACTATCGAGGTAGCACAGGTTTTGGCCGTCACTATCGTCAAGGTTTGGTGGGTGCCTGGGGACTTGCCGATGTTGAAGATACCCAATACGCCATACGCTATCTTGCAAGCCTAGGGAAAATTGACCCCGAGCGCTGTATTATCCGAGGGGGAAGTGCTGGCGGGTACACCGTACTTTCAGCGCTGACCTTTACCAACACCTTTAAAGCAGGAGCAAGCCTGTACGGTATTGGTGATCTTGAAACTCTGGCCAAGGACACTCACAAATTTGAATCTCGCTATTTAGAGAGCTTGATAGGCCCCTACCCTGAACGAAAAGATATCTATATTGAAAGATCACCGATAAACCATATAGAAGGCCTGAACTGCCCTGTGATATTTTTGCAGGGACTTGAAGATAAGGTTGTTCCGCCCAATCAGGCAGAGATGATGGTTAATCTATTGCAAAGCAAGGGAATTAAAGTCGCTCATGTGACTTTTGATGATGAGGGGCATGGATTTAGAAAAGCCGATAATATTATTCGCGCTATGGAATCGGAACTACACTTTTATCAAGACGTGTTTAACCTTATCGAGGCCAATTAAGTAATGTCTCGTTATCGCCCACCCAGCCCCAGGAGCTCGCCATATATAACCTCCCAAGGTGCTGCCGATATGCGCGCCGAGCTTCGACAACTTTGGAAGGTCGAGCGCCCCCAGGTTACCCAGGTGGTTCATGAGGCTGCAAAGAACGGAGATCGCTCTGAAAACGGTGACTATATCTACGGCAAGCGACGCCTGCGTGAAATTGATAGCCGAGTACGCTACCTAACTAAACGCTTAGAAAATGCCAAGATTATTGAAGATAAACCGAGGGATCCATCGAAGGTGTTCTTTGCCGCTTGGGTGACCGTTGAAGATCAACAGAGCAATAGTCTGCCGCAAACTTTTAGGCTGGTGGGCTCTGATGAAATAGATCCATGCCTTAATTGGATTAGCATTGATTCACCCATGGCTAAGGCGCTAGTAGGAAAGTCCTTAGATGATGCAGTAACAGTAGAAACTCCTGCCGGACAACGTCATTTCGTCATTGCAGCCATCACTTACGAGCCTCCCAATACTTAGGGAGACAACCGTGAGATATTCCAGCTATCTCCATTGCGCTGGAATGAAAAGCGGTCATGAAGGCGATTTTCACCGCCCTGCCAAAACTCAAATTCGCTAGGAACTACCCTATAGCCACCCCAAAACTCTGGCAAAGGGATCTCACCAGAACCAAAACGTTGTTGCACGGCTTCGAACTGGGCTTCCAGCGCCTCGCGTGAGGCGATAGGACTGCTTTGCTTTGACGCCCAAGCTGCGAGCTGGCTTGATGTTGGTCGACTCTGAAAATAGTCACTGACCTCCTTATCTGACAAAGGCTCTGCCATCCCACCCACTATCACCTGCCGATCCAACTGCAACCAAGGAAACTGCAGGCTCACCTGAGGGTTAGACATAATATCCGTTGCTTTTCGGCTACCCAAATTGGTGTAAAACACAAAGCCACGCTCATCAAACCCTTTTAACAGCACCATGCGCTGCCAAGGCCTACCACCACTATCAACTGTAGCGACACTCATCGCGGTAGGGTCGACAATACCGGACTCAAGAGCCTGCGCCATCCACAGGTTAAACTGAGTAAATGGGTCATCCAGCAATGACTCACGAGACAGTTTTCCGTAGTCATACTCGCGTCGATTATCATGAAGGCTCATAGTGTTTCCATCCGCAACCTTAAAACAGTCTTACATATTACCAATAGATTGCCCGCCATCAACTGGCAATGCAACACCATGCAGATAAGAACCCGCATCGCTGGCCAACAGCAAAAATGGCCCAGTTATCTCGTCCATAGCACCAGCACGGCGAGCCGGCGACGAGGTGAGATAGGACTGACTCTCAGGGGACGCAAATACCGCTTCTGTCATTTCAGTTAAAAAGTAGCCAGGGCAGAGCGCGTTGACACGAATGCCTTTGCCGGCCCACTCCAGCGCTAGAGATTTGGTCAACTGTACAACGGCCGCCTTCGAAGCGGAGTAACTAGACTGTCCAAAGGAAACGCGCAGACCAAGAATAGATGCCGTATTGACAATAGCACCACCAACACCAGCTTCAATCATTCGTTTAGCGGCCTGTTGAGCCACGAGCCAAACCCCTTTCAAATTGGTATCAATCATTGCATCCCAGCTCGACTCATCAATCTTAAGAGCGCTTCTGACATCTGCCACACCAGCATTATTAGCCACTAAGGTAATCGTCCCAAATGCCGCTTCTCCCTGATCAAAAGCAGTCGCAATAGATTCAGAGCTAGTTACATCCATCGCAACCGCCACGGCGTCACCACCGAGGGCCTTAATTTCAGCCACTAGTGCCTCAAGGCGATCAACACGACGCGCTGCAACTACCACCCTAGCGCCACGGGCTGCCAAAATTTTCGCAAAATGTACACCAAACCCACTGGACGCACCTGTCACCATGGCCACTTTGCCGCTCACATCAAATTCTGTTGTCATGCTCTTTTCCTCGAGTAATAAAAAAACTCTAGCCGTAGGTAATATATTGTTCCATCTCATTAGTATCCAGATGGCTAACGCTATTAAAGCCTGTTAATTTCATCTTCTTTTGATTAAAAAAGAAATGGCTAATTGCCGTATTTTTGTACTGTAAATTAAGGTCAAAGATATTTTCATCGGGAATTCCAAGCACTAGCCCAACAAAAGTACTGATTGATCCACCAGACCCAATGGCTAAAATACTGTTACCGGTATCAGACATGGCTTTAATCTGATTTTGTGCATCTTCCACTCGAGATTTAAACTCTATCCAGGTTTCAGGCACCCCAGGGATACTGTCAGAGGTCCACGCCATAAGAATTTCACGCAACAGACGATAATAATAATTTTTATCCGTCGGATCTTCCATGACCTTTTGGAATAATGGATTATCGCCGTGAATCTTGCCGTAGGCCTCAGTCATGTCGATAAAATTGTACTCGTTAAGTCCGGGCAGTACTAAACGATCAGTACCATCTATGCCCAATCCTTCACAAATACCATCCATCGTTTGATGATGACGGTGCATATCCCCTACCACTAATTGATCGAAACGCATGTGACGTAATTTGAAATGCTCACCCAGAAAGCATGCCTGCCGATGGCCCAACTCTGATAACTGATCGTAATTTACCGACCCAAACGAGGCCTGTGCATGCCGCACAAGATGGAGCTCACTCATTAGACTTTCCCAGCATTAAAGTATGTACGTTTATTCCGGAACGTATTTAACCGCAAAACACCCTTAGTTAACAGGTTTAACATCGGCATATTTTCTATTGACTAGGCTGATAACCCCATAAAAAATTCTGCGCTAAGTAAAAATTGCACCGAATACGAACTATCTAAGCGCTTGGCGGTGGACCGCTTCTGGAGGCTAAACCGATGATTTTTGACTGCTCTTATCATTAGTAGCTAACAATCAAGATAATTCGTTATTCAGCTTAAATGAAGTGCAAATAAACTATAAAAATGAACTACTTAGGCGTATACTCCGCGACCTCATAATCCCGGGTCTAAAACCCCCAAGCCACAGGTAAATTAATGTCGTCAACTGACTTCGCATCACTGGGTATTTCTGCCCCCGTACTTAAAGCCGTTCAGCAACTCGGCTATGAGCAACCGACCCCAGTTCAAGAACAAAGTATTCCTATTCTTTTAGGTGGCAAAAACCTGTTGGGAACGGCACAGACTGGTACGGGCAAAACAGCTGCCTTCGCTCTGCCGTTTCTGAGTAAACTGGATGATAAGCAAAAAACACCACAAATTTTAGTCTTGACGCCAACTCGCGAATTGGCGATTCAGGTAGCTGAAGCTTTCCAAAGCTATGCCAAATACATTAAAGGTTTCCATGTACTTCCTATTTATGGCGGGGCAGATATAGGCGGTCAATTACGAGGCCTAAAGCGCGGCGCGCAGGTTGTCGTGGGTACGCCAGGTCGAATACTTGATCATTTGCGCAGGCGGAGCCTAGACCTGAGTCAAGTCAGAGGTCTAGTTCTTGACGAAGCCGACGAAATGTTACGCATGGGCTTTATTGACGATGTAGAGACAATACTAGCTAAGACGCCTGATGACTGTCAGAGAGCGTTATTTTCAGCCACTATGCCGCCGGCCATTCGCCGAGTTACCCAGAAATATCTTGGTGATGCAGAAACCGTTAGCATCCAAAGCAAAACAAAAACCGTGGAGCGTATTGAGCAGCAGTATGTGACCTGCAAAAGCCATCAAAAGATGGATGCTCTTACTCGCATACTCGAAGTTGAGTCTTTTGATGGAATGCTCATTTTTGTGCGTACCAAGTCTTCAACTGTCGATATTGCGGAGCGTCTTGAAGCTCGAGGTTTTTCATCTGCCGCCCTCAACGGCGACCTAAGCCAAACGCTGCGAGAGCGCACCATTAACCGCCTTAAAAAGGGTCAAGTTGATATTGTTGTCGCTACAGATGTTGCCGCTCGAGGTCTAGATGTTGAGCGTATTAGCCACGTAATTAACTTCGATATTCCCTATGATAATGAGTCCTATGTCCACCGTATTGGTCGTACCGGCCGAGCGGGACGAGACGGCAAGGCAATACTCTTTATTACCCCCAAAGAAAATCGTTTATTGCGCTCTATTGAGAAATCCACGCGCCAAACCATCAAACCAATGGCAATGCCCAGCAATGAAGAAGTCAGTGGTCAGCGAATTCAACAGTTTACTGAACAACTGCTGAAAACTATGGAATTACCTAAGTTAGATAAATTCCGTTCCCTGGTCCAAAAATTAGCTGACGACAATGATCTGGATATGGCTCATATCGCGGCTGCATTGGCCTTTGAAAATCAAAAAGAACGACCACTTTTCCCTAAGCTTGAAACAATCGTCGCGCCTAGCAGTAGAGATGACGACAGAGATTCAGGCCGAGACCGGAACAGAGATCGCAACGACAGAAATAAAGACCGTGGTGAGCGTAAAGAGCATCGTGGTAAGCGCACAGAAGGCCCGGATGCTCGCGCAGAACCGCGTAGAGAGTGGGCAGAACCGCGAAGAGAGCGGGCAGAACCGCGAAGAGAGCGAGCGGAACAACCTAACCGTGAGGCGAAAGCAAAAGATGCCGATGCAAATCGCGATGGCGTTCCAATGATCACTTATCGGTTAGAAGTAGGAAATAATGATGGTATTTCTCCGAGTAATATTGTTGGTGCCATTGCTAACGAAGCCGATATTGAGAGTCGCTTTATTGGTGAAATAAAACTGCATGATGACTACAGCACTGTGGACTTACCCGAGGGTATGCCAGCTGAGTTATTGAATCATTTAAAAAAGGTTCGGGTTTGTGCCAAACCCATGCGAATAAGCGTCCTTGGCGAAAAAAGTGACAGTGCAGAACCTTACCCTAAGAAAGTCGCTAGTCCGCGTAAGCGAGAAATAGGCGATGGCGATGACAAAAAAACTATCTCTCGCCATGTTAAAAATAAACGTACTGCAGAACCTAGCACAACAGCCAAGAAGGTCTTTACCGGAAGTAAAAAAGTGTTCGATAAAGATGCAAAATCAAAGCGCGCTGATCGTCATTCACCGAGCAGCGATGGTAATGCACCATTGAAAAAGAAAAAGACCTACACAAAGAAGCCTAAGCATTCGTAATTAGCTGGTCTATAAGGGTCAACCTAGCAACAATAGTATCGCCATCGACCTGATGAGATTTGAAATACTCCTCGGCCATCGGCGCGATACTGGAGATCTCGGGTAGCTGAGCCGCCTCGTCACACATCTGTTTAATCCGCGGCAGAAATAGAAACTGCAACCACTGAATAAACGATAAAGTATCAACCGCGAAGGGTTCGGCGCTACTTAAAGCCACTTTAGAGGGTGGTTTAGTCAACCACAGCCCTTCGTCCTGGAGTTCTTTTTCCAGAGCCTTCGCCATTGCACTTAGCTGATGATAGGTTCGGCTCACTAGACTTCTATTCCTTTGGCTATCCTAATTCACGTCTAAAGGGTGGCAAGGCATCTAATAATTGCTTACCATAACGCTTAGTCAACAATCGCTTATCAAGAATCGATACCGTTCCAGTGTCTGATTCTGTGCGTAATAGCCTTCCACAGGCCTGAATCAAGCGCAGTGACGCAAGCGGAAGCGATATATCAAAGAATGAATTACCCCCCCGAGCCTCTATCCATTCTGCTAAGGCCTCTTGCAGCGGCTCATTTGGCACAGCGAATGGAAGCTTAGCAATCACTACGTGACGACAGTAATCACCCGGCAAGTCTACGCCCTCAGCAAAGCTAGCCAAACCAAACAGCATACTGGTGCGACCCTGGTCAATGCGCTCTTTGTGCAAGCGAACCATTTCTCGGTTGGAGTACTGACCTTGGATTAATATTAGCTTGACCAGGTCATTTGGCAATTCATCATGTACCTGTTGCATTTGACGCCTAGACGAAAACAATACCAGGGTGCCTGCTTTTTTCTCAGTCATCGATTCAATATTATCGACTATATACTGGGTGTGGTCATCGACATTGTTACCTTCCACCGCATCAGAAGGTACCCTTAGTGTAGCGGCCTCGGCATAGTCAAACGCACCAGCAACGGATAAAAAGTGCGAACAATCAGGGACACCCGTTTCTCTTTGCAAGGTGCTGAAATTACCGAGTGAACGCAACGTCGCAGAAGTTAAAACTGCACCATAGCAACTGCCCCAGAGACGCTCCCGAAGAATCTCAGCAGCCTGTATCGGGCTAGTATTCACCGAGACATCAACATTACCGCCGCCTGTGTCCTCTAGCTTTAGCCAACAAGCCATAGGCATTTCGTCCTTCTGTAATTCTTTATGCAACCGATCCCATAAAGCCAACAGACGCTCGGCACCCGACAGCCAGGTCCCCGCCTGTTGATAAAAAAGCTCTATATCGGGCGTCGGAACGGGATATTGTTTATCACTTAAGGCTTCATTAAGGCTATCTTTAAGAACTTCAAGGCGCCCTAACCATCCACTGGTATGCTGGGTAATTTGCGTCGCAATATCACGAATTGTAATTCCCACATCGCCATGAGTAAACCGGTAGATACCCTCATAATCATCTGACTTATCCAACTGATCTTTAAGAAGTGGGTAGGCCATAGACAGTAATTCGGTTATTTTTGCAGCTTCTTTCTCAATCCGTGGTAACTGTTCGGTGAGCGCAGTATCTTTGGCAAAAATAGGCGCCTGACCTTTGCACTGTTTGGGAATACGTTCTAACCATGCCAGCGTGCCATTAATCCTACACTGGGCACCAAAATGACGAATAGCGGTATCCCCTAACCTATGGCCTTCATCGCAAATATAAATACAATCTTCTGGCGGCGGCAAAATGACACCCCCTCCGAGAGCTAAATCTGCCATCACCAAATCATGGTTGGCAACAATACAGTCACTTTCCTCAAGGTCCGTCCGTGCTTTAAAGAAGGGGCACTGATTGACAAACCTACACCGCCGACCTGAACACTGGCGACGATCCACTGTTAAAGCGCTCCATTCAATATCTTTAATATGGCTGTCCCAAGAATCTCTGTCACCGTTCCAACTGCCGTCTTGCAACGCTTGGGACATCTCTCTAAACAAGCTTTCTGTCTGTGCATTAGGATTAAACTGCTGCTCGTCCTCAAATAAAAACAGACCCCCATCTTTTGCCTTGATAGAGTCTAAACACTGTTCCATGCGAAGATTACAGGCATAACGACCACGCCCTTTAACCAGAGCGCAACTATAATCCCAACCACATGCCTCAAGAAGCTCAGGAATATCTTTGTGGATAAGCTGCTCCTGAAGAGCAATAGTCCCAGTAGAAACCACCACCGTCTTTTTTAACGCCCTGGCAATAGGAAGAGCAGCAATGAGGTATCCAACGGTCTTACCCGTGCCTGTTCCCGCTTCAATAACAGATATGCGCTTATCGGCATCATCGTTACTTAGACTATTAGCAATGGCAGCAATCATCTGTTTTTGGCCCAATCTCGCCTGTAAACCTCGAGTATTGAGGAATTGCCGATAGCCCTGTTGAATAGTGTCTCTGATGTCGACGTCTAACAAGCCTTAGTGCCCCAGTTGTTGTGACAAATAAAGCAGCTGGTTATCAACTGGAGCGGCATAAGCGCCCACAGCAATGGCTTGATGCTCACTGGGCAGTGCATTGATACGGTCTTTAAATTGTTGTTCCGCATGTAACCAGTCTTCCTCAGGCCAATGGCTCTTCAAACTCTCTAAAATATCTACCTGTTGTTCATTACCCTGCATCGCCCAAGCCGTAATATTGGTCGGAAATAATTGATAATTGAGCGTAATTTGTCGATTAATCTCAGCGGCAAGACTATCCGCGTCCTCATATTTGTCTGCCACAGGATCACCAAAATTAACCTGAATACGCCCCTTGTAGCCAGTAAGGCCTTTTACAATATTGTCTAGGTCCTCGTATGGGTCTTTGGTGTAAATTAAGCCCTCTTGTTGGGCATAAAGCTCGCCGGCTTTCTGAGCATCACAGGGATCATACTCATAGGAAATGGCAACCGGGACAATACTTAACTCGCCCGTTGCAGCGGCAAAACTTTGATCCTTATCCTTAGATAAGGCAAGCATTTTAAGCAGAGCGGTTTCTGTACGGTCCTGACCATTTTTAGCTCGACCCTCAGCCTGTGCAATCCAGATAGAGACCTTTTCTTGGACGATACTATGACGGATGTAGCGAGAAAGATCTTTGAGGGCTTCAAATTTTTCACGGCGCCCTTTCACGGAGCGCTTAACGATAAAGCTCCGATTAATTCGCATTAAGTCTGCGGCAAAAGGCTTGCTGAGTAGATTGTCGCCGATAGCAATTCTAACCATCGGTCGATTCTGTTTGTGCAGGGCCAAATTAACCAGCGCTGGATCTAGAGCAATATCCCTGTGATTGCTCATATATAAATAGGCATTATCTGGGGGTATTTTGTCGAGCCCGCTAAACCCATAGCTGTCGGTTGTGGTTTCAAGCAAAGCCATCAGACGCGAAGTCATATGCATCTGAAACTCTGCCACAGTTGAAATGCCACCCATTAAGTGATGCAGTTTGCGACGCAAAAACGGTCGTAGTATCTGGGTGAAAATGCCGGGGAGGATTTTTGTCATCCGCGGAAACTCGCGCGCGAGCAACAGGTCAAGTAACTCTGGATCGGTCATCATGCGCGCTAAAGCGCTAGGCACTTCGCTATCGTTGTAAGGACGAATATCGTCAAAATCATTCATTCTATTAGTCGACTAATAATTATTATTGTCTAGCTTTTAATTGGACCTTGGCGGGAATTATACCAAAGCACTTTATGAGAAAACTCATCAACCTTATCTGCAACATCCAATACCAGTGCAAACAAAGCCATTCGCACCAATAGGCCGTTATCGGTCTGACGGAATATCGCCAAATTAGGGTTGTCATCAAGGTCAATATCTAACTCATTAGCATCAGCTCGTGAATCACGAGGCAAGGGATGCATAATAACCGTATTGGGCTGACAGTATTTTGTATAGATCGCTTTATTGAGCCGAAACTTGCCCCGATAAAGGTCGGCCTCTTGTTTTGTCGAGAACCGTTCCTCCTGAATTCGCGTCGAATAGGCGATGTCCACATCCGCTAAGCTCTGCGTCATTTCATGAGATACCGTCACCTCAACCCCTGCGCTGCGCATGGATTCAATAATCGACTCTGGCAAGGCCAATTCAGCGGGAGAAATTAATACCACATGAACATCGTCATACAAAGATAATAATTTTCCGAGAGAGTGTACCGTGCGACCGTGGCGCAAATCACCAATCATAGCAATGCTCATACCATCGATAGATCGCCCTTTATCGGCCAGCTCTTTGCGGATGGTATATAAATCTAACAACGCTTGAGTAGGATGCTCATTAGCACCATCGCCACCATTTATCACGGGGACTCGACTAGCGGTGGCAAAATCTGCGACTGATCCAGCTTCAGGATGGCGCATGCAGATGACGTCACTAAAGCCTGATAAGACTCGCGCAGTATCTTGCAGAGACTCACCCTTGACTAGGGCCGAATTCTCAAAGCCAGCCGTCTCTCGAACTTCACCACCCAACAGATTAAAGGCAGAACCAAAACTAACCCGAGTACGCGTACTAGCCTCGAAAAACATATTACCAAGAATCGCGCCTTCAAGAACTCTTGTTACCCTTTTACGCAGAGCATAGGGCTCCATTTTATCAGCCACAGCAAAAACAAGATCGACGTCTTCACGTTGAAACTGGTTGATTGACAGGATATGTGCGCCGATAAAGTTCAAGGTGTAACCTCGAGGCAAAAAGTTAATGTTGGGGATTTTAGCCTTTTTCGTCGCTGCACTCTAGCTTGATAACGAAAATTCATCATTAACCTGCGCAGCCCAATCACTTAGGGCCTCCAGTACGATGATTTGTTCAGCGGATAAACCGCCGTTGGCCAGCAACTGAGCTATCTCAGCGCCCTGTTGCTCCATGGTTAAATAACCAGACTTCTCATCGGTTAGTCGCCAGCGACAGCTTTCAGCCCAAACAGCCTGCTCTTGGTCTGATAATGAGTCGTTAAAATAACGCGCTCGATAACTAAATAATAGATCGTTGTAACGCGGGTCACTAAAATGAAAGCGATGCTCAGTCAAATCGGCGCAACTAGCTTGGCGTACCTCTTCTAACAAATGCTTATCACCATTGGGTAAGAAACCGTCGTACAGACGTTGTTCGGCATCCGGCTTTTCGGGGAACGATTGGCTATTAAATACCGCCTGTAATTTGGCCGACAAATCCATCTGATTAAGTCTCTGCCAATGTAATTCACAGAGCGAAACATCAATATCCAAACGTTTCGCCGCGGCTTCATCTAGTAACTTGTGGGTCGTGACAACAGGGGCCTTATTAATATACACCACCTTGAGGGGAATTCGCACTTCATGGTCCCCCAACTCCGCCGTTGATGTGAACACTCGACGGGCAATTTCCTCAGCACTTAGATCGATTAACACTTCGGGATCAAATGATAGGTCTATGCAAATAATGCCGTTGTTATTAGTCGGATGTTGAGCCAATGGCATCATAATGGCGCCGTACATATGAGCTCTTGAGAGCATACCTGAAATATGGAAGAAGGGTTTTCGCTGAGACAGGTTAAGCATTTCTCCAACCGCTTTTTTACTCCTCATGTTCACTACGTAGTCAAATAACCGGGGATGTTTATCCTTGACCAGTTTAGCCACCGCAATAGTTGCAGTTACATCGGATAAGGCATCGTGAGCAGCTTCGTGGTCGAGGCCATTTGCTGCGGTCAAATGCTCAAGTTTGAAGCTCGGACGCCCGGGTTCATGGTCTGGCCACTCTATCCCCTCAGGACGCAATGCTCTGGTCAAGCGCAACATGTCCATAACGTCCCAGCGAGAATTACCATTTTTCCACTCTCGCTGATAAGGATCAAAAAAGTTTCGGTAGAGAGCGTAACGAGTGACCTCGTCATCAAAACGAATACTGTTGTAACCTACTCCACAGGTGCCAGGCACCGAGAGTTGTCGGTGGATGGCTTCGATAAACTGAGGCTCAGACAATCCTTTTTCCAAAGCTAATTGAGGGGTGATTCCAGTAATAAGGCAGGCTTGAGGAGCCGGCAGTATATCTTTATGAGGCTGGCAATATATAACCAGAGGATCACCTATTGGGTTTAAATCCTCGTCCGTCCTTAAACCAGCAAACTGTGAGGGTCGATCCTTAGAGGGGTCAGCGCCAAAGGTTTCGTAGTCATGCCAGTAGAAAGTATTTGCCATAGGTTAACGCCTTTCTCCACGTAAATACGAGTTAATATACCGGTTGAGTCACTCAACCACCCTCGACTAAGGGTTGCGCGGACCTCACCTCAGGCTCAGGTTTAGCGGTCGGAGTCGCCAAACGCTGCTCTAACTGATAGATTTTTTGCGTGATTTGCCGCCGAAAGCCCTCTATAGCCACGATAGCTTCGGCATTATTAGCCTGACCACGTCCAGTTTGGGACAGCGACGTTTTTAGTCGGTTAAGCTCATCGGCATACTGACGCATTGCCTCCTTAGTATTTTCTATGTCTGCGGCAAGTCCCAACTGGGTAACCCTCATCTCGCCAATAGCCGCACTCTCTTTGTCAATTCGACCCACCACGGCGGCAATGGATTCTTGAGTCGCAACGCGCTTAGACGCAAGGAAAATAATGTCCTTTTTGTTGTCGGCGATTTTTGTCTTATTTGTATCGTTAGTGACGCCCCAGAGTTTTCTGATTTCGCTCCATTGGTTTTTTAGCTCTTCACCCTGCTTACTAATATTGAGTTGCATCGCGGCACCCGATTGGGTGGCCGACTCATCCGTGCTGCTAAGCCGTGACTCTAGTAGATCAAATCGCGCCAAAAGCGACTCATGCTTTACTGAAAGATCCTGATACTGCAATCCTCCAAAAATCCCGGAGCCAATTAAACCAAAAAAGGTCAGCAACAGAATAAATTTCATCAGTCCAGACATCCCAGAACCAGTTGAATGACGCCCAGTTTTTGAGCTCGGCGTGTCACCACGGGACTCTGGCGGATTGCGTCCAATCATATCGTCACGTTCTGCAACAATTGAAGTTTTTGGCTTTTTATCCATATTTTTGTTGATTCCATTGTCATATTTGATCAGCGACAGACTCAATACTATCTCATTACATCAAATTATACGCTGATCTTGACCAACATATAAAAATCACGGCTACAAAAAAACCGGTGAAGCTTAGCCAACACCGGTTTTGTATTTAAGCGATTTTAAAGTAGGTTAAGCGCGCCGACCAATATCGCAGTCAAAGCCAGGCTAGAACCAATTACACCATTAACAGTGGTCATTGGGCCCTGCTTGCCTTTTAGCCCATTAATTTCCAAGGCTACAATAATGACTAAAGCAACTATTAAGCCTGTGCCACCAACCGCAGTGCCATACCCATAGCCCGCATAATGAGGCCCAGCTAACATACCAAACAACATAGGTGCTGAGAACAAGGTATTAGTGCGAGAAGCAAGGAGCGCTTTAGCACCCGCCGCGGCCTTATCACCCCCCTCAACGAGGCCTAAAGCAATTTTTTGTGCTGGCCAAATAACCATCCATACATTTGCCGCCATCAGCGTACCCATGACAACACCGATAACAATATAGTTATTCATCTGATTCATACGCATCACACCTTCTAGCAGCAGCAGACCGGTGATAAACGTAAACATAGCACCCCACCTGAACCACCATAGAGCGCTGGGAGCCAATTTAGCTTTTGCGTCCGCTAAGCCTTCAGCTGAAGCTTGTTTAAAGTAGCCACCTTGCACAAAGTTAAAATAGTAGAGCATTCCAATCCAAGTGATACCAAACAAAATGTGGCCCCAACGGGCAAGTAGATTGATAAATTCGGCAGTCATGAGCAAGTCCTCTAAAAAATTAATGCCCTTACAGGCGTTAGGTTTATTTAGCTTCATTATAGGTTTTTTGTGATTTTTTGATAGGTTTTTTGTAAATTTTATAGCGTTTATACAGTACATTCATTGATCAATATCATTGGTGTCCTTGTCATTATGTGGATTAATCAGTAAGAGGTATCTAGATATCAAGAAATGAATTCAAAAAAAAGCCCCGCGGATTAGCGCGGGGCTTCTTGTTTTTTTTGGGGTTGGGCTACATCATGCCGCCCATACCACCCATACCACCCATACCGCCCATACCACCCATATCAGGCATGCCACCAGCAGCTCCGTCATCATTAGGAGCATCAGCAATCATAGCTTCGGTGGTAATCATTAGTCCAGCAATCGAAGCCGCAGCTTGCAACGCCGTTCTAGTCACCTTAGCAGGATCAAGAATACCCATAGCGATCATGTCGCCATATTCACCAGTACCTGCATTATAACCAAAGTTACCAGTACCCTGCTTAACCTTATCGACCACCACAGATCCTTCTTCACCAGCGTTCTCAACGATTTGACGAAGTGGAGTCTCCATTGCACGAAGAGCAATTCCGATACCAGCAGTTTGATCTGCATTGTCACCCTGCAAGTCTTTGATCTTCTGTAAGACACGAATCAACGCGACGCCGCCACCGGCGACAACACCCTCTTCCACAGCAGCGCGAGTAGCGTGTAAAGCATCTTCAACACGAGCTTTCTTCTCTTTCATTTCGATTTCAGTCGTTGCACCAACTTTGATCACTGCAACACCGCCAGCCAATTTGGCAACGCGCTCTTGCAATTTCTCTCTATCATAGTCAGAACTAGTGTCTTCAATCTGAGCGCGAATTTGCTTAACTCGACCTTCGATTGCAGTGTGCTCTCCTGCACCATCAATAATAGTTGTATTTTCTTTGGTCATAATGATACGTTTAGCCGTACCTAAGTGCTCCAAAGTGGCGCCTTCAAGATCAAGACCAACTTCTTCAGAAATCACAGTACCACCAGTCAGAAGGGCAATATCTTCTAACATCGCCTTGCGACGGTCGCCAAATCCAGGTGCTTTGCATGCTGAAACCTTAACAATGCCACGCAGGTTGTTAACTACTAAGGTCGCCAGTGCTTCACCTTCAACATCTTCAGCAATAATCAACAATGGCTTGCCTGCTTTAGCAACTGCTTCAAGCAACGGCAGTAACTCACGAATGTTGGATATTTTTTTATCTACCAACAAAATAAGTGGACTGTCCTGTTCGATGCTCATATTTTCTTGGTTGTTGATAAAGTACGGAGATAGATATCCACGATCAAACTGCATGCCCTCAACGATATCCAGCTCATTCTCTAAACCGCTGCCTTCTTCTACGGTGATTACGCCTTCCTTACCAACTTTCCCCATTGCCTTGGCAATGATGTCGCCAATGTCACTATCACTGTTTGCTGAAATAGTACCAACCTGAGCAATTTCTTTATTTTCTGAGCAAGGTTTTGCAATCGCGGCAATTTCTTTAGTCGCTGCAATCACTGCTTTGTCAATGCCACGCTTTAAATCCATCGGATTCATGCCTGCAGCAACCAACTTCAAACCTTCGTTAACAATAGTCTGCGCTAATACTGTTGCAGTGGTAGTGCCGTCACCAGCATCATCTGACGCCTTTGACGCTACTTCTTTAACCATCTGCGCACCCATGTTTTGGAACTTATCTTTGAGTTCGATTTCTTTGGCTACCGACACACCATCTTTAGTCACGGTAGGTGCACCATATGACTTGTCTAAAATCACATTACGACCTTTAGGCCCTAAGGTTACCTTAACTGCGTTGGCCAAAATGTTCACACCATCAAGCATCGCTTGACGGGACTTGTTGCCAAATTTTACTTCTTTAGCTGCCATGATTTTTTCCTTCCAAATTCTGTTACAAACAGTTCAATTTAAATTTAAGCTTCGACTACAGCCTTAATATCGCTTTCGCTGAGGATGATTAACTCTTCGCCATCCACATCAATCTTGTCATTACCCGCGTACTGGCCAAAAACGACGACATCGCCAATTTTGACGTCAACCGGACGTAACTCACCGTTATCTAAAACACGGCCACTGCCTACAGCGATAACTTCGCCTCGATTAGGCTTTTCTTGTGCAGAGCCGGGCAATAATATCCCACCTGCTGTTTTTTGCTCTTCTTCCTCGCGACGAACGATAACTCGGTCGTGTAATGGGCGAATTTTCATGGTTCTCTTCTCCGATTGTTCTATATTCAGTTGTCAAAGGTCACTTGCGATATAATTAGTTTCGCAATTGATTCTTATATGGTGTCAGACCTTTTGCTTTTCAAGGCCCAATAGCAATTTTTTTTACGATAAAACGAGCTTTACTCTAAATCCTTAGGCTCCCAAGATTCTACGTCGATTACATTGCCCGAACTATCAGTCCGATCTGTGTTTTGGCTGAAATTACTGCCTGCATGAAATCCGCCGGCAGGAGAGCCTGCCGCAACCATTTTACTGAGCACGCGCGACACAATTAAGGTTCTTATTGGTGGTATGAGCCCTGCGAAACCAATGACGTCGGTAAAAAACCCAGGGGTGAGTAGCAGGGCGCCAGACACTGCAAGAATAATCGCTTCTCCTATTTCCTTAGCAGGCAACTGACCTTCTTCCAGTTTTTGACGACCACGCCACAAGGTGGAAAAACCCTGCTCGCGCAGTAGTGCTGCGCCAACCACAGCAGTCAACAACACCAAGCCAATCGTCAGTAAGGCACCAATTTGACTACCAACAGTGATCAACAGCCACATTTCCAATACCGGCATGACAATAAACAACAGTAATAGATACCTCACGACTCACTCCTTTAACTCAGTCTACTTATGATTATTGGGGTAGTTTGCACTATTTCAACATCCGACTGAATAGCGTAGTCTTTAGATATGGACATTAATGATCGGAATATTAGACTTTACAGCGTGATTCAAGGGATTCCCTTAGGCAAAGTTGCGACTTACGGCCAGATTGCTAGCTTAGCCGGCTTGCCCGGTGCAGCTCGCTTAGTGGGCAAAATATTAAGTGGTTTACCCGCAGATACCAAGCTGCCCTGGCATCGCGTTATTAACGCCGCCGGGAAGATTAGTCTGCCTCAAAATAGTGACTCTTTTACTGAACAGATAAAACGACTAACAGCAGAAGATATCGTGTTAACAGGGCCAAAAATTAGCTTAAACAAATATCAGTGGCGGCCCTAGGCTCTATTGATTTTTAATTAGATCCAGACTTTGTATGACTTAAATCAGACGCTGATTGGCGCACTGAACCCACAATAAATCCACGGCGCCATAATAACCATAGTAACAACATACCTGGAATAGCCGCTAAAATCGTGAAACCCCAAAATCCTACCCAACCCAATCCATTAGCCAGAAGCCCTGCGGGTGCCGCTAGCCATGTTCTACCGACAGCCGCAAATGAGGTGAGTAGAGCGAACTGGGTCGCTGTATACGCTAAGTTAGACAGCCCAGATAGGTAGGTTACAAACACTGTTAAACCTATACCACTGGTAAAGTTTTCAGTGCCTACTGCAATGCCAAGCATCATCGGATCGTGACCTACCACAGCCAACAGCATAAATAACAGGTTACTCAGCATCATCATTAGACCAGACAGAAGTAACGCCCTTCCCATACCCAACCATGCTATGAATGGCGCACCCACAGCAGCGCCCGCAATGAGAGCCCAAAATCCCACCAACTTATTAACAGTGATGAACTCAGTGTCAGTAAACCCAAGTTCAACAATCATAGGGTTGAGCATGCCCTGACCCATTGCATCACCAACTTTATAGACCAGTACAAACAATAAAATTAACAGGGCGCCGTCCCGACCTAAAAACTCTCTAAATGGATTGGCAACCGTTTGCTTTATCCACCCACCAAAACTCTGTCCGGCAACACGAACATGACGTTCAACGAAATTACCTGGGCCCGCGTAAAGTGCACCCAAGGTCGCAGGCAATACACAAAAGCCGGTAAGTCCATATGCCAAGGCCCAGCCATAGGATAAACCTTCATTAGAGGCTAACCAGATTGTGCCTATACCGGCAATAAGATTGCCTGTGCGATAACCAAATTGGTTCATGGCAGTACCATGAGGCAATTCCTCATCACTCAAAATTTCAATACGGTAGGCGTCAATCACAATATCTTGGGTGGCAGAGAGAAATGCCACAATAATTGCCCATACCGCAAACACGCCTAATTGATTAGCCGGGTCACTAGCGCCGAGTTGCCATAAAGACCCGAACAGGAGACCCTGAATAAGAAATAGCCAGCTTCGACGCTGCCCAAATAGTGGTGTTAAAATGGGGATGGATAGCTTATCTACTAATGGAGCCCAGAGAAATTTGAGCGTATAGGGCGTTGTCAGTCCAATTGCAAAGCCTATAGCTGTTTTATCAATGCCTTCTTTTGACAACCAAAAAGTCATGGTGGCCAGCAGTAATGTCAAAGGAAATCCACTGGATATGCCAAGCAAAAAAGCCACAAAAGGCATCGGCCGACGATAGGGCCGAAAAGTTGGCACTAGAAAACCTATGCAGACAATTACCGCCACGACAGCTAAAAACGTTAGTGCCTCGGTCATTTCCAAATACTCCAGCGTCGGCTCAATCAATCAATTGCATCAAGGTTACAGGGGAACCTATGGAACAGCAAAAAAAACTGTTAGCCGATGTATTTGCCTCCAATACCCGCTAATTTTATCTTCAAAAAAGCGTTTTAAAGCGCGCCCAGTCAAAGGCTGGACCAGGGTCGGTTTTGCGATCTGGCGCTATATCGCTGTGCCCTACGACTCGCTCACTGGTTAATGCGGTGTACTCAGCAATTAAACACTGCGTTATCGCAGCTAGGCGTTGATATTGCAAATCAGTGTAGGGCTCTGTATCGGTTCCTTCCAATTCAATGCCAATACTAAAGTCATTGCAAGCTCCGCGGCCATCAAACTCTGACACGCCAGCATGCCAAGCACGCTGATCAAAGGGTACGAACTGGGTGACAACGCCCTCACGATCGATCAGCAGGTGGGCTGATACTTTGAAATCGGCAATCTCAGCAAAGTAAGGATGGGCATTGGGGTCTAAGGTGTTGGTGAACAACTCAGCAACGTGGCCGCCGCCAAACTGTCCCGGTGGCAGGCTAATGTTGTGAATCACCAGCAGACTAATATCGGATTCGTCGGGGCGCAGATCGACATTAGGCGATGCCAATACCCTTGCTGTTGATAGCCAGCCCTGATCGATACCCATGAAGCCTCTCTTTAATAGTGTCGTTATAGATTAGAGTTATTGAAACAGATCAGTGGATTAAAGCCAATCGCGCAATTAATGCTACACTTCAAAGCCATTTTTTGGCCGGCTTGTTGACATAAATCTAGAACCATCATAGGAAAATTATGACTATTAGCAATTTACCCCAGGACACTGCCGGAGATATACCGCTCTGTGTCGCACGTGCGTTGCAAGAAGATATTGGTCATGGCGACATTACCGCCATGCTCATTCCAGCCGAGCAAGAGGCTAAAGGTGAAGCGATTAGTCGCGAACATGCGGTTATCTGTGGCCGTGCTTGGGTCGATGAGGTCTTTCGTCAACTCGACCCTAATACCAGTATTAACTGGTTGGTAGAGGACGGAGATAAGGTCGTGCCTGACCAAATCTTGTTCAGCATCAGTGGTAACGCAAGGGTATTGCTCACCGGCGAGCGGACCGCGTTGAATTTTTTGCAGATGCTGTCAGGCACCGCAACGCTAGCGCGTCAATACGCTGACTTAACGATTGGCAGTGAGGTAAAGATTCTCGACACACGTAAAACGATACCTGGTCTGCGTTTAGCGCAAAAATATGCAGTCACCGTAGGTGGTTGTAACAATCACCGCATTGGTCTGTATGACGCCTTTTTGATTAAAGAAAATCATATTGCCGCCTGCGGTGGTATAGCCCTAGCCGTCGCGAAAGCGCGAGAAATCGCGCCAGAAAAACGGGTGGAGGTAGAAGTTGAAAACCTTGATGAACTGCATCAAGCCTTAGACGCACTAGTCGACGTGGTGATGCTAGATAATTTTTCGCCCTTCGACATTGATAACCTAAAACACCTCAACTTTGGTCAAACCAAAATTGAGGTGTCAGGGAATATTACCAATGAAACCGTGCAACACTACATTGGCTCAGTTGTGCACTATATTTCATCCGGTAGCCTCACTAAACATGTGCAAGCGGTGGATTTATCCATGCGACTGATTGAGTAGATGTTTCACTAATCAGCACAGACCCAAGCCTTGGCAGGTTCCACCAGCAGACCATCTCACAGCACCGACAGTGGTGGCTATATCTGCCTGCAATGTGTAAGTAACAGCGGCCTGGTCCGTTGCTGTTATTAATCCAGCAACCACAGTGAGAGTATCCAATGCTCCGTCCGTGTTAGTCGCTACGTTTTTAATCCCCAAAGTCCCGCCAGCGATCAGAGCAAGGGTAGTAGCTTTACCCGTTTGCACCGCTACCTCGACTGCCGTTTTAGCGGGGCCGGTGGCAGCTATTACCTCAGAGAATTTAGCGCGATCCGTGTAGGTGCTATAGGTAGGCAATGCAATCGATGCCAAAATACCCACAATGGCGACTACGATCATCAACTCGATAAGAGTGAAACCCTTTTGCATTCTTTTTGTTTTCATTATGTATCTCCTTGATTTAAAAAATTCTAAAAGACAGACCAACCGGTATACCTCTAACCATCATTTCGTGAAACCCTAAATCAAGAATGGGTATTGAAATATCCGCGCCATATCTTTGGTTAACTAGCTTGTTCAATCGTAAATAATCGCTTGCTGATGCTGATTCTGTCCCATTGATTAGTTAGGCTCTATAGCCAAATTAATAAAATGCGGTCTAAGTCTAATAAAAATGTTAGAACTGTGAGGTATGTCACGATTAAAGTGCCCGCCACAGATAAAATTCGAGTTCCAACTATTACCCGACGATTATTTCTTGAACATTGCCATCGACGTCTCCAGAGGATTCCCCAAACGATTAATTGATGAGAGCCTAATTAGTCCGGCAGATATGTTGTCGGCCGTAAAAGACGCAAAAGCAGCCAATCTCACCCTGATTAATTTCATCTGTGAAAAGCAGTTAGTCGATGACCAAAAACTGGCCCAGGCTGCCGCGAAAGAGTTTGGTATGGCCGTCTACGATTTACGGCAACACGCTATTAACCGCGACCTAAAAGACTTGGTTGATCGAAAACTAATGCGCAAGCACGTGGTGGTCCCCCTATTTACTAGAGGTAAAAAACTATTTGTTGCCACTGCAGATCCTTTCGACGTTCAGTGCCTTAGAGATATCCAGTTTCAATCAAAAATGTTTGTTGAGGCCGTTATCTGCGTCTATTCAGGCATTTTGGAGTCGCGCGAGGCATGGCTAAATAATCAAGCCGATAATATTGCCGAGTCACTGTCGATTAATAGCGCCGACTATGAACCGACACAAAAGGTCATTGAATACTCAGTAGAAGAATTATTTGACGGTGAAGATGTCAGTAACGAAACGCCAGTGGTTCGCTTTGTTAATAAAATGATTAAAGATGCCGTTGCCGCGAAGGCGTCAGATCTGCACTTTGAACCCTACGAGAAAGAGTACCGAGTAAGATTTCGCGTCGACGGTGTTCTACGAGAGATATTCAAACCACCGAATAGTTGGAGCTCTCGAGTAATTGCTAGGATTAAAGTTATGTCACAGATGGACATAACAGAACGGCGTATTCCCCAAGACGGCAGAATTCGGGCTGTTATCTCAGAAAATAAGACCGTCGATTTAAGGGTGAACACCTTACCGATGCAGTTTGGTGAAAAAGTTGTCATGCGGATTTTAGACTCCTCCAGCACCAAGATGGGTATCGACTCCTTAGGCTATGATGAAGACCAAAAACAATATTATTTAGCGGCACTAGCTAGGCCTCAGGGAATGATCTTGGTCACTGGTCCAACCGGCAGTGGCAAAACAGTCTCTTTGTACACCGGCATCAATATCCTAAATACCTCTGAGCGCAATATTTCAACCGCTGAAGACCCCATTGAAATAAACCTACCCGGCATTAACCAAACACAGATTAATACCCGAGTTGGCCTTGATTTTCCCACCGCAATGCGTGCCTTTTTACGCCAAGATCCAGACGTATTAATGGTTGGTGAAATAAGAGATTTAGACACCGCTGAAATTGCGGTGAAGGCTGCGCAGACCGGCCATTTGGTGCTGTCGACCCTGCATACTAACAGCGCCGCAGAAACTCTTAATCGTCTACTTAACATGGGGTTGTCGACATTTAATTTGGCCACTTCGGTGAGTTTGGTGATTGCCCAGCGACTGGCGCGAAAATTATGTACCCACTGCAAACGTCCCTTCGACAACCTACCGCAGGAAATTCTTGACGATGAAGGATTTGACACTATAGGTATTGCCTGGATCGATTTCAAAATATTTAGGGCTGTCGGCTGTAAAAAATGTACCAAAGGGTATTCTGGCAGGACCGGTATCTATGAGGTCCTGGTTATTACGCCAAAGATTTCGACCATTATTTTGCACGGCGGAAGTTCTGTCGATATTTTGGCGGGCGCCATTGCTGAGGGGTTTAGGCCAATGCGCATATCTGCTCTACGCAAGGTTGCCAATGGTCTCATCAGTATGAAAGAAGCTAACAGAATAACCACAGACTAATTTTCCCGACCGCACAAACACCCAAGTCCTCAACAATTAAAGTAGCCGACGACCTAAAGAGTGGATATTAATGGCCGGTAATAGTAACTTAAAAATATACCTCTACAGAGGTAAAGACCGCAATGGCAAAAAGGTTAGCGGCAGTGTTAGTGCGAAAAACTTAGACAGTGCAAAAGGGCTGGTTCGTCACTTAGGCGTAGCAGCGAATCAAGTCAAAAAGAAAAGTACCTCCATTGATTTTTCGCCACGGAATAAAAAGATAACGCCAAATGAGGTTGCGATTTTATCAAGGCAGCTTGCAACTATGATTCGCGCAGGCCTCCCGTTGATTGAAAGCTTTGAAGTGGCTGCTGAAAGCACGACTCAGGCGCATATTAAAGAATTAGTGATGTCTCTTCACGTCAATGTTTCTGCAGGAAACACCTTTAGTGAAGCCCTTAGCAAACACCCTGATGCCTTTGACCCACTCTATTGTAATCTGGTCGCTGCTGGAGAGCTTTCTGGAACCCTAGATATAATGCTGGAGAGGGGCTCGATTTTCCAGGAAAAGGCTATTTTACTTAGAGCAAAAATAAAAAAAGCACTAACCTACCCTATTGCAGTAATGGTGGTCGCCGCGGTGGTCATCGCCATCATGCTCATCAAGGTAGTCCCTTCTTTCCAAACATCCTTTGCTAGTTTTGGCGCGGAATTGCCTGCTTTTACTCTAGCGGTCGTCGCCCTGTCTGAGGTGGTTCAGAAATCTTGGATGTGGGTGCTTGCCTTAATTGGCGCCACTGTTATTGCCTTTAAAGTTGCCAAAGCACGATCGGAAACCTTTCTATACTTTCTTCACCGGCATTCTCTAAAAATACCCGTTGTGGGCAATATTATTTTTATTGGCGCTATGGCCCGTTTTGCCAGAACGCTTGCCACCACGTTCTCATCGGGTATCCCAATGATCAACGCTCTTGAGGCATCGGCTGGTGCGACGGGCAATCTTTACATAGCGGATGCGGTGACTGATCTAACGATAGAGGTGACCGAAGGGGGCCAATTAAATGTGGCGATGAGTAAAAACAGGTTATTCCCGCCATTACTCACTCAGATGACTAAGGTTGGAGAGGAATCTGGTGAACTTGAAAGTATGGTAAACAAAGCGGCTGAAACCTATGAAAACGAGGTAAATGATGCCATGGATAGTATGACCGCGCTCATTGAGCCTATTATTATGTCGTTTTTGGCCTTGGTGGTTGGCGGGTTGATGATCGCGATGTATCTACCTATTTTCAGCCTCGGCAGTGTTATCTAAAACCGATGAGTAGATGCAGTTATACTTACGCGATTAGCAGGCGACTTAAACAGTCAGAGAATCTTTATTTAAGTCTACATTCCTATCCGCCGATTTATCTTCCTGAGCACTCGCCGCTATTGGTTTTTGTTTTGGCTGTGGGCACTAAAGCATCTGCAAGACGTTAATTTGTCTATGCGCCAACTAAATAGGTGCCTGATTCGGGGAGCAGGGTCCTTCATTAAATAGACTATTGAAACGAGACCATCTGCCATTACTAAAGTATTCAGGGTGCTCCAATAAAGGTTTAATCATCTCGACATTACTGAGTTGTGGATAGAGATTAAGATTGTTTTTCCAACTATGACAAACGTTGGGGTAAAATTTTCGATATAGATTAAAAACCACTTTAAGTACTTTCTCTGACTCAGAGTAGTAATGATTGATACCCAATGAAAGCGCATAGTTATTCAAAACAGAAGGAATAGTAGAGCGACTAGCAACTGAGGCCATTTGGTTTAGCTCTAGTAATGTCATGCCTTCTCGAGGCGGATTATTTCGCAGACGGATTTCGTCTTGCAAATGTGTTAAAAAAATCACATCACTACTTCCGGACCCTATGCCTCTATCGGTTTGCAAGTCAGTCCTTACCAAATCAACCATCTCGCCTTCTAACTGCTTATACTCCTGTCCAATAACGACCAACAGATATAAAGACCCTGCCAAAGCCGGTGTTAAAATCCACTTTTGATAGGACAACCTAATAGTTGTCGCGTCATTCATAGCATCAACAGCCCCCACCATTAAGCCCAGTAGTATAAGAAAATATGCATAGGCAAAAGGGAACTCGAGCATACTATGCACAGCTAACACCCCAATTGCCCAGAGTAAATAAAACTCTCCCGCACTGTGGCAGCGAGACGCTACCAGCCAAGCCCAGTAGAGAATCATTCCGATAATCACAGTTCCTAGCACTGGACCATTCCAGAGCATTAAATCAAGAAACAAATTGTGACTGAAAGACGAACCCGCTACGGCGCTATCGCCAAGATGAGCGACAGCAATTTGTGCCACTGATGTTTGGTTCCAACCATATCCCCACCACTCGCCCGCACCAATAGCGTCTAGCATCTGCGGCCATAAAACAGCGCGGCCTAGCAACTTTATTGGTCTTAGAGATGTTAGTTGTCCAGGCTCCAAGCCATGCTCAAAGGCAGGAATGAGGATCAAAGACAGCAATAAATACCACAGGACGCAGAGAGACATCGGCACAAGCATTCTGGCAATATCTGTCACCCGATTACGTTTAGACGCAATCCAAATAAAAGAAAGCAAGGCGGTAATCCAAATCGTTCGAGACCCACACAGCACCAGCGCCAAAACCAAAAATCCAGCCAGCAAGGCCAGGACTAAACGGCCAATACTTCCCTTATGATACAAATAGAAAGCGGCAACCAAACCCATAAATGCCAGAGATCCCAAATGATTAGGTTGCCCAAGATTGGCGCTAACCCGACCACCACCACCTTGTTTGGTGTTAGATACTAAGGCCCCCAAATAAGAAAGATCTAACCACTGATAAAGCGCTAAACCGGAGGATATGATGGCGCAAAATAGAATAACCGCCACTAAACTATCGATCGGATTGACCATAGCCGTAGGTCTATTAGGTATACTTTTCCATCGAATTTGCCAATTGTAACCAACAGCAATGGCTAGGCCAAAACCCATAAGATAAATAAAGACCACAAAAGCGCCACCAAAATCAACAATTAGACCAAAGGCCCACTGCACTATAGGGAGTAATGCCATCGTGAAAATAATAAGAATTGTCTTATTTAGGCGCAAATTTTGGCTGCTAAATACCAAAACACCCGTTGCGGCCACCAGAAGACCAATCCCCGCAAGGTATTCCTGCGCAAAGGTCTGCCAAGGGGGTAAATGAATAGGCCATAGAAAAGCCAGCGACAAAAGCGTAAGGAAAGTCAATAGATGAGAGTTGGCCAAACGGTCAATTATTGCTTGGCGCATCAGTGCCTGGTTAACCTAGTGCTACAGTCTTGATTGACAATCTTTCGATACATATTGGGTCTCAGCTGAAAACTAGTAATTTGATGCTAACATGAGTCAACAGAACCTGAAAGCGCAATCGTGGAACACCGTTTTGAAGTGGCGGGTTGATGATCGCGAGGTATCTACCTATTTCCAGCCTCGGCAGTGTTACCTATAACCGGTGAGAAGATACTGCTACACTTGGGCGATTAGCAGGCTACTTAAACAATAAGAGAATCTTTATTTATGTCTACATTCCTATTCGCCGATTTATCTTCCATATTCCTCGCCTCTTTTGGTTTTTGTTTTGGGTTAGTCATCGGAAGTTTTTTAAATGTGGTTATTTTTAGATTGCCGCAACAACTTTATCGTCGCTGGAACATTGAATCACATGACATTTTAGGTATAGAAAATAACACCACTGAAGAGCCTGCTGTTACCATCGCTTGGCCGGCCTCTAGGTGCCCAAAGTGCGGCACCCCATTGCGCCCTTGGCACAACATTCCAGTGCTAAGTTATTTGTTTTTAAAGGGGCGTTGCGCCTCATGTTCCGTCTCTATTTCTGCTCAATATCCATTTATCGAACTGCTTACCGCAACCGTTTTCGCTCTTATGATGTATTTTTACGGAGCCACTACCATAACAGTTTACGGTTGCGTTTTAGCCTGTTGCTTAATTGCTCTTTCTGGCATTGATTTGAGGGAACGACTTCTCCCGGACGAAATTACCCTCCCCTTGCTATGGCTGGGACTTTTCGTCAACATGAATGGCACCTTTGCACCTCTGCCCGACGCCGTTCTAGGCGCTATTGCGGGCTACCTGTCTCTCTGGGGTGTCTATTGGTTGTTCAAACTGATCACCGGCAAGGAAGGCATGGGCTATGGTGACTTTAAATTACTTGCAGCATTGGGCGCCTGGCTCGGCTGGCAGCTTTTGCCATTAGTAATAGTGCTGTCAAGTGCTGTAGCCGCTATTATTGGGCTGTTAGCGATTACTATCGGCGGTAAAGATCGCAATCTTGAAATTCCATTCGGGCCTTTTCTTGCAACTGCGGGTTGGATTGCTCTAATCTGGGGCGATAAGATTACCACCTGGTATCAGCCCGCTTTTAGTTTCTAGAGGACGTCGTCTGAAAATGACTCCGATATTTAGGCGCTGGCTTTGAAAAAAACTTCTTATATCGTTGGACTCACCGGCGGCATTGGTTGCGGCAAAAGTACCGTGGCAGCTGCATTTCAATCTCTGGGGATTCACTCCGTCGACGCAGACTATGCGTCTAGGGCCGTTATTCAACCGGGAATGCCTGCACTAAAAGATATTGGCGATCGGTTTGGGCGAGATATTATTTTACCCAACGGGCAGCTAGATAGGGCCAAACTACGCCAAATTATTTTCCAAAAAGTAAACGAAAAGACCTGGTTAGAGACGCTTTTACATCCATTAATATTCAACTGGATTATTCAGCAACTGGACGTGGCAACCAGTCCCTATGTGCTTTTGGAATCACCGCTACTTTTTGAGACCGATCAAGATCAATTGGTGGATACAGTGTTACTGGTAGATCTGCCGGTGCCATTGCAATTGCAACGGGCGGCGTTAAGAGACGATAATGATCCGGCGCAGATTCAACGTATTATCGATAGTCAAATGTCTCGGGAGGAAAAACTGGCCCGAGCAGACTGGGTATTTGACAACTCCCTTAACCAAGAAACAATAACTGACAGAGTGTATCTGTTCCACAAAAAATTTTTAGCCTTAGCTAATACATCAAAAGAGAACTAACCACTGTGACTAAAGCGACCATTGTTAAATGCCCCACCTGCAAAAAAGACGTTGCATGGACGAAAGAACAAAAATATCGACCGTTTTGTTCTCAGCGCTGTCAGCAAATTGATTTTGGTGACTGGGCGAGTGAAAGTTACAGTATTCCTGTCGATCCATCATTTGACGATGGCCAACTCGATGAGGAAGATTTAGAGTAAATGAGGCTCACTAAGTGACTCTAATCTTGATCGCACAGCCGCGCCAATATTAGCTGGTTGGCCGCTGGAAATTTAAAGTTTGGTAGGTCTTGTAAACTCACCCAACGAACCTCTTGTCCTTCGACGCCCAGAGGTAGACCGTTAAATTCTGTAACAGTCCAAATATCTAGAGACACTTTTTTATCCGGATAATCATGGGTTATCTGCATCAAAGGCGTTGCCTTAGTCACCACTATATCTAGCTCTTCTTTGAGTTCGCGCAGCAGACCCTGATAAGGTGTTTCATGACCCTCGATTTTGCCGCCGGGGAATTCCCACAGGCCGCCCTGGTGGAGATGATTTGGGCGTTGGGAAATAAGAATATGATCAGAAGAACCTTCGTGCTCCCCGTGAATAACGGCTGCAACGACCTGTATACGCGTCATGCTAATAATTGACCCCTAGGTTCGATAACCGGCATTAATGCGCACATATTCCTGCGTAAGATCACTAGTCCAGACGGTTTCACTGTGGTCGCCGCGGCCTAGGCCAACGCGTATTTCAATGTCCTCAGACTGCATAGCTTTCTGTCCAGCCTCTTCGCTGTAGGTTTCAGCGCGACTACCATGCTCGGCGATCAAGACGTCGTTTAGGGAAATTTGCACTAGGTTAACATCGAGTTCAGGTATCTTAGATCGACCAACAGCGGCTAGAATTCGACCCCAATTAGGGTCAGAAGCGGACAACGCAGTCTTGACCAAAGGAGATTCAGCGATGGTATAAGCAACATTCAATGCTTCAGCTTTACTTAATGCCCGCTCAACCACTACCGAGACAAATTTACCGGCACCTTCGCCATCGCGAATAATTGCCTGAGCCAGTTCAGTAAAGACTTGGCTAAGTTGATCGACAAAGGCGTCAAAAGAGACTTCGTCAATAACCTCATCACTTGCCCCTGTGGCCACAAGCACCACGGAATCGTTAGTGGATGTGTCACTGTCGACTGTGATTCTATTAAATGATGTTTCAGTAGCGATCGTTAAGGCTCGGTGTAATAACTCATTATCGATGCAGGCATCGGTAGCCACATAGGCGAGCATAGTCGCCATATTAGGTTTGATCATGCCAGAGCCCTTAGAAATACCGGTGATGGTCACCAGATTGTCGCCTCCATATTGTCGGCTACTCCCTTTGGGACGCGTATCTGTAGTTAAAATTCCCTGTGCTGCTTCCTCCCAGCCTTGTTCAGATAGTTTTTCAACGGCTCGGGGTATTCCTGCGATAAGTTTGTCCATGGGCAGGTACTCACCGATCACGCCGGTAGAGAATGGCAAGATGGCACTGATATCCACCCCGCGCGATGTAGCCAATACACCGCAGCTGTGGGTAGCATCTAGTAAGCCTTGCTCTCCGGTGCCCGCATTGGCATTACCGGTATTAATCAATAAATAGCGAGGCGAGCATCGGGCCAAATGTTCTTTGCATACAATCACTGGCGCAGCACAAAAGGCATTTTTAGTGAACAGCGCGGCAACCGAGCTACCTTCGGCGATCTCCATCACCACTAAATCGCTGCGGTCTGGGGTCTTTATCCCGGCACTGGTGGTACCTAGTCTAAATCCAGTGACTGGATACATGATCGGAAACAGCCCTTCGCCAGTAGCCATAGAAAACCCCTTTTATTACCCTGTTTAGATTTTACCATGACATTGTTTGTATTTTTTACCCGAACCACAATGGCAAGGATCATTGCGCCCAATCTTGGGCCCCTCACGGATAATCGGCTCCCGTGCCTTGGCTGTCTTATCATCATTTTCTTGCTCTGACAACGCTGACGTCTGGGCGTGCAGATACTCACGGTTTTGCTGTTCTTTGCGTCTTTGTTGCTCAAGGCGATCCATGTCGTCCCGCGAAGCCACCTCGATATGACTGAGATATCGAATGGTGTCATATTTTATGCTATCGAGTAATTTACCAAACAGCTCAAACGACTCTCGCTTGTATTCCTGTTTTGGGTTCTTTTGAGCGTAGGCTCTCAAGCCAATGCCTTGGCGCAGTTGATCCATACTGGCCAGGTGATCTTTCCAAAGACTATCCAAAACTTGCAACATAATCTGTCGCTCAACTTCACGCATCTGCTCACCCACATGAGCGTAACGTGCCACATAAGACTCTTGAAGTTCGTTCACCACCTTCGCTCGCAACTCTGTTTCGTCGAGCCGGCTATCTTCATCGAGCCACTGCTGAATCGGTAATTGAAGACCAAACTCAGTGGACAGTACTTTCTCTAAGCCAGGGATATCCCACTGCTCTTCTAGGCTCATGGGTGGCACGTAATTACTAATACACTGGTCGGTCACATCAACTCGAACATTGGTAATAATATCAGAGATATCGTCGTCTTCAAGTAGATCGTTACGCTGCTGATAAATAACTTGGCGTTGGTCATTGGCCACATCATCAAACTCAAGCAAATGTTTGCGAATGTCAAAGTTTCGCCCTTCGACTTTACGCTGCGCTTTGATAATAGCATTGCTTACCATGCGGTGCTCGATCGCCTCTCCCCTCTCCATACCCATACGGCGCATCATATTTCTTACTGTATCGGATGCAAATAATCGCATTAAAGGATCTTCTAACGACAGATAGAAACGTGATACTCCCGGATCCCCTTGTCGACCCGAACGACCCCTCAATTGGTTATCGATGCGACGGGACTCGTGGCGTTCGGTCGCAACAATGTGTAAACCACCCGCCTCGATGACCTTGGCATGACGCTCGGTCCAATCGGCTCTAACAGAGGCTATTTTTTTCTCAGTACCGCCTTTGGTTTCACTGAGTTGTTTTAATTCAGCATCGAGATTACCGCCGAGGACAATATCTGTGCCACGACCTGCCATATTGGTCGCGATCGTGACTGCGCCAGGACGGCCGGCGTTAACAATAATGCTAGCTTCTAGTTCGTGCTGCTTTGCGTTAAGTACGCTGTGCTTAATCTTTGCTTTTTTGAGCATCCCAGACAGTAGTTCGGAAGCCTCTACTGAGGCTGTTCCAACCAGCACAGGCGCGCCTTTGGCGACAATTTCTTTGACGTCCTCAATGACAGCTTCATATTTCTCTTCTTGGCTGAGAAACACTAGATCATTCAGATCATTTCGTAGCACATCTACGTTGGTTGGAATGACCATTACCCGCAATCCGTAGATTTGGTCGAATTCGTAGGCCTCGGTGTCTGCAGTACCCGTCATACCCGCTAATTTTTGATATAGCCGGAAGTAATTTTGAAACGTCGTTGAGGCAAGGGTTTGACTCTCTTGCTGAATAGTTAAATTCTCTTTAGCTTCGATTGCTTGATGTAGCCCCTCGGAGAGACGCCTGCCAGGCATTGTACGTCCCGTGTGCTCGTCAATTAATACTGCTTGGCCATCCTGAATAATATACTCTACATCTCGGCTAAATAAGTGCTGTGCACGCAAAGCCGAATTCACATGGTGCAACAACCCAAGGTTAGTGGCTTGATAGAGACTCTCATTCGGCTCTAATAGACCCTGTTCAATTAATATCTCTTCAATTTTCTGGTGGCCGTCTTCAGTGAGCTCAATACTTCGGGATTTTTCATCAACGACAAAGTCTCCGATAACTTGGGCATCTGGATCAACTGGCGTTGGTTCGGCCATTAAGTCATCTTCTGCTACCGCGCTGAGCTGCGAGGTAAGTTGACTCATGGTCTTGTAAAGTTCAGAGCTATCTTGGGCGGCGCCAGATATCACTAAAGGAGTTCGCGCTTCATCGATAAGAATTGAGTCGACCTCATCGATAATAGCGAACGAAAGACCTCGCTGAGACTTGTCGTCCAGCCTCAATGCCATATTGTCACGCAGGTAATCAAAGCCGAACTCGTTGTTGGTGCCGTAAGTGATGTCGGCCGCATAGGACCGTCGGCGCTCGCTAGGCTGAAGCTCCCCCTCATCATCAGGCCCAAGATAGAACGAACTCGGCGTGTCAGGACCCTGGTATGACTGAATGACGCCAAGGGACATACCCAATGCCTGGTAAATTGGAGCCATCCATTGGGCATCGCGACGGGCGAGGTAATCATTCACTGTAATGACGTGGACACCCTTACCTGACAAGGCATTGAGGTATGCGGCCAAGGTCGCCACGAGAGTCTTACCCTCACCTGTACGCATCTCAGCAATCTTACCTTGATGTAGCGTGATACCACCGATCATTTGGACATCAAAGTGACGCATGCCCATTACTCGAATTGCTGTTTCACGAACAACTGCAAAAGCGTCTGGCAAAAGCTCGTCGAGAGTCTCGCCATTGGCTAGTCTCTCACGCAACACGGCTGTCTGATCGCCTAAATCAGTATCGTTTAAGGTTTTAAGATGATCTTCCAAAGTATTAATTTTCGATACGATTTTATCCATTTGCCGTAAATCTCTATCGTTACTCGTACCAAATACATTCTTTAATAGCTTACGAAACATACGTTTTATTCCATTAATTAATAGCGTGAAAACACAAAGATTAAGTAATTCTAATTACAATGAGGGCTTTAGAGCGGGATTAGCGATAGGTACGATGAATATAGGATGCGGGGTCGACAGTGCGGCCATTCTTGAATACTTCAAAATGAACATGGGGGCCAGTAGATCGGCCGGAACTGCCCATTTGAGCTATGACGTCGCCCTTTTGAACAATGGCACCTAAATGAGCAATATTTTCCTGATTATGAGCATATCGCGTGATATAGCCGTCACTATGATTGATTTCTACCATTTTGCCATAACCATTACGATCCCCCGACCAGGTAACAACCCCAGAGGCAACGGCAATCACGTCATCGCCATCTCGGCCAGCGAAGTCGACACCCGCATGCCACTGTTGCTTGCCATGGAATGGATCAATGCGCATACCATATTCAGAGGACATCCAGCCTTTCTTTATCGGCCGTCCGGCAACCATACTTTCTCTTTTTAGCTTTTTATCTGACAACATCGACTGCAATATCTGTAGCTGCGATTCTCTACTGCTAATTGAGTCCTCTAGCTTGGCAAACATCAGTGATACTTTTTCTTCTATTTCTGCCTCATTAGCGATCTCAGCAAGAGGAGATTCGATTGGACCACCCAGGCCAGGCGCAGAAGAAAAGTCAAACTCACCATCTTCCAAGCTAGCCATCTGAGTTAGCTGCTCTCCCAGAGCATCAAGTCGTACCAAGCGCGAGCGAAGTTTGGCCAATTTAAGTGTCATTCCTGACAAAGAGTTATCTACCTGTTGACGACCAGCATCGACCTCTTCCTGTTGCAATACAATCTGGCTCTGCATCTGCGCGATGCTATTGTCGAACAATAATTCCCAGCGCCCATCGGCAATTTTAATGCCCAGCATAGTACCGGCAGTCACAGGAATTCCAACCAACAGCACCGACAATGCACTCTTCACCCAACTATTGAGGCTAAGAGTCCTGACCTTGTCGATTTTTTCACTTATTAGGATAATCTTCATTGAAGAATAATACCTATACCTTTAAAGGTTTGAATTAACCCATAGTCAATTGTGGTGGCTGTATGAAATAGGAACTTCTTCAGGATTATTAACAAAAGTTACCACTTCCCAAGCATCTTTATCGGCCATTAAGGCTCTCAACGAAATATTATTTAAGCTGTGTCCAGACTTATGGGCATCATACTCACCTATAAGACTTTTTCCTAGAACATAGAGGTCACCAATTGCATCGAGAATTTTATGCTTCACGAATTCATCCTTATAACGCAGGCCGCCATTGTTTAGGATTTCATCTTCGTCTACAAGAATCGCGTTATCCAAACTTCCACCGCGAGCTAGCCCTATTGACTGAAGATACTCAACCTCATGCATAAACCCAAAAGTTCGAGCTCTGCTAACTTCCTTAACAAAGCTGGTACTTGAAAAATCTATACTGGCATTTAAGGTTTGCTCTTTCAAGACTGGGTGATCAAAATCGATTGAGAAGTTTATTTTAAAACCATTATAGGGTTTTAGTGTGGCGACTTTGTCGTCTACCTTTACCGAAATCGGTTTTTTGATTCGAATAAATTGTTTTGGTGCATCTTGCTCAAGAATGCCCGCAGATTGGACTAAAAATACGAAGGGGCTAGCACTGCCGTCCATAATAGGAATCTCTGCGGCGGAAACATCCACTAAAAGATTGTCTATACCCAACCCTGCTAGGGCAGACATTAAGTGCTCAATGGTGGAGACGCGCACGTCACCACTAACCAGTGTTGTCGATAGTGCTGTATCACCCACATTTTCAAGGGTTGCAGCTATGCTCACCATTGGATCGAGATCAGTGCGCTGAAAAACGATACCAGAGTCTGGTTCGGCAGGATGTAAGGTTAAATATACCTTCTCACCAGTGTGAAGACCCACACCGGTTGCGCTGATAGTATTTTTAATGGTGCGTTGCTTGATCATGTCTGTTCCACATAGCCGATCGGCAATGGTACCAGACAAGCCCCTTATCACCAAGATTTTTGAAATCTGAGGCGTGGTGCTAAGGGGCCTTAGGGTAGGCTAGTCTGCCTGCTTTCTTAGGAAAGCCGGCACATCTAGATAATCCAATTCAGGATCCTCTTGAACCTGTACCTTCCGTGCGATTGCCCCCCCTCCTAAAGATGATCCTCGACGCATACTGGTTGGCTGATCCAATCGGCCGTAATCGATATCGCCCCCCATTTTACGTGGTGGTTGATTGTCAATAACAACTCCTCGAGGGCCTGTTTTGGCGCCAGGCGAACGTAACCCGGTCGCCACAACGGTAACTCGCAGTTGATCGGTTAGTTCTGTATCAAATACGCTACCAACAATTATTGTCGCGTCTTCGTCAGCAAATTCACGGACAGTATTACCAACGTCCTCAAACTCACCCAAGGTAAGGTCGTAACCACTGGTGATGTTAACCAAAATACCTTTAGCGCCCTGAAGGTTAATGTCCTCCAACAATGGACATCTAATGGCACTCTCCGCAGCAATAATCGCACGATCGGTACCACTGGCTTCGCCAGTACCCATCATTGCCATGCCCATTTCAGACATAACAGTGCGCACATCAGCAAAGTCGACATTGATCAAGCCATCAAGGAGGATCAAGTCAGTAATGCCCTGAACAGCACCAAAAAGCACATCATTGGCTTGTTTAAAGGCATTCAGCACCGTCATATCCTTACCCAGCACCTGTATCAGTTTTTCATTGGGGACAATAATCAATGAATCGACGCGCTCCTTCATCTGAGAGATACCCTCATCAGCGATAGCCATGCGTTTGCGACCTTCGAAGCCAAAGGGTCGGGTAACGACACCAACGGTTAAGATGCCCATTTGCTTGGCAATTTCAGCAATGACTGGCGCGCCGCCAGTACCTGTACCTCCGCCCATACCTGCGGTGATGAACACCATATCAGCGCCTTCTAAGACCTGAGCAATACGCTCTTTGTCTTCCATGGCGGCTTGGCGACCAACTTCTGGATTAGCACCGGCGCCTAATCCTTTAGTCAAGGCTCCACCCAACTGCAAGACAGTTGCGTTGTCTAGATTGTGCATTGACTGTGCATCGGTATTAGCACAGATAAAATGCACCCCGTCGATATTACTATTCATCATATGACGGACAGCATTACAACCACCGCCACCTACGCCAACTACTTTAATTTCTGCATTCTTTGGAATGCTGTCTACTAATTCAAACATAGTGTTCCCCTTATTTGCGCCTCACAATTATCAAACATTTGTCACTAAAATTAGCGACCCTTAAACCCCACCTTGAAACCAGCTCTTAAGCTTTTCAAACATATTTCCACTCTTCGCATTAGTACTCGCGTTACTACCTAATTTGCGTCGCTCTTTAACACCAAAATGAAGTAATCCAACCCCTGTTGAGTAAATGGGGTTATTAACTATGTCAGAAAGCCCTCTGACATTAGTCGGCGCGCCGATTCTCACTGGCATATGGAAAATTTCTTCAGCCAATTCAGTGACACCTTCCATTTTTGATGAGCCTCCGGTAAGCACTATCCCAGCCGCAATCAACTCTTCGAACCCACTGCGCCGTATCTCCGCCTGGACCAGCGTAAATAGTTCGTCATATCTTGGTTCAACAACTTCAGCGAGCAGTTGCCGAGACATATCACGAGATTCGCGATCACCCACGCTTGGCACCTTTACTGTCTCTTCAGGGCGCGCCAACTTAGCCAGTGCGCAGGCATATTTCACTTTAAGCTCTTCGGCATGTGCCGTCGGTGTGCGCAATGCCATAGCAATGTCATTAGTCACTTGATCTCCAGCAATTGGAATTACGCCCGTGTGTCTGATAGATCCTTCAGTGAAAATAGCGATATCTGAGGTTCCGCCACCGATATCTACTAGAGCAACACCGAGTTGCTTCTCATCTTCGGTCAACACCGCATAGCTCGAAGCGAGTTGTTCAAGGGCCAGATCATCCACTTCAAGGCCACATCGACGAATACATTTCTTGATGTTTTGTGCCGCGTTAGCCGCGCAAGTAACCAAATGAACCTTGGCTTCTAAACGGACTCCAGACATGCCAATCGGCTCGCGCACTCCCTCTTGGTCATCGATAATAAATTCTTGCGGTAACACATGAAGTATTTCTTGGTCTGCTGGAATAGCCACAGCCCGAGCAGCATCAATAACTCGCTCTAGGTCCAAGGGTTGAACTTCGCGATCTCGGATCGCAACAATACCGTGTGAATTTAGGCTACGGATATGACTACCGGCTATACCTGCGTAAACTGAATGAATAGAGCACCCCGCCATGAGTTCGGCTTCTTCAATCGCACGCTGAATAGAGTTGACGGTTGCCTCAATATTTACCACCACGCCTTTTTTTAGCCCGGATGATGCATGCATTCCTGTGCCAATGATTTCTATTTCGCCTCCCGGCCCTATAACACCCACAATAGCAACCACCTTAGATGTACCTATATCTAATGCGACCACCATGTTTTCTTCATTTGAACTACTCATAATTTTTCCCTTTTTAGCCTGTCATCAAGCTGAGCTAGAAACATTTTTTAATAAAATTTGGCCATCACTGCGGGCAAGCACACTTTCTTTCCAAGACACTGCGAGTCCATTTGGATAGCGTAAATCGATGGTTTCAATGTTGTCTGACTGCAAACTCAACCCCGACTGCCAAACTATGACGAGTCTGCGTATTTTCTCAGCGATCTCATCACGGCCCAATACCAACCTAATACCCGGAGCGGCAGACGCCTTCCAAGCCCCGACACTATCTCGCTGTAACTCGGTCAATTTGAGACTGGTAGGTATCAGCAGCTCAGCCAATAGTTGATACTGTTGAATCATGTCTTGCGTACTACCAAATTCCGCGCGCAACACCGGTAACGATTGAAGATTGCTGTTGTCAGCAATCTCAAGCTGATCCCCCAAGCGATTGAGAAATCCCTGTTTACCCAAACGGGCGATAGGCACCTCTTCAACCACCTCAACTTTTAAGGTAGAGGGCCATTCACGTCTAATACTGACTTCGTGAACCCAGGGATGGCCCTGCAACTGATCGCGCAATTGATTCAAATTCATACTCAAAAATCCCCCATCTATCTGACCATTGACCAAGTTAGCTAATTCTTCTTTTTGGAGATGTTTAAACTCTCCTCCCACAATAATTCTGCTTAAAGGCGTATCAATTTGTTTGTAGATATATTCGCCGCCAACAATTACCGCCACAAAAACAACGACCATGACCAATCGTAAAAATTTCTCGTAAAAGCGATCTGAAAACCGTTTCTTTGACGGATTATTAAAATTAGCCCCTCGGGCGATTTTTTTTGTCATGCGATTGATTCCTCCAATATAGAGAGAACCAGTTCGTCGAAACTAAGGCCTGCAGCACTTGCAGCCATCGGCACCAAACTATGACTGGTCATCCCGGGAACCGTATTAACTTCCAGAAGCTGAAAGCTTCCTGCGCTATCGACCATCACATCGACACGACCCCATCCGCGACAGCCAAGACTATTGAACGCGGCGACCGATAGGTCTCGCAATTCTTCTTCCCGCGCAACAGACAATCCACTGGGGCAAAAATAGGCGGTCTCATCAGAAAAATACTTAGCTTGATAGTCGTAAAAAACTTCTTTTGCCTCGATACGAATTGACGGCAAAGCCTGATCACCCAGAATAGCAACCGTATACTCTTCGCCCTCCAGTAGGGGCTCTGCTATAACGACCTTACTTAAATCTGCCGCATGCCTCCACGCCTCTTGAAGTTGCTGTGCATTCTCTACTCGACTCATACCGATGCTTGAACCTTCACAGGTCGGCTTCACCATCACTTTGCCGCCTAAAGAATCCAGTACCGCTGCCCAATCAGAGTTCTCGTCCAATACTACAAAGTCTGTGGTAGGCAAACCGATCCCCCGCCACATTTGCTTGCACCGGAGTTTGTCCATTGCTAATGCGGAAGCCAAGACACCGCTTCCAGTATAGGGTAGCTCTAGATATTCTAAGGCTCCCTGCAATGTGCCATCTTCCCCACCAGGTCCGTGCAACGCGATAAACACTCGGTCCAACTGATAGCTTGGTAATATTTGTAAAATATTCTCTTGAACATCAATCGCGATCACGTCCACATTGAGATTTTTTAGCGCGGCCAATACGGCTTCACCGGTCATCAAAGATATTTCGCGCTCGGACGAAAGACCCCCGTATAAAAGGCCGATACGGCCAAATTTACTAACGTCTAGTGCTGAGGTGCCCAGGGTTCTTCGATTCATAATGGCACCTGCCCTAACTGGCTATCAGCTAGCATGGAAACTAATTTGCTAACACTGCCGGCACCCTGTGTCATCACTAAATCGCCGCTCTGGACTAACCCCGCGAGAAGCGACGGAACATCTTCAAGATTAGTGACGTAAATAGGGTCTATGCGTCCACGCTGTCGAATGCTTCCACACAAATTTTTGCTGGTCGCGCCTGCAATTAACTCTTCGCCTGCCGAGTAGACGTCCAAAATCAACAACAGATCAACCGCAGACAAGACCCCAACAAATTCTTCGTAGAGGTCTCTTGTTCGCGTATAGCGATGAGGCTGAAAAATCATAACCAGACGCTTATCCGGCCACCCATCGCGGACAGCTTGTATGGTGGCCTGAACTTCGGTGGGATGATGACCGTAATCATCGTAAAGCATGGCAATCCCATCTCTTACCGGGTAATCACCAATCTGCTCAAAACGACGGCCAACACCACCAAATTCGCTTAACGCCTTAATAATCGACTGGTCAGATAGGCCTTCGTCACTCGCTACGGCGACTGCAGCGGCGGCATTTAATGCATTATGTCGGCCAGGAATACTCAGGCTAATATCTAACGAAGGAAGACCATCCGGACGATCAATGGTAAAAAAGCATTGACGCTGATGGCTTTTGACGTCACGAATACGATAAGCGGCATCTTCACTAAAGCCGTAAGTTAGAGTAGGTCTCCCCACGTCAACCAACATATTTCGAATCACCTCATCATCAATACAAAGTACAGCCAAACCATAAAATGGTAGGTTGTGTAGGAACTTAATGTAGGTTTGTTTCATGACCTCAAAGTCAAAACCATAGGCCTCCATGTGATCGGCTTCGATGTTAGTGACTACTGAGACCATGGGTTGCAAGTGCAAGAAAGAGGCATCACTCTCGTCGGCTTCGGCAACGAGATAACGGCTGCCGCCAAGTTTAGCGTTGGTGCCAATACTGTTTACACGCCCTCCAACAATAAAAGTAGGATCACAGTCAGCTTCAGCAAAAATAGCGGTGATTAAACTGGTTGTCGTGGTTTTCCCATGGGTTCCAGCCACGGCGATACCATGTCGATAGCGCATAAGTTCTGCAAGCATCTCGGCACGTCTTACCACTGGAATACCACTGTCCATTGCAGTAGCAATTTCTATATTTTCAAGGGTTACAGCTGAAGATTTAACCACCACATCAGCGCCATCGATGTTGGATTTTTTGTGCCCTTTGAAGACTTGCGCTCCCGCCCTAATTAGTCGCTCAGCACTAGCATTAATAACTAAATCTGATCCAGATATTTGGTAACCCTGGTTGAGGAGTACTTCAGCAATGCCGCACATACCACTTCCGCCAATACCCACGAAATGAATACGTCCGATGCGGCGCATCTCGGGGACTTGGAAGTTTGCTATATTAACCACGACTAACCTCCATACAGATTCGCGCAACTTCTCGAGCAGCGGAATTTTTAGCCAACTCCCTAGCGCGCATTGCCATGTTTAAACGCTTTTCCGCGTCCCCACAAATCACAACAAGTTGTTCTGCTAATTGCTCGGCGCTTAACTGAGCTTGTTGAACCATAACCGCCGCACCCTGATTCACCAATAGTTGCCCATTCGCCGTTTGATGGTCATCAATCGCAAAGGGAAAGGGTATTAGTAAGGAACCTAATCCTGCCGAAGTGAGTTCAGCAATCGTCAGAGCACCCGCTCTGCATATAACAAAATCAGCCCATTCATAGGCTGCCGCCATCGATTCAATAAAATCAACGACCTTGATCTGTTCACTCTGAGGATTTAGATCCTGAGCATAATAGAGGCCCAATGTGCCCTGCCAATGAACCTTGCCTGTCTGATGTAGAATTTCAGGACGGATCTCTTCATCAATCTGCTTGAGTGCCTTCGGTAGTAGGGTGTTAATGGCCAGTGCGCCCCTGCTGCCGCCAACAATCAGTACCCGAGTCTTCCCGGTTCGCCCAGCAAATCGCACTTGAGGCGGCGGTAAATTCGCTATATCAAAACGCACTGGGTTTCCACACCACTCGCCTCGCTTTAAGGTGTTCGGGAAACCTTGCATAACCTTTGTAGCAAATATTGCACTGATACGGTTGGTGGTGCCAGCAATAGAGTTTTGTTCATGAATCACTATGGGAATACGCTTTAACCAAGCTGCAATAGCACCAGGGCCCGAGGCAAATCCGCCCATACCCAATACGACTTCTGGTTTAAATTGAGACAGTACATGTAATGATTGCACTATGGACCGCAGCAATAGTAGCGGGGCTTTTAATAAAGCACCGAGGCCACGACCACGAATACCCTCTATATCTAGATAATGGAGATCAATCTGGTTCTTTGGCACTAATTCAGCTTCGATACCTCGACGGGTTCCAAGCCACGCCAGCACAACATTTTCTTTGCGCAGTTCATCGACTACGGCAAGTGCGGGGAAGACATGCCCCCCGGTCCCACCGGCCATTATCATTACTCGGTACTGTCTGTCATCCAGCATAACGAGACCTCCGATTATCCACTTGAGGTTCGTGTAAATCATGGCCAAAACGTAACATCATGCCAATCATGGCACAGCAGACCATAAGGCTACTGCCACCATAGCTGACAAAGGGCAATGTAAGACCTTTGGTAGGTAATAACCCGGCATTCACCCCAAGGTTAATAAAGGTCTGCCCACTAATAAGTAGTCCGAACCCAATAAGAACAAAAGCCGCGTACCAGCTTTGTACAGCGATTGCTTTGCGACTTAAGCTGAATATCCGGCTCACCATTAAGCAGTACAACCCAACCAGGCATAGCACGCCTAAAAAGCCAAACTCTTCTGCAAAGATGGCAAACACAAAGTCGGTATGAGCCTCTGGTAAGTAGAGCATTTTTTGAACAGACTGACCTAGCCCGACGCCGAACCACTCGCCTCGTCCAAAGGCGATGAGTGACTGAGTCAACTGATAACCAGAATTAAACTGATCCGACCAAGGGTCAAGGTATGCAGTTAATCTAGCCACCCGATAGGGTGCAGAATCTTTAAGTATCCACAACAAAGCCAAACCAACAGCAATAATCAAAAAATACTGTCGAAGTTTTGCACCGCCCAAGAATACGAGAACCATGAAAGTACTACCCAGCACGACCACAGAGCCAAAATCTGGCTCTTGTATGAGGAGTAACGAGAGCACACCGATAACACCCATTAATTTGAAGAACCCAGCCCAGCTGCCGCCTAGAGTCTCTCTATGCTGATCAAGATAAGTGGCCAAAAAGACCACAGTGGCGACTTTTACTAATTCAGATACCTGTACAGTGAAACCGCCAAAACTCAACCAGCGTCGACTGCCATTAAGCTCTCGACCGACACCTGGAATCAAGACCAACACCAAGAGTACAACAGCAATCACCATCCATAATCGCGCATAGGTTGACCAAAATGAAGGCCGCACAAAGAAGCAAGTCATCATAGCGACGGCACCGACGACTAAGTACGCAAGATGCCGTTTAACGAAGAAAAGTTCGTCCCCTAATCGATGATCAGCGAAACTAAAAGAGGCCGATCCAATCATTACGAAACCAATAGAGATTAACGCTAGTACAGGAAGTAGCAAAGGCATATCGACGTGCCATCGCCTAGCTCTGGAGCGATTAAAATTTACGGGCAAGGTGACTATCATGAGGTCATCCCTTTGCCGTTATTAGCATGGACTTGCGATAACACAGCCTGGCTAAAACAGCGGCCGCGCTGCTCGAAACCCGTAAATGAATCAAAACTTGCGCATGCAGGTGAGAGCAGGACGATATCTCCGGACCGAGCGGCATTTTTAGCGCCGGCAACCGCCTCAACTAGTGAGTTTACTCGGTGAATCTGGGTGACCGAGTGCAAGGCTTCTTCTAACAGTTGTGCGTCCTCACCATAAAGAAAACCGCATTTCACAAATCTCTCCACAGAATCCTTTAGATCACCAAAATTCTGGCCTTTACCTTGCCCTCCAGCAATTAACAAAAGATTTTTACCCGCATCAGAACCAAATCCTTCAATAGCCGCCAGTGTTGCGCCAACATTAGTTCCCTTCGAGTCATTGATATAGCTGACATTGTCGATAGTGGCGATGGTCTCGCACCGATGAGGCAGGCCCTTAAAGACTTTTAATGTTTTCAGCATCGTAGCCGTGGCGAGTCCAGCCGCATATCCAAGTGCTAGAGCGGCGAGAGCATTACTAATGTTATGTCGGCCTTTCATGGCAACTTCTTCCACCGCGAGTAAAACTTGGTTGCCGAAGAATAAGGATTTGATATCGTCGTGAAGAGCAATTCCAAAATTACCCTCGTCTGGCCTATCAAGTCCAAATGTCAGGGTTTGACTCTCTCCCTGTTCTCTTGGGGTCGTCAAACTATCCTGCCGATTACTGATAACTGTCTTTGCTCCTCGAAAGATATGATGCTTTGCAGTAACATACTGCTCGAGGTCTTTATACCTATCCATATGATCTGGAGTAATATTGAGCAGGCCAACGGTAGCGCCGCGGCTATCGGTTAGTAATTCTAATTGGAAGCTAGATAGCTCTAGGACATACAGTTGCTGATTATCTGAAATTAAATCAAGCATCGGCATGCCTAAATTACCGCCAACGCCGACGTGTAAGCCGCTATCTTTCGCCATCTGGCCGAGTAGAGTAGTCACCGTACTCTTACCGTTCGATCCGGTGATTGCCACCACAGGCGCTTTCGCCTGGCTTAAAAATAACTCAAGATCACCAATAAAAGTGACGCCCTGCTGTCGAGCGGCTATAAAGGCCGGCTGATCCAAAGCAATCCCTGGGCTTATTATGGCCAGGTCAATATCAGCAAATAGGGCTTGATTGAATTCGCCCAGTTGCATGGAAATCTGCGGAAAGCTTTCCCTAGCCTCGTTTAACTTAGGCGGCTGTTCACGACTATCAGCAAATATAAAAGGCTTTCCAATTGACGACAGAAATCTGGCCACAGATAGACCCGTGGCTCCCATGCCAAGGATAGCTATTTTACTGTTAGTCAGATCTAACTCAGTCACAATTGGTTCCATTTTTATCTGATCTTCAGTGTGGCTAGGCCAACAAGGACTAGGACCACGGTAATGATCCAAAACCGCACGATCACACGCGGTTCAGGCCAACCTTTCAATTCATAATGGTGATGTAAGGGGGCCATGCGAAAGATGCGTTTACCGGTTAGTTTGAATGAAGCCACCTGTAAAATGACCGATACGGTCTCAATAACAAAAACACCACCCATAATCGCCAAGACTATTTCTTGCCGAACAATCACCGCCATCACGCCAAGTGCTGCCCCCAAGGCCAAAGCGCCGATATCGCCCATAAAGACCATGGCGGGATAAGTGTTAAACCATAGAAAACCGAGCCCCGCTCCACAGAGCGCCGCTGCAACGATGAGTAATTCCCCCGCACCACTGATAAAAGGAATGTGTAAATAATTGGCAAACTGATAGTTGCCTGTTAAGTAGGCAATAACGCCCAAAGCGCCGCCAACCATGACTGCGGGTAAAATAGCTAGCCCATCAAGACCATCCGTTAGATTTACCGCGTTACTCGTGCCAACAATCACTAAGTAGGTAAACAGGATATAAAAAGGGCCCATAGTGAGGGCAATATTCTTGAAAAAAGGTACGATCAATTCAGTTTCAGCAGGAGTTTGTGCGCCATAGTAAAGAACTATTGCCGCCCCAAGCCCAAACACAGACTGCCAGAAATATTTCCATCTAGCCGGTAATCCGCGAGGATCTTTCTCAACGATCTTTCGATAATCATCAACCCAGCCAACCAAACCGAAGAAAAGGGTAGTGCCCAGAACTATCCAAACATAACGATTTCCCAAGTCAGCCCATAACAAAGTGCTAACAAAGATCGCTAATAAAATAAGCGCACCGCCCATAGTGGGAGTTCCGGCCTTGCTTAAATGAGTCTGTGGACCATCACTGCGTATAATCTGACCCATCTGTAGTTCATTCAGTCGCCGAATGACCGCTGGACCAAAAACCCAGCTGATAACCAAAGAGGTAATAACGGCTAAGATTCCCCTCAGTGTTAGATACTGAAACACTGCGAAAGAACCATAGAACTGACTTAGATAATCTGCAAGCCACACTAACATGAGTTTTTATCTCCGCTGACCAACCGTTCAACAATCTTGTCCATACGCGCGCTTCGAGACCCTTTAACTAAAATGGTCACTTCTTCCTTGTTTGATTTAATTACCGAAATTTTTGCTTGCAGAGTCTCGATTAACAAATTTTTGTCTTTAAAATGATAGCCACCAAAAGCAATAGCTGCCGACTCGCTAAGAGTGCCCAGGGTATATATGTCATCCAGTTTTGCGCCCTTGGCATACTCGCCTACCTGTTGGTGCAAGAGCCTTTCGTCAGCGCCAAGTTCACCCATATCTCCCATCACCAAACATCGGTAGCCCGACATATCGGCTAAAACATCAATGGCAGCTTTAAATGAATCAGGATTTGCGTTGTAGGTATCGTCAATCACCAAAACGTCATCGTCCGTTACTTTAGGTTCAAGACGCCCTGATACCGGTTTTACCTTAGCCAACCCTTTAGTTATTTGAATAACCGAAGCACCTGCTGCTAATGAACAGGCTGCTGCTGCTAAAGCATTGCGAAGGGTATGAATTCCGGGCTGATGCAGCTCTATTAGCTGCTCAACCGCTGAGATGCCAGCTAGTTCTCCAACACAGAGAATGAAGCCGTAGCATCCATTGCCCAATTCTTTAATGTCCTTAGCAAAAACATCTGCACTAGAATCTTCGACTGAAAAACTTATGTGTTGTCGCTCAGCGATCAATTCTAGCCACTGTTTGGCATAGATTTCATCCAAATTTAATATGGCGATGCCGCTCGGTTTAAGGCCTCCAAATATTTCACTCTTAGCTTCTGCGATAGCCTCAATACTGCCAAACCCAGAAATGTGAGCCCTTTGAATATTATTTATCAGCGCGATATCAGGTTGCGCCAGGGAACACAGATAGGTAATTTCTCCCGCGGCGCTAGCCCCCATCTCAATAACCGCGATGTCACACTGATCATCTATTTCTAGAAGTGTCAGTGGAACGCCAATGTGATTGTTCAGGTTACCCTTGGTTGCATGAACCCTTACGCGCTCTCGAAGTATGGCTGCTATCATTTCTTTAACCGAAGTTTTGCCTGAACTACCAGTGACCGCTATCACTTGACCGCCAAAACTATCTCTTCTCAACCTGGCCAGATCGCCGAGAGCTTGAGCAGTGTCCTTTACCACCCACTGGGGAATTTCGAGACTACTATCTAAGGTAGAAACAACCGCGCCTGCAATCTTATGGACGACAGATGGAATAAATGAATGAGCATCAAATCGCTCTCCAGATACCGCAATAAATAAATCACCCTCATTGGTCGTGCGGCTATCAATTGACACCGCTGAAAAAACACAATCTGGGTTAACGAGAGTCCCACCAAATCGCACAGCAGCGTCGGTGAGTCGCATATTTAACATCATGGTGCGCCCCCTAGCTTCTGCAAAGCCGACCGCTGATAAAGCGCCGAACGCGCTTCGGTTTGATCGCTAAAAGCTATCCGATCTCCACCTAAAATCTGATAATTTTCATGGCCTTTACCGGCAATCAAAACCACATCGCCCGACTTGGCCTCCAGTATGGCTTTAGTAATTGCTGCTCGTCGGTCTGACTCGATGACGCATTGGCCCTTAATCCCCTGAACAATTTGACTGATGATTTGGTTAGGTGATTCAGTTCTTGGGTTATCCGAGGTAATAACCACTCGATCTGCGTATTTGAAGGCTATGGCGCCCATCTCTGGCCGCTTACCTGTATCACGATCACCGCCACAACCGAAAACCACCCACAGGTTTCCCTCACAGTGCAAACGCAGAGCCTGCAAGGCCTGTTCAAGAGCATCGGGGGTATGTGCGTAATCGACAATTACGGCAAAATCAGCACTATCACTTACTAGCTCCATGCGGCCTACAACCGCTTTCAACTTAGGCACTAAAGTTAAGATTTGCTGAAAATGTTGATCTCCCAAGCCACCCTCATGAAGGGCCACGGCGCCAATTACAGCGAGTAAATTAGAAAGATTAAATTTGCCGAGCAAGGGCGAACTTAGTTTTCCTGAACCCCATGGAGTTTGAATAACTGCGTCCATACCATCAGGTCGAAGATCTATTGATTGGCAGTAAATATCAGCCGTTATATTTTCTAGGCTGAAACTGAGACTACGTATTCTAGGATCAAGGTCCGCGAAGATAGTCTTTCCAATATTATCATCGATGTTAATCACAGCATTTTTCAACCCTGGCATCTTAAACAGAGATGCCTTTGCCGCTGCATAAGAATTAAGATCACCATGGTAATCAAGATGGTCTCGACTGAGGTTGGTGAAAATAGCAGTGTCTATTTTTACCGCTGAGATGCGGTTTTGAACCAAACTATGGGATGACACCTCGATCGCGACATCGCGACATCCACTTTTCTCAAGTTTATGAAGAAGCTTTTGCATGGTGATGGCATCAGGAGTGGTCAGTGGAGCCCCATCAGCAACCCAGGTGTTTTCCGGCTCATCATCGCAAATCGATTCTCTATGACTTGAAAAACCATGACCGAGAGTACCTATATAACCACAGGAATTGGAGGTCACAGATCCTGAACAGTTAGTCTTTAATTGTGATAGAAGATCAGCATACAACTGACAACAGGTTGTTTTCCCATTAGTACCGGTTACCCCTGTAATGCCTAATCGCTCAGAGGGGTCTCCATAAAAACGACTAGCGATAGTGGACACATTTTGAGATAGATCTTCAACGCCTATGATAGGAATAGTGGCTTTAATATTTTCGATGGCACCGACAAGGTTTTGCTTACCTGCCTCTAAAAGCACTGCGACTGCACCGCGCTTTATTGCCTCTGGCACAAATTTGGCTCCATCTAACTCAGATCCTTTAAGGGCAATAAATAGGTCGCCAGATATTAGTGCTCTACTGTCCAAAGTCATCCCTTTTATCACCGTGGGAGTACACTTTGTAGAAAGACTGAGTCCTTCAAGCAGTTGAGGCAACCTGATAGGCGAGTGGCTAAACAAGCTCATCATGAGTCTCCCCGCTTGGCAGTTAAGGCTGGGATTGCCGCCACCGAATGGTTTACCGGCATTTGGTCTGGCGTAACCTGCAGTAATCTCAGAGCATTTCCCGTCACCTCAGAAAATACTGGGGCAGCGACAAGGCCACCAAAATAGTCGCCATGGCGCGGTTCATCAATAACCACCACCGTCACCAACCGAGGATTTTCAATAGGAGACAAACCTGCAAAGGCTGACATATAACGGCTTTGATCGTAGCCGCCTTCTGGCTTAACTTTGTGTAGAGTGCCCGTTTTACCCCCGACGGAGTAGCCGTCAATCATTGCTCTTTTACCCGTACCGTCTAAACCACTCGCAGCTCTTAGCATATGACGCACTTGCCGAGATATTTCTGGGTCAATAACGCGAACACTTTCAGGTTCAGACTCTAAAGCAAGCAAAGATACCTCTCGACGAATTCCGTCATTCGCCAGTACCGCATAAGCTCGCGCTAACTGCAGAGATGAAACGCTTAAACCATAACCAAAAGCAAAGGTAGCCTGAGTAACAGGATCCCATTTTCGGTATGCTGGTAGCGTCCCAAGTGTCTCTCCAGGAAATCCACTACCTACCACCTCGCCAAAACCAACTCTCTGGAAAAGCTCTCGCGTTGAATCTGGATCCAAGGCCAATGCCACCTTGGTGGTTCCTACTTGACTCGATTTGGATAAAACTTCGGCTAATTTCAAGTCGCCGTAATTGGACGGATCTACGAACGTTTTATAGTCGACCTTGACATATCCAGGACTGGTGCTGATCACGCTATCCGCGGAGAACTTACCACTTTCCAAAGCCGCCAGAATAGTAAACGGCTTGACTGTGGAACCGGGCTCCATAATGTCTGTCATCGCTCGATTGCGGGTCGAGTCCGACTTTAAATAAGAACGGTCATTAGGGTTGAATGACGGTTGATTTACCATTGCCAAGACTTCACCGGTAATAACATCAAGGACTACAACTGACCCGGACTTAGCCTGATGTTTTTGCACCGCCGCTTTCAATGCCCGATAGGCTGCATACTGGACTCTTAGATCAATACTGAGACGTAAATTCTCCCCTGAGCGAGCAGGCTTGACCAGTGAGATATCATTAATCACCCGGCCGGCCCGATCTTTGACCACTTTCTTTGATCCAGGCTCACCCGTCAGCCAAGTATCATAAGCAAGCTCCATACCTTCTTGCCCACTATCATTAATATCGGTAAAACCAACCAATTGAGCAGTAACCTCACCGGCAGGGTAGAATCGTTTATATTCCCTGCGCCCTGAGATGCCGGCAATACCTAGATCTAAAATTCTCGCGGCCTGCTCGGTCGGCAGTTGACGCTCTAAATACATAAACGACTTGTTACGGTATCGCTTCAATCGAGCCCGGAGTTGAACCGTTGACGTATTCATTGCCACAGAGAGTTGGTCAAGGTCTTGATCACGGATCTGCTGAGGGTTTGCGATTATCGCTGTGACTGGAGTACTGATAGCAAGAGGCTCACCATTTCTATCAGTAATAAGTCCGCGATATGCTGGGACCACGACTTGACGAATAGAGCGATTGTCGCCCTGAGCTTGGAGAAAATCGACGCCACGCTCTTCATTTGGAATAATCTGTAATTGCGCCACTTTAACCAAAAGTATCAGAGGCAGAGAGACCAGAGACAGCATTACTAGATAGTAACGCCATCGAGGTATAACTGCATTCACCGATTTTCTGACCACTTTTTACTTTACCCTTCAGTTAAGTTACTTAATGTTTATCTAACTGCACCTATTAAGGTGCGCGTACAATCACAATCTCTTCAGGCTTAGGGCTACGCATATTAAGTTTAGCAACAGCCGACATCTCAATACGCTGCAGCGAACCCCAAGCACTTTGCTCGAGAAGATACTTGCCGTAATCCACTTGCATTTGATTCGCATCTCTCTCCATCACCATTAGCTGCCCATACTTTTCGCGACACAGATGGCTTACATAGGCTACTGATAGTCCACTAATAACAACTACCACCCAAAGAATCGCTATCTTTAATGCATGCGGGAATACCGACATCACCGCAACCGCCTTCACCTCAAGCCACTCGCTCAGCAATCCGCATTACCGCGCTGCGAGATCTAACATTTTCATCAACCTCGGAACGCTGGGGCTTAATAGCCTTACCCACTTTTTTTAGCTTTACGCCACGCTCAACATCTCTTACCGGCAGATTTTTCGGCAATTTAATGCCGCGCTCTTGATCGCGAATAAATCTCTTAACGCGACGGTCTTCCAGAGAATGAAAACTAATTACCACCAAGCGACCGCCCACTTTTAGCGCATCGATAATTTGGTCAAGCAGTGACTCTAGATCTTCCAGTTCTCGGTTAATAAAAATTCTAATCGCCTGGAACGCTTTCGTCGCTGGATGCCTGCCTCGCTCCCAAGCGGGATGAGCGGCAGCCAATATTCCAGCCAGCTGGACAGTGCGAGTGATTGGCGTCTTCTCACGCTCGTGAACCACTGCCCTGGCCATCCGGCGAGCAAACCTCTCCTCGCCATATTCTTTAATCACCTGGGCAATATTTTTCTCGTCAGCCGAAGCAATCCACTCAGCTGCCGACAAACCTCGAGTTGTATCCATTCTCATATCTAAGGGGCCATCTCGCATAAAACTGAACCCTCTCTCGGCCTCATCTAATTGAGGTGATGAGACGCCAAGATCAAGTAACACCCCAGATAATTCACCCAACCTGCCTTCTGCGCTCAAAATAGTGGTTAAATCAGCAAAACTGCCATGAACAAACTTTAAACGCCGATCTTCCTGAAATCGAACCTGTCCTTCAGAAATCGCCTGCGGATCCTTATCAATTGCCCAGACGACCGCCTTTTCAGATAGACAGGAAAGCAATTCAGCTGTATGTCCCCCACGCCCAAATGTGCCGTCAATATAAAAGCCATCAGCATCGACCATCAATGCCTCAACAGCTTCTTTTAACAAAACAGTCCTATGCTCAGCCACCATGGACGGAATTCCTTACCAAGATAGATTTCTAAGGGCGTCAGACATATTGTCCCTATCAAGCAGCATGCCTCGATAGTTTTCCTGAGACTTTTCGCGCTCAGTATTCCAATTATCTTCAGACCATATTTCTAGTCGCTGCGTACGACCCACTAAAATTATTTTTCTCTCAAGTTTCGCATATTCGCGCAACTCTGACGGAATCAAAATTCGACCACTTCCATCCAGCTGCAAATCTTTGGCCTGACCAACAACAAAGCGACTTAGCATCTCACCAAGGTCATCTAGCGCAGGTAAAGCAGCCACTTTTTCTTCGAATTTTTTCCACTCAGGTAAGGGCGACAAGGTTAAACAGGTGGACTTCATGTCGATGGTGATAACGAGGTTTCCAGAGCACATATCTGCGAGCACAGCGCGGTAGCGAGTCGGAATTGCCATCCGACCCTTGGTATCCATATTGATTGGATCACTACCTCTAAACACTTTTACCCTTTCCTCGCCATAAAATGACTTTTAATTCCCACTTTTCACCACTTTTAGCCATATACGAACATTAGGCATAGCTGGCGGTGATGTCAAGGAGTGTTTGAGAGTAAAAACTTAATAAAATCAGTAGGTTCCGCTAATATCAGACAATTTCAATATGGCTTCACCTAGGGCGGAAATAATTAGTCCTATAAAACAGACTGGTAAGACTGTAACTTAAAGTAACTTCTAGATATGCTGGTTTTAAGAACAATTTAACTTGGTAAATTTATTTTTTTATACTTAAAGGAAATAATAATTTGAGCTAAAACCTGGAAATCCTCATATTTACACCCATAACAAAAAGGCCGGCAAAAAATTGCCGGCCTTTTTGTTGCTAAGCATACTGAATAAGTGAGTCAACCGATAAGCCGGGTTCTGTCGTGGACAATCATTCATCTGGGACAAACGTCACCGTTTGCCTCAAGCAACCTACCCGTTCCCAACGCGGGTCGCGCCATATGGGAACCTATTTGGTCTTGCTCCGAGTGGGGTTTACCCTGCCACCACTGTTACCAGTAGCGCGGTGCGCTCTTACCGCACCCTTTCACCCTTGCCTGTTTCCGCGAACGAATCATCGGCGGTCTACTTTCTGCGGCACTTTCCGTAGGCTTTCGCCCCCCAGGCGTTACCTGGCACTCTACCCTTTGGAGCCCGGACTTTCCTCTGCGATGCTCCCCAATAAACGCACGCGAATATGGGAGAATTCAGCACAGCGATTGCCTAGTCAACTCGGGGAGAAGGATAGCACAATCTCAGCCTTTCCTAGAGATTTAAATGACTATGAAAGCACTAAAATCAAGTAACTTTTTACGCCGAGGCTACTTCAGTAAAGGATGGTCAGGCGGCAGTTGACGGGATATCCACAATGCCAGCTTATGACGCATATTAGGGTCGCTAATTTGATCTTTAGCCAGCGGCTGAATTAATTTATCTTCAGCAAGAACGCGATAAATAAACTCAACCTTTAACTTAATGGAGTCTTGACTCTCAATCTCACCATAGGCTCTTTTTCTTGCATAAACCGCTCCTACTTGAAGAGCCTTTTTGACTAATTCAGCTTCGTTTTGAAGTTTGTTCATATCCTGATATTCCCTACCGGCATCTGGTTACCAACTATCTTACACCACAAACTTAATCGACAAATGTGCGCGCATTCCTAAAGAGACGCATCCAGCCACTATCTTCACCCCACTCTGTCGGATGCCAAGAATTAAGCACCGTTCGGAATACTCTTTCAGGGTGGGGCATTAGCAAAGTCACACGACCATCCACTGAGGTCACTCCTGTTATCCCATCAGGAGATCCATTAGGATTCGCCGGATAACGAGTAGCCACCTCTAAAGTGTTTTCTACAAAACGCATGGCGATTTGATCGCTATCCTGCAGTTCCATAAGGGCATTGCTTGATGAGAATTCAGCTCGCCCTTCGCCATGAGACACGGCAATCGGTAATACTGACCCAGCCATATCGCGAAGTAATATCGACGGCGATTTCTCAACTCGCACTAGGGACAGGCGCGCTTCAAATTGTTCTGACTGGTTACGTACAAATCGAGGCCAAAGTTCTGCGCCAGGAACCAAAGATTTCAAATTACTTAGCATTTGACAACCATTACAGACGCCCAAGCTAAAGGTGTTAGAACGATGGAAAAAACCCTGAAATTGATCGCGTAGATGGCTATTAAATAATACAGTCTTGGCCCAACCTTCACCCGCGCCAAGCACGTCACCATAGGAAAATCCCCCACAGGCAACTATGCCGGAAAATTCATCAAGCGACGCCCGGCCAGATAATAAATCGCTCATATGGACATCTACCGCAGCAAAACCTGCGCGGTCGAATGCCGCCGCCATTTCCATTTGACCATTAACACCCTGCTCTCGCACGATAGCAATAGAGGGCTTTACTCCTTTAAGGATATAAGGCGCAGAGATATCATCGCTTGGATCAAAACTGAGGTTGACGGAAAGGCCTGGATCAGGCGCTGAGACTCTAGCGAACTCTTGGTCAGCACATTCCGCGTTGTCGCGCAAAACTGCAACCCTGTGTGAAGTCTCACTCCAGGCAGCCTGTAATACCTGGCGCTTATCACTAAAGAAAGTTTCGCCTTTGTAGTTTAATTCAATAGTGTCCCTGCTGTTTAAGCGACCGACCTTATGCACAGTAACCCCAGCGCTAGCGAACTTCTCAATAAACCTATCACTCAATTCAGACTTCACTTGAATGACCGCGCCTAACTCTTCACTAAACAGAGCCCCATTGAGGTTAGCGTCTAGATCCAACATGTCATCATTAATATCGGCTGTAATACCTACATGGCCAGCAAAACTCATTTCGGCCAAAGTTGCCACCAAACCACCATCAGATCGATCGTGATAGGCGAGTATGTCGCCCTGCTCTATCGCATCTTGTATTACGTTAAAGAAACCTAATAGTGCATTAGGATCATCTACGTCAGGCACCGAGTTACCAAACTCAGAGTACACCTGCGCCAGTATCGAACCCCCTAAGCGATTAGCCATTTTGCCCAAATCGACTAACAATAACTGAGTATCGCCACAGTCAATCTTTAATTGGGGTGTCAGCGTTTTTCGCACATCTAATACGGGAGAAAAACCAGTGATAATCAATGACATTGGTGAGGTAACAGATTTATCTTCATCACCGACTTGCCACGCGGTACGCATAGACATTGAATCTTTACCCACAGGAATGGTAAGACCTAATTTTGGGCAGAGGTCCATGCCAACCGCCTCAACGGTCCGAAATAATTTTTCATCCTCTCCTGGAGACCCTGCGGCACACATCCAGTTGGCCGATAGCTTTATATCTTTTATATCACCAATACGGGCAGCACATATGTTGGTCAAAGCTTCGCCAATTGCCATGCGCCCCGAAGCGGGACCGCTAACTAATGCTAAAGGCGTTCGCTCTCCCATAGCCATAGCTTCTCCCGCATTACTATCATAGGTTAGAGTGGTCACGGCACAGTCGGCAACAGGGACTTGCCAAGGACCAACCATCTGGTCTCTCGCCACCATGCCAGTAACCGTTCTATCACCGATGGTGATTAAAAAACTTTTACTAGCGACTGCTGGATGGCGTAAGACACGAAATATCGCCTCACCAACATCTATCCCCTCGGCGGTAAAATCATCACCAAATTGATCCAGTTTCACTGCGCTACGATGCATTTTTGGAGTTTTTCCAAATAGGACAGACATCGGCAGATCAACAGGCTTATCACCAAAATATTGATCAACCAGCGTGATGCTTTTATCTTCCGTTGCCTCGCCAACTACCGCGAACGGACATCTCTCTCGCTCACAAATAGCGACGAATCTCGCTAAGTCATCTGGCATTACTGCCAAAACATAACGCTCCTGAGCTTCGTTACACCATATTTCAACCGGAGACATACCAGGCTCATCATTGGGTACGGCTCTCAAGTTAAAGCGGCCCCCGGTGCCGCCATCTTTAACTAATTCGGGAAGCGCATTAGATAAACCACCAGCACCCACATCATGGATAAAAGCGATAGGGTTAATATTCCCCAACTGCCAACATGAGTCGATTACTTCTTGGCAACGTCGTTCAATTTCTGGGTTTTGGCGCTGTACTGAGGCAAAGTCTAAATCTGCTGAGCTACTGCCTGTGGTCATGGACGATGCCGCACCGCCACCCAGTCCAATTAACATAGCTGGGCCACCCAATACGACTAATTGCGCGCCAGGCTCAAACTCTGGTTTATCAACATGGTCTTCTCGAATATTGCCGTAGCCGCCTGCAATCATGATTGGCTTATGATAACCACGACGCTCTCCGGCAAAGTCCATTTCAAAGGTTCTAAAATAGCCGCATATGTTCGGACGCCCGAATTCATTGTTAAAAGCCGCTCCGCCGACAGGTCCTTCGGTCATAATGTCTAAGGCAGAAACGATTCTATCGGGCTTGCCGTAGTCAGTCTCCCAAGGCTGAATGTAATTTGGAATCTGCAAGTTAGATACACTAAAGCCAACCAGCCCTACCTTTGGCTTTGAACCCCGCCCTACAGCGCCTTCGTCACGAATCTCACCACCAGAACCTGTTCCGGCACCCGAATAAGGGGATATTGCCGTAGGATGATTATGGGTTTCCACTTTAATTAACAAGTGAACAGGCTCTTGACTGTAACCATACTGCTTGGTCACCGGATCAGGATAGAAACGCCCACCTTGACTGTTAGCAATCACAGCCGCATTGTCAGAATATGCAGATAGAACATTCTCTCCATTAACGGTATTAGTGTTGCGAATCATGCCGAACAAGCTGTTCTCTTGATCAACGCCATCGATCGTCCAACTCGCATTGAAAATCTTATGGCGGCAATGCTCTGAATTCGCCTGGGCAAACATCATTAATTCTGCATCAGTAGGATTGCGGTCTAAGTCACGAAAACTTGCCACCAAGTAATCTACTTCATCATCAGCTAGCGCCAAGCCTAAGCTGACATTTGCCAACCGGAGGGTTTCGACGCCACCACCTAACACGTCAATCACCTTAACTGGAGCCGGCTGATCGTGAGAAAATAATAATTCCGTTTGAGAAAAATCAGTCAGGACCGCTTCCACCATGCGATCGCTGAGCAATTCACCCAAAATCTTTAACTGTTTATCAGAGAAAGACGCATTAGCTTGGAGATAATAAGCAATTCCACGCTCCACCCTCAGCACATTTTTTAAGCCGCAGTTGTGAACGATATCGGTCGCTTTGCTAGACCATGGCGATATGGTACCAGGGCGAGGAACTACCAATAACAGCATCCCACCTTTGTCAACATTCTGCTCTTTGGGCCCATACTGAAGAAGGGCCTCCAAAGTACTAGACTCATCTGTGGTGAGCGCCTCACTCAGGTCAGCAATGTGGATATATTCGGCGCTTACCGAAGTAACTAAAGGTACTGCAGCCTGCAGTTTAGATAGTAATTTTTGACGCCGAAACGCAGAGAGAGAAGATGCGCCAGAAAGAATCATCATTAATTTGGATCTCGAAATAATCAAGGTTGGAAAGATCGCATTCTAACGGAAAAACGTAGCTTTTGGCAGATTGAATTTAGCAAACGATGTACAATATCGTCTCATCATTTGTTATTCCTAAATCAACATCATCTAAACCCTTGGGCATGGACAGAAAACTGATGCGGCAACGATCGAAGAAAGTTAGGAAAATACGTAACCGCTCAGTTTTGGTGGCGCTTGCCTTAGCCATTATTTTTTATTTTTCCAGCAGCCAGCAAATAACACATTTAGAGAGAGTCCAGAAAAAGGGCGAGCTCGTTATGCTCACTATTCCCGGCCCAACCACCTATTTTGAGGACGGAAGAGGCAAAAATGGCTTCGACTATTTGATCGCTAAAGCCTTTGCCAAGAGTCTGAGTGTTGAGTTGCGAGTTCAATCAAAACTAAGCCTTCGGAATTTATTGGCGGCAGTGGGTGGCCCTCAAGGTGACTTTGCAGCTGCAAATTTAGTACAGACAGAAGAGCGGAGCCAATCACTTAGGTTCTCAGCACCCTATCTAGAGGTCACTCATCAACTGTTATACCGACGAGGAACGCCAAAACCGAAATCATTGTCAGATATTGACGGTGAACTTCTGGTTATAACCAGCTCATCTCACAGTGAACAGCTTAAAAAATTGAGCGTCGATATCCCGCAACTCCGCTGGCGTGAGCAGGACGAGATTGAAATGGGCGATTTGATCCGAATGGTCCACACTGGCGAGATCGACTACACCGTCGTAGACTCGATCGCCTATCTGGTTAACCGACACATTTACCCCAATGCTGGCCTTGCTATAGATATTTCAGAACCACAAATGGTGGCTTGGGCATTCCCCTCTCACGAGGACGGTTCACTACTTAATGCTGCAAACAAATTTCTAACCAACTATATATCTTCTGGTCAAATGGAGAGATTAAAGGAACAACTTTTAGCCCAAAGTGACTACTTCTCTGTCGCCGACTCAAAACGCCTTGGACAATTAGTCGCAAAGCGACTACCAACCTATGAACTCCTATTTCGACAAACTGCTGCCAAGAATAATCTTGACTGGCATTTACTCGCCGCAGTGGCTTATCAAGAATCCCACTGGAACCCAAGGGCAAAATCACCCACCGGTGTTAGAGGGTTAATGATGCTGACATTAGATACCGCCAAGGAGATGGGAGTTTCTAATCGACTTGACGCTAATCAAAGTATTAAGGGCGGGGCTGCTTATCTAGCAAAATTACGCGCTAGGCTGCCGACTAGAATCACTGAACCGGATCGCACATTTCTCGCCTTGGCCGCTTATAATGTGGGTTTTGGACATCTAGAAGATGCACGTATCTTGACTCAGCGTGGGGGCAAAAATCCAGATTCTTGGGAAGATGTAAGACAATATTTACCTCTGCTCAGCAATAAGAAATTCTATTCAACCTTAAAGTATGGTTATGCTAGGGGCGCTGAGCCAGTGCTCTATGTAAGCAATATCCAATACTATAGACATTACTTAGAGCTTTATTCTCTGCACTTGAAAGATCTTCCATTAGAAAAAACAAACGACAGTGCAACTCAGCCCACATGGGAATCTAACAGTCTACCTAGTATTTAACACTACAACCGCTGAATTACTTTCGTTTTTCACGAAAAAAACTTCGCATAATCGCAGCGCACTGATCAGCTAGAATACCCCCCTGCCAATCGATAGAATGATTGTAATGATCTCCATCCATTAACTGCAATTGACTTTGCAGCGCACCCGCCCTAGTCTCAACTGCTCCAAAAATAATTCGTTTAATTCGCGCATGGACCATAGCACCCACACACATAGTGCAAGGCTCTATGGTGACATAGAGGTCACAACCGGTCAGACGATAGTTGTTCACAAAAGAAGACGCGTTGCGTAGAGCCATTATTTCAGCGTGAGCTGTAGGATCGGCGCGAGCAATAGGCTGGTTATAACCCTCCCCAATAACCTCTCCGTTTTTTACAATCACCGCTCCCACCGGCACTTCTCCAGCCTCGGCAGCCTGCTGAGCTAATTCGAGAGCCCTAGCCATATAAATAATATCTGTGCTCAATCTAGTACCCATTTTCTATGTGTCGCGTAAAATCAAAATACAGTCATCACTGAACACTATCATGCCAGCATCATCAGGAAAAATCCCTCACCATAATCCACAGCAACTTTTAAAAGTAAAACCCAACTGGAAGCGCGAACTAAGTGACTGCAACATCGGCCCTTACTACCTGCATTTACTAGTCCCTGCTCAATGCGCCAGCCACTTTGAAGTTGATCAAACCAAGGCACTAAATATCTACCATCAACTCCAAGCTATCTTACCTAGCTTTTTACTGCCTAAGCTGGCGCGATAAATCCCAAGTGAACTCTACAAAACACCTATCTATTAGCCCTCATACCCTCAAATTTTTAACATTTATTGTTTTTAACCCTATCCCATCACGTTTTGAGGCAATAATTTAGTTTTAATCTGTATTTATGTTAACCTGAGAGCTTGCGTTGTGTGCTATTTTTGTAGCGCACAAGCTAAACTAAATAATTTCTCTAGGGGGAGAATTATGAAAATCAATAATATTTGGAAAATTAACTCGATTGCAGCAGCAATCATTGCTGGTGGCATTGCGCTGCCAACAGTGGCGACTGCCGCCCAAGCGACGCTAGAAGAGGTCGTTGTAGTAGGTTCTCGTGGAGCACCTCGCTCTGTGGGAGATTCACCAGTGCCCGTTGACGTTATCAATGCTGAAGAACTTGGCAAAGCAGGTAGTAATGACCTTCTTATGCAACTTCAAAGCGCTGTACCTTCATTAAATGTTCACTTACAGCCTATCAGTGATGCGGCAAGTATGATTCGTCCCGCTAACCTGCGAGGCCTGTCATCAGACAGCACCTTGGTTATGGTTAACGGCAAGCGTCGTCATCGTGCATCAGTTATCGCCTTCCAAGGCGGTGGTGTTAATGACGGATCACAGGGTCCAGATATTTCTGTGATTCCAAGTATCGCGCTTAAGAGAGTTGAAATTCTGCGTGATGGTGCTGCGGCACAGTATGGTTCTGACGCGGTTGCTGGCGTAATCAACTTTGTCTTAGATGATTCATCTGAAGGCGGACGTTTGACTATTAAGCAAGGCGAGTACAGCAAAGGCGATGGCGCAACTACAGTTATAGCCGGTAAAATTGGCATGCCATTAACTGATGCTGGCTTTATCAACCTTAGCTTCCAGATGAAAGATAATGAAGCGACCTCTCGCAGTGTTCAGCGTCCAGATGCTCAGGATCTTATCGACGCAGGTAACACCTCTGTTACTCTTCCAGCTCAAGTCTGGGGTGCTCCTCAGATTGATGATGATGTAACTTTCTTCTTTAACTCTGGTTTAGACCTTGGTAATGGCGGAAAAGCCTACGCTTTTGGTAACTACTCTGAGCGCGATATCGATGGCGGTTTCTACTATCGCAATCCTGATGGTCGTGGCGGCGTATTCACAAAAGGTGATGGTACTCGTCTGATTGCTGACGTTACAGGCGATATGTCGGGTAACTGTCCGACTGCTCTTGATCCATCAGATTATGCCGGACGTGATGCTGTTATCGCAGATCCAAATTGCTATATTCTCAACCAAGCGGCTCCTGGTGGCTATACGCCTCGCTTTACAGGCAACATCACTGACTCATCTTTCACTATGGGAAGAAGCGGCGAGATTGCTGCAGGGCCAATGGCCGGCACTGCGTATGACGTTAGTGGTTCGGTTGGTCGTAACGAAGCCTCATTTGGTTTGAATAACACGTTTAACCCATCAATGGGTCCTGACTCGCCACGTAACTTTGAGACGGGTAGCTATATCCAGTTAGCGAAAACCTTCAATTTAGATCTGTCGAAGGAATACGGTACTATGAGCGTTGGTTACGGTGCTGAATGGCGCGAAACTACTTTCTCTGTTATCTCAGGTGAAGAATCATCTTGGAAAGCTGGTAAGTATGCTACTCAAGGTTTCAACGTAGGTTCTCACGGTTTTGCAGGTTTCTCACCTGACTCAGCTGGTGCGTTCTCTCGTCGTAACTACGCAATGTACGTTGACGTTTCAAACCAAGTATCTGACAACTTATTAGTCCAGGGTGCGGTTCGTTACGAAGACTACACAAGCTTCGGCGACACGGCTAACTACAAGCTAGCATTCAACCTTCAGTTGACTGATAACGTTGCGCTACGTGGATCTCACAGCACTGGTTTCAGAGCTCCAACTCAAGGCCAGGCTAACGTGGTTAACACGCAGACTACTCTTGTCAATGGTGAGTTGACTCAGGCTCAAACACTACCTGGCTTTAAACTGGGCGCAGGCGATCTGCAACCAGAAGAGTCTACGAGCTTTGCAATGGGTATCGTTGCTACACTTGGTGAAGTTGAGTTTACGGCTGACTGGTTCAACATTGAAGTGGAAGACCGTATCGCTCTAACAAGTAATGCTGCACCTACTGCTGCTCAGCGAGCTGCTATGGGCGCTGCTGGTGTTCCTAACCCAGAGTTGATTGGTGAAGTAAACTACTTTACTAATGACTTCAACACTGAAACTTCAGGATTAGATATTGTAGCAACTTACGACACTAACCTTTTCGGTGGATCAACTGACTTTAGTGCAGCGTATAACTACACTGACACTGAAGTATCTGATCAGGGTAATGTGACTAGCGACAGCAAGGTGAAGCGTCTAGAAGAAGGACTGCCAAATCATCGTGCAACTTTCACTATGAATCAGCAATGGGAAGAGATCAGCGCGTTTGTTCGTACTAACTACTTCGGCGAGTACTATGCAGTGCACGCTGACTGGTTCGGTACCGACGCTGACGCAGCTATTACAGTTGACTTAGAAGTGACTTACAACATCACTGATAACTTCAACGTTTCTGTTGGTGCTCAAAACATCTTTGATCAAAAAGCAGAGCGCATCGAAGGCTCAGCTGGCGCTGTAGCTGAAGGCGTACCAGGTAGCGTACTTGGCGGCATCTACTACGAGACTTCGCCAATGGGTATCGAAGGTGCTTTCTGGTACATGAGTGCAGGATACAACTTCTAATTGATTCTTAATGAATCTATAGAAGCTTAAGTCAGACCTTAGAGTCTGACTTAAAGTCCACTAAAAGGGATGCCGTCTGGCATCCCTTTTTCTTTGTCGATAAAAATAGCAATTTCCCCTTTGCGTCGCAAAATCTAATTAATCGCTTGCAAATTTAATATTTTAGTATACCCTATAGGGGTATGAAGAGTTTAATTTTTGCCTTAATATTACTAACAGCACTGGAATCTCAAGGGCGACCCATCTCATATGTGGGTGGTCATACTCTTATGTTCAACGCAGGCGGCCAGTCAGATAATATTTATTGGCACTACACTCCTAACATAAACTACTCTATAGGCTTGGATTACCAACAAGACAAGATAAGTAACGAGTATTTCCCCTCAGCCAGGTTCACCTACCTGCTGAACCGAAAGAACACCGCTACATCTCAACGCAATTTATATGTGAAAACAGGGGTCGGCTTAACCAATAGTGACAATCATTTTTATGCCCTAACCGGTGACTGGGAGACAAGACGACTATTTGCCGGCTTCTCCGCTAAACAGATTTCCGGTATCGGCTATGATCTATTTGAGCAATCCGCGAAGATAGGTATCGCACCTTATCTGGGTGATTACGGCGACCTTCACACCTGGCTCATGGTTGAAACTAAAAAGGATGATCTCGAGGACAAACGAACGACTTACCCAGTATTAAGATTATTCAAAAACGGCGCTATGATTGAAGTGGCCTATCACAGGTCCACCGATTGGACCCTTCATCTAATGTATCGCTTTTAAACTCCATTAAACTAAGAGATAAAATTATGAAAAAAATACTAATCGCAACAAGCTTTCTTCTGGCTACAATGGTCACTCAGGCTGAGCATCACGAGATGGACAATACGCACTCACATGAAGGGCATCTGCATGAAACTATGGTTGATGGCAAAAAGATCGTAGTAGACCCGCAGCGCTTCGATATATTCGTCACTGATTTGGATAATAGTCAGATTGCTTTAGTTAGCGTGCAAGGAATGGTCTGTGACTTTTGTGCGCGCGGAATAGAGAAGACTTTTGGCAAAGATAAATCAGTTAGCAAAATCGATGTCGACCTAGCCTCTGGCAAAGTACTTTTAGCCTATCCAGCGGATGTTAAGATTGATCTAGCCGATATCAAGAAAAAAATTCTCAATAACGGACTTAACACCACTGATATTCAGATATTGGCAAATTAAAGTGGAGGACAAGACTAGTAATTATTTCTCATTATTTGCCTCTACATCGACGTTGATTTGCTGCGCCTTACCTGCAGTATTTGTAAGCTTGGGCGCGGGAGCAAGTTTTGCTAGTCTAGTAAGCGCTGCCCCCTTCTTGGTCACCCTGTCGCAGTATAAGGTGCCGATCAGTCTGTTTGCATTAGCGATGATTGTCGCCGCGGGAATTATCAACTACCGCACTGCTAGATTACCCTGCCCTCTAGACCCTGAGTTGGGCAGAACTTGCATGACAACCCGCCGACGATCACAAAAGCTCTACTTTATATCGACGGGTATTTTTGTATTTGCCAGCTTTTTCACCTACGTTGTCCCACTGATAATCTAGACCATGGACCTAATATGAAGTCATCTTGTCATAAGCCACTTATCCCTAACTTGAACCGTATTAGCGGCCAAATTAAAGGCGTCGCCAGGATGGTCGATGAAGGACAATATTGTATCGATATACTTGATCAATTAAGGGCTGCGAAGTCAGCCATAACCACGGTAGAGAACAAAATTCTCGAGAAACATATTCAACAATGTGTCACCGCTTCAATGCAATCCAATGAGGATGTTGATGCCAAGATTCAGGAACTAATGCGGGTGCTTAAACGTAAATAAAACACAGACCCCAGTTCGCTGTCGCCATGCTCTGGCTTTACTGTCTCGACTAAGCAGTCTGCAAGCGAGCCTGATGCTCAAAAGCAAAACTCAAAGAGAAAATACTGACGACACTAGCCATCACAATCAATTTCTGAATTGTTGCCTGTCTAACCATCTCTTCAGCACTATCAAAGGGGTCTCCACCCATCATCTGATAAATCACATAAGCAACGACACAAACTAGATAAGCCCCAGTCACTAAAGCAAAACGATTATCTACCGCACTACGTAATAACAGGATGAGGTAGAGCATGGATGCGGGAACCAGAAATCTAAAGGCATTCACTGCGAAAAATACATGTAGATCAAGATACAAATCGTAGGGTGTTAGGCCTACTCCGGAAAAAAAGGCCGTACCAAAGAAAAAGAGTACAGAGCCAAGCAATGCCAAACGATAATTGACCCTATCTTCTTTAAACAAAGTCGGCACATACAAAAACCCAACGCCGACCGCGGCAAAGAAAAACATGCCTGCATTAAAAAAGAACGACGAAATAAAGTTCACCTCGCCAGAATGCGATTGGTAGCCACCTAAATCACTCAAAAAATTGTGGGTCAAAGAATAACCAATTTGGTCAGGGTTATGAATATTACCCCCCGGATAACAAAAAATCCCGATACATACCGCGATGACAAAAAAACTCGGGACAAAACGCAAAACCCATACCGTCCAAAAGCTACTCATACAATCCGCTCCCCGATGAATGATCTAAGAGTATCAGAGGAATCCTCACTAATCAGCAAGGGTTACTTGCTTTTTTAATGTAAATGATAATAATAACCGTTATCATATAGTTTTGGAAAGGATGTTGTAATGCACAGACCATCAGCCCCCCTAAATAGTAGTTTTGGCTTAGCATTTGTGATTTTGGCTTTTTTAGCTGCACCCATATTATCCTACGGCGATGAGCTGAATATTTACTCCGCTCGCCAAGAGTCATTGATCAAACCGTTGCTTGATCGTTTTACAGCTCTCACGGGCACCAAAGTAAACCTGGTGACAGGCACAGGCGATGCACTGCTGACCCGACTAAAAAGTGAAGGATTAAATTCACCTGCAGATGTCTTGCTAACCACGGATGCAGGTCGCCTTTATCGGGCCCAACAAACCGGTGTTCTGCAGGCGGTTTCTTCACAGGAACTTAACGAGGCTATACCAGCGCATCTCAGAAGCTCTGAGGGTCAATGGTATGGTTTAAGTATTAGAGCGCGCGTCATCGTTTATGCACAGGAACGTGTTGATCCGGCTGAATTAAGTACTTATGAGGCTCTTTCAGACCCCTCATGGAAGGGCCGAGTCTGTATTCGCTCATCAAACAATATCTACAACCAATCTCTAGTGGCAAGCATGATCGCCTCCCAGGGTCTTGAGAAAACTGAAGTCTGGCTGCATGATTTTGTGGCTAATTTTGCCCGCTCCCCTGCTGGCGGCGACCGTGATCAAATTAAAGCCGTTGCTGCAGGGCAGTGCGATGTAGCATTGGTTAACAGCTACTATCTTGGCGGAATGATTACCTCCATGGATACGCGAGAGCAAGAGGCCGCCTCAAAAGTGAGTTTATTTTGGCCCAACCAAAAAGGTCGTGGCACCCACATCAATATATCAGGGGCAGGCATTACGCAATCGGCAAAAAACCTAGTATCAGCCAAACGGCTACTGGCTTTTTTAGCTACCGATGAAAGTCAGCAGTGGTACGGCGAGAAAAATAACGAGTTTCCAGTCCGAGCGACGGTAGAGGTGAGTCAAACACTAGAGGCCTGGGGCCCTTTTATAGCTGATCAACTAAGTGTTAGTGAGTTAGGTCGCTACAATGCTGACGCCATTATGGCTATGGATCGTGCTGGTTGGAAATAAAATCCGCAATCTCAGGTTTCAAGTTTGCCAACCCGTATTCGGGGAAAAGCTGGCGTCTAGGCTTGTTAATTGTCACTACGATTGTTGCAATTCCGGTTTTGGTGATTATTGCAAGTCTTGCTCAACCCTTCTCAAGTGCATGGCAACACCTATTTGATACGGTTTTAAGCGACTACATAAGCAACTCTTTGCTGCTCATGGCAGGCGTGGGCTTTGGCACACTACTTTTAGGCGTCAGTGCCGCCTGGTTGACTGCAATGTGCGACTTTCCGGGCCGTAAAATATTGTCCTGGGCCTTTTTATTGCCCATGGCAATGCCCGCCTATATTATCGCCTACACCTACACTGGCATATTAGATTTTTCTGGGCCTGTTCAAAGCACCCTTAGAGAAATATTTGATTGGAGCTACGGCGACTACTACTTTCCGAAAATTCGTTCCCTCGGTGGCGCTATTTGCATGCTCTCTTTGGTGCTTTACCCCTATGTTTACATGCTGGTTCGAATCGCGTTTTTAGAACAGTCTACAGCGGTACTAGAAGCCAGTCGAAATCTGGGCAAAAAACCCTGGGAGACTCTTTTCTTGGTGGCGCTGCCGATATCTAGACCGGCAATAGTAGCGGGTGTTAGCCTAGCCTTAATGGAGACCCTAGCAGACTATGGCACCGTGGCCTATTTTGGCGTGAGTGCCTTTACAACAGGGATCTTTCGCACTTGGTATGGCCTAGGTGAATTAACCACTGCAGCCCAGTTATGTGCCTTTCTATTACTGTTTGTGTTTGCCCTTATTATGGCAGAGCGTTGGTCCAGACAGCGTTTGCGTTTTCACCATAATTCCGCGAACAAAAAATTGGTACGCATGCAACTTAAAGGGTGGCATGCCTATATTGCTCTGCTAATCGGGTGCTTGATCGTCGCGATAGGTTTTGTCATTCCAGCCACTCAACTCCTAATATGGGCATCCAGTCGATGGCAAGAAAATCTTAACGGTGCATTTTTAAGCTTAGTTTTCAACAGCTTCTCTCTCGCCGCGATTGCCGCGATTTGTTGTGTGATCGTAGCCACTTTTTTGGCCTATACCAAACGAGTTTTTAACTCGCGTTTAGAGCTTGGTGCGGTGGGCGTTGCCAGCCTTGGTTACGCTGTACCTGGCACAGTCATTGCGGTAGGCGTATTAATCCCAGTGGCATGGCTGGATAATAAAATAGATTTTCTTAGTAGGGCTTGGTTTGATATTCCAACAGGGCTGCTGCTAAGCGGAACCATTGGTATCCTCGTCTTCGCCTATGTCGTACGCTTTCTCTCTGTGTCTTTGAACACAGTAGAATCTGGTTTGAGCGCCATAAAGCCAAGTATAGATGAATCAGCTCGCTCCCTTGGGGCCCGACCTGCGCAAGTACTCAAACGAGTGCACCTACCTATTTTACGTAGTAGTTTACTGACGGCCACGCTACTCGTATTTGTCGACGTCTTGAAGGAACTGCCAACTACGCTTATCCTAAGACCGTTTAATTTTAACACGCTAGCGGTTCGCACCTATGAGTTAGCATCTGATGAGCGACTTGTTGACGCAGCCCTGCCAGCATTAGCGATAGTGGTCATAGGTCTTTTACCCGTGCTATTAATTACCAAAAGTATTCTTAATGAACGAGCCAGCCATGAATGATCAACTTGTCATCAATCAAGTTACAGTTGCCTACGACAATGTCGCCGCAATATTAAAGGCGTCATTCTCCCTTGCTGAGGGCGAGATCGGTTGTTTGTTGGGCCCCTCTGGATGCGGAAAAACCACTCTGCTCAGAGCTATTGCAGGCTTTGAGCCGGTGACCGAAGGTAGTGTAAGTCTTCATGGGAAGTCTATTAGCACAGCTAAATATACTCAGGCCCCAGAAGACCGCGCTGTGGGGATGGTATTCCAAGACTTTGCCCTTTTCCCACACCTTAATGTCAGTAAAAATATTGGCTTTGGGTTAAGTAAGATGCCCGCTAAACAACGAGGTGAACGGATTAACCAAATGCTCGCACTCGTGAGTTTGGGGCATTCTGCAGAGAAATTTCCTCACGAACTATCAGGTGGCCAACAACAGCGTGTTGCGCTGGCAAGAGCTCTAGCCCCCAGTCCACAAATTCTTTTACTAGATGAACCCTTTTCAAACCTCGACGCTGAATTGCGAACTCAACTTGCCGCTGAAGTGCGCACCCTACTTAAAGAAAACAAAGTAACGGCACTTATGGTTACCCATGATCAGGACGAGGCCTTTGCTATGGCCGATAAAATTGCCCTATTAAATGGAGGACAAATCGTTCAGATCGATGCACCCTACCAGCTTTACCATAAGCCTTCTAGCTTGTTTGCTGCTGACTTTATCGGCAAAGGATCAGTCATTAATGTTGGTATTGATGCCGCAGGGCTACTAGGCAATAATTTGGGCAGCCTATCGATCCAGACATTGCCAAAAGACCTTGGCAACACGGTTAAATTACTGGTCCGCCCAGATGATGTGACCTACGATAAAACGTCAGAGATCCGATTACCCATTATCTCGAAAGCCTTTCTAGGGCCCAACTATCTATATGAGTTGGCGTTAACGGATGGCCAGTGTGTCCCATGCCTGACCCAAAGTCATATCGACATCCCCATTGGCGAAACGTTGCCGGTGCGTTTTGACCTGCGCCATGTAGTCATTTTCAACGGAGAGTAACAGTTACCCCGATGCTTTTGCTCGTCCGTGCGGCCATTATCTAAAACGTAGATTATTGGACGACAGCTCAGAGAGAGATTTAACGCCCATCAGTCGCATGTCCCGCTCAATTTCAATGCGCATCAAATCTAGGGCGCGCTCGACTCCCGGCTGTCCGGCTGCAGCAAGGGCATATAAATAGAAACGCCCTCCGCCAACCGCCTTAGCCCCTAAAGACAGCGCCTTAAGGACATGACTGCCACGCTGAATACCACTGTCCATAACGACATCAATTTTATCCCCAACCGCGTTAACAATTTCAGCGAGTTGATCAAACGGCGATCGGCTGCCATCTAACTGGCGGCCGCCATGATTTGATATCACAATACCACTGCAGCCGACGTCTACTGCCCGCTTTGCATCCTCAACACTCATGATACCTTTCAAACAGAATTGGCCGTCCCATAATTTTACCATTTCCGCAACGTCATCCCAGTCCATAGAGGGGTCGAGCATTTCATTGAGGTATTGGCTCACTGACACAGCGCCACCCGTCATATCAACAAAGTCTTCAATTTGAGGTAATGAAAACTTAGCATGAGTAAGGTAGTTAATCGCCCACCGAGGTTTTATAGCGAATTGGTATGCCCCCGCTAAGGTGAGTTTTAATGGCATCGAGAAGCCTGTGCGCAGATCTCTCTCTCGATTACCGGCAGTGATGGTGTCAACGGTCAACATCATCACATCAACACCTGAGGCTTTGGCTGCCTCCAGCATAGCCTTATTCAGACCGCGGTCTTTATGGAAATAAAATTGATAAAATTGCGGCGTAGAATGCTTTTCTCGCAACTCTTTTAGACTCACCGTGCCCATAGAAGAGACGCCAAACATGGTGCCAAATTTATTAGCTGCAGCCGCTACCGCATGCTCCCCTTCGTGGTGAAATAACCGCTGCAACGCTGTCGGTGAGCAATAGATAGGCATCGCAAGTTTCTGACCCATCACCGTCACTGACATATCGACCGTTTCGACACCACGTAATACATTGGGTACCAAGTCACAATCGTCGAAACTCGCGCTATTTCTACCATGGCTTATTTCATCATCTGCGGCCCCATCAATGTAGTCAAAAATAGGCCCGGGTAATCGGCTTCGTGCTAGAGCGCGAAAATCATGAAAGTTATAACAATGCTTTAAACCCATAATGACCCTATTGGTGAAAGAAAAGCGACGACTTTTATTTTAGGACCGCGCGCAGACAGGCATACCATAATATAGATGGCAGAGCAGAGCCACTACAAGCGCGGTCTCTCTGCCGTAACTCTTTCAAAACACTTACAAGGAGAGGTTTACCTTTAGACCAATATTGCGTCCGGCAAGTGGGACCTCATCTTTGACAAATGAAGTATGATTTCTAGCCACCTCATTAAGAAGATTTTTACCGAACAAAGAAATCGTCAACTGCTGTCCCTTTCCCAGTCCAAATTCCTTAGACATCCGCAGATCTAGCATTTGATAGCCCGCAGTTGAGGTCTCACCTTGATTAAGCTTATCTTGAGCCATGACTCCTTTCAACACTAAAGAGGCTGTATACCCCCCAGGGGCGCCGTAAGCCATGCCGAATAGATTGCGAGCGGGGACTGCTCTTGGCAAATATTCACCATTACTAAATTGACTCGAAACCTGATCGCGACCCAATGAGATCGACAGCTGCCCCTTCTCCAGTTCGACCACTTTAGTCACCTCCAACTCATAGCCAACAAATTCCGCGTCTCGCTGCCTGTATGTCGCATTTAGAAGACCATTGTTAAAGTCTGCGTCTAGATCGTCCAGTAAATAAATAAAATTATCAACCTTGTTCTTAAACAGGGTAACAGTAGACTCAATACCCCCCCGCACCAAAACGAAAGATAGGTCAATATTATTCGATTGCTCTGATCGAAGGTTTACATCACCCTGCTCAAAACGCTGGGTCGCCACATGAGGGCCATTAATAAATAGCTCCATAGGCGATGGAGTCCTGGTGACCCCAGAGACATTGACATTAACCTCAAGACTATCAGAGATCTCTCTGGATAAGGCCGCAGAATAACTGATGGTATTATCACTAAAGCTATCAAGCGAAGATGCGCGATCAATTTGGTCATAACGAACACCCAAATCCAGATGCATTGAAGAAAGATCACTGCCGAAGAAATAACCAAAGGTGCTCTCCTCCGATCTGGTTGCCGGCAAAAAAGCTTCTTCACCCTGAATTTCGAAATCCTCTCTACTAATATTTACCACTATTTTTTGCGTGACATTTCCATCACTGAGATCTAACTTCAGACCAAACTCTGCAGCATCATTTAGAAAAAGAGTTGGCTCATGACCCGTATCGGCCTCCATCTCTGTCAGCGAATATTTTGTTGATCGAAAATGATAATCTATTGAATTAATAAAGCTTATATTAAGATTATGATACCCCTGCACTGCAAAGATGTTAGAGTCAGTGTCGGAAAAAATCCGCGGATCATGATGGTCTTCTTCATCAAGTAGCTGTTCCTCACCGAAAGGCTCTTGGTGAAAAGGAATACCGTACTTAGTTTCAGAGTTTGCAAGAGATAATCCAAAATAGCCCCAGCCGCCCGTCTTCGAGATTCCTACTTTAGCAGCACGTTTGCCAAAATCTGAGTTATTGAGATAGTCCATCAAAGTGTGCTCATCCTCACCCTCTAAACCGTCATCCTCGTGTGGGGCGTCTATCAACGCACCACTAGGCACATCATAGAACCCAAGATTGATATCGCTATAAGATGCAGTCATATTTAAACCATGATGACTGCCAATGTACGAAAATTGCCCAGTGCTGCCCCCATTCACTGACTGATATTCAGCAGACAATTCCATCTGCGGCTTTTTGATATCCCGTTGACTAATAGTGTTATCAACAATGTTGATAACACCACCAAGCGCACCATTAGCGTATAACAAAGAAGATGGCCCACGAATAATCTCAACCTGTTGCAGATGACCCAGGTCAATTTCATTCACATGATCCGGTCCCAAACTTGAGATATCACGAATTACAGTGCCGTTATTAAGCACCTTAACCCGGCTACCGCCCAAGCCTCTTATCACAGGCTGTCCCACGCCAGAACCATAGTCACTTGACGACACGCCCACCAATCCGTCCACAATCTCACCAAGACTTTGGGAGGCATCTCGAATAATAGTTTGTTGGTTTATAATATGTAGCGGTGTTGATACATCATCCACACTTGTGTCAGTTAGGGATGATGTGACAATTATTTCTTCTAACGATTGATCTGCCAAGGCGGCACTAGACGCGAGCGCCAATGCAATATAAAGGTAGTTTCTCACTACAAATCTCCAAAAAAGTTAAACCAATTTAATGACTACTAAAAAATAATTGGTTAAACCTTTGGTGGAGCTCTAGAGAGATAGCTATGGGCAAGCCCGGATACAGCCTGATTGCGAGCAGTAATAGCGCTCTGGGCGCATACGGCAGGTACTACAAAAAGAGTTGGTGCTAACGAAAGCGCCGGGGTATTAACTAGGTGACAAGTATCGCAATTAATTTGAAATTGGGCTTCAGCACTTTTTTCAGTGGCAATATGCGATATATCATGGGCAAGGTTATTACCCGCACATAGGCAGGCAACAACAAAGAAAAATACCACATATTTTTTGATTAAAATTCGCAAAACACTATCCTAGTGAAAGTCCATCTCGCATTAAATACCCACAATGGTTAGAAAGATAACATGTTGTGAGCCGGATTCAAAGTGACTACTTAGTTGAGGGGATCTGCCATGCAGATGGCAACCTCCACTACAAGATTTTTTTGTCATAAAGCCGCCTAAGAAGGCCGCTTTATGATCATCAACATCATTTTACTCCTTAGAGGCTACGCTTTCTTTATCGCCAAAACAATCGTTTGCTAGGAAATCAATTAATGCGGGATAGAACTCTATTTTATGTCTGTAAAACAGAGTACTACTAAAATGATCAGCGCCCTCTAACCACATAGCCTTATGGGGTATTTGGTGCTCCTCAAGAGCTTTAATATACTTTTCAGCATGCTCAGGCGGCACTCTCTGGTCAACATCACCATGGATGATAAAAAGCGGAATATTCACCTTCTCCACTTCGTTAATAGGCGAAATACTATCATCCCACATTCTAACTTGTTCAACGGCTCCAGAAGTTGGGAACTGGAGCATCTGGTTACGATAGTAATTGAGTTGTTGCAAATTATCAGCCACCGCCGCACCGGCAATTGCACATTGATAAATTTGTGGGCTGCGTGCTGCCGCGATCAATGCCGCATAGCCACCATAGGACCAACCGAACATCGCCAATCTGTCCGGATCTGCAAGTCCCTGGTCAACCAGATACAAGGCGCCATCGTCCTTGTCATCTTGCATTTTATGACCACCTTCACCACCGTTGATAAACGCCGTCTTGTAAAAATCCAAGCCATAACTCGTTGATCCTCGATACTGAGGTTGAAGCACCATATAACCATAATTTGCCATCAATTGTGCCCATTCGTCATAACTGGGATTCTCTCCAACAAAAGGGCCACCATGAGGCATTACCACCAATGGATATGGGGGCTTGCTATTTGGAACTGTAATAAAGCCTCTGATCTTCTTTCCATCTCGAGACTCATAGGTGATAGCCTTCACATCAGCAAGTTTATCACTGGAAAATTGCGGTTTTGTAGAGCCTATCACGATAAGATTACCATTTTTCAAAAGATAGTATGTCCCTGGATCCCTCGGTCCCCTGTTATAAATAACCATACTGTTACTATCACGGGACCGGCTACTGATACTCATTCGGTCGGCATTTGGAATCAATCCCTTTAGCTGCTCGTAAATGGCCTTCTCTTCACCGTCGAACCATTCGTACTTAACATCCCTACCATCATAATATCCAATCGCCGCGGTATCATCAGGATTGGTGTATGCGTTGGTGTGCCCTCTCTCAAATATCACGCCCTCGGACCCACGGTAGATCAATTCTTTGAATTTTTTGGATTCAGGATCAAATGACCAAAGACCTTCTTTATCATTACCATTATGTGCGATCACTAAAAGGTTGCTAGGAGATAATGGATCCAAGCCAAGAGGGTACCAAGTTTCGAAACTATCTCTGTTGGTGCGATTAACAATCTGCCAATTAGTAGTTCCTTTAACACGATAATAACTTAAAAATTCGTTAGCCTGCGCATCATAACCTCGTGCAAATTGAGGGTCACCATCACCATCGAAGCGAATATCACCAATCTTTGGTGATTCCCGAGTAATCAACTTTCTGATATTTTTAGTAACGTCATACTCATAAAACCTAGCGTAATAAGAACCCTTTTCATATCCGGCAATCAACACCTTATTGGGCTTTGTTGGGAGAGTGCTTCTTATACTGCCTATTTCAGAGATTTTCGACCATTTTGACTTTTTCGGATCCTTATCAAGCGTTAGCACACCACCCGCAGTCTCATAAACTCCCTCATTAAATCCATCAATCTTATCCCGCACCTGCAGTCGCGCAGTGAATATAATTATGTTATCCGTTGCCCACGAGAAGTTCGTCATCTCCATAGGCTTAGCGTCCATCTTGAACGGCCGTGCCCGCAGGTCATTGGCATCATAAATTTCTAGAATGGGGTTGCCATCTTTGGTGGGTATTTTTAAAAGTGCTAACTTTTCACCATCAGGGGACAAGCTTACATTGCTCATATCAGCACGTTTTGCCCACTCTTCAAGAGCATAGGGCTCAATTTTCTCTGCAGCTAGAACTGGCATTCCAAAAACCGCTAATACGCCTAATACCGTGCCGACAAAAAACTTACCTTTCATAACCTAGCTCCTTTTTGATCTTTAAAGATAAAAAAACCCCCTCAAAACTTCTGAGAGGGCTTTAATATAACTGCTTTACATTAACAAATGTCTATTAGTTACTGCCGAAGCTGTAAGCCGCGTTCATATAGAGCGTCCGTCCGCCCAAGTCGTAACCATAACCGATGGGAGCGTTATTAATAGAAGAGATCTCGTTTCCATCAACCTTAGGGGGCTCTTTGTCAAAGATATTTCTAGCGCCAAAGGTAACAGCCCAGTTATCTTCTATATAGGTCAGAGACATGGTGTGAATCATGTAATCATCGGCATAACCAACATCACGACAGGTATCATAATAACCCTCTCCATAACATGTATCACCATAAAATCCAGTGCCATTGGTGTCATAGATATCACTGTAAGGATCTCTCGCAGTGGGATCTTGATCAACAGAACTAATATAGCTAGACCTTATTTGTAACCGCCACTTGTCATAACTGAACCGAACCGTAGAATTTCCTTTCCAACTGGGGAAGCCCCACTCGCCAGCATAGTTTTCATAGTCTTCGATACCCTCATCATCAACAAATAGCGTTGAACGCTCTATGGAATGGTTGGCATTAATAGATACGTCAACGTCAATCGGACGATCCATAATAGTCCAGGTGTCACCAAAGGTTAGGTTGACATCCACACCACGTGCGGTCTCATTGTCTCTATTGAGGAAACCATTATCTAATATAGTGATCTCTGGGTTAGTTGGGTCAGAAAAGTCTCTATTAATACGACCACAGAACGGGCTTGCCCCAGTCAAGGTGTAATAACAATCATTAACGATATATTGACCACTTGGCTCAATGATCGTGTTCTCAATATCGACTTCGTAGTAAGTCACACTAAGTCCCATATCAAACTTATTGCTAAAGTCTTGCTCGTAGGAGAATCCGGCAGTCCAAGATTCAGATGTCTCCGGATCAAGAGTTAACGATCCTCCCGTAGATTGCTCCACGCTAAAGGTGTTATAGCCATTGTTGTCAGCCAACAAGGGATCTACGCCATTTGCAGCACAGTTTGCTAGTACCTCTGGCTCTCGCGTATCCAGAGCAGGCAAATATTCGCCTGTCAACTCATCAACAGCTCCATCTGGCAAGTAACATGGATCATAGATACTGCTAAATCCTGTTTGATTGGCTAGATATAGCTCACGTAAGTTGGGTGCGCGAAACGCGGTTCCATAGGTAGCACGGATCAACAGTGAATTAACCGGACGCCAACCTAACTTAACTGACTCAGTTGTATTGCTACCGTAGATTTCATCATCGGTAAATCGCGCTGACACATTGGCAGTCAACTCTTTAACAAAAGGCTTATTAGCAACCAGTGGTGCTTCGACTTCAAAAAAGAGTTCACTCATATCCTTAGAGCCTACAGCGCCGCCGTCAGAGAAGTACCCAAAGAACAGGCCGTCGCGAGCAACGTTGTCAGGCATCGAGTTAATTTCGTCTTTACGGTACTCAAAGCCCACAACCATACCGATAGGCCCATTGGGCATCTCATAAACTTCACCGGTTATTGCGCCTGAAATAATTGTCTGCTCATAGTCTGTATCAAAATCACGACTATCGAAGAGATAGTTAGTTTCGGCATCGGTGGCAAATTTACCAACGATTCCTGCAGGGTACAGCGATGGTGCAAACATATTCACAGCCACGCAACCTGGCGCTGCATCAAAAGCCAAGGTCTCTCCTGAATCATTAACACAGGGAGTGTCTGTCGATGAATAGTTACCCAACGCAAGATCCAAACGATCACCACGAATACCATAACGATGAGACTCACCCGATGATTTAGAGTAAGAACCATAAACATCGAAGGTCCAATTTTTAAGAGTTCCGGCGTCCATAAAAGGAAGGTCGCCTCTCAAACCGGCGACAAAACGAGAATTCGCAAAGCTCGCCTCGGCTGACGATCTATCATTTTCTACAGAAACAATCGGCAGAGTCCCTACAGGACCAATAGCGCCATTCAACAGTCCGAAAGTAGCTGGCGTACAGCCTGCTAAAGGAATGCCATACCCGGCACAGAGCCCTTCGTAGTAGGCCCCGAAACCTGCTTGATAGCCCGCACTGTTATACAACGCATCTTCGGCTAAACCGCAATCAATTCCATCCGGTTGATTGGGGTTACACAGGTTATAGGGGTTGTTTGCTGGTACATCGGGGAATAACTCTGGCGGTGAAGATATCCGCGCGTAATCAGCCTTAGAGTACATGGTTTCAAAGTAAGCTGTTATGTTAGCGTCACCCTCAAAGGTGTACTCTCCATAAGCCATAAAGTTGGCCGTTTCATAATCTGGATATAAATCAGCATTTTGCTTGTAAGGCGTACCATTAAGGCTGTAATTAGAATATGAAACATCGGCCACACCATCGCCATCACTGTCTATGCCGAAGCCGCCGTATGGCGATACGCTTTCACTAAAGTTTCCCCAACCACCGTTACTGGTCCCCGGAGTATAATAAATACTACCAGTGGCCATACCAGGAACAAAGACTCTGCCCGCTAGTCCAGTCGGCTTACAGTTAGATACCTCCATGCCATAAGTGGCCATATAGTAGAGGTCTAACTTTCTAATTTTGCCAGCCTTGTCGACTTCATAATTGGTTTCACACTCAGATGTCCAAGGTCGACTGGCATAGCTAGCAGACTCGCTGCGAGAATAATCTAAGCCGACACCGATAAAACCACGATCCCAGTTCTTACCCCAAGTCAGATTCAACTGAGAATCCTCACCTCCATCATACTTAGGAACTGACGTACCGCCTTCCAGAGCAAAACCGTCAAAGTCTTTTTTCATAATAATGTTAGTTACACCACCAATCGCATCAGACCCATAAATTGAAGATGCTCCATCGGTGAGAATTTCGTACTGCGCCACTAATCCGGCGGGGATCAACCCTACGTTAGGTGCATAAGGCGCACCCTCAGCGCCGCCCGGGGCCAAACGTCTTCCGTTAACCAAAACCAAGGTTCTATTAGCACCAAGACCCCGAAGGTCAATCGTCTGCGTTCCAGGACCATTGTCTAAAACGAAGCCACTAAAGGTTAGATCGACCTGCTGTCCACCTGCGGACGTTGAGCCCTGCAAAATGTCTGCAGCATTGACCAACCCAGCTTCGCGTGAAATTCCGGCAGAGATAATCTGCAACGGAGAGATACTTGAAAAAGTCGTTCGCTTTAAGCGCGACCCGGTAACTAAGATCTCATCCACAGTGTCAGTATCTGAACTGAACTCCAACTGTTCAGCTTGCACTTCTTCACTGGCAATTTCCGCCTGCACTTCTTTAGTAAGAATTTCCTCACTCTCACTATTTTCTCCTGAATACGCTAAAGACGATCCTAATAATAGAATAGACGCGATGGACGCCATTAGGGTATTAGTCTTACCTTTTAATTTAACAGTCATTAGTCTCTCCCGATAACTACTGTAAGTAATAAATATACTGCGTGTAATATTTTTTTAAAAAATCACAGAAGAGTTTATTACCTCTGCCGTCACTTGTACACCTATAAATTGAGTACAGAATAACCCAAGACACGGTCATCGTGCGATTCAGCAAACTGGGGTGGTGCGCGCTCCATTGACAATAGCTCAGTAAAATGACGTTAAATACGAGCATTTCCTTTGCCAAAATCTATCTAAAACTCCATAAATAAACTAACAGCAATGACTCAGTTAGATCCCTAGGCTATGATGCCAATGCTTATGAAGCTGCAAGATCGAAACCCTAAACCCAGTATTATAAGAGCCTTAGCAGAACCAACTAGACACTATCGGGACGGGACATGATGAAAAGGAAGGGATTTTACCTAACGCTTATATTGATCACCCTTAGCTTTACTCAGGGTTGCGAAAACAACACTAATCGCATTGAATCAACAACCGCTGAGCAAAATACTGCGGCGCCACGCGCCATGGCTGCGATTGCCATTTCTGACATTTATGGCGCTCAAGTTAGTCAGGATATTCTTAATGCTGGGGGCAATGCCGTTGATGCGGCGGTGGCGGCGGGCTTTGCCTTGGCGGTCACCTTTATTGATGCAGGCAACATTGGTGGTGGCGGCTTTATGACCATTAAGATGGGTAACGAAATCGCGTTTCTTGATTATCGCGAAAAAGCGCCCTTAGCCGCACACAAAGATATGTACTTGGACGCTGAGGGTAATGTGATTGACGACATTACCTTGATCGGCGCTCAAGCTGTTGCTGTGCCGGGCACTGTCGCTGGATTTTGGGAAGCTCATAAAAGGTTTGGTAAATTGCCATGGGAAGATCTGATCAATCCAGCTATAAAATTGGCTAGAGATGGTTTTATGCCGGCTCCAGCTCTAGTCGATAATGTTCATCGCTTGAAAGGCCAGTTTGTCGGAAAAACCAATTTCAGCGCCTATTTTGCATCGATGAAAGTCGGCCGTTTATTTAAACAACCCGAGCTTGCCAAGACCTTAGGTCGCATAGCGGAAAGTGGCGCGGACGATTTTTACCGAGGTGCGACAGCGGCGCTTATAGTGGAAGAGATGCAGGCTGGTAATGGACTGATCACAGCAGAAGACTTAGAAAGTTACAAGGCAGTCTGGCGTGAACCGGTGCGTTCAACATGGCGCGAGTATGAAGTTATTTCCGCCCCGCCGCCAAGTTCAGGTGGTTTTGCCATTGTGCAATTGTTGAAAATGAAAGACTACCTAGGTGATTTCTTTCAGGACGTCGAGCATAACTCTGCACAGTACATTCACCTAGTAGCTGAAATGGAGAAAAGGGTTTTTGCCGATCGTGCTGAGTATTTAGGTGACCCTGACTTTTTCAATGTGGATATTAATACATTAATTAGCGACGATTACGTCTCCAAAAGAGCCGCTGAAGTTAATCCGACAACAATATCGCCGCTAACCAGCATTAACCCCGGCCTAGAATCCCCTAATACTACTCATTATTCTATCGTCGACCAATGGGGGAATGCAGTATCCAACACTTATACCATCAACTGGGATTATGGCAGTGGTGTAGTAGTGGGCGGCGCAGGCTTCTTACTGAACAACGAGATGGATGATTTCAGTGCCAAGCCAGGCGTTCCAAATATATATGGCGTCGTGGGTAACGTAGCCAATGAGATTCAGCCTGGTAAGCGCATGCTGTCATCTATGTCGCCCACTATCTTGCTTAAAGATGGTGAGGTAGAGATGGTACTTGGCACCCCTGGGGGCTCCACTATTTTCACAACAGTTTTCCAGGTGATTATTAATATCTTAGATTTTGATATGTCCGCCGAGGAAGCCATTGGGGCCGCGCGCTTCCATCATCAACTGGTACCTATTGATCTTATTACCTACAGCGGATTCACCATTGATAAACACCTGTCCAAAAGCACGGTAAAAGAACTGGAGGTCATAGGCTATCGGACAGAACCGCATGCCTATGAATACGGTGATGTGCAGATCATTGTTCGAAAAGGTAAAGGCTGGGTCGCCGCGTCAGATCCCCGCGATCGAGGAGAGTCTCGAGTTTTTGAAGTACCCACAAAAACTCGAGACCATTAACAGACGAGCTTTTTCTTTAAAGCGTTAGTTGCAGCCTGATACCGATATTTCGTCCCGGTAGCGGCACTTCTCCCTTGACGAATGAAGAGTGGTTTCTGGCTGCCTCGTCGAGTAAGTTCTGAGCGAAAATTGAAACTCTAGCAGTGCGTTGCCCACCAACGTTAAAGGTTTTTACGGCATTGAAATTTAACATTGTAAAACCACCAGTCTCGGTTTCATTTATTCCAATATCGCGCTGAGTGCCCACATCCTTTAAATCAAGTTTTAATTCAAGATCATTTTCAGAATATGAAACCCCATAGATATTTCTGGACGGTGTCATTCGAGGAATATTGCCATTGTCATTATTATTAAACTCTCCATTGACTGAGTCACGCCCGATCGACAAAGTTAAGTCTCCGCGCCCCAACTCTAGGACTGTGCCAAATTCAAATTCATAGCCAAAGAATCGCGCATCATTTTGCAAATAATTGGCAAGAACTAGGCCCTCGTCGTGATGTTCGTCGTCATGGTTATCATGCTCTTCTTCAGTTTCATCTTGAAGATAAATGTAACGATCAACATCGTTTTTAAATAGAGTAAAAGTGCCAAAAACGTTTTCGTGCTCATAACTTAAGGTCGTATCAAAATTTCTGGATCGCTCAGATGTCAACTCTGTGTTGCCCACTTCAAATCTGCCCGTCGCTAAATGAGGTCCGCCCATGAACAACTCCACTGCTGAAGGCGCTCTCTGGACGACCGCAGCGCTGATATTCAACTCAAGGTAGTCACTCAACTCTTTACTGAAGCTAACCGCGACGCTTGTATTACTGATATCTCTATCGAAATAATCGAGCTCCTCTTGCTCGTCACCCTGACCTTCATCATGGTCATCTTCATGGCTGACTGATCCCTTCCTGCGTATTTGATCATACCTAAGACCAACGTCAAGATGGAATAAATCCAGTTCTTTGCTTAAGAAATAACCCAGTGTGAACTCTTCACTTTCAGTTGGGTTCATGAAAGCCTCTTCACCGATAATTGCAACGTCTTCTGTCACAAAATTAAGGGATACTTTTTGTAAAAAAGAGCTGTTACTTAGATCGAAGATAGCGCCATATTCTCTAGCGTCATTGGTAAACAGTGTCGGCCCCTCTTCGTGATGCTCTTCTCCATGATCTCCTCCGTCTTCCTCATGCTCATCCTCACCCTCAGCATGTTGCTCGGTTAAGGAATAATCGGAGTCTCTTAGGAAATAATTGACTTTTTTTAGCCAACTATTATCAACGATATACGAGCCTTCTAAATTGACTACATCTGAATTAGTCGTTGAGAATATCCTTTCTCCCTCGTGCTCGTCTTCTTGCTCCTCTCCTTCGAGTTCATTTTCCTCGTGCTCCTCTCCATGGAACGGGATGCCATAAAGACTCTCAACACGATTAACTGAGATACCAAAGTAGCCCCAGTCTCCTGTCTTCGAAATCCCCATTCTTGAGGCGGTATTCTCAAAATCAGAATTGGATAAGAAACCCAAATCTTCCTCGTGGTCACCATCATCCTCTTGGCCTTCATGCTTTTCATCATGAAGAATCGCTCCATTTGGCACATCAAAATCACCGAACTGAGAGTCCTTGTAACCAAAACTAAGATTCAAACCACCCAAGTTGTTTTGATATGACAGGCTATGACTATCACCGTCATTCACTGACTGGGCCTCTATTCCAATTTTGATCGTCGAATCAGAGAAATCTTCCCGTGCAATAGTATTGTCGACCACATTAACAATGCCTCCGATAGTGCCATTGGAGTAAAGTAATGATGATGGGCCTCTGACGATCTCAATTTGCTGCACATTGTTCAAATCAATATCATTGACATGGTCAGCGCCAAGACCAGAAATGTCTCGAACGACCATCCCATTACTAAGCACTTTGACGCGGTTTCCAGACATGCCTCTGATAATTGGTTGACCAACACCCGAACCATAATCTGAGGAGGAAACCCCCAGCAGGCCATCTAATGACGCGCCTAGGCTCTGACTGGCTGTAGTTGAAATATCGTCTCCACTTACGACATGAAGTGGATTTTCAATATCACTTAAAGTTTGATCAATAAGAGAAGATCTGACGACCACTTCTTCTATCTCATTTGCAAATGTACCTATACTTAAAACGGCGCTCGCCATAACGGCTACGCAAATACGCGGATCCATAGGACCTCCAGAAAAATTTAAATTTAATTGTAATTAGGTAAAATTAAATCTAATTTTTTGGCGGTGCTCGCGATAGGTAGAGAGTGAATCGTGAGGTTAAAACAACAGCAATAAGCGGTGCAAATAACAACTCAACGACATAGGGGGCAAACAGTAAAACGCCTGTTTGGGAGGGTAGTGTTCCTTTCGATAGATGACAGGTATCGCACTCTGCCTGAGAAAAAGTTTGAGAGGTAAGTTGGCCTAAAAAGGTATGCGTTGACTCGTGGACAATATTGTTAGCAACAAACACCCCTGCTAGCAGAAGCAATAAAGGGAAGTGCTTTTTAAAATTAACCATTGGCACGAGTGTCGACCTGCTAAAAATAACGTTACTCAAAAACTTATCTGGATCTGAGTTTAAACCAATTTCTAAAAATTACAACCATTACCTACCTGATCAGTCTCACATCTTTACCCTTTAATTATGCGCAATGATCGGAGATGAAATTTTCCGCACAGGCAAAGATTAATTCTTTGCGCTCTTGATTCATATTTTCAAGGGTTTTACGCATAAAGGATAGTCTTGGGTTATTTCTAAGCACCCCAATATGCCGACTAACAAAACGCCAATAGAGGCCATCAACAGTATTGCACCAATCGCCCTTTTTATAATCGCTCATTTTTAAAATATAGTTGGACCCACAGATATAGGGCTTGGTGGCAAAAATACCACCGTCTGCAAAAGTCCCCATACCAAACACGTTGGGCGTCATTACCCACTCTGAAGAATCGACATACATCTCCATGAACCAGTGATAAACATTTTTAGGGTGTACTTCACACAGCGTCATTAGGTTAGAAATCACCATCAAGCGATTTATGTGGTGGGTATAACCAAACCGATCAGAAAAGTTGATCGCATCATCTAAGGGTGGTATTCCCGTCTCGCCTGAATACCAGCTATCCTTTAAGCTGCCAGAGAAATTAAAAAAATTACTCTGCAACTGCACCTCTCCATGGTGCTGGTAGACTCCTCTTACAAATTCACGCCAGCCAATAATTTGACGTAAAAATCCCTCCACCGAATTAAGAGGCACCTTTTCTTTCTCTGTATAAGCTAAAACCTTATCAATAATATCTTTGGGCGTGATTAGACCCATGTTGAGAGAAGGGCTTATTGCGCTGTGAAACATAAAGGTGTGATTTTTCAAAATGGCATCTTCATAGAGTCCAAAGTGTTCAAATTTAGCACTCAAAAAGTAGTCGATATTCTCCAGCGCATCTCGCCGGCTGAGGGGCATCCAAACATCGGCCATTTGCCCAGGGTGATCGCCGAACTTTAACTCTATAGTGGCTTTTAATGATTCGACATATTGAGACTGCCGAGGTTTGTAAAGATCAGGCAGAGCTAATCCTTTAGGGATTTTCTTCCTATTGTCTTCATCAAATGACCACTTCCCCCCCAGGGGCTTTTGATCTTCATCCATCAATAAGTTGAGTTTTTTACGCACCTCTTTATAAAAATTACCCATGCGTAAAGTCTTAGACTTACCGTTAAAGACCAAAAACTCTTGGCGATCTAACAAAAACATCGGTGAAGGCAATACAGTTACTGCTAAGTTTTTCTCTTCGGCAAAGGCCCTGATTCTAGTCTCGAAGTCTTTATCTTCGATTTCAAAGATTGTCAGCGCTGTGATCTCATGCTCTAAAACACAGGCCGCTAATTTTTTCTCATAGGGTTCATCAAAACTGGGGTGATCGATATCGAGATACTCAACATCAAAATTATGCACCTGCAATTCGTCACGCTTTTCGCGCATTGCCGCTAAAAACATTAGTATTTTTAACTTGTGATGCTTTTCATAGGTGCACAGCCCCAGGTCCTCTGCCATGAAGATACTATGTCCGCCAGCTTTTTTAATATCCTGCAATGGAAATAACTGGTTGCCTAGCAGAATAAGTAAGCTTTTATCAGGCACTATATAGACTGGTTTTTTCTCAGGTACAGCATCTGTAAAGCGACACCAACAACATAGATTATAAGAAAAGCCATATAAAATTTGCCCAGCAACGGATCTGCAAAACTAGTGATCACTGGATCATCAACTGGCAAACGCCGCAACCCATCGGTAATCGCCGGAATCATGTGAAACAAAAAAGTAGCGCTATAACTAACGGCCTGAAGGTAGGGTGAAAATTGGCGAAAGACCTTGGTTTTTTCGGCAATAGCCCCAACCAAAACAGCAAGCAGTGTAAGTACCGCCAATATATGGGCAATACCGAAGCCACCTTGGTTATAAATGCCCAGGGCTGACAGCGCAACAACTAGGGTACATATCAAATACAACTTCCCTGGCAATTGACTGAAGGCAATGACCTTGTATCTAGCAAGAGCGTAAACCCCGCTCAACAGTGCAAAAACTCCCAGGGCGGTATGAAACCATCCTAGTAAAGTAATCTCTGGCATAACAATAACTTCCTATTTTTTTTAGACATTAGTGCGACCAAATTTGAGTCACAAATTTCAAACGATTTCCAGATCTCAAAAGGACTCGGATGAGGCGAAGATGTAGTCTGAATTAAAGTTAACAAATAGCATAGCTATATTCAACTAAGGCCTATCTAAGGCTAATTAATCCCACTATAAAATGTGTCGAAATATGATTGTCGATCACCTTTTAGCATACCAACGGTTTCATCCATAAACCGATTTCTATCATCTCTGGTGTTGAACACCCAAATACACAGACTGTCTTTACTGTGATAAATAGCCTTTAACTCATCATCAATGTCGCATACCGATTGAGGAATTTCAGCTTTAATACAAATCACTATTATCCGCCCCTAATCACAATTAAAATCTCTGAAATGAAAATGTCGAACACCCGTTCCACCAGCAACTCGATCAACCATCGTTTTGGCCAACCGCCTGGCACTAATGCTTCGATACCGGCTGAGAGAACCTACTAACAGGGGGTCTACAAATTTAACCAGAGTCTGGCCAAGCCTTTCTGCGGTTCTTCTCTCTACTCTGACACCCACTAATAAACCGGGGCGGTAAATATTAATAAACGAAAACCCTAGCTGCTGGATCGCTTCCTCCAACTGCCCTTTGGTGCGTAAATAGAAATTTTTGGACTTTGAATCTGCGCCCACAGAAGACACCAAACTAACACCAGTAGCCCCTGAGGCTCTGGCCTTTTTGGCGAACCCAAGGCAATAATCAAAGTCTACTTTTTTAAAGGCTGCTTGGCTCCCCGCTTTTTTGATCGTGCTGCCTAGGCATATAAACAGATGATCGCAATGCGGTAGCCTGCCATTGATCTCAAACTCTTCGAAGTCGACCTCAAGAACTTCCACATTGGCAATCAGATCCTCTAACGGCCTTCTCACCACAGCTATCGTTCTGTGTCCACTACCTGCCAACTGCTTCAAAATATTGCCTCCAACAAGGCCTGTGGCACCAATAACGATTGATCTGGTCATAGTTTAGATCTCACTATATTTCTCTATCTCTCTGTACAACACCATTTTTGTCGCCGGCTTCTCAATCAATCCTAATATTAAATGCAGTCAGTAAATTTAAGACTTCGGGCGAATTAAATTTTGCCCTTTCTATCGAATTTTCTAAAGGATTTATAGAGTAATTAATAGCTTCATGAAAATTGCAGTTATCTAGCTTGCACAAAACGAATCTAGCATCTTTTAGATCCGTTTTATGAAAATCAGCCCCCTTTAAATTACATTCTGAAAAATCTACGTCATGAGCTTTACAATCGTGAAAAGATACCTCTTCCAACTCTAATGCACTGAACACAGAAAAAGATATATCGCAGGATTCAAAAAATATTGGGGCGGTCAAATTAAAGTTGCTCCAATTGAGTGAAGTCCAGTTAACACCGGTCAGCTTACAATTTTTAAAATATGTGTCTATAAATTTAGACTGAGCTAATTTTATTAGACTAAGATTCGAATTTTTAAATTCACAATCTGTAAACTTACATTCAATAAATTGAGTCTCTGAAAAATTACAACTAACAAACTTACAACCGTCAAAACTACTGAGTCGTACTATCTCATTCTTGATATCTAACTCATCGAAAACTTCGTAACCGTAATCTGTGTTATTTTTAATCATAAACAAAAACGTCTTCTAAATAGTTTCATGTAACTTTTTAGAGCTTCATTGGTTTTGACCCTAGCGTCCTGCTACCAATTTAAAAAACAGTAAAAATTTGACAGCAAGTGACGCATTTGAATTGCTCTTTAGTTACTTGTGCGGGTTAACTAAAAACTTCTCACCGGTTGCCTGTTTTGCATAGGTTCTAATTGTTTCCGGCTGAAGCATTTCCTCAAAAGATATCTCCTGAGTGTAATGGCTCGCAAAGGTCGTTTTAATTTCCTTCGCAACACGCTCGCGCATCTGCTGAAACCTTTCCATACCGATTCTTCCAATCATTGGTGTCAAAAGCCAGCCTCCTAGACCCCACTGCATGCCAAATGATCGGTTCAAAATAGTAGGAGATAAATCCAGTCCACCATAGATATAAACCTGCTTGTAGGTATCTGAACCATATCGACTATATTCTTTAGCTGTGGCGTTGGCAGCGATTTCCATTGCAGAGAGTATCTGCCCGGGTAACTTCCCACCATTACCTCCGCCTGTGGCATCAAACCCTAAGGTCGCGCCCGTTGCTATTAACGCCGCGACTAGGTGCTTCATAAAATCAGGATCACTGGTATTGCATATATATTCGGCACCTAAGCTTTTAAGAACCTCAACCTGTTCAGTTTTTCTAACAATATTAACAAGAGGAACTGAGTCGTCTTTGCAGATTTTAACCAGCATTTGCCCGAGATTTGAGGCTGCAGCTGTATTGACTATGGCACTGTGATTTTCCATCTTCATGGTTTCAATAAAGGCTAAGGCCGTCAATGGATTTACAAACGAAGAGGCCGCATCAGCGGATGTTGTACCCTCGTCCATTACCAGACAGCTAGTTACTGGAACACATCTATATTGGGAATACATTGAACCACCAGCAACACCCACCGTCTTACCTATAAGCCCTTTCGCATTCGCTCCCGCTTCTACAATAACGCCACCCCCTTCATTGCCAACCGGCATAGATTGATCCAGCCTTGGCTTCATGGCGCCCATCATGGCTGGGTGTACCTTCATGCTAGCAACAGTAGCATCACCAGATCCAGACACAGTCAAACTATCCAAATCGGCTGCAAAACTTATTAGCAGCCCAAGATCCGAGGGGTTAATAGGCGATGCCTCTACTTTAATTAACACTTCATTTTCTGAAGGCGTGGGCTTTTCCACTGTAGCAATAGAAATCTCTATATTGCCTTCACTGGTTACCATTGATCTTATTTCTCTTGAAGTCTGTTCTGACATGCTTGTTTTTCCTTTAGATGATTGACCATGATGGATACATTAAGCCTAGTCAGTATGATATATTGACTAGGCTGATTTTTACAAGTAGACAACTTAATCATACTGGTATCTAAATACAAACTATGACGAAATGCAAAAGTCCGGTAGTAAACGCTTTAAAGCTGATTGGCGGCAAATGGAAAATTGCCATCATTTATAATCTACGTGAAGATGCTGTCAGGTTTGGTCAGTTAAAAAGAATCCTATCGCCTATCACTCAGCAAATGTTAACCAAACAGCTGCGAGAGCTTGAAAGAGATCTATTGATTGATCGCAAGGTGTTTGAAGTAATCCCGCCCAAAGTCGAATACTCCTTATCCGAGTTTGGGCGATCTTTTATGCCGGTTTTAGACTCTCTATGCAGATGGAGTTCTGAGCACGAAGAGCTAATGCAGTCGATATCTGAACACCTTGGATCATCAACCAATTAGCCGTTAAAAGATAAACCAAACACAAATCATCTTATCAATACAAAACTGCCGCTGAGGTTTGATTTATTAGACGACTAGTAAATCATTTTTGTTGAAGTGCCTTCCTGAAATTTGATCTATCACCGAGAAAAATGCGTAACCGCCTGCAGCAGTCTACAAACCATGCATCGGTGTTAAAAACTTTATCCTGAATTAATGGGACGGTTAAATAATAAAACACCCATTGCTGGCAAAGAAAAATAATAATATCGGAGCAAACGAATGAACAAGCCTAACCTTTTTAGACGATCGGCAATGCTAGCAGTCCACCTTTGGAGAAGAATAATGGACGTGAAGTTTAATCCATTAAAGTACATTCCAGATCAAAGTTTGCAGTCATATTTTATGTTGGTGTTGTTTACTATATGGAGTGTAACCTTTGGCTTTATTGCCACATATTACGTTGGTTGGCTGGGCTACAGCACTATTACCAGTGTAGTTGTTCACCTAAGTGTCCTAATACCACTGATGATTACTAACGCTGTATTTGTAGACGCAGAAAGAACGGGTGAGCAATGGTTAGAAGAATGGAAAGAAGAACAAAGCAAATACAAACTGTTCATTAACAGGTTGAAGATGAAAAATATTGTTCCCTGGAAGTCAGACACGGAAGCATAAATAAAGCCCGGCTAAAATGCGCTGGTAGACGGATTTTCCTCCAGTAATCTCGCAGTCAGGTAAAACCATAGCCTCAGGAAAGCCCGAAGAAGGACCGGTGGGTGTTGGTTGGTCGAGCCAATTTAACTGCATAGAGTTGCTACGCAGGCCAGCCCACCTTTGATTATTCGGTACGTATAAATAGTAGATATCTAAGCTAGCCCAATGATTCTTTCTCAGTCACCAGATGAGCTGTGACTGTTCTGTCTAGGCGGCTTGAATTTTTTGCAAGTCGCCCATTCACTAGCTCCTAATTTGCAAATTCTTACAACTAAAACCCTAGGTACACCAAAAGAAAAGCCTGTGACTTTAATACAACTTCATTTCAGAACTTTAATATTCCACCAAATAAAGGGTGTTATCAACACTGTTGGAAGTACCCACCATATCCACACTGGTTCAATCTTAACATTCACCACTAGAACAGCTGTAATGACTGCAATGGTACCACCCATCATATTACCTAAGTGTCTTCCTATTCTTTCTTTCCCGGTGGCTGTTTTGTTCTTATAACTCTTAAAATCAGCATAGCCCAAGCCGATAGCTAAAGACCCGAAAACTAGGAGGGGTATGTATAAGGAGTTGTTATTCGTGAAGTAAATTGCCGCCAGTACCCACATCCCTATTCCGGATAAAATCATTACGCCAATAGCAATCCAATCCAAGGGGGTTGCTATACCTTTTCTGTTTCTAGCAAAGCGCATACCTGCAAAAGCTAGATAGAAAGAAAAGAACGCAATTAGAAACAAAAAGAGGTTACTAGTAATAATCGACATTGGAATAGCGGTTGAGAAGATAGCAACCATGCACCAGAAATATGTTCTCCCTGAAAGAACATGAAGCTTTTTACCTTTTGCAGATGAAACTGCCAGAACAGCACAAAGCAATGCAATTATTCCCGCTAGGACATGTATTGGTAGCAAAATTTGCATTTTTCACTCATAATGTTTACTTAGTTAACATTTAATATAATACATTATGTCCGCACAGTAAACATTAAAAGGTTTCATGACATACCATAAAGAAAATCTGAGAGCGCAGCTTGCTGATATCGCATTTAAACTTTGCGAGGAGACTACATGGCAAAAAGTTAATATGAGACTGATAGCAAAGGGTGCAAAAGTCTCCACAACCGCATGCTACAGACACTACAGTAATAAAAATGATCTTAAGGCTGAGGTTATGCGCAGGGGCTTTCAGCTTTTATCTGAGGGTATGAAAGATATCCAGATTGATAAATCAGGCTTCTCATCTTACGGCGCACATTACATAAGGTTTGGCTTACAGCACCCAAATATCTATGACCTAATTTTTGGAACAATAGACATAGACATGACGCTTTACCCAGATTTGGAAGCAGCATCGAATGCGCCATTTAATGGGTTAATTGAAGGGGTAAAATCCTTTATGCCTAACAACTCTGAAACAGAAATTATGATAAAGGCCTATCAGATATGGGCATCAGTTCATGGGATAGTTGGGATCCTTCGACGTTCAGACTTGTATGGCAGCAAAGCCGAAACGATTACATGGATAAAAAATAATCTTGAAGATTATTTAAAGAAGACTACCTTTGGTTGATTAACCCCATACACTGTCGACGTAATAGCGCCCAGGATTGAATACAAATAATCCTTAACGGAATGATCTTCATAATATGAGTGAATATTATGGTCATTAGGGTCCTGAACTGACTAGCACCTTTTATGCTGAAGAAATGCCGGCATTGTTTGAAGCGGGCGAGCTAAAAACTGGGATAGAGTTAATAGGGCATTATGCACAACCTGAAGATAACGCGGAGGTAGATTCGGTATTAAAAGAAATAAAAGCCGCCTTCATCGGAGAATAATAGCGCCAAGAAAGTGTAAAAGAAGCCAACGACTCTTTGTAACCAACTTAGATGGAATAACAAGGACTCAAACTGACACTCCATAAATCTTAATATGAGCAAATCTAACAGGCAAAAATGTGCCAAGAAGGCTCATGAACTATTAATTCAAAAAATGTTGGGTAACTAGGCTTTCATCAATAGGAGGGTGTAATTATTTCTGTGTAACTGCCCGGGTTAAATGTAATCCGCCAAGCGGTCTTCGAACTCAATCATAAATCTATTCAGGGCCGGTTTCCAGTTGCGGATCGGCATGGTCCATTTCTTGGATGCTTCCTGCACTGCCAGGTTGAGTTCTTGGATTAGCGCGCGAGACATTGAAACCCTTATTTTTATTATAATGTATTATATACAACAACTAATTGTATATATTAGCACCATATTCCTTCCTATACCCTACCCAAAACTTACAAAGACTTTAAAAGAAAAAAATTCTCGAAGAGAATAACAAGGAAAAATAAATCACTGTTCAAATATACGTTAGCGCTCAAGAAACCCACAGCGCTGCTGATAATTAAAAATAGCTAATACATCGGCTCGAACATAGAGGAGTCAAGAGCTGGTGAGAAGGTCTAACGTTATATTTTAACAAAAAATGGCGCCACACAGATGGCAGTGCAGGTTAATCCAAGCGGCCAAATCGAATGGACAAAATAGGGAGCCACCATTAAAGCAAGGCCAGAAAGCAAAAAGCCGAATTTCGCCGATTTTTTTCCGTACATAAAATAGGCCATCCCAAAGACCCCGGCTAATAGACCAATAAAGAGTTCCATGGGATCCATTGCGGCGAGATTAAGCATAAATATTCTCTCTTTGCTGTTTGCATCAAATTTTATCAATCATACGGTCAAAGTTCGAGTGTAATTCCCCCATTATTAACGTCAATTAAAAGTAGGAGGCTTCTCGGTTATAGCAGTTGTCGAGGTGAAACCCCACCAATTGCCGTATGTGGACGAACGTTATTATAGGTCCATTGCCACTGTGTGGCCAATAATTGTGCATGTTCAATGTCTTCAAACAGATTAAGAGATAACCATTCCTGCCGGGCCGTTCGATTAAATCGTTCAATATAAGCATTTTGCGTAGGCTTTCCTGGCTGAATATAGAGCAACGTTATCTGCTCTTTCGATGCCCAATCAACGAGTACATTAAATGTACGAATCGAACGGCCATTTTTGAGAGAGTCACTGATGAAGTCCATCAACCAAACCTGATTAATGTCAGATGGAACGGCCAGTGCTTCAGGCTTATCTCGCTTAATACGGGACTTGGGCTTTATCCTCAGGTTTAGCTCAATCTCACGGTAGACGCGGTACACGCGCTTGCGGTTCCATTTAAACCCTTTCTTGTTGCGTAAAAAATAAAAGCATAAACCAAAACCCCACTGTTTGTGAGTCTCTGTAAGCCGCCGCAACCAATCTTCTATTTCAGCGTTTTTATCTGATAGTGTGGGCTTGTAAAAGTAACAGGTAGTGCTTATGGACAACAGCTCACACGCAATACGGATGCTGATGTCATGTTGTCATGTTGTCATTTAGCCTTGCAAGCCAGTTCTCGACGCCGAGCTGGCTTCACCACTTTTTTGCGATGATGTCCTTGGCAATTTCAGCTTTGAGCCGCTCCTCGGCAACCATCTTTTTTAGGCGTCGGTTTTCGTCTTCAAGCTCTTTCATACGTTTCATCAGAGACGCATCCATGCCACCAAATTTGGCGCGCCATTTATACACACTGGCAGAACTGATTCCGTGCTCGCGGCACAAATCTGGCACTGTGATGCCCGCTTCATTTTGTTTCAAGATAGCGATAATCTGGCTATCCGTAAATCGTGATTTTTTCATGTAGATCTCCTTCGTTTAGTCTACGAGAAAATCCTACTTAAAACTGATCCTAATTTACGGGGGGATTACAATGACGCGGAGGTAGATTCGGTATTAAAAGAAATAAAAGCCGCCTTCGTCGGAGAATAATAGCGCCAAGAAAGTGTAAAAGAAGCCAACGAATCTTTGTAACCAACTTAGATGGCATAACAAGGACCCAAACTGACACTCCATAAATCTTAATATGCGCAAATCTAACAGGCAAAAATGTGCCAAGAAGGCTCATGAACTATTAATTCAAAAAATGTTGGGTAACTAGGCTTTGATCAATAGCGAGCTACCGAGGGTGTACTTTTACTGTCACATTCCCGATTTCAGGGCATTTTTTGACAATACTTAACTCTATAAACCACCCGGCTTTTAGTTCTCGCAACAATTTTCTCCCTTTTGAATGGGTGGACAAACTACATCTCCAAAAGAACAGAAAACACAACAATCACCCTTAATTGGTTTTAAGAGTGTTTTACAATTTAAGCATTCATAAAAAAACTGGCAACTATTAGTAGACATAATTTCAGTCTTCTTAAATGAACAATGCGGGCAGGTTATGGTTGAGTTCAATTCCATCATCAACACCTTTTAGGTATCGGTTTAATAACATCAATTATTGCCGCCAAAGGCATCAATAAAAGTGCTACACAAAAGACTTGTCTGCTAAATGAAAACTCTCAAAACGTATAGAGAACTAACACAATTATAATAGGACTTATAATATTTAGTAATCCACTGTCAACGCCGACTTAAAACTGACCCACTTTGGGCTTAAAACGCCGATTCAAATCTGACCCACCTAGGCCGTTTCATTATTTTCTAACATGGTCCTGCTTGCAATATTGGTTGGCACAATACCTGCC